>OLLV01000083.1_pt1 | contig 212439 bp, 185 predicted proteins | sample 1604641 | NCBI WGS metagenome assembly OLLV01 (sample SAMEA104055725, study PRJEB20765) | soil metagenome | biome: Arctic tundra; feature: Polygonal ground; material: soil | place: USA | collected 2011-09 | depth 0-0.5 m
GAGCTGACGGCAGGGGCCGCCGATGTGCCGGCGGGGAGCGATGGGATGCTTTGGGCGCCGTATTTGTTTGGCGAGCGGACGCCGCATCTCGATCCGGAGGCTCGGGCGGCGTTTGTAGGGGTGACGGCCTCGCATACGCGGGCGCACTTTGTGCGGGCAGTAATGGAAGGAGTTGCGTTCAGCCTGCGGGATACGTTTTCGCTGTTTGCGGAGCTGGGGATTCCGGTGGCTTCGATCCGGCTGGGTGGGGGTGGAGCGCGGGGGAAGTTGTGGCGGCAGATTCAGGCGGATGTGTATGGGCAGTCAGTGGAGTTGCTGGCAGCTGAAGAAGGTGGGGCGTTTGGGGCTGCTCTGCTGGCTGGAGTTGGGGTTGGTGTGTGGGCTAGTGTAGAGGCGGCTTGTGCGGCTACGGTGCGTGTGGCTGAGGTGATTGCACCGAAGGATGCGGCGGCGATGGATGAGGCTTATCGGCGGTTTCGGCGGGTTTATCCTGCGTTGAAGCAAGTGCAGGGTGTAGGGAATAGGGAGTAGGGAGTAGCAAGCAACGACAGAAGCAAAACAACGGCAAAGACAGATACGGAGATGAATGATGGGTCGAGAGATTGGCGTTGGGGTGGTTGGGTTTGGATTGGGCGGGCGAGTGTTTCATGCGCCGTTCGTGAGCGCGGTGCCGGGGTTAAAGCTGGCTGCGATTATGCAGCGCTCGGGGGATGAGGCGGCGAAGGCCTATCCCGGCACGAAGATCGTGCGGTCGCTCGATGAGTTGCTGGGCGATGCGTCGATTGAGGTGGTCGTGGTGTCGACGCCCAATGAGACGCACTTCCGCATGGCGATGGCTGCGCTGGAGGCTGGGAAGCACGTCGTCATCGACAAGCCGTTCGCGCCGACGAGCGAAGAGGCCGCGGAGCTGGGACGCGTGGCGAAGGCCAAGGGCGTGCTGGCGATTCCCTTCCACAATCGGCGCTGGGATGGAGACTTTTTGACGGTGCGGAAGCTGCTGGATGAGAAGGCGGTGGGGCGGCTGGTAACGTTTGAGTCGCACTTCGACCGCTTCCGACCGATCCCGCGCGAGAACACCTGGAAAGAGGCGGGCAATCCGGCGAATGGAATGCTCTTCGACCTTGGGCCGCACCTTGTGGATCAGGTGCTGACGTTGTTTGGCGCGCCTGAGGCGATTACGGCAAGCGTGCGTTCGGATCGCGACGAGACGGCGATTGAGGATGCGTTCGACATTACCCTGCAGTACAAGGGCGAGGGCGGCAAAGGGCTGCTCGCGCATTGCCGGACGAGCTATCTGGCCTGCGACAATGCGCCGCGATTTTTGCTGCATGGGACGCATGGGAGCTTCCGCAAGCATGGGCTCGATCCGCAGGAGCCAGCGCTGGTGCATGGCGCGAAGGTTCCCGTGCAAGGGTCGTCCGAGGTGTGGCTGCGCGAGGATGAGTCGGCGTGGGGGACGTTGACGACGGCGCCGAATTCGGCTGACCCGGCGATGCTGGTGAAGCGCGAGGTGAAGACGGAGCCGGGGGATTATCGCGAGTTCTATGCCAATGTGCGCGATGCGGTGTCGGGCAAAGCGGAACTGGCTGTGACGGCGGAGGATGGATATCGCGTGAGCAAGCTGCTGGAGATGGCGCGGGTGAGTTCGAAGGAACGGCGGACGCTGAGCGTGGAGTTTTGAGGACGCTTGGAATCCCATGGGGCAATGCTGCTTCGCGAGGAATGACGGGAAAGCCAGTGATGAACAAAGCAGAAGGATGGGGACGGTAAAATCAAGGTTCGATGAGGGAAATCAAAGCTAGAAACGTTGAGCTGTTCGACACAAGTCTCCGCGACGGGTTGCAGCAGCCAAATCTCGAGATCTCCGTACAGCACGCGGTCAGTCTTCTACAGCGCATGAGCGCGTTTGGCGTGCGCTATGCGGAGATTGGATTTGCGGGTGCGAACCAGTTTGTCGGCGACCTGACGGGCGCGCTTGCGAATGTCGATACGGGCGCGATGCGTTTGGCGTTGTTCGGGCGGACGCGCGGGCGTGGGATGAAGGTGCAGGCCTGGTCGGACGCGCAGTTCATGGTGAGCCACAAGCGGCGGGTTCCGGTAGCAGTCGTGGTGGTGAAGTCGCGGATGCTGGATGTAACGCGGTCGCTCGAGACGACGCCGGAAGAGAATTTACGGATGGCGCGCGAGACGATTGCGTATCTGCAGGATGAGGGGCTGGAGGTCATCGTCGATCTCGAACACGCGATGGATGCGCTGTATGGACGGCAGCAGCATGGGCATCGCGACGATGCGGAGTCGGCAAAGCGCAGCCTGGATTATTTTCACCAGATTGCTGCACAGTGTATGGAGCAGCGGGTTGCGCGGCTGGTGGTTTGCGATACGACCGGTGGGGCTAGTCCGGAGGAGGTCACGGACGCGATCGGCGGGCTGGTGCTTGCATATCCCAATGCGAAGTTCGGGTTTCATGGGCACACGGACCGCGGGCTTGGCGTGGCGAATACGCGGGCGGCGATTCTTGCGGGCGCGGTGCAGGTGCAGGGCACGCTGCTGGGGACGGGCGAGCGGTGCGGCAATGTGAACCTGACGACCGTGGTTGGCGGGATGCAGTTGCGCGGGGAGACTGAGTTTGTTACTGCCGACTCGCTGACCGGGCTGACCAGTCTTGCACATTCGGCGTATGCGGCGTTTGGGCTGGAGGTGCCGCATGGCGCGCCGATCGTGGGGCAGGGCGCGTTTGGGACGTGGGCGGGAATGCATGGCAGCAGCGAGCGCAAGGATCCCGGCGCTTATCTGTGGTGCGATCCGGCGCGGGTTGGGGCGCACTCGGTGATTGGGGTAAATGGGCAGTCGGGACGGGCGAACATTATTCTGCTGTCGCAGACGCTGGGCGTGCCGTTGAACTCGGTGCAGGCTCAGGAGCTGCTGGATGCGAACCAGGCGATGGTGGATGGCGGCGGGTTTACTGCGAGCGAGGTCTCGTTTCGGCTTGCTTGCATGAAGGTGCTGAAGACGCTGCGCGACCACTTCAGTGTGAAGAGCTGGCGCGTTGTCGACGAGTCGGATGAGGCTGGCAAGCGGTTTGTGCAGGCGGTAATGTCGCTCGCGCTGGGTGAGCGCGTAGTGGAGACGATGGCCGAAGGCGAAGGGCCGGTGGACGCTCTTACCAAGGCGATGCGGCTGGAGTTGGAGCGCTGGTTCCCTGCCCTGACGCAGATGCGGCTGGATACTTTCAGCGTGACGGCGCTTGGCGTGACGGCGCATGATACGGCGGCGCATGTTCGGGTGACGGCTAGCTTCCATGCCGAAGGGCATGAGCCGTGGATTACGGCTGGGGTGAGCAGCGATTTGAATCAGGCGGCTCTGATGGCCATTGTGGATGGGTTCCACTATTGGCTGTTGCAGAGTCCTGATTGAGCTCAGGACTACGCTGAGATTTGTGAAGGCGGTCGCGCTTTCGCGCGATGCCCACCTTAGCGACGATTAAGCCGTCGCGAAGATGGGGCACCCGGTTCTGTGGCAGTGAAGAGGGAGAGGTCGACGGCGTCGGCCATGGCTTTGTAGCCGGCGTCGTTGGGGTGCAGCTTGTCGGTGTTGTTGTAGCCCTGGCGGAACTGGCGGGGGTTGGCGGGGTCCTGGGTGGCCTTTTCGAAGTCGACTACGCTGTCGAAGACTCCGGGGGTGCGGATGTAGGCGTTCAGTGCCTGGCGCATGGCTTCTACGGGTTCCGAAGCGTTGCCGAACGGGGTCAGCGTGCAGCCGATGACCTTGATGCCGTGGGCGTGGGCGCGTTCGATCATCTGATGCATCGCGTTGATGAGGTCGTCGGCGGTGACGGGGGCTGTTCCTGGGAGTGGGCGGGCTGCGCCGTTCATGTCGTTGATGCCTTCGAGGATCATCAGCCACTTCACTCCGGCCTGGGCGAGGACATCGCGGTCGAAGCGAGCGAGGGCGCTGACGCCCGCGCCATCGCGCAGCACCATGTTGCCGGAGATTCCCTGGTTATCGACGGCGATGTTGGCGGTGGCGGGGTTGGCGGCGAGGCGCTCGGCGAGGGCGCTGGGCCAACTGCGGTCGGTGTCGGGCGTCGAGGTGGCTCCGTCGGTGATGGAGTCGCCGAGGGTAACGATGGTAGCTGCGGCGGCGGGGGCCTGTACGTCGATGTCGGAGACGAAGAACCATGAGTTGGCCTTCTCGGCGTCGGCGAGGTCGGGCGCAGCGGTGAAGTCACCCTCCTTGGAGATCCAGGTGGTGTGGAGGCCGAGGGAGTGGACATCCGCGGGGCCGCTGTCGCCGGGGATGTAGACGCTGACGGCTAACTCACCGAGTTTGGGGAGGTCGAGCGAGACGGGGTCGCTGATCATCTCCGCGCCGATGGGGATGCTGACGGTGGGCTTGCCATTGAAGGCGAGGGCGCGGTCGGAACCGGCGACGATGGCGGAGTCCTTGCTGCGGAGGGCGACGTGGGCTGCTCCGATGAGGACTGGCGTGGCGCCGAAGGCGTTCGAGAGATGGACGCGGAGGACGCTGCCGCCGATGCTGGCTTTAACGACCATGCGGATGGTCTGGTTAGTGAAGCCGCGCGCGGGGCGAGGTGTCGGCGGAACGACTGGAGGCGCGGGAACTGCGGGAGTTGCCGCGGTCGTGGGGGCCGCTCCGGTGGCGGCGGGTGCGCCAACTGCCGCAGCCGGACGGGCTGGGCGGGCGAATCCTGCGCGCGGCTGTTGCTCCGAGGCGCCCCAGGTGGCGACCCAATGCGTGCCGGCGGGGGCGGCGGTCTTCTGGGCCTGTGCGATGGGCGCGGCGAGTAAGGCGAGCAATGACAGGTTCAGGGACAGCTTCAGGGACAGCTTCAGGGACAGCTTCAGGGCAGCGTTGTTGGCGAACCTCTTCGACATGGTCTTACTCCGTGCTTCCTGCTTTGGATTTTGTTCGTCTGGCAAACGATGGCGCGGCGGCATGGCAACGTTAATGGTGGTGTGAAGGATTGTCAACGCTGCGTGGGTACCCCTCCCCTTTTTTAGCGTAAAGTGTTCGAAAAATGCGGTTAAGCTCGCGCTTGAGCGCGTGCGGGTGCTGGTTGCGGGTTTCATCTTCCTCCTTGGGGTCCCCTACCCCCCCGGGGGGGGGTATATCTAAGTGGCTTGAATGGAAGAGATACGGCAATTTGCCTCTGTAAATATTTGATTCGCATTGGGTTAAGGGGCAAATATAACCATTCAAGGGAGTTACCTCGATTCTGGAGGATAGAGACGCGAAAACCCCGGCGGGTGGCCGGGGTTTTCTTGATCTCTACTTTTTTAATTGTACAGGGTCGGGTGGGGTAAACGGACAGGGTTTATTTCTTTTGGAATCATGGGTTTAAGGGGTTTTTGGGCTTGACATGCGATTTTGCTGGTGTTTTTTGGGAAGAAAAAAGTAGTGGCAAATCAACAATCAATACGTGGGCTCATCCACTGGCATGTGGCCAGTTGTCGGCTTTCATTGGTCGCCTGCCCCTCCGCCTGCTTATCCGTCTCCAGCATCCCCACAACGCAATCGGAAAACTGAGGCAAATGCCTCGCGCTTGCCAGACAAGGGTGGCGTACACCTGCCGACTCACCGCGGTGAGGCTTAGCTGGTTGTAGAGAAAATACGGCCCCTCATGCGGTATCGAATGAAGTATGGAAGTGCTTGGGTACCCTCCGCCAAAATGAAGGCTAATGAGCCAGAAGACGATAAGGTTTAGCATCGCTGCAGTGAACATCACCCAGTAGACGATCTTGCTCATGCCAGCCATGCTCTCACATAGCACGAATTGCAGGTTGTTCGTTGCAGGTTGAAAGGCGGCGGGTGGAGGGCCTACCTTCCCACCCATCGCGATCAAGCTGCGATGAATGGGGCACCCGGGCTTTGGGGTGGGTCAGTACAGAACGAAAACAAACAAAAGCGAAATGCGGGGGTCCCTCCGCTCCGCCCGTCGACTCACCTCCGGCTCGCTCAGGGCTTCGGTCGGGATGACGAAGTTTTGTGGCAAGGCTGAAGAAGGCGGTCGCGCTTTGCGCGATAACCCACCCTTTGCGGTGAAGCTGCAAAGGATGGGGCACCCGGATTTGTGGCAAGGTTTTTACTATTGACCGTAGGTGGCGGCGGGGCCGTGTTTGCGGAAGTAGTGGCGGTCGAGGAGGGCCTGGGAGACTCCGGGGTGGCCGGGGACCAGGGTGAGGGTGTTGTAGGCCATTTTGGCCACGACCTCTAGGACTACGGCATTGTGGGCGGCGGCGTGGGCATCCTTGCCCCAGACGAACGGGGCATGGCCGTTGACGAGGCAGGCGGGGACTGCGAGGGGGTCAATGCGGTGGAACTGGAAGTGGTTGACGATGGCTAGGCCGGTCTCGTGGACGTAGCGGCCGTTGATGGCTTCGTCGGTGAGGGGCTCGGTGCAGGGGACGGGGCCGTAGAAGTAGTCGGCGTGGGTGGTGCCGAGGGCGGGGATGGAGAGGCCCGCCTGGGCGAAGCTGGTGGCGTACTCGGAGTGGGTGTGGACGACGGCACCGATGGTTGGGAACTCGCGGTAGAGGAGGGTGTGGGTGTCGAGGTCGGAGGAGGGCTTGAGGGTGCCGTCGACGATCTTGCCGTTGAGGTCGGTGACGACCATGTGCTCGGGGCGGAGGTCGTCGTAGTCGACGCCGGAGGGCTTGATGACGACGAGGCCCTGCTCACGGTCTACGCCCGAGGCGTTGCCGAAGGTGTAGAGGACCAGGCCTCGCTTGACCAGTTCGAGGTTGGCTTCGAGGACGGCGGTGCGGAGTTCTTTGAGGAGCATGTTTTGATAGTACGGTTGCGGGTTGCCGGTTGTCAGTTGCAGGTTGTTAGAGCAAAGACGGCGGGTGAATGACTTATATTCCCACCCCTGCTTCATGGGGCACCCTTATTGCAACAGGCTCTCTTCGCTGGAGCGGAGGCGGAGGACCCGGTCTACGGCGTAGGGGGCGCGGTGGCTGGGGGTGTGGAAGTGGCGAACCTGGAGTTCGCCGAGCAGGCCGATGCCGAGCATCTGGATTCCGGCGAGGATGAGGATGCCGGCGATGACGAACAGGGGGCCGTGCAGCAGCATGACGTCCTGGCCAGTAAGGACCTTCAGGCAGAGCAGCCAGGCGGCGAGGCCGCTGCCGCCGAGCATGCCGAGCGCGCCGATGGAGCCGAAGAAGTGCAGCGGGCGGGTCATGTAGCGGAGCAGGAAGCGGATAGTGACGAGGTCGAAGAAGACGCGGATGGTGCGGGAGATGCCATAGTGGCTCTCGCCGTGCTGGCGGCGGGGGTTGGAAATGGGGATCTCGCAGATGCTGGCACCGTACCAGTTGGCGAGTGCGGGGATGAAGCGGTGCATCTCGCCGTAGAGGGGGATGTTGTGGATGACTTCGCGGCGGTAGGCCTTGAAGGTGGTGCCGAAGTCGTGAATGTCGACTCCGGAGATGCGGGCCATGAGCCAGTTGGCGCAGCGCGAAGGGATGCGGCGGAGGAAGAGGTTGTCGGCGCGGTTGGAGCGCCATCCGCTGACGACGTCGTAGCCTTCTTCGAGGCGCGCGAGGAAGTTGGGGATCTCTTCGGGGTCGTGCTGGAGGTCGCCGTCCATGGAGATGAGCATGTCGCCCTGAGCGTGGTCGAAGCCGGCTGCTAGCGCGGAGGTCTGGCCGAAGTTGCGGCGGAGCTTGATGACGAGGACGCGGGAGTCTACGGCGGCGATCTCTTCGAGCAGGCGGTAGGTGCGATCGCGCGAGCCATCGTCAACGAAGACCATCTCGAAGGATTCGCCCACCTGCTCCATGACCAGTTTGACGCGATCGTAGAGCGTGGTGACATTTTCTTCCTCGTTGTGGAACGGCACGACGATGGAATACTTCGGCACAGCTTCGATGATACGCCTGCGAGGACGGGGCCGGGGCGATTTCCAGCGGCTTGATGGTCTCCCGGCGCGGGTACCAGCGGAGGTACGTCCCAGGATTGGCGGAGAATTCCGCTCGACGGGTGAAAGACTGGGATTGAGAATGAGAGAGATGCAGGGGCGAGCCGCACATCCCTCGACCGGCAGGAGTTGGAGAACGGCGGCGAGGATTTTATCGGGCAGGTCGATTGCGGTTAGTTAGTGCGGATGTTTTGCGCGACGCAGGTTGGATTGCGAGCTTGAGGAGATGGCATGAGGCAGATTTTCTGGATCATCATGATCGTGGTTGTGGTGATCTTTGGCGCCGCCTGGTGGGTCCACCGGTCGAAGACTCATGCCGTGAATAGCGGCGAGGTGTTTGTGCGGGGGCAGCCGGGAGATACGGTGAAGACGGATGCCGCCTCTCCGAAGACGACGCAGGATGCGGATACGGGGGCGGATGAGCAGTCGGCTGCGGCCGCGCAGAGTGGAACTCCTGCACAAGCTCCCACGCAGAGCGGTGCGGTGACGCCACCGGCAGGGGATACGATTCCGCGGAATCCTCCGAACGGAATGATCTTTGCGGGCAAGGGAAAGTATCAGCTCTATCGCCAGGGCGACATTACGTGGCGGCTGGATACAGAGACCGGGCAGACGTGTGTCTTGTTTGCGACCCATGCGGAGTGGCGCAATCCGCCGGTTCTGCAACATGGGTGCGGCAGCAACTGACAGCCTTTGCAGGCGTGAAAACACTGGCGATTTTAACGTGTTTTAAACTTATCTGGAAACCGTTTCCCATTTGAACGGCTCTAGCTCCTGCGAGTGATATTGTGGGTTACGCGGCACAGAAATGCGATCTTCGCTCTCTAATTTCGGTTCGAAGCAGCGAAAGGGCACGAGGCAAATGTCTTCACACAAGGTATCCAGGCGAAGGTTTGTTGGAAATGCGACTTTTATGGCGCTGGGATTACCTGTTGTTTTGGGGCGGGCGTATCCGGCGCTTGCGGGAGGACAGGCGAAGCGAACGGACAGCCCCTACACGCCGCCAGCTTCACCGCGATCCACATTGAACTTCAATCTGGACTGGAAGTTCTTTAAGGCGGATGCGCCGGGTGCTGAGGCTCCGGAGTTCAGCGATGCGAAGTGGGAGACGATCTCGACTCCGCACAGCTTCAACGATATCGATTCGTTTCGTACGATCATCTCGCATGGTGGCGGCGATCGCGGAACGTACAAGGGGCTCTCGTGGTATCGCAAGCACTTCAAGCTGCCGGCGGAGTTGGCGAGACGGCGCGTGTTTCTTGAGTTTGAGGGGATGCGGCAGGCGGGCGACATCTATCTGAACGGCAAGCAGGTGGGGCTGTATGAGAACGGGGTTACGGCTTATGGAGTCGACATTACGGATGGGCTTCATCTGGGCGCGCAGGAGAATGTGCTTGCGGTAAAGGTCGACAACACGACGACGTACAAGGAACGGGCGTTCTGCGCGGCGAACCCGAAGAACGCCGACGGCTCCGCATGCGTGCCGACGGGATTCGAGTGGAATGCGAATGACTTCAATCCGGATCACGGAGGCATCAACCGGCATGTGTGGCTGCATGTGACAGGCAAGATTCACCAGACGCTTCCGCTTTACTACGGGCTGGAGAGCCAGGGCGTTTACGTTCATGCGGGGAACTTCGATATTGCGAAGAAGATCGCGGATGTAACCGTAGAGGCCGAGGTGCATAACGGCTCCGGCGATCGCGCGACGGTGGGATTGTCGGTAGCGATCGTCGATCATAGCGGACGAGTACGCGCGGAGTTCGAGGGCGATCCGGTGGACATGGTGGATGGCGAGAAGAGCGTGATGATGGCAACGGGAGCGCTGAAGGAGGCGCGGTTCTGGAGCGATGTCGATCCGTATCTCTACGACGTCTACACCATCCTGAAGGTGGATGGGAAGGTGGTTGACGTCAATCGCCTGGAGACAGGATTTCGCAAGGCGGAGTTCAAGGGTGGGGCTGGGACGGGCGGCATCTATCTGAACGACAAATTTGTTTACCTGAAGGGATTCGCGCAGCGGTCGGCGGATGAGTGGGCCGGAGTGGGTGCGGGGTATCCGGACTGGATGCACGATTACACCGCAAGGATGATTCGCGAGTGCCACGGGAATTACATGCGGTGGATGCACATCTCGCCGACGAAGACAGATGCCGACACCTTCGCGCGGTTCGGGATTATCCAGGTGTGCCCGGCGGGGGATAAAGAACGCGATGTAACCGGGCGCCAATGGGACCAGCGCGTCGAGGTGATGCGCGATTCGATGATCTACTTCCGCAACAATCCCAGCATTCTCTTCTGGGAGGCGGGCAACACCGTGGTGACGGTGGAGCACATGGAGCAGATGGTGGCGCTGCGCAAGCAGTGGGACCCCGAGGGCGGGCGCGTGATGGGAGCGCGCGGCAACGACAACATTGAACTGAATACGGCGACGACTCCCGTGGCGGAGTACTACGGTGTAATGATTGGGCAGGCTCCGCAGACCGATGCGTTGATCGATCCGAAGGCGATGTTTCGCGCCTACTCTGCGGAGCGGCGGGATCGTGCGCCGATTGTCGAGACGGAGGATTTTCGCGATGAGGGAGCGAGGCGCTTCTGGGATGACTATTCCCCGCCCTACTTCGGGTTCAAAAAAGGGCCAAATGATACGTACCAATACACGTCGGAGAGCTTTGCGATTGCGGGCGTGAAACGCTATTGGGATTACTGGGAGAACCGCATCTCGAACCCGGACCCGGCGCACTCGAAGTGGTCGGGGTACTGTTCGATTTACTTCACAGATGAGGATGCGGACGGACGGCAGGATTCGAGCGAAGTGGCTCGGGTGAGCGGCAAGGTGGATGCCATGCGCCTGCCGAAGGAGATCTACTTTGCGCATCGCGTGATCCAGAACGAGCAGCCGGACCTGCATATCCTGGGGCATTGGAGTTATCCGCTGCATCCGACGGAGGGGCCTGACGCAGGCACCGGGAAGACGGTGAAGACGGTTTATGTGATTGCGAATACGCAGTCGGTGGAGTTGTTCGTCAACGGCAAATCGCTGGGGGTGAACTCGAAGCCGGAGAGCGGGTGGATCTTCTCGTGGCCTGAGGTGGAGTTCGCGCCGGGGAGTTTGAAGGCCATTGGGAAGAATGGGGCTGCGGTTGCTGCACAGCAGGCGTTGACTACGGCTGGGGCGCCAGCTGCGATCAAGATGACCCCAATCGCCGGGCCGAAAGGTATGCAGGCGGATGGCGAGGACGTGGCGCTGATCGACTTCGAAGTGGTGGACGCGAAGGGGATGCGATGCCCAACCGACGATGCGCGGGTCGACTTTACGTGCAGCGGGCCGGGCATCTGGCGAGGCGGATACAACAGCGGCAAGACCGACTCGACGAACAATCTTTGGCTGAACACGGAGCTTGGGATCAACCGGGTGGCGGTGCGGTCGACGCTGACGGCGGGGACGATTCGGGTGACGGCGAAGCGGGATGGGTTGAAGGCCGCGGAGGTTGCGATCTTCGCGCAGGCGGTGGTGGTGAAGGATGGTCTCGCGACGTGGATGCCTGGGCATTTGAAGGGGCCGGCTGAGGGATGATGCCTTCGATTTGCTGTATCGACAAAAGGAAGAGGCGCCGCTGGGGGCGCCTCTTCCTTTTGTTGCGTGATGCCTTTCGCTTAGAAGGCAAGCTTCAGCGAGAGTTGCCCCAGTTGCCCCCAGATGTCAATGAATCGTCTCGGCCCGAACGGGACAATAAACAACGAAAAAGCCAGCATTTTTCGCTGGATTTAGGACTTTCTGGGATGTTATTGGTGTTGTTTTGGTGGAGCTGAGCGGGATCGAACCGCTGACCTCCTCGTTGCGAACGAGGCGCTCTCCCAGCTGAGCTACAGCCCCCCACCAGACGCTTTGCACCGGCCATTGGCCAGACGCGATGCGTCGAACAACCTCTACGAGTGTAGCAGGATGTGGGCGCGTCGACTAGCGGGTGCGAGCCGCCTCATTGGCTGTTACGTGGCCCACTACATCGGTGCCGGCGGCGAGAGGTTTTTCGACGATGTGCCAGAGATCGCCTGCGGCATCGACCACGACGTCGAGGACGGGTATCTCCAGCCGCGTGCCGCTGCGGGCCACTGCTTCCAGCACACCTGAATCGCCTGCGGCAAAGCCGGTGTGATCGAGCGTCATCTGCCAGCGTGCCTGGCCTTCGACGCGGGATTCGAGGCGAATGTCGGTGACGACCGCGGAGAATTTGCCGCGTGCAAGGTTGGTCATGGTGTGGATGGCCCCTCCGCCAATGCTTCAATCTCGCGGCGGCTGCCGATCTGCTGCCGCTGTTGCAGGATGTGCTGCTGGACTGTCGTGATCATGGAAGACATCCCTCCGCGCAGCGCGCTTATTCAATCATAGCTGGCGGCGGATGTGTCGGGCTTTCAGCCCTTTGCTTGTTGCGAAACCTGAACCTGGTATGTAGCGGGCCTTCGGCCCTCTTCGAAGCTGACGTGATTCGTATTCCAACTTGAGAGTTCCACATATCCGTTGAGGGCTCAGGTCAGATCGTCGGTATCGAAGGTTGGGACCTTGCGCCCGAGAGCGGAGAGATCGCGCTGGCCGGTGACGAGCCCCTCGACTACGGCGTTCAATTCTTCTTCGGAGCCGGCGTCGGCGGTCGCGGCCATGTGGCCCAACGTATCCGGGCCGGGGAGGCTTTCGAGCAGCACGGTGCAGTGCGCGATTGCGACGTGGTCCAGGCCGAGGCCCTCCGGCGTCTTCGCCTTGATCCCCACCTCACCCGGCTTTATTCCGAGCAACTCCGCCACGCGCTCGCGCAACTCACCCGCGATGGGCACAATCTTCGGCCGCGCCATCACCAGCACAGTGTCGATGTTGACGATTCTGTAGCCAGCGGTTGCGACCTCTTCGAGCGCGGTCTGCAAAAACACGGTCGACGCAGCGCCCTTCCAGCGCGCATCGCTGGGCGGGAAGAACGTACCAATGTCACCCGCCGAGACCGCTCCCAGCAGCGCATCGGTAATCGCATGGAGCAGCACATCGCCGTCGGAGTGGCCGGCGAGGCCTTCGGGATGCTCTATCGCGAGACCGCCGATCACCAGAGGCACGCCGGCTTTAAACGCGTGCGAGTCGAACCCGTAGCCGATGCGCATACTCATTTGGCAGCCGCCAGATAATACTCCGCCAGTTCAATATCGCCCGGCTGGGTGATTTTGAAGTTCTTCGCTGAGCCTGCTACCACCGCGACTACGTTGCCGGCGCGTTCCAGCAGACTCGCTTCGTCGGTGCCTGCGAATTCGTCGGCTTGCGCCTCGGCGAAAGCTCGCTTCAGGAGGCCGCAGAGTGCGCCCTGGGGAGTCTGGGCCTGCACAATTCTCTCGCGCGGGATCGTGGCCGTGATGATTGCGCCGTGCGCGGTGCGTTCGACCTGCTTGATGGTGTCTACGGCGGCCAGTCCGACGATCGCTGCGCCGTGCTCGACCACTGCGTCGATGGTGCGCTCGATGGTGAGGGGGTCGATCAGAGGCCGTGCTGCGTCGTGAACCAGAACCACATCGTCCTCGGCACAATTCGTCTCGGACATCAGCTGGGCCAGCGCGTTGCTCACGGACTGCTGGCGGTTCTCGCCGCCTTCGACCACGCGGACTTTGCTGCCGAGGCCGGATTCCTTTGCAAGCGCGGCGACACGCTCGATCTCCGAGCGCCGGACGGCGATGTAGACCGCCTCAACCCGCTTGACGGCCAGGAAGGCGCGCAGAGAGTAAACGAGCATCGGAACGCCGTTGAGGGAGAGAAATTGCTTGGGAGTTGCCGGGTTGCCGGCCCCTCCACTACCCGGGGACATTCGCGTCCCACTACCTGCTGCCGGAAGAATGACGAACACACGCATGGAAATCGGAGTATACAAGATTGCGCTGGCCTGAACTAAACGGCGCTGGCGTGGTCGTGGTCGTTTAGCAGCAACATCCCGGATCAGTGCGCGACTGGGCGGAGGCGCAGGAAGAGATTGATGCCGACGGGGTGTGAGCCGTAGGTGGGCTGAAGGGGCTGGCCGGCTCCGTAGAACGTGACCTGTGCGCCGAGGGCCGAGGCGATGTGGCGCAGCAGAGGGATGCCGCGGTCGTAACCGAAGGTGTAGGCCTGCACGTGAGTCAGGGGCTTTTCGGTGAAGGCAGGTGCGGGTGGGTGTTCGCCATTGAGGAGTTCGTTGGTGCGTCCGGCGTTTTCGAGGCGGGTCCAGACGGCGTTGCAGTTGGCGAAGTGGAGGGTGGACTCAAGGAGGTAGCTGTTCTCTTTGGCGGAGTCTGCGAGGGAGCGGGTTCTACCCCAGAGGGCAGTGCTGGCCCAGTTCCCTGCTGCCAGCGGCTTGTTGTACATGACTGAGGCGGTCATGCGCTCCTGGTCTTCTGCGGGTGAGAGCGCCTCCGGGCTTGCAATTCGCGCGTAGGAGTATTGTCCGCTCCAGTTCTGGCCGGGCTGGACGGTCAGCCGCGTCGACCATGAGTCGATGGGGTCCTGGGTGAGCTTCCAGCGGTGCTCGTCGGGTTCGCGGCCGTGGAAGCCGCTGGCCTCGATGCGGGCGATACGGTAGGTGAGGCCGACGGTAGCGACGTCATAGGAGATGTGGGTGGAGTCCTCCTGGTGGTGGCCAAGGGCGGCGACGGGGTTCTCAGAGGCCGAGGCGCGGTGTGGATAGGCCGCCGGGCCGACGGCGGGGTCGCCTACTGGTGCGGCGTAGAAGCTGAGGAGGGTTCGAGAGTTGAGATGCAAGTCGTAGAGGGCGGCAATCTCCATTATGAAGTTGTGGGGGTGCTGGCCGTCGGCGATAGGCACTCCGTATGCTGTTTCGCCCTGCTGGAAGAGCAGCGGGTAACGCTCGCCGGTGATGGTGGCGGGTTCGAGGCTGAACATGGTGCGGAGGGTGAGTTGGCCGGGTCCTGCTTTGCGCTCGGCCATGGGCATGAACCAGTTGGTTGAGAAGAGCTTGTCACCACCGCGGCGGCTTGTCTGCTGTGTGTCATCGATGAAGATATTCGCGTGGAACATCAGCATCCATGCGGCTTTTCTGGCCATCAGCATCGGCGCGGGCGTGGTATTCGGTTCGGCGCTGGTGCCGGATGAAGCGTGGTGTTCGATGGCCTCGAGGAAACTCTTCGGGTGCATCGGCCCCATGGTCTCTGCGTCCATGCCCGGCATCGATCCCATGTCTGCACCCATCTGCATATCGGGCATCGCTTCCCCGTCCTGCTGCGCGGTCAGCAAGACAGGCGACAGCAACGCGAACCAGACGGCGCACCGAAGCAGAGATCGGGAGATCATCGAGGCATCCGTCCCGTCGCGAAGGCGCTGTCCGGCTCACGGCGTATTTCGATCCATCGCAGTACCATAAGGCTTCGATGATACCAACCGCGCCAACGCTTCACCGCGAGCATATCCGGCCTGGCGACCGCATCTGCGCTGCCGTGTCAGGAGGAGCTGACTCGGTGGCGCTGCTGTTGTTGCTGCACGCGGTTAACAGTCAGCCGCGCAATGCCCTGGGGGCGGGGCTTTCGGCGGTGCATGTGCATCATGGGTTGCGCGGCGAGGAGGCCGATGGCGATCTCGCGTTTGTCACAGAGCTGTGCGCGCGTCTGGAGGTGCCTCTGCATGTCCACCGTGGCAGCGTGCCCGAGCGGATCGCCCTTGCACGCAAAAGCGGCGAGCCTGAGACCGTCGAGGAGGCGGCACGGAACTTGCGGTATGAGTTCTTTCGAGAGCTGATCGCCGGCGGACAGGCCGATTCGATCCTTACCGCCCACACACTCGACGATCAGGCGGAGACCGTCCTGATGAAGCTGCTGCGCGGGGCGTGGACCGAGGGGCTGAGTGGCATCCATCCTGTCGTGTCGGTCGAAGGGGCGAAGTTGGGGCCTGCTGGAGCAAAGCCAGCCGGGAAGATCCTGCGGCCATTGCTCGGCGTTCGCCGTGCTGCGCTTCGCAGCTTCCTCGAATCCGCAGGCCAGACGTGGCGTGAGGACACAACGAACTCCGACGAGGCGTTTACGCGCAACCGGGTCCGCCATCACCTTCTGCCCATCCTGCGGGAGTACAACCCAAGTCTCGACCAGTCCCTGACGAACCTGGCCGAACTGGCTCACGACGACGAGGCGCGCTGGGCCGGGGAGGTCGCCCGGATTCTGCCGCAACTGCTGCTTCCCGGCAAGCCGGTCCGAGGTGGAGGGCGCGCCGTCGGTACGGGCTCCCACGAGCCTGCATCGGTGGCGATCGAGCTCGACCGGCTGCGTGGGCTGGAGCCTGCGCTTCGCCGCAGGGTTCTGCGCGCCGCCGCGCGTACGCTGGGGGCGCGGCTCAGCTTCGACGAGACGGCCCGGCTTCTGGCGCTTGCAGGGCTGCGGGAGGACCCTACAGTGGCTGCGCGGGCCGGCTCTGCTCTGCAACTCGCCGGTGGGCTCCGCGCGGAGCGGTCGCCGCGCGAGCTTCGCCTCTCCCGAGTGGAGGGACTAAAAACCTTTGAAATCGGGGCGGTTCGTCCCTGATGAGGCAAAATCATCCTCAACTGCTTCAGATTGAGACAGAAATTGATATTGACTGCGTCGAGTCTCCGATAGTTTTCTGCCTATTTTTGCGCCGCCAGAGTAGAATTAAAAACATCCGGCGCGCGCCTGCGCCGGTCCAGAATGCGTTCGCGCTGAACATCTGGAACCTTCACTCCCCATAAGGCGTCTAATACACAGGTAAGGCACGCAGATGTCTGTCTGCCGGGTTCAAAAAGCGCTACGCAACAAGGCTTCAGGACCGGAAAAATGAGGAAACGCAATTGAACTCGACCGTAAAACAGCTTCTGATCTGGGTACTCCTGATTACCGGCGTCTTCTGTCTCTACACGTTTGTGGGAAAGAGCATTGGCACCCCCAAAGACGGCCCGATCTCCTACACCGACCTGATGAACAAGGCCAACGAGGGCAAGATCAAGGACGTGGTCATCGACCAGTACGCGGTGACAGGTCACTATACGGATAACAGTCAGTTTCACACGACGATTCCGCCCAACGATCCGGAGATGTACAAGACTTTCCTGGCGCACGGCGTCAACATTACCAACAAGGACCAGAACTCGGGCTTCTGGGTCTCCACGCTGATCTCGGTTGCGCCGTTTGCGCTGCTGCTTGGCCTCTGGTTCTTCCTGCTGCGGCAGATGCAGTCCGGCGGCAACAAGGCCATGAGCTTCGGCAAGAGCCGCGCGCGCCTGCTCTCCATGCAGCAGAAGAAGATTACGTTCAAGGACGTAGCCGGCGTCGATGAGGCCAAGGAAGAGTTGAAGGAGATTATCGAGTTCCTCCGCGAGGCACAGAAGTTCCAGCGGCTCGGCGGCCGCATTCCCAAGGGCGTCCTGCTGGTCGGGCCTCCGGGAACCGGCAAGACCCTGCTCGCCCGTGCAGTTGCCGGCGAAGCCAACGTTCCCTTCTTCAGCATCTCCGGTTCGGACTTCGTTGAGATGTTCGTCGGCGTCGGCGCAAGCCGCGTGCGCGACCTCTTCGAGCAGGGCAAGAAGAACGCCCCCTGCATCATCTTCATCGATGAGATCGACGCCGTCGGGCGTCACCGTGGAGCAGGCCTTGGCGGCGGTCACGACGAGCGTGAGCAGACCCTGAATCAGCTTCTGGTCGAGATGGACGGCTTTGAGTCGAACGACGGCGTCATCCTGATCGCTGCCACCAACCGCCCTGACGTTCTCGATCCCGCACTGCTGCGCCCCGGCCGTTTTGACCGGCGCGTCATCGTGGATCGGCCCGACATTCGCGGTCGCGAAGAGGTTCTGCGCGTCCACTCGAAGAAGGTGCCGATGGCCGAGGACGTCAACCTGAACATCCTCGCGCGCGGCACACCGGGCTTCTCCGGCGCGGACCTTGCGAACATGGTCAACGAGGCTGCCCTGACGGCAGCGAGGTTCAACCGCAAGTCGGTCCACATGTACGACTTCGAAGTGGCCAAGGACAAGGTGCTGATGGGCGCAGAGCGCAAGTCGATGCTGCTCTCCGACGACGACAAGCGCGATACCGCCTACCACGAGGCCGGTCACGTTTTGGTGGCCGCCAAGCGCAAGCATTCCGACCCACTGCACAAGGTCACGATCATTCCTCGCGGCATGGCGCTCGGCGTTACGATGCACCTGCCCGAAGAGGACAAGCACACCGTGACCAGCGACTATCTTGAAACGCAGCTCGCCATCCTGATGGGCGGACGCTGCGCCGAAGAGATCTTCATGAAGCGCAAGACCACGGGGGCCGGTAACGACATCGTCCGCGCTACCGAACTCGCCCGCAAGATGGTCTGCGAGTACGGCATGAGCGACCTTGGTCCACTGACCTACGGCAAGAAGGAGCAGGAGGTGTTCCTGGGCCGCGATATCGGCCAGGCACGCGACTACTCCGACGACACCGCCAAGCAGATCGACGTCGCGGTGCGGGCGTTTGTGGATGCCGGGTACAAGTCTGCCTACGAGATCCTTGAGCAGAACGCCGACATCATGCACCGCATGGCCGCCGCCCTGCTCGAGCGTGAGACGCTGGACAAGACGGAGATTGACCTCATTATTGAAGGTAAGGAATTGCCGCCCTTCAAGTCGCCACTCGCGTTTGCGGACCCCGGTCCAGGCGAAGGGCAGAAGGTCGTCAAGCCGGATTCTGGACAGTCCGGGCGCAAGCCGGGCTTCCCCGAGGGCCAACCGTCTCCCGCGTAGTTCGAACGCGAACAACACACGAAAAGGGCGGCCTGCGGGTCGCCCTTTTTCCTGCTTCCACACGGTACTTCGCAGACACCGCCCCACATCTCTGCGTAATCCACCATGCGTCCGGTGCGACAATAGAGCCACGTCGCATGCGCAGACTCTTCCTAATGCTTCTTCTGCTCGCGCCGCTCGGCGGCTGCGGCTACCATACCGCCGGCTCCGCGACCCACATTCCCGCCAACGTTCGCAGCATCGCCGTTCCCGTCTTTGCCACGCATACGCAGGCGTACCACACGGAGATGGCGCTGACCCAGGCCGTCGTCCGCGAGCTGGACACGCGCACCACACGCCGGGTGCTTACGCAGAACTCCGCCGACGCTGATGCGGTTCTGAGCGGCACCATCCTTACGCAGACCAACGTGCCGCTCACCTATGACTCGACCTCCGGCGAGACCTCCAGCTATGTCGTCACCCTCACCGTCAAAGTTGTGCTCACCGCGCGCGACGGCCGCATCCTCTATCAGAACGACGCGCTCTCCTACCGCGAGCAGTACCAGTCCACGCAGGACCTTACCGGCTTCATCCGTGAGGACCCCGCCGCCGTCAATCGCCTGGCGCGCGACTTCGCCCGCGCCCTGGTCAGCGATATGCTGGAGTCCTTCTGATGGCCGCTCCTTTGCGCAGCTTCGCGTCGTCCGACCGCTTTCTCACTGAGATTGCGTCGCCCGCGAGTCTTCGCGCTGGGTACGTGCTGCTGGGTGACGAGGCCTTCCTCTATCAGCGTTGCCGCCAGGGTGTACTCGCCGCGCTGGCGCCGCCGGAGACGCGCGATTTTTCGCTGCATGACCTCGATCTTACCGAGACGTCGATCTTCGATATTCTCGACCGCGCACAAACGCCTTCGCTGATGGCGCCGTTTCAAGTTATCTTTGTGCGGAATTTGAAGGCGCTGTATGGACGTGGCTCGAAGAAGGAAGAGTTTGCGGCAATCGATGCTTACTTCCAGCGTCCGAATCCGCAGGCGGTGGTGCTTTTTGTTGCAGACTATCTGCGCATCCCCACCGATCTGCGCAAGATGGACTACCAGGATAAGGAGCGCTACGACCGTATCCGCGAGACGCTTGGCGATTGGTGCGGCTTCGTTGAGCTGGCTCGCGTAGAGGAGTCGGACGCGATCAAGTGGGTGCTGTCCTCGGCTGAAGCGCGCGGTATTCGCTTCGATCCCGACGCCGCGCGCGAATTGGTCGATGCGCTGGGCGCCGACATGATGCTGGTCGCGAGCGAGTTCGAAAAGCTGTGTGTGTATGTGAGTGGCGGTGGGAATGTCGCGGGCAAGAACCATGTGACGCTTGGGGATGTGGAGACGATGGTGCTTGCGGCGAAGCAGAGGTCGCTGTATGAGCTGACCGATGCAATCTCGCAGCGCGACCGGACGCGAGCGCTCCTGCTACTGCATGGGCTGCTGCATGCTTCGGATGGCGGCGAGGACGCGGCGATCGGGCATCTCTATATGCTGGCACGAACGTTTCGGCAGATGCTGATCATCCTCGAGAAAAATGTGCGGGACTCGCGCGCGATCTGGGCGGTGCTGTGGCAGGGCTTTCGGATGCCTCCGTTTGCAGCGGAAGACCTGATCCGGCAGGCGCGGCGGTATAAGTCGCGCCGTGACCTGACGCGGGCGTTGCGGCTGGTTGCTCGCGCTGACCTCGAATTGCGGAGTTCGCCGGTAAATAAATTGCTCGTGCTGGAACGGCTTGTGCTGGCGCTGGCTACCGAAACTACCGCGCCTACCTACATTCCGAGTCATCAATTTGCCATGGATCTGTAACCTTCGCGAATCGTTTTTCTCTGAGCGACTGTCCTATAATTCGCGAATGCGTAAATGCCTAGTCCTGCTCGCCTTTCTCGGGTCGTTACCTTGTGCGGCTCAAACGTCTGCACCTGGAAAGCCTTTCAATCTTGTGATGCCGACGGGGAAGGGTCGAATCATCATCCCGGCACAGGGAGAGTTCCAATGGCAGTCGGTAAGCCTCTATGACCAGGGCACTCGGCCGGTCTTTCTGGCTACGAACAGGTCGGCCAATCTCGACGTCTCCTTTATTCTTTTTCCCAATACCACCGGCTCCACATCCCCTCGCATCTGTCGTGACGATGTCTTGAGCGCCTCAGTCCACAGCATGTCGGCAGTACCCGGAGTTGCTAACACGAAACAGGGCAAGAAAGAAGACCGCCAACTCGCGAATGGCACCCTCCTTGCCACTGGTTCAACATTCATCGCCGCTGTAGGAGATGCGAAGGTTGAACAGCAGAATGTCTTCGGAGTCGCCGCAAGTGCAACCACCTGCGCGGAAATTCATATCTCAAAGGTGTCTTACAAGCCCGCCGACGAGGCCCTCTTCACCTCTGAGTTGGAATCGTTCCAGTTCGAGCCGGACTACGTTCCCTCCGCTCAGGACTACTTTAACTTCGCGACTGTCTTCTACAACGTTGCAAAATCCTACGAATCCGCCGCTTTCTACTACCAGCGTTCCCTCGACACGCTTCCAGCCAATACACCCCTCAACTTGAAGCGAGTTGTCGTGGACCAGCTCGCGATGTCGTACGGAATTAGCGGGCAGATCAAGCAAAGCCGCGCCGTCAACGAAGCAGCCATTCAGACTGACCCCGACTATCCGCTCTACTATTACAACCTCGCCTGCGCCGATGCCGAACAGGGCAAGGCGGATGATGCAAAGACGCATCTGCAGCAGGCCTTTGACCGCAAAGCCAACACACTTCCCGGGGAACATATTCCTGACCCTGCGCAGGACGACTCTATCCAGAAGCTTAAGAAGAACAAGACTTTCTGGGCCTTCGTCCAAACCCTCAAATAGCCGGGTACCCCATATCTCGATTTTGAGATGTGGGCATCGTCCGAAGGGACGACCGCACTCCTACCGACGCCCAGCCGTTCCGCGTTCCACACCTCGCACCGCCGACTGCACCATGTAAGTCGACCGCGTCATCCCTGCCTTGCGCGCCAGCCGATCGATTGCCTCAATCTGACTCTCCCGCGCCGTGATGTTCACCCGCACCGTCTTCTCCGGGGGCTCCGCGACCACCAGAAACGCCACCGCCCCCTTCATCGCCGGGTCACGCGCAAGCTCGTCGAGAGTCGACGGCTCCGGCAGCGCCTCGCCATCCTCGATCATCCCCGCCATATGCAGCGTCAGCGCCTCGACCGCCAGCTCCCGCGCCTCTTCAAGCGTCTTGCCCGCCGTAACGGCGCCCGGAAAATCCGGAAAGCTCACGCCAAAATCCGACCCCTTGTCCTTATGCAGATAAGCAATGTATTCCATCCCACATCCTCCAATCCTTCTTGTTCCGGGATCTCTGTGCATTCCTTTGATCGTCCCCATGCAACTCGGTCAGCAGATTTCAATCACGCTGGAGACATAGTCAGAGTTACTGCCTCAGTGGTCGTCCCTGGAAGGCGGCTTCGGCACGGTGACCTTTACACCGTCCGACGGCTTGCTTGCGCCATCCTGTCCGGCCGCAGACACCGTGTACGTTACCGACTCGCCACGCTCCGGCGCAGGCTCGGTAAAACTCGCCGCGGTCAGCCCCGTTGCGATGGTCTTTCGCTTCGGTGCGTGGGAATCTGACCGTTCCACGCGATAAAACTGTGCGCCGGGAACCGTATCCCAAGTCAGCACTACGTTGCCGCTGCGTACGTCTGCCTTCGCTCCGGAGGGTGGAGGAAGCTGCTTCCCCGTTGCCGTCAATAATCCATAGACACAAAATTGCCCTGTTCCAACATTCTCCGTTCCAAAACTCGCGAGGTAGACCTTGCCGTTTGCAATGGTCGGAGGAGCCATCTTGGAGTATTCGCCGCAGTCGTCTCGCGCAGGCATCTCCAGCGAGTTCCAGAGTTCGTGCCGGATATTGTCCGCTTCGTAAGCATGCAGAACTCCAGGCCGCGACTCGTGCCACGAGTCCCCCGTAGCGTGGATCGCCGCCCACAAAATGCCGTCGTGGCCACCGTTGGCGGAGAGCGAAAGCATCGCGCCGGGATGTCCCTGGTTGGGAATATCGCGCGTCATCAGCGGCGTCTCCCCCAGCTTGTCGCCGGTGAGTTTGTAGACCTTGGCCTTGTCCAACTGCCCCCACACGTACAGCATGTTTCCTTTGCTGGCGCTCTCCCAATAGACGAGGCTGTGCAGGTGCGAGACCGTCGCCTGGAAATGTTGAACCGCGTGCTCATCCCCAAGATGCCCAAGATTTCGCGTATCCAGCGTATACAGCACGCCCTGCTTGCCTCCGCCCAGCACGAGATGCGTTCCGGGAATCAGGGTTGCGCCAGAGGAGTCCAGATCGGCGTCGCGCCGATCCAACTCGAAATGATTCGTCGGCGTAAACCAGTCCAGCAACTTCTTCAGGTCCGGTGTGTACTTCAAAAAGCTCTCGCTGAAGTTCTGCACTCCGTCCCAACTCCCATTGCCGGTGACAACGTAGACGTTGCCGTCTTCGTCCGCGGCAGGGCCTTGCCCCGATTGCCAGATGCTGGCCTCCGACCCTGTTGGCGATGTGTTGATGACGGCCACCTGCGCCAGCGTCTTCGCGTCGTAGGCCATCAGGAAGCCTTGATACGGCTCGCGGTCGCAGTGCGAGGCGTAGCCCACGTACGCCAAGCCGTTCGCCAGCATCAGCGCGGGACGCTGGTTCTCCATCAGCGCGTTGAAATCGGGAGCCTGGATGGTTACCGGGCTCTCCGGCATGTCCGCGCCTGTCGCGAGATCGAGCGCATGAAGGCGCTGCGTAAAGCCGCTCTTGGGAGCCGATGAGTCTCCGGCTTTCGTGAGGGCAACAACATACAGCACGCCACGCGCCTTATCGATCACGGGGGTTCCGATGATCCCCATCTTGCCGTTGATATCCAGGCAGCCGAAGTTTGCGCTATGCAGGTTTGCGGGCGTGCCGAAGTTCACGTGCCAGATTGGCGCAGTGGCTTCGGCATCATTCGCGTCGAATGCATAGACGCTGTTGTTCACCGTGGTCACATAGACGACGTCATGAGTTCCGCCATTTATCGTCACATGGGTAACGATCAACGGCTGGCTATAAAGCTGGTCGTCCAGCACGCGTTTGAAGAGCATGCCGAACTGCATCTTGTTGACGCTCTGTGGCGTCAGCACCGTCTCATGCAGATTCACGCCTGTGCGGAAGTTGTTGTTGTGCTGGGTGAGCACATCCACTTGCGCCTCTAACCGCGCCACAAACAACATGCAGCAAAGAGCGATGCCGAGAATAAAGCTTCGACGCAGGCAACCATACGAGCGGAGATCAAGCTTTTGCATCCATCCATTCTGCCCTAACCGCATGCTGCTACCATCAAAAGAGCCCCATCATGACAGACACTTCCTCCGCTATCCGCGTTCGCATTGCTCCTTCGCCTACGGGCGATCCTCACGTCGGCACCGCCTACATCGGACTGCTCAACTTCATCTATGCTCGCCAGCGCGGCGGGAAGTTTGTGCTGCGCATCGAGGACACCGACCGCACCCGCTTTGTCCCCACCTCCGAGCAGATGATCTTCGATTCGCTGCGCTGGCTCGGCCTTGGGTGGGATGAAGGCCCCGATGTCGGTGGGCCGTATGGTCCGTATCGGCAGTCCGAGCGCACCGAAATCTACCGCGAGCATGTCGCGATGCTGCTCGCCAGCGGGCATGCCTATCGCAGCTTTGAGACCGCCGAAGAGCTGGAGGCGATGCGGAAATCGCAGATCGCGGCCAAGCTGCCGCCGCGTTATAACGGCGCGCACCGCGAACTTCCCGCAGCGCAGATTGCGCAATATGAGGCGGAAGGACGGTCTTACGTGGTACGTCTGAAGGTACCGGTGGAGGGCGAGACCACCTTTCGCGATGAGCTGCGCGGGGCGGTGACCTTCTCGCACAACAACGTCGACGACCAGGTGCTGATGAAGTCCGATGGCTTCCCGACGTATCATCTCGCCAACGTAGTCGACGACCACCTGATGCACATTACCGACGTCATTCGCGCCGAGGAGTGGATCTCTTCCACGCCGAAGCATGTCCTGCTCTACAAGGCCTTCGGGTGGGAGGCGCCGCGCTTCTGGCACATGCCATTGCTGCGGAATCTCGACAAGAGCAAGATATCCAAGCGCAAGAATCCCGTGTCGCTCGTCTACTACCGCGACAGCGGCTACCTGCCGCAGGCGCTGCTTAATTTTCTTGGGCTCATGGGTGGTGGTATGCCCGCTGGAGGAATGGGTACCGGCGACGATAGGGCCGCGAATCTCGCTGCTGAGATCTTTACGCTGCCGCAGATGCTGGAGCGCTTTGTCTTCGAGAAGATTTCGCTCGGCGGCCCCGTCTTCGACCTCACCAAGCTGAAGTGGCTTAACGGCGAATATCTTCGTGCGCTCTCGCCGGAAGATTTCTTCAACGAGCTGCGCGCCACGCTCTTCTCTGACGAATATCTCGCGCGCATTGTTCCGCTGGTACAGACGCGAATTGAGACACTCGCGCAGTTCGGCGATATGGCGGACTTCTTCGTCAAAGATGATGTGGTCCCGCCGCAGGAGGTCTTTCTACCCAAAAAGCGCACGCTCGAAGAAACGCTCGCGTTCGCCGCCGAGCAGCTCGCGCTGCTGGAGGCCACTCCGTTTACCGTCGAGGAGCTTGAGTCTGCGCTCAAACAGTTGGGAGTCGACAAGGAGTGGTCGGTCAAAGAGAACTTCATGCTGCTGCGCGCCATCCTCACCGGCAAGGTCGCGAGCCCGCCTTTGCTGGAGAGCCTCATCGTCTTCGGCAAAGCACGGTCACTCGACCGCATTCGCCGATTCATCGACTCGCAGAAGAAGCTCGCTACTGGGCGGAAGTAGGCGTATCGAAATCCGGATCCTTAAGAAGGCCTTAAGGAAGTAACGGATAGCATCCTGAGATCGAGGGTAGCCTCATGAATACGCTCCTTTCACCCTGCCGCGGGCTTCTTCTAGCCGGAGGAATCGCTCTGTGCCTCTCCGGCCCCGTTGCTCCGTTGCTGGCGCAGAGGATTCAGCCTCTCGAACTGGCATCCGCTTCCGCCCGGAGTCTCCCAGATGCTCCCTCGGAGTCGCGCCGCGATGGCAGCGGAGGCAACGCTCTTCCGGAAGATTTCAGCTCTAGCGCGGAAGAAATCTTTCAGCCGCCAACGCAGCAAAACACCGCGCCGCCTTCGCTCAGCGATCTTGGGCTGACTGCCGCGGAGACCGAAGGCAGTGCGCAGCGCCAGGCGCTGTTCGATCGCCGCACTCACATGCTGAAGGTCCACCAGCGGCTCGGCCTTATCACGGTGATCCCGGTCGCGGCGGCCTGCATCAGCGCAATCGGCGCGCCACCTGATCATGGCCAGTACGGCAACACCACCTCGCGCGATATCCATGTCGCTCTTGGCGGCACAGCCATCGCCATGTATGCGCTCACCGCCTCCTATGCCATCCGCGCTCCCAAGGTTTCGAATGAGCCCGCGCGCGGCGGCGTGAAGTGGCACAAGTATCTGATCTATCTTCACGCGCCGGGCATGGTTCTTACGCCCATCCTTGGGGCGATGGCCTTCAATCAGATCAACAGCGGCCAGAAGGTCCACGGCATCGCCTCCGCCCACGGCGCAGTGGCGACGGTGACCGCTGCCTCCTACGGCCTTGCCATCGTTGCCGTCTCCTGGCCCATTCATCTGAAGTTCTAGGAGTGCTCATGACGCGACATCGTCTTCTGCTGTGCCTGCTTGTCACGGTGCCTGCATTTGCCCAGGCGGATCGCACGTGGCTGCTCGATCAATCGACGCTCAGCTATCACATGTCACACCCGATGCATCAGGTGGATGGCGTCAGTCACGACGCGCGCGGAAAGGGCGTCTGCCACGCTGGCCAGTGCGACTTTCTCATCGCTGCGCCGGTCAAGTCGTTCGATTCCGGCGACAGCAATCGCGATCTGCATATGATTCAGACCACTCGCGGCGCTCAGTTTCCGGTTGTGAGTGTGCGTTTTCGGCTATCAGAGGCCAGCCTCTCTTCGCCCGTGCTTGATTGCGACCTGGAAGTTGAGTTCGCAGGCAACACCGCGCACTATGCGCACGTCACCTTCCATCAGACGATGGAAGGCGCTGCGCATGATATTACGGGCTCCGTTCCGGCAACGCTCAAGGACTTCAAGATCGATCCGCCTTCCTTTCTCACGATCCCCATCAAAAACGACATACCCGTCCGCGTAGATATGGTCTGGCACCCGGCTCCGTAAGGAGATTTGCCGATCAGGGAACTTTCTTTGCCGTTGGTCGCATCCAAGCTCAGAAGAGAATGAGGGCCTTCTATGCTCGCAATACAGAACCGGCTCACCGTATCCCTGGCCCTTGCATCGCTTTTGATGGCTACGGCGGGATGCCACTCCAAAACTGCGCCCACGCCGGAGAACTTCACTGCGGCGCTCAACGCCCATTTTGTCGATCACCCCGACTGCCTGTTTCCGGAGTCGCCGCGGTTTCCCTATGAGACCAGCGATCCAGTGAAGACGAAGCAGATGAATACGCTGGTGAAGAATCAGCTCCTCACCGTCGAGGAGGAGCGCGATATTCACGTCAGCCGGTACACTCCGACGGCGACGGGTGCGCGCGTGGCGCCACGCTTCTGCTACGGCCATCGAGCTGTGTCGAGCATCGACAGCTCTACGCCCGTTGCCGTGGCCAATGGTTTTCCTGAGACACGGGTTGTGTATCACTACACCATGCAGGAGGTGCCGGTGTGGGCCAAGTCCCTTGATGTGCAGGCCGCGTTTCCTGTGATGGCACACGACACCAGCGGAACTGCCAGCGACAAGGCGACGCTGGCCCGTTCGGCGGTCAATTGGCAGGTTCCCGAGTAAATCTGTTTCCTGGTCTAGCCGGCGCGGAACATCTGCTTGATGCCGCGCAGCGCCTGCCGCGTGCGTTCCTCGTTCTCGATCAGCGAGAAGCGCACGTGGCCGTCGCCGTGGTCACCGAAGCCGATTCCTGGGCTTACCGCGACCTTCGCCTCCAGAAGCAGCTTCTTTGAGAACTCCACCGAACCCAGCGCGCGGTACTGCTCCGGGATTCGAGCCCACGCAAACATTGTGGCCTTGGGCATGGCGACCGGCCACCCGATCTTGTTGAGGCCAGGGACCAGCACGTCGCGTCTGCACTTATAATTTGCAACAATCTCGGCTACACATTCCTGGGGTCCTTCAAGAGCGGCGATTGAGGCAACCTGGATGGGGGTAAATGTTCCATAGTCGAAGTAGCTCTTGATCCGGCCAAGCGCCGCGACCAGCTTTTTATTCCCAACCATGAAGCCCACGCGCCAGCCCGGCATGTTGTAGCTCTTGGAGAGGGTGAAGAACTCGACTGCGATCTCCTTGGCGCCGGGAACTTCCAGCACGCTGGGAGCGCGATATCCATCGAAGACAAGGTCCGCATAGGCGAGATCGTGGACGAGGTAGATCCCCAGTTCGCGGCACAGCGGCACCAGGCGCTCGAAGAACGATAGCTCGACGCATTGCGTCGTCGGGTTCGCCGGGAAGTTCAGGATCAGCAGCTTCGGCCTTGGCTGCATGCGCGGCAACTCGTACTCCAGCTTTTCGATCAGCTCGTCTGAAGTAACGGGCAGTCCTGCATCGTTAGTCTGATCGAGCATGATGCTCTGCACCTTGGAACCCGCAATGACCGGCCCGAAGATGTGGATGGGGTAACTGGGATTCGGCACTGCCACCGTATCCGCATCGTCGAGCACAGCGAGGCAGAGGTGCGCGATGCCCTCCTTTGAGCCGATGGTCACGATGGCCTCGGTTTCGGGGTCGAGATCGACGTTGTATCTGCGGCCATACCAGTTACATATTGCCTTTCGCAGGCGGGGCAGACCACGCGAGAGCGAGTAGCGGTGCGTCGCCGTCTTCTGCGCCGCCTCGATCAGCTTGTCGACGATATGCTTTGGCGTCGCTCCATCGGGGTTTCCCATCCCGAAGTCGATGATGTCTTCGCCCCGCTTACGCGCCGAGGCCTTCAACTCACCGGTGATATTGAACACATACGCCGGCAGACGCGTCAGTCTTCGAAACTCGTCCATGCCCGTCCCATCAGCCCTTCAGAAAATCGTTTCAATTCAATTCAAACAGAGCAGCCCACGTCTGTTCCGGGAACCCATGCGCCCGGAACATGCCTCGCCAACCCAAATTTATTTTGCCGTGAATATCACCTGCACCGGCAGGGTCTTCGGTGGATAGCAGGCCTTATCGTCGCAGGCCTGATACTTGAGCGTCCCGGCCACGGTATGTTCGCCCGCCCGGGCCACCACCGGCAGCTTGACGATAAAGTCCCCCTCGTACACATCCAGCTTCTCCGCCGGGTCGAAGTCGAAGCGGAACACCTTGCCCGGTGGATATTCGATCGCCCCTGCTTTTACCCCATCCTCGGGATTCAGCTCCAGCGCCGTCGGCACCAGCAACTCCGACTTCGGCACATGCGAGTTCACATGAAAGGTATCCATCACATGGAACCGCAGTTGCAGCACGGCGGCCTTTCCTGCGCGGACGACCTGCGGCTCGGCCGTGTACACCACGTAATTTTTCGCCTTCATGGGCATGCCCAACTGCGCTCCCGCCGCCGCGGTCAAGAGGAGCATCGACACCGGCCAGATCGCGCGCCGCATCACTTTTTCCCCGCCGGAATGGCGATCACGGCCTTCACCTGGGCCTCCAACTCGTCCTTTGAGCCGAGGCCTGCGGTAACTTCGCTTACGATGCCGTTTCGGTCGACGTAGAACGAGATGGGTAGAACCTCCGTGTCACTCAAGTAGGCGGTCTGCACCTTCGCATCGGTCAGCAGGATGGGATAGGTTACGCCCAGCTTCTGGGCGGATGCGGAGATGACGGCTTTACCGGCGTCGGAGTCGTCGGCAAGGCCTAGGACTTCGAAGCCATCGGCTGCATACTTCTTGCGGAACTCCTCGAACCAGGGCATCTCCACTTTGCAGGGCCCACACCAGGTGGCCCAGAAGTTGACGACGATAGGACGGCCCTTGTAGTCGCTGAGGGAGACCTTGGAGCCGGTGATGCTCTCGAGCGTAAAGGCGGGGGCGATCTTGTGCCTGAGCGGCAGAGGCGCGCCGGAGGAGGTGTCCATCGTCGCATCGCTGGGGTTCATCGGCATGTCCGGCAGTGCCACGGGACGTTCTTCCTGCTGCTTCTGCAACGCCAATCGCCGCGACCTCAGGTTGTGCCAACCCGCCCAGAACACCAGCGAGATCCCCACCGCCATCGCAACCAACACCAACAGACTTCGTTTCACTCGAATCGTCCTTCCGGGCCTGCGCGCTCCGCTTGCCCTGGTCTTCAGTTTATCGTCAATCGTGCTCGCGCTCCTCTGCTAGCATCTCTAAGTCCGCAAAAATGACAACTCCCGCCCCCAACCCATCGACCCGCCCCTCGGATATTGTGCGCATCGAGGCCCGCGCTCTGCTGGAACTCGCGATCCGGCTCGACGGCCCCATGCTTGCGCCTTTCGCGCGCGCCGCCGACTTGATTCTGGAGACGATCTCCCGCCAGCACCGCGTGATCCTGCTCGGCATCGGAAAATCCGGCCTGATTGCCCGGAAGGTGGCCGCAACCCTGCGCTCTACCGGGACAGCCGCGCACTTTCTCCATCCCTCCGAGGCGATCCACGGCGACCTGGGCATGGTGGCTCCCGGCGATCTTCTGCTCGCGCTCTCATCCAGTGGCGAGACCGAGGAGTTGCTCGCCCTGCTGCCCGTCCTGCGCCAACTCGGCAATCCGCTGATCAGCTTCTGCGGCTCGCCTGCTTCGACACTGGCTCACGCCTCCGCCATCTCGATCGACTGCTCGATCACCGCCGAAGCCTGCGCGCTCAACCTCGCGCCCACCGCGTCCACCACCGTCATGCTTGCGCTGGGCGACGCGCTCGCCCTCGAAGTCAGCCGCCGCCGCGGCTTCGAGGCCACTGATTTCGCCGGACTGCATCCCGGCGGACGCCTGGGGCGAAGACTTGCCCGCGTCGGCGATCTGATGCACTCGGGAAGCGCACTACCTCAAGTGACTCCGGCGACGCCCATGCCGCATGTCATTCATGAGATGTCGCACAAGAAGCTGGGAATGACGACCGTGCTCGAAGAAGCTGACAAGCCGGGTCCCGCACGGCTGCTCGGCATGATCTCCGATGGCGATCTCCGGCGGCTGCTCGAGCGCGACGGCCCCCATGCCCTCGCCCATACCGCCGCCGAGATCATGAACCGCAAACCGGTCACAATTCCCCCAGAGGCCTTCGCCGCCGAAGCGCTGGCGTTGATGGAAGATCGCAAGATTACCTCGCTGATCGTCACGAACCCCGAGGGCGAGGCGCTGGGCGTCCTGCACCTGCATGACCTGTGGGCCTCCGCCCGCCCGTAGCATCGATTCGCTACTTCCCTGCCGCTTTGCCCCACTCGCTATCGAGAAACAGATATCGCCCGCGCAGCGCATCCGGCTTCGCCTCCGAACTGGCGTCCAGATGCATCACCTGCCAGCCGCTCGCAGCGTTATACGTCGGCCACTTTGGAAGGCCTGGCCCATTCGGGTCGCCCGTCTTCGCGAAGTTCACCCAGTACTGCTGCATCTGCTCGGATAAGGCGCGATCTTCCGGCCGGATCTTCATCTCGGGCCGCAAGTCCAGCGCGCCAAAGACGTATTCAATATCGTCGGAGTGGAATGCGCCCAAACCGGCAGGATGGTTTCTGTCGGCTGGCGGCGTGAGATCGAAGAAGTAGCGGTAGACCGGTGCGCCTGCGGTTTTGGTGAGCGCCTCAAGCCATGTCCATGTTGAGAATGCGATGAACTTATCGCCCGAGTAATTCTCCGCGGACTGGATCGCCTGTGCGTCGGTATCCGCGGGATACACCGCGAGAAAGCCCGCGGCGTCCGCGCCAAACTCTTTCGCGGCCTGCTGCTTGAAACTTGCCGCGGTTGGCCTCGTCACGAGAGGGCTCTCGTTCGAGACCCATCCCCCCAGCACCGGAATATGCGCTTGTTTGCCGTCAGCGTAGAGGTGGGGGACAGAGTCGCTGAGGAAGAAGCCATCGATATCCGGGCCGAACTTCGGGGCTGGGCTGGTCCTCGACATAGCGGCCTTTACCAACTCATCGACAGGCAGATTGCGCAGATAGAAGAGCTTGCTAGTGCCGAAGACTCGGTCGGCCCACGCTGTATCGGCCTTCTCCGCCTCCTCGCGGGGACGGAAATTGGACCCAGTGCTGTAGAGCGCCGCGCCGCTCTCGCCGATCGCTTTCGCGAACAGGCCTTCGGAGAGCGGCGAAGCCAGCAGGACGCTCACGGAGGTCGATCCTGCCGACTGACCGAAGATGGTGATGTTGGATGGGTCGCCACCGAACGCAGCGATATTGCGCTTCACCCAATTGACGGCCGCGACCTGGTCCATGAGGCCATAGTTGCCCGAGGCGTGAGCGGGCGACTCCGCCGTCAACTCGGGATGCGCCATGAAGCCAAAGATCCCCAGCCGGTAGTTCATCGACACTACAATCACGCCGCGATGCGCCAGGAATTGCCCGTCCTGCCGATTCTCCGACGTCCCTCCGGTGGTGAAGCCGCCGCCGTAGATCCAGACCATTACGGGCAGACCGACTGATTTCTTTGAAGACTTCAATTCAACGGGAGCCCAGACGTTCAGAGTGAGGCAGTCCTCGCTGGGGCCGGCGTCGTGGAAGACCATGTCGGGCCATGCGCCGAATTGAACACAGTGCGCGCCAAAGTTCTGGGCGAAGAGTATGTGCTTCCACTTCGGCACCGGCTGCGGAGGACGCCAGCGAAGCTCACCAAGCGGCGGTGCGGCAAATGGAATCCCTTTGTAAGCCACTACCTTTTGATCAGGGGTGAGGACGCCAAGCACTTTGCCGCTATCCAACTGCACGGGCCGCAGCTCGACCGGCTTCTGCGCGGACGCTGCAACGCACACAAGAGTCAGAAAAACAACCAGCATCGAGGGCAAAAACAGACTCTTCATTCGGCGCGGATGCATGAGCTTGGTCTCCGCTGCCAAACTACCACAGAGATCAAGAGGCGAACGGCCCACCACGCGCGATCCCGCCGCGGACATCCACGTATCCGGCATCGGCCCCCACTGGCTTCCGCAGAAGCTCGATCGTCGTTTCAACCAGATGTCCAGGCTCCGGCGAACTGACACCATCCACCGCTGCCGCGACCTCTGAGTCCAACCAGTCGCGCTGCGTTCGCACCAGCAGAATTCGTGTCTTCGGCCAGCGCTCGTGAATAACCTCGGCGAGGGAGGCGGACTGCCCCCCTGAAAGCGAATGGCATAAAATTACCAGGTCGCATTCGCGGTCCGTCTGAGTGGCAAACGCTGAAGCGGCATTTGAGGAGATCACCTCAGAGCCTGTCTTGCGCAGGACCTCGGCTCGTGTCTGGAGCAACATCTCATCCGCGCCAACTAACAAAATGCAAGGCATCTTTGGTCTCCGGCGTTCCTGCGCTCCCCAGACGAAGTCGCAACGCTATGAAGAAAACTTTCCAGCCTACACAAAATAAATGACTTGAACCACAGTAGTCTGTCGTCTTTCCGACAGAGACCCTATTTAAATTCAGTCAATACCCCCGCGAAGCGTTTTTTTTAGACGCCGATGAGCCGCTATAGAACATAGGCCAGTTCGGAATTGCCATCCTTTTTCAGGAGGCGATCATACGAGGCATTCACGATTCCGTAGCACTCGCACGCCATTGCGGTGAGCGTAGCCCGGTCCAGAATCTGGATGCGGCCCCGCGAGTAGCCGATCATGCCTTTGCGCTGCATCTCTCCCGCGGCCACCGTTACGGTCGAGCGCTGTACGCCAAGCATCTGAGCGAGGAACTCCTGGGTCAGATGCAGCAGATCGGACTCCATCCGGTCGGACGATGTGAGAAGCCAGCGTGCCAGCCGTGCATCGACCTCATGCATCCGGTTGCACAGCACGGACTGGGTGACCTGCACCAGTTGCAAATAAGTGAAGGTATGCACCAGCTTCTGCAGCATGCCGCCCTTCTGAAACTCCGCACGCACGATGGCCGAGCGAATGCGCAGACCTTCGCCCGCGCCCTGCATAATGACCGAGTGCGACATCTGGGGCTGGTCGAAGAGCGCAGGCAGACCAGCGAAGCCCTCGCGGCCGATCACGCCAACCTCTACCTGCTCGCCTTTTACAGTTACCACGTCGGTGGAGATCAACCCGCTGTTCAGAAAGTAAATGAACTCAATCGGCTGGTTCGGCTCGGACAGCCGCTTCTCCAGAGGCAGCTCGATCGGCACCAGCGACTTCGCGAGCACCGCGTATTCATCGGCAGGCAGTTGCGAGAGGATGACGTTGCGCGGTCTCGAGTTCGTCAATGGAGTCGAAGTGGGGTTTGTGGGCACGGGCTTTTGCTTTGCGGAAGCATTCCTGTTCTAGCCGCAAAGACTGGTTGCCCACAAAACTGGGGGGCGGGACAGTGCGATTGTCATTTACCTTACTCAGCCACGAGGGTTAAGTCTATTTACTACAGCACATAGAGACATCTCCCGAGCGAAATTTCCAATGTCTTGTGCGTCGCCATCTCCTTTGGTTGCCACACTTGAGCCTTCTCCTTCGGAGGGAGCCCTGTGCCTCCTATCTTCCCGGTTTAGAATGACCTCTGGTACCTCACGCCCGCTTCTCCCTCACTCAGCAGGCAAGTTCCCCAGGCAATTCCAGGCCGGAAAGCGTTCCCGTACCCCATGCATCGCTGGTCACAGCTCTTCATTCCTACCCTCCGCGAAGCTCCCACCGACGCCGAGGTCGCCAGCCACAAGCTTCTGCTCCGAGCCGGGTATATCCGCCAGCTCGGCGCGGGCATCTACTCACACCTGTTCCTCGGTAATCGCGCGTTGAACAAGATCATCGCGATTGTTCGCGAGGAGATGGACACCATCGGCCAGGAGTTCCTGTTGCCCGCGCTGAACCCGCGCGAGGTCTGGGAGTCCAGTGGCCGATGGGCCGGCATGGGCGAGAACATGTTTCGCCTGAAGGACCGCAAGGGTGCCGAACTCTGCCTCGCCATGACCCACGAAGAAGTAATGACGACCATCGCCCGCTCTGAGTTGCGCAGCTACAAGCAGCTCCCCCAGATCTGGTACCAGATCCAGACCAAGTTCCGCGACGAGCCGAGGCCCAAGTCCGGCCTGCTGCGCGTACGGCAATTCATCATGAAGGACGCCTACTCCTTCGACATCGACGAAGCCGGCCTCGACGCCAGCTACCAGAAACACTACGACGCCTACTGCCGCATCTTCACGCGCTGCGGCCTGGAGTTTGTGGCGGTCGATGCCGACTCCGGCGCAATGGGCGGCTCCGGCTCGCAGGAGTTCATGGTTTACACCGACGCGGGCGAGGACCTGATCGCCAGCTCGGCTTCGGGCTACGCCGCCAACGTCGAGAAGGCCACGTCGAACCTCCCCGCCGTCGAAGACCTCGCCCCAACCGGCGACGGTCTGCCCGAACTCGTCCACACGCCGGGTAAGGCCTCCATCGCCGACGTGACCGAGTTCTTCGGCATCCAGGCTTCGCAGGACATCAAGTGCGTTGCCTTCATGGGTACGCCGGTATTGCAGACGGCACCGCTCCGCCCGGTTGTCGCATTCCTGCGCGGCGACCACCAGGTGAACGAAACCAAGCTGTCCGCCATCGCCAGTGTTACTGAACTACGTCCAATGCTCCCGTCTGAACTCGAAGTTCACCTCGGAGGCCCGGCAGGATTTCTTGGCCCGGTCGGGATCCCTGAAGTTATGACCCAGGGTTCTCTGAACGGCCTTAATTCGGGCAAAGAACTCGCTAGGTTGAAGGGAGTCCTGCGCGAGAATCCTGGAGAAGGGCTAAAAAGCATAGTCGTCATGGATCTGGGCCTCGAAGGCCGCGGCAACCTCGTCGCCGGGGCCAATAAGCTCGACTTCCACTTCCGCAATGTAACGCCCGGCCGCGACTTTACTCCGACACTCACCGCCGACATCCGCAGCGTCAACGAGGGCGAGCCCGATCCGACCGGCGGCGAACCGCTGCGCATCGGCAAGGCGGTTGAGATCGGCCACATCTTCAAGCTGGGACGCAAGTACACCGCAAGTATGGGCGCCTCCGTTCTGAACCGCGACGGCAAGGAGACCACGCCCATCATGGGCAGCTACGGCATCGGCATCGAACGCATCCTGACTTCGGCGATCGAATCCTCCGCCGCAAAATTCGCCGCGCAGAACCAGGCTGATACCTATGCCTTACCGCCCTCCATCGCTCCGTTCCAGGTTGTTGTAACCATTACCAATGTGCGCGAGACCGAGCTTCTAGCCGCTGGTGAAACCATCGCGCTGGATCTCGAAAAAGCAGGAATCGACGTACTGCTGGATGACCGCGACGAGCGCGCCGGCGTCAAATTCAAAGACGCCGATCTGATCGGGGTGCCTTTCCGCATCGCCATCGGCAAGAAGCTGGTCGAAGGTAAAGTGGAACTCCTCAACCGTCTCACGAACCAAACGGACGACATCCCCGTATCTGAGGTAGTGCAACATCTGACCCGCGCCCTTGCTTCAACGAACCACTAACAACCTGCAACTGCCCTCTATGCCCGTCAAAGTAAAACTCGGCAATACCCGCAACACCTCCGGCAAGCCCGTCGGCCTGGGCCATCGCCTGCTGCGCGGCGTGCTGATCCTTGCACTCGCCTGCCTCTCGATCGGCGTCTGCGTCTTCGGCTTCTACTATTACAAATATCAGCAGATCGTCGACGACCGCCTCGCCTCCGGGCCCATCTTCGCCAGCGTCTCGCAGATCTACGCCGCGCCGCGTGAGGTTCGCGTTGGCCAGCACCTGACCGTCACCTTCATCGCGCAGGACCTGCGCCGCGCGGGCTACAACTCCAATCCGCAGCTCGGCACCTTCCAGGTCAGCAACGACAGCATCAGCATCAAGCCAGGACCGCAGAGCTATCATTCCACCGACGGCGCGACGATCACGACGGCGCGCAACTCTGACCCAGCCGACCCTTCTGCAACCGACGCCGACTACGTCGTCCAATCCATTACCGCGGACAACGGCGCGCCGCTCGCAGCCTACAAGCTCGAACCGCAGCTCATCACCGCGCTCTCGGAAGACAAGGATCGCACCAAGCGCCGCCTCGTCGCGTACAAGGAAATTCCGCCGCGGCTGGTCCAGGCCGTCACCTCCATCGAAGACCGCCGCTTCTTTGAACACGGCGGCGTCGACTACCACAGCATGATCGGCTGGGCCTGGCACGACCTGCGCGGCGACCGCAAGTGGACCGGCGGAGGATCTACGCTGACCATGCAGCTCTCGCGCGGCATCTTCCTCTCGCCCGAGCGCCGCATCAAGCGCAAACTCATCGAGATCCTCATCACTTTCCACCTCGAATCGCGCTTCACCAAGCAGCAGATCTTCGAGATGTACGCCAACGAGATCAACCTCGGCCACCGCGGCAGCTACGCGATCAACGGCTTCGGCGAGGCGGCACAGACCTTCTTCGGCAAGGACCTTCGCCAGCTCGATACCGCGCAATGTGCTCTGCTGGCGGGAATGATCCAGTCGCCCAGTCGCCTCGATCCTTACCGTCATCCTGAGCGTGCGATGGAGCGGCGGAACCTCGTGCTCGACGCCATGGTCGAGACCGGCGACATCACGTCTGCTGAAGCCTCACGTGCCAAGGCAGAGCCGCTCGGCCTCACGCAGTCCAACGTCGATGCGGGCGAGGCTCCTTACTTCGTCGACCTCGTCCACGACCAGTTGACCCAGCGCATCTCCGAGCAGGACCTGGGCCACTCCAGCCTGCGCATCTACACCTCACTCGATCCCGAGCTTCAGCGCGCAGCAGCCGAGGCCGTCGACGTCGGCATGAAGAATGTGGACGAGCTCGTGCGCAAGCGGCGCAAAAAAGCGGACACCTCGCCGATCACCTACCCGCAGGTCTCTCTGGTCGCCATTAATCCCCACACCGGTCAGGTGCTCGCGCTCATTGGCGGCCGCAACTATGGCATCTCCCAACTGAACCACGCAGTGGCCGAGCGCCCCACCGGCTCCATCTTCAAGCCCTTCGTCTACGCCACCGCCTACAACAGCTCGCTGAACGGTACCGACCTGGACGGCAACGGCGTCTTCACCGCCCTCACCAAACTCAACGACGATCCCCAGGACTTCGGCGTCAACGGCCAGTCCTACACTCCCGGCAACTTCGAACGAGGCGAGTTCCCCGGCATGGTCCCCGCCGTCGTCGCCATCGAATACTCCCTCAATATCGCCACCATCTCGCTCGCGCGCCAGGTCGGCTATGAGAATGTCGCAGCCCTAGCCCGCTCCGCCGGCATCGTCAACGCCCGCGGCACGCCCTCCGTCGCCATCGGCACCTACAACGCCACGCCCATCGACATGGCCGGCGCCTACACCGTCTTCGCCAACAACGGCGTCCACCTGAAGCCCTGGATGCTGGCCAGCGTCCGCAACGCCAACGGCGACATTGTCGCCGACTTCGCCCCCGAGGCCAAGCAGGTTCTCGACCCTCGCACCGCCTTCCTCACGCAGTCGCTGCTGGAAAACGTCATGACCTATGGCACCGGCTCCGCCGCGCGCAAGCATGGCTTCACCGCACCCGCCGCGGGAAAGACCGGCACCTCGCATGACGCATGGTTCGCCGGCTACTCCTCAAATCTCCTCTGCATCATCTGGGTCGGCAACGACGACTACACCGACGTCAAGCTGCAGGGCGCGGACGCTGCCGCCCCCATCTGGGCTGAGTTCATGAACCGCGCCATCAAGCTTCCCCAATACTCCGACATGAAATCCTTCGCCCCGCCCAGCGGCGTACAGGTCGTCAAGATCGACAAGGAGACCTGGCTCCCTGCCGACGACTCCTGCCCCGTCGGCCCTTACATCGGCTTCCTCGACGGCACCCTGCCAAGTGGAACCTGCAGCCACATGAGCGAATCGCCGCAGAACTTCTTTCAGAAGCTGTTCGGTGGAGGGCAACCCGCAAGCCCCGTCGTCTCGCCACAACAGCCGCAGCCGCCGTCTCCCGAGACGCCGCCCGATCAGCAGAAGAAGAAAAACATCTTCCAGAAGATATTCGGTGGCGGCGACAAGCCCGCGCAACCGCAATCCCCTGCACCTTCGCAGTGACTTTCAACTCCCCACCATCTAGATGATTCTTCGGAACCTGACTCCCTGGTACGGCCTTCCCGGCAGGCGCATCTTCGTCTTGCCGCTGAAGGTCCCCGGCACCGGAGTAATCGTCATGGCCCATGGATCGATCATCTCTGCCGAGTAGTTTCCCTCCGGCAAGGGGAAGTCGTAATAGATCGGCTGATGAAAGTCCGTGTAGTACAGAATCTCTTGCGTGGTAGTCGTCTTGCCGTCCGCACCCACCGCAACACTCGATGCACTGAGGTAATACGTAGTCCCTGCCTCGAGACCCGTCCGTTCCCCTCCGCGCGCGGCCGTGGCTTCCACTAGCTTGCGCAGAAATGCAATCCGCGCCGGGCTCGTCCCCTTCAGCGTTCCTCCGTGCGCCCACCACAGCACCGGGGTCGTCGACTCATCCATCGCCGCATTGGTGTCGAGATACGTCTCGCCATGCGTCACGTAACATCCCGCGATCGCGCCCAGCCAGAACCGCCCCGCCATCTCCTCGCCCGAAATATTTCCCCAGCGGCTGTTCAGGTTGCCCTCGTACTGCGCCTCGTCGAAGATCACGGGCTTGCCCCACGCCGCCAGCCATTCCGGCGCGCGTTCGAATGCCGTCGTCTGGAGGCTCGCGTGCGTCACCCATGGATGGCCATAGTCATACATCGTATGCGAGTAATGCACCGAGCGCAGATGCGCCACAGGATCGTGCCGCTCGACGATATGGAAGAAGCGATCGAAGTCCGCCGCCGACTTCGCCCGCATCAGATCCCACTCATTCGCCATCGACCACCAGATATTTCGATAGGCCGACATCCGCGCCAGCAGATACTTCAGGTATCGGTCGTCCGCTTCGGCCCCCATCGCCGCATACCCCCAGCGGTCATACGGATGGAACACAATTAGATCGGCTTCGATTCCCATTCCGCGGAGGTCTGCGACGCGCTGCTCGATGTGCGCGAAGAATGCCGGGTTCAGCCGCGTGAAATCGCTCTTGCCTGCCGCATCGCGCTCGAACGGGTAGAGCGCCGGCTCATTGTGGTTGTACTCATAGCTCTTCGGAAACACGCACATCCGAATCTTGTTGAACGGGCCCGTCCGCAGCGACTCCAGTGTCTGCTTCTGCACCGCCTCGGCCTGATGCACCCATGCGTAACACGTCGTTCCAAACGGAAAGAACGGCATCCCATCGGCATAGGCGAAGTGGCGCGTATTCCGCACTCGCACCGGCCCATGTGCCCCATCCAGCGCACGCACGCACGTAAAGCTTCCCGTCTTTCCATCCAGGTCCTTCGCATTGCTCTTCGTCGTGTAACTCCACTCGCCCAGATCGTCGGGCATGAAGCGCACCTTATAAGCGCCCGCGCCATCGTAGAAGCCGTCCACCTGGACCGTTCGATGGCCCTGGATAAATGCCGCGGACAATTCCACATCGACAAATGGATTGCCTGTTGATGGCCCGGCCAGGGGCAGCTCAAAGACCTCCCACTTCGCCACGTCGCCATGCCGCGGCGCCGGAGCCGGCGCTGCCGCACTTGCGCTTGCGGCCACAGCGCCCAGCGCTCCGCCTGCTCCTAACTTCACCATCTCTCGCCGATTCATATTTCTCATCGCGAAAGTGTACAACCCGGTGGGGAGAGATGGTTCCGCATCGTGGAAGACGACTGGAATTCCTAACGCACCTTACGCATCAGGCTCCAGCCCAGTCCGGCTGCCGTCACCAGCGCACAAAAATAGGCGAATAGGTCTCCATGCGCGGAATAAAATGTAACATCGTGCTCGTAGTCGAAATCCACACGCAGCGCCGTTCGGATATGCCGCGGAGCTGCCATTACCACGCGGCCATAGGGATCGATCGATGCGGTGATTCCCGTATTCGTCGCGCGCAGCACCCACCGATGATTCTCAATTGCCCGCATCCGCACCATATTCAGGTGTTCCCATGCGGCGCTGGTATCGCCATACCATCCATCGTTCGAGATATTCACCAGCACATCCGCCCCCAGATCCGCGTACTCGCGCATCTCATCGGCGAAGACCGACTCATAGCAGATAAATGTGCCATAGGTATGGCCCCCTGTCGTGAAGACCGACCGATGAGTCCCCGGATCGAATAAACCTACATCCTGCAACAGGCTTCCCGCGAAGAAGAATAATTTTTTGTACGGCGTGTACTCGCCAAAGGGCACAAGATGCATCTTGTCATAGCGTCCCGCGAAGCTACCGTCCGGCTGAACAAATACGGCCGAGTTATAGAGGTCGTAACCGCGTTCTACGCGGTCGTCCTTGTCGATTCCGATAGCTCCCGCAATGACGGGCGCGTCTGCGGTCTTTGCCAGTTTGGACACGACCTCGCGAAACGGCGGATTGGCCTCCTCAAACCCCTGCGCCGGCGACTCCGGCCAGACAATCAACTGTGTCGGGGACAGGTACCGCGTCCCATCCGCTCCCGAAACCCGAGGCGCTTCACACTTCGTCGAAGATAACTCCGGAATTCCATTGCAACGCCCCACGGCAGGAGGAAAGAGACTGAGCTGCGAAAACTCCTGCAGCATCTCACTCGTCGTAAGTTGCGGCCCTCTGTTCGCCTCGCCTACTTCGAGGTTCTCCTGTAACAAGGTAGCCACCGCATCGGTGCCTTCATGGATGGGGTTGCGAATGCTGCGCAGGAATAACACATACAACACCACCATCGAAACGCCAGCCAGCGTCAACGCAGTCCGCGTATGCCTCCGCTCCTTCATCGTAATTCGCACCAGCCAAAGCGCATTCACAGCGGCAATTACAAACGAAATCCCATAGGCTCCTGTGATCGGCGCAAGCCGCGTCAGCAATGGGTTATCCACTTGCGCTATGCCCAGGAAGTCCCACGGCAATCCGGTAATTCTGGCTCGCGCCAGCTCCACCGCAACCCAGGCAAATGGACTGAGCAAGAGTGCGCCCTGCATCCCGAACGTAGTTCCCCGGAACTTTGCACGTCGAAACCCGGCGACCAAGGCACCAAACAATGCATGATAGAGCCCCAGATAAAGGCAGAACAGAACAAGAATTCCCGCAGCGGCCGGCTTAGCAATCCCACCATAAACATGCATCGTCCGGTAAATCCAGTAACAATTGCCCAGATACCAGATAAATCCCGAGGCATATCCCAAGGCAGCGCCCTGCCACATATCCAGTACGTTGCCTCTGGCATCTTTTCCGGTAAGCGCCATCAACAAAGGAAGCAGCGCTACCCAGCAAACAGCAGTTCGCCATACCGGAACCGGCCCTGCAATTGGAAATGGCAATACCTGCAGCACACCCGAGAACGCCGCCAACACCCACAATCGCACAGGAATCAATCGCATCACTGCCGCCAGTCTAACATCGTGCCGCCACGCTCAGAGTGCATCTCCACGATGTCGCAAATCCACCATCCTGTCACGCGAACAATTGGCGCAGATCTGAAGCCTCCAGCCCAACTTTCCCGACTAAGTCCATCTACAAAATTATGGGCGACATGTGATCAATTTATTTACAGAAGTGTTTCTCCTTCTGTATCCTTAGTTTCTTGCCGCATCGCATTTTTACCCTGCGACTGCATCTGAGTAGTTGGAATGTCAACCGTATGGATATCCCAGAAAAATACTGCACGAATGCCTCGGGTAAGTTAAATTCCCGATCGCAACCTTAAGGAGGTAACAAGTGGATGTAAATCGAATTGTTGGAGAAATTGACGCCGAGATTAAAAGGCTGACGGACGCTCGCGCCATACTGCTCTCTGGAACCGCCGCAAAGACGGGCAAAGGCCCGGGGCGTCCGAAGGGCAGCAAAAATGCCAAGGTCGCCGCCTCTGCCGCACCCCGCAAGCGCAAGCTCAGCTCCGCAGGCCGCAAGCGTATCTCCGATGCCATGAAGCGTCGCTGGGAAGAGCGCAGGAAGCAAGCTGGGAAGAGCGGCGCAACGGCAAAGTAATCGAACCGGACCTGGACACATGGCGCAAGGCCGATTTCATCCACGGCTTTGCGCCATTTCTGCCGGAGAATTTGCGCGCAATGCTAGCGAGTCACCACAACCTCACGCATATTGTCCTTGCTCAGAAAAAAGTGGAACCCTTTGAACGCCGAGAGCAACCCCTCAATCTGGCGATTCGTATAGCTGTGAAGTAGCGGGTACTCTCCTGCCCGTTGCGCTTCAACGGCGCTCCCTTCGGTCAGGTGGTAGCGAGTGAACTCCGACTTTACCGCAGGCTTTCCAGGCGCTGGCGGGGCATGGAACATTGCCAGCATCTGCCCCTCGGGAGCCATCACCGCGTGCAGCCGCTTCAGCACCGGGCTCAGCAGCTCCTCCGGCAGATAGTCCGCCGTATCCCAGAACAACACTATGTCGAAGCCGCGGCCGGAAAAATCCAGATGAGCCGCGAGGAACCGTTCTACGTCGAAGCGCCCCGGCTCATCGTCCTCCTGCGGCAGAATCCAGTCGCGTTTCGCTGCATCCTCCACCAGGTTCGCGAGATAGATACTGTGTCCCAACGCGGTAATGAAGTTGATATTCCCCGAGGATGTCGGCCCAATATCCAAAATACGCAGCGACTCCTCGCCACGCATTCGCTGCAGGATCTGCCCCCAGCCGCTCGAGTGCCGGGGCACGCGCTCGCTGTTCGCGGACCCGCCTCCAGCCTTATCCTTGCCCCCAAAAAATCCGAGCATCCGTGCCTCCGCTCAGACCTGCGCCGAAACCGCTGCGGGAGTTTCCACGGTCGTCCGCGGGCTCGCATTCGCCGCGGCCTCCGACAACTCAACCCGGCCCTTGATGCTCGCGTTCTCTTCGATCGAGAGTCGGCCCGCGACGATGTCTCCCCGCATCACGCCCGACTCGCGCAGTTCGATCCGCCCGGTCGCCCGGATGTTCCCCTCCACCAGTCCGAATATCACCACATCTCGCGCGTTCACATCCGCCAGCACGCGGGCATTTGGACCTACCGTCAGCCGGCTCTCCGGCAGAGAGATCGTGCCCTCGACGACTCCGTCCATGTACAGGTCCTCTTTGCCCGACAACTCACCCTGAATCGTGACGGATCTGCCGATAACGGTCGAACCTTCTGCTGGCTTCATGTGCGATTGCTCTCCTTATGCAACGATAGTGCTTGCCCGAACTATACCCAGACATACGCCCAGAGGCAATCCCGCCCGATCGCCTCAGCGGCCAAAAGCACGGCCAGGAGAGCGACCGGGGAGCGCAAACTTTAGCCGTTCCTTCCGCGTCCAATGTACATACGACCACACATGCATCCAACTCAAGCAATGAGACCCCCGCGCGCACGAGGTGCGACTGCAACGCGGCCCGCTGAACCTCTCCCGCAGCCGGGCGAATGGTGCCCGCGCATTTTGCGGCGCCTCGCCTGCGTTACGCTGGCAGCCCTCTCCCTCGCGCTCCTACCAACCACTGCACAGGCCGCTGCCCAGACCGCTGCCCAAGACAAAGACAGCCTCTCCGCTCCCTCCGTGCCCGCACGCACCTGGGCCGTCGACTGCGCGAACAAGGAACTCCTCGTTCTACAACCAGCCGGCACCTACCTTCGCTATCGCACCCACGACGTTAACGAAAAGGGCGACCGGGTGCGCGACCAGATCGAGACGCCCGAGGGCAGCGTGGCACGCCTCATCCTGCGCGACGGCAAGCCTCTCACCGCCGAGGAGGACGCGGCAGAGCGCGAGCGGCTCAAGGCTCTTCTCGCCTCGCCCTCAGCCTTCGCCCATCACATCCGCGAGGAGCGGTCCAACCGCAAGATGGGCACGGATCTCCTCAAGCTGATGCCGGATGCAATGCTGTGGAGCTATGCTCCGGATCAGCCGCAACTCTCCAGCCAGACTGCGGGCGCCCCTCCTCTCGTCGTTCTCGACTTCAAACCCAACCCGAAGTGGTCGTCGCCTTCACTCGAAGCCGATACCCTTACCGGCCTTGAAGGCCGCGTCTGGATCGATCCCCGTACACGCAGCATGGTCAGCATCCAGAGCGACCTCCTCCACGCCGTCAACTTCGGCTGGGGCATGCTCGCGCATATCTATCCCGGCGGCACCATCGCGATGACACAGGCCAACCCGGCAGGCGACCGCTGGATCGTGAATCACATCGTCTACCAGTTCAACGCCCGCGCCCTGATGGTGAAGAGCGTGAAGCAGCACAGCACCTTCGATGCATCCGGCTTCCAGAGCGTCCCCGACATGACGTATCAGCAGGCTATCAAGACCCTCCTCGATACTCCCCTTCCCACTCACTGAGATTTATCGAATCAGGCCGCCAGATGCAACTGGCGCCGGTTATCGCTTCGAAGGGGCCGCCACCCCCACCACTCCCAGCATCCTTCCCGCAAACCCACTCTCCCCGCGATGGGAGAAATACTTCAACTGCCCTCTCACGCGTGTGCAGGCCGTACACTCCCCCACGACGGTGATTCGGCCAGTCCGCAACCCTGCATCCAGCAACTGCCTCCGATTCGCCTCCCACAGATCGAGATGAATCTGCGGCCCGATGTTCGAATGCCCCGGCGCGCGCGCTGTCAAAAACAAAAGTGGGTACTTCTCCCGCACCGGGTCGGAGTCATACACCTCGGAGAAGAGTTTCGGCGCATAAGCGAACTGCGACTCAAACTCGAACCGCACCTCTTCCCCCACGGAGTAGCAGCAACCGCCGATCGAAGGCCCCACCACGGCCACCAGGTCCTCCGGACGCGACCCATACCTTAGCCGCATCCTCCCAATTCCACGCTCGACGATCCGCGCCAGCGTCCCCCGCCAGCCCGCATGGAAGGCCGCCACGGCCCGCCGCTTTACGTCGGCCACCAGCACCGGCACGCAGTCCGCCACGCCCACCCCCAGCATCACGCCGGGCACGTCGGTCATCAGGCCGTCTCCGCGCAGCATAGGCCGCCCCTCAGCCGTCTGCAGGCCCTCAGCGCCCCCTTCCACGACCCGGATCATCCCGGAGTGGAACTGCCGCACCCCCACGAGCGACGCAGGCCCCTCGGCCACCGCCCTCAGAAATAGCCGCCGGTTTTCCACAACATTGGCCGCCCCATCCTCCTTGGTCCACCCCAGATTCAGCGATCCAGCTCCATAGATCCCCGAAACCCCGCCCGCTCGGGTGCTGAATCCATGCCGCAGCCAGGAATACTTCTCCCAACCGCGAGCCCGCACGACCTCAATCTTTACTCGCCGTAAGCCCTTAGCTGTATCTAAACCACCCGGAATCTTCCGCTTACCGATACGTTCCCCACCCGCCCAGGTCCCTGCCAGCGTCTTTCGCCGGCCATGCTCCAGCCCGATAGACGCCAACAGCTCATCCACCTTCCCAATTGCTTCCGCGCTCTCGACCCAGTCCATATCTCACTCATTCTAAGTCCCACGCCAGATTCAATGGCAAAACCCTGATGAATCAGGCAGATCCGTCTCACGAGCCCTAATAATCGCCCAAATCCGCTGCGAAAGTTGCATCCTGACCCACTGCTCTGTAAGATACGCGATTGCGTCTATGAGAACGAATGTACCCAGCGTCGCCCCCCAGTTCCTCCGCTCCCGCCTGACTAAGGTTTGCGTCGCCATCATTGGCGCCACGCCTGCGGAGATGATCGAGAAAGCCACCTCCGTCGTCAAGGAGACGCCTTTCCTCGAGTTTCGCCTCGACTACCTCGAAAAGCCCCTCGCCGCCCTGCCGAAGTTCAAGCAGTTCTTCGCCGACAACACCGCCGCGACCGCCATCGCAACCTGTCGACGGGCTGCGCTGGGCGGCAAGTTCGCCGGGACGGTCGCAGCCGAAGTCGAAATCCTCTCCAAGGCAGCAGAAACCGGATTCCACCTCGCCGACCTGGAGATCGAATCCGCCGAGGCCATCAAGAAATCCGGCGTGCATAAACTCCGGGAGACCGGCATCGCCCTCATCGTCAGTCACCACGACTTCGCCGCCACCAAGGACCTGGACGGCATCTTCAACCGCATCGCTCCCTTCGCGCCCGACTTCATCAAAATCGTCCCGACCGCCAAGGCTCTGGTCGACAATGTCACCCTCATCCGCTTTCTCGAGCGCATGAACGACCACTCCAACATCATCGGCATCTGCATGGGCGACGCCGGCATCATCTCGCGCGTACTCGGCGTCCGCGCCGGCTCGGCGTTTACCTTCGCCGCCGCCACCCAGGGCGAGGAGACCGGCCCCGGCCAGATCGCCGCCCGCACCCTGCTCGAAACCTACCGGATCGAAGAAGTCGACGCCGCCACCAAGGTCTACGGCGTCGCCGGCAACCCTATCCGCTCCTCGCTCTCGCCCATCATGATGAATACGGCCTTCCGCCGCGAGACGGTCAACGCCGTCTACCTCGCGCTCCAGGCGAGCAAGGTCAGCGATCTGCTGAAGCTGGTCCGCGAGATCCCCATCCAGGGCGTCAGCATCACCATGCCGCTGAAGCAGGACATCATCCCGCACCTGGAGCAGACCGACCCGCTCTCGGCCAAGATTGGCGCGGTCAACACCATCCGGCTGCTCGACGGCAAGCTCTACGGCTTCAATACCGACGTAGCCGGCATCATTACCCCGCTCGAGAAGCGCATGTCGCTGCGCGGGGCGAAGGTATTGGTCCTCGGAGCAGGCGGAGCCGCGCGCGCCGCCGTCTTCGGCCTCCGCGACCGTGGCGCTGAAGTCTTCATCCTCAACCGCACGCCGGAGACCGCACAAAAGCTGGCCCGCCAGTCCGGCTCGAAGACCATCAAGAAGGACGCGGTAGCGAAGACCGCCTTCGACGTCATCATCAACGCCACTCCCGTCGGCATGGCCGGGAACAAGACCCCGCCGCTGCTGGAAGCCAAGGACCTGAACACCAAGCTCGTCTTCGACCTGGTCTACAATCCGCTCGAGACGCCGCTAATCCGCATGGCGCGCCAGGCCGGCATCAACATCATCACCGGCGTCGAGATGTTTGTTCAGCAGGGTGCGCGCCAGTTCGAGATCTTTACCGGCAAGCCTGCCCCCGAGGAAGAGATGTTCCGCGTCGTCCTGCACGCCCTGCGCCAGCAGACCGAGACGGCCGCTGCGGAAGCCCCAGAACCGAAACCCGCTCCAAAGCCCGCACCCAGACCCGCGGCCAAGCCAGAGCCAAAGGCAGCCGCAAAACCCGCTCCAAAGCCTGTCGCCAAGGCAGCCGCCAAGCCTGCTGCAAAACCAGCGCCCAAGGCAGCTCCCAAACCGGCGGCGAAGTCCAGGCCGCCCGCTAAGCCACCCGCGAAGAAACCTGCCACGAAGAAAAAGCGCTAGACGGGCAGCCGCTTTAACAGCTTATTCGCGCTGCGAAACCACGGCCGCTCCCGCCGCTTCAGATACCCAGGCATCGACGGCTTCTTATCCAGCACTTTCTGAGCCCACTCGCGCGCCTCCGCGTTGTGCCCTTCGGACGCCAGCAACTCCGCAAAGTTCAGATACGTCTCCGACGCCACCGACTTCGCCGTCACCTGGCGAAAGAGTGCCTCGGCCCGCTCCTTCTGCCCCGTCCGCGCGTAGGCGTGGGCCAGCAGTCCAGCCGCGCGATAGAAATCGTAGTTCGGCTCCTTGGCCACCACGCGTTCGAGATCGGGCAGCGCCGCCGCCGCATCGCCTAACTGCAGCGCGCACACCCCGCGCCGGTAGAACGCATCCAGAGTATCGCCGCGCGCGGCAATCGCCCGGTCGAACGCATCGCGCGCCAACTGGAGCCTGCCGTCATCCATGTAAAGGTCGCCAAGCTCTTCGTAGTTCCCCGCCGAAGGATTGTCACGCACCATATTCAGGAGTTGGCCAATCCGCTTCCGCCGCGGAAAAACCTTGAAGGACCCGCGCAGCAGCCCAAGATCTGGAATCGCCTCGACCAGGAGATAGATCAAGGCACCAGGCCCCCCTAGAAACAGGATCACGTAGATCCAATAATTCTCCGGCCGCCGCCGAATGAAGTGGACGATCGCCAGCCCTTGCAGGATCAAACCCCAAGGGTAGAAAAGATGACTCAACAGGAACATGCAGTAAATAGTCTCAGCGCCAGCTTACTTCAGTTGCAGGCCGTCGCGAAAACCCAACTTGCGGACGAGCCGGATTATCTGCTCCCGTCAAACACCAGCACGTAATACAGCAACTCCGGAAACGCCAGCCCCGCCATCTTCCCGCAATCCAGTTGACTCGCCGGCTGCCGCGCAATGGCTGACCAGGCCCGAGCCTCTTCCGCGATCTTCGCTCCGGCCAGTTCCATCGAACTCGATTCGACAGAGTCCAAATTCAATCCCGTCGTCATATTCCTCTCCTCTACGCCTGCTGTGCTTCCTGCTCGGAAGCCGGCTCCTGCGGAGGACCGAACCCGCATCCTCGCCGCCCTCGCATCCCCGCGCGAAATCGTTCACGCTCCTCATGAGTCATCCGCTCCCATCGCTCCTCCATGTGCCGCTTCCATCCGCCTCTCCCGCATCCATGCCCGTGCCGGTGGAACCCGCCGAACAGTATCTTGCCCAGCACCAGCAGTCCCAGCGCCTGCGCAAAGGTAATCGCATGCAGCCCAAACACCGCCGGCACGACCCAGTTCCACAGGTGCATCGTCACGAAGCCAAACACCAGCACCGCCGCAGCTACAATCACCGCAATCTTCAAAGCCTTCAACCATCGATAGCTCTTCATCTCACTCCTCACTTCCCTCGAAAACTTTCATCCATCTCCTGCAGCCGCTTGCGCAGATGCAGCACTGCATACCGCTTGCGCGCGAGCAGCGTGTTGACGCTTGCGCCTGTCTCGTCCGCCAACTCCTTGAAGCTCTTCCCCAGAACCTCATGGGCAAGAAATACCTCCCGCTGGTTCTCCGGCAACTCGTCCAACGCCTCATCCAGCGCCTCCATCAGCAGCGTCCGAGCATAGATCGCATCCGGCCCATCGTCCGGCGAAGGCAACAGGTCTTCCAACTCCAACGCCTCTTCCTCGCCCGCCGCTGGATCGTTGAGCGACACGGTCTTTCTCTTGCGAAAGATGTCCGTGATCCTGTTCCTCGCAACGCGAAACAACCATGCCGTCACCTGCTCCACCGGCTTCATCAGCCGATACGCCTGGGTCAACTCATAAAACACATCCTGCAGCACATCCTCGGCGTCTCCGGTATCCAGCACTCGCCTGCGGATGAAGTTGCGCAGCCGCGGCTCCTCGCGCTCCATCGCCTCCGCGATCAGCTGGTCCTGCTCGGCAATCGTCCAGTCCGGACTGGCCATTTGCACTTTCCTTTTCGCCAACTCGCAAGCGTTCGCGGTCGATCTACCCCTGTTAACGGATGAGAGCAGAGAATATTGCATGCAATGCGCAAAAAGACCCAGCCGAAGCCGGGTCTCTTTGCGAATCATAGTTGAGGGGGCTACAAACTTCGTCCCTCGGCCGAGGCGATCTTCTCCTCCGCCTTCCGGGTCATCGCGTTGGCATGGTCGTACTTCTCGCCATCGTCGCCAGCCTCCTGCCACATCTTCTCGCCTTCATCGAGCTCTGCCTGCGCCTCGGCCTTGTCGATCTCCTCGGGATGCAGCGCCGTCTCCGCCAGAATGGTCACACGTTCCGGCAGCACCTCGACGAACCCCCACGCCACAAAGAACTTCTGGTCGCCCGACGAGCCGCCATGCAGCCGCACCTCGCCCGCACCCAGCTCCGCCAGCAGAGGCGCAGCGCCATACAGCGCCTCCAGATACCCCGACATCGACGGCAACTCCACCGCCTCCGCCGTGGCATCCAGCAGCAGCCGGTCCGGAGTTACCAGCCGCACCGTCAACAACCCCGAACTGTTTGTACCCTCAGCCATATCACCACCAGGTTCAATCGAGCAGAAGCAGCAAGCATCTGTAGTTGCCCGCTATTCCCTACTCCCTATTCCCTATTCCCTGTTTACGTCGTCTGCTTCATCTTCTCAGCAGCCGCCAGCACATCCTCAATGCCGCCCTTCAAATAAAACGCCTGCTCAGGAATCGCATCGTGCTTGCCTTCGATGATCTCCTTGAAACTGCGCACCGTATCCTCGACCTTCACGTAAGCGCCGGGTATGCCGGTAAAGATCTCCGCCACATGGAAGGGCTGCGAAAGAAAACGCTGTACCTTGCGAGCACGCGCCACGGTCGTCTTATCTTCTTCCGAAAGCTCGTCTATACCAAGGATCGCGATGATGTCCTGTAGATCCTTGTAGCGCTGCAGAATCTTCTTCACGCCCTGCGCCACATCGTAGTGCTCCTGTCCGACGATGCGCGGCGAAAGAATCCGCGACGTTGAAGCCAGCGGATCGACCGCCGGATAAATCCCCAGCTCCGACAGCGGACGCGAAAGCACGGTCGTCGCATCGAGGTGAGCAAAGGTCGTCGCCGGCGCCGGATCGGTAAGATCGTCAGCCGGCACATACACCGCCTGCACCGAAGTCACCGAGCCCTTCTTCGTCGAAGTAATCCGCTCCTGCAACTCGCCCATCTCGGTCGCAAGGTTCGGCTGATACCCCACGGCCGAGGGCATGCGCCCCAGCAGCGTCGAAACCTCGGAACCCGCCTGCGTAAACCGGAAAATATTGTCGATGAACAGCAGAGTGTCCGCACCCTCTTCATCGCGGAAGTGCTCTGCCACAGTCAAGCCCGTCAGGGCGACTCGTAGACGCGCCCCCGGAGGCTCGGTCATCTGGCCATAGATCAGCGTCGCCTTGCTCTTCGAAAAGTCCTTAAGGTCGATGACGCCCGACTCCTGGAACTCCACCCAGAGATCGTTGCCTTCGCGCGTGCGCTCGCCCACACCCGCGAACACGGAGAAGCCGCCATGGTTGGTCGCAACGTTGTTGATCAGCTCCTGGATGACGACCGTCTTGCCCACGCCCGCGCCGCCGAAGAGGCCAATCTTGCCACCCTTCAAGAACGGCTGGATCAGGTCGATGACCTTGATGCCCGTCTCGAACATCTCCTCGCTCGTCGACTGCTCATCGAACGCCGGAGCCTGGCGATGGATCGGCATGTGGAAGTCCGAGGTGATCGGCCCAAGCTCGTCCACCGGCTCGCCCAGCACGTTCATCACGCGGCCCAGCGTCGCTCGGCCCACCGGCACCGTAATGCCCGCGCCGGTATCGATCGCCTTCATCCCGCGCACCATACCCTCGGTCGCGACCATCGCGATGCAGCGTACGCGGCCTTCGCCGAGATGCTGCTGCACTTCAACAATCACGCTCAGCGGTGTCGGCACATCGAACCCATCGCTGACAATCCGCAGCGCCTGAAAGATCGGCGGCATCGTCTTCTCTTCAAACTGCACATCAACGGCCGGTCCGCTGATCGAAATTACCTTGCCAATATTCTCTGCCATAGTCTCTCTGTTCTCGCGTTCTCGGCCTACAGCGCCGCGGCTCCGCTCACAATCTCAATAATTTCCTTCGTAATCGCCGCCTGCCGCACGCGGTTCATCGTCAGGCTCAAGCTATCGATCAAATCTCCGGCATTCTTCGTCGCCGCATCGGTCGCCGTCATGCGCGCCGCATGTTCCGCCGCCACACTCTCCAGCAGCGCATGGAAGATCTGCGTCGTCACATACCGCGGCATCAGGTGGCGGAACAGACGCTCCGGCGCCTGGTCGAAGATGTAGTCCACATCCGCCGTGCCGAACTTCTTCGCTTCCTGCTCGTAGACGCTCTCTTCCGGCTCGTTGATCGATACGCCGGAGGTGCTGGCCGCACGTGCCGCCGCTTCCCTTTGCTCCTCGGTCATCTCTTCCGAGGCCGTAATCTCCTGCGACCCCAGCTTGCGAATCGGCAGCAACTTCTCCACCACCACGCGCTGCGAGATCACGCTCTTGAACTCGTTGTACACGATGTAAACCGAATCGATCTCCGCCCGCTCATAGCGTTCGACAATCGCCCGCGCCATGTCCGAAACGTCGTCGAAGTTGATCCGCAGCAACAGCCCCGCATGCTCCGCCGCCACCTCGATCGCCTGCGCGCGATGCCGCACCGTATCGAAGTGGGTCGAGAGGTCGTTATCGTAATGCCGCTCGGTCTTCTCGTAATTCGCCGCCGGATAACGCTTCTTGTAGAGCGCAATCGCCTTCTTGCCTACTGGCTCCAGGTCGATCGCCTGCCCCATCCCGCGCCGCTCGTCGACAAACCGCTGCGCTGCCTTGCCGATGTTCGAGTTGAACCCGCCCGCGAAACCCTTGTCGCCCGCTACCACAATCACCAGCACGTTCTTCTCTTCGCGCTCCACCAGCAGAGGATGCAGAATGTCCCCCGTCTGCCCGTTGTAGAGATCGGTCCGCCGCACCAGAGACACCAGCACATTCGTCAGCATCTGCGCATAGGGCCGCGCCTTCATCGCACGGTCCTGCGCGCGACGCAGCTTCGCCGCCGAGACCATCTTCATGGCCTTCGTGATCTGCCGCGTGTTCTTCACACTGCGAATGCGCCGTCGAAGATCGAGTACGTTCGCCATCGTTTACTTTGCCGCCGCCGGCTGGCCCTTGCTGGATTCCAACAGTGCCGCGTCCTTCTTGTCCTTCAGATCCGCAAGAAACGACCCCTTGTAATCCTTGATCGCATCCGTCAGCCGCTTCTTGATGTCGTCGTCCAGCGCCTTCTTCGTCGCAATATCGGTCAGGATCGCCGGTGCCGACGCCTCAAGGTACGGATAGAAGCCATCCTCAAACGCACGCAGGTCCGACACCTCAACATCGTCGAGCAGCCCATTGACGCCAGCGAACAGAATCGCCACCTGCTTCTCCGCCGGAAGCGGCTGGAACTGCGGCTGCTTCAACAACTCCGTCAGCCGCGAACCGCGGTTCAACTGCTGCAGCGTCACCTTGTCGAGGTCCGAGCCAAATTGCGAGAACGCCGCAAGCTCACGATACTGCGCGAGGTCCAGCTTCAACGTAGCGCCAACCTGCTTGGTCGCCTTGGTCGCCGCCGAAAATCCAACGCGCGACACCGAGAGACCCACGTTCACCGCCGGCCGCACGCCCGAGTTGAACAAATCCGTCTCGAGAAATATCTGCCCGTCGGTAATCGAGATCACATTCGTCGGAATGTATGCCGAAACGTCACCCGCCTGCGTCTCGATGATCGGCAGCGCAGTCAGCGATCCGCCGCCAAGCTTGTCGCTCACCTTCGAAGACCGCTCCAGCAGACGCGAATGCAGATAGAAAACATCGCCCGGATATGCCTCGCGCCCTGGGGGCCTGCGCAGCAGCAGCGAAATCTCGCGATAGCTGACCGCGTGCTTCGAAAGATCGTCATAGATGATGAGCGCATGACGCCCCGAGTCGCGGAAGTACTCGCCCATCGCGGTCGCCGCAAACGGCACAAGATACTGCATCGGAGCCGGCTCGGAAGCGGTGGCCGCAACAACGATCGTGTACTTCATCGCGCCATATTCTTCGAGCGTCTTAACAATCTGCGCTACGCTCGAACGCTTCTGCCCAATCGCGCAGTAGATGCAGATGAGATTGTTCTTCGCCGAGTTGATGATCGTGTCCAGCGCAATCGCCGTCTTGCCCGTCTGCCGATCGCCGATCAGCAGCTCGCGCTGCCCGCGGCCAATCGGAATCATCGTGTCGATGGCTTTGATGCCTGTCGCCATCGGCTCGCGCACGGCCTGGCGATCGATGACGCCCGGCGCCAGCCGCTCCACCGGAAGCCGGTGCGGCGTATCGATCGGTCCCTTGTCGTCGATCGGCGCGCCCAGCGCATCCACCACGCGCCCAATCAGAGCTTCGCCCACAGGCACCGACATGATCGTGCCCGTGCGCTTCACCTCATCGCCTTCTTTGATCTGGGTGTAATCGCCCAGCAGCACCGCGCCCACCTCGGACTCATCGAGGTTCATCGCCAGCCCCGCAATGCCGTGCGGGAACTCGATCAGCTCGCCCGCCATCACCTTGTCCAGCCCATGCACGCGCGCAATGCCGTCGCCCAGCGAGATCACCGTGCCGACCTCATCCACCTGGATGCGCTGCTCGTAGTTTTCAATCTGCTGGCGGAGCAGCTCAGTTATCTCGTCCGCATTGATCTTTGCCATATCTTCCTTTTGCTGACACTAAAACCGTTACAAATCCCTGCCGTCACCGGCCTCGAATTCTAAGCGTTCACAAGCTTATGCTTCAGTTGCTGCAACTGTCCGCGCACCGACCCGTCATAGATCGTCGACCCGATCTGCACCACCGCTCCACCCAGCAACGATGCGTCCTCCGCATAACTCGCTCGCACATTGGCTCCCGCAAGCTTGGCGATCTGCCCTTCCAGTTGAGCCCGGGCGTCTGCGTTCAACGGGCGTGCGCTGGTAATCAACGCCTCGGTCGCACCGGCATGATCATCCGCGACCTGGCCGTACTCCGTCAATATCTCTTCCAGATCGCCCAGCCGATGATGCTCCAGGATCACCGCAAGAAAGTTCCTCACCTGCGGAGACATCTTCAACCGTCCCGCAATCGCATCCAGCACCCTCAGCTTCTGCGGTCTCTCGATCGAGGGATTCATCAGGAACTCGCGCAACTCGCCGCTGCCTGCAAGCGTCTCCGCAAAGTCCCGCATCTGCTGCTGCGCCGCACCCGTGTCGAGCTTAGCCGACTCCGCCACCTCCGCAAAGGCGCGCGCATATCGTGGAGCGAAGATGGCCACTAGTTCTGCCTCTTCTTCGACTCATCACCCGCAAGCCGCTCGGCGAAGCTCTGCACCAGCAGCCGGTCCGTCTCCGCCGACACCACCAGCTTGCGCGCTGCCTGCTCGATGGCCAGCTCCGCCGCATACTGCTGCAGTTGCTTCTGCGCATTCGCCGTCGCCGAAGCGATCTCCTGCTCCGCCGCTGCGAGGATCTGCTTCTTCTCCGCCTCAACCGTAGCCTTGATCCGGACTTCGTCCTTCGCCGAATCCTGCTCCGCCTGCGTGCGCATTCCGGCAATCTGGCCATCCAGCTTCGACAGCCGTTCTTCCACCACGTTCAGCCGCGCGCTGGCCTGTTCGGTCGCCGTCCGCGCATCCACTAGATGCTTCTGGATCGCCGTATTCCGGTCGCGGATCACCTTGGGCACAAACTTCAGCAGCCCCCACAAAACAAGCACTGCAAGCAGCAGGAAGTTCGTCACCTGGAATGCCATCGCCGACTGATTGGCATTCATCCCCAGCATCCCGCCCAGCTTGATCACCATCGGGGAGTGGAGATACGCCTCGTTCTCGTCCTTCTCCTGCTCGTTCTTCGCCGGCGACTGCGCCTCCGGCGTGCTCACAACCCCGGCGGCCTGCGCGCGCGCAGACATCTCCCGAACGTGGAAGCCTAGTCCAAGCACTACCGCGAACATCAATCCAACCAGCAAACTCCGCTTCAGAGTCCTCTTCACTGCGCCGCCCCCGGTCGAGTCCCGGTCGGCATCACCGCCCTCAGAATCCGATCGCTCAACTCCGTGCTCATCCCTTCGATCTGCCGCCGCGCCACCACCACACTGCGCTCAATCTCCGCCTTCGCAGCCTTTACCGTCCCCGCGGTCGTCTCGCGGACCTGGGTCAACGCCGCATCGCGTTCGGCGTCGAATTGCTTCAATCGCTGCTCGCGCGCGGCAAAGACCTCTGCCTTGGCGCTGCGCAGCTTCGCTTCATATACCGCCGTCTCCGCCTCGGCCGCGGAGATGGCCTCCTTCGCCTGCTCCACCGCCCCCGTCGTCCGAGCCCGGCGCTCCGCCAGCACGCGGTCCAGAGGGCGCCGCACCAGCACCCCGTAGGCGACCACCAGAAGAAGGAATAAGACCATCGTCGGCACAGAGCCGAGCACAAGTCCACCGAGTTGATTCAGCAATTCATTCATGTTGGGAGAAACCGGAGGCTTCGAATCTTTTCGAACCGCTTGGGGGATAACAGGCTGGCGTGCGTTGGGGTACAACTAGTTCTAGCAAAGCACTTATCTGAGTGTCAAACTCGCCGGAATCGATATTCGCGCTCATGATGCGATATTCGCACGCAGTCCGGGCGGGCAAATCGCATCCCACAATCCCTTTGACAAATCGCCCCGGAAGCCTACACTTAAGTCACCACCAAGACCCTATGTCCTGGGTCGCACAGGTCGCGTGGTCTGGGGACACCACCTCCGCTCCCCGACAGGCGGCCTGTACTATTTAAATCACCCTAATCCCCAGTCAACATTTTCTTGCCCTCGCGAAAGCGCCCATAGCGCCCCAGCAGCGAAGCTGGCCCCCGCGCGGTCAGGTACACCAGATTCCCCTCAAATCGCTTCTCCCCAACGACAGCCCCCGCCTCCAACGCAGCCAGGGCAGCGCCCTCCGACTGCGGCAGCCGAAACCGCGCTTCAATCAGTGGATCCACCACCAGAGCCTCGTCAATCGCAGCCAGCAGCGCGTCGAGTCCCGTCTTCTTCAGCCCCGACACCGCGATTCCCCCACTGCCATCGAACCGTGATCGCTCTTCTTCAGGCAGCAGATCGATCTTGTTCAGCACCTCGATCACCGGCTTGCCACCCACTTCCAGCTCGCCAAGCACCTTCTCCACCTGAGCCTTCTGCTCGTCCATCATCGAGCTCGAAGCATCGCGCACATGCAGCAAAACCTCCGCCCGCTCCACCTCTTCCAGCGTCGCGCGAAAACTGGTGACCAGCGTGTGCGGCAGGTTGCGAATGAATCCCACGGTGTCCGAGAGCAGAATCTTCCGCCGGCTCGGCAGTTGCAGTTGCTTCAACTTCGGATCGAGCGTGGCGAACATCCGGGCCGACTCCAGCACACCCGCCTCGGTTGGCGCGCCTGTCAACGTCAGCGCGTTGAACAGCGTGCTCTTCCCCGCGTTGGTGTAGCCCACCAGCGCAACCACCGGCACCGGAACCGCCTCGCGCCTCTGCCTCTGCTGCCGGCGAATGCGCCGCACCGCCTCCAACTGCTCCTTCACATGGTCAATGCGCAGATTGATCTTGCGCCGGTCGGTCTCCAGTTGCGTCTCGCCCGGTCCACGGGTCCCAATGCCTCCGCCAAGCTGCGACATCGCCTTGCCCCGCCCGGCCAGCCGCGGCAACTGATACTCCAGTTGCGCCAGCTCCACCTGCAACTGGCCCTCCCGCGTCCGCGCATGCCGCGCAAAGATATCCAGGATCAGTTGCGTCCGGTCGATCACCCGGCAGGGCAGCTTCGCCTCGAGATTACGTAACTGAGAAGGTGTCAAATCATGGTCGAACAGCACCACGTCCGCGCCTGTCGAAGCCGCTACCCCTTCGATCTCTTCCAGCTTGCCCTGTCCTACCAGGGTCGCCGCATCGGGCTTTGCGCGCCGCTGCACCAGCGTTGCCGCAATCTCCGCGCCCGCGCTGCGCGCCAGCTCCTCGAACTCAGCCAGCGAAGCGTCAAAGTCGAGATCACCCACAGCCACAGCGTCAGAATCCGAACCTGCACCGACCGCAGCTGCATCCCGAGCCAGCTTCGCCGCGGCAGTCAGCTTTCGTCGCTGCCCGGTAAACTCCACCGCAACCAGGACTGCCAGTTCCTGGCCAGCCTGTCTGCGCGTTCGCAGTTGGCGCAGCGCTCCCTCCTGCGCATCTACCAGACTTCCACCGGCCGGCTTGATCGGCCTGGCCTTCTTCAGAGGACTGGGAATGCTAATCGCCTGCCACGCCGACCGGCTCCGCCACAACGCCCGGCCCATTCTGCGCGCGAGTCTCCGCCTTGCCTTCCACGCGGACCGGCTCTGTGTGCGGTCCCACCCGGCCGCTCACCACAGTCGAAATCGCATGCTTGAAGATCAGTTGTTCCTGAGCATTATTCTCGAGCAACACCGAATACTTATCGAACGACCGAATCTTTCCAGTCAACTTCACGCCGCTCACCAGGTAGATCGTGATCGGACTCTTGTCCTTGCGGACGGTATTGAGAAACGTATCTTGAATGTTCTGTGCCGGCTTTGATTCCATGGTGCCGATCTCCTTCTAAATCATCGGTGCTTCGTACTATTGGGAAATGGGAAAACTCTGTCGGACTCTTCCCCGAATCAATCTGTTACGCGGTCAACGGAAACTTCAAAGGCGAAGTTTCAGAACATGCGCCGCTCACCTTGACGTCCTCTTCACAATAAGGCGAGACAACCACAATTTTCAACTCGATGCTCTGCATAAAGCATCTGGATACTAAACGTTCCTGCCCTTTTAAACCGCGCCGGGCGAAGCTCCCTTTGTTTGACGTTGGCCGAGCGCCAAAGGTCGCAACGCAGGTCGATGTACCATGAGTTCCGTGTCCGCCAGCCCCAGACAACCCGCTCCCACGCCCGTTCCGATGCTCGATTTCTCCCGCCAGTTCCTCCCTCTCCGGCAGGAGATTCTCGACGCCATCGCCCAGGTCTGCGACGCCCAGAGCTTCATCCTCGGCCCCCAGGTCGCCCAGTTCGAGACCTCCGCCGCCGCCCTCTGCAAGTCCCGCTTCGCCGTAGGCTGTGCCAGCGGGACCGACGCTCTCTGGCTCGCCCTGGCAGCCGCCGGCATCGGCGACAGCAACTCCGCCGTCCGCTCCGCCGCCCCGCCTGACGCTGTGATCACCAGTCCTTTCAGCTTCTTCGCCTCGGCCAGCGCCATCCTCCGCGCCGGAGCCCGCCCCCTCTTCGCCGACATCGACCCCCTGACCTACAACCTCTCCCCAACCTCGGTCGCCGAGCTCCTCGGCACTCCCGCCACGCCCCCCGTAAGCGCCATCCTTCCTGTCCACCTCTACGGCCAGTGCGCCGACTTCGACGCCTTCGCCACGCTTCAGCGCGACCACCCCGGCATGATCCTCATCGAAGACGCTGCACAGGCCTTCGGTTCCACGTGGAACAATCAACCCGTTGGCTCTCTCGGCGACGCGGCCGCCTTCAGCTTCTACCCCACCAAAAACCTCAGCGCCATGGGCGATGCCGGCATGCTCACCACCCGGAACCCGGAGATCGACGACCGCGCGCGCCTCTTCCGCGCCCACGGCATGCGCCAGCGCTATACCCACGAGGAGCTCGGCTGGAACTCCCGCCTCGACTCCATCCAGGCCGCCATCCTCAACGTAAAACTCCGTTACTTACCTGAGTGGAACCAGCAGCGCCGCAACCGAGCCGCCCGCTACGACGAACTCTTCCGCACCGCCGGTCTGGTCGCCACCTCCACCGCCGAAGGCATCGTTCTTCCCCATACCGACCCACGCGCAACCCACGTCTTCCACCAGTACGTCATTCGAGCCCCCCGCCGCGACGCCCTGCGCGAGCGCCTGAAGAGCCGCCGCATCGGCAGCGAGATCTACTACCCCATCCCGCTGCACCTGCAACCCGCGCTCAAAGACCTCGGCTACAAACCCGGCGACTTCCCCCACGCCGAACAAGCCGCTGCTGAAGTCCTGGCACTGCCCATGTTCCCTGAGCTACGCGACGACGAGCAGCAGACCGTTGTGGAAGCGATCCGTACCTTCTACGCGTGATCGACTCACAACTACCAACTCACTACTTCTTCTTCCCCTTCTTCTCCTCCACCACCGGATGCGCCTCCGCGTCATCCTTACTCCCCGGAGCCGCCACCCGCCTCACCAAATTCCCCTCCAGCCGATACGTCTTCGCAATCGTGCGCCCCGGCGTCACCAACCCGGTCTCCGGATCGGGCGTCACCGGCCCAGCATCCGCGGCCAGCACCTTATAGGTGAAGGTCGGCTCCGGCGTCTGCGCCAGCACCGCCTTCCCATACGGATCCTTTTCCTGTCGGATTGAAACCGGCAGGTATCCCTCAATATTCTTCTCGCGAAACGCCGTCTCGTACCGGTGCATCTTTACGTTCCAGGTAAACACCCGCACCTGGTTGAAGTCATACGGCAGTCCCGCCACATAGGGACTCAGCACCGTGAGATAAATCGGAATGTCCTTGCTCGCAGGAATGCCATCCCCCTGCGCCCCATCGTCATGCACCGTCTCCAGCACATACGCGCCAACGAACCGCTGCCCCTCTGCATACCGCGTCAGCGTATCCGGCGCATCCACATCCATCATCCGCGAGAGCAACCACCCTGTCTTTGCCTGCGCATCCCGCACCAGCCACCAATCTTCCATCGCAATCGGCGGCGCGCCCTCGCCTGCCTTCGCCGTCTTCGCAACCGCCATCCCTCCCGACACCGGCCTGGGCAAAGTCGCCCGTGCCAGCAGTTGCAGTTTGTCCCCTTCCGCAAGGCGGTAGAACACCTCCGTGCCTCTCCCCGGCTTCAGGTGGAGGTTCACCTCATCCCGCACCACCCCAGAGGCCACCGCCGGATCGCCCTTTCGCGCCTCCCGCAGCACGGCAAACGCGTCGAACACCTCCTGCGTCGCCACAGCGTCTTCCTTGATCCACCCCATCTCCCCTTTGTCCGTCTTCACCCGGTAGGCCCGCCGGGCGTGCTCCAGCACCTCCAGCCGCTGCCCATTGTCCACTTCCCCCGTGCGGTTCGACACCGCTGCAAGCCGGTCCCGCAGAAACGTCTGCTTCGCCGTGACGTAGACATACTGCGCCTCCGGCTTGGACCGCAGCCGCGAACACCCACTGATCAGGAGGGCTGCAAGAAAAACCGCAGCCGCAAACATCCCCCCGGGAAAATGCACCCCAACCACCTTTTGCCCCAGCCTGCCCCTGCGAAATCCACCAGACACCATCTTTAAAGGATACAGTCCCCGGCAGAAGTCCGGGGTCGTTTCCGGCCCGCCTGCAAGCCTAAAACATTTCACGCACCCTCCTGGTACCGGGCTGCATCCGTGCCCCTTCATTACTTTCTTGCGCGAAGTGCCGTCTTGCGCTTACAGTTGCGTACGGAAACAAACTCAATACAGGAAACGCACGCAATCCATCGCGGCAGTCTCACCCAGCCATCCCGCACTCTGTTCGTTAATATCGGAAGTCACTTGGGTAAGGAGCCCCACACAATGGCCAGCAATGAAATCGAAGTCCTCGATCCCGCCGCAACGGTCGAGAAGCTCAAAAAAATCTCAGCCGGACGCGCACTGAATCGCAGGAACTTCATGGCTGCACTCGGGATGACCGGCGCCGCGGCTGGCGCTGCGCTCCTGACGGGATGCGACAACAGCACCACCGCCGCAACCGGCACGACCGCTCCTCTGCAGCAGAACGACATTCTCAACTTCGCTCTGAACCTTGAGTATCTCGAAGCCACCTTCTACTCCTACATCACGACCGGCGCCGATCTTCCCAGCACCGTCACCGCCGGCAGCGGCGCGGTCACGGGAGCTCCCTCCGCCAAGCTCGTCTTCACCGGCTCCAACGCCGCGCAGATCACCGACATGCTCAACGAGATCTACTATGACGAACTGAGCCACGTGAAGGACCTCCTCAGCGTCCTCGGCGTACTCGCAGTCCCGCGGCCCGCCATCAACCTCGCGGCAGCCGGTGCGATTACGGCAACCAATGCGCTCTCCATCGCGCGCCTGTTCGAAGATGTCGGCGTCACCGCGTATGCCGGCGCAGCCGCCTCGCTCAACAGCACCAACCTCGCCTACGCCATGCAGATTCTCGCGGTCGAAGGCTTCCACGCCGGAGCTCTCCGTCTTGTCAGCATTCAGAACCCCACCATCGCAGCCTATGCCAATGCCGGCGACGGTCGGGACGTAAAGCCCTTCGACCTGACTCCCGCAGCCACGGCCGCGGCAGGCCCGAACGCCTCCGGAGCTTACTTCGCCACGGCCGGCACGGCCAACGCCACCGCCACCACCCTTCCAGGCTTCGGCTACACCCGCACCGTCTCGCAGGTTCTCGCCATCGTCTATGCCTCGACACCCGGCACGCCGGCAGCCGCCGGAACCTCGAAGGGCGGCTTCTTCCCCAACGGCGCCAACGGCGTCCTCTCTACCGTATAGCCGCTCAAAGGAATGCGCTTCGCCGTCAACCACAATCTCAGACACAATCGATTCACTGCTTTCGCAAGACAATTGACAAGGAGGCCACAGAATGGCCAGCAATGACATGGAAGTCCTCGAGCCTGCGGCAACGGTCGAGACCCTGACAAAGATCAAATCTCAGCGCATGAATCGCAGACGATTCATGACCGCCGTCGGCGTAGCGGGTGCTGCCACCGGCGCTGTCCTCGCCTCACGCACCAAGGCTGGTCCCAGGACGGTCGCCGCGGCAGGCCCGAGCCAGAACGACGCGCTCAACTTCGCCCTGAACCTCGAATTCCTCGAAGCGACCTTTTACTCCTACATCACCCAGGGCACGGACCTTCCCGGCGCCCTCACCATCGGCAGCGGAGCCATCACCGGAAACCCCGCCAAGCTCACCTTCACCGGCTCCAACGCCGCTCAGATCACCGATATGCTCAACGAGATCTACTACGATGAGCTGAACCATGTGATCGATCTGATGAATCTCCTCGGCACCGCCGCGGTGGCCCGCCCGGCCATCAATCTGGCCGCCTACGCCTCCATTAATGCAAACAACGCCCTTGGCATCGCCCGTCTCTTCGAAGATGTCGGCGTCACCGCGTATGCCGGCACCCTTGCTGCAGGCTTGCTCACCGGAAGCAACCTCACCTACGCCGCACAAATCATGTCCGTCGAAGCCATGCACGCCGGCGCAATTCGCCTCGTCTCCATCCAGAATCCAGCCATCGCGCCGGATTTTCCGGCAGGCGCAGGCGGCGCCACCTTCACCGCATCCACCACGGCCGGCAGCCCCACGCTTGCCAACGTCTACTACCTCAGCACGACTCTGGTGCCCTCCGTCGGAGATATCATCACCGGCCCCGGCCTCTCCGGCGCAGGCCTGAAGGTCACAGCCATCACCTTGGGAACCAAAAATGCCGCGACCACCGGCACCACAACCGGTGGCAGCGCGGTTATCACGCTAGTCGCCAGCTTCACCAACCTGGCAGTCGGGAATATCGTCACCGGCACCAACATCGCCGCCAACACAACCATCAAGTCGTTCGACGCTACCGCCGGGACGATTACCATGTCCTCGAACGCCACCAGTAAAGCCGGTACAGTCACCGCCGCAACCGCCCTCACCATCGGGATCGCCAGCATCACTCTCTCGGGCAATGCTACAGCCTCGGTCGCCAACCAGAACTTCGAAAACGGAAGCACGAACAGCTTCGACGTGGCCCCTTACGATCCCGGCACCGCAGCTCTCGCCGCAGCCGGCCCAACCGCCGCCGGCGGCTTCTTCGCGACTGCCGGCGCCTCCACCGCCTCCTCGCTCAACCCCGCCGGTGTGGCCTTCGCCCGAACCTCTTCGCAGGTTCTCTACATCCTCTACGGCTTGGCCGGTGCCCCTCCGGTCGCCCTCAACAAGGGCGGCTTCTTCGTCAACGGCGTGAACGGCGTCATCAATTCCGTCTAACCCGCAGGACAAAGGTACTGAGGCAGCAAAGACCCCATGTCAGACGCCAACCGTCTGACATGGGGTTTTCCTTTGCCCGTCCATTGAAGATTCCGATTCCAATTCCGGCGAACCAACGGAACAGGAGATTTGCTCTAGTGCGTCACCGCAATCGCAATCGCCTGCGTAGGATCGGTCCCCGTCGCCGCCGACGTGGCAAGATCGAGTTTCCCCGCTATCGTCTGGTCGAAGCTATACATCGACAGATCGGGCGACCCGCCGTGCGCCACCGCCAGCAAGTAATTCCCTGTCCGCTCCGCCGCCAGCGCCGTCACCGCCGACCCGCTCGAATACGGCGAGCCACTCAACGCGGTCAGCACTCCATTGCTCGCGACGCTGTACCCGGAGATCGTGCTATCCAGTTGGTTCGCCAAGTAGACATCCGAGCCGGCTTTGTTCAACGCCACCGAAAACGGCTGCGACCCGGCCGTAAACGGAGAGCCGCTCACCTCCGTCAACCCTCCACCACTCGCAATCGAATACACCGCCAGCCCGCCTTGATTGCCACTTCGCGCGATAAATAAATACGTGCTCGTCGAGTTCACCGCCAGCGCATTGTCGCTGGTCGTGCTCGATACCGGCGCCAACACCAGCGGCGTCGACAGCACGCCCGTCGACGTGTTCAGAGGAAACACGAGGTCGCCCCCCGTACCCAGCGCCACAAAAACCTCCTGCCCGTTCGGCGCCACCTTTACCGCATGCGCAATCGGCGTCACCCCCGGAAGCGTGTAATTCGCCCCGTTCTGCACCGTCAGCACGCCCGTCGTCGAGTTGATCTGAAACTCGTCCACCGTGATGTCATTGCCATCCAGCGCGAACAGCCACTGCCCATCCGGAGAGATATCCATCGAGATCACGCTAGAGAACGCCACCGCGGCCCCGCTGTTCAGCGCGCTCAGCGAGCCATCGGACTGGATCGCATACGCATAGATCAGGCTATTGCTTCCCACAAACAGGATCGAGTTCGCCGGATTCACCGCCACCGCCACCGGCGAAAACGGCAGCCCGTACGGCGAGCTCGGCAGCGCCGTCAGCGTTCCCGTACCCACGGAGAACCCCGCCACTGAATTCGTTCCCGAATTCGCCACATACAGATAGTTCCCTCCCGTACTCGAGCCCCCGCCATTCAGCGAACCCGGATACACAAAGAACCCTGGGCATCCCATCGTAAAAACAAGCAACACCATGCTCATCGCCGCAGCCAGACTCCGTACCCATCGCATCATCTACCCGGTCCCCTTTATCCTTCCATCTTCGCAGCAACTCGCCCGCCGCGCACTCTATAATCCCGCCATGGTCACCGCGCCCAACCGCACTTCCCGGTCCAGACTCTTCCTCGCGCTCTCCACGCTCCTCTCCCTCACGCTCGTTCCAGGCCATCTCCTCTGTCAGGTCTCCTCATTCGACGCGCGCGCCGCCCAAACAGCATCAACTTCTTCAGCGCTCGATCGCGAAGTTCACGCAGATATGAACTTTCTCGCCGACGACGACCTCCACGGCCGCGGCTCCGCCACCCGCGACGAACACATCGCCGCACTCTTCGCCGCCGCAAAGTTTCAGGCTCTCGGCCTCGCTCCCGGCGGCGACAGCGGCACCTTTCTGCAGAAAGTCGCCCTTCCCTCCTCTCTGCCGCAACCAACTCAGCAACGCCTCTCCCACTTCGAAGACACACCGCGCACCCAGACCTGGAACGCCATCGCCATCCTGCGCGGTACTGCCTCTCCCGAGGAAGTCGTCCTACTCACCGCGCACCTCGACCACCTCGGCATCGGCCCTGCCAACGCCCAGGGCGACACCATCTACAACGGCGCCGACGACGACGCCTCCGGCACCACCGCCGTCCTCGCCCTCGCCCAGGCCTTCGCCGCCGGCCCTCGTCCCCGCCGCACCATCGTCTTCGCCCTCTTCGGCTCGGAGGAGATTGGCGGCTACGGCAACGCCGCCTTCCTCGCGCATCCGCCCATCCCGCTGACGTCCATCGTCGCCAACCTCGAGTTCGAGATGATCGGTCGCGCCGATCCCGCCATCCCCGCCGACGCCCTCTGGCTCACCGGCTTCGACCGCTCCGATCTCGGCTCCGAACTAGCCAGCCACGGCGCGCACCTCGTCGCGGACCCGCACCCCACTCAAAATTTCTTCCAGCGCTCCGACAACTACGCCCTCGCCCGCCAGGGAATCATCGCCCACACCGTATCCAGCTTCAGCCTCCACAAGGACTACCACCAGCCCTCCGACGAGCTCGCCGGCATTGACTTTCCCCATCTGACAAACTCCATAGCCTCGATGATCGCCCCCATCCAATGGCTCGCCAATACCACCTGGCGCCCCACCTGGAATCCAAAGGGCAAACCATAGAAAAGACGTGTGGCCATACTCAGACGGGGCTATTGGATCCGACGGTGGGCCGCGTTGAATTTAAGTTTGTTAGTAAGGCGCGGTAGGAACTTGAAATTGTGAACACACACATCCCAAGTCCGCCCCACCCTTCGGAGTTACTCATCTGATGAGTAATCCATAAATAGACAAGGAACAGGCCAAGGACGGAGAAAAGGCAGACCGCAAACCCAAGGATTGCTACCCACACCTTTTGTCCCATGCCGCTATGCTACGTCTACTTGGGCAGCTCGTCACTGATTTCTCTTGCTGAGAGACTCCCTCACGACGTCCTTTCCCTAACATCACGCAAGGTCGAAGCGATCAAGATTCATAACCTTGTCCCACGCCGCCACGAAGTCGCGCACGAACACCTGCTGCGAATCCCCGCACGCATAAACCTCCGCGAGCGCCCGCAGCTGCGAGTTCGACCCAAAGACGAGGTCGACTACAGTCCCCTTCCATTTAGGCTCGCCAGTTACCCGATCACTCCCCTCCAACAAGCCCTCCGAAGCAGCCGACTTCTGCCACTTCGTGCCCATGTCGAGCAGGTTCACAAAGTAATCGTTCGTCAGGGTCTCCGGCTGTCCGGTAAAGACGCCATGGTCCGTCTTCCCAAAGTTCGCATTCAACGCGCGCAGGCCGCCGATCAGCACCGTCATCTCCGGCGCGGTCAGCGTCAGCAGATTCGCCCGCGCGATCAGCAGGTCCGCCGCATACTGATGGTGATTCGCACGGATATAGTTGCGGAAGCCGTCAGCAACCGGCTCCAGCACCTCGAACGAGTTGACATCCGTCTGCTCCTGCGATGCATCCGTCCGGCCAGGCGAGAATGGAACTTTCACATCATGGCCCGCTTTCTTCGCCGCCTCCTCAACCGCCGCGCATCCGCCCAGAACGATCAGGTCTGCCAGCGACACCTTCTTCCCACCTGCATTGAACTCCTTCTGGATCGCCTCCAGCGTATCGAGAATCTTCACAAGTTCAGCAGGCTCGTTCACCTCCCAGAACTTTTGCGGGGACAGGCGAATGCGCGCGCCATTGGCCCCGCCGCGCTTGTCCGTGCCTCGGAAGGTCGAAGCCGACGCCCACGCCGTCGATACCAGTTGAGAGATCGAAAGACCCGACGCGAGCACCTTCACCTTCAGCGCAGCTGCATCCGCCTCGCCGATCAGCTCATGGTCCACAGCCGGGACGGGATCCTGCCAGATCAGCGGCTCCTTCGGGACCAGCGGGCCAAGATACCGCGAGAGCGGCCCCATGTCGCGATGCGTGAGCTTGAACCATGCCTTCGCGAAGGCATCGGCGAACTCCTGCGGATTCTCAAGATAGTGCCGCGAGATCTTCTCGTAGATCGGGTCCATCCGCAGCGAGAGATCGGTCGTGAGCATAACGGGTGCATGCTTCTTCGACGAGTCGTGAGCATCCGGCACAGAGCCGACCGCGGCCCCGTCCTTGGGTATCCACTGCACAGCTCCGGCAGGGCTCTTCGTCTGCACCCACTCATAGGCGAACAGGTTCTCCAGGTAGTTGCTGTCCCACTGGATCGGGTTGATAGTCCAAGCACCCTCCAGTCCGCTGGAGATCGTCGCGGCGCCATTGCCGCTGCCGAAGCTGCCCTTCCAGCCCAGTCCCTGCTCTTCGATGCCCGCAGCTTCTGGCTCGGCCGCGACATATTTGCCCGGATCGGCCGCACCATGCGTCTTGCCGAAAGCGTGTCCGCCGGCGATCAGGGCGACCGTCTCCTCATCGTTCATCGCCATGCGCGCAAACGTCTCGCGGATGTCCTTCGCCGCGGCGACTGGGTCGGCGTTGCCGTTCGGGCCCTCGGGATTGACGTAGATCAGGCCCATCTGCGACGCGGCGAGCGGGTTCGCGAGCTGGCGGTCGCCGCTGTAGCGCTTGTCGCCGAGCCACGTGTCCTCAGAGCCCCAATACATGTCCTCCGGCTCCCAGACGTCTTCGCGTCCACCGGCGAAACCGTACGTCTTAAACCCCATCGACTCCAGCGCGACGTTCCCCGTAAGAATTATCAGATCGGCCCAGGAGATCTTCCGCCCGTACTTCTGCTTGATCGGCCAGATCAGACGGCGCGCCTTGTCCAGGCTCACATTGTCGGGCCAGCTGTTCAGAGGCGCAAACCGCTGCGTTCCCGAGCCCGCGCCGCCGCGGCCATCCGCGATGCGATAGGTGCCGGCGCTGTGCCAGGCCATGCGGATGAAGAACGGTCCATAGTGACCATAGTCCGCGGGCCACCACGCCTGCGAGTCCGTCATCAACGCACGAAGGTCGGCGACCACCGCATTCAGGTCGAGACTCTTGAACTCTTCCGCATAGTCGAACGACTCGCCCATGGGATTGGCCAGCGGGGAGTGATAGGTCAACGGCTTGAGGTCCAGTTGATTGGGCCACCAGCTTGCATTGGTTGGCGCTCCACCGGTGGGGTGTTTAATACCGACGCCCGGAAAAGGGCACTTTGCTACATCCGCCATAGTTCACCTCGAAAAAACCTGCTGGTTATTCAACTAATCTTTCTGGCACTTCAGACACAACCCAATCACGTCCACCGAATATCGCTCCACCAGGAAGCCGCCCGCGATCTTCCGCCTCTTGGGCAGCTCTCCCAGCGATATCTCATCGACATCCGAGATCGACTTGCACTTCGAGCACACCAGATGATGATGCAGCTCTTCGTTCATCTCCACGCGTACCGATCCATGATGCAGGCTCATCTTGCGAAAGACGCCGCTCTCCACAAACAAATGAATATTCTTGTAAACCGTCGCCAGCGAAATCGACGGCACCTTCTTCTTCACCCGTGCATAGACCTCTTCCGGGCTGGGATGTCCCGCCATCCCCTGCATCACCTCATACAGGACCTGCCGCTGGTGCGTCACAGCGATGCCATGCTCGACACATAGCTCGCGAAACGCGGTGGAGGATCTCGTCTGCACGATCCAAGTCTACCGCAAAATATGATAATAATTATCGTTCGATAGAGTTAGTTATCCACAGGCCGCCGATGACTCGCGGCTAGTTCGGCCGCTCCCGCTCACCCTTCCCAAACAGAGCCTCCACCGGCCTTCTCCCCGCGAAGCCATCCTCCTCCGCATGCCAGTGCGTAATCGCCGCCTCACCCAGCTTCCAGCACAGAAGCACCATCCGCCCATCCACCACGCACGGAAAATCCAGCAGCCCTGCCTCGAAGTCCTGCACCCGCACGCCGATCGCGTCGATCTCCTCAAGCGTATCCTTCGCCTCCTGCCCGCTCCTCTCCCGCTCCGCACGCCGACGCGCCGCCTGTTGCACGTTCACATGCATGCCGCCGAAGAGAAATATCCGCTGGCTCAGCGCCTGCATCTCGCGCTCCAACTCCACCGCGCGCGCAGCGGCAGCCTGCGCCCGCCGCAGCAGCGACTCCAGCACCGGCACCAGTGTCTGCGCCTCGCTCAACGTAAACGTCTTATTCACCTGCCCCTCGCCTCCGCGCACACATCATACGCACTACGCTAAATCTCCAGCATCCGGCCCAGCGCAACCTTCGCCCAGTGCTTCACATCCTCTTTCACCTGGATGCGATTCACCACGCGCCCCTCCACCAGATTCTCCAGTGTCCACGCAAGATGCTGCGGCGAGATGCGATACATCGTCGTACACAGGCACCCCGACTCATCCAGCGTAATCACCCGCTTGCCCAGCGGGGCAAACCGCTTCGCCAGACGGTTGACGAGATGAATCTCCGTTCCCACCGCAAAGCTCGAACCCTCCGGCGCGCGCTCGATCAAATCGATGATCCGCTCCGTCGATCCCAGCGCATCCGCCTTCTGGCACACCTCCCAGCGGCACTCCGGATGCACCACCACCTGCATCCCCGGCTCCTCGCGACGCACCCGGTCCACATGCTCCGGCAGAAACCGCTGATGGACGGAGCAATGTCCCTTCCACAGAATCACCTTCGCCGCGCGCAGCCGATCCGGCGAAACCCCGCCGTTGATCTGATACGGATCCCACACCGCCATCTCGCTCAACGGAATCCCCATCGCAAACGCAGTATTCCGCCCCAGATGTTGATCCGGCAAAAACAAAATCTTCTCGCCCCGCGCAAAAGCCCATTCAAAAGCCTTCCGCGCATTCGACGAAGTGCAGACCAACCCACCCCGCTCCCCGCAAAACGCCTTGATATTCGCCGCCGAATTCATATAAGTAAGCGGGATTACGCTTGGGTCTTTGCTTGCTACTCCCTGTACCCTACCCCCTACACCCTGCCCCTCCAGAGACTCCCAGCAATCCTCCACCTGCCCAATCTCCGCCATGTCGGCCATCGAGCAGCCCGCATTCAAATCCGGCAGCGTCACCTGCTGCCACGGCTGAGCCAGGATATCCGCCGTCTCCGCCATAAAGTGGACACCGCAGAAGATCATGTACTTCGCGGCTGTCTCGGACGCCGCCTTGGACAATTTGTAACTGTCGCCGGTAATGTCCGCGAACCGGATCACCTCATCGCGCTGGTAATGATGCCCCAGCACAATCGCCTGCGCGCCCAGTCTCTCGCGCGCCGCAGCGATCCGTGTAGCCATCGTCTCGTCCGGTTCGACCAGATAATGGTCCAGCGAACACGCTTCGCCCACAGCCAGCGCCGGGGCCTCTTCGAGTAAGAATCCGTTCACAATATTCCGCCTTCAGTCTCACCGGCGCATCTGCTTCCGCAGAGAAACTCGCACCGCGAAACGGGGATGTTGAAAGCATCGACCACAGAGGCTGCAGCGAACTCACTGTGCCGGCCAATCCTTACAAGCCGTCACCCAATCCGCGGGGATGTTGCCGCCCATTCCAAAAGCCGCGACTCTGAAAAGCCGCGCTCATTCATTTTAGACGAATACGGCCCACGGAACGATTCATCCGACGCGTTCCTTCGCTCACAATCTCCATCAGCCACGCAAATCGGAACCCATTTGTTTCCCGTCCTTCTCAGGACGTATCATGGGGTCAACTATGCCCAGCTTTATGGACAGCGGTTTCATAGTCATACTCGCGCTCATGCTCTTCGGCCCGAAGAAGCTGCCCGTCCTCGCGCGCCAGCTCGGCAAGCTGATGGCCGACTTCCGCCGCGCCTCCAACGAGTTCCGCACCCAGATGGAAGAGGAACTCCGCATCTCCGAACAGTCCGATCGCCAGAAGCAGATCGCCGCCATTGAAGCCGCCGCACCACCCACCCCGGCCATCGAAGCTGGATCAGAAACCGCGCACCTCCCGCCCCCGGAACCCACCCTCGACGAACCCCGGTACGAATCCCAGTACGAATCGGAGTACAAATCGGAGTACGAATCCCAGCACGACCCCTCCATCGCCTCCGCAATCGATCCCGATCCGGTCATGGCCGAATCCCCCCCCCACGCCCCGCTCCCCATCGCAACCTCCGGCGACCTCAGCATCATGCCTCCCGCCACCGGCCTGCCCGTCGCCAACACCTCCCTCAGCCCATTCCTCGACTCCATCCCCGAGATCGCCGCACCGGAAGCCGCCGCGCACGAAATCCCCAACCACAGCATTGGCGCCCACGAACCCGCGCTCGAAAGCGAAAGCCCCGTTCATGGATGACGATTTGGACCCGATCGCCCGCGCCCGCGCTGCCCTGACCGACCGCGCGGAACTCCCCGGCATGAGCCTGATGGAGCATCTCGAGGAGCTTCGCAAGCGCCTCGTACACTCCGCCGCCTACCTCGCCGTAGGATTCGGCGTCGCCTACGCCTTCTACGGCCGCCTCTACGGCATCGTCGAGAAGCCCCTCAACGACCTCCACATCCCGCTCAACTACACCCACCCGACCGACACGATCAACCTCGCCCTCAAGACCGCCCTCTATGGAGGAGCGATCCTCGCCTGCCCGTTCATCCTCTACCAGCTCTGGCTCTTCATCTCGCCCGGCATGTACGCCAACGAGAAAAAATACGTCTTCCCCTTCATGGGAGCGACCGTCGGCCTCTTCCTTGCCGGCGCGTACTTCGGCTACCGCTGGGTCCTTCCCGGCGCGCTCAAGGTCCTCATCCTCGGATTCGGCGAGACCTTCCACGCCCACCCCATGCTCACCATCGACGACTACACCCAGTTCTTCATGTCGATTATCTTCGGGCTCGGCGTCTGCTTCGAACTGCCCATCCTCATCTTCTTCCTCGCACTCTTCGGCATCGTCGACGCCAAATTCCTCCTGAAACATTTCCGCTACGCCATCCTGGCCATCTTCGTCCTCGCGGCCATCATCTGCCCCATGCAGGACCCGCTCAGCATGTGCCTCTTCGCCAGCCCCATGCTCGCGCTCTACTTCCTTGGCGTAGGCATCGCCTACTTCGTCCACCCCAAGCGCCGCAAAGCCAAAGAAAATCCCGCCACATGATGAACCATCCTTCGCCCCAAAACCGGGTGCCCCATGATCGGCGCAGCATCATCGCGCCTATCGTGGGGTTACTCACCCTCCTATCCCTGGCCAACACCGCAATCGCACAAAAGCCCGCCTCCGCCCCCACCGGTGCCTCCATCTACGCCCTCACCCAGCAGTTCCTCGCAGTCGCTCCCAAACGATTCAACGGCTCCCCCGGTCACCTCGCCGCCGAAGCCTTTATCAAAAACCACTTCAAACCCGAAGCCGCCAAAGGCAACTTCGAAACCGACGAATTCACCGCCGCTACTCCAGCCGGACGCCAGACGATGCGCAACTACATCGTCCGCTATCCAGGGAAAAAACCAGGCATCATCGTCCTCGTCTCCCACTACGAGACCAACTACCCGCTCAAGGACATCGCCTTCGTCGGAGCCAACGACGGCGCCTGCACCACCGCTCTGCTCATCTCCATCGGCCAATACCTCCGCATCCGCCCGCCCGATGGCTACTCCATCTGGCTGGTCTTCGACGACGGCGAAGAGGCCGTCCAGTCCTGGTCCGACTCCGACTCTCTCTATGGCACGCGCCACCTCGCCGCCAAGTGGTACTCCGACGGCACCCTCGCAAAGATCAAGGCCCTCCTCGTCGCAGACATGATCGGCGACAAGGACCTCAACATCCTCGAAGAGATGGGCTCAACCGCCTGGCTCCGCGACCTCTTCCGCAAGGCCGCCGCCAACACCGGCCACAGCGCCAACGTCTTCAAGCAGCAGGGCACCGAGGACGACGACCATCTTCCCTTCCTCAAGCGCGGCGTCCCGTCGCTCGACGTCATCGACGTAGACTACGGCCCCCACACCGCCGCCATGCCCGACGGCTACCACCATACCGCCAAAGACACCATCGACAAGATCAGCCCCAAATCCCTCCACATCTCCGCCGACCTCTTCATGGAAGCCATCCGCCTCATCAACCAGCGCTGAACGCGGTAGCATCAAACAGTGCCCCCCACCCCGCTCAGCCACTGGATCGGCTTCCACATCGGCCTCCTGCTGCTCCTCGGCCTCGAGCTTGCCATCGCGCGCCGCCGCAACAACCAGCCTCCGCTCCGCACACCGGAGTCCGCCCACCGCACGGCCATCATCGCCACTGCCATCTGGATCACCGCAGCCCTCGCCTTCGCCGCCTGGATCCACCACACCCTCGGCGCGCCCGCCTCCATCCAGTACCTCGCCGGCTACGCCCTCGAAGAGTCCCTCTCCATCGACAACCTCTTCGTCTTCCTCCTCCTCTTCCGCCTCTTCCAGATTCACCACGCCCGCCAGCCCAAAGTCCTCTTCTGGGGAGTAGCCGGCGCCATCGTCATGCGCGGCCTCTTCATCGCCGGCGGCATCACCCTGCTCGCCCGCTTCCAGGCAGTCACTTACGTCTTCGCTGCGATTCTCCTCATCGCAGCCATCCGCCTCCTCATCCCGCAAAAGCCTGAGCAGGAAGCCGCCGAACCCCGATGGGTCTCATGGCTCAAACGCTTCCACCCCATCAGCGCGCGCCAGGACACCTTCGTCTGCATCGAAAACGGCCGCCCCACCGCCACCATGCTCCTGCTCGCGCTCATCGCCATCGAACTCACCGACGTCGTCTTCGCCCTCGACTCCATCCCCGCCGTCCTTTCCATCACCCGCCAGCCCTTCCTCGCCTATACCTCGAACATCATGGCCGTCATGGGACTCCGTTCCCTCTACTTCCTGCTCATCGCCATGCTCGCGCGCCTGCGCTTCCTCCACTACGGCCTCGCCGCCGTCCTCGGCTTCGCAGCCTTCAAGATGCTCGCCTCCCACTGGCTCGATATCCCTCCGCTGACCGCACTCGCAGTAATCCTCGCAGTCCTGACGATCACCGTCTGCGCCTCGCTCTGGGCCCCAGGTAACCGGAAAAGTTGACGCTTTCGCTATGGGAAACGCGTTGCCACATGGAAAGGGAAAACAATTTCCCTTGGCCGCCCCCTCCCCGCTCTTCCCGGCAAGCCATCCCTGTTTGCCGGACCAGGAAGCTCTCGTCCCTTCAAAAAACCCCAGCAAATCCAACCATTTGCCGCGAATGCGCAAATCCTTGCGCTTTGGCCCCCAGCTTGCAAAGAGTCATGGCAAGACACACACTGTCACCGACAGGAATCGATCACAATCAGAAAAAAGGGGCCCTTATCATGTATCTACTCTTCGCAGCACCTGCCTTCTCCCTCGCCGCAATCTTCGCCATCACGCTTCGCGACCACTTCAGCACCCAGGCCTAACGCCTGAAACTTTCACCTCCCCAACCCTGCCGAGGGTAATTTGCCCAACGCAGGCGGCTCTTCCGTTTTCTCGCGCTCCGGGTACCCCATGTCAGACGCAGCTCATCCTGCGGCTTCCATGGGGTTTGCGCTTTAAGTCCCGACACTCCCCCACACCTCCGCGAGCTCATCCTTCAAGCCATCGTTACCCCACAAACTTCAACCGCCCCCGCTCCACCACTGAGTGCCGCGCCACCTCATCCCGCTGCGGAAAATCCACGCGAAAGTGAGCCCCCCGGCTCTCCTCCCGCGCCAACGCCGACTGCACAATCGCCTCCGCCACCGCATGCAGATTCCGCGCCTCGATCGCCCTGCGCGTTGAGCTCTGCGGCATTGTCTCCCGCATCGCCTCAAGCTCCTCCGTGGCCCTCCGCAACCCCACCCCATCCCGCAGCAACCCCGCATCCCGCCACATCAACCCCCGCAGCTCCGCCACCCATCCCTCGACATCGCCACCCTCCCGCATCTCGGTCTTCACTGACAACCTGCAACCCGCAACCTGCAACTGCTCTCCAGCCATCGCCTCCGCCGCCAGCGCCCCAAACACCAGCCCCTCCAGCAGAGAATTACTCGCCAGACGATTCGCCCCATGCACTCCCGTGCAAGCCGCCTCTCCCGCCGCATACAACCCCGGCAGCGAAGTCCGCCCATGCACATCCGTCCTCACCCCGCCCATCATGTAGTGGGCCGCTGGCCGCACCGGAATCAAATCCCTTCCCAACTCCAACCCATACCCCGCCAAAAACGCCGAGATCCCCGGAAACCTCTTCCGCCAATCAAACCCGCCAGCCTTCTGGCCCCTGGTCTCCAAATAAACCTCCCCCTCCAGCGCCTCTTTCGCAATCGCCCGAGCCACCACATCCCTCGGCGCAAGCTCCAGCCCCGGATGATAGCGCTCCATGAACCTCTCCCCGCGCGCATTCACCAGCCAAGCCCCCTCGCCGCGCAGCGCTTCGCTCATCAGAAACCGCGGCGCGCCCTCCATCGCAAACGCCGTCGGGTGGAACTGATAAAACTCCATGTCCATCAGCTCAGCCCCAGCCCGGTAAGCCATCGCGATCCCATCCCCCGTAGCCACCGCCGGATTCGTCGTCTCGCTATAAACCTGCCCCGCTCCACCACTCGCCAGCAACACCGCCCGCGCCCGAAGCTCCCGCACCTCGCCATCGCGCCCCAGCAGCGTGGCCCCCACCACACGCCCGTCTTCGACAACCAGGTCCACCGTAGTCGTCCACTCCCGCAACTCGACATTCTTCAGCCCACGCACATGCCGCAGCAGCGAAACGGCAATCTCCCGCCCGGTCGCATCCCCATCCGCATGCAGAATCCGCGACAGGCTATGCGCCCCCTCGCGCGTCCGCATCAACTCGCCCGCAAATTCGCCGCTCGAAAACCGATCGAACCCCGTCCCCCACGCCAGCAATTCTTCGACCCTCCGAGGCCCCTGCTCCACCAACACCGCCGCCGCCTCGCGATCTACCAGCCCATCGCCCGCCGCAATCGTGTCCTCCAGATGCAGCGCAACATCCTCATCCCCACCCATCGCCACCGCGATCCCACCCTGCGCATAAGCCGTATTCGACTCAGCCAGCCCCTCCTTGGTTACGACCAGCACCCGGCCCGCATCCGCCAACCCAACCGCCGCCCGCAACCCGGCAATCCCACCCCCCACCACCAGAAAATCCACTTGCTCCATCCCTCAAGGCTATCCCAACCGGGTGCCCCATGATCGGCGCATCGCGCCTATCGTGGGGTTACTCACTGTGTAGATGTCCACCCTTCCCGTTTTTACGCGAATCGTCGAGAACGGAACGAAGTGCCCTGCGATACCATCAACACACCGATGCCTCCCATCCGCGTCACCACCCCCGCCGCCACCTACGACGTCACCATCGCCCCCGGCCTCCTCCGCACCCTCCACCCGCGCCTCAAAAAACTGACCCCCGGCAAATCCCCCCGCACCTTCGTCATCACCTCGCCCGAGATCTGGGCCCTCTGGCACAAATCCTTCCTCGCATCATTCCCCAAGGATCAGCAGCCCACCGCCCTCTTCCTCCCCCCCGGCGAGTCCCACAAACGCCTCGCCACCGTCGAGTCTCTCGCCCAGCAACTGGCCATCGCCGGAGCCGACCGCGACTCCCTCCTCCTCGCCTTTGGGGGCGGGGTCATCGGCGACGTCACCGGCTTCCTCGCCGCCATCTACATGCGCGGCATCCGCTACGTCGGCCTGCCCAGCACCCTGCTCGCGCAAGTCGACTCCTCGCTCGGCGGCAAGACCGGCGTCAACCTCCTGGCCGGCAAGAACCTCATCGGCTCCTTCCACCACCCTCTCGCCGTCCTCACCGACATCGACCTCCTGCGGACGCTTCCTCCAGCGGAACTGAGGTCAGGCTTACAGGAAGCAATCAAAGCCGGCATCATCCGTGACGCAAAGTTGTTCCGCTATCTAGAAAAAAACGCATCGCAAATTCTCGAAGCCGACCCCGCTGCCCTCGCCCACGTAGTCACCGCCAGCGTCAAAGTCAAAGCCGAAGTCGTCAGCAAGGACGAAAAGGAATCCGGCCTCCGCATGATCCTCAACTTCGGCCACACCATCGGCCACGCCATCGAAGCCGCCACCAACTACCGCAAGCTCCTCCACGGCGAAGCCATCGCCTGGGGCTCCATCGCCGCCCTCCACGTCTCCCTCAACCGCGGCCGCATCACCCAGAAAGACTTCGACCGCATGTCCACCCTCATCCTCCGCTACGGCCCCATCCCACCCTTCAAAGCCCCCTCCGAAAAACTGGTAGCCCTCACCTCCGCCGACAAAAAGAACCGCTCCGGACGCCGAGCCTTCGTCCTCACCACCGGCATAGGCACCACCGAAATCGCCTACGACGTTACCGACGCCGAACTCCTTGCCGCCACCAACGCCATGCTCAAAGACATCCGCCATCACACAGGATCAACGCAGTGATCCCTGAACACGAAACCATCACCGGAGCCCGGCCCACCGGCACCTCCTCGCCCACCGCCGCCGCTGCGAACATCCAGCAGATGTTCGACACCATCGCCCCCACCTACGACCGCGCCAACCACATCCTCTCCGCCGGCATCGACCGCACCTGGTGGAACCGCACCGCCCGCACCCTCCGCCCCATCCTCCAGCGCCCCGAAGCCGTCGTCGTCGACCTCTGCTGCGGCACCGGCGACATGACCCTTGCCCTCGACAAACACCGCCCTCGGCCTTTACTCACAACTCACAACTCACAACTCACAACTGTCGCCTCAATCCTGGCCGCCGACTTCTCCCACCAGATGCTTGCCCTCGCACTCCCAAAATTTGCCAACAAAAACATCCTCACCATCGAAACTGACGCCCTCCACCTCCCCCTCGCCGACGCATCCGTCGACCTCATCACCTCCGCCTTCGGCTTCCGCAACCTCGCCAGCTACCCCGAAGCCCTCGCCGAGTTCCACCGCGTCCTCCGCCCCGGCGGCGAGATCGCCATCCTCGAGTGCAACCAGCCCGGCGGCCTCATCGGCGCGCTCTACTCCCTCTACTTCAAACGCATCCTCCCTAGACTCGGCGGCCTCATCTCGCACAACCCCACCGCCTACGCATACCTCAACGCCTCGGTCGAGCGCTTTCCCCGCCCGCCGCGCATGAAGGAGCTCATCGCCGCCTCCGGCTTCACCAACGCCACCTGGACCAGCTACACCCTCGGCGTCGCCGGCCTCTACCGCGCCACTAAACCCTGAAAACTTCCGTGTGATATCGTCCCTGTATCGCAGCGTCGCAACCGGGCCCCAATCCTGCCACTAGGTCGTAAGCCTTGCCCGAGCCGAACGCCATCCAGCCCGTCACCCCCGACGACCCAACCGCCGCACGCGCCTTCCGCAAAGCCACCCTGCGCCTCCTCCCCTTAATCTTCCTCGGATACGGCACGGCCTACATGGACCGCGTCAACATCAGCTTCGCCTCGCTGCAGATGAACCGCGACCTGCACTTTTCCGCCACCGTCTACGGCTTCGGCGCGGGCCTCTTCTTCCTCAGCTACGCCGCCTGCGAAGTGCCTTCGAACCTCCTGCTCTGCCGCTTCGGCGCACGCCGCTGGCTCGCCCGCATCCTGATCACCTGGGGCCTGCTTGCGATGGCCATGATGCTCGTCCGCACACCCTGGCAGTTCTATACCGTGCGCTTCCTCCTCGGCATGGCCGAAGCCGGCTTCTTTCCTGGAGTCGTCTTCTACCTCACGCAATGGTTCCCCCCGGAACAACGCTGCCGCAGCGTCTCTCGCTTCTACGTCGCCATCCCGATCAGCTCTGCATTCATGGGCTCCATCGCCGGAGCGCTCCTGAACCTCAACGGCCGCAGCGGACTCGCAGGCTGGCAGTGGCTCTTCCTCATCGAGGCTCTCCCCGCCATCCTCCTCGGCGTGATCTACTTCCTCTACCTCCCCAACGGCCCCGCCGACGCCTCCTGGCTCACCCCGCCCGAGCGCAGCGCGATCCTCGCACGCATCCCGTCCCCCGACGCAACCCACCACGCCGAATCCATCCTCCCGGTTCTCCGCAATCCACGCGTGCTACTGCTCGGCGTCTTCATGTTCTGCATGCTGGGCAGCAACTACGCTTACATCTTCTCCGCACCCGCAATTCTGCTGAAAGTCACTGGCCTCAGCATCAGCCGTGTCGGCTTCCTCCTTGCCGCCATGAACCTTCTGGCCGCCGCAGGCATGATCGTCAACGCCAACCTCTCAGACCGCCGTCGCGCACCGTTTACCCACATCCTCCCCGGCTGCTTCATGGTCACCACTGGCTTCCTCATCGCAGGACTCTCAACCACGCCGATCCCCGCGGTCACGGGTCACCTGATCCTGCTCCTCGGCACCTATTCGCTGATCGGCCCGCTCTGGGCCATCTCCACGCAATTCTTCTCCGGCCGCTCCGCCGCAGCCGCGATCGCTGCCATGAATACCATCGGTATCCTCGGAGGATTCGTCGGCCCGTACTGGATGGGCTTCACCAAAGACCTCACTGGCAACTACCAGCGCGGTCTGCTGCTCACCGCTCCTTTCATGCTCCTCGGCGCCGCCATAATGCTCCATCTGAGCCGCCAGGTCCATCCCGCACCAGCACTCACGCCTCTGCTGGACGGTGCGCTCGACTCCGCGAACCTGTAGCATCTCCCTCATGAGCCCGACGGCCATGCGCGAATCCCCGAGCACCACGCCGCACGCGGCCAAACGCTCCGCCGCGCTCTTCTCCGTTGCAGCGGCCACGGTCGTCACCCTGCTCAAGCTCCTCGCCGGCCTCCTCACCGGCTCCCTCGGCATGCTGTCGGAGTCCGCCCACTCCGGCATCGACCTCATCGCCTCTGCCATCACTCTCTTTTCCGTCCAGGTCGCCGACCGCCCCGCCGACGAAGACCACAACTACGGCCACGGCAAGATCGAATCCCTCTCCGCCTTCGTCGAGACGGTCATCATGCTCGCCTCCTGCATCTGGCTGGTCTATGAAGCCGTCATCCGCATTACCCACCACAGCCACCTCGACCTCAAACCCTCCTTCCTCCCCTTCGCCGTCCTCCTGCTCTCGATGGTCGTCGACTTCAGCCGCTCCCGCACCCTCGGTCGCGTCGCCCTCCAGCATCGCTCCGACGCCCTCGCCGCGGACGCAGTCCACTTCGCCACGGACATGTGGGCCTCATTCGCCGTCATGATCGCCCTCGCCGCCTCCTACGCCGGCCAGCGCTACGGCCTCCCCTGGCTCGAATACGCCGACCCTCTCGCCGCCATCCTCGTCGCCGGCGTCATCCTCCGCGTCAGTTGGCGGCTCGCGCAGCAGACCATCGACACCCTCCTCGACGCCACACCCGCCGAGTCCCGCCAGCAGACCCGCAGCGAACTCATCCGCGACCTATCCGCCATCCCCGGCGTCCTCTCCGTCGAGCGCCTCCGCACTCGCCGCTCCGGCTCAAACTACTTCGCCGATATCACCCTCGGCATGCCCCGCGGCGTCACCTTCCAGCGCTCCGAGCAGATCACCCTCGCCGCCACCGCCGCCGTCCAGCGTCAACTTCCCGGAGCCGATGTCGTCGTCCACCCCGTCCCCACGGCATCGCTCGCCGAAAGCGTCCACGACCGCATCCGAGCCGTCGCCGCCCGCCGCAACCTCGCCATCCACGAGATCAGCGTCCAGCAATATGGCACGCCCTCACACCCCGAGCTGCACATCGAGCAGCACCTCGAAGTCGACGAGACCATGCCTCTCCTCCAGGCCCACGAACTCGTCACCGACCTCGAAGCGGAGATGCGCCGAGAAGTCCCCGCCATCGCCTCCATCCTCACCCACATTGAGAGCGAGCCGGCCACCATCGAGCGCCCCGCCGCCCTCGAACGCGACCAGGAGCTCGAAGCACGCCTCCGCCGCGTAGCCTCCAACTTCCCCGAGATCCTCGACATCCACGACGTCTACGTCACCCGCCGCGGCCCCCATCCCATCCACCTCGCCCACAGCATCACCGCCGCCTCAAGCGACGAGACCCACTCCGTCCCTGAATACCCCGACGACCACATCCCCGACCACATCCAGGTCTCCTGCCACTGCACCCTCCCCGACAACGTCCCCATGGCTCGCGTCCACGCCGTCATCACAGCCCTCGAAGGCGCCTTCAAACTCGTCGCCCCTGAAGTAGACCGCCTCCTCATCCACCCCGAACCCGCCACCGACAACCGCCGCTGACCACCGCCAGTGACCACAATTTGTTTGTCATTCCCGCAGGGAATCTGCCTTTGCCTTTGCCGTTGCCCGCTCTTCTGCTTGTCATCCTGCAAGGACCTGCTTTTCCCCTTACCTTCCACAACCCCTCCATGCTATTTTCCTACGACGAAAATAGTAGCTAAAAGGACCGAGGTAGTAGCCACAATGCCCGCCCACAGCCACGCCAACCTTCTCCCCACCATGCCTCCGCGCACATCGCAGCTTCGTCCAACCCTCCTCCTGCTCCTCGCGGCCGCAACCGCCGCGCCTCCAGTCTCCGCCTTTGCCCAGCAACCGGCTCCGGACTCCACGCCTAAAGCTCCCGCCCTTACCTTCGATGTCTCCACCGTCAAGCTCAACAAGTCCGGCAGCGGCAACTCCGGCTCCGGCATGAAGAACGGATACTTCACCGCCACCAACGTCACACTCAAAAACCTCATGCAATACAGCGCCTTCGGCATCCCCGGCCCGCGTATCGTCGGCGGCCCAAAGTGGCTCGACTCCGAGCGCTTCGACATCGAAGCCAAGATCGACCCCGCCGTCGCCGACCAGTTACAAAAGCTCGGCCGCGAGGAATACAAACGACAATCGCAGGCCATGTTTCAGCAACTCCTCTCTGACCGCTTCAAACTGACCACCCACTGGGAAACTCGCGAACTTCCCGTCTACAATCTTGTCGTCGCAAAGGGCGGCCAACATCTTCAACCTGCGAAGGACCCGGACCGTGGCCCCGGCACCGACTCCGGCAACGGCCAGATAGGCGGCACGAGTGTCCCCGTGCCCGACATCGCCCGCGCGCTCACGCAGGAGGCAGCAGGTGAACTCGGCCGCGTCGTCCTCGACAAGACCGGCATCGCAGGCAAATACGACTTCAAGCTCAAGTGGACCCCCGACACCGGCACAGACACTCCACCGGCCAACTCCGGCCCTTCCCTCTTCACTGCCATCCAGGAGCAACTCGGCCTCAAACTCGAACCCGCCAAAGGCCCCGTCGAGGTCCTCGTCATCGATCGCGCCGAGATGCCCACAGAAAACTGACCCGGCCCATCATCCCAAAGCGCGCTACCCTAACTCCACCATGCTTCCACGCTCCTCCAAACTTCGCCGCAACCTCGCACTGCTCCTCGCAGTCGGAATCCTCCAGCCGCTTGCCTTCGCCCAGCAACCGCCCCCAGCAGACACCCCTTACGTCCCACACCTCACCTTCGACATCGCCTCCGTCCGCCAGAGCCCGCCCGCCGACTCATGGTCCGTCAGCGGATGGTTCACGCCAGAAAACTCCACCAGCTTCCACGCTACCAACTGGGACATTTTCAATCTGCTCTCAGCGGCCTACGGCGGATTCAATGCCCATCAGATCGACGAGAAGGGTATCCCGCAAGAGATGTGGCGCGCTATGTATATCGTCCAGGCCAAGGGAGATGACACAACCGAAGAGGCCTTCGCAAAGCTCACTCCCAAACAGCAGCAGCTCGAGCAGCAACACATGCTTCTGGTCCTGCTTCAGGACCGCTTCAAGCTCAAGGCCCACTACGAGACCCGCCAGGGTGAAATCTACAACCTCGTCGCTCCCAAGGGCGAGGCAAAGCTCCGCAACGCAACCCGGCTCCCGCTCACCCCAGCGCAGGCGAAAGCCTGGACAGACCGCACTCCTCCGCCCCTCTACCAGACGGGCGACAGCCGGATTGAGTTCGACTACATCGCCCACGACTGCCAGATCAGCGACATCACGCAGATGCTCGCCGACCAGTTCGGCCAGCCCGTCATTGACAAGACCGGCTTCACCGGCCGATACAACTTCACGCTCAAAGCCCACGGAGCCAGAGAGCGCGATCGAAAGGCCGACGACCTCAATCCCATCCCTACGCTTGAGACGGCCATCCAGGATCAGCTCGGTCTGAAGCTCGAATCCGCCAAAGGCCCGACCCAGATCCTCGTCATCGACCACATCGAGAAGCCGTCCGACAACTAGCGGAAAATAACCTCAAAAACAAAGGCAATTTCGCGAGTCAAGCGTTATCGGCTTACATGACAACTTGTTTGGAATATTCCTCAAACGGCGAAGGATGAGTCAGGCTCGCATCCGACTGGTGGCCGTTGCCCTGAATCTCGGGCGTAAGCCGAATCTCTTCGAGCAGCTTGCGCTCATCGAAGATGCGATGAATCGACGCAACCGCCTCGGCAAAGCCGGAAGCCGCAACGGGCCGCGAGAAGTAGTACCCCTGGGCCTCATCGCAGTGGCGCCGCACCAGGAACTGCAGATGTTCCATCGTCTCGATTCCTTCCGCCACAACCTTGATGCCGAGGTTGTGCGACATCGCCACGATCGTCCGCACCACCGTCGCAGCATTCGGCTCGGTCGCCGACTTCGCGATAAAACTCTGGTCGATCTTCAATCGGTCGACAGGATACTGTAGCAGGTAAGAGAAGCTGCAGAAGCCCGTTCCAAAATCGTCGATCGCAACCCGCGCGCCCATCTGGCGAATCTGTTGCAGCTTCTCAAGGTTCGACGCGGAGTTGATCATCAGCGTGTTCTCGGTCAGCTCCACCTGAAGTTGTCTGGGAGAAAGTCCGCTCTCTGCCAGCGACTCCTCGATCACATGCAGCAGATTGCTCTGTTCGAACTGGCGTGGCGAAAGGTTAACCGAGATGGAAAGATCCATCCCAAGTTCCTGCGACAGAAGCTTCCCTTGAATACAGGACTGCTTCATGGCCCACTCGCCGATCGGGACAATCAATCCGGTCTCTTCCGCCAGAGGCACAAAGGTCGACGGAGGAACCATCCCAAGCTTCGGATGATGCCAGCGCAGCAGAGCTTCCATGCCGACGACGCGACCCGTAGTCAGCGAGATGATCGGCTGATAGTGCAGATACATCTCCTCGCGCTGCAGCGCATGGCGCAGCGCGGTGTCCATCGAAAGGCGTTCCTGCGAGGCCTTCAGCATCGCCTCGGAGAACATCTGGTACTGGCTGCGGCCGTTTTCCTTCGCCGCGTACATCGCTGCATCGGCGCGTTCGAGGAGGCTGTCGACATCGCCCGCAAAGTCGGGATAGATGCAGACTCCGACACTGGCCGTGAGATTCACTTCCATCTCGCCCACGATCGCGGTGCTGGAGACGCGATCGACCAGACGCTTCGCGCAACGCTCGACATCGGCAAGGGTGGCGATGTGCGGCATGACCACGACGAACTCGTCGCCGCCAAGGCGGCCCAGCGTGTCCGAGCGGCGCAGCGATTGCTTCACCCGTTCGGCCATCCCGACGATCAGTTCGTCGCCTGCGCGGTGTCCCAGCGAATCGTTCATCCGCTTGAAGTGGTCGAGGTCGATGACGAACACCGCAACTTTGCGGCCGTGCAACATTGCCTTCTCGATCGCCTCCGCGATGCGCTCGCGCAACAGCGTCCGTCCGGGAAGCCCGGTGAGTTGATCGTGCGAGGCCATGTGGTTGAGGTAAGTCATCATCTGCTTGCGTTCCGAGATGTCGGATGCAATGACAACGAAGCCGGTGATGTCGCCGTCTCCATCCCGCACAGCGGTGACCGCGAGATGCACCGGAAGCGTCGAGCCGTCACGCCGGATATACGTCCATTCGCGCTCGTCGACCTCTCCCAGCGCTGCCTTCGCAGTCAGCAGGTTGAATCCGTCCAACTCGGGGGAGCTTGCGGCCGCAGCATCGTCGGAACGGCGGACCAGTTCAAGAGGCTCATGCAGCTTGGTGATCGAAACGATGCCGATCACCTCCTCGCGGCTGTAGCCAGTGAGCTTCTCGGCGGGGCTGTTCATGGCCTGGATGATCCCATCCAGATTGGTCTCGATGATGCTGAAGGGAGCCGTCTCAAAGACCGAGTTGCTGAGGTTGGAGAGGTTTCGGTAGCGCTCTTCACTTGCCTTGATCTCGCTGGCGTCGGAGGTGGTGATTGCTACGCCGTCGCCCAGCTTGATGACCCGGTGACGAAGCCACATCTGTTTGTCCTCATCGATGGGCAGAGAGAACTCTTCGCAGAGCGGTATGCCGGTCAGGACCACCTTGCGGTATTTGTCGAAGAATCCGCCGGAACGGTTGATGGGGAAGAGAGTACACATCTCCTGGCCCAGGAGTTGCCCGCGCGGCGTCTTCAACATCTCTTCTGCGTGGGAGTTCACATACTTGAAGCGGAAGTCGACGATCTCGCCCGCAGGGTTTCTGATCGAATCGAAGATGAAGAAGGCGTCGGGGCTGGTCTCGGCGGCCGCCACGAATCGTTCGTGATCTTCAGTGGACTTGCGAAGGGAGACCGCGTGATTTCTTTCCCTCCAGAGCAGCATGAGCGAAATGACCAGGGTGATTGCCCAGATGAGGGCATCGGCAAGCGCCACAGAGCTCGGAATGCGTCGCCCGCTCTGCAGCCGTTCCGCCAGAAGGAACAAGGCCACCAGCCCTCCCGTGACGCGAATCAGCCGAGAACTTCGGTGGTTTTGGAGCGCTAAGATCATGAATGCAGCCTGCCTTCCGGGTCGCCATCGCTCTCGCTTGCGCTCCCTGCGGAGCGGTCGAGGGTCAACTCACTTATCGACCAAGGCTAGCAGCGCGTTAGCGCTTTGAAACTAACCCAATACGGGACCGGAGCTACAACTATCCGGTTAAGCTTTCTCTGTTTTTGCCTCCTAAGTTATGTGTACGCAATAGTTACCGATCCCATTGTCTGAGTTATGGTGAGCCGGCTTCCTTGCCGGTAATTCTGGCTTCAAATTGCCTTTCGCACAGCAACTGTTGGTCACAATTCCCGTCTATCTCTTGAGATGAGATCTGCGATGTTTCGCCCCCATTGCTTCGCGGCGCTGCTTTTGAGCCTGCAGGTGGGTATGCTGGCGGCTCAGCAGCCTGCCTCTGCTGCAACACAAACGACAACTGCGCCGACCATCAACGTGGATGCGCGGCTGGTGAACATCCCGGTCGTGATACGAGACAAGAAGGGTGCGCTTGTCCAGAACCTGACCAAGGACAACTTCAGTCTGCAGGTGGACGGACACGCGCAGACGATTCGCTACTTCAACCTCGACAAAGACCTACCGCTGACTCTGGGCCTTCTGGTCGATACCAGCATGAGCCAGCGCGAGGCGCTGGACGATGAGCGTACGGCCAGTTCTGCGTTCCTGGACGACATGCTGACGCAGCCGGCGGACAAGGCGTTCGTCGTGCAATTCGCGCACCAGACCGATCTGCTGCAGGACGTTACAGGTTCGAAGCCGAAGCTGCAGGCGGCGTTAAAGCAACTGGATTCGCCGAGCTTCCGCGACAGCAAGGCGGATCGCAACGACTCGGATCAGAACTCCGACGACAGCGACAGCGGCGGTTCCAGCGGGCGCGGAGGCATGATGGGCACGACGCTGTATGACGCATTGTTCCTCTCCTCCGACGAGATCATGGGCAAGCAGAAGGGGCGCAAGGCGCTGATCATTCTCTCGGACGGCGATGACCGCGGCAGCAAAGACTCGCTGGCTTCATCGATCGAAGCGGCGCAGCGGGCCGACACGATCGTGTATGCCATCTACTTTAAAGGCAAGGAGATGGGTGGGCGTGACGACCGCAGTTCCGGGCGGCAGGGCGGCGGCGGATATCCGGGCCGGGGCGGAGGATATCCCGGGGTTGGCTTTCCCGGTGGTGGCGGAGGCCAGGGGGGCGGACGCGGCGGCGGGCAGGGACGGCCCCAGGCTCCGGCTGCGAACCGGACGGACGGAAAGAAGGTACTGGAACGGATGGCCAATGAGACGGGCGGACGGCTCTTTGAAGTCACGAAGAACGATACGGTGGCGAATATCTACAATCAGATCGGCGAGGAGCTTCGGGCACAGTACCGGCTAGGCTATACGCCGGATGAGACGGCCGCGTCGGATGGGTACCACCACATCGACCTGGGCCTGACGAAGTCCTCCCCCAAGGGCCTGACCATTCAGACACGGGACGGTTACTACACCGGGAAGTAGTGCCCACCCCCCGGGGGGGTGGTATTGCTAAGTGGCTTGCTTACAGCGAGATACCAAAAACACCCCTTGTAACTCGCTGGATCCAGGCCGGTTATAGGCAAATATAGGAAAACAAATCGCTTACAGGAACCACCTGGAACCGACCCTACCGGAATGGCCTTTTCCCACCTTCCAATTCAATTGTACCGAATTGAACATAACTCAACGGCCAACTTTATTCTTATTTGAATCAGCGACTTAGGTCATTTTGGGGCTTGACACTCGATTTTGGCGGGATTTGTACGTTTAACTTTCTCCTGATGAAAGTTTTGTTTCGACCTTCCCGCTGGTGCATGATGGAAACGGTCGCTTTTCAACGTCGAGGATAAGACACCCATGAGCCCCACTGAGCCGCCAGCAAGCAATCGCAAGACTTTCTGGATCGTGATGCCGATTATTCTTGTGCTAGCCGCGGCGCTGGCCTACTTTTGGAGCCATCCCGCCGGGGTGGAACCGGCAGCAAACACTCCAGCCCCTGCTGTATTCCCTCCGGACGCTATTGAATCCCCTGCGGAGACTGCGGCCCCAGCCGGAACTGCTGCCCCGGCGGAGGCTGCTGCCCCTGCGCCGACTGCGCCGGCACCTGCTGTGCCTGTGCCGTTCACATCGAAACACATCTACTCCGAGACGGCTGACCCGAACGCGGATATCGCCGCTGGGCTGGCAAAGGCGAAGCGGGAGCACAAGCGAGTCCTGCTCGACTTCGGCGGGGATTGGTGTCCGGATTGCCAGGTGCTGGATATCTACTTCCATCAGAGTCCCAACCTGGAACTGCTGACCAAGAATTTTGTGCTGGTTCACGTGTGGATCGGCCAGATGGACAGAAACATCGATGTGGCGGCAAAGTACGGCGTGCCGATCGGCAAGGGCGTTCCTGCGCTTGCGGTGGTCGATCCAAGCGGCAAGGTGCTTTATTCGCAGCAGACGGGGCAGTTCAATAACATGAGCCACATGGAATCGCCGTCGGTGACCGAGTTCCTGAACAAGTGGAAGAGCTAAACGAGAACTTGCGGCCAGAGAACGAGCGGCGATCCGGCCGCGGATCTCGAATCCGCCAGGCGAGCTATGCCTGGATGAAGAAGATCCGGCACGCGTATGTTCTCCTGATGCGGACCACGCATCGGACGGTGCTGAGTGTGCTGAAGCATGACTGCCTGAATATGGCGCAGTCGACGGCATACTCGGCGATCGTTGCGCTGTTCCCTGCCCTGATTGTGGCGGCTGCGGTGATTGGGCTGCTTCCGGATACGATGCCGCTGCGGTATCAGCTTGCGGCCTTTTTCGACCGTATTCTTCCGCCAGGGGTGAGTCCCCTGCTGGATGCATACTTCCAGACCACGCCGACGAATACGCACTCGATCCGGGCGCTGGTGAGTGCGGGGTTTGTGAGCTTTCTGGGCGCATCGAACGTGATGGTGACGCTGATGGAGGGGCTGCGGCGGGCGCGCAACCTGCCGGTGGATTGCTGGACGTTCTGGCAGAGGCGGAGACGGGGATTTGAGCTGGTGCCGCTTTCGCTGGCGCCGCTTGGGGTGGCCAGCCTGATCGTAATGTTCGGTCATGCGGTGACGGTGTGGGTTGCGCCCGAGATCAGTCCGGATGTGCGGGCTTCGGTGTATGCGATTGCGGTGCTGATCCGGTGGAGCGTGGCGTTGGGGGCGAGCGTGGGGCTGATCGCGCTGATCTATCGGCTGGGCGTTCCGGGGCGGCTGGGAGTTCGCAGGTATCTTGCGCGGAAGCAGAATGCGCTGTCGCCGGCTGAGGCGAGTATTCTGACGCCGCAGTCGTGGATTCCTACGCTGCCGGGAGCGGTGGTGGCGACGGCGATGTGGTTTCTGACGACGCTGGCGTTTGGGTGGTACGTGACGCGGTTTGCGAATTACTCCGAGGTGTATGGGTCGCTGGGCGCGGGCATCGCGTTGCTTTTCTGGCTGTATATTATTTCGCTGAGCGTGCTGTGCGGGGCGGAGTTCAATGCGCAGTTTCATGCGCACTTTGGGGAGTTGGTGGAGGTGGAGAAAGGCTTAACGCCGATCGACACCGATGCCACCGATTTAGAAGGACAAATAGACGAAGACGAAGGCATTTCCTAAGACGCGTAACGCACGTTTCGGCTGGCGCGTTTAGAATTGCCTTCGACGGAACAACTGGTCTGACCTTCGCCTATTGATTCCACCACTCTCAACTCACCGGCTCCAAGCACAAGGAATTTGAACGCATCCATGACGACTAAGACACGGGACACACAGAACGGTTCGACCGCGAGCCAGACTTTTCGAGGAATGGAACATATCCGCCGCGCCAAGATTGTTGCGACGCTGGGGCCTGCGTGCAGTACGCCGAAGGTGTTTCGGGACCTGGTGCGCGCAGGGCTGGATGTGGCGCGGCTGAATTTTTCGCACGGCTCGCATGCGCAGAAGGCGGAGCTGATCAAGATGGTCCGGACGGTTGCCATAGAGGAGCGCAAGCCGATCTGTATCCTGGCGGACCTGCAAGGACCGAAGATCCGCACGGGCACGCTAAAGGGGCACAAGCCGGTACTGCTGACCGCAGGGAGACGGTTGACGATTACGCCGCGAGAGATTGAAGGCACTGCGTCGATCGTAAGTACGGTTTTCAAGACGCTTGCGGAGAACCTGGAGCATGGGTCGCGGATTCTACTGTCGGACGGGTTGATTGAACTGTACGTCGATCGGGTGGATGGCGACGATGTGATCTGCGAGATCGTCAATGGCGGGATGCTGGGCGAGAAGAAAGGCATCAACCTGCCGGGGATTCCGGTGAAGGTGCCCTCGCTGACGGAGAAGGATGAAGAGGATTTGATTTTCGCGATCGGCGCGGGCGTGGATACGGTGGCGGTGTCGTTTGTACGGACCGCGGACGATGTTCGGCATGTGAAGCGGCGGCTGGTGGCGCTGAACTCCGATGCGTGGATTATTGCGAAGCTGGAGAAACCGCAGGCGATCGAGCATCTGGATTCGATCCTTGAAGTGGCTGACGTGATCATGGTGGCGCGCGGGGATCTGGGAGTTGAGGTTCCGCCGGAGAAGGTGCCGGCGATTCAGAAGCACATTATCCGGAGGGCCGCGGAGTATCGCAAGCCGGTGATTACGGCGACGCAGATGCTGGAGTCGATGATTGAGAATCCGCGGCCTACAAGGGCGGAGGCTTCGGATGTTGCGAATGCGATCTACGACGGGACCGATGCGGTGATGCTTTCGGGGGAGACGGCGGCGGGGAAATATCCGGTAGAGACGGTCGCGATGATGGCGAAGATTGTGGTGGAGACGGAGCAGCAGATCCGGATGGATCCGCCGGTGCGTCTGCGGCATCCGCGGGGGACGCGGTTGTCGGTTGCGGAGACGATCTGCGAGTGCATGGCGCATTCGGCGGAGGATCTGGAGCTGGCGGCGATTGCGATCTTTACGGAGACGGGGTCGACGGCGCGGCTGCTCTCGAAGTATCGGCCGGAGGCTCCGATCTTTGCGATGTCGCCGTTTCAGCCTGTGATTCATCGGTCGATGCTGCTGTGGGGGACGTACCCGATTCTTTGCTCGCGGTTCCGCGATACCGACAAGCTGGTGAATATGGCGGAGGAGATTCTACAAAGCCAGGGGTATGTGGAACGCAAGCAAGTGGTGGGGATTGTGGCAGGCACGCGGACGAAGTCGGGCGCGACGAATTTTATGCGGCTGCATATGGTGGGGGATCTGGAGACGGAGAAGTCTGTGAAGGGGAAGAAGGCGAAGGGGAAGAAGAAGTAATCTGCCCTCCGGATCAATCTTTCGATTCGGATGTCGGCTGGCCTTCGATCTGAGCAAAGAGGCTGTCGAGATCGACGTGGATGGGAGTGGCTGCGACTTCGAGGCGTTCTGCTGCGATCCACTCGTCGCCGGAGCACATGCGGCCGCTGCGGGTTTTTGGGTCGATGATCCAGACGGTTTCGACGCCCATGTTGCGGTAGTCCTGGCAACGGTCCTGGAGGTCCGAGTAGGTGTCGTCGGGCGAGAGAATTTCGATGACGAGGAGCGGCGGCGCGACGAGGATGTCGGGCTGCGGGCCGGGGCGGACTACCACGAGATCGGGCACGCGGACGCGGGTGGGAGAGATGCGGATTCTCTGCTCCGTGCTGCCGATTACATTCCAGCTCAGTTCATGATTGAGGAACCATCCCGCCAATAGCCATTGGATTCTTGCGTGTTCCCACTTACCGACGTTGCGCTCCCGGACCTCTCCGTCGATGTACTCGCAGTCAGGCCTGTAAGTGGTCTCCAGGTATTCGGATACTGGAATCTGGGTCGCGGCCGCCATGGACACAGTGTACGCCGCGATCCGGCGAAACCACACTACAATTGACACATGGGCCGCATACGCATTCTGTCCGACCAGGTGGCCAACCAGATTGCGGCGGGTGAGGTGGTGGAGCGGCCTGCTTCGGTGGTGAAGGAGCTGCTGGAGAATTCGATTGACGCGGGGGCTACGCGGATTCGGATTGAGGTGGAGGGTGGCGGGCGGAAGCTGATCCGGATTGTCGATAACGGGCACGGCATGGTGCGGGACGATGCGCTGCTGGCGTTTGAACGTCATGCGACTTCGAAGCTGCGGACCTCGGATGATCTTTTGTCGATTGCTACGCTGGGGTTTCGCGGAGAGGCGTTGCCTTCGATTGCCAGCGTGAGCCGGTTGACGCTGGAGACGCGCGCGGCTGAGGACGAGGCGGGAACGACGGTCGAGATTGCTGGCGGGAATATCGTTCGAGTGGACGAGGCGGGGCTTCCAGCGGGAACTACGATTGCAGTGCGGGATTTGTTTTACAACACGCCAGCGCGGCGGAAGTTTTTGAAGACGGAACAGACGGAGTTGGGGCATATTGCTGCGCTGGTGACGCATTATGCGCTGGCGCATCCGGATCGGCATTTTGAGCTGCACTCGGCGACGCAGGCACTGCTGATTGCGCCGGCGGTGGCGACGGCTGGGGATCGGCTTTATCAGATCTTCGGTCGAGAGACGGCGGGACTGATGCTGGCGACGACGGCGGAGATCGACTTTACGCGGGCCGGGCTGCCGGAGCCTCCACCGTGGAAGCGTGAGGCGGATTATGCGCCGCCGGAGCCGGGGTTTCTGCGGATCTCGGGGTTCGTCTCAAAGCCGGAGTTGCAGAAGTTGAACCGAAACTCGGTGTATGTGTTTGTGAATCATCGGCTGGTGCGGGACCGGCTGGTGTTGCATGCGCTGACGGAGGCTTACCGGAATATTATTCCGCCGACTTCTTATCCGGTGGTGCTGCTGTTTCTGGAGATGCCGCCGCAGGAGGTGGATGTGAATGTGCATCCGGCGAAGACCGAGGTGCGATTTCGGCAGCCGGGTTTTGTGCATGACTTTATCCGGGATACGGTGCGGACTACGTTGATGACGGCGCGTCCAGCGGCTAGTTTTGCGGCGGCGCTGAGTGGGGCTCCGGCGCATGCGAGCGCTTCCCTGCTGCTGGATGTAAGCCCGATGCCGGGTGCTCCTGGCGAGACGGTGTTTTCGCCTCGGGTGATTGAGGAGTCGGAGGGTGCGGCTACGGCGGAGGATGTGGATGCGTTTCTGCTGCGGCCGGCGATGGTGGTGGAGTCTCCGGGGCGGCTTGGGTTTGGGGATGGCGGGATTGCTGTTGGGTATGAAGATGGCGACCCGAACGCAGGGAGTGGCGCGGCGTTTCAGCCGGACGGGCCTGCGGAGACTTTGAATGCGCTGGCTACGCTGAAGCCGCTGGGGCAGATTCGCAACTCGTTTATTCTGGCGGCGAACGATGAGGGGTTGTGGATCATCGATCAGCATGTGGCGCACGAGCGGGTGCTGTTTGAAAAGATTCTGCGCGACCGCGAGGTGGAGCAGGTGCAGAGGCAGAGGCTGCTGATGCCTTTGTTGGTGGACCTGCTGCCAGCGCAGATGGTGTCGTTTGCGGCGATTGCGGAGGAGTTGGAGCTGAACGGGTTTGAGGCGGAGCCGTTTGGGCCGAGGACACTGGCGATCAAGGCGGCTCCGGTGGGTCTGGAGGGGCGCGAGCTGGAGCGGATGCTGGAGGAGGTGCTCGCGGTGCCGGATAAAGAACAGCAGACGGAGAACTCCGAGACGCGGCGGAGGCGGATTGCGGCTTCGATTGCGTGCCATGCGGCGATCAAGGTGAATATGCCGCTGGAGCCGCGAAAGATCGACTGGCTGCTGGCGGAACTGGCGAAGACGGAGCATCCGACGAGCTGCCCGCATGGGCGGCCCATCGCGTTGCGGTATTCTCATAAAGAGATACAACGCGCGTTCCAGCGCATTTAGATGTCAGAGACAGACAGCGCAGGGCACCGAAGGACAGCCGGGAACAGTAAAGGCTGAGCGTGGACTTCCGGGTTGGTTCTGGAAGATCTGAAGAAATTTTACGGAAGATAGAAATTGTCCTTGAGCCCAGGCGAAGGATTGCTGTTGCGCCGCGTTTGGCCCCAGCAGGAAGGCACCACTTTGAGCAACGGAAGCAGCAATCCTACGAACCCCGCGATTCCTACCGGGGCGCAACTGGCCGAGACACGCCTGAAACAATGGCATCAGCAGGGTGAGGCCCTGATGACTCTGGAGAACCTGCGGAGCTGGATCAATGCGGCGGGGCTGGTGTTGTTTGCGCCGCGTCCGCAGATTGCTTCGCCTGCGCCCTCGTTGGTCGAGGCCGTGCTGGGCGAGCCCAATGCGGCTCCTACGCTGGAGCAGACTTCGCACGCGCGCGAGTTGCTTGCGCGTCTGGTGGCTGAAGGGCTGGCGGTCCCCCTGAACCTGCTGGGTGCGGTGAATGGCGTAGTGGGCGAGACGCCAGACTTTGTGTGCTCGACTGCGGTGTTCTCGTATGTGTTTACGCTGCGCGGAGACAAGACGTGGAAGCAGCCGCCTGAGACGACGGGCGCGCTGAAGGTTTCTCATCTGGCGCTGGCTACGTATGAGGCACTGTCGAAGGGTGGGCCGCTCTCGGCGTATGACCTGATGACCGAGGTGGGCAAGGAGGTGACCGAGGCGGCGGTTTTGCGTGCGCTGGGCGAGCTCTGGATGCATCTGCGGGTATTGCCGCTGGCGCAGTTGGATGGCAAGCCTACGGTGTGGGAGCTGGCGGGGGCGCGGTTTACCAAGCAGATCAAGGCGGGGGCGAATGCGGGGCAGCCGTCGGCGCTGTCGGCGCTGATCTCGCTGTACCTGGGGCAGGCTGTGGTGGCCTCGGAGGAGGAGGTCGAGAGCTACCTTTCGCCGCTGGCTTCGCGGTCGCGGATTCGCGATGTGGTTCATGCGCTGATGGCGGCGCGGCAACTGGAGACTCTGGCGGTGGAAGGGCGGACCGTGCTGCATGTCGCCGGAGAGCTGCCGGCGTTTCTTGCTCCTGCTGTGGTTGAGGCTGAGGGTGGCGAGGCTGTCTCCGGCGAAGAGATTGCGGTGGAGACCGAAGGCGCGGCGGATGCGGGTGAGGATGCACCTCGCATCACAAAGTACGTTCCGAAGCCGAGGAAGATTGGGACGGGGTACCTGGCGAAGGCTAGCCCTGCGAAGCTCGGGGCAAGGGATGCGGGAGCATCGAAGTTCGGTGCGAAGCCGGGATTCAAGTCGGGTGGATTCAAGTCGGAGCCTGCGCCGGATCGTGAGCGGCGGCCTTTCAGCAAACCTGGAGCTGGCGGGGCAAAGCGGGGGTTCGATAAGCCGTGGGATGAGGAGAAGACGCGGCGGCTTGCGGCTGCGGCTAAGCCTTCGGATGTGCCGGTGGAGATGGCTGCTTCGGAGGGTGTGGGGGAGGCTCCGTCTCGTGCTCCGCGGGTTTACAAGCCTCGTGAGGATTCTGCGGAGCGGAGCGGCGGGGAGCGGTCTCGTCCATCGTTTGGCGGGAAGCCCAGGTTTGGCAGCAAGCCTTCATTTGGGAGGAAGCCTTCGTTCGGCAGCAAACCTTCGTTCGGCAGCAAACCGAAGTTCGGAGGCAGGCCGTCGTTCGGCGATTCACGTCCGCCTCGGCGTGAGTTTGCGGGGGCAGAGGGTGGCAATGCGCGTCCGCCGCGCAAGACGTTTAGCAAGCCGGGGACGTTTGGGCGCAAGCGCGAGGGGTTTGCGGGCAAGCCGTCGTTCGGGGAGGGACGTCCACCGCGACGTGACTTTGCGCCTCGTAGAGATGGCGATGCGTCTGCTCCGCGGAAGCCTTATCCTCCGCGCGGAGCGGGGTTCTTCAGCGGCCAACCGCGCGCCGCGGACAGGCCGAGGGATGAAGCGGGTGGGCGTGCGGAGCGGGGATCGGCGACGGAGAGCGGCAAGCGGGTGTATCGGAAGTTCGATGCACCGCGGGAGCGGACGGCTCGGCCTTTCGATTCGGAGCGGCCAGCGCGTTCCGATCGTCCGGCGCGTTCTGGTGGATTCGCAGGGAAGCCGAGCGGAGATTTTCCGCCGCGCAAGTTTGGCGGCAAGCCTGGGAGGCCAGGCGCCGCGGCGGGTCGTCCTTCGGGCAAGCCTGGTGGCGGCTTTGCGGGCAAGAAGCCGTTTGGCAAGCCGGGCGGCGGATTCAAAGGGAAGGCGGACAGCACGTTCGCGAAGTTCGTGGGCAATAAGAAGCCCTTTGGCAAGCGGGCGCCGGCACGTAAGTTCAAACCGAAGGATGGCGAGTCCGCGTGATCCACGAAGAGCCCAAGTCGCCGAAGGAGATTCTTGCCGCGCACCGGCACAATGACTCACCGCCCGTGAAGCGGGAGAAGCCTGTCATTGCGATCGACGGGCCGGCGGGCGCGGGCAAGAGTACGCTGGCGGCGCATCTGGCGCGGCGGTTTGGGTTTCTGAATCTGGAGACCGGGGCGATGTATCGCGCGCTGGCTTTGAAGGCGATCGAGAGCGACTTTTCGTTTGAGGACGAAGCGCCACTGCTTGCGCTGGCGGAGAGAACGCGCATTGCGCTCCAGCCGCAGGTGGACGGCAATCGCGTGCTGCTGGATGGAATGGATGTGTCGCGGCGGATTCGCGAGGCGGATGTGACCTCGGGGGCGTCGCAGATTTCCATCCATTCGCATTTGCGTGCCTGGATGGTGAAGGAGCAGCGTGCGCTGGGCGCAAAGGGCGGCGTGGTGATGGAGGGACGCGATATTGGGACAGCTGTGTTTCCCGACGCGGAGGTAAAGATTTTTCTGGATGCCGCGCCGGAGGTGCGGGGGAACCGGCGGTTTCGCCAGGCGGTTCCGCTTGAGTTGGTGACGGCGCGGCAGCTAGAGGGGCGGCAGGAGCCCGATCCGGAGACGGTGGAGCAGCATCGGGTGGCGCGGCAGGCGATCGTGGAAGAGATGCGGGAACGTGACCGGAGGGACCGGAATCGAGCACAGTCTCCGCTGCGGCCGGCGGAGGATGCGGTGGTTCTGGATTCGACCGCGATGACGCTGGAAGAGGTTCTGGCGGAGGCGGAGCGGATCGTGCGGGCGCATCTGCAGACGGGGTTGAGGAGTAGTTAGGGGCTATTCGGTGGTTTTCAGGGCGCATTCCGCACCGGAAATGGTGCAATATGGCGTTTAACAAAATAAATCTCATTTTTTCTTGTCAACTGTGCTAACCTTCATACATCTGTTTGAAACAGATTGGTTTCAGGCGGCGATTAATGTCGACCCCCCCGATTTGGATCTTGCGGCAAATTCAATTTGTACTAAGGAAATAATCAACATGGAACAGGGAACAGTGAAGTGGTTTAACGACGCCAAGGGGTTTGGCTTCATCAGCCGTCAGAACGGCGAGGATGTGTTTGTTCACTACTCGGCGATCAATTCGAACGGTTTCAAGAGCCTTCAAGAAGGTCAGGCTGTGCAGTTCAACGTAGTCAAGGGGCCCAAGGGTTGGCAGGCGTCTGACGTCCAGCCTCTCTAGTCTTTTGGGAATCTGACACTCGCTGCACCAAGCTATAACCAAGTTTTGCGGGAGGGACGGCCACGGCTGTCCCTCTTCGCCATTTAACGGCAGTTGTGAGTGGATCGCGATCAGTGGTTCGTGTCTGGGGTGGGAACGGGTGTGACTCCAGGCAGAATCGTCGCGGACGTGCGGAATTTGCGGTAGTCGGATTCGGTGACGTGGTAGCTGCCGTTGAAGCTGTCGAAGAGGAGCGCGCGGAACCCGCCCTGGGCGTCGATGCGCGCGGGGAGCCAGACCTCGCCGTTGACTTTGGTCTGCTCGAAGGCGAAGTGGGTGTCTTTTTTGATGTCGACGACGAGGCCGAAGCCGATCTTGTAGGCGTTGACGAAGCGGCCTTCGGCGCGGGCCAGGACGTGGTCCTGCTCGTCGACCCAGGCGGTGCCGGCCATGTCGCGGATGACTTCCTCGAAGCGGTTGCGGGTTTTGGCTTTGGGGTCGCCGGCGTAGTCGACGGCGATGGTCGAGCGGCCGTTGAGCTGGACGCGGCGCGGGTTGGTGAAGGCTCCGAGTTCGAGCAGGCGGGAGACGGTGACTTCCTCGTTGCCGGTGGGGTCGGTCTCCTTGCCCTGGGCGTCGCTTTTATCGCGACGCTCGCGGGCCTTTGCGACGCGCTTGTCGATGCGATCGTTTTCTTTGGCGAGTTCGTCAGGGCTCAGTTCCCTGCCGTTCTTTTTGGTGAGGCGGCGGACGGGTACGCCGTCGATCCAGTAGTGGTCGGATTCGTTGGCGGTCGTTTTTTTGACGTGGCCTTGTCCGTCGACCTCTTGCTGGGTGGTGACGGAGTGATAGATGTAGTCCTTTTCGATGGTCTCGGATTTGCGCTGGTTCTTCTCGACGTCGCGCATCAGAGTGGGGATGTCGGGGAGGGGCTTGTCGTCCGAAGTGGTAGCTTTCCTGCTCTGGGCCGACGATTGCGTTGGCGCAAGCGGTGCGTCAGCCGACTGAGCTTGACCGATGGCGCACAACGCGCAGGCTGAAAGAAAAATCGTTGCCATTCGGGTTGGGGAGATGCGAACGACCATGCGTTCACTATATGACTCGCAAGCGCAACGATGGTTTGCGAGATTGTGCATAGATTCGTGGTCGCCCAAAAACAATGAAGGGCTGTGCCCGTTCAACGTTCCATCGGTTCGATTATCGAGGGAGGAGATGCACGCTGTGCATTCCAGGGGCTAGCATAACAATTGCTGCCATTTTTGCATTGGCAAACTTCTGAACCGAGGGTGCGGCATGGCCACGACGACAACCCAGTACATCTCTGCCGCGACAGAACCGAATCAGCGTGAGATGGTGTTCGATCTTTTTCGGCGCTGGGGTTATTTGCAGGCGACGCTCGATCCGCTGGGGCAGTATCTTCCGCCGGAGGGATTTCCCGCGCCGGTTCCGGAGGGTGAGTTTGCGGAAGAGGCGCGGGCGATCTACTGCGGGACGATTGCGGCGGAGTTCATGCATATCGCGAACGTCGAGCAGAGGCAGTGGCTGCAGGAGAAGATGGAGCTGGCGACGAGCGTCGAGACGGAAGATCGGGCGCGCATTCTGACCGACTTGATTCGCGCGGATATTTTTGAGCAGGTGATTCAGTCGCGGTACCTGGGGAGCAAGCGGTTTTCGCTGGAAGGGCTGACGGTGCTGATCCCGTTTCTTGATCAGGTGTTGCAGTCGAGCTCGGAGTGCGGCGTGACGAAGGCCGTGATTGCGATGAGCCATCGCGGACGATTGAACGTGATGACGAATACGGTGGGACGCTCGTCAGCGGAGATCTTTGCGCGGTTTGAGGATGTCGATCCGCGGAGCGTGATGGGCGGCGGCGATGTGAAGTATCACATGGGCGCGACGGGCGAGTTTGTCGGGCCGGGTGGCGGGAAGATTGCACTGCATCTGGTGTCGAATCCGAGCCATCTGGAGGCGGTTGATCCGGTGGCGCTGGGGCGGGTGCGGGCCAAGCAGATGCGCGAGGGTGCTGGTGGGCAGGATGATGTGTTGCCGATCATTCTTCATGGGGATGCGGCGTTTGCGGGCCAGGGGATTCTTGCGGAGAGCCTGGTGCTTGGGGACCTGAAGGGCTACGACGTGGGCGGCACGGTGCATGTGATCGTGAATAATCTGCTGGGGTTTACGGCGCTGCCGGAGGAGTCGAACTCTTCGCGCTTCTCGTCGGATGTTGCGAAGCGGCTTCCGATTCCGATCTTCCATGTGAATGCGGAAGACCCCGATGCGGTGGTGCGCGTGGCTGCGATTGCGGCGGAGTATCGGCATCGCTTTCACTCCGATGTAGTGGTGGACCTGATCGGGTACCGGCGGCATGGGCATAGCGAGGTGGACGATCCGACGGTGACGCAGCCGCGGCGATATGCGCTGATCAAGGACCATCCGCAGCTTTACAAGCTGTATGCGAAGAAGATTGGCGTCGATCCTGAGGCGGAGGCGCAGGCGATCCAGAATAAGCTTCTGGAGGATCAGAAGATTGCGACGCAGGCTGAGGACCGTATGGTGCTGGCGGAATTGCCGGCTTATTGGGATCCCTATAAGGGTGGCGAGTTGCTGGCTGAGGATGAGGTGAATACAGGGCTGCGGGTGGAGCGCGTGGCGGAGCTGGCGAGGCTGACGACTGCGGCGCCGGAGGGCTTTCATGTCCATCCGAAGGTGAAGAAGTTGTTCGAGCAGAGGCTGGAGATGGCGGCGGGAAAGCGGGCGTTCGACTATGGGATGGCGGAGCTGACGGCGTTCGCTTCCCTGCTGAGCGCGGGGACTCCGGTGCGGCTGAGCGGGCAGGACTCGCAACGCGGGACGTTCAATCAGCGGCACTCGGTGCTGGTGGATATGGAGACCGAGGCGAAGTACATTCCGCTGGCGCATATTGCGGGAGGCGCGCGGTTCGAGGTTTATAACTCGATGCTGTCGGAGGCGGCGGTGCTGGGGTTCGAGTATGGCTACTCGCGCGACTATCCGGAGACGCTGGTGCTGTGGGAGGCGCAGTTCGGGGACTTTGCGAATGGGGCGCAGATTATTATCGACCAGTTTATTGCGGCGGGCGAGGCGAAGTGGAATCTGCTGTCGGGGCTGGTGATGCTGCTGCCGCATGGGTACGAGGGGCAGGGGCCGGAGCACTCCAGCGCGCGGATTGAGCGGTATTTGCAGTTGGCGGCGGGCGACAATATCCAGATCTGCCAGCCTTCGACTGCTGCGCAATACTTCCATCTGCTGCGGCGGCAGGCGATGCGGATGTGGCGCAAACCGCTGGTGGTGTTTACGCCGAAGAGCATGCTGCGGCACGCGGATGCTTCGTCTCAGCTTGCGGACTTTGCGGTGGAGCGGTATTTGAATGTAATTCCGGATCACTCGGTGAAGGCTCCGCAGCGGCTGCTGGTGTGCTCGGGCAAGATTGGGCACAACCTGCGCGTGGAGCGGGAAAAGCGGAAGGATACTACTGTGGGGATTGTGTTTCTGGAGCAGATGTATCCGTGGCCCGAGGAGGAGATGCAGGCTGCACTCGATGAACATCCTGAGGCTACTGAGATTGTGTGGGTGCAGGAGGAGCCGGCGAATATGGGCGCGCTCTTCTACGTGATGCCGGAGCTGCGGAGGATGGCGGGCGATCGCGCGGTGCTGAGCGTGAAGCGAAGTGCGGTGGCGAGTCCGGCGACTGGGTCGGGCAAGGCGCATGAGCTGGAAGAGAAGACGCTGATCGATCTTGCGTTTGGGGCTTAAGACAGACAACAACCAAGACCAATACGGAGATTCTGAGCCAAAATCGGCTCAGAATGACGACCTCCTATGTGGATCAGAATGATGATCTCCGATGTGTAGATACGTTCTTTACCTCCTGCGTGACCCAGTCGGTCCAGATGGCTTGGTCGATGGGGCAGGCTACGGGGGTGTTGTCGAGGACGGCTGCGGTGAAGTTATCGATGGTTGGGTAGTGGACGTTGGCGTGGGCAGGAAGTTGTTCTTCGCGGAGATTGCCTTTGGCGTCGAGGATGCGGAGGGTAGGGCCGTTGAGGGTGTCGAGGTTGAGCTCGCCATCGGCGCCGATGATGCGGAACTGGTCGCGGGCGATGCGGGAGTTCCAGCGAACGTCGACGACGGCGTGGAGGCCGTTGGGGTATTCGATGAGGGTGGTGGCGGAGTCTTCGACGGCGAGTTCGTGGAGCGCGTTTGAAAGCAGGCCGGTGGCGCGGAGCGGGCGGCCGAAGAGGTAGTTGCAGGCGTCGATGCGGTGGGAGCCGACGTCGTAGAGCGGGCCTCCTCCGGCGAGGGCGGGATCTTTGAGCCAGCCGCGGTCGGGGCTTTCGAGCCAGCCGTGGTAGTTGGCCTCGACGAGGACGGGTTGGCCGATTGCGCCTTCGGCGATAAGCTGCTTTGCGCGGATGAGCTTGGGGTAGAGACGGCGGAAGTAGGCGATGCCGACGATTCGGCCGGATTCGCGGGCGGCGGTGGCCATGGATTCGGCTTGCGCGAAGTTGAGGGCTACGGGCTTTTCGCAGAGGACGTGCTTGCCGGCGCGGAGGGCGGCGATGGTCTGCTCAGCATGGAGGGCTACGGGAGAGGCTACGTAGACGGCCTGGATTTTGGGGTCGGCGAGGGCTGTGGCGAGGTCGGTGAAGGCGAGGGCTCCGGCGTAGGCTTCGGCTTTGCGGGGGTCGCGGGTGAGAAGGGCGTAGAGGTTGCTGCGGGGTTCGGCGAGGATTGCGGGGAGTACACGCTTGCAGGTGATATCGCCGATGCCGATGACGAGCCAGTTGAGCATTTTGAAAGTAGATCATATTGGTGTGTGGACGGATGTAACAGCAGGTCCTTACAGGATGACAAGCAAAAAAACAGGCAACCACAGAGGCGATCTACGGAGATTCTGAGCCAAAATCGGCGCAGAATGACAGGGTCCAGGAGTGGGATGGAGAAGCGTAAGTGTGTGGATATTTCGCTAGAACTGGAAGTAGAGGAAGCGGGCGGTGCTGTCGAGGTTGGCGAGGATAGCGAAGAAGAGGATGGCCATGATCGCGAGCCAGCCGAGGCTAGGGGACCAGCGGAGATGGGAGAAGAGGCTGGGGGCGGGGGGCGGGTTGACGTTGGGCGTGCCGGGAGAGGTGGCGATGCCGCCGGGGCCGGTCTCCTGACCGAGGATCTGCTGGGTGTTGGGGAGGAACCAGACGACGGGAAAGAGGGCGAAGGCGAGGACTCCGTCGAGGAGTTCGCCGAGGTGTCCGGCTCCGTGCGCGCCGAACATGTCGGCGAGCAGGGCGAAGGCGGAGTGCATGGATTCGGAGCGGAAGAAGATGATGGCGAAGGTGACCTGGAGGTAGACGCCGATCATCATGGCGAGACGGGGAAGGCCGGTGGGCTTTTTTGGGGGGGCGGCGTTGTGGGCGCGCTGGCGGAAGTGGCGCCAGGCCTGGTTGGCGGTGAGATAGACGCCGTGGATGAGGCCAAAGATGAGGAACTGCACTCCCGCGCCATGCCAGAGGCCGGTGAGGAACATCGTAACCATCGTGGGGTAGGCGACCATGGCGGTGAATCCGGAGAAGGTGGCGAGGGCTTTGCGGGAGGTCTTCTTTCCTTTTGCCATGCGGCGGCGTTGAACCGACAACAAAAGAGGGTTATACAGGTAAACCGTAATGTAACGGGTGAGGGTCATGTGCCAGCGCTGCCAATACTCGGTGACGCTGGTGGCTTTGTAAGGCGAGTCGAAGTTGAGCGGGAAGCGGATGGAGAACATCCGGGCCAGTCCGATGGCCATGTCGGAGTAGCCGGAGAAATCGAAGTAGAGCTGCATGGAGTAGACGATGAGGCCTACCCAAGCGTTGGCGGCGGAGAGCGACCCTGCGTTGCGGAAGGCGATGTCGGCAGTGGGGCCGATCTTGTCGGCGATGAGGACTTTTTTGCCGAGGCCCATGATGAACCATGTGAGGCCCACGGCGACGTCTTCGGGTTTGAGGGCGAAGCGGCGGTAGATCGTTGCGGGTTGCAGGTTGCCGGTTGCAGGTTGGGGGTCGGCGGGGCCGAACTGGGGCATCATCTCCTTGTGGTGGAGGATGGGGCCGATGATGAGGTGCGGGAAGAAGGTGACGAAGAGGAGATAGGAGAAGAAGTCCTGGCGCTCGGCCTGTCCCTGGGCAAGATCGACGAGGTAGGAGATCTGGGTGAAGGTGAAGAACGATATGCCGAGGGGGAGGAGAACGGGGTGGGGGTTGAGATTGGCGAGGTGGAGTGCCTTGATGAACAGAAGAGTTTTATAGAGGTACTTGAAGTAGAAGAGGGCGAGAAGATTGAGAGCTATGCCGAGGGTGAGCAGGCGACGGCGGCGGGTAGAGTCTTCGGGGGCGGCAGCGATGGCGGCGGCAACGAGGTAGTTGACCAGGATGGAGCCGACGAGGAAGAGGACGAAGAACCGGCTGGAGTAGGAGTAGAAGACGACAGACATCAGGGCCAGCCATGCGATGACCGGGCGGCGGCCATAGCGTCCGAGGAGATGGAAGCCCAGCATCGTGATGGGCAGGAAGATGAAGAGAAACCTAAGGGAGTTGAAGAGCATAGAGGCAGTTGCTAGTGGCAAGTTGCGGGTTGCTAGTTGAAAAACGGAAACAAATGCTCCGGCGCTCGTGGGCCTGATTGAGGATAGAGGAATGTGGGGCGGTGTGGGCGGGTTTCGGGTGGCCGGTGCGGATTAAGGCTTGAGCTGGAGGTGGGTGCGTTGCAGGCTGGCGATCATGCGGTCGTCGGAGGTGGGGGCGCGGTCGTCGAGATCGGGGTTGTGCTGGGCTACGGCGTTGAGCTCCTGGGCGACGAGGCGGGAGACGATGGCGGAGCCGACGGCGGTGTAGTGGCGGGGGTCGTTGAAGAGGCCGATGGGCAGCGGGGTGAGTGCGTTGCTGGTGACGCCATTGAGCTCGGAGCTGAAGGCGGCGAGGTTGGCGTCGCAGGATGGGATGGGGGCTACGTTGACGAGGACGATGCCGGAGCGCTGGGCATAGTCGCTTTGGAACCCGCTGACGAGGGAGCGGGGGAAGTCTCCGCCTGCCTTGGGATTGGAGAAGGTGGCGCCGGGCTCGCAGGTGGTGCTGGGGGGCGCGGGCGGGGTGAAGAAGCCGTTGTGGATGGTGATGGCATCTTCTTCGGGGCGGAGGTGGGTGGCGTGGAACCAGGCGTTCTTGAAGAGGGAGTAGGCGGTAAAGCCGGCGGCGTAGCCGGCGAAGGCGATGGACTCCTGCGGGTGGGCGACGAGGGTGTGGCGCGCTTCGCCGGGGCTTCCGTGGCGGAGAAGTTCGACGAGGCCTTCGGCGTAGACGGTCTGGCGCCAGGAGTTGCTCTCGGGCTGGAAGCCGTCCGGGCTCAACTGGATGAGGAGCACGCGGGGGTGGGTGTTGTGCGAGAGGTAGCGGTTGAGGGTGAGGTTGTGTGTAACGGCGAGGACGGAGTTGGTGACGGCGATGTTGCAGGTCTTGAAGCCGGTGTTACGCTCGACGACATCCGGGTCGATACCGGTCATGGCGGTGGAGTCGCCGAAGATGAGGACGTCGCAGTCGCGGTCACGCATGGCGAAGACGGCGTCGTTGGATTGAACCCAGACGCTGGCTCCGTGGCGTAGGAAGAAGTCCGAACCACCGAGATGAATGCCGGCGGGAATTGCCAATAAAGGTAGCAGAATGAGGGAGATACAGTAGCGGCGGGATTTTTCCCGGGGCGTCATCGGCGGTGCCGGGACCGAGTCGGGGACGGTGTGGTCGGCGGCGGCGAAGAGAGTGGCGTGTTCAAGGTTAGTCGCTAAATTCATGTATTGAAAGGATTGCCGTATGTCTGATACTAAACCTTGGACGCGCCGAAAGAAACAACTGATTACATATTGTATCCAAAGCGGCATGAAATGCATCGTTGGATGTTTTGGGTTGAGTTTGCAGGTCGCTGGGACGGCCTTGGACGAGGTTGCGGATTGACTTGATCGAGAGGCTGGACTAAGGTTCACTCTCTGCCCACGATTGTGGAGTCTTCAAGAGACGCTGGAGCGGTTTCATGTTTTGGACGCTTTGAGGAGCGTTGGCGTTAGCGGGAACTGCAAAGCGAGGGCAGAAGTCGGAGGCGGGTGAGAGATGGCGCGAGTGGTTCGGTGTTCTTTAATTCAGGCGAAGAATGAGGTGCCTGCGGGGCTGAATGGGGCGGGCGCGTCGCTGGCGGAGATCAAGCAGGCGATGGTGGACAAGCACGTCGGGATGATCCGGACGGCGGCGAAGGACGGAGCGCAGATTGTCTGCCTGCAGGAGATTTTTTATGGGCCGTACTTCTGCGCGGAGCAGACGACGCGGTGGTATGAGTCCACCGAGCAGGTGCCGGGGGGGCCGACCACGCAGCTGATGATGAAGTTGGCGAAGGAGTTGGGCGTCGCGCTGGTGGTGCCGGTGTATGAGGTTGAGGAAGAGGGTGTGTTCTACAACACGGCTGCGGTGATTGGGCGGGATGGGGCATACCTGGGGAAGTATCGGAAGACGCATATTCCGCATGTGGCTCCGGGATTCTGGGAGAAGTTTTATTTTCGGCCGGGGAACCTGGGGTATCCAGTGTTCGATCTTGATCTGGTTGGGGGACCCTGCAAGATTGGGGTCTATATATGCTACGACCGGCATTTTCCCGAGGGCGCGCGGGCGCTGGGTTTGAATGGCGCGGAGATTGTGTTCAATCCTTCGGCTACCGTGGCTGGGTTGAGCGAGTATCTGTGGAAGCTGGAGCAGCCGGCCCATGCGGTGGCGAATGGGTACTTCGTCGGGGCGATCAATCGCGTGGGGACCGAGGAGCCTTGGAAGATTGGCGAGTTCTATGGGCAGAGCTATTTCTGCAATCCGCGAGGAAAGATCTTTGCGGAGGGTTCGCGGGATAAGGATGAGATTGTGACTGCGGATCTGGATCTGGACATGATTGCTGAGGTGCGGCGGACCTGGCAGTTCTTTAGGGACCGGCGGCCCGATATGTACGGCGACTTAGTTAAGCCTTGAAAAGAATTGTCGATTGGGTTGATGAAGACTTTAAGAGGTGAAGCGGCTTTGCTCACAACTGACAACTCACACCTCACGACTGAAATCGCCGCGCGATTTCCTGACCTGCATCCGGCGTTCGATGCGCGGGCGGCGATGGTCGAGGCCAATCGTTGCCTGAACTGCTTCGATGCGCCTTGTATGGGGGCTTGTCCGACGCATATCGATGTGCCGCGGTTTATCAAGAAGATTGCTTCGGGGAATGTGATGGGGTCAGCGAAGGCGATCCTTGAGGCGAATGTGCTGGCGGCGAGTTGCTCGCGGGTGTGTCCGGTGGAGGTGCTGTGCGAGGGCTCCTGCGTGATGCATGGGCGCGAGGAGAAGCCGATCGAGATTGGGCGGCTGCAGCGGTTTGCGATGGAGTCGTTTTACGATGCGGGTGGCAAGGTGCCGCTGCGGGCGCGGGAGGAGCGGCCGGAGCAGGTGGCTTGTATCGGAGCTGGGCCGGCGAGCCTTGCTTGTGCGGCGGAGTTGCGGCAGCAGGGATTTGGAGTGACGGTGATTGACCGTCGGGTGCTGCCGGGTGGGTTGAATACTTATGGCGTAGCGGAGTACAAGCTGCGGACCGTCGATAGCCTGCGCGAGGTGGAGGCGATTCGCGGGCTGGGCGTGGAGTTCTGTACGCGGGATGTGGACCTGGCTGGGCTGGAGGCGATTGAAGAGGAGTTCGATGCGGTGTTCCTGGGGGTGGGGTTGGGGGCGATGCATAAGCTGACGGTGGAGGGTGGGAGTGAGGCTGGGGTGGTCGATGCACTGGAATTTATCGCGCAGTATAAGACGGCGTATATCGGCGAGACGGAGAAGAATCTCGGGCATGTTATAGAGCCGTTGCAAGTGGGGCGGAGCGTGGTGGTGATTGGCGCGGGGAATACGGCGATCGATGCGGCAGTGGCGGCGAAGCGGCTGGGCGCGGAGATTGTAACCATTGTGTATCGGCGGCAGCGGGAGGCAATCTCGGCGTTCGATTTTGAGTATGACCATGCGTTGCTGGAGGGCGTGAAGTTTGTCTGGGGGACGCTGCCGGTTGCGGTGAAGAATGGAACGGATGGGCTGACGCTGGAGTGTGTGAGCGTTGCGCTGGATGCGAAAGGATTGCTGGCGCCGGTGGCAGGGTCGGAGTTCTGTATGGAGTGCGATGTGGTGATTCCGGCGATTGGGCAGGCGCCGCTGGTAGAGTTGCTGTCGCAGGTGCGTGGGGTCGAGATGGAGCGTGGGCGGATTCTGATCGATCGCGCGACCGGGCAGACGACGAATGCGAAGTATTTTGCGGGTGGGGATTGTGTGAATGGCGGGCGTGAGGTGGTGGATGCGGTGGCGGATGGGAAGCGGGCGGCTGTGGGGATTGCGGGGTGGTTGTGCGGTGGGGGAAAGAGTGTGGAGGCTTCGTTGTGAGAACGGTCCGAAATTTCGAGGTGGGATGGGCCGCTTCAGGGTCCTTCGACTGCGTAGTTCGCGATAGGGCTGCGTACTACTCCGCTCAGGATGACGATGTTTTGGGAGGGGTGAGGCGTGGCTGATCTGACTACTAATTTTGCGGGTGGAATTAAATCTCCGAATCCATTCTGGCTGGCCAGCGCTCCGCCTACGAATTGTGGGGAGCAGATTATGCGGGCGTTCGATGCGGGGTGGGGTGGGGCGGTTTGGAAGACGATTGGGGAGCCGATTACGAATGTGAGTTCGCGGTACTCGTCGGTGGACTGGGCGGGGCAGCGGATGATGGGGTTTAACAATATTGAGCTGATCTCGGACCGGCCGATTGAGGTGAACCTGCGTGAGATTGCGGAGGTGAAGAAGCGATATCCGGGACATGCGGTGATTGCGAGTTTGATGGTGGAGTCGAAGCGCGAGACGTGGCACGAGATGGTGAAGCGGGCTGAGGGTACGGGGGCGGATGGGCTGGAGCTGAACTTCGGGTGTCCGCATGGGATGAGTGAGCGCGGGATGGGGAGCGCGGTGGGGCAGGTGCCGGAGTATGCGCAGATGATTACGGAGTGGGTGAAGGAGGCGGCGCGAACTCCGGTGCTGGTGAAGCTGACGCCGAATATTACCGACATTCGCGTGGTGGCGCGGGCTGCGAAGCGCGCGGGGGCGGATGGGTTGAGCGCGATCAATACTATTAATTCAATTACGGGTGTGAACCTGGATACGTTTGAGCCGCGGCCGATGGTGGATGGGAAGAGTTCGCATGGCGGGTATTGCGGGCCGGCGGTGAAGCCAATTGCGTTGAACATGATTCAGCAGGTGAACTCGGATAACGTCGATGGCGCGCCGATTCCGATGAGCGGGATTGGCGGCGTGGGGAGCTGGCAGGATGCGGCGGAGTTCATGCTGATGGGGTGTGGGACGGTGCAGGTTTGTACGGCAGCGATGCATTTTGGTTACAGAATCGTCGAAGACATGATCGATGGGCTTTCGGAGTGGATGGATGCGAAGGGATTTGTAACTGTCGATGATTTTCGGGGGAAGAGTCTGCCGAAGGTTACTGAGTGGAAGCATTTGAATTTGAATTACAAGATTGTGGCGCAGATCGATGAGGCGCTCTGTATCGGGTGCCAGTTGTGCCATATCGCTTGCTGGGATGGGGCGCATCAGTGTATCCATACGGATCGCGTTTCGGGCGCGATCGACGGGCATGTTGAGGTTCATGCGAAGCCGCGGCTTGCGGGTGCGGAAACGATTGTGGTGACGCCGATTCCTAAGCTCGATCCACCGGCGGTGCATGAGGGGCCGTATAAGACGACGCTGGAGCGGATTCCGCGGGTGGATGAGACGGAGTGCGTGGGGTGTAACTTGTGTTCGCTGGTTTGTCCGGTTGATCAGTGCATCACTATGGTGGAGCGGGATACGGGGTTGGCTCCAGAGACTTGGGCCGAACGGACTGCAGGAGCGGAGTGCGCGCCGCCCGTCGCTGGCGACTGATAATTTGATACTTCGAAGGGACAAATGACTAAAGGCGATCAAGACCAAATGGCCACAGAATTTTTCGGTTTTGGCAGTTGGGCTGCCGATATCTGGTTCATCGGACCGGAACAGGCAATGTCGCAGGATGACTCAACTCTATCGACTCGATATGAGGCATGGCGACGCATGGGTGGGGGAAGACTTTTGGACTGTCGAAGATACCATGCAGAAATCGCCGAACATCGGTGGCATGAAAATGGAAGCAAGGGCAAAATCGAGCCCCAGCCCACTTGGAGAAAGCTTATCCGAACCACGCTAGCGTATCGAGGAATCAATCCTGATCGCGATGCCGTTGTGAACTACCAAGCAAGTAAGTGGGGATCTGCAAATGGAAATGACTGTGTGATTGAGCTTTCTGGTTTACCTGCACATAGCCACAGCGTGAAGCGAATCGCCTCAGAGGATGCATTGGGCAAACGAATTGAGGAAATTTCAATGAAGTTGGCAATCCCTGGGCACAAGATAGTGGTTATCTACGGAGGCGGGAGGAAGAAAAATTGTGCTATTGCATGGGAAAGATTCACTCAGGGATTGGAGCACCGTCAACACGGTTTGTTTGCCATCTGCGAATCGGATAACTCGACATTTGTAAGAGGGTCGCACCCTACTGCCCCAATCAAAGGAAACAGCAACAAAGCGTGGAGTGAACTCGGCAAACAAGTTGCCGAGTTGCGCAAGATAGCGTTGCACTCCTAGTCTCATTTTCGAGGACAGAACTTATGGGTACTCTAATAAAAAATGGCAACGTCGTGAGCGCGGCGGGGTCGATGGTTGCCGATGTGTTGGTTGAGGGGGAGTTGATTGCTCGCGTGGGGGCGGGGATCGATGCGGGGGGGCATACTGTGGTCGATGCCGCGGGGATGCTGGTGATTCCGGGTGGGATTGATGTGCATACGCATCTGGACATGCCGTTTGGCGGGACGACCAGCGCGGATGATTATGAGTGGGGGACGCGGGCGGCGGCGATTGGCGGGACGACTACGGTGATCGATTTTGCGCTTCAGACGATGGGGCGTCCGATGACGGAGGCGTTCAAGACGTGGCGCGCGAAGTCCGAGGGGAAGGCCTGCATCGACTATGGGCTGCATATGGCGGTGACGGACCTGGGGCCAAATGATTCGTGGCTCGACGGAGTGGATGCGATGGTCGCGGAGGGGATTTCGAGCTTCAAGATTTTCATGGCTTATCCGAATGTGCTGATGGTGGATGACCGGACGATCTACAAGCTGATGGAGCGGACGAAGCAGCTTGGGGCGCTGGTTTGCGTTCATGCGGAGAATGGGACCGTCATTGATGCGATCGTGCAGGAGGCGCTGGCGGCGGGGCATACTGGGCCGCTTTATCATGCGCTGACGCGGCCTACCGTTGCGGAGGCCGAGGCGGTGCATCGCGTGGTGGCGTTGAGTGAGCTGGCGGGTGGGGCGAATGTTTATATCGTGCATGTGTCGTGCGAGGATGCGATGCGCGAGGTTGCCGGGGCGCGGGAGCGTGGGCTTCCGGTGATGGGCGAGACTTGTACGCAGTATTTAGTTTTGTCGATTGAAGATGACATGGGGAAGCCGGGGTTTGAGGATGCGAAATACGTGTTTACGCCGCCGCTGCGTGAGAAGAAGAACCAGGCTCCGTTGTGGGGCGCGGTGAAGGATGATGTGTTGCAGGTGGTTTCTACGGACCATTGTCCGTTCCGGTTTAAGGATCAGAAGACGCTGGGGCTGGAAAGTTTTACGAAGATTCCCAATGGCGGGCCGGGGGTGGAGAATCGGATGCAGTTGGTGTACGACCGGGGCGTGAATATGGGGCGGATGTCGGTGGAGCGATTTGTGGAGGTGACGGCGGAGGCGCCGGCGAAGATCTTTGGGATGTATCCGAAGAAGGGCGTTGTGGCAGCGGGTTCGGACGCGGATATTGTGGTGTGGGACCCGGAGGCTGAGTATACGATTGAGGCGGCGACGCAGGCGATGCATACGGATTATTCGATCTTCGAGGGGTTCAAGGTGAAGGGGAATGTGCGGCAGGTGTTTTCGCGCGGCGAGCTGGTGGTGGAAGGCGGGAAATTTACCGGCGTGGTTGGGCGGGGGCAATATCTGCGGCGCGGGCTGGGTGAGGTACTTGCAGGATGAGCCTTGGCGGCTTCGAGTCCGATGAGCCGGTGACGCTGACGGATGCGTATGGGTTGCGGGCCGATCCGCAACTGTATAACAAGGACCTGGCGCCGACGACTCCGGAACAGAGGACGTGGGGGACTTACAACTACATCGCACTGTGGTTTTCGATGTCGATGGAGGTGACGACGTATATGCTGGCGTCGTCGCTGATCGCGGGTGGAATGAACTGGAAGCAGGCGATGGGGACGATCCTGCTGGGGAATTTGATTGTTTTAATTCCGATGATTTTGAATGCTCATGCGGGCGCGAAGTATGGGATTCCCTTCCCTGTTTTTGTAAGGGCTTCGTTTGGAGTGCGAGGGGCGCAGATTCCAGCGATGCTGCGGGCGGTGGTGGCGTGCGGGTGGTTTGGGATTCAGTCGTGGATTGGCGGCCAGTCGATTGACGCGATGGTGAATGTGCTGTGGCCTTCGACTACTGGAGTACAGCCGGTGCTGTGGGCGTGTTTCCTGGGGTTCTGGCTGCTGAATATGGTGGTGGTGTGGCGCGGAGTTAATTCGATCAAATTTTTGCAGAGTGTTTCGGCGCCGTTCCTGCTGACAATGTCGCTGGTGCTGTTGGCGTTTATGACGCATAAGGCAGGCGGGTTTGGGCCGATGCTGAATGCCCCGAGCCAATTCCATACGACTTCGAGTTTTCTGCACTTTTTCTTTTTATCGCTGACGGGGATGGTGGGGTACTGGGCTACGCTGTCGCTGAATATTCCGGACTTTACGCGGTATGCGAAGTCGCAGGAGTCGCAGATTGTGGGGCAAGCGTTTGGGCTGCCGGTGGCGATGACGCTGTATACGTTTATCGGGATTGCATGCACTTCGGCTTCGACCGTGGTGTTTGGCGAGGCAATCTGGAGCCCGATTACTTTGCTGGGGCGGTTCCATGAGCCGTTGATTGCGTTTCTGGCGCTGATCAGTATTTTGATTGCGACGCTGAATGTGAATATTGGCGCGAATGTCGTCTCGCCTTCGAATGATTTTTCGAATCTGGCACCGAAGTTGATCTCTTTTCGGACGGGCGGCTTGATTACAGGGTTCTTGGGCTTGGCGATGCGGCCATGGAGGCTGATGGCCAGCCATACAGATTACATTGGGTGGCTGGTTGGCTACTCGGGACTGCTGGGGCCGGTGGCGGGGATTATGGTGGCGGACTACTTTTTCATTCGCGGAAGGCAGCTGGATACGGAGTCGCTGTACCGGCGGGATGGAGTCTACGAGTATCTCAGGGGGATCAATCCCCGGGCGGTAGTGGCGCTGCTTGCAGGCGTGGGTGTCGCGCTGATTGGACTGGTAGTGCCGCAGCTGCGATGGCTTTATGACTATGCGTGGTTTGTCGGGTTTGGGACGGCAGCGCTGGTGTACGTTGTACTCATGGGGAGTACGCCGAAGGTGGGTGGGGCGACTCCGCTGGCGCAGCGGATTCACGTGAAGGGATTGGAGAAGGTGCTGGATCCGGCGCTGGGGGATGGAGCGGGGGCGAAGGCGAAGGCTTGTCCCGGGGGCTAAAAGCCCGCATTTTTTCGGGGTGCTCGATGTCCGGGCTGAAGCCCGGACCTATCTCAGAGGCAAGAGCGACAGCAAAAGGCTATAGCAAGTGATGGTCGGGGTTCGAGATGATGATTTTGGCAGGACGAAGAAGGCGGTCGCGCTTTGCGCGATAACCCACCCTATCGCGATGAAGCTGCGAAAGGATGGGCCACCCACGGTTGCGGCGGTGCGAAGCGCAAATATGGAAATTCTGCGCGATTCTCAGATGACGAGCGGTTGGGCAGGGTGGCGGGCGACAGGCTAGCGGAGGAAGGCGCCCAGTTCCGCGGCTGCGTTGCGGAGGTGGGGAAGGAAGCGGGTCTGCATATCGAAGACGGGCATGCGTGGGGCTGTGCCAGAGAGGTTGATCGTGGCGACGACGCGGCCGCTGGGCGAGTAGACCGGAACAGCGAGAGAGCGGAGGCCGACTTCGTACTCCTGGTCGACGAGGGCGTAGCCGTTACGGCGGACATTGCGCAAGGAGAGGCGAAGCTTTTCCACTGAGCTGACGGTGCGCGTGGTGTGGGGGATAAGGACGGCGCGGGTGAGGTACTGCTCGAGCTGGTCGACGGGGAGATATGCCAGGAGAACGCGGCCCATGCTGGTGCAGTAGGCCGGCAGGCGGCTGCCGATGTGGAGATCGACCGACATGACGCGTGAGACGCTGGTGCGGGCGACGTAGACGATGTCGTCGCCGTCGAGGATGGCGACGGAGAAGCTCTCGCGGTGGGCGGAGGACATGCGCTCCAGGATGGGCTGGGCTGAGGTAGAGAGCGAACTCGATGCGGCGTAGGTGTTGGAGAGCGTGAGCATGCGCGGGCGCAGGGCGTAGCGGGAGCCATCTTCCGCGCCGGCGAAGCCGAGCTTGGTGAGGGTGTAGAGGCAGCGGCGGACCGCGGCGCGGGAGAGGCCGGTTTTGACCGAAAGCTGGGAGATGGTCATGTGCGGGGTCCGCGGCGTGAAGGACTGGATGACGAGCAGGCCGCGGGCGAGCGAGGTCATGAAGTTGGGGTCGCCGGCGTATTGGTCGAGAGTGGAGGCAGGAGTGGTGCGGGGGGTGGAAGCGCTCTCCGGTGCGGGCGGGGTGAGGGTGGAGAGGAGGCCGGCGGGCGGCTCCAGGGTTGCGGTGGAGGTGGAACGGCGGGCGACAAGACTCATCGGGGGGACCTTCTCTGTCCGGGGGCGATAGCCGGACTACTACTACGATAAACGCACACGGCCCGGAATTGCAAGGATGGGGCGTTTCATTCTCGTGCAGTCTTTGGAATGCCAATGAGCCGGCTCGTACGCCGTGAGAAAATTGACGCCTATGACTACCTCTTCGACCTCCGTATCGCTCAGCAATCGCGCAGCCTGGAAGGCTCTTCAGACTCATTCTCAGCAGATCGGCACGAGGCATCTGCGCGAGATCTTTGCGGAGGACCCTGCTCGAGGGGAGCGCTATACCGTCGAGGCAGCCGGGATCTTTCTCGACTACTCGAAGAACCGGGTGACGGATGAGACGCTGAAGCTGCTGGTGGGGTTGGCGGAGGAGTGCGGGCTGCGCGGGAAGATTGACGCGATGTTCCGCGGGGACAAGATCAACATTACGGAGAACCGCGCGGTGCTGCATGTGGCGCTGCGTGCGCCGAAGGGCGAGAAGATCGTAGTGGACGGCGAGGATGTGGTGCCCGGAGTTCATGCGGTGCTGGAGAAGATGGCGGGGTTTGCCGAGCGGGTGCGGTCGGGCGCGTGGAAGGGACATACGGGCAAGCGGATTCGCAATGTGGTGAATATTGGGATTGGCGGATCGGACCTGGGGCCGGTAATGGCGTATGAGGCGCTGAAGCATTATTCACAGAGGGACCTGACATTCCGGTTTGTTTCGAATGTCGATGGGACGGATTTTGTTGAAGCGGTGCGCGATTTGAGCGCGGAAGAAACGTTGTTTCTGGTGGCTTCGAAGACGTTTACTACGCTGGAGACGATGACGAATGCGCATAGCGCGCGGGAGTGGACACTGGCGGCTCTGGGCGGGGATGCGGCTGCGGTCGCGAAGCACTTTGTGGCGATCTCGACGAATGCAAAAGAGGTGGCGAAGTTTGGGATCGATACGGAGAATATGTTTGGGTTCTGGGACTGGGTGGGCGGGCGCTACTCGATGGACTCGGCGATCGGGTTGTCGACGATGATTGCGATTGGGCCGGAGAACTTTAGCCCGATGCTGGCGGGGTTCCACGAGATGGATGTGCATTTCAGGACTACGCCGTTTGCCCAGAATCTGCCGGTGCTGCTGGGCTTGCTGACGGTCTGGTATACGGACTTCTTCGATGCGCAGACGGTGGCGATTCTGCCGTATGAGCAGTATCTGAAGCGCTTCCCCGCTTACCTGCAGCAGCTGACGATGGAGTCGAATGGGAAACATGTAACTCTGGATGGCACACATGTGGACTATGCGACCAGCCCAGTCTACTGGGGCGAGCCGGGGACGAATGGCCAGCACTCGTTTTATCAATTAATTCACCAGGGGACACGGCTGATTCCCTGCGATTTTATTGGTTTTGCGAAGACGCTGAACCCGCTGGGGCGGCACCACGACATGCTGATGGCGAATGTGTTCGCGCAGGCGGAAGCGCTTGCGTTCGGCAAGACTGCGGAGGAGGTGAAGGCTGAGGGTGTGGCGGATGCGCTGGCGCCGCACAAGGTGTTTGAGGGGAATCGGCCTTCGAATGTGATTCTGGCGGATGTGCTGACGCCGGAGGTGCTCGGCAAGCTGGTGGCGCTGTATGAGCACTCGGTGTTTACGCAGGGGGCGGTGTGGAATATCGATTCGTTTGACCAGTGGGGAGTGGAGTTGGGGAAGGTGCTGGCTACGAAGATATTGGGTGAGTTGGAGAGTGAGGCGGAACCGGTGGTGGCGCATGACTCTTCGACGAGCAGTTTGATTCGGCGATATCGGGGGAGCAAGTAGGCGTGGGATTTATGTGTCGGGCTTTCAGCCCTCGGGTTTGTGCTGGCACGGTACCTAGGCCTTCGGCCTAGGCTGGTATGGAACGGGCCTTTGGCCCTTTCCCAACAAGAGCAACGGCAACGGCAAGGACAACTGCAAAGGCAAAGGACAGATACAGTGGTCCTTCGCTTCGCTCTAGGATGACAAATTAAGGGGAGCTACTAGCGGCGGGTGTTAAGGGGAGCTACTAGCGGCGGGTGTTAAGGGGAGCTACTAGCGGCGGGTGGCTAGGATGGCTTGCATTACGTCTGTGGGTTCGGGGCGGACGTGGAAGTCGGCGTGGGCTTCGGCGTAGGTGATGATGCCTTGTTGATTGATGACGAAGACGGCGGGGAGTGGGAGGCGCCAGCTTTGTTCGGTGGCGTTCTGGTAGGAGCCGCCGGAGTTGATGAAGGGGATGTTGACGAGGATCGACTGGTAGTAGCGGCGGTGCGATGGGGGGACGGTGTAGGCGATGCCGAAGCTTTCGGCGACCTGCGCGGAGGCGTCCGAGAGGATGGGGAATGGGAGGCCGTGCTGCTGGAGGGTGAAGTCGTTCTGGCGCGGAGTTTGCGGCGAGATGGCGACGAAGAGCGCGCCCTTCTTGCGGATTTCGGGGTTGAGGTCGCGCCAGGTTTCAAGCTCGGTGACGCAGTAGGGGCACCAGCGGCCGCGGAAGAACTTGAGGACGAGGGGGCCGAGGGCGAGGAGGTCGGCGGAGTGAACGGGCTTGCCGGTGAGGGCGTCGGGGAGAGTGAACTCGGGGGCTTGGGCGCCAGGCTTCAAGACGCGGTCTTCGATGCCGGAGGCGAAGAGTTCGGCTGTGGCTTGCTCGGAGATGGCGAGGCGCTCTGGCTGCACGAGGGCGCGGGTGTTCTGGGTGATGCGGTCGAGTTCGTCCTGGAGCGATGAGGTTCGTGTAATGTCCACAGTTACATTATTGCAGGTACGTGGCCAACAGTTGCGCTAACGAGAAACCCCACTCATCGCGATGAGGCTGCGATGAATGGGGCACCGATTCCGTGGGGACCGATCTGCTTACATTGCGCCCATGTCCATGGCTGGCATAGTGGATTCGGCGACGCTCTTCCCTGCCGGGGTTTCTTCGTGGCAGGAGACTGGGGCCGTGCTGTGTTTTGCGGTTGCGACGCTGGCGAGGGTAGCTTTGGCGTGTACCGGCAGGGGCTTGAGGTGCATTGCTGCGTTGCCGGCGTTGGCTTTGATGATGAGGTCGACGAGGCGCTTGAAGCCTGCGTCGCGAGCGGTCTTGTTGCCGGGGACGGTGTTGGCGGGGTCTTCGCCGGCGCGCATGAAGCCGTGGCCCGCGCCGGGATAGATGACGGGATCGTACTTCTTGCCGGCGGCCTTCATGGCTTCTGTAGTTGCGGGGACGGTGGCGCTGATGCGAGCGTCGTTTTCAGCATAGAAGCCGTAGACGGGGGCAGTGATCGCGGCGAGGTCTGTTGGCGGTGGGCCGTAGAAGACGAAGGCTGCGGAGAGGTCGTGGCGGTGGGTGGCGTAGGCGAAGGACTTGCCGCCGCCCCAGCAGAAGCCGGCGACGAAGAGCTTGCCGTTGGCGGAGGGAATCTTTTTGGCGTAGTCGGCTGCGGCATCGAGGTCGGCGGTGACCTGGTCGGCGCTGAGGCCGGAGACGGCGCGGGTGACAGCGCTCGGATCGAACGCGTCGGTGCCGCCGCCGTTGGGGCCTGCGCCGGAGAGCAGGTCGGGGGCGATGACGATGAAGCCTTGTGCGGCGAGCTCGTCCGCCATTTCTTTGGCCCAGTCGCTGAGGCCGAAGATCTCGTGGATGAGGAGAACGACGGGCGCCTTCTGCTTGACCTCGGGATAGACGACGAAGGCCTGGACGGTGCGGTCGCCGTGTTTAAGGGGGACGTACTCGCCGTGGCGCGGAGACTTGGCGAGGGTTGCTTTCGCCCAGTCTTGCGCGGTGAGAGAGGCGGTGGTGGTGAGGATAGCGAGTAGGACGAAGAATTTCAGGGCTTGTAGGCGCATGGAGGGAAGTCTAGAGCAAATCTCCTGTTGCTGTGAAGCGGATAATCCTGAGTCGCGCCGTTTTTCCTGTAGAAAAAACGGCCATAAGTCCCGCGGTCCGCTATCCTCCTACAGGAGATTTGCTCCTAGTCCGTGATGCGCGCGGCGACAAGATGGGAGAGTGTCATTTTTTATGGTGCAGGGGTGGCAGGGGGTGCGGGATGGCCGAGAGTTACGTGGACGGCGTCGCCTTTGACGACGCGACGGCCGGGTTGGGGAGTTTGGGTGAGGATGGCGCCGGTGGGGCGGACGGGGGGGCTAAGGGATAGATCTGCTGGTGGTTGTGGCGCTGACGAAGCGGGAGGCGGCGAGGCAGGGGTTGTTGCGGCCTGGGTTGGAGCAGTGGCGTCGGTGGGTGCTGGCGTGTCGGCTACGGGGATGAGGTGGAGGCCAGCGGCGGCAGCGCGGGCGGCGGCAGTGGAGTATTGCAGGCCGACGAGGGAGGGCATGACGTAGGCGGTGGGCGGCGCGGCGTCTTCGGGGTCGCTGACGAGGAGGCTGATGCGGGGGCCGTCGACTCCGCCGGAGTTGGCGGGTGGGGTTTGGGTGAGGACGACGTCGGGATCTCCGGCGATGGCGAGGTGGGCGACTACGCCGGGGTCGAGGGAGAGGCGGCGAATGGAGACGGTGGCGGCGCGCTCGGACTGGCCGGTGAGGTCGGGGATGTCGACGCGCTGGGAGCCAAGGGACTCGGTGACGCGGACGGCCCATTCGCGGCGGACGTGCGAACCGGCGACGGGGTTCTGGGCGAGGATGCGACCGGCAGGGACGTCGGTGGCGTAGAAGCGGCTCTCAAGGGTGAGGTTGAGGCCGTCGCGGGAGGCGAGCTTGCTGGCCTCAGTCACGGAGAGGCCGGCCAGTTGCGGGACCTCGACCTCGCGGCCATGGATGGCGAGGCGCATGGCGATGAAGGCGGAGATGAGGGCGACCGCGACCATCGCGAGCGCGCCGAGGACAAGGGTGAAGAAGCGTTTGATGGTTGTACCTCCCTCTCCTACTTTAGATCGAGAACATTCGAAACAGAAATTTGGTTTGGATTGACTTTAGAGATGAGTTTGATACATTCGTGCAAAAGTTAGTGAGCTGAGCATGCTTTGTGGGCAGAAGGAAGTGAATGCACTGAGAGTTGGGCAAGTGAAAAATATCCACAAAACAGGCTTATTTTGCACTTGCATGCACAGGTTGAGCGGACCTAATGTCCTTCTCAACTGATGACCCCGTAGAGAACCGGGACGAATTCTCAGGACGAACCGAAGGATGCGACAGCCGGCGAAAGCCGGAGGCCAAACCGGAGGAAGCGGCCAGGGAGGGAGAACCGGGAGATTCGGAAGAAGACCAGTTGGTGCCGCCCAGGGACGCAGCAGCCGATGCAAGTCGGAGGTTGAGCCACGAGGCACAGCCGGAGGGTCGAGAGACGATGAAGGTCGAACGTTGAGGTCGCCGGCAGAACCGAAGGATGCAAGTTTCGACGCAAGTCGGAGGTTGGGTTAGCGGGAATGCTGGAGGACCGGTGAGAGACGGAGGTTGAACGTCGATTCGCCGGCACCGCCGAAGGACGCAGCAGCCGATGCAAGTCGATTGTTGAGTCGCAGGCACAGCCGGAGGGTCGGAGGGAGACGGAAGTGGAACGCCGGTCGCTGGAGATGACGGAAGATGCAGCAGCCGATGCAAGTCGGAGGCTGGGTTGGAAGGCATAGCCGGAGGACTAAAGGTTTCGATTGAACTGCGAGATTGTCATAATGATGCGCCAGAGGCCCACGGTCTCTGGCGCTTTCATTTTGTGGTGCGGCGCTTTGCGCCGACCGTAAGCTGGTGGTGTATCTGCCTGCCGGGTATGATGCAGCGTCGAAGCGCTATCCGGTTCTCTACTTTTTCCCGAGCCCAATGGATGGGTATCGGACGCTTTTCGATAAGAGCGGCGCACAGGCGCTGTTCGACCGCGCAATTGCGCGAGGTACAGTTCGCAGCTTTATCCTTGTCTCTGTGGATATGACGACTCCACTGGGAGCTTCGTGGCTTGTGAACTCTCCTGTGACCGGAAACTGGGAAGACTTCGTGGTGCAGGAGCTTGTCCCCTATGTCGATACCAGCTTGCGCACGATACCGACGCGGGATGCGCGCGGACTTGTGGGACAACATATGGGAGCCTATGGCGCCATCCGCATCGGCATGAAGCACGCGGATGTTTTCGGTTCGATCTACGGCATGAATCCCGTGGGCACAGGATCAGGCGTGCAGATTATGGATTCAAGGCCTAATTGGGATTTGCTCGCGCACGCGACTTCCTTGGATGAGGTGAAGAAGGACGGATTCTCTGCGATCTTCACGTCGATCTTTCAGGCCCACTTGCCGAACCCGGAGAAGCCACCGCTTTATGTTGATCTGCCTGCGCATCTGGAGGGTGGAAAGTTGGTGATCGACTCGAAGCTCACCGCGCGACTAAGAGATAGCTTCTTTCTGGAGTCGATGATCCCGCAGTATGCGGACAATTTGAAGACGCTGCGTGGGTTCAAATTTGACTGGTCGCGCAACGATGCGATCTGGGACCACGTGTATGCGAACCAGGCGTTTACGCACAAGCTGAATGAGTTTGGTATCGTGCATGAAGCCGAGGAGTACAACGGGCTTTGGGACGCGGATTCCTACTGGGGCGCAGAGGGTCAAGTGATTGCCGATGTGTTGCCGTTCTTCCAGCAGTATTTGCAGTTTTAATCAAGGTGACTGGTACGCTGATTGTCGGGATGCGTAAGTACAAGAAGGCCAGCCTTACCGGCTGGCCTTCGTTTCGCCACTGTAATCCGACTTTAACCTTGATGTCCAAAATGCGAGCCTTCGAAAGCAACTCCGATTCATGCGTCTCTGTGCACTAGCGACCTGCGACCCGAGTGCGGATGGAGAACAGTGAGTTGCGCGCCCCGATGAAGAGCGTGCGTCGGTCGTCGCCTCCGAAGGCGAGACTGCTTGGCCGTTCGGGTATCTCGACGATGCCAATTTGTTTTCCGGCGGAGTTATAGATGTACAGCTGGCCTTCTGCGACGTAGACATTCCCTGCTGTGTCCGTGACGACACTGGAGCCGCCACGCGATGCAAAGTCGGTGACTGCAATGCTGCTCAGGCTATCCAGCCTCAGCCGATAGATGGCGTCGTCTTCTTCGCTTACAGCGAGATGCTCCTCGCCGATGCCCAGGATCTTCCACTGCGACGCCTGTAGCATGGGCTGCCAGGTGCCGCCGGCCATGATGGCAGTCTGCGTGCCGGGTGCGTAGAAATAGTCGCGGTGCTCATCGGTGACATTGGCGACGATGGCCATGTTGCTGCGCCCAGCATAGACGACTCCGAGGCGCTTCATCTGGCGCATCAGGGTATCCATGCTGTTGTGGAATCCCACGGGCAACAGCAGACTGCTACCTTCCTGTGGGCCGGGAGCGGGGCTGAGCTTCTCTACAGCGCCTGTCTGCGGATCGACGTTGAAGACAGCTTTGCTGTAGTCGATGGCGAGCAGTGAGTTCGGCGCAACAAAGGCCACGGCCATCGGTGTCTGGACCTTATCGGTCAAGAGTTCGGCGTGCTTCGTCGCCTCGTTCCAGCGATAAATAGAGTGCATCGCGGCATCGGTGAAGAAAAGATGGCCACCTGCGTCCGTGGTGAGCCCGGATGCGTTGCTGAAGCCGGTCGCGAGCTGCTCCAGCTTTGCGCCTGCACCGAAGACCCCGGCGGGCAGCGGCAGCGGAGCGCCCGGCTTCGCGGCTGCTGTAAGTTCGAAGGCGGTGAAGTCATGCGTGCGTACGCGCATGCTGCTGGTTCGCTCAAAGATGCTGTTGTCGAATGCAAGCCGCGTCATGCTGAAGTTGTGCATGTTCTCGAATCGAATGCCGGAGGAGGTTTCGGCCTCTACCGCACTCAACTTCGGCTTGACGTTGCGCGAGACGCGATAGGTGAAGAGATTCGCAAACGTGATGTTGTGCGCGTCCTGAAGTTCGACGGAGAAAGAATCGGCCCCTGCGGGGTTCTCTTCCTCGGTCTGCAAAGCATAGACAGTCCAGTTCGAAGCGTGATGGAACTGCGTCTCGTTATGCATGTGGTGCTCGCACGACATCTGATATACGACGCTGGGCGTTGCCGTGTCTTCGACACGCAAGCCCGCCTTGGCGTTGGTGTTGGAGGTCCAGATACCGCGGAAGAGGCCTCCGCCATCGTCCTTCACCCAGAGGCTGGGATACTGCGTGCCCGCGCTGCTCTGGCCGCGTATCGGTGGCCCGGTTGGCCGTGGAAGATTCGGGGCGAGAGCCGCGCCCCCACGTCCATGGCCCGCTGCGAAGTTCACGTCCTCGACCATGGAGCGAGCGCCCGCGCGCCATACCAGGCCGGTGGACCGCGGATTGCCGTTGCCGGTTGCGATACCGATGCCCGTGATGATCGCGGCGCCACCACGTGCGCTCTCAACCAGGGGTACCGGGTCACCTTCGCCCTGGAACCCTGCTTCGTTGTCCCAGATGGTGATAACGGTGGTCGACGGATGGAATCCGATGAGAACGCTGTCCTCGCGCAGATGGAGGGTCTTCGTGATGCGATAGGTGCCGCTGGCGAAGTAGAGGACGCGATGCCCATCAATCGCTGCCTGGAGCGCGGCCGTGTCGTCTGTTCCTCCATCGCCCTTTGCGCCAAGATCGTGGACGTTGGCCCACTCCGGCATGGGAGGAAGCGCGGGAATGTCGGTAGCGATGGAGGGCGACGCAGCGGATACGCTCTCCTTGTGCCGCATGACTACGCCCTTCTCGCGGCCATCCGGGCCAACTTCCAGCCCAATGGTCAGGTGCTCTTCGACATACTTGCGAGCCGGTGCGCGTAACGTTGTTGCCGCCGGAGTGTTCGCCACACCTTGCATGAATTGCGGAACGTTATTGCAAAGGATATGGTCCAGCGTGACCTCGTGATGCGCTTTCCGCGCGTCTCCGAGAACGAGGGCGGACTGACCAATGTTTTCAAGAACGAGGTCGCGCCCGTAGAGTTGCTCAACCATACCTTTCGCGATCTCTATAGCGACGGGCGTGTGCGCGATGCGATCGCGCACCAGCGTCATGCCGACCTCCTGGGTATGAATCGCAGCCTTGCGCTGGCCTTCCAGACTTGAGTCCATCAGTAGAAACTGCCACGCCGGCGAGGTGCGTACGGAGATGATGCCGTACTCCCCGCCTTCGATATGCAGATCGTTCGCGTTGTTGCCGACGTCTTCCAACGCAGCCCGCCCCGAGCCCACCTTGAAGTTCATATGGGCCAGAAAGGAGTGCTGGGCCACATGGAAGCGAACGGCAATGGCGGCTGGATTTCCGTCACCGATCTCAAAATCGAGATTACCGATGCCGCTGTAAAAGGTGAACTCGTTGGCGTCCACCACTGCGGCTCCCGCGGGCGGACGCCCTGACGCAAATTGCAGCATATAGCGGCCTGTACCCAGAAACTCGTGGCCTTCCTGATAGCCGGGTGTGTTTGCGCCCAGCACGAATGTGGGACGGTGCGCGCCATACCCGATGATGCGAATGCCCGACCACAGATGGACTGTCCTGGTAATGCGATAGCGGCCTTCAGCGACGAAAACAACACCCCCGCCGGTTGTCTCCTGCACGTGGTCGATCGCGGCCTGGATCGCCGCGGTATCATCGGCCTCGCCATCCGCAGTGGCGCCGAAGCTGCCGCGCTCCAGATAGGCCGCGTGAGGATCGCTCGGACGCAAGGTGTAGACGGACTGAGCGAGCAAAGGCGTAGTGGCAAGAAGGAAAAATACTGAGAAGAAATATCGCATCGGATCCAATCTATGTATAAATGTCGTTCCAGTGGACCATGGGCAGACCGGGCGCGGGCGCACGGAAGTAGGGAATGCGTTCTCCGCGAAGTGAGCCGACGTAGAGGGTTTGCAGGTCCGGGCCACCGAAGGTAACACTGGCCATCCACGGCGCGATGCCGCGTCCGGTGGCAAAGAGGACGTCCTGGGTTACGCTGCCGGCAAAGAACTGCTTTTCAAGCGCTGCGACGTTTGCGGGATCGCCCTCGTCGAGAAAGGTGAGCATCTCTCCCTGCGGCGTCAGCGCGAACAGCTTGTCGGAGTAAACGCAGGTGCCCCATAGATTTCCCAGGTTGTCGAAGGCAATGCCGTCTGGCCATGCGCCTTTGCCAAGACTGGATGGCCCAAACGTCTCGCGCTGACCGAGAGATCCATCCTCAAAGACGCGCATGCGGCTGATGCGTCCGCCCGTTGTTTCGGCAACGTAGAGATACTCTTCCTTCGCGTCCATCCGTATCTCATTCGTGAAATGGAAGCCTTCGGCGACGATGCGAAACTTGCCGTCTATATAGCGCGCGATGTATCCGTCCGGCAGGTCGGGCTTGAGCGCTGTCATCCAGTTCTTGATCTTGGTGGAGATGGTGATCCAGATGCGGCCTTGCGAATCGCGCAGCACGAAATTCACCTTTCCAATGGCCTCACCTTGGATGCTGTCTGCCAATACCCGGGACTCGCCGGTGCGAGTCATAATCTCCAGTCGGTCTGTTCCGAAGTTCGAGATGAGGATATCGCCGTTTTCAGCGAAGGCCAGGCCGTTTGGGAGCGTGCCGGTGAGGTAGCGAGCGGCTTCGTCCGCGGCGCTCGCGAAGGATTTGGAGATAGCCTGCGTCACAATCTGCTGCGTACCGTCATGACGCAGACGCACTACGCCTCCCCGTGAGTCCGCGGACCACAGGGTCCCATCTTTTTCCGCAAGGATGCACTCGGGCCGCTGCAATCCTTCGCCGATGAATTGCAGGGAGGAGACGTCAATTCCAAAGTCCAGGATCGGATTCGCCATCACCCTCATTTACTCGGTTCCACCAGACAAGATCGTTGCGCCAGCTGAGATCGCAATTGCGTATGGCACAATGGCGAAAGCAAGGCTATCACAGCGATGCCAGGTGATGCCATTCAGGCTGACGATGAGATTCAAGCGCTGATTGGGGCGGCTCGATCCACTCTTTCGTCCGCGGCGCTTAGCAGTTGGCCGATATTCCTGGCCACATTAAGCACCCGCTTTGCGTGCGCCGGGTATTGCTCTTTGAGGAAGCGCGAGGCAGGGGCGGAGATGCCGATCGAGCCGACGATCATGCCGTTGTGCAGCCGGATGGGTGCGGCGACACAGCGGATATCTTCGCTATACTCCGCTTCATCGGTGGCATAGCCTCGCTTGCGGATGGCGAGACACTCCTCCGCGAGCGCGGTAATGGAACCAATAGTCGTCTTTGTGAACTTCTTCAACCGGGCTGGGCCGAAGATGGCATGCATCTCGCGCAAATCCATATCCGCCAGCAATGCCTTGCCATGCGCCGTGCAATAAAGCGGCACCATCTCTCCCGAGCGTCCAGAGACGGCGATTACATGGGAGGCATGAGCAGAATCGACAAATAAAGCATTCTTGCCCTCACGAACAGCAAGATGGGCAGTCTCATTAATGCTTCTAGCGAGTTCTTTCAGATCGGCGCGCGCTACCCGCACCAAGGCGTTGCTCCAGTCGTACTGTTGCGGGAGGGTCCACATGGACGGTCCCAGGACGTAGTCCTTACGCCCAGCTGGAGTGGAGAGAAAACCGCGGCGGCGCAGAGTCTGCGCAAGACGAAAAGCACTGCTGCGATCGACTCCAAGCAACTCCGCGAGTTCGCCAAGGCTGACCGGATGCTTCGAGGTCGCAACTGTCTGCAAAATGCTCAAGCCGCGATCGAGGCTTTGAATAAACGGTGCTTGGGTGACTTTTTTCACAGGCATGAATTGAGTGGTTATGCTCTGAATTGTACGCCGATGGAGCTTAGATACTCGCGACTTTGCCGCGCCAGGGTTGCGGAAGGTATAGGGTCTGGGTTGCGCGCGTCCAGATTGTCGAGCTCGACCATCACCATGCCGCTGATCTTGCGGCCCTCCATCAGATCGAGGATCGCGGGGACGTTGACCTGGCCCTGGCCGAGCGGGCAATAGCCGACGAGGTGATCGTCCTTGCCGTTGTAATCCTTCAGGTGCATATGCTGCACCAGCGACTGATAATCCTTCACCACCTTCACCGCATCCTGGCCGCCTTTGGTGAGTTGGCCGACGTCGGGGCCGAATTTCAGGTGTCTGGTATCCACGGCATCAAGAACAGCGTACGTCTCGTCGCGCGATTCCACGCACGTTCCCGTGTGTTGGTGCAGCACCGGCGTCAGTCCCTCCTGCTCCACTGCTTTGGCCACCTCGTTGAGCGCTGCAACAATATTCGCTTTGTTGGCGGCAAAGTTGTAGGTTTCGCGCCTGACCGAATTCGGGCCCAGCACAAAGATGCGACCGTTGTAGCTGCGGATCAGCTTCGCCCATGCGACGGACTTCGCCACTTCATCGCGCAGGCGGCCCGGCTCGGTCAGGTCCACCGTGCAGTACCCGGAGATGAGAGGAATATGATTCGCCTGGAGCGACGTTTGCAGCCCGCCCTTCGGCTCCCACGCCGTCAACACATCGCCAAAGGTCTCGAACCCGTAGAAGCCGAGACCCCCGACGACGGGGATGGCCTGATCGACCAGATTGTTCGGCCAGGTGATGCCGGTATAGCCAATTGGCATCGTGTACTTTCCCACGGCAAAAGCAGCGCGGGGCAGAATAGTCACAGCAACGGCGCTCAGGGCGGCGCGTCTAGCGAATACGCGACGAGTCAAGGTTGGTTTCAAGAGGGTCTCCTGCGAGATCAACCACTATGCGCGGATACGTTTCCAGACTGCGCGCTCCGCATGGCAACTTGCATGAAGCGCAATCTGCCAAATGCAACATCGACACACTTTGCCTTGTGGGGAGTTTCGTTGTCAAGGTCGAAGGAGATAGAGTGGCTTTAAATCTTGACGCCGCTGGAGCAGCCCGGTAAGATTCACGTGCTTGCAGAATACGCAATGCCATTCTCTTTTAGCGCAACGCAATAAGCCGTTTCCGCCTCCTGGTTCCGGCCACCGCAACCTTCGAATAACTTCAAAGGAAACGACCGTGCCAGATTATTCAAGCTTTGGGCTACAGGGCAAGATCGCCATCGTTACCGGAGCATCGCAGGGTATCGGCCGCGCCGTTGCCCTGGGGCTTGCGCAGGCTGGCGCACACCTCGTACTGGCAAAATATCCGGGGCCGCGCACCGAGGAAATTCAGCAGGTCAAAGAAGCGATCCAGGCGCTGGGGCAGCGGGCGATCATCGTACAAGTGGACGTGAATCAGGTGGAAGAGGTCCGCGCACTGATGGATGCGACTGTGGCCGAGTTCGGGCGGATCGACATTCTGGTGAACAATGCCGGTTGGACGGGCACAGGCGATGCCCTTGAAGTATCCGAAGAGGAGTACGACAAGACCTTCAACGCGACGGTGAAGAGCGTCTTCTTCGCCTCGCAGGCAGCCGCGCGAGTAATGATTCCCCAGGGCGGCGGTCGCATCATCAATATCGGATCCAACTTTGGCGAGATCGCTTTCAAGAAGAGGGCCGTTTACGCCGCAGCCAAGGCGGCCGTTCACCACTTCGGTAGAGCGCTCTCGCTCGAATGGGCGAAAGACGGCGTACTCGTGAACACAGTCGCCCCATGCATCACGGAGACCGAGTCGCGTAAGAACATCCTGGAGCGTCCAGGCTACAAGGAGTGGGCGACGGAGCAGATGATCCCGCGAGGCCGCTGGAACCAGCCGGAAGATCTGGTAGGCGCAGTGCTTTTTCTGGCAAGCAGCTTTGCCGATATGGTCGTCGGCCATACGCTGATGGTCGATGGTGGCTGGACCATACACTGACGCCGGGGTGTCGAAACGATGATGAAGGGAAAACGATGAAGCTAACAGGCAGGATCGCCGTGGTGACCGGAGCGGGCCAGGGTATCGGAAAAGGCATTGTTGAGTCCTTCGTGGAGGAAGGCGCAGACGTTGTCATCAACGATCTGGTCGCCGACTCGCGGACCGAGGAACTTGCTGCGTGGGTCCGCAGCAAGGGCCGCCGCGCGCTGGTGGTGCAAGGAGATGTCTCACGCCGCGAGGATGTCGAGCGGATATTCGATACAGCATGGAAGGAATTCGGTTATGTGGACGTCCTGGCCAACAACGCCGGCATTGAGACCATCGTGCCCTTCACGGAGCTGACGGACAAGCAGTGGGAGGATGTGAACAACGTCAACCTGAAGGGCGAGTGGATGTGCGCACAGAGCTTTTGCCGCAGGCTGATCGGCGAAGGCCGCAAAGGCGGCGCGATCATCAATATCGGGTCGATCCAGGCGGCTCGGGTGCTACCCGGACGGACGCATTACGCTCCCACGAAACTCGCGGTTGAGGCGCTCACGCGCAATATCTCCGCCGAGGTGGGAGTCCATGGCATCCGCGCCAACTGCATCCACCCCGGCCTGATCGATACCCCGATGATCCGCTGGGTGCTGGAGAGCCCCGACATCCTGCCGCATGTGGTGGCGCAGATTTCGCTGGGACGTCCTGGTTTGCCGCGCGAGATCGGCAGCGTCGCTGCGTTCCTGGCTTCGGACGAAGCGGCCTACATTACGGGCCAGGCGTTGTATGTCGACGGCGGCTGGGTCGGTAAATAGGCATGCACCTGACCCTCGAGCTTGTAAGTTCGCGGTGGAGGATGGACTTATGTTAGAGCCCCCTATTTCTTCTTTGCCGGGGCCTTCTCCGGCAGGGCGAACACATAGTATCCCGTGTAGTCGGCCCTGACATGTCGAAATTACTTTGCGTGCCGAACGAATATTACTAGACTAGCGAAAAAAGATTGTCGTCAAACGGGCCAATAACGCCGCAGGTTTGCAAGACGCAGATTATGGCTGCTTCTGCGCTTTCTTTGCGTGCGGAGTGCCCCAGAAAATGTATGTGCCGCTGCGCGTCGAGGTCACGATATCCACCGCTCCATCGCCGTTCAGGTCTACTGCCAGCACGTCCGAACCACCACCGGACAGATTATGGATCAGCTCCGGCTCAAACCGCGCTCCGCCTGGCGCTTTCTTGTCGCGCACCGTGCGATAGGCATAGAGCACAGGCGCGCCGTAGGGGTCGGGATCGAAGAAATCGTCCAGGTGGGACCAGTAGCGCTTGCCCACGATGAAGTCGGGTATGCCGTCTCCATCCACGTCTGCGATGGCCGATGCGTGTGGCTCGGTAAAGACCACTCCGCCAGCGCTTTCCGCCGGGGTGTGGCCCATGACGACATGCTTCACGAAGCTGATCTCTCCGCTGGGCGAGCGTTTCTGCTCAAACCATGCGATGCCCCATCCGTGCGCCTGCATCGTCGTCACCACATCGGGAAGGCCGTCGCCGTTGATGTCATAGACGCCAATCTCAGCGCCGCCGGGCGAGGTTCGACCCGCGTCACCGAAGGCGACAGGATGATACTTCCAGGGGCCATCCCCGGGTCCGCTCGCCGGCTGCTCCCACCAGCCGTACGCGCCCAGAATATCTTTGCGTCCGTCGCCGTTCACATCGCCGCACCCGATCCCGTGCGCGGGCCATGGGCCTTCTTCGCTCACATGGTGAACGATCCACTTGCCCGTTGGGTTGGCGGGGTCAGGCTTGGCGTAGCTCATGAACCTGCCGCCCATGTAGACCAGCTCCGGCTTGCCATCGCCATCTACATCGCAGCTCAAAGTAGCTTCGCTGTCGATGGGGACCACCACTGTGTATTTGTCCCAGCGCCGCGACTCTCCCTTGGGATTGACGTAAAGGACCGCTCCTGCCCTGCCGCCATCGGCATGGCTGGTGGTCAGTACGTCGGGCCAGCCGTCGCCGGTGTAGTCGTATGCATGCTCCACCCAGTCGTCCATGGAGTAGCTGGTGGAGGCGTCCACAATCTGCGCCGGGTAGATCTCGCGCGAGGTGGTGTAATCCGGTCCATAGTAGATAAATGGCCCGGAGACAATGTCGAGCTTGCCGTCTTTATTGAAGTCCGCCGCCGCTGCCGACCAGCCGTAGTAGTACTCGTTAATCCGCTGCATGTGGAACTGGCTACCCACCTCTTCACGCGGCATGGACTTCATCGCAATATCTTTGATCGCCACATCGCGAAACTCTACCTTGCTGCCTGCGCCAACATACAGCGCCAGCGGGCCGTAGCCGCCCATCGACTCCGTCGCGGCGCTTACCTGTCCGCCGCCATCATTGAAGAACGCGCGGACGATGTCTGCGTCCAGGAGGACTTCCACGTCGTTCCACCCGCCCTTGCGCAGACCCTGGGTGACGCGCGCTATTGGATAGGTCACCCCAGAGGCCGGGGGAGCGCCGCCCGGAAATCCGCGCGGAGGCCCGGTTCGAGCCGCGCCCGAAGATGTTGGAAGAGGAGGCGCGAAACGAATCTGGCCACCAGCGTTACGCAACTTGGTACGGTCGGTCTCCTTGCCATCCGCGTCCAGCGTGATGCGATAGGCCGCCATCTCTGTTCCCTTCACCGAGACCAGGATGCCGCTCATCCCGGACGCGGTCTTTTCGGCGCGCAGCAGGATGCCTGTATCGCAATCGCCGTCGCAGTGAAAGGATGCGTAAGCCCCTGCGTCCTGCATGGACTTGTCGAAGAGCAGCAAGCCACCTCCAGCACCGGTCGCGTCACCGGTAATCACGCCGTCGCGTGCACTCCAATGAGCCTGTCCGAGCGAGTTCCATCCAGTGAGCGTTGAACCCCGGAAGGTCGTATCCGGATGAAAGCTTGGCGACTGCGCTTCGCATGCAAGCGCGACACACAAGGCAATCCCGACGACGGTAGGATAGCGACAGAGACTATGCACGAGGCCTTCTTTCGGATAAGTAGATGCGATGCCACTTCACTCTGCATTTGCACAATCTGCAAACGTGATTGCGCGAAACGGGAGCCATAATACATTTCCGGACCATTGCCTGTCACTGTGAGATACGGTGCCTGAATCTTCTGGCTTCCAGAATCCGAATTGTTTGACGATGCCATCAGCCGCTATGTATACTCTCGCTTCATTGTGCAATGTGGATTGCACGATACGCACTTACGTTTATTTCAACGGGATACGGTGGGCGACGCCATACAGGCTGTGGTCGACGGACAGGTGGACGAGGCTCAGTTGATAAAAATGGACACAATGCCTCCAGCGGCTGCCTTTGCCGCCGCCAGGATCACCCACAAAAGACATCTGTTTTTGCATCGAGAAGCCTTTTTTCGCCAGGGATTGCTAAAGCTGCTCGCAATTAAAGACTCCGACATCAGAATCCTCACCTTGGGCCAAAGTCGCGATGCAGTCGACAACGGTCTGCATGCGGGGGGGGCGTTCTCGGCAACGCTTCCTTTGGTCGCGCTTTTCTACGGAGGCTTCCTGCGGTTGAACATTGAGGACCCGACGCATCCCGGGCAGGATATGTTCACGCTAAGCAAAGGCCATGCAGTAGCGGCACTTGCATCTATTTATGCAGAGCTCGGATACTTCGAAGACACAATGCTGCGCCGTTCGCGCTCGCATGAGAGCCTGCTCAACGGCCATCCCGGCCCTCTGCTACCAGGCGTCCAGGTTGCGACCGGCCCCATGGGACAAGGCATCGGTGTCGCACAAGGCTTCGCCCTCGCCGGCCGTATTAGTCCGCGCTTCGATTCCTATTGCATGGTGGGCGATGGCGAATTGCAGGAGGGTTCATGCTGGGAGGTAGCCATGTATGCGGCCCAGCACCATCTCGACAACTTCTGTGTCCTGATCGACCGCAACTACGGTCAACTTGATATTCACAACCGCACGATCTTTCCCATGCCGCCGCTTGATGAAGTCTTCCGCTCGTTTGGCTGGAACGTATCCAACGTAGACAGCACCGAGTTCGACGGCGTAGTGCAAGCGCTCGAAACCTTCCGCTTCGGTCCGCGCAACGGCAAGCCAACCGCGATCGTCTGCAACGCTACGAAAGGTTTTGGCGCCTTCTCCGATTTTCTCAATAAACATAAGGTGACCACGTCCGAGGAGCTTGTCGATCAAGAGTTAGAGCTACAGCAGAATCAACGCTCCGCACGCGTGAGTGAGTTCCTTTCCTTCCTTGACCAGCTTGGGGCGGGAACAGATGGGGACACGGTGCGCACTTTACTTCTGGAAGCGGCAGCGGAGATGCATCTATCCGTCGAAGAAAATACTGCCGGACCAGTGCTCAATGCAGCCATGGGACCCGTCCTCACCCGCCGTGTTCCGCCCCGCGACAAAAGGATCGCGTATGACGCTGCCAAACTGCCGAAACTCGACCGCGCCAAAAGCTACAGCGCAGCAGAGGTGGTCACCGCGGCGATGAAGGTCTTTGCTCGCGACAGAAATGTCGTCTCCATCGATTCTGACCTCGCCTCAACCAGCGGTCTGGAAGCTGGTGTGGCCGCCGTCGACCAACGGCGCGCACTCAATGTTGGGGTCGCCGAGGCCAACATGATGTTGATTGCGGAAGCATACGCCGCGCTTGGATACAACACCTGGTGCAGCACCTTCTGTCCCTTCTTCAACTGGCAGGTGATGCGACGCATTGCAGTAGGTCAGCAAGAACGCCTGGAAGCAATCGAGTCTCCCACCGGCTGGCTGAGCGAAGGGCACGGCCTTGACCTCACCTTTCTCGCGACTGCGGCGAACTTCGAGACCCGCACCAATGGCGCGACCCACATGGGCAATGACGACATCACCACCTTTGACGCAGTCGCCCATCTGAAGATCATCGATGTCTCCTGCCCACAGCAGATGCTGTCGGTTATGAAGTGGACGATGCAAGGCAACCGTGGTCTGCTGTATGTCCGTGTGATGCGCACAGGATCGGCGGTACTCTACGGAAGCGATTATGAATTCGAATTCGGCAAGGGCCATGTAGTGCGAGAGTCGGAAGATGCCAGCGCCATCCTGGTGAGCAGCGGGCGCGGTGTACACGAAGCGCTCGCTGCAGCGGAGATTTCCGCCCGGAACGGCATCAACGTAACCGTCGTGGACATGCCATCAATCGATGCCGATCTACTGCTGCAGCTATATGGCATGGGCCGCACTCTTATCTTCGCCGAACAAAATAATGGATATCTCTGGCAGAATTTCCTGAAGGTACTCTACCGCCGCGGTGGAGAGACGGTTCTCAAGGGCCTTGACCATGTGCGCGCTATCAATACACTCGACCGGAACGGTATGGCCCAGTTCATTCACTCGGCCACCTATGAAGAATTGATCGAAGTCTACGGACTTTCCGGCGCAGCGCTCGCAGCGGCAATTCAAAAACTCTAATTACGGCGAAAGGAACATCGCGCCAATGGCACTTCCAATCGTAGACGAGACAAGCATCGAAGAGCTTGACTTGCCTGGCCGCAAACTGCGCTGGGTAATCACCCAGCAGAACACCGGCGCAAACCATTGCAGCATGTGCGTCATCAAGGTCGCCGCGGGAGAAACTGTCCGTCCTGCCCACTCGCACCCCAATGGCGAAGAAGTGATCTATATTTTGAGCGGCTGGGGACGCGTGCTGATTGACGGCGAGGTGGAGGCAGTGAAAGCGGGCTGCGCCGTCCTCTTTCCGCAGGGCAAGATTCACATGCTACAGAACCTCTCCGATGAGGAGATGAAGGTGGCGTGTTTCTTTGCGCCGCCCTCTGACTTGGGAACCTATCAATTCTTTGACGACATCGAATTCCCCGCCTGATGCAAGGCATAGGGAGTGCATGCTTCAATTGGTCTGTTGAGAACTCGTTAGAACCTCGCGGATTGCCTGGAAGAGGGATTCAGGCCCTTCGACCTTGCTGACAAAACGATCGGCATAATTCGCATCTGTGGGAATTTCATTCATCCCGGAGATCAGTATTACCGGCAGCTCAGGCCGAATTGCCTTCACCCGTTTCGCGAGTTCAGTGCCGCTCATGGCGAGCGTCATTTGGTCGGTCAGAACCAAATTGATGTGGTTTCTGCGTGAGAAGTAAACGGAGGCCTATCTGTCGAGATCAACTGCTCTGAGACAGCCCAATCTGATGCCATCAGAATAGGTGCTGTTGTCTTTATTTACTCAGAAATAATGATAGGTTCCCCCAGTCGCTGGCACGACATCGTGGACAGACAGGATCTTGACGCCGCGAAGGTTCTGATCGAGCACCGTCTGAAAAGATGGTGACGTGCTAGCACTTTTCGGGGTCCCGATTGTGCCGATTTTGTGGCGTTCTCGGCGTAATCCGGGGTATTCGAGCTGCGTACGATTTCAATACAATCGGTTGGTTGGCACTCCGCAGCATCCGGCAGTAGGCTATAATTTAGCTTCAGGTGTAAGCGCCGCAAGGCAACGGTTCAAGTCCCCTTCTCCGCACCAATCCAAAAGATTCCCGCTCCGGCCGCACTCGCCGCGCAGCAGCAACTCAAAAGATTCCGAGGTCGCAAAGCAATCCCATGATCTACTTTCTCGTCGTCGTCCACGTCATCGTCTGTCTCTTCCTCATCGGCGTGATCCTCCTGCAGCAGGGCAAATCCGCCGACCTCGCCGGAGCTTTCGGCGGCCAGGGCTCGCAGACCGCCTTCGGCCCGCGCGGTGCGGCCAACCTGCTCACCAAGCTCACCGCATGGGGCGCGGTCATCTTCATGGTCGTCTCCCTCATCCTGTTCATCCTGCTCTCCCGCGCCAGCGGCGAACACTCCGTCTTCTCCGGCGCCAAAACCACCCAGAGCGCCCCAGCCAAGACGAAATAAAGCAACCCTCAGGTAGAGTCCCAAATGATCCACGAGATCCTTCCTGTCGGCCCGCTGCAATGCAACTGCTCCATCCTCGGGGACGAGGCCTCCCGCGAAGCCATCGTCGTCGATCCCGGCGACGACATCCCCCGCATCATTGCCCTCCTCGCCAGGCACCGACTCACCGTCAAGCAGATCCTCATCACCCACGCGCACATCGACCACATCGCCGGCGCCGCCAAACTGAAGCAACTCACCGGAGCACCCATCCTCTACAACCAGCGCGACCTCCCGCTGGTCAAGATGATGGAGGTCCAGGCAGGCTGGCTCGGCGTGCCGCCCCCCGAAGTCGAGCCCCCGGACGACAACCTCAACGACGGCCAGATCATCGCCATCACAGGCCTCTCCGGCAATATCCTCCACACCCCCGGCCACACCCAGGGAAGCGTCTGCCTCCACCTCCCCGAACAAGATCTACTCCTCGCCGGAGACACCCTCTTCGCCGGCTCAGTAGGCCGCACCGACCTGCCCGGCGGCGACGGCCCCACCCTCATCCGCTCCATCCACGAAAAGCTTCTGCCACTATCCGATGAGACAGTGGTAATTCCGGGCCATGGACCGAGCACAACGATCGGAGAAGAGCGGGAAATGAATCCCTTCCTCCAGTAAAGCGATCAAAACCATATATTAATTAGCCATATAAGAATCAATAAGATTGAGACATTACTCAATCCAACAGATACCCAATTAAGCACTTTGTTAATTACTCATGTTCATCTAAACCTTGAAGTTTTCCACTTGTGGAAAACCTATCCAATGGCACCCTGAATGCCTGCCGCGAAAACCGCTTCCGACCCAATCAAACTGACGACCAAATGACTCGCTTCAGCGATCCCATAGAACGACCCGGGATGAACCATCACACCCCGTTCACGAACCAGCCGCTCCGCACACTCCGCTTCCCCAACACAGCCAGGCAGCCTGAGAACAGCACTCCATCCAGCGGCAAGTTCGAGAACGTGTAGCCGATCCGGCCGCGCCACGGAGACCCGAGCGAGCGTGGCAAGGTTAGCCCGAGCGCGTTCCAGAATCTGCTCTCGAATTCCATGCCGACCGGCCAGCCAGAACGGCAGCGCCAACTGGACCGGAGCATTCATCGACAGGAACGTATCGGCAATCACCTCCAGCCGCCCCATAGCGTCCCGGCGAAGCGCCTCCGGCCCAAAGCAGGCGAGCCAGGCTGCCTTCATCTGCGGCAGCCCGGCAATCTTGCTCATCCCGCTGAGCACAAACGTCAGCACTGGATGCTCACCCGCCGCGAAGCTCCGCGCCGCGGTCTCTCGCAACGGATAGTCGAGAAACACCTCATCGACAATCAGCGCCAGCCCATGCCGAGCACAGAGCGCCTCCAGCCGCTCCTTCTCCGCCGCGCCGGTCCAGTGCCCCGTCGGATTGTTCGGATGCACCACCAGAATCGCCCGCGTACGCGACGAGATGCTCCGCTCCAACTCCGCAAAATCGATCCACCAGCCATGGTCGTAGAACAGCGGGTAAGGTCGCAGCCGAACATCGTCCAGTGTCGCCAGAAAGTCGAAGAGCGGATAGCTCGGCTGCGCCACCAGCACCTCGTCACCCGGATCGCACAGCAGCCGGAAGAGGAAGCTGTAGCCCTCGCTGGTGCTGGTCGTCAGAACCAGCGCATCCGGATCGACCTCAGCCCCATGGTCCGCGTAGTACCCCGCCACCCCCTCACGCGCCGTCGCAATCCCACGCGGATCAGGATCGTAAACCAGCCCGCGCGCATCCGTCAGCGGCCTTAGAAGCGCCTCCGCATCGTAAGCAAACCCGCACCGCGTAGGATTCGAAATCGTCAGGTCGTAGAGCCTGCGCCCTGAAGCCCGCGCCTCGCGCACAGCGACAGCATAGTCGCTCTCGCCGAGGTCCCACTCTGTCCGTAATGAGAAGTGTCGGCTCAAAATTGTGCGATTGAATGCAAATGGTGGCCCGGGCAGGAGTCCTGATGCAGAGCGCCGCACGAGCTTGGGTGGTTTCTTGGTGGCCCGGGCAGGAGTCCAACCTGCGACCTTCGCGTTAGGAGTGCGCTGCTCTATGCAACTGAGCTACCGGGCCAACAACCCAAGTGTAACTGGTAAACTAAGGATGGAGAATTTATGCCCCAGATACAGCGTAGACGCGCAGTTTCGGTGAAGATCGGTTCGGTCCTCGTAGGGTCGGCCGCTCCCGTCGTTGTCCAGTCCATGACCAACACCGACACTGCCGACGTCGAGTCGACCGTCCAGCAGATCGCCGCCCTCGCGCGCGCCGGCTCCGAACTCGTCCGCATCACCGTCAACAACGACGCAGCCGCCAAAGCCGTTCCCGCCATCGTCGAAGGCATCCGCTCCAAAGGTTGGGAGACGCCCATCATCGGCGACTTCCACTACAACGGCCATTTGCTCCTCCGCAACTACCCCGACTGCGCCCGCGCCCTCGCCAAGTACCGCATCAACCCTGGCAACTGCTCCATCGGGCGGAAAGATGATGAAAATTTTAGGACGATGGTAGAGGTCGCCGTCGAACACCAGAAGCCAGTCCGCATCGGCGTCAACTGGGGATCGCTCGACCAGGCGCTCCTTACCAAGATGATGGACGACAACTCGAAGCTGGCCGATCCCTTGCCCGCCCGCGACGTCATGATGGAGGCGATGGTCGTCTCCGCGCTCGACAACGCCGTCGCCGCCGAGCGCTACGGCCTCCGCCGTGACCAGATCATCCTCTCCGCCAAGGTCTCCGGCGTCCGTGACCTCATCGACGTCTACACCGAACTCGCCTCGCGCTGCGACTACGCGCTGCACCTCGGCCTCACCGAAGCCGGCATGGGCATGAAGGGCGTCGTCGCCTCCACCGCCGGGCTGTCTCCTCTGCTACTCGCAGGGATTGGCGATACCATCCGCGTCTCGCTCACGCCCACCCCCGGCGGCGACCGCTCCGAAGAAATTCGCTGCGGCCAGCAGGTCCTGCAATCGCTCGGCATCCGCTCCTTCATGCCGCAGGTGACGAGTTGCCCCGGCTGCGGCCGCACTACCTCGACCTACTTCCAGGAGCTCGCAGAGCGCATCCAGAACTACCTCGTCGAGCAGATGCCCGAGTGGAAGAAGCAGTACGCGGGCGTCGAAGAACTTAAGCTCGCCGTCATGGGCTGCATCGTCAACGGCCCCGGCGAATCCAAGCACGCCAACATCGGCATCTCGCTACCCGGCACCTTCGAGGAGCCCAAGGCCCCCGTCTACGTCGACGGCAAGCTCTACACCACCCTCAAAGGCGACAAGATCGTCGAAGAGTTCCAGGTCATCCTCGACGAGTACGTCGAAAAGCGCTACGGGCGAGTGCTCGTCGGAGCTTAATCCGACTTTACTTTCCGTAGATCAGGAAGCGGATAAAATGTCCCGCGCCAGGTAACGCCGCCATCGCGCAGTGTCACAAACATCGACCGCAGCATGGAATAAACAACCAGCGCCGCACTCACCGGAAACAGCCCCCCGGCCCAGGGCGCGATACGGCTGGTTCGGCTGGACAAAGAGTAAAGCCCCACCACAGACGCAATCGCAATGAGCGCGGGAATCCGCATACCCGCAACTCCAAGCAGCACCACCGGCCCAATACAGAAAACCGCAAGCCACGCCACTCCTCCTAGCAACAACCACACGCGAAAACGAAACACCGCAAAGATATTCTTCGTCATGTTGTTGACGATGCCGAACAGCCCCGCGGCCCAATGCACATTCACCATCCCCGGAGCCGTGGCCACCCGCTGCCGCATCCCCGCGCCCTTCACGCGCCGCCCCAGCGTCAAATCCTCAAGGATCTCCATCGGCATCGCATCGAAGCCGCCCAGCTCTCGATAAGCACTGGCGCGCATGAGATTGAAGGCACCAACCCCAATCGCATCGCGCGGCCCTGGCTTCGCCACGCGCCACGTCCTGACAGCCCACAACCCCATCACCTGCAGATAACTCAGCATCATCGCTTCGCCCGCCGACTCCACGGTCATCGTAGGAAGTGTCACAAAGTGGTCAGCCCCCGTCGCCACCGCATACGCCAGCGATCGCCGCAGGATCTCCGGATGAAACACAATATCCGCATCCGTAAATAACAAATACTCAGGATCATGCCGCGCAAACACATGCTGCGTTGCCATCGCCATCGCATGCGTCTTGCCCAGCCATTCCGCAGGCAGTTCGCGGACATGCAAAGCCTCAAGCCGATCAGGATGCACCTGCGCCAGCGAGTCCATGATCTCCCCCGTCGCATCGGTGGAGCGATCATCCACCGCAACAATCCGAAGCCTCGGATGATCCTGCGCCAGCAGCGATTCGAGGCACGCCGCAATCCCAGCCGCTTCATTCCGCGCAGGAACGATCACGACCAGCGAAGGCTCGCCGCTCGGCTCACAGTCGTACTCCGGCTTCGACAGGTTGGCAACTGTGGGCAGGCCACGCGCTGCCTCCAGAAATTTACCAAGCCACGCTGCCGCGATCAGCCAGGCCAGGATTTGCACGACAAGATACGCAGAGTGCATGTGCCACTAGAATCTCACGCCGCTACAGACTCCGCTTCAGCACTTCAACCAACTTCTCCACCGATCTCACCGGAGGCTGGCAGGTATTCCCGCTGCAAACCACTGCGGAACTCCCCTCCATCTTCGGCAGATGCGGCAACGTCTCATCGAGCGCCGCCGGCAGCAGATCCGCCGGCACGCCGCTCGTCTGAACACGCTTCAGCCGCACGACGCTCTTGTTCACTGCATAACGGCCCAGCGCCGCTGCCTCCAGCCGCCGCGCCTCATCGTCTTCGCCGATCACGCAGACCTGCACCGGCACCGTTACCATCCGCTGCAACGCCAGCGCGTATGTCGCCGCATACAGACCAAAATGTTCGACCACTCCGGCAAACGTCTCCAGCGTCTCCTGCGCCTTTCCGGCATAGTCCTTGCGGCCGTTCAAAGCCGCAAGCCGGATCAGGAGAGAAGCCGCCATCGGATTCGACGCGGGCGTAGGCGAGTCCTGCAACGGCTTGCGCCGCGCCCCCAGCACACCCAGCCGCCGCTCGCCCGCCGCCGCAGTCTCCGTATCGAAGAACGCGCACCCCGCGCGGTCGTAGAACCGTGCCAGCGCAGACTCCATGATCTCCGACGCAGCCTCGTAGTACCGCATCTTCCCCGTCAACTCCCAAGCGTCCAGCGCCGCATGGCCGAGGAACACATAGTCGTCCAGCACGCCCGCCACGCGCTCTGCCGCCACCTGCGATTCGCCATACGCAACCACATGCGCCAGGCCGGCCTTCGCATCCCAAGCCGTGCTCAGCACGCGGTCCAGCGACTTCAACGCAAACGCTCGCGCCTCGGGAAGGTCCAGCACCCGCGACGCCTCCAGGTACGCCGAGATGCACATCGCGTTCCACGCCACATAGATCGTCTTGTCCACATACGGAGTCGGCCGCTCCAGCCGCGCCGCATACATCTTCTTCTTCGCCGAGGCCAGCAGCACCCGCGCAGCCTCCACACTCTCGTGCGCCTTGCGCGCCGCCACATCCAGCCCCTGTTTCACATGCAGCACGTTCTTCGCCACATTGTGATGCATGTCGCCGATCTCGCCGATGTCGTAGTACGCCGCCGCAATCGCGAGCTCATCCATCGACAGCACATCCGCCGCTTCATCCCGCGTCCAGGTAAAGTAGTCGCCGTCATCCTCCAGCGAAAAATCCGCATCCTGCGACGCATAGAACCCGCCCTGCGCGCGATCGGTCAGCCACTCATCCATCCAGCGCATGATGTCCCTGGCGACCCGCGCATACTCCGCATCGCCGAACGTCTGGAACGCGTGAACGTAGTTCTTCAGCAACTCGCTGTTGTCGTACGCCATCTTCTCGAAGTGAGGCACCACCCAATGCTCATCCACCGAGTAGCGATGAAACCCGCCCGCAAGGTGGTCGTAAATTCCGCCCTTCGCCATCTTCTCCAGCGTCAGCAGCACCGCGCGCTTCGCTGCCTCAGGCAGCGACACCGTGCCATATCCAGCCAGCGCCACCTTCGTCGTCGAAGGCCGAGAGGCCACATCGATCAACAGGTCGATCGCGCTCGAATGAGGGAACTTCGGTTGCGACCCGAACCCGCCATTGCGCATGTCCACGCTCTTCAGCGCCGACAGAACCATCTTCTCCACCAACTCCGGCCCCGGATTCCCGCTCCGTCCGGAGAACGATTCGTTATGCTCGATCGCGTCCATCACACTGCCCGCGGACTCGTTGACCTCGGCTCGGCGGTCGAGAAATGCCTCTGCCATCGTGAGCAGCACGCGCTGAAAGCTCGGCCGGCCGTGCCGGTCCTCCGGCGGAAAATACGTCCCACCAAAATACGGCTTGCCCTCCGGCGTAAGAAACGCGGTCAGTGGCCAGCCGCCCTGCCCGCTGATCGCAGAGATCGCAGCCTGATAGCGCGTATCCACATCGGGACGCTCGTCCCGGTCCACCTTCACCGCGATGAAATGCTCATTGATAATTCGCGCCGTCGCCGGGTCTTCATACGATTCGCGGTCCATCACATGGCACCAGTGGCACCATACCGCCCCAATATCCAGCAGGATCGGCTTGTCCTCCGCTGCTGCCCGGTCGAACGCTGCCTCGCCCCACTCCATCCAGTCCACCGGCTGGTGCATCGCCGACCGCAGATAGCCGGAAGCCGCCTGTGCCAGGGAGTTCATCTGCCCATAGCCCGGATCGTCCACGATCTCCGCTTGCCCCGCATTTGCCGTTGTCTCGCCATTGCTCACCATCTCACTCATACGTTCCGCGATTCCCCAGGGTCTCTTGCCTTGAAACATGCAGCGATAAAACGTGCAGCCACAAACGATGTAGCCGCAAAAATTTGCAGACTAGCCAGATTCTAGTCCTCCAGGTCAGTCCGCAAATACCACCCAAGTTCCATTACCATCGCGCCGCGTTCCAACTTTGGTCATCGCGATGTTGCTCCCTCGCACAACAGGAATGCATCGCAACTCAAACCCCGCAAACAGCAAGGGCCCGAGCCTCTTCGCCCGAGCCCTTACCGAAGTAACTGCTTTCGCCTCTACTGCGCCGGCGGCGGTCCCACCGTAATCGGCTTCGGTGGCGCCGGAGCCGTCGGCGCCGTCAGCCCCGGAATCACCGGCGCGGAAGTCATCGTTCCCGTCGCCGCGTCCGTAATGCCGATCCCATATTGATCCAGCGTATTCGAAAGAAGCTGCCGTAACGCCGCCCGGTCCTTCGCATACGCCGCGGTCGCCGAGATCAGCGAATTCTCGCCTGTCGCGAGAGTCCTCTCCTGTTGCAGCACATTGGCCGAGGTCGAAGCTCCCAGCTTGTACTTCTTCTGCTCCGCATCCAGCGACTGCGCCGCGAAATCGCGGGTTGCCTGCGCGGCCGAGACCTGTGCGCGGTCGTTGGTCAACGCAAATTGCGCGTTGATCACCTGCGCCCGCACCTGGGTATAGAGTTGCTGAAGCCGCATCTGCACCTGCCTGTACTCCATCTGCGACCTTGCCTGGTCCGCCTGCGCCACGCGGTTGCGCAGCGGGATCGTAATGTTCACGCCCACGCCCTTGTCCGGCGCCGTGTTGTTGAACAAGTCGCCCAGCACCGAGCCATATCCCACCGGGGTGACCCCTCCGTTGGAAGTCGTACAAGGCACGAATACCGGGGACCCAAACGAGGAATTGCAGTTCTCAAGAGGGTTCTGGGTTCCGCCAAGGACACTTGCGCCGTAGAAGGCATACGCATCCACCGTCGGCAGCAGCCCATTCTTCTCCGCCCGGATGGTGATCTCGTTGTTTTTCATGTTCAGCGTGGCCTGCTCGATCTGCGGGTTGTTGATGTAGGCCTCCTTCACCAGGTCCTCGACCGGCATATCCTCTTCCGGAAGGCGTTCCAGGCTTACCCGGTCGGTCGGAATCACTGGCGCGTTGACCAATGCCGGATCTTCCAGGCTGCGCGCGATCGCCTGCTTCATGATCAGTTGCTGATACTCCAGGTTCGATTGCGACGCCACCAGCGCCTGCTTGTCGGTGGCTACCGCGGAGTCCGAATTCACTACATCCAGAGGAGCCAGCGTGCCAATCTCAAGCTGCTTCCGGTTGTCCGCAGTCAACTGGGTCGACTGCGCCAGTGCGCGCTCCTTCGCCTGCTCATCCTCATACGAGCTCACCAGTCCCCAGTAGATGTTCTCCACCTGGTTCACCGTGTACAGAAGCTGTTGCCGGAAAGCTGAGTCGGTAATGCGCCGATTGTTCTTCGCCTGCACGATAAAGCGCCCGTTGATCCCCGTGCCAAAGCCCTGTAGCAGATGCTGTGTCGCCTCGATGCGGAAGGTGCTCGAAAGCTGCGGACTGAACCCCGACCGCGAACTGGTGGTCGTCTGCCTCTGGTTGTTGAACGTTGCGGAGAGCGCAGTGCCCGTCAGGAACCCTTCCGTGTACCCGAAGTCGTAAAGGCTCGTATTCGAATTCAGCTGGTTGGAGCCGGTAAGAAAGGTGCTCGACTCCTGCGTCCGTGTCATCTCATACTGTAGGTTTCCCGTAAGGACCGGATCGAGATTCTCCGGCTGAGGCCCGCCGCCGTTGGTACTCAGCACCAGTCCCGACGCGCCCGCGCCGCCGCCGCCCGCACCGCTCGACGTGCCGCCCGGCCCGCCGCCACCCGCGATCGTTGAAGTCGACCCACCCAAAGTGGTGGTCACGAGCCCCGTAGAAACGCCGCGCAGGCTCGAGCCCGCCTTCGCACGCAGAATGTCCGTATCCGCGATATCCAGATTGATTCGCGCAATCGCGATGTCGAAGTTATTCTCGAGCGCAAGCATCACCGCATCCGACAAGCTCAGATAGATCTTCCCATCGCGCAGCAGCGAATCCAGCCGCGGCGTATTGCCCAGCCGCGGCAACGGAACGTTCGTCGGCGTATAGGGCTTGATCGGGTTCTTGAACATCGGCTTCAGATGCGTGTAGTCCGTCCCCGTATCCCGCAGGTAGAGAGGCTCCGTCAACTTGGGCGCCGGTTCCTGCGGCAGGGCATCCTGGTCGGCCCCTGTCGGTGCTTGCGCCGCCGGGGTGGCTTGCTGTCCCGCCGGTGCGGCCACCGCCTGCGCCATGGCCGGCTGATTAACTCCGCTGATCAAAAGCAGCACAATCGCCGCCGTAGCCTGCATGTCCTGTAATCTCACGATTCCTGTTCTCCAAGCTCTTCTTCGCGGAACTGCCTTCGTCGGCGTCCGTCCACAAATCCTTGCAACCCCTTGCAATCACGAGGCCGCACTTAGCCATTTAGCGGTTTCATCCAGATTAAGACGTGCCCCAGCGCCGGAGAGATTCTTTAACGCACAAGAGGAAATCCAGAAATCAGCCTTACTCAACCAGTACGGCACCTTCGCCGCCGCAGACTCGTACTACGAACCCGAACGCTGCTTCGTTCCAATCGTGGGTCCTTGTCTCTTCTCCGCAGTCCGAAAGATGCAAGTATACCAACTGATTCCGAAAATTCAGTGTCCGCGAGCAGCCGATCCTCGTAACCTTCATGAACCATTCGCATCATCCTCTCCCGCCACCGGGGCGTGATACCGTCCAAAGCACGGCATGACGCACTGGAAACTCACCCTCGCCTACGACGGCACGCCCTATAACGGATGGCAGGTCCAACCCGGCCTTCCCACCATCCAGGGCACTCTCGCGGATGCCCTGCACCACATCACCGGCGAGCGCGTCCTTCCCCAGGGCTCAGGCCGCACCGACGCCGGCGTCCACGCCCTCGCCCAGGTGGCCTCCTGCACCCTCGCCGCGCCCATCCCGCCCGCGAATCTCCACCGCGCCCTCAACCGCTGCCTTCCCCCGAGCATCCGCATCCTCGCCGCCGAGCCTGCCCCACCCACCTTCCACGCCCGCCACAACGCCCTCCGCAAGACCTACGAATACCGCATCTTTCCTTCGAAACGCGATGGACAACATGCAAAAGAGGACCGCATCTGCCCTCCTTTCCTCGCCCCCTACGTCTGGGCCTGCCCCTGGCCGCTCGATCTCGCCTCCCTCAGCCGAGCCGCGACCCACATCCTCGGCACCCACGACTTCACCACCTTCGCGGCCTCCGACCCCGACCAGACCACCCGCGCCGAAGAAGACAACCTAGAAGACAACACAGCCGCAGCGCCCCGCACCACCGTCCGCACCATCTACGACTCTCAGTGGCGCACTCACGAAGACCTCATCCTCTACACCGTGACCGGCTCCGGCTTCCTCCATCACATGGTCCGCAACCTCGTCGGCACCTTCGTCCAGGCTGGCACCCACCGTCTTGATCCCAGTTCCATCCCAACTCTCCTCGCCGCCCGCAACCGCTCCGTAGCGAGCCCCACAGCCCCCGCCTCCGGCCTCTTCCTCGTCAGCGTCGAGTATCCTCCAACCTGCAACCCGCACCTTGAAACCTGCAACTCCCTATGACCGTCGCCACCCAGCTTCGCATCGCGCATCTCGCCGCCAATCCCGCGTTGCATCGCGCCTTTCGCTGGCTGCACCTTCACCAGTTGCAGCTCCGCCAATGGCAGATCGAGATGCTCCGCATCCCTGCCCCTCCCTTTGGCGAACAGGCTCGCGCCGCCTGGTTCCTCGAGCGCTTCCACCAACTCGGCCTCTCCAATCCGCACATCGACGAAGCCGGCAACGCCCTCGCCGAACTTCCTGCTGCCCACGACGGCTCTGCGAATGGCAGCGCCACCGCATCCCCCATCCTCCTCCTCTCCGCCCACCTCGATACAGTCTTTCCCCCGGGAACCCCCGCCGACCCCACCGAAATGGAGTCCGTCATCCGGGCCCCCGGAGCCTGCGACAACGCCGCTGGCCTCTCCGCCCTGCTCGGCCTGGCCGCTGCCTTCCGCGATTCAGGCCTCCTTCCCGCCGTTCCTATCCTCTTTGCAGCGAACGTAGGCGAAGAGGGCGAAGGCGACCTCCGCGGAATGCGTCACCTCTTTGATTCCGAAGCCAGCCCCTACGCCTCACGCATTGCCGCCGCCGTCGCGCTCGAGGGCGGCGGCACCTCTGCCGTCGTCACCCAGGCCCTCGCCAGCCGCCGCTTCCGCGTCACCGTCGCAGGCCCGGGAGGCCACTCGTGGACCGACGCCGGCGCTCCCAACCCCATCCTCATCCTCGCCCGCGCACTCCTCGCCCTCGAATCGCTCGACCTGCCGCACGCCGTCCCGCGCACCACCCTCAATGTCGGACACATCACCGGCGGAACGTCCATCAACTCCATCCCCTCCTCCGCCATCGCGCTGCTCGACCTCCGCTCCACCGACACCGCCCAGCTCCAGTCCGCCGAGCTGGCCCTCCGCCACTCGCTCGACCAATGGATCACCTACTCCCCATCTATCAACAGCTCCACGTCGAACACCAACACCCGCCTCACCATCGAGATCATTGGCGACCGTCCCGCCGGCGGCCTCCCCAACGACTCGCCTCTCCTCACCACCCTTCGCGCCGTCGACCGCCACCTCAGTCTGCGCACCGAACCGGGCCTCGGGTCCACCGACGCCAACATCCCGCTCTCTCTCGGCATCCCCGCCATCGCCATCGGCGCGGGAGGCCTCGGCGGCGGCATCCACACCCTCCAGGAGTGGTACGACCCCACCGGCCGCAACCTCGCCCTCCGCCGTATCCTCCTCACCCTCCTCGACACCGCCCAACTCGCCGCCCAGTCCAGCTAACCCGCAAATCGCGGGTGCCCCACATCTCGCTGTCTGAGATGTGGGTTCACAAAAGCCGGAGATGGAAGTTTCACGAAACCACAATCCCGCTCCCACCAAGACTTTCCCCGCGCATCTTGCGTCTAATCCACATAGAGCCATGCTGCCGTAGGGCCACGCGCAAGCCGTGAGCCGACCGACTATACTTACACAAGGAACATTGATACAGCGCAAGGCGTACCGTGATACGCGCACGAACGAGGACCGACCCACCCATGGACACATCGAATCAGAAAAATCTCTTCGACCGCATTCGCAATCGCCATCTCACCGCGACCTTCGCGCTTCTGACCACGCTCTCCATCGGCATCGTCGCCGGGTCCGTGCTCACCCGCGGCGTCAGCGGCAAGGAACAGACGGTCGACTCCTCCGACGCGCGCCCGCTCAATATTCCCAAGCCCCTCGACCTCTCCAACGGCTTCGCCAAGATCGCGAAGGACGTCGGCCCGGCCGTCGTCAACATCAATACCGAGTCGCTGCCCAAGCAGTCCGCCGTCAGGAAAGGCCAGCAGCAGCGCCGTCGCGTAATCCCCGTCCCCGCCCCCAACGGCGGCGATGACGGCGACCAGTCCCAATCCCCCGGCGACATGCAGGACTTCTTCAACCGCTTCTTCGGCGGCCAGGGTGGCGGCGACGACGGCGATGGCGCTGACGGCGGCGGCGTGCGCCAGGCCCTCGGCTCCGGCTTCATCGTCGACTCACGCGGCTACATCATCACCAACAACCACGTCGTCGACAAGGCCGACAAAATCTACGTCAAGCTCTCCACGGATCCCGACGGCGGCCCCGGCGACCACGGCCGTCCCGCCAAGGTCATCGGCGTCGACCCTGAGACCGACATCGCCGTCATTAAGATCGACACCACCGAGCCTCTGCCCGTCGCCAAGCTCGGCAACTCCGACGGCTCCCAGGTGGGCGACTGGGTGCTCGCCATCGGCAGTCCCTTCGGCCTCTCGAAGACCGTCTCCGCGGGCATCGTCTCAGCCAAGAACCGGTCGATCGACGAGCCCGGCCCCACCGGCGGCGTCAACCAGTTCCAGAAGTTCATCCAGACCGACGCCGCCATCAATCCCGGCAACTCCGGAGGCCCGCTGGTCGACATGGACGGCGAAGTCATCGGCATGAACACCGCCATCTACACCCAGTCCTCGGGCTCGGAAGGCGTCGGCTTTGCCATGCCTTCGAATGTCCTGGCCAGCGTGTACAACATGCTGATCAGCCCCGAGCACAAGGTCATTCGCGGCTCCATCGGCATCAGCTTCCAGGGCGCGCAGTCCTCGGCCACCGCGCGCATGTACGGCTTCGCAAGCGGCGGCGTTCTGGTCGCCGAGGTCAAGCCCCCCGACGGTCCCGCCGCAAAGGCCGGCATCAAGCCCTTCGACGTGATCGTCTCCATCGACGGCAAGCCCGTCAAGGACGGCGATGCGCTGGTCGCCGACATCTCCAGCCGCAAGGTCGGCTCGACAGTCCAACTCGGCCTGCTGCGTAACGGCGCCAGGCAAGCCGTAACCGTCGGCATCGCCGACCGCTCCAAACTCTTCGCCGACACCGGCAACGCGAGCGACAACAACTCCGGTCCCGCCGACGCCGACGTAGGCGAGGGCAAACTCGGTATCACCGTCGCCGCCGTCCCCTCCGCCCTGGCCTCCAAGCTCGGCGTCAAGGGTGGCGTCGCCATCTCCTCCGTCCGTCCCGGCTCCTTCGCCGACGACATCAACCTCGCCAAGGGCGACGTCATCACCGAGATTAACAAGAAACCTGTAAGCGACGAGGCCACCTACCGCGCCATCGTGGCAAGCCTCAAATCCCACGATGACGTCGTCTTCGTCGTCCGGCGTTCCGCCACAACCGGCATCACCGTAGTAGGCGGAACCCTCCCATAAAACGCTGGATGGCCCACCCTTTGCAGCTTCATTCGCAAAGGGTGGGTTCATTCCGCCACAGAAACCCCTCTGCCGTGCTGCTTTCCTTCCCCTGCCTCCTATCCACCCCAATACCGGCAACGAAGAGCACCAGATCGCAATACCCCAAATTGGTCAGCTCGTGGAACCGATGTGGATGCGCCAATTGCGATTTCCAATTGCCAGAATCACGAACTCCGGTATACCTTTCTGATGACTCCAATGTCTTTGCAACACAGGAGTCATACTGCGCAATGAGGCTTTCTCCAACTATGCGGTTCGGTAAATTCACCCTTCTTTCAGCCTGCATCCTCGGCACAGCGGTTCCAGCGCTGGCCTTCACGCATGCTCGCCGCGGCCCCACCTCACCCCACCTCTTTCATAAGCGCGCCACCAAGGCCAAACCGCTCGGCCAGCGCGCCATCGATGACGAGCGCGCCACCCAGATCCAGACCGCCCTCATCCAGGCCGGCTACCTCGCAGGAACCCCCTCGGGCCACTGGGATGACCAGACCGAAGCGGCCATGACCAAACTCCAGTCCGACAACGGCTGGCAGACCAAACTCGTCCCCGACTCCCGCGCCATCATCAAGTTGGGCCTCGGACCGAGCAACGACGGTGTCCCGGATGAGACTGCTGCCCTCGGGGCTGGCTCCTCCGACGCCGTCGCCCGGCGCTAACCTCAATCCACTTTCAGAAAAATCGGGGCAGGCCTCTTCAGGCCCGCCCCATTTTTGCTCCCCAGCAAAACCTTCCTGAACTAAGCGACCTTCCGGCTCCCGGCTTGCTTTTTCGCTGCCGAACTCTTCCCCGAAGCCGAATTGTCCGCGCGCAGCCCAGCCAGCGCCACCCGCAGCCGAACCACAGCCGAAGAGTGAATCTGCGACACGCGCGACTCCACCACGCCCAGCGTCAGACCAATCTCCTTCATCGTCAGCTCCTCATAGTAGTAGAGCGTCAGCACCATCCGCTCCTTCTCCGGAAGCGCTTCGATCGCGTCGATCAGCCTCTGCTTCATCTCGCCCTGCAGGCATCGGAACAGCGGGTCCTCGTCCGGCGAGCCGGGAAGATACGCCAGTTCCTCATCCCCCGAATCCTCCGTCCGCTCGATGTGCAGGCTGCCGATCTCAAGCCCCTTCAACTCGCCCAGCAATTGTTGATACTCCAGCAGGCTGATCTCCATCTCCCGGGCGATCTCCTGCTCCGCGGGCACGCGTCCCAGCTTGTGTGTCGCCGCACGAACCGCCTCTTCCACCGCGCGTCCCTTGCGACGCAGCTCCCGCGGGCTCCAGTCCACCGTCCGCAGCGAATCCAGAATCGCGCCGCGAATCCGGAACTGCGCATAGCTCTTGAACTGCACCTGCTTGGTATGGTCGAACTTCGAGAACGCGTCGATCAGCCCCACCACGCCCGCCGAGATCAGGTCGTCCAGCTCCACATGCTGCGGAAGCCGCTCGTGAATGCGCCGCGCAAGATAACGCACGGTCGGAAGATGCTCGACCAGCAGTTGATCCCGGTCCGGAATCACGCTGCTCGAGCGTTCGCCCGATCCATCCAGCTCAATCCCGGTCGGGGTAAGAAGCGGCAAATCGGCAATCCCCCTCGTGCCCCCTGATATCGCCTGCATTGGCTGTGTTGAAAGTCTCCCGTTGCGCATCGTGTCTACCTGTCTCCAATCGAAAATCGCCGGACTTCCGGCTCCAGTGCCATCCTCTGTGTCTGTATCGAGCGGCTACGCTTGAGGAGAAAGCACGGCAAGGGCCACACCGGAGTAACGTTCCATTAGGCTTCTCTCAGGGTGTGCCAAAATCGTTCGCTCCCGCATTCCGATTCGTCGAATTTTCCCGGATTTCCGCACCGATCGGCAAAAAATACGCGCCCGCTACTTGGCCCTGATCCAGCTTCAGAAAATTTCTTCCCGCCCGCAAACGCTCCATCCCGCCTCCTCGAACCTTAGAACTCCCTCATCCTCCGCCTGCGTTCTCTAACTTCTCCGCGCCCGCCGATATCGGATATCCTCCACTCCAATCTCCGGATTCACCCCCGCCAGAATCGCCCCTCGCTCCAGTACATGCATCAGCTCGCGGACATTCCCCGGCCATGCATGCTCCCGCAGCCGCACCAGCGCCTCCGGCTGCAACCGCTTCCTCGACCCGTCCGGCCCCATCAGCTCCAGAAAATGCTCCGCCAGCGCCGGAATATCCTCCATCCGCTCCCGAAGCGGCGGCGCCTCGATCGGAAACACTGCCAGCCGGTGATACAGATCGAGCCGGAACGTCCCCTCAGCCGACCTCTGCTCCAGCGGCTGATGGGTCGCCGCGATCAGCCGCACATCTACCCGCGTTGTCTCGTTGTCTCCTACCCGCTGCAGCTCGCCCGACTCCAGAAACCGCAGCATCTTCGCCTGCATCCCCACCGGCATCTCGCCAATCTCGTCCAATAGCAGCGTCCCTCCGTGCGCCGCCTCGATCCGACCTATCCGGGATTGCACCGCCCCGGTAAACGCTCCGCGCGTATGCCCAAAAAGCTCCGCCTCCAACAGAGACTCCGGAATCGCCGCGCAGTTCAGCACCGCGAACGGTCTCCCCGCCCGCATGCTCAGCCGGTGCAGCGCCGCCGCGACCACCTCTTTGCCCGTCCCCGTCTCGCCCTCGATCAGCACCGTCGTCGGCCTCGGCGCCACCAGCCGGATCAGCCGCTTCAACTCGCGCATCGCCTCGCTCTCTCCAACCAGCTCCGGCAACGCATCGTCCTCCGCCAGTCGCAAAGCACCGGACACATCCGCCACCCCAGGCCGCATCGAAATCCCACTCCGCCGCAGGCTTCCCTCCAGAACCCCATCCGTCCTTGATCCATCCGTCACAGTTCCGTCCGGCCTCAGCCGATATGCCTTCGCCGTCCGCGCCGCCGCCTGTTCCGGTCCATCCCCCGGCCGCACATGCCGCGAAGTCTTCGCTCCACCCAGCGCCTCCCGCATCGCATGCAGCAGTTCATTGCGCCGCGAACTCCGGATTCCTTCGCCTTCAAGCAATCCGGCCAGCTCGCCGCCATGCAGGGCCAGCATGTCCATCTCCGGATACAGCATCCGCACATGCCCCGCAAACTCACCCACCTCCAGGTCGGGCAGCCAGTTGTCCACCAGCATGGCCTCGGCCGGCTGTTGCTCAACGAGCAGGATCGCCTCCGCGCCGCCGCCTGCCTCGCGCACGCGCCAGCGCAATCCGTTCAGCCGTTCCGCCAGCCGCGCCTTCAACCGCACATCTGCACTCACCACCACAACGGTTCGTACCTCAGCGGCACGTTCCATCTCTCCACCCCTGACCGCCTCAGACAGACGCGCCGTCATCGCGCCGCGCCAATTCCATCTGAGCCCTGTCCGGCGCTCGCCGCCTGCTGCATCGCGGCACGCACCGAATCGCGCATCGAAGCTACGGCCACTGCCAGCCGCGCGCACTCCGTCAGCCCCGCCTCCACCGCGTCCCGATAGGCATCCGGAGTGTGGACGAGTTCCGCCATCTCCAGCCGGCACTGCAGCGTCGTCAGCGGCTGACAAAGCTCATGCAGCGCCGCGCTGATGCGCTGCAACTCCTGATCCCCAGGAATTCCGCCTGCCATATCTCCCCGCTCACGCATCGGCCACTCCACTCAGCACATACCCCTCACCGCGCACCGTCCGAATCACAGACTTTCCTCCTGCTCCCAACCGACCCAGCTTCTTCCGCAAGTAATTGATATAGACCTCCACAATGTTGGTCGCCGCACCCTGCCCGCTCGGTCCCGCCGCCCCCACCGCGGGCCAGACCTCGTGCATCAGTTCCGCGCGGCTACACACCCGCTCCCCCTTGCGCCGCAGCAGCGACTCCAGCAGCGAGAACTCCGTCGCCGTCAGGTCAACCTCGTGTCCCGCCTGGGTCACCCTGCGCTCCGCGCGGTCCATCTCCAGCGCGCCAAACCGCATCACTGAATCCTCAAACTTCCCCCGTCGCCGCCCCAGCGTCTTCACCCGCGCCCGCAACTCCTGCAGCGAAAACGGCTTCAGCATGATGTCGTCCGCCCCCAGCTCCAGGCATCTCAGTCTCTCCTCCAGTTCGCCTCGCCCGGTCAGCACCATCACGGACGTTGATCCAAAGCGATCGCGCATCTCCACCAACACATCCATCCCATCCTTCCGCGGGAGTCCCAGGTCGAGCAGCATCAACTCCGGCTGACGCCGCGCCGTCGACGCCAGCGCGGCCTCTCCATCCCCCGCAACAGATGCGTCGTGCCCATCGAGCCCCAGCCCTCTCATCAGAAAATGTCCCAACGCCACATCATCCTCAACAATCAATACGTGCACAGGCAGCCCCTTTGAAATCAGCCCAACAGGAGAATGAACTCTCCTTAGAACTCTCTTATCGGCTCGATCCATCCACTTCATCTGTCGCATTCTCGGACACCATCCACCTGGCACAGCAGCAGCAGACCTATAAAAGCTCACTTCCTACTCTCCTCTGCCTTTCCTCCGAACCACAATCAATCCATAACTTCCGAACCTCAAAAATTCCCGATTCCGAACCGTTCCTTGACAGCCCAACCCACCCAGCGACTATGCTCAACCTCGCAAACCAACGCGCGAAATCGCCGCTTCCCAAAGCTGGCCCGGAGCCCCTCAACACCATGTCGACCAATACCGCCAGCCTCGCCGAAGAGGGCTTCACCGCTTCGGCTCCCGATAAGTCCAATACCCGATGGTTCGTCTGCGCGCTGCTCTTCGCCGCCACCACCATCAACTACATGGACCGCTCGGCCTTCGCCTTCATTGAGCCCCTTCTGCATCATGTGGACTTCATGGGCTGGAATTTTGCCGCCGATCAGTTCCACCAACCGGTCTTCGACAACAACTTCGGCAACGTGCTCATCTTCTTCCAGATCGCCTACGGCGTCGGCTTCCTCTTCGCCGGCCGCATCATCGACAAGCTCGGCACGAAGACCGGTTACGCCATTGCCATCGCCATCTGGGCGCTCTCCTCCATGAGCCACTCGCTGGTCGGCTCGGTCGCCGGCTTCTGCCTCGCCCGCGTCTTCCTCGGCCTCGGCGAGTGCGGCAACTTCCCTGCCGCCATCAAGGCCACCACCGAGTGGTTTCCCGCCGAGGATCGCGCCAAGGCCGTCGGAATCTTCAATTCGGGCACCTGCGCCTCCTTCTTCCTCGCCCCTCTGCTGATCGGCTTCGCTACAACACATTACGGATGGCGCGCCGCCTTCCTCGCCACCGGTTCGCTCGGCATCCTCTGGCTTGTCGTCTGGCTCAGCTTCCCCTACAACCGCCTCCGCCGCGCGTCCACGCAGACCCAGGCTAACCTCGAGGCCGACTTCGCCTCCCAGACCCGCTACGGCGGCAACATCCCGCTCTCCGTCCTGCTCCAGCGCCCAGGCACCTATGCCTTCGCCATCGGCAAGGGACTCACCGACGGCGTCTGGTGGTTTTATCTCTTCTATCTCCCCGAGTTTCTCAACCGGAACTACGGCCTCGATCTCGCACATGCCTACTGGTTCATCGTTACCGTCTACGTCATCTCTACCTTCGGGTCCATCTTCGGCGGATCCCTCTCGGGTTGGCTCATGAAGCACGGCCACTCCGTCAACAGCGGACGCAAGCTCGCCATGCTCTCGATGGCCATCCTGGTCCTGCCCCTGGTCTTTGTTCCTCACATGGGCGCGGTCTTCCCCAGTAATCCGTGGCCCGCCACCCTGCTCATCGGCGTCGCAGCGGCAGCCCATCAAGGATGGTCGGCCAACCTGTTCTCCACCCCCACCGACATGTTCCCCTCCACCGCCGTCTCCACCATTGTGGGCATCGGCGGAGCGGCAGGGGCGGCAGGCGGCGCCGCCTTTACCTGGGTGGTCAAGCGCAACCTGTCGCTGCACCCCCTGCTCATCTTTTCGATGGCCGCCGCGGTCTATCTCATCTCGCTCGCCATCTTCCACCTGCTCGTCCCTCGCCTGGGAGTGACGCGCGCCGAAGCAGAGACTGCCTAGACGCGCGAAGAAGCATCGCCGTGATACGCTTCTCAAAATTGGGTTTGAAGGACGGACAGACGAAATGGCAGGGCGGACGAAAAAAGATGTCAGCGAAGAAGCCGGCGGACACAGCCAGCTCACCTTACAGGTTGTCGCGCACGTACGCGCCCTGATCGCCTCCGGAGCGCTCCGCCCCGGCGATCGCCTTCCCCCCGAGCGGGAGCTCGCCCGCGAACTCAAAATCTCCCGCTCGTCCCTTCGCGCAGGCATCGGTTTCCTCGCCGCCATGGGCGTCCTGAAGTCCCGCCACGGCGCCGGCACCTTCGTATCCACCGGCCCTCCCGCGCTCGACTCCAGCTCCCTCTCCGTCCTCGGAGCCCTCCACGGCTTCCTTCCCTGGCAGATGTTCGAAGCCCGCCTCGTCATCGAATCCTCCGTCGCCTCCCTCGCCGCCGAGCGCGCCACCGACGAGCACATCGCCGAGCTGGCCGAAGAGGTCGCCGAGATGTACGCCTCCCTCACCGACCCCCAGGAGTACCTGATCCACGACGTGCGCTTCCACCGCACCATCGCCCGCGCCGCGGGCAACCCCATACTTGCCGCCCTCATGGAGACCATCACGGCGAATCTCTACGACGGCCGCCGCCTCACCGTGCAGAACTCCCAGGACCTCAAAGAATCCGCCGAGATGCACCGCGAGATCTATCGCGCCATCCGCTCCCACAACCCTCCGCAGGCCAAACACACCATGGAGCAGCACCTCAACCTCGCCCGCATGGCCCAGGCCGCCGAGCCCAACACCCCCCAAACCATCACCCACACCCCCGCCGACCCCGCCGCCACCAAATAGCCTTAGCCCACCTCCGAGCTGGGTGCCCCACATCTCGATTCTGAGATGTGGGTTTGCCGCCAACACCGCGCCCACGGCCTCCACCCTGCTAAACTGGCCTTTCCGATGCCCGACACCCCAAAAAAGTTCTACCTGACGACCCCGATCTACTACGTCAACGCCCGCCCCCACATCGGCCACGCCTACACCACCATCGTCGCCGACGTAGTCGCCCGCCGCCACCGCCTCCTCGGCGAAGACGTCTTCTTTCTTACCGGTACCGACGAGCACGGCCAAAAAATCGAACGCGCCGCCGCCGCACAGGGCATCCCACCCCAGCAGTTCGCCGACCAGGTCTCGCAGTCCTTCGCCGACCTCTGGAAGCGCATGGGCATCACGAACGACAAATTCATCCGCACCACCGACCCCGCCCACAAACGCGGCGCGCAAAAGCTCTTCCAGACGCTCTTTGACAACGGCTACATCGAACTGCGCTCTTATACCGGCACCTACTGCGTCTCCGACGAGGCCTTCGTCGACGTGCCAGTCGGCACTCCTTGCCCAGAGTGCGGCCGCATCACCGAGACCATCACCGAAGAGAACTTTTTCTTCAAGCTCTCCTCCTTTCAACAGCAGCTCATCGACCTCATCGAGTCCGGCACCCTCAGCGTAGAGCCCGAATCCCGCCGCAACGAAGTCCTCAGTTTCGTCCGCGGAGGCCTCAAAGATCTCAGCATCTCCCGCACCAGCTTCAAATGGGGAATCCCCGTACCAAACAACGAGAAGCACGTAATCTACGTCTGGCTCGACGCCCTCACCAACTACATGTCCGCCATCGGCTACGGCTCCGACGCCCCCGCCGACATCGCCCAGTTCGAAAAATACTGGCCCGCCGACCTCCACCTCGTCGGCAAAGAGATCATCCGCTTCCACTGCGTCTACTGGCCCGCCTTCCTCCTCGCCGCGAAGCTCCCTTTGCCGAAAAAAATACAAGCCCACGGCTGGCTCCTCTTCGAAGAATCGAAGATGAGCAAATCCCGAGGCAACATCGTCCGCACCGAAACCATCCTCGACGCCTTCGGCCCCCTCTGCCCACCCACCCCAGCCGTCCTCGACCCCACCCCAAACGCTGTCATCCTGAGCGAAGGCGCTTCAGCGCCGCAGTCGAAGGACTTGCTTGCACCCGACACCGCCACATCCGCCGGAACCTTTCCGCCACAAAACTCCCCCACCAAAGCCCAACAAGACCTCTTCGCCGCCGACATCCTTCGCTACTTCCTACTCCGCGAAATCCCCTTCGGCCAGGACGGCAGCTTCAGCTTCGACGCCGTAATCCAACGCTACAACGCCGACCTGGCCAACGGTTACGGCAACCTGGTAAGCCGTACGCTTAACATGATTACGCAGTATTGTGGTGCAGCTGTTCCCCAAGTCTCGGACGATCTTCGAAAAGATGTGACGGATGTAGCTTGGGCTATAGGCATCATCAATCTAGCCCCCAGTTCGATCGGAACCATCCCTCAAATTTCTACAGACTACGTTCGAGCTTCGTCTATCCCAACTCGGCGAACATTCGATCAAGCATTCGAAATCTTGGAGCTTGGACGAGTTATGGAAACCTTCAAGACCGCGGTTAGCATCGCTGATGGGTACATAAGTAGCCACGAGCCTTGGAAACTCGCAAAGTCAGACGCCATCGATAGCAGGTTGAAGCTCGAAGAAACTCTTTACATTGCGGCGGAAACAGTACGCATCATTACCGCCCTCCTCTACCCCATCCTCCCTTACGCCACCGCCTCCGTCTGGCAACAACTAGGCCTCGGCTCCATCGAAGAAGCCGCGCGCAACGGCGAACTGAAAGACCTCCAATGGGGCGGCCTCAAACCCGGCACAAAACTAGGCCCACTCGCCCCCATCTTTCCCCGAGCAGACAAAGGACTCGCCCAGATCATGACCGAAATGGAATCCCCCGCCACACCCGCACCCACCGCCGAGCCCACCCTCGCCGAAACTCCAGCAGTCGCCTCTCAACCTGCAACCGGCAACCCGCAACCTGCAACTATCTCCATCGACGACTTCCTCAAAATCGATCTCCGCGTAGCCCAGATCGTCGTAGCCGAGCGCATCCCCAAAGCCGACAAGCTCCTCCGCCTCGAAGTCGACCTCGGCCCAACATTTGAGCCAGCGCGCCGCCAGATCCTCTCCGGCATCGCCAAACACTACACCCCCGAAGAACTCATCGGCCGCCGCATCGCCATCATCGCCAACCTCGCCCCCCGCAAGATGCGCGGCCTCGAGTCCCACGGCATGCTCCTCGCCGCCTCAGCCGACGACCACGGCAAACCCATCCTCGCCACCTTCTCCGACGAAGTCCCCCTCGGCTCCCGCATCCGCTAACGCCCTTTAAATTCGAGTAGGACCTGCGGTCGTCTTTTGCCGCCACATCGCTTCACGCTTTCGGCCATTTAACCCTTCTGCACCGGATCTTCTCGCCCAATCGCAATCACAAAATAATTCGCCGGCGTCGTCCCCACATTCTTCAATCCATGCAGCACGTTCGAAGCCGCGAACCCCACCCCGCCCGGCCCAATCTTCTGCATCTTCCCCGCGATATTGAACTCCACCGACCCCTCGCGAATCAGCATGAACTCCGAGTGCTTGTGCTGGTGCGGCGGATGCGGCTCATGCCCCGGCAGCAGCATCGTCTCATGCATCTCCACTGCCTCGCCCGTCGGCAGCACGCCGCGTATCACCGCTCGCGATTCCCCATTATTCGTCTTCACCACGGGCAGTTCGCCAAAGCGAAACGCCTTCGCCTGCGTCAGCACCGGTTCGCCCGTCGATCCAGGCGGCGGGGGCACTGCCATCCGGTCGGATGGAACCTGGGTTACGGTCTGTGCCTCGGAATCGGCCGAAGCCGCGGCTAGCGCTGCGAACGAAGAGAGAGCCACACAAAGATCACGACGGTTCATAGTCATGTGCAAAATCCTACTTCGCCCCGTGCTGCTCGCGCTACTTCGCGTCCCCGCCAATCGCCACCACAAAATACTTCGCCGGCACCTGCCCCACATTCTTCACTGCATGCTTCGTCCCAAACGCAACATAGAACACCCCACCCGGCCCCACCTGCTCCGACACCATCTTCCCGTTCACCTCGTGCTGAAACTCCAGCTCGCCCTCCCGCACCAGAATGAACTCCGAGTGCTGAATCACATGCGCCGGATTCGGCGTCGCGCCCACCACCTGCATCGACTGGTGCAGATTCACCACCTCGCCCGTCGCCAGCGTGCCATGCGCAATGTCGCGGCTCTCCCCGCCATTCGCCATCGTCCGCGTCGCCTGCTGGTCGAACGGAATCGCCCGCGCCGCGCCCACCGTCCCACCACCAGCCGCCGGCGTATCAGCCGAAGCATGCACCCTCAACAAAAACGACCCGCCCAACCCAAGCACGGCAACAAGCGCAAACAAACCGGCACGACGAACAGTATTTTTCATGCCGCAATCCTACCCCAATTTGCAACCACTTCGCTGCTGTAAAGATCGATTCGCGGCCTTCGCTTCTAGGTACCCCAAGCCTTTAGGCTTGGGTCTCTCAGACCTAAAAGACAAGGGCTTTAGCCCCTGGGGTATGCCCTCTTTCCCAACCAACACCTCCTCAAAAAGCGAGTACCCTTTTCCTAGACATGTATCTCATCGACTCTCACGCCCACCTCGACATGTACGCCGACGACCTCCCGCAAGTCCTCACCCGCGCCCACGCCGCCGGCGTCCAAACCATCCTCGCCATCGGCATCGGCGAAGGCCCCTCCGAGATGCACCACGCCCTGGCGATAGCGGAAAAAAATGCACAAGCCATCGCCGAAGCCACCAACGCCACCAACCTCCCCACGATCTACGCCAGCGCCGGCATCCACCCGCAGGAAGCCCACCAGGCCACCTCCGAAGCTCTCGCCCAGCTCGCCACCCTCGCCCAGCGCCCGCTCTGCATCGCCATCGGCGAGATCGGCCTCGACTACTACCACCTCGAAAACCCCGGCATCCCCACCCAGCACGCCGCCTTCATCGCCCAGCTTCACATCGCTGCATCCGCGCGCAAACCCATCCTCATCCACTGCCGCACCTCCGAACTCGCCACCTCCGCCGCCAAACAAAAATTCGGGGCGGCCGACGCCTGGGAAGATACCCTCGCCCTCCTCACCGAACACTGGAGCCCAAGCGCCCGCGGCAACGACGATCAAGCGCGCGGCAACACACCCGCAGGCATCATGCACTGCTTCTCCGGAACCGTCGACCAAGCCCGCCGCTCCCTCGACCTGGGCTTCTACCTCTCCTTCGCCGGCAATCTCACCTACCCCGCCGCCAAAACCATCCGCGAAGCCGCCACCTTCGCCCCCGCCGACCGCATCCTCATCGAAACCGACGCCCCCTTCCTCGCGCCCATCCCTCACCGCGGCGAACGCAACGAGCCCGCTCTTATCCCCCACACCGCCGCCGCCCTCGCAACCCTCCGCAACCTGACCCTCGAAGCACTAGCACACCAAACCACCGCCAACTTCCACACCCTCTTCCCCACCACCTCATAAACGCCTTTGCTTACTCCTCCCTACTCCCTATTCCCTACTCCCTGTCCTATACTGTCCTTCATGGCCTCAGATAACAGCTTCGACGTAGTCAGCAAAGTAGACCTCGCAGAGGTCAAAAACGCGGTCGATCAGGCGACGAAGGAAGTCAACGCCCGCTTCGACCTCAAGGACTCCAAGTCCAAGATTGAAATCGAGGGCACCGAAGCCCTCCAGCTCGCCTCGCAGGACGAGTACAAGCTAGCCGCCGTCATCGAGATCCTCTCGCAAAAGCTGGTCAAGCGCGGCATCTCCCTCAAGAACCTCGAGTATGAAAAGATCGAGCCCGCCTCGAACTCCTCCGTCCGCCAGAAGATCAAGCTCAAGCAGGGCATCCCCTCCGACAACGCAAAAAAGATCGTCGCCATGATCAAGGACTCCAAGCTCAAGGCCCAGGCCAGCATCCAGGGCGACACCGTCCGCGTCGTCAGCAAAGACCGCGACGTTCTCCAGCAGATCATGGCCAAGCTCCGCGCCGGCGACTTCGGCGTGGAACTTCAGTACACCAACTTCCGCTCCTAGTACCACCGCACTAATCAGTCGTCATTCCGGACAATGCCCGGAATCTCAATATTTGCCTTTGTTCCTCACAGATCGCTTTTCACCCTGTGCGAAAATCGCCCACCCGCGTTGACTTCACAACTTACCGCAAATTCCCCCGCACTTACCTGCTACTCTAGCTTTCGAGTGAGCACTCTCTCCATCGCGACCGCAAAAGAGGTCTTCGACCTCCTCCGCGACGACCTCGCCGCCATCGAGCAGGAGTTCCTCAAGCAATCCGCCTCCCCGGTCGAAGTCGTCACCGACATCGCCCAATACCTGATGTCCGGCGGCGGCAAGCGCATCCGCCCCTTGCTTCTCCTTCTCTCCGCAAAATCTCTCGGCTGCACCACCCACTCGCGCATCCGCCTCGGCGCAGTCGTCGAGATGCTCCACACCGCAACCCTCGTCCACGACGACATCATCGACGAAGCCGACACCCGCCGCGGCCGCCCCTCCTCCAATACCACCTGGGGCAACGCCAAGTGCGTCCTCGCCGGCGACTGGCTCTACATGCAGTCCTTCTCCACCGCCCTCGAAGAGCGCAACTTCCGCGTCTTGGATCTCTTAATATCCCTGACCCAGCAGATGGTCGAAGGCGAGCTCCTCCAGATGCAGAAGCTCGGCCACCTCATCAACGAAGAGGAGTATTTCGACCTCATCTACCGTAAGACCGCCTGCCTATTTAGCGTCTCCATGCAGCTCGGCGCAGCCATCAGCCACACCGATCCCGCCATCGAATCCCAGCTCGGCGAATACGGCCGCAACCTCGGCCTCGCCTTCCAGATCGTCGACGACGTCCTCGACCTCACCGCCGCCGAAGAGGTCCTCGGCAAACCCGCCGCCTCCGACCTCCGCGAAGGCAAGGCCACCCTCGCCGTCATCCACGCGCTCGAGCGCGGCACCGGAGCCGACCGCGAAGCCATCCGCACCGTCCTCGCCGACCGCAGCTTCGCCACCGTCTCCCACCCCGCCATCCTCGAAGTGCTCAACCGCCACGGCTCCCTCGCCTATGCCATGGATACCGCCTGCGCCTACGCCGAAGCCGCCCGCCTCTCCATCGCCGACCTCCCCGACTCTGAAGCCAAGCGCGCCCTCCTCTGGGTCCCCGGCTTCGTCACCACCCGCGACCGCTAGTCTAGGAACGATCGACGAGGCGCGGCTGGCGCTCCTTCAATTCCAGCAGCAGCGCCTCTACCCGATCGCTCTGTTCCATATTCGCGAAGCGCTCGTCCAGTGTCTCGGAGGACGCGACGGCCAGCAATGTGCGTGAGGCTTGATTGCGTGCGTCCGCCTCGTTCACGCGCGCTGAAAGCCGTGCCAGCTTCGCCTGCGATCCATCGTTTTCGATCATTTTCTGGGCTGCGTGCGCCTTCTGCACGGCGCGATTACGGCGCAGTTGCGTGATCAGCAGCTCCACGCGAGCCTGGGTCTCGGTGAGCTTCTGCTGGAGCCGGGTGTAGGCCGCGCGCAGCGTCTCGGTCTCGGCGGTCTGGTCGTCGTGCTGCTGGGCGAAACCCTCGGCCATGCGCTGATGGGAGAGAGAGCGTTCGAGCGCGGCGCGGGCCAGGTCGTCCTGCTGCTTGCCGACGGCGAGCTCGGCCTTGCGCAGCCACTGCGCCTGCGAGCTCTCCTGCTCGGTCTTCTTTTTGAGGAGAAGATGCTGGTCGGCGATGGCGATCGCGACCTGGGTCTTCACCTGCATCAGCTGGTTTTCCATGTCGAGCACAAGCTGGCGTGCGAGTTTCTCCGGATCTTCCGCTTTCGAGATCAGGTCGTTGATGTTGGCGCGAAGCAAGGTGGAGACGCGTTCGAGGAGTGCCATGGTGGTCTTCCTTTCGACCTGGCCGAAGACGGCCCAGGGTGTGATGCAGACAGGTTAGTAGCGGCGGCCAAAGAGGCGCTCCAGGGCGACCAGAGCGAGGACGGTCATCACGCCCATGCCGCGAGGACGTCCCCATGCGTAGGGGCCATATCCCCAGCCACGCTGGTACCAGCGGTGATAGCGAGCCATGCGAAAGGGCGCGGCAACGATCCGGACCACAATCGAGATAAGGGTCGCGGCGATGACAAGCGGTATGAAGATCAGGTGAAACATAAACCTTCCTTTTTGGGTTGAGCTTCGTGGATGGATGAGGGGCCTGGGACTGCGTTCGCAGGGTCAGGACCCTCGCATGCGATGAGTGACTACAACGCTTTCCCGTCCGGCTCCTCTCTTGGCTTCATGGCCTTGACGTTGGCCATCAGGTCCGACATCTTCATGCCGCTGAGGGCCTCGAACAATGCGGGGACCTGCGCCGCGATCTTCGTCATGTCGCCGGTGATCTTGCTGACTCCGGTCTGCTGGTCGGAACCGGTGGAGACGATGGTGATCTTGTCTACTTTGGAGAGCGGCTCGGACATGGCGCGAACTACATCCGCCATGTTGGTGATGAGCTTGTCGACGACGGCGGCCTGCGACCACTCCTGATAGGCCACCGCCTTGACGTTCATCGCCTTGGCCTCGGCCTCGCCCTTGGAGAAGATGATGTCGGCTTCAGCCTCACCTTGCAGGCGAGTGATCGCCGCTTGAGCTTCACCTTGCGCGCGAGCGGCCGCGGCACGGCCTTCGGCTTCGGTGGTGATGCGGGCCTTCTCGGCGGTGGCGATGTTCTGGATACGACGCGCCTCGATCTCCGAGCCCTTGAGGACTGTTGCGATCAGCTCCTTCTCGTGCCGTAGAATTTCCGCCTCTTGCACCTTTACCTGCTGCTCCTTTTCGATCTGCAGCACCTTGACCTGTTCGGCGACGACCTGCTGCTGCATGACGTTGGTCTGCAACTCGTAGGCCTTGTCGGCGGTAGCCTCCTGGCGGCGCGACTGTTCGGTGTACTGCGCCTTCTGGATGTCGAGGTCGCGCTGTGCTTCAGCCTGCTTACCCAGCGAAGCCGTCTCCGCGATAACGCGGTCGCGGTCGCTGGCGGCCTTCGCAATCGCCGCCTCGCGCAGAGCATTCGCACGGCGAATCGCGGTGTCGCGTTCGGCTTCGGCTGCGGCGATCTCCGCATCGCGCTTGATGCGGGCGATGTCGGGGCGGCCCATGTTGGTGATGTACTCGTTCTTGTCGCGCACCTCGCGGATGGTGAAGCTGACGACCTCGAGGCCCATCTTCGACATGTCGTCCATGCAGGTGGAACGCATGCGCTCGGCCACCATCTCGGGCTCTTTGACGATCTGCTCCACCGTGAGCTGGCCGATGATGCCGCGCAGATGGCCCTCCATGACGAGACGGATGAGGCTCTCGCGCTGGTCGGGGGTCTTCGAGAGGAACTGTTCGGCGGCGGTGAGGATCGACTCGTTGTCGGAGCGGACTTTGATCTGTGCGACCGCCTCAACGGTGACTGCGACGCCCTGGTTGGTGTAGAGGTCCTGCTGCGGCGCGACGTCGAAGCTCATCAGCTCGAGCGTCAGTTCGCGATAGGTTTCGACCACAGGGAAGATGACGGCCGCGCCTGCTTTGATAACGCGCGGCTTGCGAAAGCCATAGACGATGATGGCCTGGTTGGGGCCAGCCTTGCGAAACATCCGGGCGAGGCCAGTAAACAAGAGGAGGATCGTGACGACTGCGAGTCCTACGATGATGGCGAGCGTACTCTGCATAGACTTTCCTTTGGGTGCAGGTTGAGTGAAGGTTGAACTACGAGGTTGGGCGATGGGGAAGATCGTCGAGCGGGCTGACGTACGCGATGCCGCGCGCATAGCGAAGCACAACGACCTCGGTGCCGCGCGCGATGGCAGCGCCCGATTCGCTGCGAGCGGCTGCGCTGCGACGGGCGTCTGCCTGGGAGAAGAGAATTTCGCCGATGCCTCCGTCCGCGCGAATCTCATCCGAGACGCGGGCGAGCACTCCGTCCATGCGCGTATCGTCCGCGGACAGAATGCGCTCGCGCGGCAGCAGGAGCTTGAATAGCGCCACGTACAAAACCGCTGCGGCTGCCAGCCCGGAGATCGCGGCGAGGAGCAGGACGAAGGGCGCATAGAGCGAGCTGTAGCGGCCCAGCAGATAGCCCGCGCCGCCGAACCAGCAGAGAAATGCGGGCAGCGTGAATCCGTTGAGCGCAGAGAGATGGCCGCCCGGCTTTGCGTGGCCGTGCAGAGGCGCATGCCGGACGTGACCGATGTGCAGGCGTCCCATGCCGCTGAATGCCGCTAAGATGCTGAGCGTGAATCCCAGGACGAAGCAGATGAGATAGAGCGTGATCATTTGGAGGCTTTCTTCCTGCGTGGTGAGGGCGCCGCCACGATCGGCGGAGTATCCGCTGGGCTAAGGACGGCGGCAAGGCGCTCGACCAGCGCGGGCGTCTTGAGGATGGACTCGAGCAGCAGCAGGCAGCGGCGCGAGTCGCTATGATGCGCGAGCGCAAGCAGCGCGCGACAGAGTTCGGGGTCGCGGCGGCCGAAGCGCTCCGCGCCCGCGACCAGCCACAGATCGAGCTGGTCCTCGACGATCTCCGTGGTGCGTAGCTCGGCCTGAAAGTCGGCAGGGTCTTCGACCAGGTAGCCCGGATGCACCTTGAAGAAGCGCGCGAGCAGCAGCCGCGTGGTGTTGGTGAGGTGCGGCCGCGCGCCGGACTCGATCTGCGAGAGATAAGACTGCGAGATGCCGCGGCCTTTGGTCTCTTCGGCGATGGCGCGGACCATCTCCTGCTGAGTCATGGCGCGGCTGAGTCCTCGGAGTGAGCCTTCGACTTCGCGGAGATAGCGGATCTTTTCGGAGAGCTTCATGCGATGCGCTCACTCCTTATTGCGATTCGTTATATTTATATTACAAATTGCGATATGATGCAAGAGAAATCGGACATGACCGGTTTTTCAGGCGATTTGCGATGGCAATGGCTGGTGGAACTAATACCGCGTGCGCAGCTCCGTGGCGATCTCGGCTGCGGCCTTGCGCGCATCCTCTTCGCGGTCCGGAGGGAAGCTGACCGCGCCAACGCGGGCGTGGCCGCCGCCTCCGTAGCGCTCGCAGATTGCGGCAATGTTGGCGAGATGCTCTACGGGAACCGCGGTCCAGGGGCTGGTGCCGACGGCGACCTTGGTGCGGAAGGCCGACCGGCTGAGGCCGACGTTGTACGTCGCGGCGGGCTGCAGGTAGTAGGGGATGAACTTGTTGTAGCCCTCGGTGAGCTTGTCGGTGATGTCGAAGGTGACGACGCCGCGGTCGAGCGTGGTGCGCTCGCGGAGCAACTCGATGCCCGCGATGTGGCGCTCCATCAGCGGGCCGAGCTCCGCCTGCACGAATGGCTGGTCGAGGACATCCTGAAGGCTCATCTCGGTGAGCAGCGGGATTACGCGGGGGACGAATCCTTCGCCCGAGCTCTCGATGACCATCGTGAGCTTCATCGCGGGGGCTGCCATCTCGACCGCGGACTGCGCGCTCTCGTATTTCGCGCCGTCGACGATGTCCGCCCAGTGGATGAGGTCGGCGAAGGGTTCGGTGTTGAAGCCGAACTTCGCGCGGCCTATGTCCGCGATCAGGCTGGTGCAGGAGACGTAGTCCGGGTCGTAGAACTTTCCGCCGCGCGCCTTTACGCCATCGCCGTTGGCCTGCGCCTGCCATGCGAGAAAATCGCGCTGGTCTTCCGGCGTAAGGAAGGCGCTCTGGTGATGATCGAACCACCACGTCACGCGCGGGGAGGCGGAGTATTTGAAGTCGACGATGGCGTTCTCGCCGTCGACGAACAACGACTCGTCGAAGAGCGATCCGGCGCGGTGCATGAGGCCGGAGTAGGAGTAGTTCGACGCGGTCCCGATGCATTCGCGATGAAAGCGCGTGAAGACGGACGCGGAACACGCGCCATCGAAGCAATGATCGTGATAGAAAACACGGCAATTCAAATTGAAACCTCCGTCTCAGGTCCACCTTCGCATTTCAGCCGTAACTCGGAATTGGTTCCGTGCGATAAAGATGCGAAGCTCTTAGGATTGATGGCCCCCGCACGCCTGTCAAGCGGACGGCGCAAACACCCTATACTCCAGAGAGCCGAGGAGGCCAGCTTTGCCCGATATGCCCGACCAGACTAGAGGCCTCACTCCGCGGGACGAGGCAGAAGCGACTCCGCCTCCTGCTACGCCACCTCCGGCATTGCTTAACGAGATATTTCTGGGCAGCGAAGGACTTCGGGCGGGATGGAGCCTGCTTCTCTATTTCGCTCTGCTCCTCACGCTCATGGCGGCGGGCGGATCGCTCTCCGAGAGACTTCTTCCCTCCCCCGCTCTTTCTCGCTCCACCACGCTCCTCGCGCCGAAGATGGTCTTCGTGGGAGTGGGGGTGGAGTTTCTGTGCGTCGTCGTAGCGACGTGGGCGATGGCGAGGATCGAGCGACGCCCGAACTCGGTTTTCGGTCTGGGTTCAAGGCGCGCGTTGAGTCGTTTCCTTGCGGGGCTGGGCTGGGGATTTGCGCTGCTCTCGCTGCTTGTGCTGAGCCTTCGCGCCGCGGGCTTGCTGGTCTTCGACGCAAGGCTGCTCTTCGGTCGAAGCGCGCTGCGCTACGGCGCGATCTGGCTCATCGGGTTTCTGATCGTGGGGCTGCATGAGGAGTACCTCTTTCGCGGATACATGCAGATCACCCTCGCGCGCGGCCTGAGCTGCATCTATGGCTGGTTCCATGCGCCGGCCCGCGATGCTCTCGGGTTCTGGACGGCGGCTGTGCTGCTCTCATTCGGCTTCGGCGCAACGCATCGGTCGAACGCAGGCGAATCGCCCATTGGACTGCTTGCCGCCGGCGTGATCGGCGTCGTCTTCTGCCTCAGCCTGTGGCGGACGGGGTCGCTGTGGTGGGCGATCGGATTCCATGCAGCGTGGGACTGGGCGCAGTCCTTCATCTACGGCGTGGCCGACAGCGGACTCGTAGTGCGGGGGCATCTCTTCGCGACACACCCGGCGGGCAAGCCGATCCTTTCGGGCGGCCTGACCGGGCCTGAGGGCAGCCTCTTCATCCTGCCGATCTGCGCGCTGATCGCCGGGGTCATTGTCTTCACGCTGCCGGACGAGCGCTCCAGGTATGCGGCGGCCGATGCGCGCTCTGCCACATGCGAAGACGCCGCGCCACCGCAGCTGCATTTAGACTTGCAATAAGCCATGAGCAGCGACGAACTGAACGTCCCCGACGACACGCCGCACGAGTATCCCGACGAGCGGGTTGACGCTCGCCCCAGCCTCACGAAGCGCATTGGCCGCATCCTGGTTCCCGTGCTGCTTGTGCTGGCGATTGTGGCCTACTTCGCGGCGCGCCACTACGTACACAAGGCGATGCGCGAGGCGCTTCCGCAGCTCGATGGCTCCATCACAGTCCCCAACCGGCAGCACTTTGGCCTGGCTGGGCCGGTGACGGTGGAGCGCGATGCCCAGGGCGTTCCCCACATCCACGCAGGCTCGATGGACGACCTCGTCTTCGCGCAAGGCTACGTCACCGCGCAGGACCGGCTGTGGCAGATGGAGCTTCTTCGCCGCCACGCCGCGGGCGAGCTGGCCGCCGTGATGGGGCCCTCCATGGTGGAGCACGACCGCCTGCAACGCACGCTGCAGATGCGCGTCGCCGCGGACCGCGGCCTTGCCGCGCTGCCCGCCGACCAGAGGCATTGGCTCGATGTCTATGCGAGCGGGGTGAATGCCTCCATCGTCGCGCAACTGGGGCACCTTCCGCTCGAATTCCGCGTGCTGCAATACGCGCCCGCTCCGTGGACGCCTCGCGACTCGCTGCTGGTAGAGCTTGCGATGTATCAGGACCTCACGACCGGATTTACGACGAAGCTGGCACGCGAGTCGCTGAGCGCGCACCTGCCGCCGGAACTGATCGCCGATCTCTACCCGGTGGGTTCGTGGCGCGACCATCCGCCGGGACAGCCTGCGCCGGACCTGACTGCGCCGCAGGCAGAGTTCAAAGACATTCCGCTCGATGAATCGCAGTCGCAACTGCATCGGCCGGCAAAGCCGCAACCCGCGACGACTCCGGCGGCGGACCTTGTGGCTGTCGAGAAGACGCTGGCGCTCTTTCACCAACGCTGCGACTGGTGCGTTGCGGGGTCGAACGGCTGGGCCGTCTCCGGCAGCCGGACTGCATCGGGCAAGCCGCTGCTCTCGAACGATATGCATCTCGCGCTGACTGTGCCCGGGACCTGGTATGAGGCCGATCTCGATGCGCGGAACCCCGCTCCGCTGGCCGACTTTCATGCTGCCGGGGTGACGCTGCCGGGAACTCCCTTCGTCATCGCAGGACACAATGCGCATGTTGCGTGGGGCTTCACCAATCTGGGCGCGGATGTGCAGGACGTCTACATCGAGCACACGCGCGGCACTCCGAACGGCGCGGAATACCAGTCTGTGGATGGCTCGTGGCATCCAGTGGCCTACCGCAAGGAGGTGATCCATGTCCTGCGCAAGCCCAATGTCATCGTCGATGTCCCGGTGGTGCGCCACGGCGATGTTGAGTTGCCGATCATCTCGACCCTCCTGCCCGGCGAGACGCGCACGCTGAGCCTGCGCTGGACGATTTACGACCCGGCAAACATCACGGCACCCTTCTTCAGCGTCGACTCCGCCAGCGACTGGACTTCAATGCTCAGCGCCTTCCAGAACTTTGGCGGGCCGGCGCAGAATCTGATGTACGCGGACGACCAAGGGCATATCGGCTACCACGCGGTGGGGCGAATCCCGGTGCGTGGGAGTGCCGCGGCTCCGACGGCGCTCTCGCCTGTGCCCACCGACATCGCCGCCCCGGACGCGGCGACGCATGAGTGGGCCGGCTATATTCCCTTCGACCAGCTTCCCCAAGCCTACGATCCTGCCGATGGCGTACTGGCGACGGCCAATAGTCGCGTGACGCTGGAGGGGTATCCGTACCCGATTACGCTGAACTGGCTGGCTCCCTACCGGACGGAACGGATCTATAAAGTTCTGGAGGCCGGTCCCGGCAAGCAGTCGCAGCCGCTTACTCCCGCGGACATGCTCGCGCTCCAGAACGACGTCTTCTCCGAACTCGACAAGGACATCGCGCAGAAGCTGGTCTACTCGATCGACCACACCACTGGGCCGTTGAAGCAGAATAAAACGCTCCACCAGGCTGCCGATCTGATGCGGAACTGGAATGGCAGCGTCGACCCGGACTCCGCCCCCGCAGCCATCGTCAATGCAACGCGCGAGGCCCTCTGGCCCATGCTGCTGATCCCCAAGCTTGCGCCACAGCTTGGCCAACGGCTCGCGAAGGACGACGACATCACCAAGGATGTGACGCCGGTCGTTGCCCGTGCCAGCAATCTCTGGCAGGCGTATGCCTGGGGCGAACGCAGCAGCGTTGAGGAGCAACTGCTCCGCGATACTCCGGCGCGCTGGTTGCCGCCGAGCTACGCTACCTGGGAGGACTTTCTCGCCGCCGTGGTGGACCGCGGACTGAAGAATGCTCATGCGCCAACCGACCTCGGCAAATGGCAGCAAGGGAGAGCTTACCCGGTCGATCTCGAACACCCCATCTACTCGCGTTCGCCGTGGCTCATGCGCCTTATCGGCTCTCCGATTGGGACTGGCCGCCAACCGCAGAGCGGTGACGGCAGCACCGTTCGGCAGGTGGGCCTCACTTTCGGTCCGTCAGAGCGCTTCACGACCGACCTGGGCGACCCGGATAGGACGACGCTCAACATCGTCCTCGGCGAGTCGGGCAATGTGTCGAGCCCGTGGTTCATGGACCAGTTCCCCGACTGGCTGCGCGGTGCCACCTATCCTCTGCCGTTCACGCCTGCCGCAGCCCACGCCACCACAACCCACACATTGATCCTGCGACCGCAATGACGTCCGCACCGACACTCCGCGACCGCCGGGCGCTTCTTCTCATCCCGCTGGCTGCGCTGGTGGCGGTTCTGCCGCTGATAGTCCACGGCTGCTCCTGCGGCCATGACTTCGACTTCCATCTGCTGAGCTGGATCGAAGCCGCGAATCAGTTCAGCCACGGCAACCTGCATCCCCACTGGGCGTTTACGCCGGCGTTCAACGCGGGCGAGCCACGGTTCGTGTTCTATCCGCCGATCTCGTGGTATCTCGGCGCTGTGCTGGGGATGGTGCTGATCCATCTTCCGGGGATCAGCGAGGTAGCTGGATGGACTGCCGCGCCGATCCTCTTCACATGGATCGCGCTGGCCGCGTCGGGCTTCGCCATGCACAGGCTTGCACGGGCATTCGCCGCGCCGAACGCCGCTCTGCTGGCTGCGATTCTCTATCTCGCCAATCCATACATGCTCTTTACTGCGTATGAGCGCACAGCCTATGGTGAACTCCTCGCGGCAGTCTGGATGCCGTTGCTGCTGCTTGCGATCCTGCGTGAGGAAGTCACCGTGCCACGCATCGCCGTGCCGCTGGCGCTGCTGTGGCTGACCAATGCGCCCGCGGCTGTGATGGGAAGTTATGCGCTGGCGCTGCTCGCGGCGATTCGTGTGATCCGTACCGCTGCGAAGGACCGAAGGGCCGCGCTGCGGCTCGCATTCAACACCGTGGGCGGCACTGCTCTGGGCCTTGCGCTCGCTGCGTTTTACGTCGTTCCCGCGGCGTATGAACGGCGTTTCGTGGAGATATCCCTGGCCATCGTGCCTGGGCTTCGTATCCAGGACAACTTCCTCTTCGGCCACACAACAAGTCCCGACGCGATCGACCATGACACGGTCCTCCATACCGCCTCCATCGTCGCTGTCATCCTGCTCGTTGCGACAGCGGTTATCCTGACCGCAAACCTGCTCCAGAGGACCTCAGCTTCGAAAGATGCGTTGCCTGTGCGGCCTCTGGCAATCCTTGCCGCGACGATCGCTTTCCTGCTAACCCCGTGGAGCGCACCTCTCTGGAACCATGCGCCCGAGGCTGCGTTCCTCCAATTTTCATGGCGTCTCCTCGCCGTGCTTGCCGTCGTACTCGCACTGGCCGCCGCGGGCATGCTGGACCGCGTGCGGCCGAGCCTTGCGACGGTCTCCGTCATGGCGTTTATGTTGGCCGCTGGCCTTACCTTTCCCGCGTATCGTGTCTTCAGTCAGCACTGCTATATCGAGGACACTCCAGGGGTGCGGCTCGATCTCTTCCACTCCGGCAATGGCACGGACCCTACCGATGAATACACTCCGGCTCACGCCGACAACGATGTCCTGAAGACTGCAAATCCGCCGTACTGGCTGGCCGATTCTGCAAAAGCATCCGCACCCGCGGATGCGGCGACTGGCCCCGTCCCATTGCATTTCACGGTCACCGCTGCGCACGCCGAGGATTTGATCCTCAACCTGCGCGACTATCCGGCCTGGAGAATTGCCGTCGACGGCGTGACGGGAACGCCGCATCTTCGTCGCACCGATGGTTTGGTAGTGCTTCGAATCCACGCCGGCAGCTCTGCCATCGATATTCGGTATGTTCTCCTGCCCGACCAGATCGCTGGAGACGCGATTGCGCTGGTGGGGATCGTCGCGCTGCTTTTCACGACGCGTCTGCGACGAACAGGCTAGGGCTTCTGCCCGGATTCCGCGTTCCGCGCCACCAGCGGCAGGAAACTCGACGTCTCCGCCGAAAAACCAAGCAGGTCGCCGGTTTCGATGTCGAAGTACCACCCATGCAAGGTCAGCGTGCCCGCCTGCACCCTTTCGCGAATCCATGGGAACGACATCAGGTTGTCGAGAGAGAGCGAGATGGCCCACTGCTCACATGCCCTGGCCTGCACGGCGGGCGGCTCGTTGGGCAGCTCGCGCAACACCCGGTCGCGGGCCTGCTTGGCAATGCTGACCCACGAGCCGATGAACTCGTAGTGGTTCTCGGTGATGCCCTCGCCGTTCATCAGGGCCTGGATTGCGCCGCAACTGCGGTGGCCGAGGATGATAATCTGCTCGACGTTCAGGGACTTCACCGCAAACTCGATGTCCGCGCGAATCCCAGGCATCTCCGCGCCGTTGCGGTACGGCGGCACCAGGTTGCCGACGTTCCGCACCACGAACATATCGCCCGGGTCGGCGCCTGTCAGCATCGCGGGATCGGCCCGCGAATCGCAGCAGGAGATCACCAGCGCGCCGGGGCTCTGGCCCTGGCTGAGGCGCGAGTAGAGGCTCTCTTCGCCGTCGAAGTACTTCGCCTGAAACCGCTCAAAGCCGGCGAGGAATGTTGCAATATCTGACAAGAAATGCTCCTTTTTTGAATCTCCGGTCCGGCAGCGTCCGTCAGGACAACGGCAAGGCCCTCCTTAAGCATACTGAATCCGCACTGTAAATGCAGGAGCATCCGATGGAGTCCAATGCCCGTCATTTATCATCGAAGATCAATGGACTCCACTGTACAGACTCTGCTCGCCTCCGGCGTGAAGCTCACCGACGCCGCTCTGGAGTGTCTGCTGCCCTCTCCCGACACCCTGCCCCACTCCATTCATCGGGCGATGCGCCATAGCGTCTTCGCCGGCGGCAAGCGCCTGCGGCCTCTGCTGTGCATGGAGGCGGCGCGCATGGTTGCAGGGACCGGCGGCTATCCCGAAGGTGTCGCCGACCTTGGCGCGGCGCTCGAGATGCTGCATACCTACTCGCTGATCCACGACGATCTGCCTGCGCTGGATAACGACGACCTCCGCCGTGGGAAGCCCACCTGCCATGTGGTCTTCGGCGAGGCGACCGCCATTCTAGCGGGGGATGCGCTGCAGACGCTTGCGTTCCAGACCATCGCTGGTTTGGCTTGCCCGGCTCATACTGCGGTCACCATTCTGCGCGATGTCTCGATGGCTGTGGGCACCGGCATCGGCCGCTTTGGCGAGCTGGAGACGGGCCTGCCACCAGGCATGATCGGCGGGCAGGTGATGGATATCGAATCCGAAGGCGTCGCGCCGACGGCTGAGTTGGTCGAGATGATCCATCGCGCCAAGACGGGGGCGCTCATCACGACGAGCATCGTCTCCGGGGGCCTCTACGCGCTCGGTCTCAGAGATCGCGGGGGCCATTCCGTTCCGGACGAAGACACCATCGCCCGCCTGCGCACCTTTGGCGAAAACGCGGGCCTTGCCTTCCAGATCGTCGACGACATTCTCGATATGACTCAATCGTCCGCCGAGCTGGGCAAAACCGCGGGCAAGGACACCGCCAGCGTCAAGGCCACCTGGCCGGCCGTCTTCGGCGTCGAACAGTCGCGGCGAGATGCCGAGCAGCTCATCGCCGACGCGTTCGAAGCGCTTACGCCCCATGGCAAACTGGACGGCTTCGGCGAAGCGGCCGAGTCCCTCAAGTCGCTCGCGCAGTACCTCACCACCCGCACCCACTAACCCGCTTCGCCCGGGCTGCGCGTCAAGTAACATGATTGCAAGAGATTGAGGGAGACACGTTTGAAGATCGCGCTTATTACCGGAGTGACTGGGCAGGACGGGGCATATCTGGCTGAATTTCTGCTCGCCAAGGGATACGAGGTCCACGGCATCAAGCGCCGGACGTCGCTGTTCAACACCGCACGCATCGACCACATCTACGAAGACCCGCACAACCCGCATCCGCACTTCATCCTGCACTATGGCGACATGACCGATTCCTCGTCGCTGATCCACATCGTGCAGAAGGTGCGGCCGGATGAGATCTACAACCTCGCCGCGCAGTCTCACGTGCAGGTCTCCTTTGAGGAGCCCGAGTATACGGCCAACTCCGATGCGCTGGGCGTGCTTCGGCTGCTGGAGGCAATCCGCATTCTTGGCCTGGAGAAGAAGACGAAGTTTTACCAGGCGAGCACCTCCGAGCTTTACGGTCTGGTGCAGGAGATTCCGCAGAAGGAGACCACGCCCTTCTACCCGCGCTCACCATATGCGGTCGCCAAGCTGTACGGCTACTGGATCGTCGTGAACTACCGCGAGGCCTACGGGATGTACGCCTGCAACGGCATTCTCTTCAACCACGAGTCTCCGATGCGCGGCGAGACGTTCGTTACGCGCAAGATTACGCGCGGCCTTGCGCGCATCAAGGTTGGGCTGCAATCGCAACTCTTTCTCGGCAACCTCGACGCCAAACGCGACTGGGGACATGCCCGCGACTACATCGAGATGCAGTGGCTGATGCTGCAGCAGGAGAAGCCGCAGGACTTCGTCATCGCCACCGGCCGCCAGTACAGCGTGCGCGAGTTCGTCCAGCGCTGCGCGAAGTTGCTTGAACTCGACCTGACATGGCAGGGATCGGGCGTGGAAGAGAAGGCGATCGACAAGGCGGGCAACATCGTCGTGGCGGTCGATCCGCGGTACTTCCGTCCCACGGAAGTTGAGACTCTGCTCGGCGACGCGGGCAAAGCGCAACGCGAACTCGGCTGGGTGCCGCGCACCAGCTTCGACGATCTGGTCCGCGAGATGGTCGAGTGCGACCTGAAGGCCGCCGAGCGCGACGCACTGGTGCGCCGCCACGGGTTCGATGCATACAACGTCCGCGAGACCTGAGCCATGACAGAGATTTCCGCAGGGCCGACATCCGAACATCGTGCCTCTATCCATGCCGGCTTCATGCATCCCGGCAGCCGCATCTACATCGCGGGCCACCGCGGGCTCGTGGGCTCGGCGATTCATCGCGAGCTGCAACGCCAGGGATACCGCAACATTCTCACCCGGTCGCACCAGGAGCTTGACCTGCTGGATGAGGTCGGCGTCGATGCGTTTTTCTCCGACGAGAGGCCGGACTACGTCATCCTCGCGGCCGCCAAGGTCGGCGGCATTCTGGCGAACAACTCTTATCCGGCGGACTTCATTCGCGACAACCTCATCATCCAGACCAACATCATCGAATCCAGCCGCAACGCAGGCGTCAAGAGGCTGCTCTTCCTCGGCTCCTCGTGTATCTACCCCAAGCTCTGCCCGCAGCCGATCAAGGAGGAGTACCTGCTGACCGGGCCGCTTGAGCCGACCAACCGGCCTTATGCCATCGCCAAGATTGCAGGCATCGAGATGTGCTGGAGCTACAACCGCCAGTACGGCACGCGCTACCTCGCAGCGATGCCGACCAACCTCTATGGGCCGGAGGATAACTTCGATCTGGCCACCTCGCACGTGCTGCCGGCGTTGATCCGCAAGACCGCTGAGGCGAAGGCCTCCGGCGCGAAGGAACTCGTCGTCTGGGGCACCGGAACGCCACGACGAGAGCTGCTCTATTCCGACGACCTGGCCCAGGCGTGCTGTTTCCTGATGAATCTCGACGAAGCCACCTTCGGCTCGCTGCTGGTGGAGGACAGGCCGCCGCTGATCAACATCGGCACCGGCGAGGATGCCACGATTCGCGAACTCGCCGAGATGGTTGCACGCGTGTTGGGCTTCAACGGCTCATTCGTCTTCGACACCACCAAGCCCGACGGCACCCCGCGCAAGCTGATGGATGTCAGCCTGCTGCATTCGCTCGGCTGGCGCCATACGACGGCTCTTGAGGAAGGCATCCGGCTTACGTGGCAGGCGGTTCGCAGGCAGTTGGCCCTCTGAACGATGCCGCCCGGCAGCGAACAGCGGCGTCAGCACGATGTATTAGGAAGTCAGACGCGTCATGCGGCAATCTTCCGGGTTGAAGCGAATAGGTCATTTTTCTGAATACGGGGCTAGGAATGCGGCGAACGTGGTTGATATTGGGTGTGATGCTGGGTCTGGCGCCGAGCGCGCGCGGTGAGAGAGTTGCAAGCGCAGATGCCGTCAGCGTGGCAGAGCAGTACCTGCTCTCCGCCGCCAACCAGGAGCGCGCCGCGCTTGGCCTGCAGCCCTTGCACCGCGATCCGCAACTGGCGCGCGCGGCGGGTCAACATGCGCGCGAGATGGCGGCGCACGCCACGATCTCGCACCAGTTTCCCGGCGAAGCGGAGCTTACCGCACGTGCCGCCGACGCCGGCGCTCGCTTCAGCGTCGTCTCGGAGAACGTCGGCGAGGCGCCGAGCGTAGTGACGATTCACGACCTGTGGATGCACTCGCCGCACCATCGCGCCAACCTGCTCGACTCCAGCGTCGATGCCGCGGGAATCAGCGTGGTTGCGCGTGGGGGAGAACTCTACGCAGTGGAGGACTTCGCCAGGACAGTGCGAGCGGTCTCGCTCGAAGAGCAGGAGTCGGCGATTGCGGCGTTGCTTATCCATTCGGGGACGAGGGTGGATGCCACTCGTGACGATATCTCCGCCGCGCGCAAGACGTGCGCCATGCCAACGGGATATTCTGGCGAGCGCCGGCCGTCATTCGTCATGCGCTTCACCTCGGACAGCCTGACCCACCTGCCTGATCAGTTGAAGACGCGGCTCCGGTCTGGGGGGCTCAACCAGGCTGTGGTTGGCGCCTGCAGCAGCTCCGCGAAGGGTCCGTTCACCGCCTATAACATCGCGGTGCTGTTGTACCCTTAGGGTGGGCCGGATCGCTGCAATCCGGCGCAGGAGGAGGAGCGCGTGAGCGAGCAGGGCCTGGATCGACGGAAGTTTCTACTCTCCGGAGCCGCGGCAGGAGCCGCTCTGGGGCTGGGCGGCGTAGCAGAGGGCGCGCCCGTTGCTGCGACAAAAGCCGCAGCCAAGCCGAACATCATCCTGTATATGTCCGACCAGTTTCGCTGGGACTTCCTTGGCGCGAACGGCCTGAACGGATCTACCAAGACACCCAATCTCGACGCGCTGGCTGCCGCCGGCAAGAACTTTAGCTTTGCTGTGACCAACCAGCCGGTGTGCGCTCCTGCGCGCTCGGTGATGCTGACCAGCCGCTACGCCACCGAGACTAACGTCTGGCACAACGGCCCGGCGATGAGCCAGACCCTGCCGACGCTTGCAACCGAGCTGCACAAGGCTGGGTACAGTACCAATCTGATCGGCAAATGGCACCTCGCTCCGAACACCGAGGCTGCAGGCGGAGGCGTCGGCTTCGTCAAGCCGGAGTATCGTGGCGGCTTTATGGATCTGTGGGAGGGAGCCAATGCGCTCGAACATACCACGCATCCCTATGAAGGAACGATCTACGATAACGACGGCAAGGAGATCACGTACAAGGACGAGTACCGCGTGGACTTCATCACCGACCGCGCGGAGAAGTTTCTGCGGCAGAAGCACGACAAGCCGTTCCTGCTCTTTATCTCGCAGCTTGAGCCGCACCAGCAGAACGACTGGGAGAGCCGCATCATCGGGCCCAAGGGTTCAGCCGAGCGATTCCAGAACTCGCACGTGCCGCCCGATCTGCGCAACCTGCCGGGCAACTGGCAGCAGGAGCTTCCCGACTACTACGGCGCGTGCGAGGCCATCGATGCTTCAGTGGGCCGCGTGCGCAAGATTCTCGATGAGGAGAAACTCGCAGACAACACCATCTTCGTCTTCCTGAGCGACCACGGCTGCCACTTCATGACGCGCAACGCGGAGTACAAACGCAGCGTGCACAATGCCTCGTCGCGCATTCCGCTGTTGATCCATGGGCCCGGCTTCGAGAACACGCAGCAGATCTCACAGATGGTCGGGATCATTGACCTTACGCCGACTCTGCTTGCGGCTGCCGGAGTTCCCACGCCGGCGACGATGAAGGGCATCAGCGTGTTGCCTCTGCTTCATGATGAAAAGGCGCGCGCCTCTTGGCCAAACGAACATCTCATCCAGATCAGCGAGGCGATGACGGGCCGCGCCATCCGCACGCGCGAGTGGACTTACTGCGTGGCCGAGATTACCGGTTCGACAAACCTGCCCGCTGCTCCGGTCTATCAGGAGTACCAGATGTACGACCAGCGCAACGATCCGCATGAGCAGACCAATCTTGCCGGCCGTAAGGAGTATCGCAAGCAGGCAAATGAGCTGCGCGACCGGCTGATCAAGCTGATGGTCGCGGCTGGAGAGCCTGTGCCGGAGATTCGTCCGGCTCGACTCTATCCATAAGACCGAGCCCGGACGAAGTAAGCTGGATTGCATGAGCCCACTTGTCGAACCGCGCTGGCTGGCTGACCGGCTGCAGGATCCCAATACTGTCGTTCTCGACGCTACACTTCCTCCGGTAGGTGTGAACCCGCCAGTGGACACGCGTGCGCGGTACCTGGCGCAGCACATTCCCGGTGCGGTCTTCTTCGATATCGACGAGCTCTCCGACCACTCCAGCGGCTTGCCGCATACGTTGCCCTCGCAAGAGGATTTCGCGCGGCAGATGTCGACCCACGGGATCGGCGATGGCATGACCATCGTGGTCTATGAGCAGGAGGGCGTCTACTCCGCGCCACGGGCCCGGTGGATGCTTCGCACCTTCGGCGTACAGGCGGTCTATGTGCTCGACGGAGGCCTGGCCGCATGGCTGGCCGCCGGGTTCGCTACCGAGTCCGGCCACGTCGCACGCAGGCTTGCCACTTTTCATGCGGCGCTCTCGCCTGAGGCGGTCCGGGACTTCGCGCAGATCCAACGGGCGCTCGCAGAGGGCGATCAGATTGTGGATGCGCGCTCGGCGGGCCGATTCACCGGCGCACTCCCTGAGCCCCGTCCGGGTCTGAGCTCCGGCCACATGCCCGGAAGCATCAGCCTGCCGTTTACTGAGCTAGCCGAGAAGGGCCGCCTGAAGGATGTGGAGAGCCTTCAAGGCATCTTCCGGGCAAAGCACATCGACCTTGCGCAGCCAATCACGACGACGTGCGGATCGGGTGTGACAGCTGCGGTCGTCTCGCTCGGCCTCGAACTCGCCGGAGCGACGCAGGTCAGCCTCTACGACGGCTCGTGGGCCGAGTATGCGCAGCGGTCAGAAGCACTGATTGAAAAGACCAACTAACGCTTCGGATGTGCTTTACCGGATGAGCTTGTTTGAATCGGTCCGGAATACTGCGGCAAGATTCGATAATGCAGGTCTGACCGATCGGCGTTCTCCACTCGGAATGGGTCAGGCCCTGAGATCTCACCTTCCCTGCCGTTGCTAAGGTGGTAGAGACCGTTTGGCAGCCAAGCTTCCGCTCGATCGTCCGATATCCAATGCAAATTGAAGTAACTTCCGTTCGAGTCAAAGAGGCTGCAAGTCAAGGGTGATACAGGAGAGCCTGAAACGAGCACGTGATACAGTCGGCCTTCTTGCACACGAAGATCGAGGTGGACAGGTTCTCCTTCGCGCACGGTGAAGAATGGAGCTGCATTTTGAGCGGTGGGAGTGGGATACCGTATTGGAACCTCTCCGATGGCTTGGCCTGACTCATACCGCGTGGGTTTCCACGTCGCATGTGAGCTGGCCACCAGGTAGTAATTGCCGGGGGGCAGGTTCTGAAACTCGAATGTTCCATCGGGGCCAAATTTTATATTGGAAAACTCGACAACTCCTGTCCAACCTGAAGGCGACGGCAGGCGGAAAAGGCGAATCTCAGGCTGACGGCTAACCGGCATGCCCGTCAGATCGCGCAGAACGCCGCCGACTGAGGTGATGGGCGCAAGCCGCACTAAGACCGGACCGGTGCGATCCCCAACGACCATGAAACCGTTTTGGAGCACATCTTCCGATGTTCTGAGAAAATCCCACACATCTCGATACCCTGGATAGAACGCTTGAAGCTCAATGTTAGTGGTCGGCACATGTTTGAGGTCGTAGCTGTCTTGGTATCCAGGCGGATACTTAGACGATAGGTCGATATTTCGGGTGGGCACGTCGTCAAACGCGAAGCTCCCGTCGTTTCCAGCAATCGTTTCACGCGGCGGAGGCGGCTTTGGGGGACGAGGAGCGTTCCAATATTTACTTGGTAGGGCACCAAGCAGACTCAGACGAACAGTTGCACCGCTCAGGGGTTTACCCGTGAGCTCGTCAACAACGCGACCGGTCAAGCGAAATACCAGACCAGCAGGTTGACTTTCGTCTTGCTGCACAACCATCTGGGGAGTCGGGTTGGAGACTTGCTGCCCCAGGCACTGCCCCACCGCAATGGCCATTGCAACGAGTGCATGTGTGCGCATAGCCGAGGTCATAGCTTGTCCTGTTCTGTCTACTTCGGATCGAAGCGGACCGTCGCCAGAATCGCTTCCATGCGGTTGCGGACGTCGTCGAGCTCTTTCTGCGTAACGTCCTTCACGCCGGAAACCTCGCCGCCGCAGAAGTTATTGATGGCCAGGTCGAAGCGGTAGCACGCGCCGTGGCGGTAGGTGGTGTAGATCTCGTCGCGCGCGGTGATGCAGATGTTCTTCTGCTCGTCGTGGCCGTGAGCGAAGGGAATACCGGCGATCTGGCTGACGGGGCGCTTCCCTGCTCCGGTGGAGGCTTGACTTGTACAGGACGCTTCGCTGGTGTGCGGGGTCACGCTGAGATAGACGTAGGCGCCCGAAAACGTGGAGGAGGGATACGGATTCTCGGGGATTGCCGCCACTGCGCGCAGGCGCGTGCTGTGCGGGGCGGAGCGGGCATCCAGATGGAAGGTGCTGATCTCGCCATCCTTCTTCGAGAGCGTCCAACTGGCGGGATAGTCGAACGAGACTTTGTAAAGAGAGTCGTGAAACGTGCTGGGAGTCGAGGTGGCGGCAGCAGGAGTTGAGGGGACAAGAGCGGCGACCGTCGCCATGGGCGGTCGCATCGCTGCCTTCGGCGAGATCTGGGCAAACGAGGTGGCACAGGTCAGGAAGATCGCAAAGGACAATACTCTATGGCCCGGCAGATGCATCGGACAAAGCTCCAGATTTCTGTTCAGCATCTTTAATTTTGCCCGAGACCCCTGCCCTCGGCTATTCCACTTTTGGTTCAGACCCTCATGCGGGGGTTGGCCACGGTATAAGCGACGTCCGTGAGCAGGTTGACCGCGACGTACGTAAGCCCGATGGCCAGGATGCATCCCTGAACTAAAGCATAGTCCCGGTTGGAGATGGCCGAAAGAGTAAGCCGCCCGATTCCGGGCCAACTGAAGATCGTTTCGGTCACGATTGCGCCCGAGAGCAGGCTGCCAAATTGCAGCCCAAGGATGGTCAAAACGGGGATCAGGGCGTTTGCCAGGGCGTGGCGATAGACCACGGCGCGCTCGGAGAGCCCCTTGGCGCGCGCGGTGCGGATGTAGTCCTGGCTAAGTTCCTCGAGCATGGCAGTGCGGACCATGCGGGTCAGCACCGCCGCCAGACCGCTTCCCAGCGTCACGGCCGGAAGGATGAGATAGAGGAGGAAGTCGCTCCCGGTTCCAGCGCCCGAGACCGGCAGCCAGCCCAGCCGGATGGAGACGATGAGGATCAGGATCGGGCCGAGGGCAAAGTTTGGGAACGAGAGGCCGCCAAGGCTCACCACGCCCAGTACGCGATCCTGCCAGCAGTTTCGATGAAGCGCGGAGTAGACGCCTGCCGGAATCGAGACTGCCATGCCGATCAGCAACGCCGCCAAAGTCAGCGCGAGAGTGTAGGGATAGCGCTGGGCAACCAGATGCGTCACGGAGTCGTGCAGGCGTAACGACTGGCCGAGATCGCCATGGAGGATGCCGCCCCAATAGCGCAGGTACTGGGTATGCAGCGGGGCGTCGAAGCCGAGGTTGTGGCGGAGAGCGGAGACATCGGTAGCGCTGGCCCCCTCGCCGAGCATTTGGACGATCGGGTCGCCGGGAACGATGTGAATTAGCAGGAAGACGACCGAGACCACGACCCACAGCACAGGCAGGGTGATAAGAATGCGGCGGACGGGTTGGGGGAGCGTTTTCAGTTGCTGGTTCTCAGTGGTCAGTTGGAGGAGCCGGAGCTGCGGGCTCGGGTGAGATGGTTTCGACGCGGACGCGGGCGATGCGGCGGTTGGCCATCTGCTCGACGATAAAGCGGCGGCCGTTGAACTCGACGCTCTCCCCGACCTCCGGCAGATGGCCAAGCTGAGCTAGAAGAAAGCCAGCGAGGGTTTCGACGCCGGCCTCGCGGGGGAAGGTCCAGCGCAGTTGCGTGCCAAGATCGCGGAGGGTCGTGCTGCCATCGAGGGCCATCACGCCCTCGGAGTTGAAGCCGGAGGCGCGGGCGGCGATGTCGAACTCGTCCTCCAGCTCCCCGACCACCTGCTCCAGCACGTCCTCTGCCGTGACGATGCCGACGGTCGAGCCGAACTCGTCGACTACGACCGCGATCTGGCGGCGGCGCACCTGGAACTCCTGCAGCAACTCCACCGCGAGCTTCGTCTCGGGCACCACGAAGACCTCATGCATGATGTGGCGGAGGGTGAGACCGGAGTTGACCGCTCCGCCCAGCCCCAGTGCCACCGCGCGAAAGTGCATGAGCCGGGAGATGTCCTTCGAGTAGACAACGCCGATGATGCGGTCAGGATCGCGCGCGATGCCCGTCGCCGCATCGCCATTGACCTCGTAGACCGGCACGCGCGAGTGCTGCTCCTCGACGATGCGGGCGCTGGCGCGTTCAACCGGCATGTCCGCAGGAAGAGAAAATATCTTGCCGCGCGGCGTCATAATCTCGCGCACGGTGACGTGATTGAGTTCGATGGCGCGATGGATCATCTCTTCCTGAAAGACAGGCAGCAGGCCCATGCGCCGTGTTGCCGTTGCGATGAGCTTGAGTTCTTCGGGCGAGTGGACCGCGCCCTCGCCTCCCCTCGGCGCGCCGAAGAGCCGAAGAACCAGCGTGGCGGAGGCATTCATCAGGCGGACCGCGGGGCGCGTCATGCGGATGAAGACATCCATCGGCCCGGCGACGGCCAGCGCAATGCGTTCCGTTCGCTCCAGAGCAAGGGACTTGGGGACGAGTTCGCCGAGCAGCACCTCAAAGTAGGTGATCGCCGCGAAGGCGATGACGATGGCGATGGTGTGAGCGTAGACGACGGCATGGGCCGGGAGAACGGGCAGCCAGCGCGCGGCAAGCTGGAGAATGATGTCGGCGACGGCGGGCTCGCCGATCCACCCCAGGGCAAGCGACGCGAGCGTGACGCCCAGTTGTACCGCCGGAAGGAAGTCGTCGAGGTCATGCTTGAGTTGCAGCACAGTGCGCGCGCCTGGGCGACCCAGCGCAAGCAACTGCTGCATGCGCGTCTCGCGCACGCTGATGAGGGCGAACTCCGCGGCCACGAAGAAGCTGTTGGCCAGGATGAAGAAGGCCACCATGATCGCGCGGAAGAGCATCCATTCCAGCATTCGAGCCTGAGTCTAGCATTCAACACAAGGAAACGCCCGGAGCGCGATGGCTTCCGGGCGTTCGTGATGTCTGAATTTAAGCGAGCAACTTGGCGACGGACTTGTCGATGGTGTCCTTGGGGACGTAGCCGACGATCTGGTCGGCGACCTTGCCGCCCTTGAAGAGCAGAAGCGCGGGGATGCCGCGAATGCCGTAGCGCATCGGCGTGGCCGTGTTGGCGTCCACATCCATCTTCATCACCTTGAGCTTGCCGCTGTAGCTCGAAGCGACCTCATCGACGACCGGCGCGAGCGCGCGGCAAGGGCCGCACCAGGCTGCCCAGAAATCCACCAGCACGGGCTGCTCCGATTGCAGCACTTCCTTCTCGAAGTCCGCATCATTCACCGCTGTCACAAACTGTCCTGCCATTTTCCTGCTCCTCCCGCCGGGCGTGCCGGAAGGCACGAGGCGCTTTTCGAATCCTGCTCAATAATAGATGCGCCTGCCACGCGAACGGTGCAAAACGAGGTCCGGAGCGTCCGCCGGGATAACAGGCGGTTAAAAAATTAACGCCCGGACCCCGCTTGGAAGCGAGGTCAACGGGCGGCGTAGCAGCCCTCCCCAGAACTGCACACGCGGCAATATTATGAGACAGCTCCAGCGCTGTAAAGAGTTTTTTAAGGTCACGAAGGTAACTTGGGGGTTGCAACTTGGTTAACTGCTGAGGTTTGGAAACAGGGTTCTCGCCAAAGGAAGTGGTAGGGCCATTTACTTGAAGGCAAGCCGTCCGCTCAAGAATCCGCCCGAGCCTGTTCCGCTCCTCCAACCATATTTGTTTCAATGACCTCCAGCTCTGGATCACCCGCCGACTGGCGAATACGGGCGACGACGGCCCCGGTGGAAACGTCATTGGGAACCACGAGCAGGACAGATGGGCCAGCCCCGCTGAGCGCAACTCCAAGAATGTCAGGCGTACCCCCCAGCGGCAGCAGGCGTCCCAGCAGCGGGCAGGCCTCCATGCGATAGGGCTGGTGGATGCGGTCCTGCATGGCGACGTGGAGGAGGTCTCCCCGGCCCAGGGCGAAGGCGGCAACCAGCAGTGCGGTGCGTTGAACGTTGGCGACTGCGTCGGCACGGCTGTACTGGGCCGGAAGCAGGGCACGGGCCTTCTCCGTGGCAAGCGAAGCTGACGGCAGAGCCAGCAGCAGCTTCCAGGGGACGTGCTGGCCGCAGGTGGCGGCGACAATTGTGGCTGGGGTGTGGCCCCTGGGGTCCTCGGTAGCGGAAGAGACGGTCATCCATCCCAGGGCGCACGCGGCGACGTTATCGGGATGGCCCTCGCGCCCGCAGGCCTCCTCCATGCAGGCTTGCAGCGGCCAGTTGAGCTCGCCGAAATGGTTTGCCAGCAGCACTCCGCCGAGAAGCGCTGCTGCGCTGGAGCCGCACCCCATTCCGAGGGGAATCCGGTTGTCGATGCGGAGGCCAAGCGGCAACACCGGCTTCCCTGCCTGGGCGAGGACCTCACGGTAGGTTTCGAGGATGAGGTTATCTTCGAGAATCGCGCAGAGGCCGGCGTTGCGGCCTGAGGCGTCGATCGTGAACGTCGCGGAGGCGGCAGCGTCGATCGTGAGATACAGCCCCATCGCGAGACCAACCGCGTCGAAGCCCGGACCAAGATTGGCCGAGGTGGCTGGAAGACGCAGACGAATTGCAGCAGGGGGCTGGCTCATAGAAGATTCACGCGGGGGCGATCCGCACGGGCAAAACTAGGCATGGACCAGCGCCATCTCCGTCTCCATGCGGCGGAGCACCACGTCGACATCCGCTTCCATGACAATGGGCGGCTTCGCCATCTTCGCGTGCAGAGCGCGTTCGGCGGGCGTTGCCCCCGCGAACTCCTCCGGCGTCAGCAACGCGCCGCGGTGGTAGTCGATGGTATAGGCGGAGTCCTTCAGCGTGTGGCCGGTCAGGATCAGCACCACGCGATCTTCCTTCTGCACGCGACCCTGGGCGACGAGTTTCTTCAGCCCCGCCAGCGTGACCGCCGAGGCAGGCTCGCAGCCGACGCCCTCGGCGCCGATCTGGGCCTTGGCGAGGGCAATCTCCTGCTCGCTGGCCTGCTCGCACCAGCCGCCCATCTCTTCGATGACGCGCGCAGCCTTTTGCCAGCTTGCCGGGTTGCCGATGCGGATGGCGGTGGCGCGGGTCTCGGCGGTGACGGGCTTCATCTCGCGGTTGGCGTCGTTGTACCAGCGGTAGAGCGGGTTCGCCCCCTCCGCCTGGATGACGCTGATCTTAGGTACACGCGGAATGAGGCCGATGTGCTTCATCTCCTGAAAACCCTTGCCCAGCGCCGACGAGTTGGCGAGATTGCCGCCGGGTACGACGATGTGCTCCGGCACCTGCCACTCCAACTGCTCAAGAATCTCCATCGCGGGAGTCTTCTGCCCTTCGAGGCGATACGGATTGACCGAGTTGAGCAGATAGATAGGAAAACGCCGGACAAGCTCATTCAGCACGCGGACGCAGCCGTCGAAGTCCGTCTTCAACTGGACCGTCATCGCGCCGTAGTCCATGGACTGCGAGAGTTTGCCCCAGGCGATCTTGCCGTCAGGGATGAAGACGATGGAGCGCAAACCAGCGCGTGCAGCATAAGCGGCCATCGCGGCCGATGTATTGCCAGTGGACGCGCAGGCGACCCACTCGAAGCCGCGTTCCGCAGCGACCGAGAGCGCGGCGGTCATCCCCGTGTCTTTGAAGGAACCGGTGGGGTTCATTCCTTGATGCTTGGCCAGCAGAAAGTCGACGCCAACATCGGCGCCGCAGCGCGGAAGGTCGTAGAGAGGCGTGTTGCCCTCGCGCAGGGTCACCGCTTTGTCCATGTTGGCAATGATCGGCAGGAGTTCGCGGAAGCGCCAGACGCCGCTCTGGTCGATGGGCTCGTTGTTGCTGCGACGCTCCTGCCAGAGCCAGCGGAGCGCGCTGGGGTTTGGCAAGCGAACGTCAGCCGGCAGTTCCGGAGTTCCAGCCAGATTGCCGACTCCCTGGCTCCCTGCGCCTTGACTCCAAGGGTAAATGACCTCGTAGAGGCCGTTGCATTGCGGGCAGCGGAAGTTGCTGCTGACAGTCTCGCCGGCGATCCGCGTGCCGCAGTTCGTGCATCGAAGTTGATGTGTCGCGCTCATCTGTATACCCTTTAGCCTATCGCATGCGGTGGAATATGCCCAAGATGTCTCGATCTCGATTGCGGGGCGGCCTTTGCCTCGGTGTTCTGCTTTGCATGGTTCTGGCGGCCGCGGTCGTTGCGCAGGCGCAGGCAGCGCCGCGCGAGGTCCATGTGCTTGCCGCCTCCGACCTGCAGCCGGTCATGCCAACATTCGCCGATGCCTTCGAGCACGCCACAGGCATCAAGCTGATCGTCAGCTTCGGCTCGTCGGCTACGCTGGCGACGCAGATCCTGAATGGCGACCCCGCCGACCTCTTTCTCGCGGCAGACTATAGCTTCCCGGAGAAGATCGTCGCCGCGGGCCTGGCCGATACCCCCGCGCCCGTCGCCTACGCCCGAGGGAGGCTGGTGCTCTTCGCGCGCAAGGATTCTCCGTTCCAGCCGCTGGACCAGAACACGCTGCACTCGCCGAAGATTCAGTCGCTGGCCATCGCCGACGAGCTGCATGCGCCGTATGGGCGCGCCGCAGTGGCTGCGCTGAAGAATATGAAGCTCTACGAGGGGCTGAAGCCGCACCTTGTGGTGGCGGAGAATATCGCACAGACCGCGCAGTACGTCGAATCCGGCAATGCGCAGCTTGGGCTGATCTCGATGACGCTGGCCTCCTCCGGCCACATGAAAGAGATCGGCAATTTCATTCGCATGCCCAGCGTCTATCCCGAGATACGCCAGTGTGCGGTAGTGATGAAGAAGTCGAGCCACCGCGCCGATGCGCATGCGTTTCTCGACTGGTTGCGCTCGGCGTCGATCCAGCAGAATCTGCCGAAGTACGGACTCGATCCGGTGCGCTAGCCGCACTCCCGATACACTTGAGCGGCATGGATACACAGGCACTCTGGCTGACGCTGCGCCTTGCGCTGAGTACGACGGCGGTGCTGCTCGTCATCGCGCTCCCGCTGGCATGGTGGATCACGTCCGGCTCGGGTGCGGCGCGTGCGCTGGTGCAGGCAATTGTGGCGCTGCCTCTGGTGCTTCCGCCGACGGTGCTGGGATTCTATCTTCTTGTCGCGCTGGGACCGCTGACCGCACCGGGAAGGCTTCTGGTGCGAGTGCTGGGGCATCCGCTGGCGTTCTCCTTTGCGGGGTTGGTCGTCGGTTCGGTGCTTTACAGCTTACCGTTCGCGGTGCAGCCGCTGGTGGCAGGGTTTCGCAGTGTGGCCAGAGACTATCTTGAAGCAGCCGAAGGCATCGGGATGACGCGGCTCGCAGCATTCTTCCGGGTAGTTCTACCGATGGCGCACAGTGCGGTGCTGGCCGCAACGGTACTCACCTTCACCCACACGGTGGGGGAGTTCGGAGTCGTGTTGATGTTGGGCGGCAATATTCCTGGCGCCACCCGCACCCTCTCCATCTCGTTGTACGACCAGGTACAAGACTTCAACTATGGAGCGGCGAATCGGACCGCACTCGTGCTGGTTCTTGTGTCCATGCTCGCTCTCAGCGCGATCTATCTGCGGTCTGGCCGTACTGGCGAAGTGCAGGAGGACCGTCTTGTCTAAGCCTTATGTCGATGTTGCCATTGAGCACCAGATCGGCTCGCTTTCGATCGATATGAGTTTCGCGGTGCATGCCCAATGGACGGTATTGTTCGGTCCCTCCGGAAGCGGCAAGAGCACTGCACTGCGAGCTATCGCGGGACTTGTTGTTCCAGACCGTGGCCGCATCTCGGTCTTCGGAGAGACCGTCAGCAACTCGGAGATCCGGCTATACAAAGCCCCCGCTCAAAGAGCCATTCGATGGGCAGGGCAAAGGACCGCCTTGTTCCCGAGAAAGACGGTGCGCTGGAATCTCGCGATGGGGATGGGCAAAGATGAGGAATTCTCCGGTCGTCTCTGGATCGACGAATTGGAACGCGCGATCGAAGTTTTCAGGCTCGAAACTCTTGCGGATAAATATCCGGCGGAGCTTTCTGGCGGAGAACGGCAGAAAGTCTCGATCGTGCGAGCCGCCATTGGAGCGCGCAGAAAAATCCTGTTGCTGGATGAGCCCTTCAGCGGACTGGATGCGGACGTTCGCGAAGACGTGATCGAAAGCCTGCAGCTCTGGCTCGGCGGCACACCCATCCTCTCCGTGACCCACGACGTTGGCGAGGCATTTCTGCTGAACGCGGAGATCGTCAAGCTTTCGGAAGGGCGCATCGTCCAGCAGGGACCGGTGGCGACAGTGCTTGCGGACGAGCGCGCACGTCTGCTCGCCCAACTCACTCCTGCGGAGTGAAGCCCAGCATTACCGGCTCCTGCTCGAGTCGAATGCCGAACCGTCCTTCTACCCCACGCATCACGGCATCCCGCAGGGCGACGATCTCCGCCGTAGTCGCTCCACCAAGATTCACCAGGGCCAGCGTGTGCTTCGTCGAAATTCCCGCTCGTCCCATTTTGAAACCTTTGTGAAAGCCCGCGCGTTCGACGAGCAATGCGGCGGGGAGTTTTACAGTTGCCTCCCCTGTCGGCCAGTGCGGAATTTCGGTTGGGGCAATGTTTAGCGTGACGGCGATTTGCGCGACGATGGCCAGCGGTACAACCGGATTCTTGAAGAACGAGCCCGCACTTCGTGCATCCGGATCGCCTTCCACCAGCAGCATCCCTTTGCGCGCACGGATGGCTCGCACTGAGTGGTATGTCTCCAGCGGAGTAGGCGGATGAGCCGCATCCGCGAAGTGCCGCGCGAGATCCGCATACGTCAGATTCGACTTCGCGGCGAGATCGAACTCAAACTCGACCGCTGTGACCACATAACGCCCGCGATGCGTGGAGTTGAAGATGCTGGTGCGATACCCAAACCTGCACGCGTTGCGGTCGAGCGTGACGAAGCTCAGGGTGTCAAGATCGAGCGCGGTGACGCTGCGAATGGTGGTCGCAACCTCCTGCCCATAAGCCCCGATGTTCTGGATCGGACTGCCCCCAACAAGCCCTGGAATACCCGCAAGGCACTCCACCCCGCTGATTCCCTGCTCGCAGACGGCGCGAACGAAGTCATCCCACACAGTTCCGGCATCGACCGAGACATTCACGATAGCGGAATTCGGATCGCGGTCGAAGATTTGCGGATCGATACCGATTCGGGAGGAATCGCCGAGCACGGCATGAATCACCAAGCCGGGAAATCCTTCATCCGCAACCAGCAGATTGCTGCCCCCGCCCATGACGAAGATGGGCACTCCCCGCGCACGAGCGAAAGCGATCGCCTCCAGAAGCTCACGCTGCCCCGTGACGCGAACGAACCAACGCGCCGGCCCACCCACGCCCAGCGTCGTGTACCGTGCCAGCAAAACTTTCTCCTGAATCGTCACGCCTTCCAGCCTAATCCAAGCGCGAGGACGACTCGCAGACTGGCGCACCACCGGCGACACTCGTACAATCACATGCAGGCGCTCCTGCCATAGGTAGCCTCACAAGCAGCTTTCCCAAGGGAGGGATTTTATGTACCCAGAGATTATGTTGATTCCGATGCGCGAGGAGCTGACTCGCGCCGGCCTCAAGGAAGCCCGCACCGCGGCTGAAGTCGACGCCGCGCTCGCCCAGCCCGGCACCACAGTGCTCGTGGTCAATTCCATCTGCGGATGCGCTGCCGGCAAGATGCGCCCCGCGGTGCGTCTGGCCATGCAGCACACAACCACGCCGAACCAGGCCATTACCGTCTTCGCCGGGCAGGACCGCGAGGCCACCGAGAAGGCCCGGGGCTACTTCGCCGGCCATCCTCCGACCTCGCCCGCCATCGCCATCCTGCGCGACGGGCAGCTCGTCTACCTGATGCAGCGCTCCGCCATCGAGACCTCGAATGCACCTGCCATCGCGCAGGAGCTGACCCGCGCCTTCGATGCCTATTGCGCGACGACAACCGCGTAATTTTTTCAACACAAGATAACAAATACTGCCGCCCCGTCTTTGAAAGCTCATTCAGCTGAAAAGACGGGGCGTTTGCACTTAAACCGCTACACCCCACCGAATCGTTTTGGTTCCCTAACCTGCATTCCTCTCCGCCAACTTGCTCAACTCAAGCCGTTTCCCGCCGATGTAGGGGACAGGCCATGTCTAACCGTTCATTTGCTCTACCAAACCTTACCGGGCATCCGTACTCGGAGTCGAAGGAAGAGGGATTCCCACGAACATCGCCGATGAGGGCGACGGGACTGGAGCTCGCCTTTGAACGCAACTTCGAAGGCGACCACGAAGAGTTGGTCCTGCTCGGAGAGAGCCCCGCCGTCCGCCGCCTGCGCTCGCAGATCGACCGCATTGCTCCCTACTTCCGCACTGCCCTGATCCGCGGCGAGCAGGGGACAGGAAAGCACATCGTCGCGCGCGCCATCCACGCCCGAAGCCCGGGCTCCGACGCCCCCTTCATCATCTCCAACGCCATCTCGCTGGCCGAAGCCATCGCCGCCGACGCCTCGTCCCCGCTCGCCGCGTCGCTAGTCGACTCCGCAAACGGCGGCACGCTCTACCTCGACGGCATCGGCGAGCTTCCCTTCGCGCTCCAGGCCGGGCTCTTCCGCTTCATCCGTGCCTGCGAGGATCGCCGCGCGACCTCCGCGATGGGTCGCAACGACCTGGCGCGTCCGGACACGCGCATCCTGACCGCAACGCATCGCGATCTGCGCACCATGTCCGCGATCGGTCAGTTTCGGCAGGATCTCTATGCGCGGCTTTCGGTAGTGGAGATCTTCGTCCCTCCCCTGCGTCAACGCTTCGAGGACATTCCTCTTCTCGCCGCATGGCTTCTGCGCCGGCTCGCCGATCGCACCGGGCAGAGCCCAAAGATTGTGGCACAAGCCACGCTCGCGCAACTCGAGGACCGGATGTGGCCAAACAATCTCCGCGAGCTGGACCGCGTCGTCGCCCAGGCTGCCGCGCTGGCCGAAGGCTCAACCATTGAACCGCGCCACCTGCTCTCGCTGGTCGAACCCGCGGGCGGTCCCCTGCCTCCGGCCGCCAAGCTCGAGCGCCTGCAGGACGTCATCCAGCAACATGTTCTCGAAGTGCTGACGCGTTGCGGCGGCAATAAGCTGCGCGCCGCCGAGTTGCTCGGCATCAGCCGCTCGACGCTCTACCGCATGCTGGATGCCAGCTCCGTCAATCCCGCCGATCTGACGCGATAAGCCATCCGGAGAATATTTTCGTCAAACCTCGATACACTCGAAGCAGGCGCACTCTGCCTGCTTCTGCGATGTTCCGTCTTCGAGGCTTCATGAAAAAACTCTGCCTGCTGCTCTGCGCGTGTGCGATTCCGACAACCCTCATGCTCCACGCTCAGTTGCGCGCCCAGGCTGTGCCGCCAACCCCTGCGGCGGTCCCGGCCCAGACGCTCGCTGCAAACTCGCGCGACCTCTCCAGCCTGTTCAATGACATCTGGCAGGACAAGCTCAAGCACAATCCCGAATACGCCACCTACCTGGGAGACAAGCGCTACGACACCGAGCTCACCGACTACTCGCCGCGCGCGGTCAATGATGCGCTGGCGCGTGGACGCGGCTTCATCGTGCGCCTCTCTACCATCGACACCAGCAGCCTCTCGGCACAGGAACAGCTCTCCGCGCAACTGATGCTGCGCTCGCTCATCGAAGACCAGGAGGCTGCGCCCTTCAAGGAGTGGGAGATGCCGGTCAACCAGTACGACGGCCTGCAACTCGATCTGCCGCAACTCGCCGACCACACCTCCTTCGACACCGCCGACGACTACGACCACTACATCGCGAGGCTGGCAAAGGTCCCGCTGGCTTTCACGCAGACGATGACCAACATGCAGAGCGGCATCGACGAGCATCGCACTCCGCCGCAATACCTGATGGAGAAGGTGCTGGCGCAAACTCAAGGCGTCGCCGCGCAGAAGCCCGAGGACAGCCCCTTCGCGCAGCCGCTGAAGAAGTTTCCGAAGACCATCAGCGCGTCCGAGCGGCAGCGCATCTCGGAAGCGCTCCTCGACGCGATCGCAAAGCAGGTCGTGCCGTCCTACCAGCGATTCGCAAAATTCCTTACCGTGGTCTACATCCCCGTATGCCGCAAGGACCCGGGTATCTGGGCCATCCCCGATGGCGATGCCTACTACGCGTTTCGCATCCGCCAATCCACTACGCTCAACAAGTCAGCCGTGGAGATTCACCAGATCGGCCTCGATGAAGTGAAGCGCGACGAAGCCGAGATGCTCGCCATCGCGAAGAAGCTTGGCTACGCGGACAGGAAGGCATTCGAAGCCGCACAGAAGGCCAACCCGAAGGAACATCCTGCCTCCGCCGATGCACTGCTCGCCGCTTACAGGGGCTACATCGCGCAGATGCAGCCGCGCCTGCCGGAGATCTTCGGACGTCTGCCCAAAGCAAAACTCGAAGTAGTCGCGATGCCCGCGTACATGGCGCCCAACCAGCCGCAGGCTTTCTACGATCAGGGCACCCCGGACGGCAAACGTCCCGGCCAGGTCGATGTCAACACCTACAACTTCGCCGACCGCTCGCTCGCGGATGTGGAGGCCGTCGCCTACCACGAGGGCATCCCAGGCCATCATCTGCAGATCTCGATTCAGCAGGAATTGACCAGCCTGCCCGCCTTTCGCCAGCAGAGCTACTACACCGCCTACACCGAAGGCTGGGGCCTCTATGCCGAGCGCCTGGGCAAGGAGATCGGCTTCTACCAGGACCCAATCTCCGACTACGGCCGCCTGGAGGCCGATATGTGGCGCGCGATCCGACTCGTCGTCGACACCGGCGTTCATTCGCAACACTGGACGCGCCAGCAGATGGTCGACTACTTCCACGAACATTCCGGCCTCGACGAAACCAACATCCAGTCCGAGGTCGATCGCTACATCGCGTGGCCGGCGCAAGCGCTGGGGTACAAGATGGGACAGTTGAAGATTCTCGAACTACGGGACCGCGCCAAGACCGCGCTGGGAGCGAAGTTCGACCTCAAAGCCTTCCACGATGTCGTGCTGGACTCAGGCGCGCTGCCACTCGACGTGCTGGAGAAGCAGGTCGATGCATGGATCAAGAGCCAGCAGACTGGGCAAAAAGCTATCCCTTAGGATTGGTCGGGAAGTGCCGGATCACTAATTGGAGCCGGAAGATCGCCATGGAGTGTGGCGGCACGGTGCGTTCCACGCCGGGCAGCAGTGGGACCTGCCCCTGCACGACCTCGGTCGCCGATAAAGACTCCGCCGATACGGTGTCTACCGCAATCAGCGCGCCCGGAAACTTTACCCGCAGCTCCTGGGAAGCGTCCTTGTTGATGATGGCAACAAGGGCCCGGTCACGCATCTTCCCGGGATCTTTTTGCGCCACCTTCGCAAGCGTCTCCTCCGCCGCCAGCGCCGCGTAAGCCGTCGCATTCACCGGCCCGGGATCGAAGTCGAGGGGAATCATCGTCGCCCCCGCGAACTGCTGCGCAAATCGCATTCCATAGCTCACCGGCTCCGCAACATACCTGTCGCCGATGTGCGCGATGGGCGTGTAGTACGGATGCGGATGGCGCGCAGGATCATCTTTCACCATCTCGTCGCCGGGCAGCTTGCCGCCGAGCGAGTTCGCCACCATCTGCCCATCGCCGCCATGCAGATTCACGCCGGCGTAGCCCAGCGAAGCGAGCGTCAGTAGGTAATCCGCGGACCAGAGAGCAGCCGCAAATACATCGGAGACGCCCGGCTTGCCTCCGCGATAACAGGTGTTGCCCTCCGTCATGCGCCATGCGGTATGCAACTTCTCCGCAGCGGCACGCACCAGCGCCGCATCGCGTCGCACAGCAGCGTCCGGCCCCAGAATGTGCTCAATGGTCATGATGGGGTTGGAGGGTGGCCCTCCCACATAGTGATGGTGCGACAGGCACGCGATGTGCGCGCGCATGGGATGATCCGCAAGCCGATCGCCGATGGTCGTAAACCACTGCGCATTGCTCGCGATGTCCGGCATGCCGAAACGCGCAGCGGGAACGCGACCGACGATCGCATTCGCAAAAGTTAGCCACTCGTCGAGGAAAGCACCCGCCGACCACGTCTTCGGATCGCGGATGGTTGTGCCAAAGCGATCGGCCTCATTGCCGATCTGGAAGTACTCGAGCTTCGCACCCAGCGCCTTCGCGACAAACGCAGCTTCGTCCGCGGCAAGTGCGGGAGTATTCGTGCCCAGGTTGATGCCATAAAGACACGTCCAGCCCGTCGCGTCGAGAAAGCCGCGAAGATTATGGACAGCATCCGGCGTAACCGCATACGAGAGATCCGGCGGTGGATCACCGGCCTTGTACTCCCGCTTGGCGCGCGGCGGAGCCACGGAGGATGGCGTCGGCTTCCAGAAGCCGTAGTCCGAGGTATTGCCGCCAAGCCGCAGCACTCCCGCAGGCGCAAGCGCGCGGAACTGCGCAATCAGGCCCTTGTTGGCGGACGAGAAGAAGTTAGGCTCCGAGAGCTGCTGTGTTTCATAGGAGAGCCCGATAAAACTTCGCGGGACCGCAGGGCCAGGCCGGTCGGGATGCAGCGTAAGCATGGCGACCTGCGACGCTGGCGCAGATGCAGTCTGCGCCAGCGCCTTAAGGCTTGCAGCAGTAGCGGCACTGGCGATCAGGAAGCGGCGGCGATCCATAAAGCTCATGCCGAAAAGCATACGGGCGCAACTCATCCGCAGCAAATCACTGAACCGCCGATGCCGGTCTAAAAAAAAATCTTCGCCGCGGCTAGGGCTTCTTCACTGCAGGAGCCGTCCTTGCCGCGCCGACCTTCGCTACAGTCGCCTTCGCCGGATACGAGATCGCAAACTCGCTATAGACATTGCTATTCCCAACCGGTACCGACCCCGACCACCACGCGCCCGCACTGCCAAAGGTGTTCGGCGTAATCGTGGCTTCGAGCGAAAGCGTCTCTCCGTCCGTCGTGTTCGAGCCCTTCGCCGTAAACTTGTCGCCGACGATGGAGAGCGTAATCGTGGTGTTCGGCCTGAAGACACCGGTGAGTTGTTGCTGCTCGTTCAGCGGATGCCCAACTCCATTTTCGATCCTGTAGAGCTGGAACATGCACTTGTCGGCCGCCTGGATCGTCCGCCAGAAGCGCAGCGAGTAGCCGTTCTTCGTGCGCTGGTCATATTTGATGTACAGGTCGGCGCGTTCCACACGCGGAACATCGTCCGGCGAGCCGGCGATGCCGAATCCCTGCCCCGCAGTCTTCTCCGGCGACATGACGACCTTCACCTGCATGTCTCCCTTGGGCTCATCCTGGTCATAGATCAGTGCCGCATAGGGGTTCGCCACGCGCACGCCATTCACCATCGCAGGAGGCTGTTCGCGAGGCGGGTTCGCAGTACCAAAACCTCCGCGAGGCACCGCTCCGGCAAGCCCGCTGACGCGCAGGCCGTAGCCATTCACCAGCGCGTCCGCCGCCTGCGAGGTCCATGTGCCAATGACAGTCCACTCGCCGCTTTCGATGGAGACATTCTCCGTCGCCACAAAGTTGCGGAAGTTTGGATTGACGTTTGCAGACGGAACTTCGGACGCGGTGATCGGCTTTGTTGCAACAGCCACAAGTTCCGGCCCGGGGTCGCTGATGTTGTGCTTCGGCTGGAGGCTCACGCGAAGATACTTGCCCACGTCGCCCGAGGTAAGCGTGTAGGTCCGCAGCGGAAGATTGCCTCGGCTCACCGCAACCTTGCGCGGGTTCGCGCATTGCGCGTCGGCGCACTGATACCACGAAATCAGCGACTGGTCTTCCTTGCCATCCAGTTTGAGCGCGTAGCTGACCGTCACCTTGCCGTTCAGAGGTGTGCCGATGACCGGCTTCTTCAGGAAGGCAGGAGGATCGACAAACTTCGGCTCCACGTTGACCGGCACCACAACATAAAAGCCATTGGCAGCCTTGGCCTTCACCTTGACGTACTTGGCATGGATGGTGGGGTTGTTTCCGGAGATCGTGATGCTGTTGCCGGTAGTCGCACTTAGCGTGACGAGCTTCGAGTCGGTCAACCACGTGATGGGCGTATCCTTGGCGCGCACAGGCGATATCGTCACGCCAACGGTCGCATCCTTGCCTCCGGTGCGGATGGTGGGCGAGATAGACCCGCTGACGAACGGCCCGCCTCCCGGAGGGCCTCCGCCTGCCGCCGCACCACCGGTGACGGTCATGCGGAAGACATCGCTCCCATCGGCCTCATACTTCGCGCGCGCATTTGCCGGGTCCCAGTCGTCTGCCGGCCCGTTCGGAGCGGCCCTCAGCAGGTTCCACGGGTTGAAGGCCTTCACCTCTTCCGCGCTCAGCTCGCGCGACAGCGTGTAAGTCGGTGCCCCTTTAATCATGTCCTTGATGCGCACTGGCTTCCCGCTCGCGTCCTTGACGTGATACGTCATCGAGAAGAGATTCTGGTGTACCGGCAAAACATCCCATGCCATCCAGGTCACCGGCGACTTGGGCGTGTCGACCGGCATCGTGCAGTCGATCAGCGTATCGGGACGGCCGAAGCCTTTATAAAACTCGAGACCGCGCGCAGCCTTGAATACCGTATGGATGAAAGTAATTCCCGACGCGGACATGACGCCCCTGCCCGTGGGAAAATAAATCTGCGAGTCATTGAAGACGCTGACCTGGCCGCCGCCGAGGAAATCGTCCGTCCCCTCGATGAACACATTGGTAAAGTACGACCGCGTAGTCTGGATAAACGTCGTATCCAGCCTGCTCAGAAATGCGACGTGCGAATAGAGATGCTTGTCGCCACGGATATTCATCGCCACCGCCTGGGTGATGACGTCGGACCGCTTCTTCAGATTCTTCGACGGGTCACCTGGATACTCATAGTCCAGATTGGCGAAGTTGACGACGGTCAGATTGATGGCGCTGAATCCAACTGCGTTGATATCGAGCACGTAGCCGTTGTTGGTCGCGCCCTCCTTGTTGCCGCGGTTGTCCGCGATGACGACGTTGCGGCGGTCCGTGGTCAGGCCAAGGAAGGTAATGTAATTCTTCGTAATCTCCAGACTGGACGGAGCCGACTCGGCTGCATGAAACAGGTACACATCGGGCTTGATGCCAATGACGGTCTGCTTCTGCGGCGTTCCGGCAGGCGCGGCGGCATACGCTGCCGCAAGAGTCTTGAATTTCCTGTTGGCTGGATCGTCCTGCGGGAGCGAGCTGTCAACAAGGTAGTCGTAGGGGTAGGCGGTGGTGTCGAAGAGCACGCCGGTATAGCCATTGAATGGCGCTGAATCGCGCAGATTATCCTGCGCCTGCGCACGCGGCATCGACGCCGCCACCATCATCAACACCGCTGCTGCAATTGCCGGCATACGCCCGCGCATCGTCATCACTCTCTCCTTTTGAATCCGGATACTCCCCGTCCCGCGTCTCTCTGAACCGATTCGCGCTCGTCCGCCGAACGGAACCTGGTAAGGCCGCATCTTCAATACGTAAAATGTGGTCTGATCACTTCGTTGCAACTTTAGGGCCGTCGTGCGGCTCTGTCAATCGGCCGTCCCGGCCCCTCTGGGCACAAGGAGGAGAACCTCAACGAGGGGGGTTTGCAATCCGCGACGGGCCAGCCAGTCGCGAGGTGGAAACCTGCGATTCGGCACCCGGAATCATTCTCATTTCGCGACGCTTCCGTCCACCCATTCCGGACGGAGCTTCTACGCAGCGGGCTTGGTATCGTCTCGTTCGAGCAGATGCCGCGCCTCGGCCAGCGGAATAATCCTGCCATCCACGCTCAGTTCGTATTCTCCGGCGTTCTCGGGAACCGGAAACACCGTTTCAACGCTATGGCCGCGCTTGCGCAAAGCCGCTACAACAAGATCAATGTCGATCATGGCTGTTCTCCAGCGCACATGCGAACGAATCGCAAAGCGCACACTTGTTCGGAGTGCTGAACCCGCCTCGCAGGTTGTCCGTCCCTCCATCCTGCGACCCCCTCGCTCTGATAGCCTGTTCCGATGAGCGCCGAGACCTACGAAGCACCCCTTCCACCCCCTGTCCTCCCCAACCTGCGCGTCGCCATCCTCGGCGCGGGCAAGATGGGCGGCATCCTGCTACAGGGCTTCCTGAAGAACAACCTGCTGCTGCCCGAGCAGATCGTCGCGACAGTCCAGCACCCGGACCGCGCCCAGGCGCTCTCCGCCCAGTTCGGCGTCGAAGTGGGCGTCGACAACCTCGCAGCCGCGACCCACGCCGATGTGATTCTTCTCGGCGTCAAGCCCATCCAGGTTCCCGCGGTCGTCGCCGAGATCGCACCCGCGCTGAATCCGGCCAAGATGCTGCTCTCCTTCGCCGCCTCCGTCAAGACGCGCTCCATCGAAGAGGCCGCCGGGTGCGACCTGGCGGTCGTTCGCGCCATGCCCAATACTCCGGCAATGCTCGCCGCCGCGATCACCGCATTGTGCCCCGGCCGCTTTGTCACGCCGGAGCAGATGGGCATCGCCCAGCGCATCTTCGCCACCGTAGGACGCACCGTCGTGGTCGATGAGAAACACATGGACGCGGTCACTGGCCTGTCCGGCTCAGGTCCTGCGTTTATCTACATCATCATCGAGGCGCTGGCCGAAGCGGGCGTCAACGTCGGCCTGCCGCGCGACGTCGCCACGCTGCTCGCCGCGCAGACCACGCTCGGTTCAGCCAAGATGGTTCTCGAGACCGGCTACCACCCTGCCCTGCTCAAAGATCAGGTCACCACGCCCGCCGGCTGCACCGTCGATGGCATCCTCGAACTCGAACAGGGAGGCCTCCGCGTCACGCTGATCAAGGCCGTCAAGCGCGCAACCCAGCGGGCCAAAGAACTCGCCGCCGGATAGGCCTGCCTCGAACGAAAGAGAGAAAGGGCGAAGGGAAGCCGTAGAATGGAGACATGGCCGTCGCCCTCCGCCACAACCAAGTCGCCGCACCCAGCAGCCGCGCTCTGGTCCGCTTCGCCTGGTCCACCCTGGCCTTCTTCATCCTTGTCGTCCTCTGGGGAGCAGTCGTGCGCGCCACCGGCTCTGGCGGAGGCTGCGGAGCCAGTTGGCCCCTGTGCAATGGATACGTAAATCCCCTGCATCACCCCCGCATGGCGACCATCATCGAGTTCGCCCATCGTCAGTCAACCACCGTCGCATGCTGCCTGATGGCCGCGCTCGCATTCTGGACCTTTCGTGTCACGCCGCCGGGACATCCAGCGCGCAAAGCGTCCATCTGGACCGTCTTCTTCCTCGTGGTAGAGGCTCTCCTCGGCGCCGCTCTGGTGCTGCGCCATTGGGTCGAGAATAACGACTCCACCGGGCGCGTGATCGCTCAGGCCGTCCACTTCACCAATACACTGCTGCTGATGGCATCGCTGGCCCTGGTGGGGTGGTTTTTGCGCGGCAACTCCAGAGAACCTGGAAAGACGGCGCCGCTCTGGGTTGCATGGCTGGCAATCGTTTCGACCGTTTGCGTAGGGGCGACCGGCGCGCTTGCGGCGCTGGCCGACACACTCTTCCCCTCTCCGAGCCTGAGCGCGGCGCTGGCTTCGGACTTTGCCGCCAGTTCGCCGCTGCTGGTGCGCATGCGCTGGATGCATCCGGCGGCTGCGGTGGTTGCGCTTGTCTGCGTGCTCCTGCTGGCGCGGACAGGAACCCGCACCGCCCGCGCCGTCCTCTGGCTGGTGCTGCTGCAATTCGTTCTGGGGATCGCCGACGTTCTGCTGCTGGCTCCCGTATGGATGCAGATGTTGCACCTGCTTGGCGCCGATCTCTTTTGGGTGGCCCTGGTGCAGCTAGCGGCGGAGACGCTCTGGCCTTCGAGAGAGCCATTCACCAGGCAGACAGACGTGAGGCCCGCGCAGCTTGCCGCGGGCCTCTGAGGCAACTCAAAGATTGTTAGTGGGTCGCCGGCTTATCGGCGACCTTGTCGCCCAGGTTCTCCGTTGCATGCGCGGTATTTTTCGCCGCAACCTTGGTGTCGTGTCCGGCAACCCTGGCCCCCGTGGCCGTCTTGTCAGCGGCGACCTTCGTTCCATTGGCAGTCTTGTTGGCCGCAACCTTCGTCCCGTGAGCAGTCCTGTGGTACACCTTCTTCGTTCCGTTCTTGGTATCCACGGCAGCATCCTTGGTGGCATGCCCGGTATCGACCGCGGCGTCCTTCGTGGCATGGCCGGCGTTCTTCATGTCCTGCCCGGCGTCCTGCGCCAGCGCCACGCCGCATCCGAGCCCGATGCCCAGTCCTGCCGTCAGCAAAATCTGTGTCAACCCAGTTTTCTTCATCGCGCAATCCTCCAGCCTGCGTGGCGCAAGCAACAGATAGGTAGATTCCTCATCGCGGCGGTAAGATGTACGCGCGGGCGCGAATTCCACGGTTTTCGGAATTCCCGAATAGCGCGGAGTAGGGCGATGTGCGTATATTGTTTACGTCCGCAAGAAATTAGTTCCCGAATCGAACAGTCCGGCGAAATCTCTCAGCATTCACCGGCAGAATTGGACGTATGACCTCTATGCTCGCTGCTTTGCCGCACCTTGTCCCGGCCCACTCTCTCGGCATGTTCTTCGCCACGCAGCTAACACATCTGGCACCGGCCGATGTCCTGATCCTGGTGCTCTATTTTGTGTTGGTCATCTTTATCGGCTTTTACGTAAAGGGTTCGACCAACACAAGTGAAGAGTTCTTCCTCGCAGGTCGCGAGATGACTGCCTGGATTGCGGGACTGAGCTTCGTCTCGGCCAACCTTGGGTCGCTCGAACTGATGGGCTGGGCAGGCGCAGCCTACGAATACGGCGTGCTGGCGACGCACTGGTACTGGATCGGCGCGATTCCCGCGATGCTCTTCCTCGGCATCGTGATGATGCCCTTCTATTACATCTCGAAGACGCATTCCGTCCCGGGCTATCTGCATCTGCGCTTCGGTGAGGGCGCCCGCGTGGTAAGCGCGGTTTCCTTCGCGCTGATGACCATCCTGATGAGCGGCGTGAACATGTACGCGATGGCCGTGGTCATGCAGACCGTGCTGGGGTGGAACATCACATTCTCCATCTGGGTCGGCGCAGGCACAGTCGCGCTGTACGTTATGCTGGGCGGGCTTCGCTCGGCGATCATCAACGAGGTGCTGCAGTTCGTGCTGATCTGGGCGGGCGCCGCGATGATCCCGATCCTCGGGCTCGCCGAGGCCGGCGGATGGCAGAATCTCAAGCACAATATTGCGGTCAATGTGGGGAATGCCAACTACACCCATCTGTGGACGACGCTAGGCCACTTCAAAGACAACCCGATGGGCGTGCATTGGACTGGAATCGTCTTCGGCCTGGGGTTTGTCGTGAGCTTCGGATATTGGACGACCGACTTCCTCGTGGTCCAGCGGGTGCTGAGCGCGCACAACCTGCGTGCGGCCAAGATGGCTCCCATCATTGGCGCGGCGTTCAAGATGGCGGTCCCGCTGATCGTCATCGTGCCCGGCCTCATCGCACTCGGCCTGCACAATGCGGATGGCAGCATGATGTTCCACCTGGTGCCGGCCGATGTCGCCAAGCAGACGGGCGAACACAGCTTCGACCAGGTACTTCCGCTGATGCTGATCCGCTACTGCGGTCCGGGGCTGCTGGGGCTTGGCATCACGGCTCTGGTGGCCGGCTTTATGAGCGGCATGGCGGGCAACGTGAGCGCCTTCTCAACGGTCTGGACGTATGACATCTACGGCGCCTTCATGAACAAGAAGGCGTCGGACAGCCACTACGTTGCCATGGGTCGCTGGTCGACCGTTGTCGGGATGCTGGTCTCGATTATGTCCGCCTACCTGCTGGTGCATGCGACCGGCATCATGGACTATGTGCAGGCGCTGTTCAGCTTCTTTATCGCGCCGCTCTTCGGGACGGTCATTCTGGGGATGCTGTGGAAGCGGGCGACAAAGTCAGGCGGGTTCTGGGGCCTGCTGGCTGGAACAGCGTCGTCGATCGGGATGTTTGTCTGGGTGCATAATGTGCCCAGCGCCTTGCGATACGTGGCGATGAGCCCAGACGCGCAACCGATGGCAGAGAACCTCTACCGCGCCTTGTGGAGTTGGATCATCTGCGTCATGGTCACCGTCATTGTCAGCATGATGGGGAAGGCGATGCCCACGGCAGAGCTTGCCGGACTGGTCTACGGCGTGACGCCGATGCCCGACGACGGATCGAGGGGATTGTTCCAGAAACCCATCTTCTGGGCCATCGTGGTCATCACCGTCTTCTTCGTCCTCAATATCATTTTCTTCTAAAGCATCGACTGGAGCAGTCATCATGGACGAGACACAAGACAACAAACCGCATGTGCAGATCGACCACACCGCGACACCGGCGCGGGCCGAAGGACTTTCCATCTGGTTCTTCTGTGGGATCCTTACGCTTGGCTATGGCATCGTGCTGATCGCCCAGGCCCTGCTGGAGCACTTCCGGATCTTCGGCCAGCACCCGCCGTCGACAGTGTTGGCAAACCTTCATCCGACGTTCTGGTGGGGCCTCTGTTTGTTCCTGTTCGGCGCTTTCTACACGATCAGATTTCGGCCCGGCAAAGGCTGAAGCCGCCTCGGAAGCAATCATTGAAAACTGACAACTAGCTTTATTGGAAGCATGGAGAACAAATGGCAAAGCAAATGACCATGGGAGTACTCGTAGGCAACCGCGGCTTCTTCCCCTCGCACCTCGCCACCTCGGGGCGCCTCGAAATCATCGCCGCCCTCGAAGCCGCCGGCATCAAGCCCATCGTGCTGCACCCCGATGTCACCGCCCACGGCGCGGTCGAGACCTACGAGGACGCCAAAAAGTGCGCCGCCCTCTTCAAGGCCCACGCCGCCGAGATCGACGGCCTCATCATCACCCTCCCGAATTTCGGCGAAGAGCGCGGCCTCGCAGACGCCATCCGCCTCGCCGACCTTCGCGTCCCCATCCTCATCCAGGCCACGCCCGACAATCCCGGCAAGATGTCCATCGCCTTCCGCCGCGACTCCTTCTGCGGCAAGATGTCGATCTGCAACAACCTGAAGCAGTACGGCATCCCTTACTCACTGACGACGCTGCACACCGAAGCGCCCGACTCGCCCGAGTTCAAGAAGGACCTCGCCTGGTTCGCAGCCATCTGCCGCACCGTTCGTGGCCTCAAGAATGTGCGCTTCGGCGCAATCGGCGCGCGCCCCACCGCCTTCAACACCGTCCGCTACTCTGAGAAACTTCTCGAACGCTCCGGCATCACCGTCGAAACCCTCGACCTCTCCGAAGTCATGGGTCGCATCTCGCGCATGCCCGACAACGACGACGCCGCGCAAGCCAAACTCGCCGCCATCAAGAAGTACATCCCCGTCGGCGACACCCCGGCCGCAGCGCTCATGAAGATGGCCAAGCTCGGCGCCGTCATCGACCACTGGATGAAGGCCAGCGAACTCACCGTCTCCGCAGTCCAGTGCTGGACCTCTATCGAGGAGTTCCTCGGCATCGTCCCCTGCACCGTCATGTCGATGATGAGCGAAAACCTCATCCCCTCGGCCTGCGAGGTCGACGTCCTCGGCACGCTCTCGATGTACGCCCTCACCCTGGCCAGCGAGACCCCCTCCGCGCTCCTCGACTGGAACAACAACTACGGCGACAACCCCGACAAGGCCGTCTGCTTCCATTGCTCCAACCTGCCCAAGCACTTCTTCAAGGAAGGCGTGAAGATGGACTACCAACTCATCATCGCGGGCACCGTCGGCAAGGAGAACACCCACGGCACTTTAGATGGAACCGTGAAGGCCGGCGCCATGAGCTTCGCCCGCTTCTCCACCGACGACTTCACCGGCACCATCCGCGGCTACGTCGGCGAAGGCGCCTTCACCAACGACCCGCTCAACACCTTCGGCGGAGCCGGCGTCGTCGAAATCCCCAAAATGCAGGAACTCCTCCACTACATCTGCGAGAACGGCTTCGAGCACCACGTCGCCGCCAACTTCTCCACCACAGCCGCCCCCGTCTACGAGGCCGCAAGCAAATACCTCAACTGGCCTATGCACTGGCACAAGTAGTCCGCGCTATCTTCTATAAACAACTCTCCCCTTTCCGCCGCTCTTGTTTCTGCCGAGCGGTGAAGGGGAGAGTTGTTCAATCTTCACTTAGCCGGGTAGACTGGTCGTCCCGCGCATGCGGGCAATCCACCGGCAAGGTGAACCATGAAAATCCGCTTCCAGATGCAGACGCTGCTCTGCGCATGTCTCGTGTTGAGCTTCGCGTGTGCCGCCAGGGCCCAGCAGACCTCTACGGCCCAGCAGACCGACTACTTCACCAACTGGCCCGCCGGCCGCTCGCCGCAGGAGCTCGGCAAAGCCCTGGCCGAGAAGTTTCTCCCCACGCCGCACGTCGGCCGCACCATTATCTACCCCGAGGTCTGCGCCTGGTACGGCGCACTCACCTTCGCCGAGGTCAGCCACGACACCGCCCTCCGCGACAAGCTCGTTGTCCGCTTCGACACCCTCCTGCCCGGCGGCACCGACTTCGCCACCCGCACCCCCAAACGCCACCACGTCGACGATTCAATCTACGGCGTCATCCCGCTCGAGATCGCCATGCAGACCAAGGGCACGCCCGGCGACAAGCCTGACTACCTCAAGCTCGGCACCGGCTGGGCCGACCGCCAGTGGGAGACCCCGCAGCCCGGCACCGAATTCCCCCAGGCCGTCGGCGTCCCCGCCGACAGCGGCCTCTCCCCCGAGACCCGCTACTGGATCGACGACATGTACATGCTCACCATGCTGCAGGTGCAGGCCTACCGCGCCACCGGCGACCGCAAGTACATCGACCGCGACGCGAAAGAGATGGTCGCCTATCTCGACAAGCTCCAGCAGCCCAACGGCCTCTTCTACCACGCGCCCGACGTAAAGTACTTCTGGGGCCGCGGCGACGGCTGGATCGCCGCCGGCATGGCCGAGACGTTGCGCTCGCTCCCTGCAGACCACCCCCTGCGCCCGCGCATCCTCGCCGGCTACAAACTGATGATGGCCGCGCTTCTGAAATATCAGGGAGCTGACGGCATGTGGCGGCAACTGATCGACCATCCTGAATCGTGGCCTGAAACCTCCAGCTCCGGCATGTTCACCTTTGCGATGATCACCGGCGTCAAGCATGGCTGGCTCGACGGCCCAACCTACGGCCCCGCTGCCCGCAAAGCATGGATCGCCCTCTCCGGCTACGTCGACCAGCACTACGACGTCACCCAGGTCTGCCAGGGAACCGACAAGAAGGACGACCTGCAGTATTACCTCGACCGCAAGCGCATCACCGGAGACCTGCATGGGCAGGCGCCAGTCATGTGGGCCGCGACCGCGTTGCTCCGGGATGAAAAGTAACTGGATTCGCGTCCGCCTGCCATTGCGAAATCCGGCAAACTCCGCCATACTTAGGTGTTGGGTTGTGTGAGCTTTCGTCCCGCGCCTGTATCGTCGGCCGCTCGATCTCGTCTCTTCGCCCAAACACACCGTTTTCTTTGAGAGGTTTCCAAGTGTTGATGATCCGTCTGGCGCGCGTAGGCGCCCGCAAGCAGCCCCATTACCGTGTCGTTGTCATCGAAAAGGACCGCGCCCGCAACGGTCGTTCCGTCGAAGTGGTTGGCACCTATAACCCCCGCACCACCCCCGCTTCCCTCGACCTGAAGCGCGAACGCATCGACTACTGGGTCGGCAAGGGAGCCCAGCTCTCGGACCGTGTGGGCAAACTCTTTGCCCAGCCGGTGCCCGAAGCGGCTCCTGCCGCCTAGTTACTGAGTAGTTATATGGTAACCAGTTTCCAGTGCCAAAAGATGTCCTGTAAGAGGGCTTTCCGACAGGTGTTTTTCGCTTAATTCAAGTAGACTCTTGCCAGACCATTCTTGTAGAACAAGGTTGGTCTGCGTGTCGCGTCGTCTCTCCTCCCCAGGATGCGTGCTACGGAACTGTACCGGTTGTCTTTCTTCATCCCCCGAAGACCTCGCAAAAGATGAGGCATGGGGCTGAATCAGGCCGGCGCAGCATTTTCCCAAGAGGTGTGTGTGATGAGTGATACGACGTTGCCTGCTGCCGGCGACCCATCGGAACTGATGAAGCAACTCGTTCAAGAGATCGTCCAGGCTCTGGTGGACGAGCCAGAAAGCGTCTCGATCGAGTTGGTCAACGACCACGACTCAACCGTGATCCGTCTCCGCGTCGCCCACCAGGACATCGGCAAGGTGATCGGCAAACAGGGCAGGACAGCGCGATCTCTGCGCACCATCCTTGGCGCAGCCAGCATGAAGCTGCACCACCGCTTCTCGCTCGACATCCTGGAAGAAGAAGACGGTCAGCCACCCACGCCTTGAAAACGTGGCTGGGGCGAACCTTCTGAAGAAGTCTGACCTGAATTCGGGGACAGGCACATTCGCCGAGCCAGTATTCTGGGTGTTGAAAATCTGTATACCGTCTCGATACCGCGTCCCGCAGCACGCAATTCGACCAGCCGCGCACGTAAGATGCATCTCATGGAACCCGTTCCGCAATGGATCGTGCTCGCACACGTCCTCCGCCCTCAGGGGCGCAAAGGCGAGGTGCTCGCTGACCTGTTCACCGACTTCCCAGAACGCTTCGACGAGCATCCGCACGTCTGGCTGGCGCCTCCCGGCTTTGCCGAAAAACCAGCCTCCCCCGGCATAAGCGCATCGCCCCAGCCCGCTGAAGTGACAGCACACTGGCTGCCCGTGGGAAAAAATGCCGGCCGCATCGTCCTGCATTTTGCAGGCATCGACACTATTGAGAAAGCCGAAGAACTCGCCGGCAAAGAGGTCGTCATTCCCCTGGAGGAACGCCTGCCGCTCGACCCGGGAGCAGCCTACATCTCCGATCTCGTCGGCTCAACCGTATACGACCGCGATGTACCTCTGGGGATCGTGGAAAGCGTGGAGTTCCCAACCTCGCCAGACGGCACACGCCGCCTGGAAGACGCTGCGCCACTGTTAGCCGTTACATCTCCAGAAGGCGACGAGATCCTCATCCCGTTCGCCAATGCCTATCTCGTCGAGCTCGACCTGCCGGCAAAGTCCATTCGCATGGCTCTGCCCGAAGGCCTCACCCAGATCAACCGGCCAGGCACAAAAGACGAAACTACTTAGAACCGGACCGCAAAGCCGGTCGAGAGGATCGGATAAGCCTGCAGCCGCTTGATTGACTCATTCAAATTGTCCTGCTCGAGAGTCACGAGCTGCTGAATCGTTGGGTTGCTCATATTCTGGCAGAACCCCTGGCCCTGGATACATGCAGACCCCTTCAGATTCAGGTGAACCTGGTTGTGCCCCATGTAGGCTGCGCCGATCTCGAATGGAAAGCTGAAATGGCTCCCACTGCGAGGAATCAGGTTGCTGAAGCCAAACATCACCGACGGCATCAGTGTCCGCCCGAAGGTCAGCGTCGCATCGCCATGCACGGGATCCGTCATGCTGCTCGTGAGGCTAGTAGCGCCAAGGGAGAACGTGCTCCCACCCGGCGCATTCGCCGCGCCGGAGAGCGTGCTCCTGTAAATCAGGACACCAGGGCTGATGTGGAAGCCATTATGGAACGGAAACCAATCGAGACTCGCCTGCCCATTGTTCAAATGGAGATTGAAGTTGTAGTTCATCCCATCGACGCCGAAGCCGTATCCCATGTTGACCAGATTCACGCCACCCCGCAGGTTCAGCGAGCGCGTCAGCGGAACCGCCACCTCCACTCCCGGCCCCAGTGAGGTCATCTGGAAACCAACGGCAACCGTAGAAAACGGGCCGACCTTGTACTTCTTGCGAGGAACCTTCGTCCGCGCCTGCGGAGCAAGGATCACCGCGCTCGACGAAAAGCTCGCCATCGCATCCGCGGCATTCAATTCGTTCGAATCCGCAGAAGCAATCAGTACATTTTTCTCTGAACCCGAGTCACTCGACAGACCGACCACGTTCCGGACCGCGACCTCCTGGGCTACACCCATAGAACACACCGCGCCCATTAAGACGATGGCGCACACTTCGATCCTTCTCAACATCCGGGGCCCCGAAAACAAAATCAATTGACGTGCGATGCCTTAAGAATATCGTCCGCAACCCGGTTCCCCAATACACTGTTAGGGGAGGATTGCCCCTGAAAGTGGTACGTTCGTGCTGCTAACAAAAGCCTCTCGCCTGCTGCCATTTTGAGATTTCCCAATACCCCATGCGCTTCGACATCCTCACTATCTTTCCCAACTTCTTCTCCGGCCCGCTCGACCACGGCATCCTCAGCCGCGCCATCGCCACGGGCACGGTCGAAGTTGCCACGCACGACCTGCGCGAGTTCACCCACGACCGCCACCGCACCGTCGATGACCGCCCCTTCGGCGGCGGCGAAGGCATGGTCCTCAAGCCGCAGCCCATCTTCGAGTGCGTCGAATCGTTCGCCGCCTCCGGCCATCCCGTCGCGGAAAAATCCACCCGCGACACCTCGCGCCAGTCTGTCATCCTGCTCTCGGCACAGGGCAAACGCTTTACCCAGGCCACCGCGCACCGCCTGGCAACGCTCGACCAGGTCGTTCTCATCTGCGGCCGCTACGAGGGTGTCGACGAGCGCGTCAACAACCTGCTCGCGGATGAAGAACTCTCCATCGGCGACTACGTCCTCTCCGGCGGAGAACTCGCCGCTGCCGTCGTGCTGGACGCCGTCGTCCGCCTGCTCCCCGGCGTCCTCGGCCACGCCGACTCCAACCGCTACGAGAGCTTCGGCGCAGGCGACGACCCCGCCGATACCACCACCCCCGACGGCGTCCCCCGCTCCACCCACGGCTCCGGCGGCCTCCTCGACTATCCCCACTACACCCGCCCCGCCGAATTCCGCGGCGTCCCTATCCCCGAAGTCCTCGCAGGAGGCGATCACGCCGCCATCCGCCGCTGGCGCCGCCATACGGCCCTCGAAAAGACCTTCCGCAACCGCCCCGACCTACTCGCGAACGCCAACCTCTCCGACGACGACCGCGAGTTTCTCACCAGCCTCGATTTCGTAAATCAGGATTGATTTCATTTGTCTTACATCTTCTTACAATGTAAGATCGAATGCATGCCAACCCGCGCAGGCACAACCCGAACTTTCACCATTAGCTTCCCTCCTGATCTCGCCGAACAAGTCGAACGGCTTGCTGCAAGAGAGAGCCGCACAACGAGTGAGCTCTTTCGCGAGGCCTTCCGCACTTATCGCGCCGAGCGAATCAAAGCCCTCTTTGCAGAATCCCTCGCGGAAGCGCGCAAGGTTGGAGATAACAGCTACGGGCCAGAGGACATTGAGCGATTCGTCAAAGAAGACCGCGCTGAACAGGCAGCTGCCAGACGAGCCGCCAGCAAGTGATTGTTGTCTTCGACTCAGGGATTTGGGTGTCCGCGCTTCACTTCGGGGGAGTTCCCATGGAAGCCATCAGCCATGCCCCTGACCCTGGACGAAGTCCTGTCGTGCATCCAGATAGAAGACGAGGTAATTCGCATCATGCATAAGAAATTCCTGCGTACTGCGGCATCCAACCGAGCGCGGTTATCTTCCTGCTGGAAGGCGCGATCCAGGTGGAGGTTACCGGCGCACTGACAGGCATCTGCCGTGACCCCAACGACGACTTCATTCTGGAGTGCGCTCTCATCGGAGATGCCGATCTGATCGTCACCGGCGACAAGGATCTGCTGTCCATTGGAGTCTACAAAGCGATCAGGATCGTAACGCCAGGAGAATACCTGGACAACACCATGGATCATAAACAAAGGAACTGATTGACCCGGAAGTCTGCCTAAGTACCGCTGCAAATCCTCGATTTTCGTGTAAACTAAACATTCGAGTCTCGAACAGGAAAGTACCTATGTCTATTCATCCGATTATGCAGAAGCTGGCCGCCAAGTTTGAGCGGACCGACCACCCCTCCTTTGCCCCCGGCGACACCGTCCGCGTTCAGGTCAAGATCCGCGAAGGCGAAAAAGAGCGTCTCCAGGCCTTTGAAGGCATGGTCATCGCCACCCGCAAGGGCCCCCAGGGCACCTTCACCGTCCGCAAGATGAGCTTCGGCCAGGGCGTCGAGCGCATCTTCCCCTACAACTCCAAGGTCATCGACAAGGTCGAGAAGCTGCGCTCCTACGAGGTTCGCCGCTCCAAGCTCTTCTACCTCCGCGGCCTGCGCGGCAAGTCGGCCCGCCTCCGCGAGGTGGCACGCGCCTCCTAACGCTCCCCGCAACATTACGAAAGGCCACGAGGATCGCTCCTCGTGGCCTTTTCTCTGCCCGAACCGCAAGCAGGAACATCATCTTCGATCCATCTAGTTTAGCGCGGGCTTCTTCCCCGCATCCGCTTGCGCCTTCACCGCCGCATAAAGATCCACCAGAAACCGCCTCTGCCCCTGTAGAATCTCAATTCCGCCCGCATCCCCATGCCCCGGTAGAACATGCACCGGCCCCAGCGCAATCGCCTTATCCAAAGCCTTCGGCCAGTTCGCCAGATACGCATCCAGCAGTTTGTTCCTCGGCCCATTCACCGCCGCATCGCCCGTCGCCAGAATCTTCTCCGCCGGCAGCCAAACATATCCATCCCCCGGCGTATGCCCCCATCCCAGAAACAGAAAATCCACCTCGCGCGTGCCGTCGTTCAGCACCAGCTTGTCGCCCGCGATCGACATCCGCGGCCTCTGCACATCCATCTCGCCCGTCGCCTGCAGGTCGGGCCGCTTCGGCAGCGCATTCCGCCACCGCGTCGGCTCCCAGTGATTCATCTCATCGGTCACGCCCTGAAACGCCATCGTCGTCGCGCCCGCCGCCGTCCACACCGAGTTCCCATACGCATGGTCGCCGTGCGCGTGCGTATCGAAGACATACCGCACCGGCTTCGGCGAAAGCTGCTTCGTAATCCCCAGCAGCTCCTTCGCGCGCCCCGGATAATTCGCATCCACCACGATCAGGTAGTCCCGCATCTCGATCACGACGGTGTTGCTATACCCATTCGTGTCGCCGGTCATGAACCACACGCCCCGCGCAATCCGCTGCGGAGCCTTGGGCTGCACCTGCCCCGCCCCGGCATCGCACAAGCCACCACCACTGCCAAAAGAAACGAACGACCATGCTGCCTTGCATTGACCGACACGAATACCTCTCACGTTTCGCTCTAAAAATACCACCTGGAAAACAGATCAGTCTTACCCGCAAAAAACAACGGCGAAGCCAGGCAGATGCCAGGCTTCGCCGCATTCACTATCTTCTTACCGAGTTAGCGGTTTCCGCCGCCGCCGCCGCCGCCGCCCTGA
>OLLV01000089.1_pt1 | contig 183773 bp, 142 predicted proteins | sample 1604641 | NCBI WGS metagenome assembly OLLV01 (sample SAMEA104055725, study PRJEB20765) | soil metagenome | biome: Arctic tundra; feature: Polygonal ground; material: soil | place: USA | collected 2011-09 | depth 0-0.5 m
TCGGTGCCGGAGGGGCGGGCGGCGAACCAGCCGTTTTCGGTGGTGACTTTGAGGCCGCCGATGGGGGCGTGGTTGCCGGGGGCTTCGGTGAGGATGGATGTGATGGGTTCGCCGGCCAGGGTTTTGGCGGTGACTTGTGAGGGGGAGAGTTTGGCTAGTTTGGCTTTTTGCTCCGGGGTCGCGGCGGCGTCGATGCGCTGGTAGACGGGTGCGCCGTATTTTTGCGTGAGGTTGGCGTAGAGTAGGCCGGGGTCTTTCCCCGTCACCGCCGTCATTTCAGCAGCTAGTAGCCCGGGGATAAGGCCGTCTTTATCTGTGGTCCAGACCTGGCCGTTGCGGCGGAGGAAGGTGGCTCCGGCGGACTCTTCGCCTACGAAGCCCAGGGTGCCGTCGATGAGGCCTTCGACGAACCATTTGAAGCCTACGGGGACTTCGAGCATGGGGCGGTTGAGGCCTTTGGCTACGCGGTCGATGATGCTGGAGGAGACGAGGGTCTTTCCGATGCCGACTTTGGCGGACCATTCGGGACGGTGGGTGAAGAGGTACTGGATGCAGACGGCGAGGTAGTGGTTGGGGTTGAGCAGGCCGGTGGTGCGGGTGACGATGCCGTGGCGGTCGTGGTCGGTGTCGGCGGCGAAGGCTACGTCGAACTTTTCCTTGTTGGCGATCATGGAGGCCATGGCGTAGGGGCTGGAGCAGTCCATGCGGATGCGGCCGTCCCAGTCGAGGGTCATGAAGCGGAAGGTGGGGTCGACGTAGGGGTTGAGGATTTGTAACTTGAGTTGATACTTTTCTGCGATGCGGGGCCAGTAGTGGACTCCGGCACCGCCGAGGGGATCGACGGCGAGCTTGAGGGTGGTGTTGGCGAGTGGGGCGAAGTCGATGACGTTGGCGAGGTCCGCGACGTAGGCGGTGATGTAGTCATGGCGGTGGGTGGTGGCGGCGTGGATGGCGGTGGCGTAGGCCTCGCGCTTGACGTCGGTGAGGCGGTCTGCGATGAGCTGGTTGGCGCGATTCTCGATCCATTTGGTGGCGGTGGTGTCGGCCGGGCCGCCGTTGGGTGGGTTGTATTTGAAGCCGCCGTCTTCGGGTGGGTTGTGGGATGGGGTGATGACGATGCCATCACTCTGCGGCTTGCCCTTGTTGGCTGCGTTATACGTGAGGATGGCGTGGGAGAGGGCGGGGGTGGGGGTGTAGGCTACCTGGTCGTCGATCATTACTTCGATGTTGTTGGCGGCCAGGACTTCGAGGGCGGTGGTGAAGGCGGGCTCGGAGAGGGCGTGGGTGTCCTGGGCGAGGAAGAGGGGGCCGGTGATGGATTGGCCGCGGCGATAGTCGACGATGGCCTGGGTGATGGCGGCGATGTGATCGTCGTTGAAGCTGGTGTGGAGGGCGGAGCCACGGTGGCCGGAGGTGCCGAATGAGACGCGCTGGGCGGGCTCGTCGGGGTCGGGATGGAGGCTGTAGTAGGCGGTGACGAGGCGCGGGACGTTGACGAGGGTGTCGGGTGTGGGGAGGGTGCCGGGTGTGTTCATCGTTTTGAGTCCTCGGTCGGGTTGGATTTCGCGTTCTGAGTTTATAGGAGGCAGATGGATTGCGGGGGCGGTATTCTGGAAGGCGACTTTAGAGGATGAGGAGTGGCGCGTGCGAAATTGGATGGCGATTGGTGTGCTGGCGGGTGCGGTGAGTGCGGGGGCGCAGGCGACGTCGACCCCGGCGGGGAAGATGGCCGCTACGGTGATCAAGCAGTGGCCGGCGGGGATGGTGTCGACGATTGCGAGCCGGGGGGCGTGGGGGTATGAGGAGGGCACGCTGCTGGATGGGATCGCGGCGGAGTGGCATGTGACGGCGGATGGCGCGGACTTTGCGTATATCAAGGCTGCGGTGGACAAGTATGTGACGGCCGATGGGACGATTACGGGGTATAAGGCCTCGGGACAGACGCTGGATGATATTGAGATGGGGCGCGCGACGCTGCTGATGTATCGGGTGACGCAGCAGGAGAAGTATGCGAAGGTGGCGAAGTTTCTGCATGACCAGTTGGCGCTGCAGAAGAGGACGGCGAGCGGCGGGTATTGGCACAAGAATATTTATCCGAACCAGATGTGGCTGGATGGGGCTTATATGGCGGAGCCGTTTCGGGCGGCGTATGCGGCGACGTTCCATGAGCCGGAGGATTTCGACGATATTGCGAAGCAGCTGTTGCTGATGGACGTGCATATGCGCGATCCGAAGACGGGGCTGCTGCGGCATGGGTGGGATGAGTCCGGCGCTGGAAAGACGATGCCGTGGGCGGATAAGGAGACGGGGTTGAGTCCGGAGGTTTGGGCGCGTGCGGATGGGTGGTACGCGATGGCGCTGGTGGACGTGCTGGACTGGTTTCCCAAGGACCAGAGGCAGCGGTCGATGCTGGTGGCGACGCTGAACCGGATCATGGGGGCGGTGGTGAGGGCGCAGGATCCGGCGAGCGGGTTGTGGTGGCAGGTGATGAGCCGTCCGGGGGAGAAAGGGAACTATTTTGAGGCTTCGGCGAGCTGCATGTTTACATATGCGCTGGCGAAGGGAGTGCGGATGGGGTATCTGCCGCAGGCGTATGCGGCGAATGCGAAGAAGGGGTGGGATGGGATTCAGAAGCAGTTTGTGACGGTGGATGCGGATGGAAATTCGGTGCTGCATGGGACGGTGAAGGTGGGTGGGCTGGGCGGGACGCCTTACCGCTCGGGAACGTTCGAATACTACATCGGGGAGAAGGTGGGCGATCAGGATGCGAAGGGCGTGGGGTCATATCTGAAGGCCGGCGCGGAGATGGAGCAGGCTTCGACGCAGGCTCTGGGGCAGGGGAAGACGGTGATGATAGATGCGTGGTTCAACTCGCAGACGCGGAAGAATGCGATGGGGCAGATGGATATTTTTCACTACAAGTGGGACGACGATTCGTATGACGGATATTCATTCTTCGGGCATGCGTTCGAGCGGTATGGAGCGAAGCTGGGGGAGCTGACGGTTGCGCCGACGGCTGGGGCCCTGAAGAAGGCGAAGATCTATGTAATTGTCTCGCCGGACATTCCTGCGAAGAACCCAAATCCGCATTATATGGATAAGGCAAGCGCGGATGCGATTGCAGCATGGGTGAGGGCGGGAGGGGTGTTGCTTCTGTTTGCGAACGATCCGGGGAATGCGGACATTACGCACTACGACATTCTGACCGGTGAGTTCGGGATTCACTTCAACCCGGTGCTGAGCCATCATGTCGTGGAGCCGGACCACACGACGGGCGAGGTGGTGATTCCGCCCGGAACGGGGATCTTCGGCGAGGGATTTACCGCGTATATGAAGGACACATGCACGATTACTGTGAGCGGTAAGGCGAAGGCCCTGGTCACGGATAAGGGCGACGTGATGATCGCCGAGTCGCATGTGGGGAGGGGTGTGGTGCTGGCGGTGGTCGATCCGTGGGTCTACAACGAGTATGTCAGCGGGCGAAAGCCGGAGATGATTGGGGGGCGGCCGCTGCGCGAGTTCGATGGGTTTGAAGGGGCGGAGGAGATGGCGGGGTGGGCGGTGAAGCAGGCGAAGTGAGTACAAAGACAAAACAAATACTGAGATTCTGAGCCAAAATAGGCTCAGAATGACGGGCTTTTTATTGGGGTTAGCTGGTGGGGAAGAGGGAGTGGCGGAGCTGGCTGGCGAGGCTTGTGATCTGGATCGGGTCGGGAGTGGCGTAGTCGAGGAGAAGCTCGAGCTGGCGGGCGAGGAGGGTACCTTGCTCGTAGCCGTACATGCCGAGTGATCCGGCCAGCTTGTGGGCGGTGTCGGCTGCTTCTTCGCGGATTTCTTCGACAAGGGTTCCGGATGTGGCGGCGGCGGCGGCGCGGTCGAGAATAGAGAGCCGCTCCTCAAGGAGAGGGCGGTTGCGGTGCCATAGGGACGCTAGCAAGGACGCAGTCTTTTCCTGGATCTGAGTGTAGGGCATAGGTTGAGGCAGAGAGAATATCAGATTTGCAAAGTGGAGCAAGAATTGTGCTTTGCCAGAATGCCAAGGATTCGGTGAGATGGCAAGAGGATTCGATGGGATGGAAGTTCCGGGGCTAATACTTTTGGGGGAGATGGGGCACGGGACTTGTTAAAAGCCAAAGAAAAACGCAAAGGTTTCAAGCAGCCTCCCAATTTGGGGTTAGCCCTTCCAGCCGAGCGCTTCGGAGATCTGGGCGGCGAGGGACAGGGGATCAAAGGGTTTGAAGAGGACTGCGGCGACCCCAAGGCCGGCGAAGCGGCGCTGGTCGACTCCCTGGACCTTGGCGGTGAGGAGGACGACGGGAATGCCGGAGATTTTGGGGTCCTGCTGCATGAGGCGGAAGGTGGTGGGGCCGTCCATGCCAGGCATCATGACGTCCATGAGGATGGCGTCGGGCGGGGGGACGGAGGTGATGGCGGCACGGATGCCTGCGGCGCCTGAGCTTGCGGTGAGGATCTCCCAGCCCGCGGTTGCTTCCAGGGAGAGGGCGGCGACCTCCCGTATGTCGTCTTCGTCGTCGATGATGAGGATGCGGCGCATAGAGGCAGTTGCCAGTTGCAGGTTGCCGGTTGTGAGTGGAATGCGGCGCTGTTCCGGCAACTGATGGCTTACAACTAACCACTTTACTCTATGCGACGGCGGTTGGGGTGGAGTTGCGCAGGCGCTGGACCATGGCGAGGACGAGTTGCTCGACCTCCGCGGGGTTGACCTTTGCCTTGGTGAGAAACTCGGTTGGACCGAGGCGTAGTTTCTGACGTTCCGTTTCGGCGATCTCGCGGCCTGAGTAGACGACGAGAGGGAGGGTGCGGAGCGCGGGCTGGCGGCGGAGCCAGTCGACGAGCGAGAAGCCGTCGCCGTCGGGCAGGGTGACATCGAGGATGACGAGGTCCGGGGGGCCGATGAGGCAGAAGTCGACGGCCTGCTGGCGGGTGGAGGCGTGGTTGATCTGGATGCCTGAGTCCTCGAAGCCGGTGATGATGACGCGGGCGAGGTCCTGGTCGTCCTCGACGAGGAGAACCTGACCGGGGCCTTCCTCGGAGTTGAGGACGCGGCCCAGTTCGGCGAGGAGGAGGTTTTCGTTGAAGGGCTTCTGCACCCAGCCCTGAGCCTGGGAGGCGCGGTGGAGGCGGTCCGACGGCGCGTCCGTGGGTGGGATGACGCTGAGAATGACGACGGGAATGGATGCGGTTGCGGGGGAGTTTTTAAGGCGGTGGAGGGTGTCCCAGCCGCTGAGGCCGGGCATGTAGAGGTCGAGGAGGATGGCGGAGATGATGGAGTCGCCGTCGGCGTGGCGTGCGGCGATGGCGAGGGCTTCTTCGCCGTTGCGGGCTTCGAGGATGTCGTAACCGTGGAGGCGAAGCTGCTCGGTGACGACCATGCGGATGCTGGGGTCGTCGTCGCAGACGAGGATACGGCCATGGCCTCGCGGGATGGTGGTGGCGAGGAGGGCGGGCGAGGCGGTGTCGGAGGCGCGGGCTGCACGGGAGAACTGGACCCAGAGGGTGGTGCCGGGGCCGGGCTGGTTGGGCTGGGCCCAGATGGCGCCGCCGTGCTGCTGGACGATGGAGCGGCAGATGGCGAGGCCGAGGCCCGTGCCGCCCTTTTTGCTGGCGTCGGTGTATTCGACCTGGTGGAAGCGGTCGAAGATGGCTTCGAGCTTGTCGGGCGGGATGCCGCGTCCCTGGTCGACGACTTTGAGCAGGATGGAGTCGAGGTTGCCGTCGATCTGGATGGAGATGGTGGAGCCGGAGGGAGAGAACTTGATGGCGTTGGAGAGCAGATTGGTGAGGACCTGAATGATGCGGTCGGAGTCGGCGTCGAAATAGATGGAATCGCGCTGGGCGTAGCACTCGAGGTCAAGGCGGACCTGGGCGTTGTCGGCCATGGCGGTCATGGTGTCGGTGGCTTCGCGGGCGAGATCGTAGATGGAGCTGCGGCGGAGGTTGAGGGGCGCGCGGCCGGACTCCATGCGCTCAAGGTCGAGGATGTCGTTGATGAGGCGGATGAGGCGCTCGGTGTTGGTGGAGGCGATGCGGAGGAGGTTGTGGGCCTTGGCGTCGACGTTGCCGAGGAGGCCGGCGGAGAGCAGGCCGAGCGCTCCGCGGATGCTGGTGAGCGGCGTGCGGAGTTCGTGGGAGACGGTGGAGATGAACTCATCCTTGACGCTGTCTAGGTCGGAGCGCTGAACGAGCTTGTTCTTCTGCTGCTCTGCATCCTGGCGGCTGCGGTTGAGAGCGTCGGTGAGCTGATCGATGGCGCGCTGCTGCTTGCGGGCGCGCATGGCGAGCCGGAGGACGAGGATGCCAAGGAGACCAACGGACAGCAAAAGGAGGCCAACAAACATTGAGGGGAGTAGTGTCATCGGCAATTGCACCAATAGTACAGCGCAATTGCCGATAAGAGCATCAATTTGTGCAAACTTATGCGGAGACCGGTTCGGCGATCTGGGCTAGCGTCGTCGTCCATTGCTTGCCGGTGCGGGCGGCATAGGCCTTTTTGTGGAAGGCATAGCCTGCGATGAGCGGGAGGGCCAGGGTTGCCTCGGCGTATACCATCTGCTCGAAGGTGGTGTCGACTTTGCCCCAGGAGCTGGCTTCCTTAAGTGTGGAACCCGACAGAGCGCCGTCGCGGGAGTCGGCCACGGTGACCTGGATGGCGTACTTGTGCATGGGGGCGTCGACGCCGAGGATCTCGGCTGCGACCACGATGTCCTGGGCGAAGTTCTTGGGGACGCCGCCGCCGATCATGAGGAGGCCGGTGGTGGGGTTGGCGATTTTTAGCTGGGTGAGTTCGTAGAAGTCCTTGGCGGAGTCGATCGAGACCATGGGCTTGCCCTGGCGCGCGTGCTGGTGGGCGACGAAGCCGAAGCCGGCGGAGCAGTCGGAGAAAGCGGGGCAGAAGATGGGGACGTTCTTCTCGTAGCAGGCGAGGATGATGGAGTCGCGTCCACCGGCAGCTGGTGTTTTGCCGTTGGCGGTGAGGTAGGCGCCGAACTCTCGGATGATCTCGCGGGAGGAGTAGGGGCGCGGGGCGAGGGAATTGATGATCTTTTCGGTGGTGTCGTCGCAGATACGAAGCTCTTCCTCATCGATGAAGGTGTCGTAAATGCGATCGATCATGAGCTCGCGGAGGTCGGCGTCGCCGTTGCCGTATTTGTACTCGTCGCCGGCGATGTAGTGGTTGAAGCCGAGGGCCTCGAAGAAATCTTGATCGACAATATTTGCGCCCGTCGACACGATGGCGTCGACCATGTTGTTGCGGATAAGGTCGACGAAGAGCTTCTGCAGGCCGGCGGAGATGAGCGAGCCGGCGAGGCAGAGAATGACGCCGCAGTCGGTGTCGCGGAGCATCATGTCGTAGATGGAAGCGGCGCGGGCGGTGTCGCGCGAGGTGTAGGCCATTGCGGCCATGGCGTCGACCATGGGGACGACGTTGTGGGCGGTGATGTCGATGTGCTGGATGGGCGTCTGGAGAAGCTCTTTTTTAGTTGGCATGTCGATATTAAGGATATCGTGTTTCGCCAATGGAGATGCGGGATCCTGTGAATTTCCCGTTGGAATTGGCGACTAAATTTTTAACGTTGCTGGCCGTTTTTTTCGGCGATGCCGGGCTGGTCGAGGAGCTGGATGCCGGAGGCGGGGCCGAGATCCGGGCCGGACCATTGGCGGAGGGCCCAGACGATCTTCTTTTGTGGGGTGACTTCGAAGAGCTGTACCGAGGTGGGCCAGTCGGCGGGCTTGGTGAGTTTGTTGGGGACCCAGTTGGAGAAGACGGTATTGCCATTGGCGAGGCGCTGGGCCTCCTGGATGTTGCCGATCGTGTAGCCGGGGAGATCGGAGGCTTCGAGGTCCCAGACGAGGGCTCCGGCGGGGGTGACTTCCTTGATGTAGGCGTGGCTGTCGCCGGTGATGAGGGTGTTGCCGTTGGCGAGGCGGACGGCGGCCCAGGGGCCGGGGGTGTCGTAGCTCCAGATGGACTTGCCGTCGGCGTCGTATTCGGCGACCTTGCCGAGGTCGATGTGGGCGACGAGGAAGGTGCCGGCGGCGGTCATGCGGGCGCGGCGAAGCTGGCCGTGGGGCTTGGTGGGGTCGCGGACGGGGATGGGTATCTCTTTTTCAATCTTGTTGGTCGTCGTGTTGATGAGCAGCAGCTTTGCCGGATTGCCGTTCTGCGCGATGAGGACGTGGTCGAGGCCGATGGGCTGGATGGAGTGGGTCTCGGTGCCGATGGGGGTGAAGATCTGCCAGACGATTTTCTTGTCGGGGGTGACTTCCTGCGCGCCGAGGCGGGTGGTGAAGACGATATTTCCGTTGGAGAGCTGGGTGCAGTCGCCCAGCTCGGAGATGTCGGCCTTGTTGTTGAACATGACGTTGAAGGGGATGTCGTAGGACCAGACGGGGTGGCCGTCGCGGACGATCCACATGGTTTGCTGGGTCTTTTCGTGGTCCCACTCGCCACAGTAGAGGAAGGAGTGCTGGGCGAGGCCTCTGCCGGGGAGCGTGGCGGGGGAGTTGGCGGCGGGTGTTTGCGCGATGACGGGGAGGGGAAGAAAGAGAAGAATTGGCGCGACGGCGCGGAGATTCATGGAGTACCTCGCAGAGCTGAAGGATATCGCATGGGAACGGATGGAGGCGATTCGGCGTACTGCTCCCTACGAGGAAATCGATATGCGCAGAGTTTTGGTTTGCGGGCTGCTGTTGATGAGTGCGGTGGGAGTGCGCAGCGCGGTGGCCCAGACTGGGTTTGCGGTGGCGACGATTCGGCCAAGCGCGGCGGCGGTGAAGTTCGAGAGCGATGGGAAGACGGAGACTTCGCCGGGGACGCTGCGGATGCGGGATGTGACGGTGAATACCTGCATCAAGTGGGCGTATGGAGTGCAGGACAGCCAGATCGCGGGGCCGGACTGGATGAAGCAGGACCACTTCGACATTACGGCGAAGGCAGATGGGCCGGTGGGCGATGCCGAGATGAAGCTGATGATGCAGGCGCTGCTGGCAGACCGGTTCAAGCTGGGGTTTCACCGGCAAAAGAAGGAGATGAAGGCGCTGGTTCTGATCGTGGCAAAGGGAGGGCCTAAGCTCCATGAATCGGCTGGCGAAGGTGAATCCAGCCGGCAAAATACGGCGATGGGCACCATTGCAAAATCAATCACCATGCGGGAGTTTGCGGATTTTCTCGGAGGTCCGATGGAGATGCCTGTCGTGGATAAGACAGGTTTACAGGGGAGGTACGATTTCACTTTGGATTTCACGTCGTATCTTCCCGTGGTCAATCGCGAATACCGCCCTGATGACTTCACGGGCGCCCTTAATGCCGCGCTGCAGGGAGAGCTAGGGTTGAAGATGGAGGCGCGGAAGGAGATGGTGGATGTGATGGTGGTGGATCATGTGGAGCAGGCTTCGGAGAATTGAGGGAAGGCTGGGGATGCGCCCTGACGCCGGGCGGGCGGCACTTCGTGCTGTTCTGGACGCTGCGCGTGTTTCCGGCTTGATAGGCTATCTACATGAACGTCAACTTTGCGGAGCGGGCGCATAACCATAACTGGAAGCTGGACCCGATTGTGCGGTCGCTGCTGGATACGGACTTCTACAAGCTGCTGATGCTGCAGTTCATCTGGAAGAACTTTCCCGCGGTGCATGTGACCAGCGAGGTGGTGAACCGGACGCTGCGGGTGCGGCTGGCGGAGGAGATCGACGCGGCGGGGTTGATTGCGCAGATGGAACATGTGCGAGGGCTGAAGTTTCGGCGGTCGGAGCTGATCTGGCTGGCGGGCAATACGTTCTATGGGACGCGGCATATCTTCGAACCGGAGTTTCTGGCGTGGCTGGAGAATGGCTTTCGCCTCTCGGACTACGAGGTGACCGAGGTGGATGGGCAGTTGCATATTCGGTTCTTCGGGCTGTGGTCCGAGGTGACGATGTGGGAGGTGTATGCGCTGGCGTTGGTGAGCGAGATGCGGACGCGTGCGGCGCTGGGGCGGCTGAACGAGATGGAGCTCGACGTGTTGTATGCGCGGGCGAAGACGAAGCTGTGGGAGAAGATTGAGCGGCTGCAGAAGATGCCGGAGGTGAGCATCTCGGAGTTTGGGACGCGGCGGAGGCATAGTTTTCTGTGGCAGGAGTATGTGGTGGAGACGATGCGGGCGACGCTGGGGGAGAGCCTGTCGGGGTCTTCGAATACGTTTCTGGCGTATAAGCACGACCTTGAGGCCATGGGCACGAATGCGCATGAGCTGCCGATGGCGATGGCAGCGCTGACGGGGAACGACGATGCGGCGCTTCATGCTTCGCAGTATCGGGTGCTGGAGCTTTGGCAGAAGAGCTACGGGGGCGAACTGCTGATTTTGCTGCCGGACACTTTTGGAACCACGCAGTTTTTGGAGGGCGCTCCGGATTGGGTGGCGGACTGGACGGGACAGCGGGTGGATTCGAAGGACCCGTTTGTGGCGGGAGATGAGTACATCCGGTGGCTGATGGCGCGGGGGCGCGATCCGCGAAGGAAGCGGCTGATCGCTTCGGATGGGCTGGATGTTGAAGGGATTCTGGAGATGCATGAGTATTTTCATGGGCGGATTCGCTTCAGCGCCGGGTGGGGGACGCTGCTGACGAATGATTTTCGCGGGTGCCATCCGCGGGGGGAGCGGGACCTGGAGCCGATCAGCCTGGTTTGCAAGCTGGTGACGGTGGAAGGGCGGCCGGCGGTGAAGCTTTCGGATAATCCGAGGAAGGCGACGGGGCCGGAGGATGAGGTGGAGCGGTATCGGCGGGTGTTTGGGACGGCGGCGGTGGGGGAAATGGAAGTGGTGGTTTAGGACGAAAGGCTTAACACCGATTTACACCGACAAGACTGATTTAAGGCGAAAGATGACCGCGGATTTGCGCGGAGGCGCGCGGATTGGTGCCATGATCTTCCGCAGGATTGGTTTGTCTAGAAGGATGGGCGTTGCGTTGTATGGGCGGACTCGACTGATCTCATCGTTATACTGTCGCAATGCGAGTTTCGGGAGTGTTGCGTTCCGCGGCTGTTGTAGTTCTGCTTCCTGTGCTTGTGGTCCAGCCGGCGTTTGGGTGGGGTTCGGATGGGCACATGCTGATCAACCGGCTGGCGGGGCAGGCGCTGCCGGCGGATGTGCCGGCGTTTCTGCGGACGCCGGCGGCGGTGGATGCACTGGAATATTATGGGCCGGAGCCGGACCGGTGGAGGTCGTCGGCAGAGCCGGAGTTGAATGCGGCGCAGGCACCGGAACACTTTCTCGATATGGAGTGGGCGGATTTGGCGGGGCCTCTGCCGAAGCGCCGGTATGACTATATCCGCGCGCTGGCGGCGGCGCAGGCGAAGCATCCGGATATCGATCTGACGCCGGACAAGGTGGGGTTGCAGCCATACGTGACGACCGAGGTGTACGAGCGGTTGAAGAGTGCGATGCGGGACTATCGCGGATTGGTCGCGGCGAAGAAGGATACGAAGCCGGTGGAGGCGGAGATTGTGTTTCTCGCCGGGTGGATGGGGCACTATGTGGGGGATGGGTCGCAGCCGCTGCATACTTCGATCCAGTACAACGGGTGGGTTGGGCCGAATCCGAATGGATATACGACGGAGCATCATATTCATTCGCTGTTCGAGAGCGGCTTTGTGCGGGCGAATGTGAAGATCGGGGATGTGGCTCCGCTGGTGGCGGCTGAGAAGCCGGTTGTGATCGATGGCGATATGTTCGATGTGTATATGGCGTATCTGCGGCACTCGAACTCGCTGGTGGAGCAGGTGTATCAGTTGGAGAAGACGGGCGGATTTGCTGGGGCGGGAACGCCGGCGGGGAAGGCATTTGTCGACGAACGATTGGCAGCGGGGGCGATTGAGCTGCGCAACATGATTTATACGGCGTGGGTGCGGTCGGGGGATCTGGTGCCGGCTTACAAGGGGAACTAGGCGGCAGTTTGGGGATGGCTTTGCGGGGAGAGGGCTCGATGACCGCTGGGACGAAGGAAGGTGCGGTCCAGACGACGCCCGCTGCCGGAACGACGCACAGGCTGGCGCGGTTGGACGGGATCCGTGCCCTGGCGGTGTGCCTGGTGTTTGCGGCGCACACATTCTGGCGGGGACGAGGGTGGCAGGGTGTTCACCTGTTCTTCGTGCTGTCGGGGTTCCTGATTACAGGGGTGTTGCGGCGCGCGCAGAAGGACGAGGGATACTGGCGCTCGTTTTATATCAAGCGGGCCACTCGGATTCTTCCTCCGCTGGCGATCTTTTTTATCGTAGGGATCTGGTTGTACTCGCCGCCGTGGAAGGTGGTTCCGGCGTATGTATTTTTTGGCGCCAACATCATCGCGGTGACGCGGTATGGCTTCAAGAATGCGTTTGACGTTCTCTGGTCACTGAGCGTCGAGGAGCATTTTTATCTGCTCTGGCCTATTGCGGTGCGCTTCTGCAGTCGTGCGCAACTGATCCGGCTTTCGCTGGCGATCTGCGTGGCGGAGCCTCTGCTGCGGCTGGCATTTACGCGAGTGTTCCAGGAAGCTAACCCGATCTATATGCTGACGCCGTTTCAGATCGACGGTCTTGCGGCGGGGAGTCTGCTGGCGCTGCTGTGTGAGAGCGAGGCGATGCGCGCGCGGATCGCGCGGTGGTGCGGCCGGGTGTTCTGGATGGCGAGTGCGATCTATGTGGCGCTGGCGCTGGCGTCGAACTCCTTCGTCTTTTCGAGCAGGTCGTTCTTGTTCAACGGAGCGGGCTACTCGCTGGTCGTGCTGTCCGCGGTGGCTCTGCTGGCGAGCGTCTACCTGCATCCGCGGAGCCTGGCGAGCCGAGTGCTGGGGTCGCGGGTGCTGGTCTTTTTAGGGGCGATCAGCTATGGGTTCTATCTTTACCATCCGCTGCTGCTGGATCTGTTCGAGCGGCTTCTGGGGCAGCGGTATGACTTGTGGTGGGGCAAGTGGGCGACCATCGTGGCCGGGTTTGTCGCGAGTGTGGGGATGAGCTGGGTTTCGTTCCACTTCTACGAGAAGCGCGCGATCCTGTGGGGACGGCGGCTGGCGGATGCGGGTGCGTCGAAGTCAGCGAGGCTGCCTGCGGTCTAGCTAGTCGAGGATGGGGTATTGGTGGCGCTGGACTCGGGTGAGGAGGCGGCGGAGGAGTGGGGTTAGAGCGAAGGCCAGCAATGGCGCGGTGAGGATCGCGATCGTGAGCCAGAGGAGGAAGGCGTGCCACTCCCACAGCCAGAGCTGGCGGGTGAGGAGGAGTGGGGAGGTGCGGGCCTCGTTGAGGAAGACGTGCGCGGAGAGCGGCATGGGGGCAGTGTGGAAGACGAGCGAGGCGACGCGGATGAAGGGGATGACCAACGCGAGCTCGAGAGGGAAGACGGCGTGGTTGGCGATCTGGGTGGCGACGAGGTTGAGGCGGAAGAGGAAGGTGATGGCCAGGCAGAAGATGGTCGTCGTGCCGAGGAGCGGGTTGATGCCGATGAGCAGGCCGGCGGCGATGCTCCACGCGAGGGTGCGCGGGGTCGCTCCCATGCGGAGGAGCGCGAGGATGGGAAGGACGGCGCGACGGTAGAGCCAGTTGTGGTGGATGGGCTTTGCGGCAGATTCGATCACTAAGGACAGGATAGACTGTGCGCATCGCGTCTGTGTGAATGGACTGCGTTTGCGAGGGCGCGCTTGGGTCGATGGTTGCGGTCGTTGGGCCGGTGTATTCGGTTGGCGGGGATGTTTCTGTATGCCTCGGCGGAGCTGGTCCTCCGGCGGCCGGCGACGCGGGAGCAGAGAGCGGAGTGGCTGCATCGGTTCTGTGCGCGTGCGGTGGAGCGGATGGGCGTTCGCGTGCGGATGGTGGGGACCTGGCCGGAGCGCGGGGTGGTGATCTCGAACCATGTGGGGTATCTGGACATCATTGCGTTTGCGGCGCTGCGCCGGTGCGTGTTCGTGGCGAAGCTGGAGATCAAGGACTGGCCTGTGCTGGGATGGATGACGACGATGGCCGGGACGGTGTATGTGGACCGCGGGCATGGCGGGTCGGCGGCGCGGGCGAAGAGCCGGATGGAGGCAGCGGAGGCAGCGGGGTTGCAGGTGGTGTTCTTTCCCGAGGGCACGACGAGCAATGGCAGGACGGTGCTGAAGTTCCACAGCGGACTGCTGGCGCAGGCGATGGCTGCGGGGCAGGCGGTGACGGCGGCATTTGTGCGGTATCGGGTGACGGAGGACAACGGACCGGATGTTTCGGTTGAGAACGATGTCTGCTATTGGGGCGATGTGTCGATGGGGAAGCATATCTGGCGGCTGCTTGGGATGCGCGGGATTGAGGCGGAGGTGCGGTTTGCGGATGGGCCGATCGCTTTCTCGGAGAGTGCGGGGCAGAGGAAGCTGGCGGCTGTGGAGGCTCGGGCGGCGGTGATGGAGTTGGGCGGTTTAGTGGAGGGGTCGATTTCCGTTCGGTGAGTAAGCCCACGATAGGCGCGATGAAGCGCGCCGATCATGGGGCACCCAGGTGGGATTGGTGGAGGCGCTGGAGGATTTGTTCGACGGACCAGTCGAGGGAGTCTGTGCCTTCCACGGTTACAGTTGCGCGGGCGGCTGAGGGCAGGACGTAGAGGTCGGCCATGGGGCGGGCGGTGGCGTCGAACTGGTCGCGGACGGATTGTTCGGTGCGGCCGCGGTCGCGCATGTCGCGATGGATGCGGCGGGTGAGGCAGATGTCGTGCGGGGCGTTGACGTAGATGGAGAAGTTGTAGAGCGGGACGAGTTCGGGATAGTGGAGCGCGAGGATGCCTTCTACGATGACGACGCGCTTTGGAGTGATGGTGTCGAAGGCATTGGGGACGCGGGAGTGGCTCTTGAAGTTGTAGACGGGACGCTGGATTGAGCGGCCTTCGGCGAGGCCTCGGACGTGCTCGATGATGAGCTCGGATTCGAGCGAGTCGGGATGGTCGAAGTTGAGCTTGTGGCGAGAGTCGAGAGGGAACTGCGAGAGGTCGCGGTAGTAGAGGTCGAGCGGGAAGAGAGTGGCTTCGAGCTGGGTGGCTAGTTCGGCGGCGAGGGTGGTCTTGCCGGAGCCGGAACAGCCGGCTATGCCGAGGACTAGCGGTTTGTGTGCGGGTAATGACATTCGTGAGGACTGCTGCTAGCTCTTAGCTTCCAGCTACAGGCTAGAGGCTGGTTGAGGAGTGCGGTTCGCTTCGCGAATGCCCACCTTAGCGACGATAAGACTGTCGCGAAGATGGGGCACCCTAGATTTGTGGCAGCTCAGGACGTGAGTTGGGGGATTAGGGCGGTCAGGAGGGTGGTGAATTGCTGCTCGACGCGGCGGCCTATCTCCATCACGTCTTCGTGGTGGATGGTTTCGGCTTTCTGGTGGCCGGAGGCGATGATGCCGGCGGCCATGTTGGTGACCAGGGAGAGGCCGAGGACTTCGAGGCCCATGTGGCGGGCTACGATGACCTCGTGGATGGTGGACATGCCGACGAGGTCGGCGCCGAGGGTGCGGAAGGCGCGGATCTCGGCGGGGGTTTCGAAGCTGGGGCCGAGGACGGCGAGGTAGACGCCTTCGGTGAGGGGGATGTTTTGCCGGGCGGCTTCGGCGTGGGCGAGGGCGCGGAGGTGCGGGGAGTAGGCGGTGGACATGTCGAAGAAGCGCTCGCCAGCGCCGGGGATGAGGGAGAAGCGCGGCTCGTTGGGGCCGAGGGCGGCGTTGGTGCCGGTGAGGTTGATGTGGTCGGAGATGGCGACGAGGGAGCCCTGGGGGATCGAGTCGCGGATGCCTCCGGCGGCGTTGGTGACGATGAGGGTGCGGCATCCGAGGAGGCCGAGGACTCGGGTGGGGAAGGTGACCTGGTCCATGGGGTAGCCCTCGTAGGCGTGGACGCGGCCCTGCATAACGGCGACCTTCGCGCCGGCAATGGTGCCGAGGACGAGCTTGCCGGAGTGTCCGGCTACGGTGGAGAGAGGCCATCCGGGGATGTCGGCGTAGGGGATGGTGGTGGGAGATTCGACCTGGGCGGCGAAGTTGCCGAGGCCAGAGCCGAGGATGATGCCGAGGGTGGGGGCGAGCGGGGTGCGGGTGCGGATGTAGTCGGCTGCAGCGGTGGCGCGGGTGAATTGGCCGGGCTGTTCGTTCATTGGAAACGCCTCCGGTGGAGGGGGGTACCCCCCCACCCCTTTTTGGCTAAATATCAGACAAAGCATGGCTTAGGGTAGGGCTACCAGGGTAAATATTTGATTCCCGGTGGGTTAACCCTAAAATATTTGAAACGAAACGAGTTAGGGGGTGCTCGATTTCTCGTTCTTTTGTCCTGCTTCTATTTTACCTTGTGGAGCAAAACTAAACGGCCAGGTTTGTTTGCCTTATTTTTCAGGGAGATAGGTGGTTTTGGGGGTTGACAACTAAATCTGCGAGCAGCTTAGGGGGCTTAGGTAGAGGTTGGAGATGTTGCTGACGATCTCGGCGTCGGTATTGCCGGGGCGGCGGGATAGTTCGTGCCAGGCGGGGTCGGCGGAGAAGGCTGCCCAGCTTTCGGTGAGTTCGGCTGTGTCTGCGAAGGTGAGCATGTAGGTGAGGCTGGGCATTCGCGTGCCGATCAGCGTGTCCGCGAAGAAGACGGGCTTGAGGCCGGTGCGGGTGAAGAGGCCGATCTCGGCTTCGTTGAACATCTGGATCTTGCGAGTGTGGGCGACCTGGCTCGGGCTCTCGTAGGTGCGGAGCTGGAAGATGCGCTTTGCGTTTTTTGGGGCCGTGAGCTTTGGCCAGCCGGAGAAGGCGGAGAGCAGGGAGCGCTCCGAGCGGAGGAAGGCTGGGGCGGTGGCGGGGGCGTCGCGGAATCCGGAGGCGGCTTTGACGTATTCGGGGTCGCTGCCGAGGCGGGTGTCGAGGGAGCTGAGGAGTTCGACTGAGGTGGAGGGGATGAGGACGTAGTAGGTTGGGGTTTCGGGGCCGATGTCGAGTTTGAATGCGCCGATGGGGGACATCCCGAGGCGGTTGAGGGCGGGGATGAGGGCGGTTTCGAAGTAGCGCTGGATGAGGGCAGTTTGCGGGCCGTTGTGCAGGGTGTAGGTGCGGAGCTGGTAGAGCTCGCGGGGCGGGGTGGTGGGGGTTTTGGGGTCGGGTTGGGCGGCCAGTGTGGGGGTTGCGGAGATTCCGGCGGTGGCTAAGGCGGATTTTACGAAGTCGCGGCGTTCCATTTGGGTGCCCCGAGGCTTGCGGCGAAGTATATAACGGTGGCGAGCCTTGGCAGACGTAATAGGACATAGAGACGAGCCTTCGGCAGAGCGGTAGCGCGTTCCGCGCGGCTGGTCTTTGGCCCGACTGAAGTCGGGTCCTTCCGGAGTTGGTGGTTGGAGCGGTGGCGCTTCGCGCGATGCCTACATCTCAACGGCAAGATGTGGGGCACCCGGAACAGGTCAAATTCTCTCCCTTCTTCTGGCAAGCACTGTTTTCTGGATAATTTCTCTGTGAAACAAAATGTTATGTGTTAATATCGGTGGCATCCCAGGCAGTAATCCGTACCTAGTCGACCGAGCGTCTGTTAGCGCGGAGACATTACCTTAGCCATATCGAGCACCCCGGCCCCGCAATCAGGACGTCTCAATAGTCGATTTGGGTAGTGGAGCGATGCTACACCTCCCGTAAAATTTCGTTTCGATAACAGTGGTTCGCCTTTGGTGGATCGCGTTCTCAGGCCTAGCTATGCCCTGGGGGAGCTCAGACATGTTGATTGCGAATGATAGACGTTACCTTAATCTGGCGATAGCTACTGCTATTGCTGCGCTGTTGTGCATCTTCTCAATCTCGAATGCCGATGCGCAGCAGCCGGCTGGCGTTGGTCGTTTTGGCACGAGTAGTTCCACCGCCGTGGCCAAGACGGGTAGTTCCAATGCCCGGGCCAAATTAGCGCGATTTCTGAACCACAAAGTGGTTCATTTCAATAAGGATCAAATCACATATACGCCTGATGCTTTCAAACCTTTCAGTATCTCGTCGGGTGGCGGTCTCCTCACTCAGACGGTCACTCTTACGTTGGACACCAAATCTTCGGCTAACAGCTACACTATCGCCGCAAAAGTCGTCGGTATCGACCAGAGTGAATACAGTTTGGATCCCCAAAACTGCCCACTTAATAAGAGCGCTCCTAAGTGTCAATTTAATATCGTCTATTTGCATGACACGGCCGAGGCGGCGAACATCACTACAGCCACGCTGTCGATCACTATAACCGATCAAGCTAAGGCATCGATGGTGCTTCCAGATTTCGAGCTAACCGGGACGGATAAGACGTTCGTGAAGCAAGTGACGGGGGGATTATCCTTCAACCCAACCAGCTTCTTTGAAAATGTCGCAGGGGGCGCTAGTCTTCCTCAGACTGTTACGATCGCAACTAAAAGCCCAGTGGGATACACAATCTCCACGACTGCCCTGAGCGGGAAGGACGCGACTGACTTTTCAGTTGCGAACTGCGTGGGAGCGCGTTTGGATCGAAACAGCCAACAGTGTAGTTTGACTATTATCTACTCGTCTAAGTCCGCTAAGCGGAGTCAGGCACAACTTGCTGTCACTTTGATCTCCGATAATCCGGTAGCCGATATCTCAGGTGGGGCGGTCGCGCAGCAACCAGCGGCGCAGCAACCTCCCGCTCAGCCAGCGGCCCAGCAACCTTCCGCTCAGCCAGCGGCTGTGCAAACGGTTACGATTACGGTCCCGCTCGATGGCATGACGTATCCGTCATGCACAGGTACCCCTGGCTATGCGGTCTATCAGGCTAACCACTTCTTCCCCCTTAATCACAAGGGTATCGATGACACAACGATAAACTGTTATTACAATACTGCGAGTAATCTTGCATTCTTGACCTCAGCGTCCTACCAATACAATCCGGCTGGGAGTGCGAATAGTCTTTCAGGCGACCTGGTGTCCGTTCAGTTCACCGGAGGAGTACAACTAACGCTCGCTGGGGCAGCTACCACTAGTTCGTGCTCGACTGCCCCTGCGGCGACCTCTGGCGCTACCAACTCTTCGTGCAGCGGGTCCACAGGCAGTTCAACCCCGGCCACTACGGCGCCTTCCTTAGAACAGGACATCCAGAGCCTTACGCAAGGTGGAGACTTTGCGCTCAAGATGGTATGGCCTTTTTTTAACCTTCGGGGTAATCGTCTGCAGTACAGCTCAATACTCAATCCAAGAGTCGGTTTTACGGTGAATGGGCTCAGCGCAACGGCTACCGCTGCCAACGCGACGGAGGTGAATGCCTACGTCACGAATGAGAACTATTTCCAAGTCGACGGTATACCCGCTCAAAACGGGGGGGACTCACCGGCTTCGCTGTTTTTCGATTATCGATGGGGACTTGAATATGTGGGTCAGGGTTTTGCCTCGACAGCAATGCTGCCAAATAACAAGTTTTTGCTGCAACAGATTTCAGTGGGGCTGGTGATAGGGGGGGCCATACGCATCAGTGGAGAACGCTATGTCGGCCCAAGCCAAGTTTATGTCGATAGTACGGGAGCGGCAGCCAGCGCAAATAACTTCGGAAATTGGCAACTTCGCGTACAGTTTACCCCGTCTTCGGTTACAGCTCATTAGATCTGGTTGTGAGCTAGGGTGTACTTACGATTCACTGGCGACGACGGGTCCTATTCCAAGGATTCCGACTGCCATCCGTTAAGCCCTGCCGGAAAACTCGCCAGTCTCCGTGGTTACTTTGATTTTTTCGCCTTGTTTGATGAAGAGGGGGACGCGGAGTTGGAAGCCGGTTTCCAGCTTCGCGGTCTTGTTGCCGCTGCCGGAGGAGGAGTCGCCCTTCGCGCTGGGTTCGGTTTCGGTGACTTCGAGCTCGACGAAGATGGGGAGCTGCAGGCCGATGGGGTTTCCGTTGAACTTGTGGAGCTGGAGGAGGGCGCCTTCGGTGAGGAAGTCGAGGGCGTTGCCGACCATGTCCTCGTTGAGGGTGAGGGTCTCGTAGGACTCCTGGTCGAGGAAGTGGGAGCCTTCGCCATCGCTATATAGATAGGAGGCGGGGACGAGGACGAGGTCGGGCTCCTTGAATCTCTCCTGCGCTTTGAAGGTGCGCTCGAAGACGGCGGAGGTGAGGAGGTTGCGCATCTTGAGGCGGACAAGTGTCTGGCCACCGCGCGCGGTGGGAGTGGTGATGTCGGAGTCGAGGCAGACGTAGGGGATGGACTCCATCTCGAATACGGTCTTGCGCTTTACGTGGATTGCTTCGATTAATGCGGGCATGTTTTGAGTATAAAGTGCGGTTGGGGTCCCGGACCTATCTCAAAGGCAAATACGGAGCTTGGGCCGAAAGGTGTTGAGTGCTGTGGCTGGGCGGGCGGTAGGCAGGTCCTTCGACTACGCTGCGCTTCGCTCAGGATGACAAGCTTTTGTGGGTGAGGGACAGGGGCGTTGCTGCGCTTTGGGCTTAGGATGGAGGCGATGACGAGCTTGGATGAGGATGTGGCGGCGGCGCTGGCTTCGGTAAGGACGGAGTCGGGGGCGAGTTTGCTGGGGCTGGCGGAGGAGTCGCCGGTGCTGCTGGTGTTTCTGCGGCACTTTGGGTGCTCGTTTTGCCGGAAGGCTATCAGCGATGTGGCGGAGCTGGGGCCGGAGCTGGCGCGGCGTGGGGTGCGGCCGGTGTTTGTGCATATGGGGACGCCGGAGCTGGCGAAGAACTATTTCGACTACTACGGGCTGAGCGATGTGGAGCGGGTGAGCGATCCGGGGGCAGAGGTATATCGGATGGCGGTGTTTGCGGTGCCGAGGAAGAATGTGTTGGGGCAGGTGGCGAATCCGGTGGTGTGGTGGGGATGGTTGAAGGGGGCGATCTTCAAGCACGGGATTGGGATGATCCAGGGGGATGTGCAGCAGATGCAGGGGATCTTTTTTCTGAAGGGCGCGAGGATTGTGCGGCGGTTTGTTTATAAGACGATTGCGGATGAGCCGGATTATTTGAAGCTGGTTAGGTAAAGAAGAACGCGAAGGGCGCCAAGGTTGCGCAAAGGTCGCAAAGTCTGAAGCAATCGCAGGTCCTTCGACTTCCCCTTCGACTCGCTTTGCTCACTCTGGGTCCGATCAGGATGACAGTTTTGTGGTGGGTTGGGCGGCGAGGATGGCGCGGGCGGCTTCGAAGACTTCGTTGACCTGGATGGTGGTCATGCAGGGGTCGGTGGGGCGGACGCAGGTGGTTTGGGTGCAGGGGTGGCAGGGGTAGTTCTCGATGTGGTGGAAGTGGTGGCTGCGATCGCTGAGGGGGCGCCAGAGGCGGGATTCGCCGGGGCCGAAGAGGGCTAATACCGGGATGTTCATGAGGACGGCTGCGTGCATGGGGCCGGAGTCGAGGCAGAGGAAGAGGCTGGCCTGGGCGATGAGAGTGAGGAGTTCGGTATAGGTGGTGGTGCGGGTTTCGATGGGGTGGGTTAGGGCGCGGTTAATTTGCTGGGTGACTTCCGACTCTTCGGGGCCGGCGATGAGGATGAGGTGGACATCGGGGAGTTGCTGGAGCTTTTCGATGAGAGCGGACCAGCGTTCGAGAGGCCAGCGGCGGTAGAGCCAGCCTGCTCCTGGATGGAGGAGGATGGTGCGGGAGTGGGGTTCAGTGGTGAATGGGAGCGGGAGGGCGGGGAGGTGGAGTGGTGGGACTTGGCCGAGGAGGGGTTGGAGGGTGTGGAGGTTGGTGAGGTAGCGGTGGGTTTCGGGGGGATCGGCGAGGGGGTGGGTGAGGAGCAGGCCGCGGAGGTGGATGTTGGAGTGGATGTAGGTGGTGTAGGCGATGCGGAGGTTCGAGCCGGCGAGGAGGAGGGCGATCTGGCTGCGGATGTCGCCGCGGGTGTCGATGGATGCGTCGGGGTGGAGGGCGCGGAGTTCGCGGATGCTGCGGAGGACGGCTCGCCAGTCCGCGAGGGTGCCGCGCTTGCTGCCACGGTTCGACCAGGGGAAGGGGGCGGAGACAATCTTCCAGATGCGCCGATCGTTTTGGTAGACGTGGGCATTGCGGGTGTGGCACCAGAGGACGATGCGGGCGCGGGGGAAGCGCTCGATGATGGGGTTGAGCATGGGGGCGAGGGCGAGGACGTCGCCCATGTGGAAGGGCTCGATGAGGACGATGATGGGGGATTCGGGGAGGGGGCGCTTGCGGCGGGCCAGCAGAGGGCGGAGGAGGGCGAAGAACGCTTCGAGGGCGCGGGAGGCGAGGACTTTCTTTTGGGAGTAGCGAAGAACGGTTCACCTCGGAGCAGCAGAGCAAGTTTACTGCTGCAACCGGCGCGATGGGGATTCCAGCCTTGAGGCAATCAGAGTGGAGGTGTCGCGAGCGCCGTGCAGGATGCCGAGGATGAGGATTGGCTTGACTCCGATGCGATAGACGATCAGATAGCCGTTGCTGCTCCAGAAGCGAATGTTTTCGTGTGGCGTGAGGTCGGGCCTGCGATGTCCGCAGCCAGGCCAGTCGGCGATGAAGAGGAAAGTGTGCTCGAGGGCGTCGGCAAGATTGAGTGCGGCGGCCTCACTTTCTTCCGCAAGATATGAAGCAGCTTGTTCGAGGTCCCGAACTGCATCTTCGGTTAGCTGGAAATGCAAAGGCACTATTTCTTTCTCCGGGCGGCGGCGCGGATTCTGCGCATCGCCTCGTCGCCTTCCACCACTCGACCGGCTGTTGCGTCCTCCAGGCCTTTCTCGATCTTTGCGCGGGCGTAGGCCTTCCAGCGCTCCTCGTCCAGGAAGCTGCGAAGGCTTGCGCGGATAACCTCTGAAGCAGAGCTGTAGCGGCCGCTGGAGACGGTTTGTTCGACGAATTGTTCGAGTTCGGGGGTGAGTGAGACGTTCATGCGGGGCTCCTGAGATGCTGATTTGAAGATAACAAGAAATGTCAAAGATTGTCATTTCTTGTTATTTGATGAGCATGGAGACGATGGCGGCGGACATGAAGTTGGCCATGGTTCCGGCGAGCATGGCGCGTAGGCCGAGTTGGGCGAGGTCGTCGCGGCGGTTGGGGACGAGGGCCCCGATGCCGCCGATCTGCATGCCGATGGAGCCGACGTTTGCGAAGCCGCAGAGGGCGAAGGTGGCGATGGAGAAGGTGCGGCCGGCGATGTGGCCTTTGAGGGGGCCGAGGAGCTGGAAAGCGAGGAACTCGTTGATCATGGTGCGGGTTCCGAGAAGGTTGCCGATGGTGCGGGCTTCGTGCCAGGGGATTCCGATGAGCCAGGCGATGGGCGCGCCGACGACGCCGAGGACGGCGTTGAGGGAGTGGGGGAAGGGGATGCCGTGGCTGGTGCCGGGCATGTGGATCGACCAGGCGAAGTTGGAGATGCCGAGCATCATCGCGTTGGCGAGTCCGACGAGGGCGACGAAGCTGATGAGCATGATGGCGACATTGAAGGCGAGCGAGCCGCCATCGATGGTGCCTCGGGCGATGGCGGCGACGAAGTTTTCGTTCTTGTGCTCCTCGGAGGGAGGCATGCGGACGGTGCCGGCGGTGGCGGGGACTTCGGTTTCGGGGACGAGCATCTTGGCGATGAGGATGGTGCCAGGGGCGGTCATGATGACGGCGGAGAGGAGGTCCTTGGCGTTGATGCCGAAGCTGATGTAGGCCGCCATGATTCCGCCGGAGACGTGGGCCATGCCGGAGGTCATGATGACCATAAGCTCGGAGCGGGTGGCTCCTTCGAGGAAGGGGCGGATGGTGAGGGGGGCTTCGGTCTGGCCCATGAAGATGCTGGCGGCGACGTTTGTGGATTCAGCGCCGGAGGTTCCCATGGTTCGCTGCATAACCCAGGCGACTACCTTGATGATCTGCTGCATGAGACCGATGTGGTACAGGATCGCGAAGAAGGCAGAGACGAAGATGATGGTGGGGAGGACGGCGAAGGCGAAGACGTTGAGTGGGGACTTGGGGTCGCCGAGGGCGCCGAAGACGAGAGTTGACCCGTCGGCGGAGTGGCCGAGGAGGCCGGTGATGACGCCGGAGACGGAGGAGAGGATCTTCTGGCCGTAGGCCCACTTGATGACGAGGAAGGCGAAGATGACTTGCAGGCCGAGTCCCCAGGCGACGGTGCGCCACTTGATGGCGCGGCGGTTGGTGGAGAGAGCGTAGGCGAGGCCGATGAAGGTGATGAGACCGAGAAGACCGGTGAATCGTGCCAATGGGTACGCTCCGTTTGGGCAGGGGGTTGTGTGAAGAGAGTGTATATGGCGGGTCGTGGCGGCAGGAAGGCAAAAGCGAATCACAGAGGACGCAGAGGAAATGAGAGGACACAGAGGCGAGAGCCGCAGGCACGGCGCAAGACTGAAGTTTGCGGTTGCGCTTATAATTCGGCTGATCGATTTTCTTCTTTGTGAGGACTGCTATGCGAGTTGCCGGTCGTTGGATTTGTTCCGTCGCTTTTTTTGCCGTTGCGGGTGCGGGTGTTGCGCAGCCGCCTGCCGCTCCTACGGAGACGAACCGCGCGATTGCCGGTGGCGGGATAACCGTGCCGGGGTGGGAAGGGAAAGTGGACGCGGATGCCGAGAAGCAGGGGCAGGGCGTGAAGGATGCGAAGCTCGCTCCTGAGGGCGCGGGGATGCGGGTGACGACCGGGCCGGCGGTGGATTACTGGAACCCGAAGGATATGGCGAAGGGCGACTATACGGTGAGCGCGACGTTTACCGAGCCGAAGTTCATGAACCTGAATACGCATCCGCATCCGTATGGGATCTTTATCGGCGGGAACGATATGGGGACGGCGCAGCAGAGTCTGCTGTACTGCGCGGCGTATGGGAATGGGACGTTTATCGTGCGCGGGTTTGGGCCGGAGGCTTTCCAGATGGGCGGACGGCGGCCCGGGGCGAATGAGGCGATCCATAAGGCCGCGGGGCCGGGCCAGCCGGTGACGCAGGATATTGCGATCTCGGTGAAGGGCGATACGATCTCTTGCTCGATCAACGGGGTGGCGGTGGCTTCGTACGGAAGATCAGATGTGGTGGCGGCTGGAAAGCTGAAGGCTACCGATGGGGTGTATGGGATCCGGTTTGCGCATAATACGGATGCTGTGGTGACGGGGTTGAAGGTGACCAAACCTTAGGGTGACCTGTTTCCCACATGATGCAGGAGCGTGAGTTGGTGCGCTTGCTATGATTTGAGTTCATGGCAAAACCGTCGTCGCTGTTGGATACGAGAATCGTTTATTGCGGGGATTGCCTGGATCAGCTGAAGAAGCTGCCGGACGCATGCATCGACCTTTGCTATATCGATCCGCCGTTCAACTCGAATCGCAATTATGAGGTTTTCTGGGGGGAGACGAAGGAGAAGCGTTCCTTCGAAGATCGCCACGCTTCAACCAAGGCTTATATCGAGTACATGCGGCCGCGTTGTGTCGAGATTGCCAGGGTTCTGAAGAAGACGGGGTCGTTTTATTACCACTGCGACTGGCATGCTTCGCATTACGTGAAGGTGATGCTGGATGTGATCTTCGGCGAGAACAACTTCATCAACGAGATCATCTGGAAGCGGCAGTCTGCCCATAACGATGCGAAGCAAGGGTCGAAGCATTTTGGGCGGGTGCATGAGTCGTTGTTTTTATATAGCGGCGGCGGGGAGTACCAGTTCAAGCACCTATATAGTTCTTACGACGAGAGCTATCTTGAGAAGTTTTACAAGCATGTCGAGCCGGGGACTGGACGGCGATATCAGCTTGGCGATCTCGGAGCGCCGGGCGGGGCAGCCCCTTCCAAAGGAAATCCTCATTATGAGTTTCTGGGCGTTACCCGCTATTGGCGTTATGGGTTGGAGCGAATGCAGGAGCTTTATAAAGAGGGCTTGATCGTTCAGGCCAAGCCCGGTGCTGTTCCGCGCTACAAGCGTTATCTTGACGAAGGCAAGGGCGTTCCGCTGGGATCTATCTGGGACGACATCAAGCCGATTCAGAGCAATAGCGTCGAGAGACTTGGGTATCCGACGCAGAAGCCTTTGAAGCTGCTGGAGCGGATTCTGGAAACGTCTTCGAAGCCGAATGACATTGTGCTGGATGCTTTCTGCGGGTGTGGCACGGCGCTTGTGGCCGCGCAGCAGATGAACCGGCAGTGGATCGGAATCGATATATCGCCGACGGCTTGCCGGGTGATGGCAAAGCGTCTGCGGGACGTGGTGCGGCTGCCGGAAAACGACAAGCTGTGGCATTTAGGACGTGGATTTGTGGTGCGCGATCTGCCGCAGACGGAGCAGCAACTTCGCAAGATGCCGCCGTTCGAGTTCGAGAACTGGGCGGTGATTGCGCTTGGGGGGATTCCGAACAAGGTGCAGGTCGGGGACATGGGACTGGATGGGCGGATCTATCCTGTATCGTCGATTCCGACGGTGAAGCCGGATTCGCTGGACTTCATGGACGACTGGTATCCGGTGCAGGTGAAGCAGAAGGACAAGGCGGGCAGGCAGGACATCGATATGTTCGAGACCGCTATGAACCGGGCTGGGCGCAAAAAAGGGTTCTTCGTGGCGTTCGGGTATACAAGTGATGCGCGGCACGAAATCCAGAGATACTTCACGAAGGATCATTGCGTGATCGTGGCTTTGACAGTGAAAGAGATCCTCGATGAAGAGATCGCAATGAAGCTCGCTTAGGATCGTCGATCGCCCTCATGAACCATGGAAAGTCGTAGTCGCCCGGGTCGAAAGGAACATTTGGTTCGCTGGCCACATAGGTCGGGTCGGTGGGGAGTCTCCGGCGGCCGTCGTAATGATCCTGTTCCACAAAGCTCTGTACGAAGCAGGAGAGGTCCGGCGGCAGACACGCCGTGCGCAGGCCATAGGCGGTGAGGAGCATATCCCACTCGTCGCTGCCGCGGGGCAGGTCTGCGAAGGAGTGGAGCCAGCCGCCAGGCGAGAAGTTTTGCTTTGCGGATTCGCGGCGGAGACGGAGCTGGCGGAGGGCGTCAAGAGCCTCGTTGTCTCCCAGCGTCTCGGTGCTGGAAGACGTGGAGTGGTCGTACGTTACGGCTGGATGATCTACGATTTCTCCGATAGAAACCCTCATGGATTTCGATTCTTACACGGAAGCATCGCAAGCTCTTGTTGAATCCGAACCCATGAGGCGGCGGTTCCCGTTTCGGTTTGGATTCACCAGCGCAGAGAAGACACTTTTTAAGCAGATTGCTGGATGATTTCGCGGATGAGGGGGATGGGGGTGGGGGGTGTGTCGGAGATTTGTAACGTTTCGCGGAGCATTTGTTCGGGTTCGTCGAGGAGGGTGGCGTCTTCGGTGAAGAGAGTGCAGAGGGGTTGGCCGGGGGTGAGGCGGTCGCCTAATTTGGCGTGCATCTCGAGGCCGGCGTGGGCGCTGACGGGCTCGCCGGGGCGGGTGCGGCCGGCTCCGAGGCGCTGGACCGCCCAGCCGATCTGGGTGCAGTTCATGGCGGACAGGTAGCCGGATTTGTCGGTGGTGAGGGTTCTCGTAGCCGTTGGGCGGTGGAAGGCGGCGGGGTTGGCGAAGGCTGCGAGGTAGGGGGCTTCCGTGGGAGATTCGTGGCTCGCGGACGAAATGCGGGGGTTCTTCGCTGCGCTCAGAATGACAACATTTGGGGCCGGGGTGGTTTGCAGCGCAGTCATCTGGAGGAAGTGTTTGTAGGCGGAGCCGTCGGTGAGTAGCTGGTCGGCGAGTTGGGCGCCTGCTTCGGGGGTGGGGGCTTTGTTGCCGAGGTAGAGCATGTGGCCGGCGAGGATGGTGGAGAGTTCGATGAGGTCGGCGGACATGGGGTGGCGGATGCCTTTGAGGATGTCGATGCACTCCCAGACCTCGACCCAGTTGCCGGAGAAGCGGCCGAGGGGCTGGTCCATGGAGGTGAGGACGGCGACGGTGCGCGTGCCGGCGAGTTCGCCGGTTTCGACCATGAGGCGAGCGAGCAGTTGGGCGTCGGCGTAGTTAGACATGAAGGCGCCGGAGCCGGTCTTTACGTCGAGGACGAGGGCGTTGAGGCCGGCGGCGAGCTTCTTGCTCATGATGCTGGCGGTGATGAGGTAGGGCGACTCGACGGTGCCGGTGTGGTCGCGGAGGGCGTAGAGGAGGCGGTCGGCGGGGACGAGGGAGGGGGTTTGGCCGGCCATGGCGAAGCCGCATTCGCGGACGATGGCGAGGAACTCGGGAAGGGGGAGCTGGGTGCGGAAGTTGGGGATGGTTTCGAGCTTGTCTAACGTTCCGCCGGTGTGGCCGAGACTGCGGCCGGAGATCATGGGGTCGTAGAGGCCGGCGGCGGCGACGATGGGGGCGATGAGGAGGGAGGTCTTGTCGCCTACGCCTCCGGTGGAGTGCTTGTCGACGACAAAAGCGCCTGGGGTGAAGGCGTTGAGGGAGCTGGTGTCGAGGGTTTCGCCGGAGTCGCGCATGGCTTGCGTGAGGGCGGCGAGTTCGTGGGGGTTGAGGCCGCGGAGGAAGATGGCCATGAGGAGGGCTGCGGTCTGGGCGTCGGTGGGGGTGGGGGATTCGGGGGTGCGTTGGACGAGTGCATGGATGAAGGCCTGGATCTCGACGTCGGTGAGGACTTTGCCGTCGCGCTTGTGCTGGATGACGTCGATGGGGTGGATGGGCACGGGTCGGCTACTTTCTTCGGACATCGGTGAGATGCGAAAACCCACATCTCAGAAGCGAGATGTGGGGCACCCGCTTCAGTGTCTCCAGTTTATTCGGGGAGTAGGTGGAAGGCGGCGGGGAGGAGGGCGGCGAGGGTGGTGGAGATGGTTTCGCCGGTGGCGGAGGGGTAGAAGATTGCGGTTTCGGGGGTGGCGAACTCGAGGATGGTCTGGCGGCAGGCTCCGCAGGGCGTGCAGGCAGCTCCGTTGAGGTTGGCGATGGCTACGGCGCGGATGCGGATATTGGGGCCATGCGCGGTAACGGCAGAGGCGATGGCGGCCTGTTCGGCGCAGGTGGTGAGGCGGTAGGAGGCGTTTTCGACGTTGGTGCCGGCGACGATGTCTCCTGTTTCGAGGAGGATGGCGGCTCCGACGCGGAAGTGGCTGTAGGGGGAGTAGGAGTTCTGGGCGGCCTGGGTGGCGCGGTGGTGGAGGGTGGCGATTTCGGTGGGGGTGAGTGGGGGGAGCATAGATGTGTGAGGGTAATGGAAATGCAGGGAATAGGGAAGGAGCAGGGAATAGGGAGTAGGGAGTAGGGAATAGAAGGCAAAAGCAACAGCAACGGCAAAAGCTAAATGCGGGGGGCCTTCACTGCGTTCAGGATGACGACTTGATTTTTGAGGCTCACGGTGGAGAGGGTTCGGTCCGATAAGGGATAAGTGGACGACCTGACGAAAGAGTTTCTTGCAGAGAGCCAGGAAGGGCTGGAACGGATGGAGCGCTGCCTGACCGAGCTGGAGAAGCGGCCGGGTGATGGCGAACTGGTGGCGGAGATCTTCCGATCGGTGCATACGATCAAGGGGACGACTGGGTTTCTGGGTTTTGGCCGGCTGGAGAGGCTGGCGCATGCGGGCGAGGATCTGCTGGGGGGGGTGCGCGCGGGGAAGGTTGCGGTGACGCCGGAGCTGATCAACGGGCTGCTTGGGTTGATGGATGGGTTGCGGGGGATTCTGCGGCTGATCGAGATGACTGGGCAGGAGGGGTTGCGGGCTTCGGATGAAGATCATGCGCTGATTGCGGAGCTGGCGAAGTTGAAGTTAGGCAAGTTGGCGGGAGGGGTGTCGACCTCTCTGATGCGAACGCCTTCGACCAACTCAGAGCAGGCTGGATCGACAGACTTAGCGCAGGTTGTGGGGCAGCCGGAGTTGGGGCGGCGTCAAGGGGATCAAATTGCCGTTGCGGTGGCGGCTGGGGCCACCGGTCCGTCGATGCAGGATAAGACGCTGCGCATCGACGTGGAAGTGTTGAACCGGATGATGAACCTGGTGGGGGAGCTGGTGCTGACGCGCAACCAGATTCTGCAGAGCGGGCCCGGTGCGGTGGGGTTTCCTGAGCTGGCGCGGCGGCTGGACAGTGTGACGGCGGAGCTTCGCGAGTCGGTGATGCAGGCGCGGATGCAGCCGGTGGGACATTTATTTGGCAAGTTTCCACGGATGGTGCGTGACCTGGCGCGGACGTGCGGGCGGCAGGTGCGGCTCGAGTTCGAAGGGCAGGAGACGGGGCTGGACAAGAGTTTGCTGGAGGCGATTCGCGACCCGCTGACTCATGCGGTGCGAAATGCGGTGGACCACGGGATCGAGCCTGCCGAACAGCGGGCCAGAGTGGGCAAGGCGGCGGAGGGCGTGGTGCGGTTGCGCGCGTTTCACCAGGGCGGCTCGGTGGTGATTGAGGTGATGGACGATGGGGCGGGGATCTCGGTGGAGCGGGTGCTGGCCAAGGCAGTGGAGCGCGGGCTGGCGACGCAGGAGCAGTCGGAGCAGATGACGGAGCGCGAGGCGCTGCAACTGATTTTTGTGGCGGGGTTTTCGACGGCGAGCGAGGTGACGAGTGTTTCGGGGCGCGGCGTGGGGATGGATGTGGTGCGCGCGAACGTCGAGCAGGTGGGTGGAAGCGTGGAACTGGAGTCCCGGGTTGGGTTGGGAACGACGTTGCGGCTGCGCGTTCCGCTGACGCTGGCGATCGTTCCTGCGCTGGTGGTGCGGAGCGGAGAACAGAGTTTTGCGCTGCCGCAGAGTTCGCTGATGGAGCTGGTGTATGTGCCGCAGCGGGATGTGGCGGGCGTGGTGGAGAAGATTGGGACGGCTGAGGTGTATCGGCTGCGGGAGTGTTTGCTGCCTCTGGTGTGGCTGGATCGCGTGCTGGAGCTGGAACAGAGTGGACATGCGAAGGCGGCGGGACTTTATATTGCGGTGGTGGAGTCGGAGGGTTGCCGGTTTGGGTTGGTGGTGGATGACCTGATGGCTCCGGAGGAGATTGTGGTGAAGCCGCTCTCGGCGGCGTTGCGGGCGATTGGAGTGTTTTCGGGCGCGACGGTTCTGGGGAGCGGGATGCTGGCGATGATTGTGGATGTCGCGGCGCTGGGGGCGCGGGCGGGCATTCGTCCGGCGAGCGAGCCGGTGAAGGCGCTGGGCGCGAGCGTGGAGGATGCGGTGCAGACGGCGGGGCCGCATATCGAGATGGAAAGCTCCATGGTGCTCTTCGAGATACGAGCCGGGGAACGGATGGCGATGCCATTGAGCCTGGTAGAGCGGATCGAATCGGTTAAGGCGGAGGCGATTGAGTTTGCGGGCGGAAGGGCCGTGCTGCAGTACCGCGGGGAGGCGCTGCCACTGGAGGATGAGGGCGGGGTGCTTGACGCGGCGGGGGATGGCGAAGTGACGGTGCTGATCTGCGTGCGGGCTGAGGCTCGTGGCACGAAGCGCGTGGGTATGCTGGTGCGGCGGGTGCTGGATATTACATCGGGGAAGATGCTGGCGGAGAATACGGAGTTTGCCGGGCGGCTGGCGATGGTGCGGGATCGCGTGACGACGGTGCATCGCAACTCTGCCGGCGGGCGCTTGCGGGAGGTTGCGTGAAGAGTGCGGAAGTCAGGGTTGGGGAGCCGGGCGAGTTTGTGTCGCTTTGCTCGCTGCGCGCAGGGATGGGTTTGTTCGGGATCGATACGCGGCAGATTCGCGAGGTGATGGGGAAGACGACGCCGCAGCGAGTTCCGCTTGCGCCGGAATATATCGCGGGCGTGGTGCCGTATCGCGGCGAGGTGCTGACGACGGTGAGTCTGCGGGCACTGCTTGGGCTGGAACGATGGGCCGGAGCGAACTGCGTGCTGGTGCTCGACGACGAAGAGACGGAAGAGCGGTTCGGGTTGATGGTGGATGGAGTGGGAGGCGTGGTGACGATGGAGGCTGATGCGCTGGAGATGAACCCGAGCGTGCTCGATGCGCGGAGCGTGGCGCTGTTCGATGGGGCGTATCGGATGGAGGCGGGATTGATGGTTCGCCTGGAGCCGCGGCAACTGCGGCCTTCGCGGCTTGCGGAGAGTGGATTGTTTGGTGGCACAAAGACGGAGATACACCAGGGAGAGCAGGCATGAGGGCGCTGATCGTCGACGATTCTCAGTTTATCCGGCACTACATGCGTCAACTGCTGGAACGTCTTGGGCTGAGCTGCGAAGAGGCTATGGACGGAGCGGAGGCGCTCGAAGTGCTGCGGCATGCGGCGTTGTTCGACTTCATGCTGCTGGACGTGAATATGCCGGGGATGAGTGGTTTGGAGTGCGTGAAGGAGTTGCGCGAAGCCGGGTTGCAGACGCGGATGAAGGTGATGATGGTGACGACGGAGGCGGACCACTCGTTTATTACGCAGGCGCTGGAGTATGGCGCGGATGAGTTTCTGATGAAGCCGTTCACGCCGGAGAGTCTGCGGGAAAAGTTGATGATGCTGGGGCTGGCGGCATGAGGGAGAAAGAGAAACGGCCGATGGGCGGGAAGATGCCGATTCGCGTGCTGGCCGTCGATGACTCGGCTGTGATGCGGGGCGCGCTGAAGACGCTCTTTCTGATGCATCGGGAGAACGGGAAGAGCGGACTGCCGGAGATGGAGCTGTGCGGCATCGTGGACGATGGCGTGCAGTGTCTGGCGGCGGTGCTGCGGTTGCGCCCTGACGTCGTGGTGCTGGATCTGGAGATGCCGCGGATGCATGGTTTGGAGGTGCTGGAGCGGCTGCGGATGGAGGAGCCGGAGCTTCCGGTGATTATGTGCAGTTCGTATACCGAGGGGGGCGCGCGCTCGACGCTGGATGCGCTTGCGCTGGGCGCAGCGGACTATGTGATGAAGCCGAGCCGGCAGAGCGATTTTGCGACGGCGATGGAGATTCTGGCGGGGCAGCTGCTGCCGAAGATTGCGATGCTGGCTGAAGGCGCGAGTGGGTTACGAATCGTGGCAGGCATGCGCAAGGAAGTGCGATCGGCAGAGGATGCGGGTTTTGTGAAGGCGGCTCCGGTAGAGATTGTGGCGATCGGGGTTTCGACGGGCGGACCCTCGGCGCTGGAGGACATGCTTCCGAAACTGCCGAAAGATTTTCCTGTGCCGGTGCTGATCGTGCAGCACATGCCGAAGTTGTTTACGGGAGCGCTGGCGGAGCGGCTGGATCAATGCTGCGCGCTGCGGGTTCGCGAGGCCTATGACGGAGCCGAACTGCATGCCGGCACGATTTGGCTGGCACCAGGCGATGCGCACATGGAGGTTGTGGAGGCGGCGGGCAGAGACAGAGCAGCGGGTGGGCGTGGCGTGGTGGTGCGGCTGCATCAGCAGAGGTCGCTGAACCACTGCAAGCCTTCGGTGGATTATCTGTTCAGTTCGGCTGCGAATCTTTATGGGGCGGGGACGCTGGCGCTGGTGATGACAGGTATGGGCTCGGACGGGCTGACGGGAGCGCGGCGCGTTCACGAGGCAGGCGGGACCGTGTTGACGCAGGATGCGGCGACGTCCGCGGTGTGGGGGATGCCGGGGCGGGTATTCGAGGCTGGAATTTCGCGGACGCCGCTGCCGTTGCAGGCGCTGGCAGCCGAGTTGATCGCGCGTGCGCGGACAGGGCGGAGCGCGCGGGCGGCAAGTGGTTTGGCGCTGGGTGTTGCTGCCTGGCGAAGGGATGAGGTTGCCGTGACGGCAGGATGCGAGGGGATTCATGGGCTGCTCTGATACGGATTACGCTTATCTGCGGGAGCTGGTGCTGAATGAGTCGGCGAACCTGATCGACGCTTCGCGGAACTCACAGTTCGAGAAGAAGCTGACGCCGATCGCGCGGCAGGCGGGCGCGTCGACGTTGAAGGATTTCGTGAGCATTCTGCGAGTGGACCAGACGCCGCAACTGCAGCGCGCGGTGGCTGAGGCGATGACGATCAATGAGACGAGTTTCTTTCGCGATGGGCGGCCGTTCGACGTGCTGCGGGAGACGATTCTGCCGCGGCTGATGGAGAAGAACAAGGCGACGCGGAGACTGCGAATCTGGAGCGCGGCGAGCTCGACGGGGCAGGAGGCTTACAGCATGGCGATGCTGCTTTGCGAATATTTTCCGGAGCTGGAGAGCTGGGACGTGAAGATTGTCGGGACGGACATCTCGCAGCAGGTGATTGAGTATGCGAAGCGGGCGCGGTACCGGCGGCTGGAGGTGAATCGCGGGCTGCCGGCGCGGATGCTGGTGAAGTACCTGGCGCGCGATGGCGATGAGTGGGAGGTGACGGCGAGGGTGCGTGCGATGTGCGCGTTTCAGTGCGCCAATCTGCGCGCGCCGCTGCCGAAGCTGCCGGTGTTCGACCTGGTGATGCTGCGGAATGTGCTGTTGTATTTTCCGCAGCAGGACCGCGGCTCGGTGTTTCGCGATGTGTACCGGCAGATGATGCCGGGTGGGTATCTGCTGCTGGGGGCGGCGGAGCAGGCGGAGGATTCGACGGAGCTGTTCAAGGCAGAGTTTGCGCGGGACTGCTATTTTTATCGGCCGGTGGCGGGGTCGTAAGGCGTTCGAGTCTGAGATAGTTTGTGCGCATCCTATGAGATGCTCGCAGCGGATATGCTGCTGAGAGCACTTACAGGGGAGCGATGCCGCGTACTGTTGCCAAGGGGAAGAGTTCAGCGAAGCGAGGGAAAGGTGCGGGCGCGGGTGTGCCTGCTGCGCTGGATGCCAGTTCGGCGGATGCGGCGCTTGGGCTGTTTCATCCGATTACGGCTGCGTGGTTTCGCGCGGTGTTCGATGGGCCGACGGCACCGCAGCGGGAGGGATGGCCGGCGATTGCGCGGGGCGATTCGACGCTGATCCTTGCGCCGACGGGGACGGGCAAGACGCTGGCGGCGTTCCTGTGGTGTCTAGATAGGCTGATGATGCAGGAACGCGCGGCGGATGCGGTGCGTGGGTGTCGCGTGGTGTACCTGTCGCCGCTGAAGGCGCTGGCCGCGGATGTGGAGCGGAATCTGCGGTCGCCGCTGGCGGGAATTGCGAATATGGCGCAGAAGGCGGGCGTGCCGGTGCGGATTCCGGAGATCAGCATGCGGACGGGAGACACGCCGCAGAGGGAGCGGGCGCGGTTTCGGAGGCATCCAGGGGATATTTTAATTACGACGCCGGAGTCGCTTTATTTGATGCTGACGAGTGAGGCGGCAGAGGGTTTGCGCACGGTTGAGACGGTGATCGTCGATGAGATTCATGCGCTGGTGCCGACGAAGCGGGGGGCTCATCTGGCGTTGTCGCTGGAGCGGTTGGAGGCTCTGGTGCAGGCGAGTGGGGGGAGACGGCTGCAGCGGATTGGGCTTTCGGCTACTCAGAGACCGCTGGAGGAGGTGGCGAGATATTTGGGAGGAGCCGAAGGACAGTTGCAGGTTGCAGGTTCTCAGTTGCAGGCGAAAGACGAGAGTGTAACTGGTTCCGTTGCAGATATTTTGCCGGAGATGCGGGCCGAAGGAGATGCTGCTGGGGCTTTAGTGAAGGCGGTGCGGGATGAGGATGCGGGTGGGGTTCGGTATCGGTCGGTGACGGTGGTAAACGCGGGGGCGCGGAAGACGCTGGAGTTGCGGGTGGAGGTGCCGGTTGAGGATATGGCTCGGCTGGGCGAGGTGGAGGAGTTGCCGAGTGGGCCGGCTTCGCAGGGGCCGAAGCGGACTTCGATCTGGCAGAGTATTCATCCGCGGCTGCTGGAGATTATTCGCGGGCGGACCTCGACGCTGATCTTTGTGAATGCGCGGAGGGTGGCGGAGCGGCTGGCGGGGGCGATCAACGATCTTGCGGGTGAGGCGATTGCGCGGGCGCATCATGGGTCGCTGGCGGCGGCGCAGCGGGTTGAGATTGAAGAGTTGCTGAAGGCGGGGAGGATCAAGGCGCTGGTGGCGACGAGTTCGCTTGAATTAGGAATTGATATGGGGGCGATCGATCTGGTGATTCAGATTGAGGCTCCGCCGAGCGTGGCGAGCGGGATGCAGCGGATTGGGAGGGCGGGGCACCAGGTGGGCGCGCCTTCGCATGGGATCATCTTTCCGAAATATCGTGCGGATTTAATTGCGTGCGCTGCGGTGACGAAGGCGATGCATGAGGGGCATGTGGAGTCGACGCGGTTTCTGCGGAATCCGCTGGATGTGCTGGCGCAGCAGATGGTGGCGGTAGTCGCGCACCCGCCGATGGCGAGGGCCCAGGGTCCAGGGGTTAGGGCCCAGAAGGCTGACGACGAAGACGGTGGTGGTGGGATTTCGTATGCTGATTTGTTACATATTGTTCGGGGGACGGCGGGGTTTGCGGGGTTGAGTGCGGCGGTGTTCGATGGAGTGCTGGATATGCTGGCGGGGCGGTATCCGTCGGATGAGTTTGCGGAGTTGCGGCCGCGGGTGACTTGGGACCGGACGCTGGACTGGATCACGCCGCGGCAGGGTGTAAAGCGGATTGCGATTTTGAATGGCGGGACGATTCCGGACCGCGGGTTGTATGGCGTGTTTCTGGCGGGGACCGCGGCGGGGAAGCCGGTGCGGGTGGGTGAGCTGGATGAGGAGATGGTGTTCGAGTGTAAGCCAGGGGAGACATTTATTCTTGGCGCTTCGACGTGGCGGATCGAGGAGATTACGCATGACCGGGTGCTGGTGACGCCGGCGCCGGGCGCTCCGGGGAAGATGCCGTTCTGGCATGGCGACCGGCCGGGAAGACCTATGGAGTTTGGGCGAAGAATTGGGGCCCTGGTGCGGGAGTTGCGGGAGATGCCAAGGGCGGTGGCGGTGGCGCAACTGGTGAGTGAGCACGATCTGGATGCGGGTGCGGCGGAGAATCTGATGCGGTATTTGGCGGACCAGGAGATTGTAACGACACTTGTTCCAGATGATCGCAATATCGTGATTGAGCGGGTGCGGGATGAGCTTGGGGACTGGCGGGTGTGTGTGCTGACTCCGTTTGGGAGCAGGATTCATGCGCCCTGGGCGATGGCGGCGACGGCGAAGATTCGCGCGGGTGGCGCGGGGCCGGATGTGGAGACAATGTGGAGCGAGGATGGGTTCTGCCTGCGGTTTCCGGAGACGGATGCTGCGCCGGATGTGGAGCCGATTCTGCTGGGGGCGGAGGAGGCGGCGGAGCTGGTGATGCAGGGGCTGGGATCGACGGCGCTGTTTGCGGCGAAGTTTCGCGAGAGCGCTTCGCGAGCGCTGCTGCTGCCCAGGCGGAGGGCGGATGGGCGAACTCCGCTGTGGCAGCAGCGGAAGCGGGCGTATGACCTGCTTGCTGTGGCTTCGAGGTATGCGAGCTTTCCGATTCTGCTGGAGGCTTATCGCGAGTGCTTGCGGGATGTGTTCGATATGCCGGCGTTGATGGAGGTGCTGCGGGGGATTGGGAGCAGGAGTTTGCGGGTGCATACGGTGGACTCGCGGACGCCTAGTCCGTTCGCTTCGGCGCTGCTGTTTAGTTATGTGGCGAATTACATCTACGACGGGGATGCTCCGCTGGCGGAGCGCAGGGCGCAGGCGCTCTCGATCGACCAGGACCAACTGCGGGAGTTGATGGGCGATGCAGATTTGCGGGAGTTGTTGGATGTCAACGCGATTGAGGAGACGGAGGAGCAACTGCAGGGGCTCGCGGATGGGTATGGGGCGCGGAATCTGGATGGGGTGCATGATTTGTTGTTGCGGATTGGGGATTTGTCGCGAGATGAGTTACAGAAGAGAACTGAAAAGAGCGAATCACAGAGAGCACAGAGTCAAGGAGAGAACACAGAGAGGTCGACGGCTGAATATGTAACGAAGTTGGTTAGGGCTCGGCGGGTGCTTGAGGTATCGGTTGCGGGGGAGAAGCGGCTGATTGCGGTGGAGGATGCGGGGCGGTATCGGGATGCGGTGGGTGTGCCGCTGGCTCCGGGGTTGCCGACGGCGTTTCTGGAGGCGGTGCCGGATGCGGGGCTGGACCTGGTGCGGCGGTATGCAAGGACGCACGGTCCGTTTACAACTGCGGAGGTTGCTGGGCGATTTGGGTTGCCGCTCGCTGGTGTGGAGTCCACGCTGGAGCGGCTGGTGGGTTTGGGGAGAGTGGTGGAGGGTGGGTTTCGGCCGGGTGGGAGTCATCGCGAGTGGTGCGATGTGGAGGTGCTGCGGACGATTCGGAGAAAGTCACTGGCACGGTTACGTAAAGAGGTTGAGCCGGTGGCGCAACGGGTGCTGGCTCGGCTGCTGACAAGGTGGCAGGGCGTGGTGCAGCCGCGGCGCGGGCTGGATGCGCTGCTGGATGTAATTGAAAATTTGCAGGGGGCTCCACTGCCGGCTTCGGTGCTGGAGACGGAGATTCTGCCGGCTCGGGTGGCGGGGTATAAGTCGGCTGATCTCGATATGTTGATTGCGGCGGGCGAGGTGACGTGGGTTGGGTTCGATGCGATTGGCGAGAGGGATGGGCGGGTGGGCTTGTATCTGGCGGAGAGATTGCAGGGGTTGTGGCCGGTACAGCAGGGAATAGGGAATAGGGAACAGGGAGTAGAAAGCAAAAGCGCGGAGCGTGAGGGAAAGATTGTTGAGTATTTGAAGGGGCATGGGGCTTCGTTTTTTCAGGCGCTGCATGATGGTGTGGGGGGAGGGTATCCGGGGGAGACGCTGGAGGCGGTTTGGAATCTGGTGTGGCGGGGGTTGGTGACGAACGATGCGCTGCAGGCGCTGCGGGCTTATTGTGCTCGGCTTTCCAGCAGCTCTAGGCAGTCGACTAGTGCGAAGCAGGGGAAGCGGGTGCATCAGCAGAGTGGGTTCCGGTCGCGGCGGACTACTCCGCCAACGGCGCAGGGGCGTTGGGCCTTGAATGCGGCGGCTTTTGTGGAGGGGCGTGCTACTGCTCAGGCTCAGACGGCGTGGAGTCATGCGATGGCGCAGCAATTGTTGACGCGGTATGGGGTAGTGTTTCGTGAGACAGCGCATGCGGAGAATCTGCCGGGTGGGTTTTCGGCGATCTATGACGTGATGAAGGCGCTGGAGGAGAGTGGGAAGGTTCGGCGGGGGTATTTCGCGGCGGATCTGGGGGCGACGCAGTTTGCGATGCCGGCGGCGGTGGATTTGTTGCGGAGTTTGCGAGCGGAGCGGGCTGGAGAAAAGTGCGAGATGGTAATGCTGGCGGCGACCGATCCGGCGAATCCGTATGGCGCGCTGCTGCGATGGCCGGTGGGTGGGGATGCGGCTTCGTCGCTGACGCGGAGCGTGGGGGCGCGAGTGATCTTGTGCGATGGGGCGCTGGTGGCGTATCTGCGGCGCGGGAATGCGAATGTGCAGGTGTTTCTGCCGGAGGAGGAGCCTGGGCGCGGGCAGGTGATGCGGGCGCTGGCGGAGTTTCTGGTGGTGCGGGTGCGGGGGGATCGCGAGGAAGATGTTGCGGGGAGGGCGGGGATGCTGATCTCGCAGGTGAATGGGGCGGCGGTGGAGGAGAGTGCGATGGCGAAGGCGCTGCTGGATGCGGGGTTTGTGGCGGGGGCGATGGGGTTTAATGTGCGGCGGGTTGTCGCTCCATTGGGTCCGTAAACGGCTTAACACCGATGAACACCGATTGGACCGATCAAGACGGAGGAAAGGCGATGCCTGAGGGGGACACAATTTTTCGGACGGCGCGGACGCTGCAGAAGGCGCTGGCGGGGAGGGTGGTGACGGGGTTTGAGACGGCGCTGGCGAAGCTGGCTCGGGTGGAGGATGAGGCTACGCTGGTGGGGCGCGTGGTGGAGAAGGTGGAGGCGCGGGGAAAGTGGCTGCTGATTTATTTTTCGGGCGGGCGCAGCGGTGAAGATACCCTGATTCTGGTGACGCATATGTTGATGCATGGGAGTTGGCATCTTTATCGAGTGGGGGAGCGGTGGCGGTTGGGGCGGGGGAAGATGCGAGTGGTGGTGAGAGTTCAGGGTTCAGGGTCCAGGGCCCAGGGTCCAGAAGACGAGAGCCAAGGCGGGGATGCGGGGTGGGAGGCGGTGCTGTTTAACGCGCAGATTGCAGAGTTTCATACGGGACGTTCGCTGGAGCGCAACAGCCAAATTCCGAAGCTGGGGGCGGATGTGTTGGCTGCGGACTTTACCGTGGAGGCTGGTATGGCGCGGCTGGAGGCTTATGCGGCGGAGCATCCGGAGGCGGAGGTTGGGGTGGTGTTGTTGAACCAGCGGGTGCTGGCAGGGTTAGGGAATGTTTATAAGAGCGAGGTGGCGTTTGCGGCGGAGGTGAATCCGTGGCGGAGGATTGGCTCGGTGACGCGTGGGGAGATGGAGAAGATGGTGGAGTTTGCGATGCGGTACATGCGGGCGAATGTTGCGGATGGGGCGGGCGACGGGATTGTGACGTATGGGGGGAATCGGCGGACGACGCGGGCGATGGATGAGGGGCAGAGGCTGTGGGTGTACAAGCGGGCAGGGCAGGAGTGCAGGCGGTGTGGGGGGACGGTGCAGATGAGGAAGCAGGGGGTGCAGGCCCGGTCGACTTATTGGTGTGATGGATGTCAACGGTAAGATGCAGCGGTGATCGAAAGGTAAAAGCAGGTCCTTACAGGATGACAAGCAAGGGAACAGGCAAATGCAAAGACGAATGCGGGGGTTCTTCGCTGCTGCAAAGACGAAATGCGGGGGTTCTTCGCTCCGCTCAGAATGACAGGCAGCTGTCGGAGATGCAGTAAACTAGACAGATGCTAGATGATTTGGAATACCGATATTCTCCGGTTCGCGACAGGGTTCGTGAGCTGCGGGAGTATCTTTGACTCGGCTCGGCTGAAGCGCGAGCTGGCGGTGATTGAAGAGAAGATTGGCGATCCGGCGATTTGGGCGGATGGGGCGAAGTCGCAGCCTTTGATGCGGGAGCGGAAGCGGCTGGAGACGTTGCTGGCCGACGACGCGGAACTGCTGCGGCGGACCGAGGATATCGAGGCTTACTTTGAGCTGGCTCGCGAGGGCGAGGCGACGGAGCCTGATCTCGAGCGCGAGATTCCGGCGCTGGTGGAGTTTTCGGAGAAGCTCGAATCGAAGACGATGCTTTCGGGTGAGACCGATCCGCTGAATGCGATCGTTACGGTGCATCCGGGGGCGGGTGGCACGGAGAGCCAGGACTGGGCTGAGATGCTGATGCGGATGTATATCCGCTGGGGCGAGCGGCAGGGTTTCAAGGTGGACATCGCTGAGGTACAGGATGGCGACGAGGCTGGCATCAAGTCGGCTACGTTTTCGATCACTGGCGAGTTTGCGTACGGGCTGCTGAGTGGGGAGACGGGTGTGCATCGGCTGGTGCGGATCTCGCCGTTTGATTCTGCGAAACGAAGGCATACGAGTTTTGCGAGTGTGTTTGTGTCGCCGGAGATCGATGACACGATTGTGATCGACATCAAGACGGAAGATTTGCGGATCGATACGTACCGGTCGGGTGGCAAGGGTGGTCAGCATGTGAATACGACCGACTCGGCGGTGCGGATTACGCATCTTCCTACGGGGCTGGTGACGGGGTGCCAGAATGAGCGCTCGCAGCATAAGAACAAAGAGCGCGCGATGAAGATGATGCGTTCGAAGCTTTATGAGTATGAGTTGGATAAGAAGAAGGCGGCTACGCGGAAGATTGAAGACTCCAAGCTGGAGATTGGGTTTGGATCGCAGATTCGGAGTTATGTGTTGCAGCCTTATCGGATGGCGAAGGATCTGCGGACTCGGGTTGAAGTTGGTGATGTGGATAAGGTACTGGATGGGGATCTCGAGCCGTTTATCCGCGGGTATCTGAGGATGCGGCGGGAGGGGAATCTGCCGGCGGGTGTGGATCCGGAGGATGAGGAGTAGAGCGAATCACAGAGAGCACGGAGAAAAAGAGAGAACACGGAGAGGGGTGGGGTGCATCCAAAGCTGTGTGGAGGTGGATGTAGATGGCGAAGATTGGTGGCGAGGCGAAGAGCGGTGGGGTGAATGAGGCGCTGGTAAAGGAGTTGGTGGCGCTGCTGGAGGGTGGGCAGGCGCATGCGACGTTTGAGGATGCGGTTAAGGATTTTCCGGCGGAGTCGCGTGGGGTGGCGCCGGAGGGGTTGCCGTATTCGGCGTGGCAGATTGTGGAGCATATCCGGATTGCGCAGAAGGACATCCTGGATTTCAGCGCGCCGCCTACGGGTGGGTATCACGGGTTGAAGTGGCCGGAGGCTTATTGGCCGAAGGAGACGCTGCCGGGTTCGAGCGAGGGGTGGGAGCGGTCGGTTGCGACGGTGCTGGCGGATCGGGAGAAGTTCAAGGCTTTGCTGACGAAGGCCGGGGTGGATTTGTATAAGCCATTTTTGTGGGGGACGGGACAGAATTTGTTGCGGGAGGCGCTGTTGATTGCGGACCACAACGGGTATCACGTGGGCGAGTTGATTGTGGTGCGGCGGATGCTGGGGTGTTGGAAGAGATAGTGATAAGTGGTCAGTAACGCGGAGGTGGTGGAGTGAATGAGGCGGCGGTGATTCGCGAGATGCTGGAGGCGAAGACGATTGCGGTGGTGGGCTGTCGGAGGATCCCATGAAGCCGAGCCACTATGTTTCGGCTTATATGCAGGCTGCGGGATGCAGGATTCTGCCCGTGAATCCGGCACTGCGCGGAACTAGGGTACTGGGCGAGAAGAGTTATACGTCGCTAGCGGAGCTGCCGGTGAAGCCGGATGTGGTGAATGTCTTTCGTCCGCCAAAGGCGATTCCGGCGATTGTGGACGAGATGCTGGCGTTGGGATTGACGCATCTTTGGGTGCAGCAGGGGATTGTGAATCTGGAGGCAGCGAAGAAGGCGGAGGAGGGTGGGATCAAGGTGGTGATGGATCGGTGCATGATGGCGGAGCATCGGAGAAACAGTTGAAGGTTGCAGGTTGCAGGTTGCCAGTTGCGAGAATTTTACGGGCTGCTGTGGCAAGGGCAATAGAATTGAGGAACGTGAGAGTTCGGGGAACGATCTTCGGTGTTGTGCTGGCGGTTTGCGGACTGGTTGCGGGGGCGCGGGCGCAGATTGCCGTTGTTGGGGACGGTGGGCCGGGGCCGTTGAAGGCGCAGCATCTGACGGCGGAGCTGGTGTCGCTGGGGCCGGCGATTGCGCCGGGTGGGTCGCAGGAGGTTGGGCTCCTGCTGACGATGGAAGAGAACTGGCATGTGTACTGGGTGAATGCGGGAGACTCAGGCGAGCCGCCGAAGATTACGTGGACGCTACCGGCGGGGGTTACGGCGGGGGCGATGCAGTTTCCGATTCCGCAGAGGCTGCCGCTGGGGCCTCTGATGGATTTTGGGTATGAGGATATTGTCGCGTTTCCGGTTACGATTTCGGCGAAGGCTGGAATGAAGCCTGGACCGGTGCATCTCGATGCGCAGGTGAATTGGCTGGTTTGTGCGCAGGTCTGTATTCCGGGGAAGGCGCATCTCGGGATTGATTTGAAGGTTGAGCCGGGCGCGCCGCGGATTGATCAGGAGGCGAAGGTTGGAGCGCTGGGCGAGGCGATGGGGTTGATTCCCGGGCCGCTGCCGAAGGGTGCGACGTTTACGGTGGCGGGTGGGGCTCAGGATTTTGTGCTGACGCTGAAGGATGGGAAGCGGGGGGCGAAGGCGGAGTTCTATCCATTTCCTGCGAAGGATAAGACGGACGCGCCGATTGACCTGATTGCAAATGCCGCGCAGCAGCCTGTGGAGTCGCTGGATGATGGAGTGCGGCTGCGGGTGAGGCGGTCGCCGGAGATGACGGTGTTGCCGAAGACGCTGCATGGAGTGATGCGGCTTTCGGATGAGTTGGCGTATGACGTGAGTGCGCCGGTGGTTCCGGGAGAGGTCGCAACAGGGCCCAGTGCACAGGGCCCAGGGTCCAGTGGTGGTGGGTCGAGTACGGCGGTGGGTGCGGGTGGGAGTGGCTCCAGCGCGGCTTCGGGGGTTACGGCGCTGGGTGCGATTGGGCTGGCGTTTCTGGGTGGGATTTTTTTGAACCTGATGCCTTGTGTGTTTCCTGTGCTGTTTTTGAAGGGGCTGGCGCTGGTGCAATCGTCGGGGCACGAGCGGGCGGAGCTGCGCAAGCATGGGCTGGTGTATACGCTGGGGATTCTGGTCTCGTTCTGGGCGATTGTGGCGGTTCTGCTGGTGCTGCGCTCGGGCGGGAGTCATGTGGGGTGGGGGTTCCAGTTGCAGTCGCCGGTGTTTGTGGCGGTGCTGGCGTCGTTTGTCTTTTTCTTTGCGCTTTCACTGGCGGGGCAGTTTGATCTTGGGCTTTCGCTGACCTCAGCGGGTGGGGATCTGGCGCAAAAGCCGGGGTATGCGGGGAGCTTCTTTACCGGCGTGCTGGCGACAGTGGTGGCGACTCCATGCACGGCTCCGCTGATGGGGGCGGCGATTGGGTTTGCGCTGGCGCAGACGGCGGGAGTGATGTTCGCGGTGTTTACGGCGCTGGCGCTGGGGCTGGCTCTGCCGTATGTGTTGCTGAGTTTTCAGCCGGCGTGGACGCGGGTTCTGCCGAAGCCGGGCGCGTGGATGGAGGTCTTGAAACAGGCTACGGCGGCGGTGTTCTTCGGGACGGCGATCTGGCTTGCGTGGGTGTATGGGCAGCTTTATTCCGCGGAGCTTGGAGTGGATGAGATTGCACTGCTGCTCGGGTGCTTCCTTGTGCTGGCGATCGCGGGCTGGGTGTTGGGACGATGGCCGGCGAGGTGGGCGAGCGGGATTGTTGCGGTGGTGCTGATTGTGGCTGGGCTGGCGATTCCTCTGTCGCGGGTAAAGGATGCGGATGCGGCGGAGGTGAGCAGTGGGACAGGTGCGGGTGCGGCGGTTTCGGGAACGAAGGATGCGGGGCTGGTGTGGGCGCCTTATTCTCCGCAGGCTCTAAAGGATGCGCGGGCGGCGGGGAAGCCGGTGTTTATCGACTTTACGGCGGCGTGGTGTTTGAGCTGCAAGTTCAATGAGGCGGTGGTGCTGAAGTCGGCGGATGTGGTGAGTGCGTTGCGGGAGCGCCATGTGACGCTGCTGAAGGCGGATTGGACGAAGTATGACCCGGAGATTACGCAGGAGCTGGCTTCGATTCATCGGAGCGGGGTGCCGACGTATGTGATCTATCCGGGGGGGGCGGGGAGTGAGCCGGACGTTCTGCCGGAGACGCTGACGAAGGATGTGGTGCTGCGGGCCATTGAGCGGGATACGAAGTAGTTGAATTGCAAGGTTTCTCTACTTCGGCGCGTTGCGCGCTTCGTACTGAATGTGGAACTCTGCGTCCTAACGCCGGATTTTTTTGTGGATTGCCGCCTTTGGGGTGTTAGATTGGTTACGAGATCACGACAAAAGCAGTACTTCAGTAACAGGGATTTGCGGTGCTTCGGGTGCCTCGCGTACCTCCATGCCGATTTAGCTATTCCTTTCGTGCCGCTCAGTGTTTAATCGATTTGTTCTTGGGACCAAGAAGAGGGTTATCCGAATGGGCCATACTCGGATTCAGGCTGTAGTACTTACGATTTTGTTTTCTGCCGGAGCTGGTGTGATGGCAGTCCAAACCTCCCCGCAGTGCCATCGGTTCGTCCGGACCTACGTGACGAAACCAGTTCGCAACCGGGTGAGTAAAGCAACTGCGCTCGCGTGGGCCAAGTGGCGGGAGGAGCATCCGAACTGGAAGCCGAAGCCTGGGGCGGCTCGACCGAAGTACGTGATGAGCAAGCAAGAAGTATTGGACAAGGTAGCGTTCGCGTGCGAGGCTCCGACGGAGCAGACGCCGTCGAATCTATTTTTTACTCCGGCTGATTTCGGACCTCCACCGGCGATGGTGGATCTTCCGCCGATGGAGACGACGATGACGCCGTTTCCCGACCTGCTGCCGCCGGAGGTGATTGAGAGTCCGCCTCTGCTGGTGAGCTTGCCGAATGGGCCTGACGGGCCTGACGGGCCTGGGATCTTTATTCCGCCATATATTCCGCCGATTTTCACGGGTACGCAGGTGGTTCTGCCACCGGTGATTGAGCCGACTCCGGAGCCGGCCAGTTTTGTGCTGGTTGGGTCGGGGATGATGGGTGGGTGGTTTTTGTGGATGAGGCGGCGCGTGAGCGTGGCGTAGAGAAGGGCGCGGTACAATTTCCTCTCTGAAGCGTTGAAGCTGGAGAGGAGATTGTGGAGATGCTATCCGTTCGTCTGGTCTTGCGCAAATTCAAGGGTTGCGGTGTGGCGTCGCTCGTGGTGTTGGCTGGGCTGCTTACGTGCGTTACAGCGATGCCGCAGGAGGCGATGTCCACGCAGAATGGGTCCGGTGCGCAGGAGCCGCAGCGGCAGGATAGCGCGCCTGTTCTGCGACAGCCTCCAGCGGATGCCGCTGAGGATACTGCACAGGGACAGGACGTGGGGGCAGGGTCGAATTATGATCCCGCAATGTTTCAGAGGCCGATGGCGAAGGACCAACTCGCGTTTCTGGGTCAGTTTGCAGGACAGCCTTCGGATACGCTCTACCGGGACAAGCAGTTTCGCAAGCTGATAAAGAGCTTTGTGCCGGACTGCACGTTTCACTACGGCTCGGACAAGTCGCTGACGGATGCGCTGGATGAGGTGATCAAGGGCTCGAAGGAGCCGGTGCTGATCCGGCAGGGCAGGTATGTGCTGTTGTCAGGGAGAATGGGGCCTTACCTGTCGGGCAAGGGATTTTTGTGGATCGATATGCAGGAGGGGATTGGGCTGGGTGGGTTTTATTTTCATCCGACGAATGGGGAGCCGACGCCTTCGGTGAACCTATTTTCAAGGCAGGTGCAGAAAGAGGCGTTGCTGGAGCTGAGCGAGCTTCCCCCGGCGTTTGTGGAGGATGAGATCGAGTGGTCGCGGGCGGAGCGGGTGCCTCCGCTGACGACGCGGTACTTCCTTACGGGCTCGAACAAGAAAATCCTGCTGGAGCATGATGAGGAGTATTGCTCACCTGCGTTTTCGTTGAGGAATGAGGATTGTCGGCAGATGGATGCGGACGCTTCGGACATCGACGTGGATGCGGCTTCTTATCTGGAGCAGACGCACCATTCTACGAATGCGACGGCGTGGATGATTACGGACGCACAGCAGATTGCGTGGGTGCATGTGCGGGATTCGACGTGTGGCGGATTGATTGATCCGCTGGGGTGCCATGTGAGGATGACGCGGGAGCGGACGCATGTGATTGCGCATGCGCCTCCTCCGCGGCCGGTGCGGCCGGTGGGGCATCCGCCGATTCACCGATAGGGGTGCTTCGATGACGAAAACCGGCAATATCAGGAGGCTTGATTTGCGTAAAAGATTCGTGATCCTCGCAACAGGCTTCATGGCGATTGCATTCGCCCTGGTGTTTGGCCAAGTGAATGTTCCGATAGCGGCTGGAACAGGGGCGGCCCAAGTCCCCGATTGGCAGACGGCGGCAGGCGGCAAAAGGGAATTCGATGTCGCCTCGGTCAAGCTGAACAAGTCCGGCTCGCGTGAGTTGGGCGGCGATCAACCTGGCGTCCACATCCCTTTTGGCGGCGAGGACTTCTACACCCCCACGGGCGGCGTGCTTACGGCTACGAATATGCCGCTGATATCGCTTCTGGCCCCAGGTTTCAGGCGGCATTGAGGGATCAACTGGGCCTCAAGCTGGTGTCGCAAAAAGCTCCGATGCAATTTCTGGTGATAGAGCACATCGAACGCCCTTCCGAGAATTGAAGACAGGAAAGTGGCGTGCTCTGCCGGGCTCGATCCGTTGAATGGGGTTATTGGGAGCGTTTGGATTCGCGGATGCGTGCGATTTCGTCCATGCGCTGGGCCAGGTTTTTTTCGCGGCCCTCCTGGGTGGGGTGGTAGTAGCGACGCGCGGCGAGGGAGGGTGGGAGACACTCCATGTCGGCGACCTTGCCTTCGAGATCGTGGGCGTACTGGTAGTCGCGGCCGTAGTCGAGAGACTTCATGAGTTTGGTCGGGGCGTTGCGCAGGTGGAGGGGGACGGGCTCGGCGGCGGTGGCTTCGATGTCGGCGAGGACGGCTCCGTAGGCGGTGTAGACCGCGTTCGATTTGGGCGCGAGGGCGAGGTAGACGACGGCCTGGGCGAGGGCAAGGTCGCCTTCGGGAGAGCCGAGGAAGTGCATGGCGTCGCGGGCGGAGAGGCAGAGGTTGAGGGCCTCGGGGGCGGCGAGGCCGATGTCCTCGACGGCCATGCGGACGACGCGGCGGGCGACGTACATGGGGTCTTCGCCGGCCTGGAGCATGCGGCCCAGCCAGTAGAGGGCGGCGTCGGCGTCGGAGTTGCGGACGGACTTGTGGAGGGCGGAGATGATGTCGTAGTGCTGCTCGCCGGATTTGTCGTAGAGGAGGACGCGGCGCTGGAGGGCTTCGGCGGCGAGTTCTTTGGTGATTCGGGGTCGCGCTTCGCGCGATGGGTTCGCTGTGCTCGCGGGGTCCGCTTCGCGGCCCGAAATACGGGGGTCCTTCGACTCGGCGTCTGCGACGCCTTCGCTCAGGATGACAATTTCTGGGGTCGGATGAGCAGAGGCGAGACTGGCGGCTACGTCGAGGGCGTTGAGGGCGTTGCGGGCGTCGCCGCTGGCGTAGGAGGCGATGGTGGCGAGGGCATCTTCGTCGGCCTGGATGCGAGATGCGCCGAGGCCGTGGGTTTCGTCTCGCAGGGCGCGGCGGAGGAGGGTGACGATGTCGGCTTCGGTGAGGGGTTGGAGCGTGTAGACGCGGCAACGGGAGAGGAGGGCGGCATTGAGCTCGAAGGAGGGGTTTTCGGTGGTGGCGCCGATGAGGCGGATGGCCCCGCGTTCGACGTAGGGGAGGAAGGCGTCCTGCTGGGCTTTATTGAAGCGATGGATCTCATCGACGAAGAGGATGGTTCGTGAGCCATAGCGAGCGGCTTTTTCGGCGTCGGCCATGACGGCCTTGATCTCCTTTATGCCGGCGAGGACGGCGGAGAACTCAATGAAGGTGGACTGGGTGAGGCGGGCGATGATCTTGGCGAGGGTGGTCTTGCCGGTGCCGGGAGGGCCCCAGAAGATCATGGAGGTGGGGTCGTCGTTTTGAATAGCGAGGCGAAGGGGTTTGCCGGGGGCGAGGAGGTGCTCCTGGCCGATGTATTCGTCGAGGGTGGTGGGACGCATGCGCTCGGCGAGCGGCGCTTGTGTGGCTTGCGCGGCGGCTGCGATCGGGGTGGCGTCGAAGAGGCTCATAGGGCAGGGAGTAGGGAATAGGGAGTAGGGAGTAGAGGCTGGCGTTGGCGGGCTGCTTCGTAGAGGAGGAGCGAGCCGGCGATGGCGGCGTTGAGGCTTTCGACGCGACCGGGGGTAGGGATGGTGATGCGGGTGTTGGCGAGAGCGAGGAGTTCTTGGGAGAGGCCAGCGCCTTCGTTGCCGATCATGAGGGCGCAGGGTTGGGTGAAGTTGGCTTCGGCGATTGGGAGGGTCTTTGGCGCTAGCGGGTCGTCGGCTACGGCGGCGAAGAGGTGTACGGCGCGGGACTTCAGCGCGGCGATTTCGGCGAGGGTGACGGCGATGACGGGGATGCGGAAGATGGAGCCGGCGGAGGCGCGGATGGCCTTCTGGTTCCACTCGCTGACAGTGTTGGGGGTGGTGAGGATGGCGGTTGCGGCGAAGGCTTCGGCGGAGCGGATGAGGGTGCCGAGGTTGCCTGGGTCTTGTAGGCCGGCGGCTATGAGGAGCAGAGGCGCTTGGGTGTTGCGGGTTTCTCCACTTCGGCGCGTTGCGCCTTCGGTCGAAATGACAACTTTGTCCAGCGACCAGCCTGGGCGGATCAGGAGAGCGGCGATGCCTTGGGGGGATTGGGTGTCGACTGCGCTGGCGAAGACTTCGCTGGTAAGTTCGAGGAGTTCCACGGACTGGGGGAGCCATTCGGGGGCGGGGTGATTCTGGCTGAGGAAGATAGTTTTGAAGGCAAGGCCGCTGCGCATGGCTTCGTGAAGGAGGGTTTCGCCTTCGATGGCGACGAGGCCTTCAGAGAGGCGGGCGTGGCTGGCGAAGGCGGCGCGGAGTTGTTTCACGCGGGGGTTGGTGCGGCTGGCGATGGTGAGCGGCATCTGGTTGAAGTTTACGCTGCGGGGATGGTGGAGAACTGCGGAGCGGACAGCTTACGTCCCACCCATGCGATACGACCGCATGGATGGGCACCCGAGCGTCGGTGGTGACGAGAGACCCGCATTTCAGGCGGTGGCGAATTGAGTGAGGGGTGAGGGTGTGCTATGGTGCGAAGTTGCGGGCCTGATGTCATCGCCCACTTTTTCAGGAGCATGACTTGGCGGCTGAGATTCTTCGCATCGATCCGAATGAGCCTGAGCCGGAGCTGGTGGCTGCGGTGGTTGCGAGCCTGAACGCAGGGAGCGTGGTGGCGCTGCCGACGGATACGTTCTACGGGCTGGCAGTCGATCCGGTGAATCTGCGGGCGGTGGAGCGGATCTACGAGATCAAGACGAGGGCTCGGCATAAGCCGCTGTCGTTGCTGATTTCCGAGGTGGCGCAGGCGTATGGGCTGGCGCGGGAGATCGACACGGCGTTCGATCGGTTGGCGGAGCGTTTCTGGCCAGGGCCGCTGACGATTGTGGTGAAGGCGGGGGCGAGGCTTCCGCTGCGGGTGACGGCAAATACGGGGAATGTGGCGCTGCGGGTGCCCGAGGCGGCGATTGCGCGTGCGGTGGTGGCGGGGTTGGGGGTGCCGATTACGGCGACCTCGGCGAACCTGCGGGGGATGCCCGAGTGTACGGATTCGCAGCGTGTGTGGGACCAGCTGGGGGACCAGATCCCAATGATTGTGGATGGCGGGCCGACGGCGCGGGCGGTTCCTACGACGATTGTGGACCTTTCGGGTGGGGGAAACTCGTGGATGATTTTGCGCGAGGGCGCGATTCCTACGCATGAGATCGCGCTGGCGCTGCAGAGGTAATACAGGGTTTAGGGTCCAGGGTCCAGACGGCTGGGGTGGTGGCACTGTGGGGATGGGGAAGGCATACTGGTTGTGGTTGGGATGGTTTGCTGATTTCTTCTGCCTATGAGTGCCTCTTCTGCAAATTCGGTGAAGCGTCGAGAATCTACGGGGCGCCTGTTCTTACGGCGTCTGGTGGGCGTGGTGCTGCTGGTGGCGCTGGTCTGGTTTGGGTGGCTCTATTTTCAGATCAAGGCGGTGGCGGGGCGGGATGATGCTCGGCCGGCGGATGCGATTGCAGTGTTTGGGGCGGCGGAGTATGGCGGCCGGCCTTCGCCGGTGCTGCATGCGCGGCTGGATCATGCGGTGGAGTTATATGCGAAGCAGATCGCTCCGCTGGTGATTACGCTGGGGGGCGGGACGGATCGTGACTCGGGAATGACCGAGGGTGGGGTGGGGCGGGATTATCTGCTGGCGAATGGTGTGCCGTTCGACCGGATTGTGGCGGAGACGCACTCGGTGGACACGGAGCAGCAGGTGACGCGGCTGGCGGAGATTGCGCGGGCCAAGGGGCTGAAGCGGATTGTGGTGGTGAGCGATGGGACGCACCTGTTTCGCATCAGGAAGCTGTGCGAGGAGGCGGGGCTGACGGTGTATACGTCGCCGAGACCGGCGCTGGGGCATATCGATGGGTATGAGCTTTCGCAGAGGTATTTTCACGAGATGCTGAGCTATACGGCGCTGCTGTTGCATCTGCATATTTAGGGATAAGTGGTCAGTGGTTAGTGCAGAAGGCGGATTGCAGCAAGCGCAACTACGGCGGCGAAGGCTGTAGAGGAGAAGTTGACGAGGTCGTTGCCGAGCCAGCCTTTGCGTTCGGTGGTTGCGCCGAGGAGGCTGTCGAAGAAGAGACCGGCGATTCCGGCGGCGAAGGCGACGAAGAGTTGAGGCCGATATATCCACAGGTGCATTGACCAAGCTCCAACGATGGTGACAACGGCTGCTGTGAAGATGCCTCCCACCGTTCCGATCAGGCTGATGGCGCCATCGGTTCCGAGTTCGACTCTACGCAGGGTGGTTAGAAGGAATGGCCTCTTTCCGTATGCCTGTCCGATTTCGGAGGAGACGGTGTCGGCGGTGGCTTCGGCCAGGGCTGCGAGGATGAGGATCCACGCAGCCTGATGACTATCCATGGGGGAAATTCCTGGACTATGGCTGGCAGAATCGATCGCAATTTGGATTGCCGGAGATGAGATCAGGCCAGCAAAGCCAAGGTTTGCGATGATCTGGGCGGCTCCCCTTCCACGAGCATTTTCCGCGAGCCCTCGTTTTACTTTTTGTTTGCGACCCATTTTTGTGGCGACTGAGGTTAGGAGGAATAAAGCAATCAACGGTGTCAGAGCGGAATGGAAAGGTGATCCGGTAAGAAAGCCGGTGTAGACCGTAAGGAGGAAGCAGATTATTGAGCCGCTGGCGGCTGCGGCGGGTGTTGCCACTTTGAGCAAATAGGCCAAGAGGCCAAAGGCGACACTTATCCCCAGTGCTTTGAAGAAATAGGCGTGCCATGAGGTGTAGTTGAGTGCACTGAGCCGTATTACATTCAAGCCAAGAGTGAAGAGTATGGGGACGACGATCCCGACGAGGATGCGGGACTGGAGGCGGTCGCGGGCGGGAGAGATTGCTTTTGTCCAGGGGCGGGTAGTGCTGTCTGGGGGCATTCGTTCGTCCAACCTCCGTAACGGACTTCGTTGATTTACAATCAAACCTTGAGCATAGTCAGCATAAGCAGGAATTTGGGAGCGGTTTTGCAATTAGTGGAGACGCAGTCGGCAGGGAGCGGGAAGCCGCTTGGGATGCAGAGGGTGGCATGCGCTGGACGCGCGGTCGCAGCGGCAGCAGGGCTGGCGTTGTTTCTGGGGCTGACAGGGTGCGGGAATACGTATCGGCCCGTGGTGAGCGCCATCAATCCGGTGGGACCAGCGGGGCAGCCGACGAAGTATGTGCTGGCGATTTCGAGCGCAAGCCCGACGTCGAATGGGCTGCTGACGCTGGTGGATTTCTCGGGCGATACTGTGTTGGTCACGGCGACGCTGGGGGTCAATCCTTACTATTTCATTCTGAACCAGTCTGGGTCTACGGGATATACGCTGAACAGCGACAAGACGATGAACTCGTTCGATGTGAGCGATCGGCTGATCTCGAGCGATGTTCTAGAGTCGACGCTGCCGGCTGGGTCTAACCCTGTGAGCATCTTTCCGGCTGCCCAGTCGACGTATATCTCGGACCCGGGGTTGAGCGAGATCGATCAGTTGTCTGGGACTCCTCCGGCGCTGAAGCAGCAACTGCCGGTGGCGGCGAATCCGGTGTATGTCGTCGGGGTCGGCGGCGCGGGGCGGGCGTATGCGATCAGCCAGGGGACGGGCGGTGCAGGGCAGGTGGCGGCAATTGAGACGGCCGCGAATACGGTTTCGGCTACGCTGCCGGTTGGGCGTGGGCCGGTGTATGGCGTGATGACCGGAGACGGGCGGCGCGCGTTCATCCTGAACCAGACGGATGGGACGATGACGGCGATCAATACGCAGAGCAATACGCTGGATACTACGGCGCCGACGATCCCGGTGGGCGTGCGGCCGGTGTGGGCAGACCTGGTGCCGACCAAGAACGAGATGGTGGTCGCGAACGAAGGGACGGGGACCTCGACGGGATCGCTGAGTATTGTAAGCATTCCTCTGTGCTCTGCGACCGCGCTGCCGGGCCAACCGAACTGCGACCCGAATAATCCGGTGGACGCGACCAGCTTTGGGACGGTGCAGGCGACGGTTCCGGTGGGGGTGAACCCCATCATGGTGAGCGTGCTGAGCGATGGAACAAGGGCGTACGTGGCAAATGCCGGGGTTGCGGGGTTGCCATGCTCGCCGACTGGTTTGCCGCAGTCGGGCTTCACGACGTGCTCGATCTCGGTGGTGAACCTGACCAGCAATACGGTGACGGCGACGATCCCGATCAATGGGCATCCGGCGTATATTGCGAGCGCGAACTCGACGCCGACGGGGAAGGTCTATGTGGTTTGCAAAGACTCCCAGGTGATGACGGTAATCGAGACGGATACGGACTCGGTGGACACTACGATCCCATTGCAGGGGTTTGGGGTGAGTGTACGGATGACGTCGCAGTAAAACAGTTGCAGGTTACTGGTTGCAGGTTGTCAGTTGATGACTGGCCAGGGTGCGGCAGCGGGTTTGCCGGCGTTCCGAAGTGATCTAAGAAGCTGTCCAGAAACTTCGCCCTATGATGGAGTGCGATTTCGAGGCACCAGGGAGAAATGCCTGTCCATGGGCTTAAAGCCCAGAATTTGTGGTCGCTTTGATGTCCGGGATGAATCCCGGACCTATCTCAGAAGCAAGAGCAAACCTGCACACACTGCCACGTTTCTGGACAGCTTCTAACCTGCAACTAACAACCAGCAACCCGGAACTGTCTTTAAGAGCCGACCATGATGATGGGGAGGGTGGGCTTCTGGGCGCCGCCATCGTCTTCGATGGTGACGCCGAAGGCTTTGGCGGCAATTCCTTTGGGCAGGTCGGGCATGATGAGGCTGGCGTTGCCCTGGTCGTCGGGGTGGAAGGTGCCGGCGGGAATGGGTGCGGCGCCGTCAGCGGGGATGATCCAGAGTTCGTAGGTCTTGTAGAGCGCGAGCGGATCGAGATTGCTGGCGAGGAAGATCAGGTTGCCCTTGTCCGGGTTATAGGTGGCGCGCCCGACGGGCACGCGGGGCACGGGTTTCGCGGTTAGGGTGACGCGGACGGCCCTGGGATCGGTGAGCGCATCCATGAGCTGATGAGAGTTGGCCGCGGCGGCGGTAAGGCGCTCGATCTGGCCGGACTGAGTGGCGAGTGTGCTGCGCAGGGCTCCGCGGTCCTGATAGAGGAAGGTGACTGCGACGGCGAGGCCGGCTGCGATGGCCCATCCCGACCAGCCGAGGGCGGTGCGGCCTACGGAGCGTTTTGGGCGTGCTTCCTCATCCGAGTTGAGGAGGGAGTTGCCGCGGCCAAAGGTGGCGATGGGGGCGGCGGGCGCGACGAAGGGGACTACCTTCTTCTCGCGGGCGACCTGGCGCAGGAGTTGCTGGCGCGCCGTGGCCGGCGGGGCGCTCATCTCGACGGTGAAGGCGTAAGCTCCGAGATCGCTCTGGAGGCTGGCGAGCTCGCGGCGGCATTCGGCGCAGTGCTCGATGTGCCGGGCGATGGTGGCTGCTTCTTCGCCGGTAAGGAGCTGCATGGCGAAGATGGCGAGGTCTTCCGGGTTGGCGTGATTGTCAGCGCTCATTGCTGAAATGCCTTTCTCAGCGTGAGAAGAGCGCTGCGGATGCGGGTCTTGACGGTGCCGAGCGGGTCGCCTGTCATTTCGGCGATCTCGGAGTGGGTGAGGCCGTCGAAGAAGGCCATCTCGAGGGTCTTGCGCTGCTCGGAGGGAAGCTGGGTGATGATGCCGCGGGCGCGCTCCATGAGGGAGTTGCGCTCGGCTTCGGTGGCGAGGTTGTAGGGCGAGGCGAGGACGATGTCGTCGACGGAGTCGGTGGGACGCTTGCGGCGGAGGGTGTCGATGGAGCGGTTGCGCGAGACGACGGCTAGCCATCCGCCGAGAGAGCCTCTGGCTGCGGTGAAGCTGTCGGGATTGCGCCAGATCTGCATGAAGATTTCCTGGAGGACGTCCTCGGCGGAAGCGGGGTCGCGAAGAACGCGGAGCGCCACGGAGTAGACGACCTTGGAGTAACGGTCGAAGAGGGACGCCATGGCGGGCTCGTCGCCGGAGCGGACCAGCGCCAGGAGGGATGCATCGTCCTCGGTGGAGGGCTGCGGCATGTTCAGGATCCCGGTTTCTCTATACATGAAACGCACCCACGGACTGGCTGGATTGCAACAGGCGAACTATTTGCCGACTCTGGGCCAACCTTGCATGGCGAATTTGAATTGGGCAACCGTCGTTGACCGGGTTTTTAGGTCCGTCAGATCCCCGACCGACACCTTAGTGTACTTGAGTCGGCTGCGTCGGATTGGCTTGGCGGGTTACTCTCGAACATTGGCGATTGTTTGGCTTCGAGGAAGTGCGATCAGGATGAAGATTCGGCTGGATAAGGCGTTGGTGGAGCGAGGGCTTGCGGGGTCGCGGGAGCGGGCGCAGGCGCTGATTCTGGCGGGACGGGTGCTGGTGGGGGAGCAGAAGGTGGAGAAGCCGGGGACGGCGGTGGCGGAGGATGCGGCGCTGCGGGTTCTGGGGGACGATCTGCGGTATGTGAGCCGGGGTGGGCTGAAGCTGGAGCGGGCGCTGGAGTATTGGGGGATTTCGGTGGAGGGAAGGGCTTGCTTGGATGTGGGGGCTTCTACCGGAGGGTTTACGGATTGCATGCTGCAGCATGGGGCGGTCTCGGTTTTGGCGGTGGATACGGGGTATGGGCAGATTGCGCATTCGCTGCGGGTTGATCCGCGGGTTTCTTTGCGGGAGAGGTGTAATGCGCGGTTGCTGGAGAGAGGCGAGTTGCAGGTTGCAGGTTGCGGGTTGCAGGTTGCGAGTGAGGACGCTGGGATATCGTTTCTGGCGATGGATGTTTCGTTTATCTCGGCTACGCTGGTGCTGCCTGCGGTGCTGGGGGCTCTGGTGCCTGCTGGTGAGAGTTGGCGAGGGGAGGCGGTGGTGTTGATCAAGCCGCAGTTTGAGGCGGGGCGGGAGCATGTGGGGAAGGGTGGGATTGTGCGGGAGGAGGCGGCGCGGCAGATTGCGATCGAGCGGGTGCGGGAGTGCGTGGCGGGGTTGGGTGGGACGGGGGCGGAGGTGATCGACTCGCCGATTACCGGGATGGAGGGGAATCGGGAGTATTTGCTGCATGGGTGGTTTGGTTCAAAGGCTTAACACCGATTTACACCGACAAGGCCGATTTGGGGTGGGCTGTCCATCGGTTTCTTCTCTCCGAGTTCCTCAATTTCTTTCTCTCTCCGTTTTGATCGGTCTTGTCGGTGTAAATCGGTGTTAGGTGGTTGTTCTTAGCCTGTTCGGCGGATGCCAAGTACACTGGTGAGCGATATGCCATTAGCCGGAATTATTTCGAAGCCGCAGAAGGCGGAGCTGGAGACAGTGCTGCCTGAGTTGCGGGCGTGGCTTGGGGAGCGTGGGTGGAGCTGGGTGCTCGATGTCGAGAGCGCGGCTTATGTGGGCGAGAGGGGTGTGGAGCGGGCGGAGTTGCCGGAGCATAAGCCGGACCTTGTGGTTGTGCTGGGTGGGGATGGGACGCTGTTGGCGGCGGCGCGGGCTTTTGCGCGGACGAATACGCCTCTGCTGAGTGTGAACCTGGGGTCGCTGGGATTTCTGACCGAGGTGCCGCTGAGTGATCTTTATGCCACGCTGGAGGCGTGGTCGGCAGGGACTGGCGTGATTGAGAAGCGGAGCCTGATGCGGGCGGAGCTGTTCTGCGAGGGCAAGCAGACGCGGCAATGGGATGCGCTGAACGATGTGGTGCTGGCGAAGGGCACGATTGCGCGCATGGCGGATTTTACGGTGGAGATCGACCATCAGCTGATGGCGACGTTCCGCGCGGATGGGGTGATCGTGTCGACGCCAACGGGTTCTACCGCGTACAACCTGGCGGCGAACGGGCCGATCATGATGCCGACGGTGGACTGCATGGTGGTGAACCCGATCTGCCCGCACCTGCTGACGATTCGACCGATCGTGGTGCCGGGGGAGTCGACGATCAGCGTGCAGGTGGTGGGTGTGCCGAACGAGACCTACCTGACGGTGGATGGGCAGGAGGCGGTGGCGATGAGTCTGGGGGATCAGGTGCTGTGCTGCCGCAGTGAGTACAGCGTGCGGTTGCTGAGGCTGCGGCCGAATGGGCTGTTCAATGTGCTGCGGTCGAAGTTGAAGTGGGGAGAGCGGTAGGGAGACAGTTGCTGGTTGCAGGTTGTTAGTAAAGACGGGTTGTGGGTGGTCACTTTTCAGGAGTAGTGCTTTCGATGAGTTGGGCGCTGAGGGCGCTGGCGACGGCCAGGGCGGCTGCGAGGAGGACGATGCGGCGGAAGCCGTAGACGAAGGCTTCTGCGACTGCTGTGCTGACGCGAGGGTCGGAGGTTTCGATGGCGGCGAGCTGGGAGCGGTGGGCTTCGATGGATTGGCGTTCGGATGCGGGGAGCGCGAGAGCGTCTAGACGTTTGTTCAGATCGTGATTGAATGCGGCGATGAGGGCGACTCCAAAGACCGCGACGGCGAGAAGGCCAGCGAGACGTGAGACGGCGTTGTTGACGCCGGAGGCTGCGCCGGCCTCCTCGACGGGCATGGAGTTCATGACCGCGGTGGTCAAGGGCGCGACGCTGACGGCCATGCCAAAGCCAAGGATGCTGACGGCGGGGAAGAAGGTCATCCAGTAGGAGCCGCCGATGCCGGGACGGGCGGCGAGTGCAAAGCCGACGGCGGCGATGAGCGGACCGATGGTGAGGGGGAGACGGGCTCCGAAACGATGGATGAGGCCGCCGGACCACCGTGAGAGCACGAACATCAACAGGATGAGCGGGAGGAGCGCCGCTCCGGCTGCGGTCGCGGAGTAGTGCTGGACCTGGATGAGGTCGAGCGGAAAGAAGAACAGCATGCCGCCGAGCGCGGCATAGAGGAAGAAGGTGAGGAGGTTCGCGCCAAGGAAGGTGCGGGAGCGGAACATGGGGAAGGAGACCATCGGAGAGGGGCTGTGGGCTTCGACGTAGAGGAAGGCGATGAGAGCGAGAACGCCTACTCCGGCGGCGAGCAGCGGCACCAGGCCGCCGCGCTGGATTTCGATGAGCGCATAGGTGATGCCGCCAAGTCCGAGCGTGGCGAGCAGGGCTCCGAGCCAGTCGAGCGTGCGGACGGCGGCGTGGCTCTCGCTTTCGGGGACTCGCCAGAGCGAGATGACGAGGACGGCGACGGCGAATGGAAGGTTGAGGAAGAAGACCCATCGCCAGGAGCCATGTTCCACGAGCGCGCCTCCGAGGACGGGACCGATGGAGGCGGTGATGGCGCTGAATCCAGACCATGTGCCGATGGCGTGGCCACGGGATTCTTCAGGGAAGGATGCGGTGATGAGGGCGAGGCTTCCTGGGACGAGGAGCGCCGCGCCGATGCCCTGGAGGCTGCGTGCGGTGATGAGGGAAGTGATGGAGCCGGCGAGGCCGCACCATGCGGAGCCAAGCGCAAAGATACAGATGCCGTAGAGGAATATCCTGCGGCGGCCATAGAGGTCTCCGAGCGCGCCGCCGACGAGAAGAAGCGCGGCGAGGAAGAGAGAGTAGGCCTCGACGACCCATTGGACGTCCTGGGCAGTAGCGTGGAGGGCAGTCTGGAGTGCGGGAAGGGCGACGTTGACAGCGGTGCTGTCGATGAACGCCATACTGGAGCCGAGGATGGTTGCGGCGAGGATCCAGTTGCCGTTGCGGAGGGTGGGCTCGCCGCTGTGGCTCATCTGCGGAGGGTGACGACGGGGCCGCCGATGGGGTGGCAGAAGACTTTGCCGTGGGAGAGGGCGATCTTGCGCTGGGCGAGCGCGGCCATCTCGGGGTCGTGGGTGACCATCACGATGGTGTGGCCGTTGCGGTGAAGGTCGCGGAGGAGATCGGCGACGATCTTCTGGTTGGCGGCATCTAGATTTCCTGTTGGTTCATCCGCAAGAAGGATGGGCGGGTTGTTGATGAGGGCGCGGGCGATGCACACGCGCTGCTGCTCGCCGCCGGAGAGTTCTGAGGGGAGGTGGGTGAGGCGGTCGCCGAGGCCGACGCGTTCGAGGGCGGCGCGGGCTTCTCCCTCGTCTGTCATCGAATGGAAATATTGCGCGAGCATGACGTTTTCGAGCGCGGAGAGATAAGGGATGAGGTGGAACTGCTGGAAGATGAAGCCGATCTTGTCTGCGCGGAAGCGGTCGAGCTCGGCAGGGGACATGGTGGCGACGTCGACGTTGTCGATCTTGAGCGTGCCGGTGGTGGGGCGGTCGAGGCAGCCGATGAGATTGACGAGGGTGGACTTGCCGGAGCCGGAGGGGCCGGTGATGGCGACCCACTCGCCAGAGACGATGGTGAAGGCGGCGTCGTCGAGTGCGCGGATAGGCGCGGGGCGGCCGGGATACTCGCGGGTGACGTGGGCGAGCGAGATGACGGCGCACTCTTCGCGGGTGTTGAGGGTGAGGGGATCGGTTTTTATCTCTGCGGGCATGGGTGTTTTTAGTTTAGTGCGCTGCGGCGGTCGAGTGGCAATGAGGAGTACGACGGCAAGAGCAAAAGAAGAAGCGGGTCCTTACAGGATGACAAGCAAGAGAACGGACAACGACAGAGGCTTCGGCATTATTCGCCTTTGAGAAGGGCGGCGGGTTGGAGGGTGCGGAGGACGCGGGTGGGGAAGAGCGCGGCGAGGGTGGCGATGGCGAGGTTGAGGAGCAGGATGAGTGGGAGGACGGAGAGGCGCGGGAGGGTGGCGGTCTGGAAGTTGAGCTCGCTGATGGCGAGGGCGGCGACGGAGCCGATGGCCCAGCCCGCGGCGACTCCGGCGAGGGCGAGGATGAGGGTTTCGACGAGGAAGAGCGACATGAGGTGCAGGTGCGAGCCGCCGAGGGCTTTCATGAGGGCGAAGTCGCGGCGGCGTTCGAGGATGGAGGCCGAGAGCGTGGCGAGAACAGAGACGCCGACGGTGAGAGCGATGAGCAGGACGGCCGCGTACATCAGGGCATGGGTGCGGTCGACGATGCGGGACTCGCCTTCGACGAGCTGGCGGATGGGTTGGACGTGGGCGGTGGGGAACTCGCGCTGGAGAGCGGCGATGGCGGTGTTGATGCGGGCTTCGTTGCCTGGGACCTGGACCTCGATGACGGTGGCCGACTGGCCGGTCCATTTCGTAAAGGCGTCGAGAGGGATGTAGATGCGGGAGTCTTCGTCGCCGCCGGTGCGGAGTAGCCCAGCGCCACGAAACAACAGCGTTTGGCCATTGAACGTTAGCATTACTGAATTTCCGTCACCGACGAACTGGGCGGCGCGCTGGCCCAGGAGGGCTGGGGATGGCTGGTTGGAGGGATTTGTGGTGGTAGGCCATGTGTTGACCTGCCACCAAGCGTCGAGATGGCGGACTGCGTCGAAATCTGTGCCGGCGACTACGACGGGGGTACCGTTGGTGGTGGTGGCGACGGCGTAGCCGAAGGGAGCTGCGAGGGCGTCGGGACCGGCGGCTACGTGGATGCGGGCGAGGGCATCAGTGGGAAACCCTTTGTCGTTGGGTGCGGTGACGACGATGTTTGCGCCGAAGGCGCGGAACTCGTGGTGGAGCTTGGCGTCGAGCGAGGCGTAGAGGGTGAGGAGCGCGGTGGCGACGGCGGCGGAGACGGTGAGGGCGATGAGGGCGGAGAGGGAACGGGCCCGGCGATGGAGCAGCGAGCGGCGGAGGATGCGGGAGAAGGTGAGGGAGTTGCGGGTTGCAGGTTGCAGGTTGTCAGTTGTCATGCATCCGCTCGCAAGATGTTGGCGGGGTCGAGGCGGAGCGCGGCGCGGATCGAGGGGGTTGATCCGGCGATGGCGACGATGAGGGCGAGGCCTACGGTTACGGGGAGGAGGACGGGGATGAAGATGGTGGAGAGCGCGGCGAGATGCGTGGTGGCGGCGGTCGTCTCGCTCGGGAAGATGCGTGCGCCGAGCCAGGCGGCGAGGACGGAGCCGAGAAGGTAGCCGAGGGTTCCGGCGATGAGAGCGAGGATGCCGGTTTCGGAGTAGAAGAGGAGCGCGATGGAGGATTTGGCTGCGCCGAGGGAGCGCATGAGGCCGATTTCGGCGCGGCGCTCGAGGATGGCGGTGGCCATCGCGGCGGAGACGGCGAAGCCTGCAGCGAGCAGTGCGGCGGCGGAGATGAGCCACATGAGGCCGGAGATTCGGTTGAGGATGGTGCCTTCGGACTGCTCTACTTTTCTTACTTGCTGGGCGTCGGCTCCGGGGATGGCTTCGCGGATCTGGTAGGCGATGGAGTTGGCGTAGGGGCGGCAGTACCAGATCTCGTGCTGCGCGGGGGAGAGGGTGTCGGGGTCCTTGCGGGCGAAGGCGTCTTCGGGCTTGGTGCGGGCGGAGATTTCTATGCGGGAGATGGCGTCGGGGGCATTCAGAAAATCCTGCAGATCGGCGAGATCCATGAATACAGCATCGTCGGCATTATCACCAGTACTCGCGATCCCTACTACGCTCAAGGGCTTGGGTCGAACACTATGGTTCCGTACGAGAGAGGCGTAGTCGCCGTTGTCTTTGTTCAGATAGATGACACTTCCGATTGAAGCGCCAAGTGAAGCTGCAAGCTTCGATCCAAGGACAACTTCATTCGTGTCCGTTACTCTGTCGGGCCACTTGCCAGTTAACTTCCACCATGGGTGGAGCGATATAGCTCCGCCCATGGTGGAACTTGCAGCGAAACTGTAACCGATGACTTGGGCCTGAACGAATGGCTTGTTTACTGAGCCCTCCACTTTGCCGGGGAAGGATAGTTCAGGACTTACACCCGTGATGTTGTTTGCCCAAAAAATGGTCTTGAGTTTGGCGAGGTCGGACTCGTGGAGGTAGGCGTTGCCGGTGGTGGGGTGGATGTCGGAGTCGCCGATCTTTACGTCGAGGTTGGCGGCCTTTGGGGTGACGATGATGTTTGCGCCGTAGACGGCGAGCTCCTGGTGGATGCGGTCGCCGATGGTGGTGGCGAGGGCGAGCATCGCGGTGACGGCGGTGGTGCCGAGAAGGATGGCGATGCCGGCGAGGAGCTTGCGGCGGCGCTGGCGGAGGAAGGATTCCAGGAGGAGGCGGAGGAACATTAGTGGCCTCCTCTTGATGGGTGTGGTGCGGCGAACACCAACATCTCAGAGGCGAGATGTGGGGCACCCGGCTGATTACGTCCCACCCATCGCGATGATGCTGCGATGGATGGGGCACCCGGGTGTTTGTTGCCGATCAAGGAAAAGCGGTTCGCTTGCGCGAATGCCCACCTTAGCGCGATGAGACTGCGCGAAGATGGGGCACCCGAGCTTTTTGGTTGAGGGATGAACGAAAGAACGGACAACGACGAAATGCGGGGGTCCTTCGCTGCGCTCAGGATGACAACCTTTTGGGGTTGTGCTAAGAGCGCGGTTGAGAGAACGGCGAGGGCGGGCATGGTTATCGGTTGAAGTCGGGGATGAGGGCGCGGAGGTCGGTGGCGGCGATGGTGAGTTGGCCGTTGGTTACGGTGGATTTGAGGGGGATGGGGTTGCAGCCGCCGGGTTGGCCCATGCTGGCGGCGTTGAGGGGCGAGGCGCACATCTTGCAGGTGATGCCCTGCGAGCCGATGTAGAAGCCGACCGGGCCGCAGATGCGGCAGGAGTCGGCGACGGAGACGATGTTTCCGTCGGGTTTTTTGAAGAGGAGGAAACGGATCTCGGTGGCGTGGCCTTTGCCATCGTCTACGTGGACTCCGAAGCGGTGGAGCTTGTCGTCGTTAATGTTTGCGGTGGGGAGGGTGACCTCGGAGCCGACGAGGGTGACGGCTGTGGTGGGGGAGAGCGCGGTGGAGCTCTTGGCGTAGATGAACTCGGCGGTGGAGAGGAAGATGAAGAGGAAGCTGGTGGCGACGACGGCGTTCATCCACATCTTCTCGCGGCGGGCGGACCAGGCGGCCTTGCGGCGGGCGGCGGGTGTGTCGGCTGTGGTGGCGGGTGCGATGGGGGCGCGGCGGCGGAACTCGAGGAGCATCATGAGGCCGGCGAGCGCGAGCATGGTGACGAAGAAGAAGAGATCGTTGCGGACGATGGGGCCGATATAACGCATTTCGGCGGTGGAGGAGGGGAGGACGCCGTTTTCGGAGAGCTCGTGGATGCCGCTGAGGATCAACTGGAAGGCGACGAAATACAGGATGACCGTGGTGACGCGGAAGAAGCGCTGCAGGTTAATGCGGACCGAGCCGCGGATGAAGAGGACGCCGAAGACAACGGCGACGGCGATGCCGAGCAGGGTTCCGGTGAAGCTGAGGAGTTCGGTGGAGTTGAGGGTGACGGCGGAGAGGATGAGGACGGTCTCGACGCCTTCGCGGAGGACGAGAAGGAAGACGAAGAAGAAAAGGCCGATGCGGGAGACGCCTTTTTCGGTGTGGATGTAGGTGGCGACTTTGGTTTCAATGTCGCCCTTCATGGTGCGCGCGGCGCGATGCATGAACCAGATCATGCTGACGACGAAGAAGGCGGCGGCGAGCATGACCCAGCCCTCGAAGATGTCGGTGTTGATGTGGAGCTGGGCGAGGAGGATGGCGCCGAAGACGCTGGCGGCGATGGCCGAGCCGAGAGCGTAGAAGACCGTGGGCTTGAGGGTGTCCCTGCCGATCTTGGTCAGGTAGGCGAAGACGATGCCTACGATGAGCGACGCTTCGACGCCTTCTCGGAGCGTGATGATAAATGCTTGCAACATAAGGCCTTTCTTATCCCTTGAGGCCGACGCGATGGGTGCCGGGGCCTAAACATCAGTACGCGTTGAGCGAAAGAAAACTGCTGTGACGCCAAGGCTTATTCTAATCCGGACTAATTTGGTCGTCAATCTCGGTGCCGGGTTAGGTACTGGGGATTTCACACGAGGTTAATGACGATGGGAGGCGCGAGCCTTCATGCTGGAGGAATGAGTTCAAAGTGATTTCGCGGGGCATCCAAAAGCCTCGCTCTATTACTACATCCCCAGCAAAGAAGACTTGATTTACCAGATATCCAAGACAGCACTGGAACACGTGCGGGCATGTGTCGAGTCAGCGCTTGCGCAGGTATCCGGTGCGGAAGCAAGACTCTATGCATTCATCGTTTCGCATGTAGCATCTGCCAGAACCTCTCGCGCCATCTGCTCATATGCGTCGCGCATCGCGACAAAAATGGGGTCCATTCTTTCCGCCATATTTATGGAAGGAATTGTTCCGAAGCAAAATCCCTGATTGCGCCTCAAAACATTGCTAAATCCACTCAGCATTCAACGGGGCGTGCATCGACTGGGATGAGGAGTATGGTTCAGATCGACGCTGTCAAATTATTGCGATAGGAAACTAAGTCTTCGAATTGACAACTACTCTTTTCGTCGCCTATTATCCCGTAAAATCACGTTTCGGTCCTCATTTTTGAACTGATATCGGCGAGTTGCTTCGGTGCTGTTCAGAAGTGAGCCGATTTATTTGTCGCGCCGAAGTTAATCCAGGGGCCAGTTGTCACGGCAGTCAGGGAACACAGCAGGCGAGCCCATAGAGGGGCTTGGTATTCTGGGTCGTCATAAATGCTTGAGACGGAAACGCACGCAGTTGTTTTCGGCAATCATGTACCAGGAGGAGCTATGCATATTCGTACGCGCCCCGGCTTCGTATTTCTTATCCTCGCCCTGTCCTCGACTGCCATCCTGGCTCAGCAAGCGGCGCCGCCTTCACCACAGGACTCCGGCCGCATGTCCCTCGATGTCGTCGTGACGTCCAAATCGGGCGCGCCCGTCTCCGGCCTGCGGCAGCAGGATTTCACCATTCTCGACGACAAAACCACCGAGACAATCACCAGCTTCGCCGCGCTAGGCGGCCCGCAAGCTCCGATTGAGGTGGTGGTTCTGATCGATACCATCAACGCCGATGTTACGACCGTCAGCTTTGAGCGGACACAGGTCGACAAGTTTTTCAAGGCAAACGACGGGCATCTGGCCTATCCGACGTCGCTCGCCATATTGGAAGATGCGGGAGTCGCCATGGGGGAAAGCCCGACAAAGAACGGCAATCTGCTCAGCGCCGCGCTCGCCCAGAGCGACCTTGGACTTCGTACCATCCATAAGGACACTGGCGTGACCAACGATGCGGACCGGCTGCATATGTCCCTGGTCGCGGCGCAAAAGCTGGCGGTGAAGGAATCGACCCGGCCAGGCCGCAAGATCGTTTTGTGGGTGTCACCCGGATGGCCTCTGCTTTCAAGTCCGAACCTGAACTACGATGACAAACAGACGCAGCAACTCTTCCGGCAGACGGTGGCCATGTCTACACTGCTGCGCCGCGCGGGCGTGACGTTCTACAGCATCAATCCGGCGGGTGCCGCCGAAGGCATCCACCAGCTTGACTACGAGCAGTTTCTGAAAGGTGCTGCCAAGCCAATCCAGGCCCTGCCTGGATACCTTGCGTTGCAGGTGATGTCGATCCAAGGCGGTGGCGTGGCCCTGACCGGCAGCAACGACATCGCGGAAGAGTTGGAGCGCTGTCTGACCGACTTCACCGCGTATTACGAACTCTCCTTCGATCCGCCGCCAGGCGACCGTCGCGACGAACTCCACACCTTGCAGGTCAAAGTATCGCAGCCCGGCGACACCGCCCGTACCCGCACCGTCTACTACTCTCAACCCTGATTCCGGCAGTCCTGTTTCCCGAAATTCTGGTAGCATCCGCTTCAGATGCAGCGTCGACAGCCTGAGCATAACCCGGTGGCCGTCTGTGGTGATCTGGATTCGGGACGTGACTCGCGACATTGTTTACTAGAGGCTGGCGCCAAATGTACCGACGGAACAGAACTGCGGGAGCAACTCGGCGCCGTGCCTGCAGTCTTTTAGCGAGGCGGTCAAACAAAGGGGGATTCCAATGCAGCCGATTTTCATTTGCCAGCAGGCTCCAGGCTATCCATCAAGGAACGGCCTAAGGCCTCTTCTGATTATGTTCGCCGCTTTCTTGGCGATACCCCTCGCCTCCGCTCAAACCACGGCGCCATCGCCTGATGTTATTGTCTTCACCAATGGCGACCAGTTGACCGGCGTGCTTGAGCGAGGCTCCGGTAACTCCATCGTCTTCAAGAGCGATATGACCGGTGAGGTCACGGTCCCGCTCGACAAAGTTAAGGAGTTGCGCTCCAGTGGCAGTTTCGCCGTTCTGCGCAAGGATGTTCCGATCACGAGCGTGTCCGCGGCTCGCGCCGTAACTCCGGGCGTGGTCACCTATGGCGATGGGAAATTGACCGTCACTCCTTCGTCCGCGGCGGCGCAGGTGGTTCCCGAGGGCCAGATCTCCTACATCATCGACCAGGCGACGTATGCCAAAGAGATCTCCGGCAAGTCCGGCTTCTTCGACGGATGGAACGGCGCCCTGAATGGGGGAGCGACAATCGTACGTTCGACCAACTACGGCGAAACGTTCAACGCAGGAATCGCGCTGGTCCGGGCAATGCCGGGGGTTCCGTTTCTTCCGGAGCGCAACCGCACCTCCTTCGATCTTCAGGAGACGTATGGCAAGCTCACTTCCCCGGTTATTCCACAGACCACGCCACCGAGCGCTGCTGCTGTGACGAAGACCAGCATCTTCCACGCTGACGCTGAACGGGACGAGTACTTCTCTGCCAGATTCTTCGCGCTCGGTCAGGCCGCCTTCGATCACAACTACGCACAGGGCCTCACGCTGCAGCAGATCTACGGCGGCGGTATCGGGTATACGGCGATCAAAGACGCGAAGCAGGAACTCGATGTCAAGGCGACGATTCAATACGAGAAGCAAGCGTTTCAGGCGACGAGCAGCAACGACAATCTGATCGGCTCAACCATCTCCGAGACCTACCATCGCAACCTGCCACGCAAATTCACACTTTCTGAATTTGGAAACTTCATTCCTTCGTTCAATATATCGAGCGCCTATTCAGCAAACGCTTCGGCAACGCTTGGAGTGCCCGTATACAAGCGTCTAGGCTTCGGGGTTACGACCACGGACAACTATCTCAACAATCCTTCGCCAGGCTATGACAAGAACAGCTTTCAGTTCACAGCCGCTGTCTCGTACTCACTGAAGTAACATCCAGTTCACTGAACATCGATTTGAGCGAGAACGTGTGAACATGGCGCTTACTGAACCACCTTCAGACCTCCGAAGGCTAGAGCATTTTTCCTATTACTGTGAACCGGGAAATGTACAAGAGTGCCGTTTTTCTTGGGAAAAAACGACGTGTAGTTCTGAGAGCTAGCGTACACCTATAGAAAAAATGCTCTATCGGTCATTTGCGGAAAATCGGTTGACATACGGTTCGACGGAGCAGCCGGTTCGCCGTAACCGCGAGATACGCAAATAACTGTATATCCTCAACTCCTTCCAAGCGAGGGAGCAAGCTCCCCAAGCCGTTTCATCCCACCTGAAGCAGAGCCCTCGTGTGTCGATCTCACTTATTGGCGCCGTCTCAAGCAGCCATTCCAAAACGCTCCTGTAATACGCACATACTCATCAGAAGCATCAGAATCTGGTCATTCGCCGTCTTCATGCCCGCATCCATACCAGGCAGGCGGTCCAGCAAGCTCACCACCTGCTTCTGATCGAAGTACGGAAGCGACTTGAGAACCGGGCCGCGCAGCGTGTCCTGCACATACGTGCTGAACTTTTCGTCAGGGTTCAGCGTAGCCGGCGGACTGAGAAACGGATGCTTCTGGCGGCGGTAGACCGTATCCGTAATCACGTCGCGCACGGCTTCCCTGAGCACGTACTTCTCTGTCATCCCGCGAATCTTCTGGTTTACGGGCTGGAGCGCGATGAGCTCGACCAACTTATGATCGAGAAACGGGACGCGCCCCTCGATGGAGTGGGCCATCTCCATGCGGTCGCCAAGCATGGTGAGGATGTAGCCCGCCATGACGGTCTTCGACCAAAGATACAGGGACTGGTGCAGTGGATCACGCCCGCTAAGCTGGCCCCGCACATCCACGTCATCGAGAATCCCGTAGGCGCCTTCCATGAGCCCGAACTTCTGCTGAAAATCGGCGCTCAGCAGCGGGCGCAGTTTGACCTGGCGGGAAGAGAAGGTCTCGATCCACGAGGGAGCAAAACCGAGAATCCGCTTGACTGCATCCATGGAACCAACTTCCCCGTCGGGCAGCAGGAGCCCGCGCGAGACTGTGTTGTGATCGTCAAGCCAGCGGAGCAGTTCTTCGACGGCCTTCTGATCCTGGCCCTCGCGGTTATAAAGCAGCATATCGCGGCGAAAGTGGGGATATCCTCCCAGAATCTCGTCGGACCCTTCGCCGGTGATGACCACCTTGTAGCCCGCCTCGCGCACCGCCTTGCTAAGCAGGAACTTGGCCACGCCGTGGGCATTGACACAAAGGCTTTCGGAATGGGTAATGGCATCGGCAAAGTTGTCGGCGATCGAGTTTTGGCCGATGGGAATGGCATTGAACTCTGCCCCGGCAAGTGTGGCCATCTCCCGCGCTATGGGCCCCTCGTCGTAGGCAGCTTCCTCAAACGTGAGCGTGAAGGCGCGTATAGGCTCCGGATGATGCCGGGCCGCGAGCCCGAGGACGGCGCAGGAATCGAGGCCGCCGCTGAGGTAGAGCCCTACGGGCACATCCGCACGCAGGCGAATGCGCACGCTTTCTTCCAGTTCGTGACGGAACTCCGCCGCGTAGTCGGCATCGGACCGCTTTGGAACGCTCTGCTCTTTGGGTGGATAGTTGAAGTCCCAGTATTTCGTCAGTTGCACATGCTTGTCCGTGGCGATCAGGAAGTGGCCCGGCGGAACTTGAAAGACACCGTCGTAGAGCGTGCGGATCTGGTGGCCTGCCATGCATACAGAGTTGTAGACGCTCTCCTCGTCCCAGCGGGCCGGAATGCCGGCTGCGAAGAGCGCCTTGACCTCGGACGCGAAGTAAAGCTGCTCTTGATGCCAGGCATAGAACAACGGCTTGATGCCAAAGCGGTCGCGCGCCGCGAAGATGTGACGCCGTGTCTGGTCCCAAAGCACGAAGGCGAATTCGCCGCGCAGGTGATGCAGGCACTGCGGTCCGAAATCTTCGTAGAGGTGAAGGGCGATCTCGCTGTCGGAGCGTGTGCGGAGGCGGTGTCCGCGTGCCTCCAGGTCGCGCTGGATGGCCTCAAAACCGTAGAACTCCCCATTCACGATGATCCGTGTCCGCTCGTCCTCACTGGCAATGGGCTGGTCGCCGGTGGAGAGGTCGATGATACTCAGCCGCGCGTGGCCAAGGCCAACTTTCCCGTCGGCTGAAATCCAGTGGCGCTGCCCATCGGGGCCGCGATGGTAGAGACTTTGTGTTGCGCGTTTCAGCGTGGTTGGAGAGATTGGTCCACGCCGAGAGAAGACTGCGACGATTCCACACATACGCTCGTGGTCCTTACCGCTGCTTGGTTTTTACTGACGCAGCAAGCGTCGCATCCCGCTATTCTGTTGTCAAACAATAGTTTGGAATCTTCCCTTGGTAGACCCCTCCCGCGTCGACTGGGGCGGAATACTCCCCGGCTCAACCTCCAGCCGCTCGAAGCAAACGGGGCACTCCAGCCGCCAGGAATGCGTAACGGAATAACAATGCGGACATTCCACCTCGTGAGCGTAGAGCATGGCCTGTTCCTCCCGGTGCCGTCCTTATCGGCAGGAGAGGCGGGTAACATGAGGAATCCACTCATGACCACCGCCCTTGCCACCGGCGCACCCGGAATGGTCTCATGGGCCAGCAACACCCGGGAGAGATGCAACCAATGCCGCTTCGCCGCACACCATCCACGAAGAAATTATTTGCCGCCATATTTTTACTGGCCGCACTCGCAGCAATGCCGTCCGCCATGTTCGCGCAGCGAGCCAGAGCTGCCGCCGCGCCGCCCGCGCCATGGATGAACCAGGGCCTCTCTCCCGACCAGCGCGCCGACCTCGTCCTCGCCCAGATGACCCAGGACGAAAAACTACAGATGGTCCACGGCATCGGCTGGGGCGTTCTGCGCGCGGGCGCGCCAGTGCCTCCGGGAGACAACGGCGGCGCGGGCTACGTCGAAGGCATCTCGCGCCTCGGCATTCCCGGCATCAACCTGGCCGATTCAGCCGTCGGCGTACGCATGGCAGCGCTGCATGGGCGCTACGCTACACTGCTGCCCTCGACGCTCGGCGCAGCCGCAAGCTGGGACCCCGAAGCCGCATTTCTCTACGGCTCCGTCATCGGTCGCGAGTTGCGCGCGCAGGGCTACAACATGTCGATCGGAGGCGGCGTCGACCTAACACGCGAGCCGCGCAACGGCCGCAACTTCGAGTACGCCGGCGAGGACCCGCTGCTCGCCGGACGCATGACCGGCAACCTCGCCAAGGGCGTCGCTTCGCAGCAGGTGATGAACGACATCAAGCACTACGCCTTCAACGATCAGGAGACGGGCCGCAACATCCTCAACGTGGTGGAAGACAAAAAATCGATGCGCGAGAGCGACCTGCTCGCATTCGAGATTGCCATCGGCATCTCGCAACCCGCGGGCGTCATGTGCAGCTACAACAAGGTCAACGGCGACTGGGCCTGCGAGAACGACTACCTGCTCAACCAGGTGCTCAAGAAGGACTTCGGCTTCAAGGGCTTCGTGCTCTCCGACTGGGAGGGCACGCACAGCACGGTCAAGGCCGCGCTCGCAGGACTCGACCAGGAGCAGCCGGGCATCGTCTACTTCGGCGACGCGCTCAAAGGCGCGATCTCCGACGGCCAGGTTCCGCAGTCGCGGCTCGACGATATGGTCCACCGCGTCCTGCGCAGCATGTTTGCCTCGGGCATCGTCGACCATCCGCCCGTCCCCGCCGTGCTCGATCCCTTCCGCGGCCGCGACGACGCGCAACACATCGCGGAGGAGAGCATCGTGCTGCTGAAGAACGCGGATAGGATACTGCCGCTTGCGCCGTCGGTGCGCTCGATCGCGCTCATCGGCTCGCACGCGGATGTCGGCGTGCTCTCCGGCGGCGGCTCCGCGCAAGTGGACGCCCCGGGCGGCAACGCCGCCGATCCGCGGCACAGCGGAACCCAGTGGGGCAGGCCCGTCTACTTTCCCTCGTCGCCGATGAAGTCGATCCAGACCCACGCCCCTCACGCGAAGCTGACCTACAACGACGGCACGGAGCCGCAGGCAGCGGCCGCGGCGGCGAAGTCCGCCGACATCGCCATCGTCTTCGTCAACCAGTACATGAGCGAAGGCCGCGACGCCGCAACGCTCTCCCTTCCTGATGGGCAGGATGCGCTGGTAGATGCAGTCGCGGCCGCGAATCCGCATACGATCGTGGTCCTCGAAACGGGCGGGCCCGTCTCGATGCCGTGGCAGAGTAGCGCCAAAGGAATACTGGAAGCGTGGTATCCCGGCATCGGCGGCGCGCAGGCGCTTGCGAACCTCCTCTTCGGCGACGTCAATCCCTCGGGCAAGCTGCCCGTAACCTTCGCGAAGAGTGAAGCCGACCTGCCGCACCCGCAGATCGCCGGCCTCGCCCCCCAGTCGAGAGGCACCGTGGGAACCGCCGACGGCGCAAGCGCAATCCGCAAAACCTTTGACGTGAACTACACAGAAGGTGTCCGTTTTGGTTACAAATGGTTCGACTCGGAGAAGAAGGAGCCGCTCTTTCCCTTTGGCTTCGGCCTCTCGTACACCACATTCGCCTACTCCGCACTCAAGACGGACGCGGCAGGGAAGTCCGTGACCTTCACCGTAAAGAATACCGGCACCCGCGCAGGCGATGAGATCGCCCAGGTCTACGTCGAGTTGCCCTCCACGGCAGGCGAGAACTTCAAGCGCCTTGCCGGCTGGCAACGCATTCCGCTCGCCGCCGGCGAGAGCAGGAGCGTAACGATAGCCCTCGACCCGCTCACAATGTCCGTCTTCGACACCGCAAAAGATGGATGGACGATGCCCAAAGGCAGCTTCCGCGTGCTCGTCGGCCCATCCTCGCGCGAGGCTCCGCTTGCCGCCACGATGGTCGAGTAGAGCCGATCGAGTAGCGCCGCGAATTTATTGCTGAGGTGTAGGGGTGGGCACGGCTGCGGCCGCGGGCGGAGGTGCGGGCCTGGTTCCGTGTTCCTTGCCGATGCTGATGAGATTCGCAAACAGCCGGTACGCTCCCGGCACACCCTCCGGCAACTGCCGATAGAGCGCCAGCGCCGTATAGATGTAGTAGCCCTTGCCGGTGTGCGCGACGAGCAGCCCGCCCTTCTCCGGGGCCTGCCCTGGATCGTGCGTCTCCAGCAGCGGCTGGTACTCCGGCGCCCAGCTCCGCGCAAAACCGTGTCCACGCTCTTCCACCCAGTTGAAGAAATCGGCAGGCGTAATGTGATTGGGCCACGTCAACACAGGCGACGTCGGCACGAGCAGAGTAACGGGGTCCGTCTCCTCAACGACATTCATGTCCGACGAGCCGGGAACCGAGATCGCATAAGGTGCATCGGCGTCGCCATACCGCGAAGTGTTGTACTGGACGATGACGACGCCGCCATTCTTCGCATAGTCCAGCAGCGGCTTCGAGCCTGCGCCGGCAAGCTCAGGATGAGCCGCGTAAGCGCGGACGCCGAGGATCACCACATCGAACGGATTCAGCCCCGCGGCGGTGACGTCGGCAGGCGTAATCACGGTGGGCGTGATGCCGAGGTAAGGCAGATAAGCCGCCACATCGTCGCCGGTTCCCGGCAGGTATGCGACATTGAGGTACGGCGCGACGTGAATGTCCGCAGCGATGACGTGGAAGACCGAGGGCGTATACAGATTCGTCCCCTGAATGCCGCTATAGCCGACGGTGCGATAGCCCTCACTGTAGGTTTTGTCATCCAGATCGGCCACCACGCGAATGGTGTACGGCACGTATGGCTTCGCATCCTGATCCGGGATCACCTCGGCGATCCCATGCGAGAAACGCCCAGCCGCGGGCCTTGTCGGAAGCGGCTGATTCGCCGCCTCGGGCAAAATGTAACTCCAGTGCGCGGGCACGTCGAGGCGAAGTTTGGGAGCAGCCCCGGGGTCCGTCGTCACGGCGGAGTAGCTCAAAGGAAAAGAGTCTTTGTCGATTGAGGCGATCCCGGTAGCGACCGGCAGTGTAATCGACACCGGAGGAACCACAGCCACCGGCGCACCGGGCCGTGGCCCATTGGGCAGCATGAACGAATCCGCCAGGCCGTGGGGGTAGGCAACCGCCGCAGCGAGTTGAAGCTCCACGCCCTGATCGTCAAACGTCGCCATTGCGGTCAGTGGCGGAGGCGTTGCAGGCGCATCGCGCAGCGCCGGGTCGGAGATGTCGTAATACGGCTGCTCAATTCCCGGCCGCGAGAAGTATGGGCGCGTCGCGGGAAGATCGTGAGCGAATGTCATCTCGATGCGCGCGAAGGAGGGCGTGTGAGTCACCGCGCCGGATTTGTCCGGAACACCATCCTTGCTGCCCTCAGGCGTATTCAGGGCGAGCGTCCTGATCCGGATCGGCTGTTCGTCGGCGGCAGCAACCTTCAGGTCCACCGCAATGCGATGCTGCGTCGTCAGCAGCGGCTCGCCGTTCGCCGAACTCGCAAGCGTAGCCTCCAGCGTGATGCCATGCGCGAGCACCAGCGCGTTGTTGCACTGCACCCGCTTGATGCGCAGCTCGTGCAGTACATTGAACTGTTCCGCCGCCGGAAGATCATCGACCTTCTCGTCTTCCAGTTCGCGAAGGATGCCATCGAGGCCTCGCAGAGCCTCCCGCAGCGCAGGCGCGGTCAGCTCAGGCTTCGCCGGATCGAAGAGACGCTGCGCCTCGGCAAACCGTTGGTCGATCTTTTCGAGCAAGCCGCGCAGCGTAGCGGGAGCAGACGGCGCAAGGTCCGCAATCCCCGCGAACGAAACGTCGATGCCGTCGAACAGCGTCTGCTCCGTCGCCGGCGAATTCGCAATCCGTGACCCGTAGCGCGCATATCCAACATCAAACGTTCCGCCGCCTCCGCCGCGCGAACCTCCGCCGTTCTGCGACTTCTGCAGCGCCAGCCCCCTCCGCGCGAACTGCACATAGCTCATCCCATCCATGCCCAGCGCGTTCGAAACCTCGCCCTCATGCACCACAACCGCAGTCTGCGGCGGAGTATCGGAATCAGTCTGCGTCACGTAGTTATGAAAGCGCGCCGGAGAATACTTGCCAGTCGCAGAGTCGAACATGCCCTGCCCATCGACGCGCGCGAACGGCGCACGAGCATAGACCTTCAACGGGGACCAAGGCGGCAAGCCCATCTCCGGAAACATCTTCGGATCGGCCGCGGCGTTGAAGACCTCCTGATTCATCTCGCCCGCTACCTGGTGCTGCCCGTGGCCATCCGTCAGGCCGCCCACAAAAACGCTGGTCAATACCAGCGGCCGATACAGCCGCACCGCCCGCACTGCATCGTACAAAACGCGGTCGTGCCCCCACTTCTGCAGACTCTCCTCGCGCGTCTTCGAGAAGCCGAAGTCCACGGCCGAGGTGAACATCTGGTCGGCGCCCATGTAGCGGCCCGCCGCCAGCAGCTCCTGCGTGCGGATCAACCCCAGCGCATCGTCGAAGTCGCCCGACATCAAATTCTGCCCGCCCTCGCCGCGGTTCAGCGTCAGCATCGCGACCCTCGCACCCTGGCCGCGCGATTCATACGTCAGCATGCCGCTGTCTTCATCGTCGGGATGCGCGACGATCAGCATCAGCGAAGCCCGCGTCCGCAGCTTCAGCAGCAGTTGCGCCAGCGCCGGCGCGCCATGATTGATCGCCAGCGTATCCGCCAGCGCAGGAGCCGAGACATGCTCGCCCGCAAGGTTCGCCGGGTCCTGCCGCGCGTCAAGCTCGACAGGATGCGGAGCCGAAGCCTGCTGCGCCGAAATCGCCAGCGTTCCCGACACCACTGCAAGCAGCAACGCAGGCCGAGCCCATGCGCGAAGGGCTACGAAATTCATAGTCTGACACCTCGATCCATGGGGCGCGTGCAGGTCTGGGGACTGCATCCACGATATCGCATCAATGCCCCGCCGTTCTATTCCAATGAAACGCAACGCCGCCCTGCGCCAGAAACGGCGACCCCAGCGTCAGCAGTGGAGTCCGCGCCACATCCGGCCTCTGGTTCAGTAGATTCTGCATCGTCACGGTCGCCGTCCAGCGCGAGCCGAAGTCATGCCGCGCCGCAAGGTCGAGCGAGAAGAAGCTGCTCAGCGGAAAAGTGTTCGCGCTATCGTCGTAGGCCTGCCCGCTGGCCCGCGCCGCAAGCGTCACCTCGCCCAGCCGCGCGCTCTGCGCACGCACCTGCGCAGTAAAGCTCTGCCGCGGCACCTCGGGAATCCACTTGCCCACCAGCGAGGTCTGCGCGGAAAACTGCGTCACCACCGCATGCGCATACTGATATCCCACAGTCGCCGAGATCGCCCGTCGCGGCTCGATCTCCAGGCGCAGCTCCGTCCCCTGACTCAAAATCTGACCAAGGTTCTCGCGCTGGAGGAGATTCGTCGACAGCAGCACAGCAGAGACAGGCCGGCTAATCTCCGTCCAGAAGTAGGTCCCCTGTAACTTCATCGCATCGCCGCCAGGCGCATACCCCGCCCCCACCTCCCACCCCGTCGCGCGCTCCGATTGCAGTTGCCCATTCGCCAGCGTCACCTGCGCGCCCACCTGCCCGGTGCGGTAGAGCTCATTCATCGTCGGCGTGCGAAACGCGCGGAACACGGCCGCATGGACATTCACATTCCCCGGAAGCGCGCGCACCACCCCAAATCGCGGACTCGCAATGAACTCGCTGCGGTTCGGCGTAACGGTAACCACCCGCTGCGCGGCCGAACTGGACTGCGTAATGCCTCGTGTATCGAGATTCGCAGTCGAATCGAGCCGCAACGAGAGCGCCGCCGACCACCCCTTGTGCGCGGCCAGCGCCTCCACAAATCCTCCAACAAACCTCTGCCGCGCCGACGTATCCACCACCCCATTCGCCACCCCCCCGCTGATCGGCGTCTCAAAGTCGGTGCCGCGAATATCCCGCACGTCCGCTCCCACCACCAGCGCCACCGGCGACAGCGCAAACGACGCATCGGTCGACCCGCCCAGCTCCTGCGTCCGCACCCTCTGCAGCCGAGTCAGGTTCTCAGTGCTGCGTACCGCTCCGCCCGGCGAACCGACCGACGAAAAGCTCTGCCGATAGCCCTCATTACTGCCAAACAACCGCGCCCGCCCACTCGCACGCGTCCCCGCGCTCCAGTCGTCTCCGGCGATGTAGCGCCACAGCCGCGTAGCATTCGTCGTCAGCCGAGTGCCGTTGCCATGCGCCTCGTTCAGCATATTCCCCACCAGAAAACCCCGGTTCGCGCCGCCGAACCTGCGATCCGTCTCGCTGCGCACTGCCTGGTAGTGGATATTCGCCGGCGTATCGACAATGCCCGCAAGCCCCGGAGCTGTCGGAATGTATCCCGCGGTGCGAAAGGAATCCGCGGCAAGCAGTTCACCCAACTTCGCATCGCCCAAATCGCCGCGAACCCCAACCGACGAAGTGTCCTGCCCACCACCCGCCGCACTCACGTCGAAGCGCTCCGTCGAAGGCCGCGCGGGGACAACATCGATCACGCCGCCCAACGCGCTCGACCCATACAAGTCCGAGCCGCCGCCAGTCGCAAGCGTCACTGCCTCGATCGCCTCCGCCGGAATCTCGTCCCAGTGAATCCATCCGCCGAACGGGTCATTCATCGGCACGCTATCTTCGAGCACCAGCGTCCGGCTCACCGCCGTCGACCCCAGCCCGCGCAGCGAGATCCCCTGGCTCGTCGGATTCTGCACCCGCGAGCTCGACCTCCGAAACAGCTCAAACCCGGCCTGCTCCCGCAGCTTGTCATCCAACTGAAACGCCGGATACTCCTTCAGTTGCTCCGCGCTCAACGCATAGACAGTATTCGCCGTGGGGATGCCGATGGAGGAACGCGTCGCTGTCACCGTAATCTGCTGCGCCACTTCGGAGGGCCGCACCACCAGCTCGATCTCACCCGCCCCTGCTGCGCCCACTTGCACGGCCTCCGACTCCATCGCCCCCGCCGTCGCATGCAGTGTCAGCCCGCTCGGCGCATCGGGATAATCCAGATCGAACCGCCCATCGCTATCGGCAACCGCCTTGACCTCTCCCCGCGCACCCTCCGCAAAGACCGTTGCTCCCACCACCGCCCGCCCGGTCGCATCCCGCACATGGCCGCTCAAGTGCAGCGCCGCTGGCTGCCCCAATCCCACCGCTCCGAGGCCGAGCAAGCACAGAGCCGCCGCCAAAGCCGGAAGCACACGAAGATACGAGGCACGAGAAGACATAGAGAGTATGGTTCCTACCTAGGCTAACCGTCTCATGCCTCCAGACGCAATGAGGCCAAAGCTCTATAATGAGAAGAGATATGGTGCGTGACGGATACTTCTATGCGTTGGGGCTGGCCGTCGTTGCCATCCTTCTGTGGCTATTGACTCAGTCCTGGCTGCTGGTCGCAATTCCTGTGTTGCTTGCGTTCTTCTTCCTCTGGTTCTTCCGCGACCCCAATCGCCGCATTCCCACTGGCCCCGGCGAGATTGTCTCACCTGGCGACGGCGTCGTCACCGCTTCCGAGTGGATCGAAACCTCCGCTGGAAGCCGCCTCCGTCTCAGCATCTTCCTCAACGTCTTCAATGTGCACGTCAATCGCGCCCCCGTCGCCGGGACCATCAAGGTCGTCGAATACCGTGAAGGCGGCTTCCTCAACGCCATGAACGCCCAATCGGTGCTCTCCAATGAGCAGACCCTGGTCGTCATCGACGCCGGCGGCTACGAGATCAGCTACAAGCAGATCGCCGGCCTCCTCGCCCGCCGCATCGTCTGCGCCGTCAAGGTTGGCGACCGCGTGGAGCGCGGCCAGCGCGTCGGCATGATCAAGTTCGGCTCACGCGTCGATGTCCTGATGCCCGCCGACGCAGAGCCCCGGGTCAAGCTCGGAGCCCACGTAAAAGGCGGCTCGACCATCCTCGCCGTACTGCCCCAGGCAGGTCCAGCCTGATGCCGCCCGAGCAGTTGGACCTGCCCGATCACAGCGAGCAGGACAACAAGCCGAAGCGCAAGCATCCCAGCCGCGGCATGTACATCCTGCCGTCGCTCTTTACTGCCGGCAATATTGGCCTCGGCTACTATGCCATCACGCAGAGCGTTCAGGGTACGGTCGCGGACCCATCGTTCTTCGACCACGCTGCCCTCGCCATCGGCTTCGCCGTCCTCTTCGACGGCCTCGACGGCCGTGTCGCACGCACCACCAACACCACCAGCGACTTCGGCAGGGAACTCGACTCGCTCGCCGACGTCATCACCTTCGGCGTCGCGCCCAGCCTGCTCGCGTACATCTGGGGCTTCCGTATGCTCCCACTCACCGTCTATCCCGCGCTGCGCCAGAACGTGCTGCACGCAGGCGTCTTCGTCTGCTTCCTCTTCCTCATCTGCGGAGCCTGCCGCCTTGCGCGCTTCAACATCAGCATCAATCCGCAGCCGCGCAACCCCGGCAAGCCAGGCCACAAATACTTCGTCGGCATGCCCATCCCCGCCGGAGCGGGCGTCATCGCCGCGGTCGTCCACTGCTTCGACGGCTCGCCCGTCTACGATCCCCGCACCGCCCTCGTCTGGCTCGTGCTTCTGCTCTTCACCGGCTTCCTCATGGTCAGCAGTTGGCGCTTCTGGAGCGGCAAGGAGATCAACGTCGACGAAAAGAAGCCCTTCCAACTCCCCGTCATCATCGGCCTGGTCGGCGCGCTCATCGTCTGGAAGTCCGAGGTCATGCTGATGGTCATCGCCCTCGGCTACATGGTCTCCGGCATCCTCGCGCGTCTCGCCTACTCCTGGGAGAGGTCGCGCCGCCACTCCCACCCACCCGGCCCTTCCGCCACGCTGTAAGCCATACTCCAGATCGCAAGGGATACCCTTCCGCGTATGCGATCAAGAGTAGACGGCCCGTACCACTGGGTCCCCGTCAACAGGCAGACGCTCGAAACCAGATTCCCCGGCGTCTACGCGGTCGGCGATGTCAACGGTGGCGGCACCGCTCCGCGGAGGCCCAACCCCGGCTCCCTACGAAGGCGCAGGCTCCTGCTATCTCGAGTTCGACGGCGGCAAAATCGGTCGCGTCGACGTGAACTTCCTCGGCGGCCCCAAACCCGTCGGCACCTTCCACGGAGCCTCCGCAGCTCTCGTCGCCGAGAAAGAAAACTTCGGCGCCAGCCGCGTCCAGCGCTGGTTCGGTGGATTTCGTCCCTAAGTCTTCGTGTTGATCTCGAAGACGGGATTTTGCGGATTCCAGTAAGGCTCGACGGTCTGGACATACTCAATAGGGACTTCCGGGATGAAGGTCTTCAGCCATTCCGAGCAGTACCGCATACCGCCCTGCTGCGACTTCGATTCGCCGAGCAGGATGAGACCCTTCTTCTGGCCTGCTGCAATCATGTCCTGCGCGTACTCGACGGCCTCCCACTCAAAGGTGTAGCCCACGATCACGACATCGAAGGGCCCGTTGAGCAGGTGGATGGTGGGGATCTGGACTGCGTTCCCCCACTTCGCGACAACGCTCCCCACCGGCAGTTTGGGGTCCCCTACGATGCGCATTGTGCGGTCGTTGAGCTTCTTCCCCAACTCCTGCGCAAGGCCCAGCAGGGAAGTGGGTGGTAGCTTGAGGCTGGTCGGGTTCGCCGCGTCGACCACGTAGTCATTCCAGCCAAGCTCTTTCGCCATGCCAACTGCGATGCCGTTCGGCCCACGAGCCGGCCAGTGGTCGTGCAGATGGAAGCAGACGAGATTGTTCGCACGGATGAAGTCGCGCTTCGCCTTGAACACCGCGTTGCCTTCAAGACGATCGAGACTATCGTTGTCCGACCAGAAGGTCGACTCCAGAGTCACAATCAAGTTTTTGCCGGAGGCAGCAGCCGCCTTGAGGCAATCGAAGGTTGCGATCGTTGTCGTAGTGATGCCGGTGATGGCTGTGGTCGGATCGCCCGCGACGATGGAGTCCGTCACGCCCAGCGAGCCCGGCACGCCTGCTCTTTGCCGGATGCGGTCGATGAGCTGCAGCGCAGTGACGGGCCCGGTATGCGCAGTTTGCCGTGCAAAGCCACCGGCCGGAGCGGCTGCGGGAGCCTGCGAGTTTGCCGGAGAAGCGGAGGGATTGGCCATGGTGTCCTCTATATCTTTGGATTGATCTCGAATACTGGATGGTCGAGGTTCCAGTAAGGCTCGATCGTGGAGATGAACTTTACCGGCACCTCCGGGATAAAGCTCTTGAGCCATTCGGCGCAGTACTTCATACCGAACATCTCAGACCGCACGTGGCCAAGCAGAATCAGCCCCTTTTTCTGGCCGGAGGAGACAAGGTCTTGTGCATATTCGACCAGGTTCCAGTCTTGCGTCTCGCCGATAACGAGAACATCGGCATCGCTGTCGAGGAAGTTCACCCCAGGAAACTCGCTGCAGTTGCCCCAGCTTTCATACACGCGCTTCACCGGCAGGTTCGGATCGCCGACGACGCGCAGTGTCCGGTCGCCGAGCTTCTGCTGAAAATCCTTTGCAAGCGCCAGCAGCGTAGTAGGTGGCAGCGTAAACATCCTCTGGTTGGCGGTATCCATATACGAGGTCCAGCCCATCTCCTGCTGCATCCCGTAGTTGATGCCGTCCACCGGGCGCAGCGCGTGCCAGTGATCGTGGAAGTGGAACGACACGAGATTGTGCTCGCGAATGTATTCGAGCTTGGTCTTGTAGAGCGGATCGTCCACCAGTTCGGTCAGCGTATCGGGGTGCGACCAGTACGTAGGCTCGTGCGTGATGACAAAGTTCGTTCCAACCTTGACCGCGTCCTTGAGCGCGTCGAAGGTTGCCATCATCGTAGTGCCAATGCCTTTGACCTCCATATCGGCGGAGCCTGCAATAATACGGTCCACGCCGCCTCCCTCGCGCCAGGGACCACCCACATGCAGCTTCATGCGATCCAGAACCTGCTGTACGGTGAGTGGCTCAGTTGCCCGCGCGGGACGGCCCATCCCCGCCATCGCAATCGCGGCCGCGCCGGTGGCAATCATCTCGCGTCGCGTAATTTCACCTCTGCGCATTGTTCCCACCCTCACATCCAAAATTGTGTAGTTCAGACGAACCATCATAGCCGGGATTTTATTCGCATCGCAAAGTTGATAACAGATCGCGATTGGCGTTTCACCGGCGTCACGCGCGAACCGCTCCCACCGTATATCCATGGCCGTGCGGAAGCGCGATCGGATCCCGGCATCGGCACAATCCGCTCGCCATCCCGCAGATGCACAAACGCCGTGCCCTCATACAGCAGGTGATAGATGATCGCCTCGCCGCTCCGGTTCGAGAGCATAGGCGCAACCGCGCCCGTAGTCTCCTCGCAGCGATCGAAGCAAAGAAAATCAATGCACCTCAACTCCGCATACAATCTGCGGAAGAACCGCGTCTTCACCGACGAGCAGCTCGACCGCGCCGCCCCCGTCTCGCTCAACGCCGACGCCCCGCTCACCACGCAGTTCTTCATCGAAGACCACGCCCTCCGCCACAGTTGGCGCCACCTCGCCAAAATCAAGGAGAGGCCCTCGGAGACGTCTGATGCGGCGATAAGAAACGCGCCAACGCACGTCACGAACGCCGACTGCTTTCAGCCACAGTTTGCGCATCTCCGGGAGTGGGTTCAGTTCGCCCAGGACGAAAGCACGGCCCCCGTAGTGAGTGAACGCCATCAAGTTCGCGCTGAAGGCGCGAGCTATCGTAGCCTGGGGCGCAGCCCCAGGAAACCGAACCATCCACCTTGACGGGCTGAAAGCCCGTGCTAAATGCAGCCCCATCTCCATCCCATTTTCAAATGCCCCCCGTTTCCCCAGCAAAATCGCATGTCAAGTCCCAAAACCACCTAACCCAAGCATTATCAACAAAATAAAGTTGGCCGTTGAGTTTGCCCCATTCCCGTAAAATAGAAACAGGGAAAGACTGCACCCAGAAGGAGTCCGGGCGATTACCGAACAAAAAGACGGCAAATGCGTCTAAGTCACGTGTTATCCTAATTTTGCGTATAAGCCGTTATGAATCAGCTAGTTGCGGGAGGCTATTTCGATATGTCGTTGCATCTGCGCCAGTTAGAGATACCACCCCCCCCGGGGGGGTGGGGTGCCACCGCACCCTCCCGACAGCAAGCGCCCCTCTCCATCCGCTGTGCTTTCCTGTCGGGTGGGCTAAGATATCCAGAACTTTTTTGACTTAGCCGGGCTGCGATGCAAGCCGCAGGGTAGGGCAGGACGAAGCTAAAGGGGAAAAGACAAGTGGTAACAAATAAGCCGTACCGCATCGGCATCGTCGGAGCATCGTCCCTCGCGGGCAGGGAACTGGCCGACACCCTCGTCGACTCGTCCCTCGCCGCCGCCGACATCGTCCTCCTCGACGACGAGACCCTCGCCGGCCAGATGACCGCCACCGGCGACGAGCCCGCATTCCTCCAGAAGCTCGACGCCGACTCCTTCGCCGCCATGGACTTCGTCTTCTTCACCGGCGAACCCGCCACCACCCGAAAATACTGGAAGGCCGCCCGCCTCGCTGGCGCCAGCCTCATCGACCTCACCAACGCCCTCGCCTCCGAACCCGGCGTGGTCGTTCGCGCGCCGCTCGCAGGCGAGTCGTCCGCCACCGAGCCCGACCTCACCACTCCCGCCGTCGTTCCCGCGCATCCCGCCGCCGTGATGCTCTTGCTCGTCGCCAACCGCATCGCCGCAAAGCTCCCGCTGCGCTCGATCGCTGCCACCGTCTTCGAGCCCGCCTCCGAACACGGCCAACCCGCCATGGACGAGCTGCACCAGCAGACCGTGGCCCTCCTCTCCTTCCAGAGTCTCCCCCGCGAGCAATACGACGCGCAGGTCGCCTTCAACCTGCTCCCATCCCTCGGCGACGCCGCAAAGATCAACCTCGCCGCCACCGAGTCCCGCATCTTCGCGCAGTATGCCGCGCTCTCTTCGACGACAGCGCCCGAATTAGCCCTGCAACTCGTCCAGGCCCCGATCTTCCACAGCTACGCCGCATCCATCCTGATCGAACTGCAAAGCCCCACCACCACCGAACAACTCGAAGCCGCGCTTGCAGGCGACACCATCGACATCGTAAGCGCCGAATCCGACGCCCCCAGCAACGTCAGCGCCGCCGGCCAGCCCGACATCCTCGTCCGCGTCCGCTCTGTCTCATCGATCAATGCGGACGCGCCTGTTAATATAGCGCCCCCCGCCACCCGCTTCTGGCTCTGGCTAGCCGCCGACAACCTCAAGCTCTCCGCGCTGAACGCGATCGCCTGCGCAAGCGAACTCCGCCGCCTTCGCCCACAAGGAAAGGTGCAGTAGAATCGAATCTGCGCCGGGATGGCGGAACTGGCAGACGCAGCGGACTCAAAATCCGCCGAGGGCAACCTCGTGGGGGTTCGACCCCCCCTCCCGGCACCAACAAAATAAACGACTTATTCCATATCTTGTCGAACTCAGCAATTAGCGAAACTTGCCGGTGCATGTTCTGGTGCATGTTGGTTTCCTGCTTCTATGCACCACGAACTCCAGAGCATCATCAATCAACTCCGAAATCGTCACCGTCTTGACATTTCGTAGGGTTGGCAACTTGCGACCGATAGTCGCGTCGGCCTTGCGTACTCGATAGAGGTCGATAGCGTCAAACTTGCGTCCGACTTTCTCCCGATGCTGTAGGAGCTTCGCAAGCAAGGACTGACGTACATAATCTAGCCTTCTACGTCTTGCAGCGGACGCTCAAGCACCCCGGTATTTCGGTGTTCGCGCTTCGGCGAGAGATGGGAGTCGAGGACTACGAGATCAGCCGTGCCTGTTCATTTCTCGCTCGCAGTGGCTTGATCAAAATGAGCCGCGACGAGGAGGACAAGCGAGTCCGCGGCGTGACACCGACTAATCGGGGGAAGCAGGTTCATGACCAGGTACTGTCTGCGGCCTCCCGGCAACTCCAGAAGGGACTTTCTTTAGAGGATGGTATCGGTAACGTGGCGGAGAACAGGCGGATGGAGGAGAGCACTGAGCTCTTCCGGCAGGGTAACCGGATACTGTTGGGCCAACTTCAGCTTTCGTTCTTCGACACCCACCCGGTAGAAATGAACACGGATGCCGAAGCTGAGCGAGAACGGCACCCTGATCGGACGATCCTCTATGGGCGTTGCAAGGAACTTCCGGTCTTAGGTGAACCATCTTTTCGTCGACGCCGAGCTCCTTTGCAATGGCACGGCTTCATTTGGCCGCCTTGACCCCGAGCGCCAAACGTTCGCGGCGCTCGGTTGGGGTGAGTGGGATGGGCATAGCCTTCGTTGTGCTCACCTCGTACCTCCGGCAAGTGAGACTGACGCAAGCTCGGTCTTCAGCAACGCTGTCATACGGTGTGGGTCAGAGAGATCGTCGAGACCAAACTGATTGCTGTTCCATATGGTTTCGAGCAACGGGGTCAGTTCTGACTGCCGTGGAGGTTGAACGCCATAGCGCGCTAGAGCGGCCATGGCGTTGATGAAAAGCAGTGCACGAGCTTGGGCGGTCAGCTCGGCAAACGGTAGATGAGCAATACCTGAATTAATCATGATTTAAGTCTGACTGATCAAGTCTTCGAGTCAAACATATAAGAACCAGCAGACGACGTATTCGTCGTCGCTGGGCTCAATAAGCCGGTGTCGGACAGAAGCTGGTTGGGACGCGTCAGAACGGCCATTCAGTAGAAACGACTCTGGTTACTCAATCCAATCACATGGGGTGCAGAATGTCTTGCTTGAGCCCAGATCCTAAGTGAGCGGATAATCACATAAATAATTAAGAATCAGTAAGTTGCCTGCGGCGTCAGGCGTAGCGGAAGAGGGCTTTGAAGCCGTAGTCCATGTGCGCCTGGATGTGGCAGTGGAAGAGGGTGAGGCCGGGCTGGTTGGCGGTGAACTCGACCGTGGCCCGACCGTAGAAGGGGACGATGATCGTATCCTTGATGAGGCCCGCGGTGGGTTTGCCGTTGAAGTCGACGAGCTCGAACTGGTGGCGGTGCAGGTGGACGGGGTGGGCGTCGTCGGTGCGGTTGCGGAAGGTGAGGCGATAGCGCTGGCCCTGGTGGAGGACGAACTCGTTCTCATGCGGGTAGGGCTTGCCGTTGACGGTAAATGTATTGAACTTGCCTGCGCCGCCGGGAATCTTTTCGAAGATCATGTCGATGTTCTGGGCGTTGGACGCCGATTTGGGTGCTGGATCTGAGGCTGGGCCGGCGGGGCCGTTGAAGAGAGTCGACCGCGTGGGCGGCGGAGCGGCGGCTCCAGCGATAGGGTGGCCGAAGAGCGTGTAGTCCCACTTGAGGGATGCGGGTTTGATCCACTGGGGCTGGCGGTGCTGGTTGGCGTATTCGACAAGGATGCCGAGGCCGTTGTTGCGGATGGGGTCTTCGGGCGCGCCGAGGATCCAGTTGCCGGGGTTGTTCATCTCGACGATGGCGCAGACGCGCTCTCCGGCGCCGAGGGTGAGGGTCTCGACCAGGGTGGGGGTGGGGACGGGGTTGCCGTCGAGCGCGATGACCTGGAATTTGTGTCCGCCGAAGGCGATGCGGCGGTTCTCGATGGCGGAGGCGTTGAGGAAGTGGAAGAGGACGCGCTGGCCGGCGGAGACGCGGATGGGCTCGCCCGCGCCGAGCGCATGGCTATTGATCGAGTAAGTGGTGGAAGTGACTTCGAGGCCATTGGTCGCGGTGTTAAGGACGGCGGGTTTCTCCGGCTGGGGGGCGTTGGGGTCGTCGTCCTCGTCCATGTCGACCATCTGGTTGGTGAAGAAGGGCTCCCAGTCGCGGATGGCGAGGAAGAGCTCCTGGTCATAGCGGCCCGGGTCGCTGGCGGGATCGATGTAGAGGAAGCCGAACTGGCCAGTGTACGTGCCTTTATGCAGATCGGACATCGACATGGCGTGCGAGTGGTACCAGCGCGAGCCGAAGGGCGCGGGGGTGAAGCTGTAGCGGCGTTGGCCATGGGGCGGAATGACGGGCGTGCCTTCTTCGTCGACGCCGTCAACTTCGGCGGGGATGGTGAGGCCGTGCCAGTGGACCAACTCGGGTGTGTCGGTGTCGTTGATGACATCGACGTTGACCGGCTTGCCTTCCTTCATGCGCAGGACCGGGCCGGGGGCCGAGCCGTTGTAGCCGATGGTGGAGAGGATGCGGTCCTGGGCCAACTCGACCGTGACCGGGGCGATGCGCAGGGTGATGTCGGCCGATCCGGCGGGCGCGGCGGGAGGCGTGTCCGGGCCCGGGAGCATCTGTAACTGGCTGGAAGCGCTGCGCGATGCGGCGGCTGCAAGAGCCAGGGGGCCGAGTTTGAGGAGGTCGCGGCGTTTCACTGTGGGTTCTCCCGATGGTTGGACGGTTGGCAGCCGCGAATCACACGGCTGATGGTCTCACGGGAGGGAAGGAGGTTTCAATCGGGTGAGCACCCTCGAATTTTGTCTGGTAGCGCGAAGAAAGCATATCCCGGAGGCTAAAGCCGCTTGAGTGGCTGTGTGAGATGCCAAGGCTAAAGCCTTGGCCTATCTGAAAGCAAAGACCCTAAAGTCTTGGCCTACCCAGAAGCAAAGACGACGCCACGGCTGGGGTTGAGGGCGGTGCAACTAGTAAGGGGCCGAATCGTCTATAACTGGAAGACGCTATTTCGATAGGCCGCAATGCGTAGGGAGGGTTCAGCCCGATGAAGCTCCTGCTCAAGTCCGCGATGGTGACGATACTTGTCCTGGGATTGGCGACCGGCGTCCATGCGTTTCAGCGAATTGCGAACTGGGGGCAGCCGACTCCGGGCTACCAGCATGAGAAGGCGGAGTTTTCGTGGTCGCGGTTGAGGTATACGCCTGCGATGGGCGGTGAGGGCTATGGCGGCTTTGGTGGATACTATGGGCGCGGCGGAGGCACATGGGGCCGGGACTATCCCAAGGCCGACCGGCAGTTCCTGGTTGCGCTGAACCGGCTGACGCGGATCCAGGGACGTTCGACCGAGCAGGTCGTCTCGCTCGACAACGACGACATCTTCAACTATCCGTTTGTCTACGCCGTGATGGTGCAGACCTGGACCTTCAACGACGAGGAGGCCAAGCGGTTGCGCGACTATCTGAATAAGGGCGGCTTTCTGATGGTGGACGACTTCCACGGCACCGACGACTGGGAGAACTTCATGACCGGGATGCGCCAGGTCTTTCCCGACGCGCATCGCTGGCCGGTGGAAGACCTGAGCGACAAGGATGAGATCTTCCATGTGCTGTACGACCTGGACGACAAGTTCCAGGTGCCGGGTGAGCAGTTCATCCGCTCGGGCCGAACCTACGAAAAAGACGGGTATGTGGCGAAGTGGCGCGGGATCCGGGACGATAAGGGGCGGCTTGTGGTGGCGATCTGCCACAATATGCACCTTGGCGATGCGTGGGAGTGGGCAGACGATCCGGAGTACCCGGAGCAGTATGCGTCGATGGCGTTTCGCGTGGGGCTGAACTATGTGATGTACAGCATGACGCATTGACGGCGAAAGGCAAAGGCTTGACACCGATCAAGGCGGATGACACCGATTGATCTGCTGGATGGCAGTTAGGGCAGGCGTTCTTTGAAGCAGGGGTTGGGTTCCATCCGGCATGTTTGAATTCTTCTTCAAGTATCCAATTCCGGTGTTTACCAGGGGCAAGTGGATTCTCCTCGGCGCGTGGCCTGGGTGGGTGCTGCTTCTGCTGATGGCTGTGTCCGTCGCCGGGCTGGCGTGGTTGATCGGGCAACGGTTGCCGGAGGCCGCGCCGCGCATTCGCAACTGGCGTGCGTGGCTGGTGTGGGCGCTCGAAGCGGCGATGGTGGCGATCCTGCTGCTTCTGTTGTGGGAGCCTGCGATTACGGTGGCGGAGCTGAAATCGCAGCAGAACATTATTGCGGTGCTGATCGACGATTCGCGCAGCATGGCGATTGCCGACGCAGGCAGCGACGGCAAGACCACGCGCGAGGCCGCCGCAGTGAAGACGCTGGAGGACGGCGTTCTTGCCGGGCTGGCGAAGAAGTTTCAGACGCGGGTGTATCGGCTGGATGGCGCGCTGACGCGGGTGAACGATCCGCCGAAGCCGCGGTTGGACGGGCTGACCGCGGGCACAGCCAAAGACGGCGGCGCGACACACATCAATGCGGGGCTGCGGCAGTTGGCGGCGGAGACGAGCGACCTGCCGGTGGGCGCGGTGGTGTTGCTGAGCGATGGGGCGGAGAACTCCGGCGGTGGGGCAGGGAACGGAGGTGGGATCGACATCGAGACGATCAGCGCGCTGCACAACCGGCGGCTTCCGGTGCATACGATCGGCTTCGGCAAAGAGAAGGCGGACCACGATCTCGAGCTGGACGATGCGGTGGTGGCTGCGAAGGCGATGGCCGACTCGCGCATGACGGCGACGGTGAGCTTTCATCAGAGGGGATATGCGGGGCGGAAGGCGACGCTCTCGGTGCGGGATGGCGACAAACTGCTGGCGTCGCAGGAGGTGACGCTGGGCGCGGATGGCGCGGGGTCCAGCGAGACGATTTTTTTCAACGCGGGCGCTGCCGGGGTGAAGAGTATCGGCTTCTCGCTGGAGGCGCTGCCGGGCGAAGAGAATGCGCTGAATAACGGCGTGACGCGGCTGGTGGATGTGAGCGCGGACAAGCGGCGCATTCTGTATGTGGAGGGAGAGCCTCGGTGGGAGTACAAGTTCATCCGGCGGGCGGAGGAGGATGACCACGGGATTCAGGTGGTGTCGATGCTGCGGACGACGGAGAACAAGATTTATCGGCAGGGGATTGCCGATCCGAGCGAGCTTGCGGATGGGTTTCCGTCGAAGGCAGAGGACCTGTTCAAGTATCAGGCGATCATTATCGGGAGTGTGGAAGCGGGGTACTTTACGCCGGTGCAGCAGGAGCTGTTGCGCGAGTTTGTGGACAAGCGCGGCGGTGGGTTGCTGTTTCTGGGCGGGCGGTTTGCGTTGAGCGAGGGCGGATGGGAGTCGTCGAGCCTGGCGGATCTGTTGCCGACGTTTGTGCCGAATGAGAAAGGGACATTCCATCGCGATGCCGCGACGGTGCAGTTGACGCCGGCGGGCGCGGAGAGTCCGATCACTCGTCTGCTGGACGACCGCGCGAAGAATATTGAGCGCTGGAAGAAGCTGCCGTATCTCGCCGACTACCAGGAGGCGGGCGCGCCAAAGCCGGGCGCGACGGTGCTGGCGGAGATGACCGGGCCGAATGGCGGGCGGCCGATGCCTCTGCTGGTGACGCAGCACTACGGGCATGGGCGCACGGCGTTGATGGCGACGTCCGGGTCTTGGCGCTGGCAGATGAGTTCGCCGGTGGACGATCCTTCGCACGACCTCTTCTGGCAGCAGTTGCTGCGATGGCTGGCGGCGGATTCGCCGGGGCGGGTGACGGCGTCGATGCCGGAGCAGACGCTGATGGACGAGGGCCACGTGAAGATGACGGCGGTGGTGCGGGACAAGGAGTTCTCTCCCGCAGCGGACGCGCATGTCTCGGCGCATCTGATCGGGCCGGACGGCCTCTCGGCGATGGTCGACCTGACGCCGGTGCCGAATACGCCGGGGAGTTTCGAGATGGACTGGACGGCGGAGAAGCCGGGAAGCTATGTGGCGGAGGTGACGGCCGCCCAGGGCATGCAAGATCCGGTGAAAGATGTCATCGCATTCCGCCGCGAGAATGGCGTAGCGGAGAACTTCGACACGGAGCAGAATCGCGACCTTCTGCAAAAACTGTCGGATGAGACGGGCGGCCGCTATTGGACGCAGGATGAGCTTGCGCGTCTGCCCAAGGAGATTTCTTATTCAGAGGCAGGCATCTCGGTGCGCGACACGAAGGAACTCTGGAATATGCCTATCGTCTTCGTGGTGCTGCTGGCGTTGATGTCGACGGACTGGCTGCTGCGCCGGAAGTGGGGTGTGGTATGAGGAGGCAGTTGCAGGTTGCAGGTTGCGGGTTGTTGGTTGCGGGGTGCTGTCTGCTGTCTGCTGCGTCTGCGCGGGCGGCGACGTACTACGTTACCGTTGCGGGGCTGGGTGGCGAGCCGGACTACGAGCAGAGGTTTACCGCAAATGCGAATGATCTCGACAAGATCTTCAAGAGCGCGACCGGCGCGCATGTCTATACGCTGACCGGCAAGCAGGCGACGAAGGCGAAGCTGACTGACACGGTAGCAGCGATTGCGCGCGAGGCAAAACCCGAGGACGACTTTGTGCTGACGCTCATCGGGCATGGAAGCTTCGATGGCGCGGAGTACAAGTTCAACCTGGTAGGGCCCGACATGACGGCGGCGGAGCTGGCGGCGCTGTGCGACCGCGTTTCGTCGAAGCGCCAGTTGATTGTGGATACGACGAGCGCCAGCGGAGGCGCGATTGGCGCGCTGCAGAGGCCGGGGCGCGCGGTGATTGTCGCGACGAAGACAGGCACTGAAAAGAATGCGACGGTCTTTGCGCGGTACTGGGTGGAGGCGCTTCAGGACCCGACGGCGGACACGGACAAGAGCGATTCCATCAGCGCGATGGAGGCTTACGACTATGCTGCGCGCAAGACGGCGGATTTTTATACCTCGCAGAAGCGCCTGGCGACGGAGCACTCGGAGTTCGAGGACACGGGCAAAGGCGAGGCGGTGCGCGCGGTGGGCTCGGAGGGTCGCGAGGGCGCGTTGATGAGCACGCTGACGGTGGTGCGGATCGGCGCGGCGCAGGCGGCGATGAATGATCCGGCGAAGCGCGACCTGATGGCGAAGAAGGAAGATCTGGAGCAGAAGGTCGATGCGCTGAAGTATCAGAAGGCCGCGATGGAGCCGGGCGAGTACAAAAAAGAGTTGACCGCGGCGCTGGTGGAGTTGGCCAAGGTGCAGGAGGCGCTGGACAAATGAGGCGCATACGAAAAGGCGCGATTTTGCTGGCGATGGCGGGTTGCGCGTCCGCGTGCTTTGCCGCGACTGCGACGCCGGAGGGCTGCCGCGCGCTGCGTCTGCACGGAAAGAATACCGAGGCGACCGCATGCTTCGAGGCGCTGAGCCTCAGCGGCAATGCTTACCAGATGGCCGAGGGCTTGTGGGGGTTGAAGCGGTACGAGGACGCGAAGAAGGCGTTTGAGATTGCCGTCGGTCAGCCGAAGAGTCCTGCGCTGTGGGATGTGCGCTACGGCATGTTGTTCCATGAGCGGTTCAACAATATCGAAGCGGCAAAGCTCTACGAAGAGGCACTGGGCAAAGATCCCGGCAACGCGCAGGCTTATCTCGGGCTTGCAGTGCTGAGCGCCGATGGGTTCGATGACAAGGCGAGCGACTATATTGCGAAGGCGCTGGCAGCCGATCCAAAGCTGGTGGAGGCGCATGAGTTTGCCGCGAACCTCGCACTGGAAGATGCGAAGCCGGAGGAGGCGGTGAAGGAGGCGGACATCGCGATCGGGCTCTCTCCTTATAACGGCGGATCGGATGCGCTGGATGCGATGGCGATCCGCGCGGCGGCGGCGCTGCTTGCAGATAAAAAAGCCGATGCAGGGGCGTGGCTCGCGAAGATCAAGGCGGTCAACCCAGGGTATGGCGAAGGGTATGCGATTGTGGGGCAGCACCTGGAGCTGAACCGTCGATACTCCGAGGCAGTCACGTACTACCGCAAGGCGATCGAGGCGCAACCAGACTTGTGGCCGGCGCACTCGGAGCTTGGGATTGCGCTGATGCGTCTGGGGCAGGAGGAGGAGCCGCAGAAGGAGCTGGAGCTTGCCTACGACAATGGCCAGACCGATGCGGCGACGTCGAATAGTTTGAAGCTTCTGGATAGCTACAAGAACTTTGTGACCTTCAAGGACGACACGACGATCCTTCGCCTGAAGAAAAACGAGGCAGACCTGCTGCGTCCTTATTTTGAGGAGCAGTTGCATAAGGCGATTGCGACCTACACCACAAAGTACAAGATGAAGCTGGATGGGCCGGTGCAGTTGGAGGTGTATCCGGACCATGAGGACTTTGCCGTGCGAACGATGGGGATGCCGGGATTGGGCGCGCTGGGCGTGACGTTCGGTGAGGTGGTCGCGATGGATTCGCCGAGCGGTCGAGTGCCGGGGGAGTTCAACTGGGGCGCGACGATGTGGCATGAGATGAGCCACGTCTTTATCCTTACGGCGACGAACCATCGCGTGCCGCGGTGGTTCACCGAAGGGCTTGCTGTGCATGAGGAGGGCGCGGCGAATCCGATGTGGGCCAACCGGCTGACGCCGGATGTGGTGGCGGCGATCCGGGATAAAAAGCTGCTGCCGGTGAAGGATATGGACCAGGGATTTATCTTTCCCAAGTATCCGGAGCAGGTGCTCGTGAGTTACTGGCAGGCGGGCACAATCTGCGACTATATCCACGAGCACTGGGGCGACGATGCGCTGCTGGGGATGGTGCATTCGTTTGCGGAATTGAAGACGACGCCGGAGGCGATCCAGGCGAACCTGCATGTGACGCCGGAGGAGTTCGACACGCAGTATGCGGCGTGGCTGGATAAGCGTGTGGGCGCGACGGCGGCGAACTTCGACAAGTGGCGTGAGCAGTTGAAGGCGCTAGTGGGGATGTCGGAGAAGAATGACAATGATGGTGTGATTGCGAGTGCGCAGGCTGTGATTGCGATGTATCCGCAATATGTAGAGGATGCAAACGCGTACGAGATTTTGGCCAAAGCACAATTGGTGAAAGGGAACAAGCAGGTAGCGGCAGATGCGCTCAAGTTGTATGAGCTTCTTGGCGGCGAAAACCCGAAGACGCTGAAGGAACTGGCTTCGCTGGAGGAGGAGTTGGGGCATCCGAAGGATGCGGCGGCGACGCTGGACCACATCAACTTTATTTATCCGGAGGATGAGGACCTGCACCGCAAGCTCGGTGGGTTGTGGTTGGCGCAGGGCAACGACGCAGGCGCGGTGCGCGAGTATACGGCGGTGCTGGCGTTGAAGCCGCTGGACATGGCTTCGGCGCAGTTCGATGTGGCGCGGGCATACTACGCGGAAGGCGACAAGGTGAAGGCGGAGGAGAGCGTGCTGGCTTCGCTGGAGGCGGCGCCTGGATTCAAGCCGGCGCAGAAGCTGTTGCTGGAGATTGAAGGAAAGTGAAACAGCTAGGAATAGCGTGAAGCAGTTAGGAACAGCAAGATCTGAGAGGAAGTGATGGTATGGGGATGACTGTTGGATTGGAGCAGGACGCAGCTGAGTTGCAGCATCGGATTGAGCGCTTTCAGGTGGTGCGCGACGGGATTCTGGAGCAGGTGCGCCAGGTCATCGTCGGGCAGGACGAAGTGCTCGACCAGATTTTGATCGCGCTGTTTGTCGGCGGCCATTGCCTGATCACCGGGATGCCGGGGACGGCGAAGACGCTGATGGTGCGGACGATCGCGCAGACGCTGGGGCTGTCGTTCAAGCGTATTCAGTTCACGCCGGATCTGATGCCCTCGGACATTACGGGAACCGACATCATCGAAGAGGACATCACGACGGGACATCGCAAGTGGACCTTCGTTGAGGGGCCGATCTTCGGCAATATTGTGTTGGCGGACGAGATCAACCGCACTCCGCCGAAGACGCAGGCCGCGATGCTCGAAGCGATGCAGGAGCGGTCATGCACAGTACGCGGGCATATCTATAAACTGCCTGCGCCGTTCTTCGTGCTGGCGACACAGAATCCGATTGAGCTGGAGGGGACGTATCCGTTGCCGGAGGCGCAGCTTGACCGCTTTCTGTTCAATTCGCTGCTGGATTATCTGAGCGCGGAGGATGAGGTGAAGGTCGTCGACTTGACCACGGCGACGAAAAATCCAGTGGTCACGGCGGTGACGAACGCGGAAGAGTTGCTCAGCTTCCAGGAACTGGTGCGGATGGTGCCGATCGGCGAATCGCTGGCGAAGTATGTGGTGAACCTGGTGCGGGCCACGCGGCACAAGAGCGAGAATGCGCCGGACTTCGTGAAGAAGTATGTGAACTATGGCGGCAGTATTCGCGCGGCACAGTTTATTGTGCTGGCGGCGAAGGCGCGCGCTCTCTCGCGGAAGCGATACCACGTGACGTATGAGGACATTGCGGCGCTGGCGATTCCGGTGCTTCGCCACAGGATTCTGCTGAACTTCCATGCGGAGTCGGAGCGGATCGATCAGGATGAGATTCTGACGCGGCTGCTCGCGCATATGCCGCCGCCGAAAGAAGGTTGAGAGTTGCAGGTTGCAGGTTGTCAGTTGGAAGGCGAAACGGGGAGTGAATGCTGCAACGGTTTCTTGATCCGCAGGTGCTGCACGGGATATCGAGTCTGGACCTCATCGCGAAGACGGTGGTGGATGGGTTCGTGACCGGGTTGCACAAGTCTCCCGACTTTGGCTTCAGCCAGGAGTTCGCGGAGTATCGCGCGTATACGCCCGGGGACGATCTGCGCCATGTGGACTGGAATCTTTTTGCGCGCACGGAGCGGTGTTATCTGAAGCGGTATCGCGGCGAGACGAACAGCCAGTTGACGATTCTGCTCGATGCCAGCAACTCGATGAAGTACACGTCGCATGCGGTGACGAAGATGGACTATGCGCGGTATGTGGCGGCGTCGCTGTTCTATCTGTCCATCCATAATCAGCGCGATCCGTCGGGGCTGATCGTCTTCGACGACGAGGTGAGGAATTACATTCGACCTTCGACGCGGCAGGGGCAGTTGTATCGGCTGATGGCGGGGCTGGAGCAGGCAGAGCCGGCGGCGCGGACGGATTTTGCCAAGCCGCTGAAGCACTTTCAGGAGTTCCTGCGGCGGCGCGGGATTGTGCTGGTGATCTCGGACTTTTATGAGCAGCCGGAGACGATCGTGAAGGCGATTGAGCCGCTGCGTTTTCATGGCAGCGAGGTGGTGCTGTTCCATGTGCTCGATCCGAAGGAGATTTATCCGGAGATGAAAGGGCCGGCGATTTTTGTCGATCTCGAGACGGACCAGAAGTTTGAAGTCATCCCGGACTATGTGAAGAATCAGTATCGCGCGAAGATGGACAACCATCTGGAGCAGATGCGCGATAAGACGCGCGCGGCGGGGATGGGGTATCACCTGCTGATGACGGACAAGCCTCTGGACCTGGCGCTGACGGAATATCTGTCGCTGCGGCAGGCCGGATTGGGAGGACTGTAGTGGGGTTTCTCGCACCATGGTTTCTCGGTGGGTTGCTGGCGCTGGGGTTGCCGGTGTTTGTGCATCTGCTGCGCAAGCAGACGACGGTGCCGCGTCCGGTGAGTTCGCTGATGTTCTTCGAGCAGGGCAAGCAGAGCTCGACGCGCCACCGGAGGCTGCGCTATCTGCTGCTCTTCGCACTGCGGACGCTGCTTGTGCTGTTGCTTGCGCTGGCGTTTGCGCAACCGTTTCTGCGGCACAAGTCGGCGCTGGCGAGCGACAAGCTGCTCCTGGTTGTCGTGGATGATTCTTTCAGCATGAATGCGAAGGCCGGTGCAGGCGGCACGAAGCTCGATGAGGCCAAGCGCGCGGCGCTCGCGGTGCTGGGACAGAAGGGCGCGACGCAGAAGGCGCAGGTGATTGCGCTAGGCGGACAGATGCGCGTGCTGACGCAGCCGGTGGAGGATATGGATGAGTTGCGCGCCGCGGTTGCGTCGATTGTGCCCGGCGATGGGCATGGCAACTTCGGAGAACTGGGCCGCGGCATACGCGCGATGGCCGAGACGGTGCATACGCCGATGGGACTTGATCTCTTCAGCGATATGCAGAGCTCGAATATGCCGGGAAATTTTGCCGATATGGTGATGCCGGGCAATGTGGCACTGGTGCTGCATCCCATTGAGACCGCTGCTGTGCCGAACTGGACGGTGGAGAGCGTTCAGGCGCCGGGGCAGTTGGTCGATACGAAGAAGGCGCGGGTGCTGGCGGTCATCGCAGGACATGGAACGCCTGCGGCCACGCGGACGGTCTCGCTGGTGGTGAATGAAAAGGTGGTTGCGACGAAGAAGCTCGATGTGCCTGCAAATGGGCGCGCCACGGTGGTCTTTGAAGGGCTCGATGTGCCGTATGGCGAGAGCCGGTGCGCGGTGCGGCTCGATGCAGCCGATGGATTCCCCAACGACGATGCCAGCGGCTTTGCGGTGAAGCGGGCCGATCCTGAGCGCGTGCTGCTGGTGCATCAGGCGACGGATTCGCGTTCGCCGCTTTACTTTGGAGCGGCACTTGCGGCGGCGGCACAGGCTTCATTCATCCTGCAAGCGATTACGCCGGAGCAGGCGACGGATGTCGATCCGACGAAGTATGCGTTTGTGGTGCTTTCGGATGTGCCGTCGATTCCGTCGATCCTGGAGAATTCCCTTATCCGCAACGTGCAGGACGGTGGCAGCGTGCTGGTGGCGACGGGCATGGCGGACTCGCACCGCGAGCATATTCCGGTGTACGGCGGCAATGTGCAGGACGCGCATTACTTCTCGCACGATGGCGGATTTACGACGGTGGGGCAGGCGGACGCCGCGCATCCTTCGATGAAGGACGCGGATGGATGGGCGGGGACGAAGTTCTATTACGCTGCGAAGGTCGATCCCGGCAATGCGCGAGTGGCGGCGCGGCTGGCGGATGGATCGCCTCTGCTGATCGACAAGCAGGTGGGCGAAGGACATGTGCTGCTGTTTGCGTCAGGCTTCGACAATGTAACGAACGATCTTCCGCTGAGCCCGGCGTTTGTGGCGTTTGTGGATCACACGGCGCGATATCTCTCCGGCGAGGAGCGGGCTGGGGCAGCACGCGTTGTGGACTCGTTCGTGCAGCTTCGCAATCCGGCGAACCAGGCCGGATCGGCAGGGACGAGCGCGAACGCAGGGGCGACGGTGGATGTGATCGGGCCGGATGGGAAGCGGCCTCTGTCGTTGAAGGAGGCGGCCGCGGCGGAGTCGTTCCAACTGGCGCATGCGGGTTTTTACCAGGTGCGGTTTGCCAATGGCCGGGATGCGCTGATCGCGGTGAATCCTGACCGGCGCGAGTCGGAACTTCAAGCGATTCCTGAAGATGTGCTTAAGCTTTGGAGCGGCGCCGCAGGCACTGGCGAGCCGCAGCCCGCGGAAGAAGCCGCCGCGGAGGCGAAAAACAGCGTATCGGGCTTCTGGTGGTGGGTTATGCTCTTACTAACGATTACCGCACTGGCCGAGTCGATCGTCGCCAGTCGATATTTGGGCACGCAGCGGGAGGCACTATGAGCCAACGCGACCAGCTCAACCTCTATATCCGGCAGGTGCGGCAGCGGCTTCGGCTGGATGCGTCGTTGCGAGGCGCGGCGGTGGTTGCGTTTGCCGCGCTTGCGGCGACTGTCCTCCTCACCCTCATCCTGAATGCTTATGCGTTTCCTGAAAACGGGTTGACGCCTGCGCGGCTTGTACTGCTTGCGGTGGTGGTGGCGGCGGTGTGCTTTGGGCTGGCGTGGCCGGTGTGGCGGCTGACGTGGAGGCGGTCGGTGGGACGCGCGGAGGCTGGGCATCCGGAGTTTGAGCAGAGGCTGGTGACGTTCTCCGAGAAAGAGGCCGCTGCGGATGGAACCGATGGGCTGTTTCTGGAGTTGCTTGCCGCGGATACGCTGAAGGTTGCCGATTCCGAGGGTGCGCGGCCGGCGGGACTGGTGCCGCAGAGGCGGCTTGCGATCCTGCTGGGCGCGGGCGTGGTTTGCGCGGGCCTGCTGATCTGGATGGTTGCGGCGCGGCCCGGCTTCATGGGCTATGGAGCGTCGCTGCTGTGGACGGGGCCGCATAAGGATGTGCCGCCGATCTACGACATTCGCGTCGCGCCGGGCAATGCAGCGGTGCGCCGCAACAGCGATCAGATGGTGACGGCGCAGGTCATCGGGCTGACGACCAACAAGGTCAACCTCTACGCTCGGTATGCCAGCACGTCGAAGTGGGAGCCGGTGGCGATGCAGCCGCAGATGGATGGTTCCGGCTTTCAGTTCCTCTTTGCGGGGCTGCCGGAGAATGTGGAGTACTACGTCGAGGCGGGCGCGGCGACTTCGAAGCACTTCAAGTTTCGCGTGGTGGATCTGCCATCGGTGAAGGACATTCAGGTGACGTACCACTATCCCAAGTGGACGGGCCTGCAGACAGTCTCCGAGGAGCATGGCGGCGATCTGCGCGCGCTGGAAGGCACCGACGCGGAGCTGACGGTGACGATGACCAGTCCGCTGAAGGATGGGATGATCGTGCTCGGCGATGATTCAAACAACGGGGGTCAGCCGCTGAAGCTGACCGGCGGGCAGAATAATCAGTATCACGGCACGATTCACATGGCTCAGGATGGCGCGTATCACGTGGCCGCAACGGATGAAGGCCAGGAGGTTCGGCTGTCGGAGGACTACTTCATCTCGACCAGCAAGGCGAACCCGCCGAGTATTGCGATCAGCAAGCCGGGTGGTGACTATCGGGCTAGTCCTATTGAGGAGGTGACGGTTGGGGTGAAGGGCGGCGCGGACTTTGGGCTGACTCATATGGCTCTGCATTACTCCGTCAACGGCGGCGCGGAGCAGACGGTGAATATTCTGAAGCAGCCGGGCGCGAAGGATGCGAGCGGCAGCGCGACGCTGAGCCTTGAGGATTTCAAGCTGCAGCCGGGCGATGTGATCAGCCTGTATGCGACGGCTAAGGACGCGCATGCGGAGTCGCAGACGGAGATCAGCTTTATCCAGGTCGATCCGTTCGAGCGGGAGTTTTCGCAGTCGCAGCAGGGTGGCGGCGGCGGTGGTGGGGGCGGAGGCGGCCAGCAGAATAGCCAGACCGACATTGCGCGGCGCGAGAAGGAGTTGATCGCGGCGACGTGGAAAGAAGTGAACGCCAAGAAGGTGACGCCGGAGCAGGCGGCGGCGACGGGCAAGCTGCTCTCCGAGGCGCAGGTGAAGTTGAAGGAGCAGGCGCTGGCGCTGAGCGCGCGCATGCAGAGCCGCGATCTCTCGCAGGCGAATGAGGAGTTCAACAGCTTCGATAAGGATATGGAGATCGCCGCGGCCGGAATGCAGCCCTCGGCGGACAAGCTGAAGGCGATGCAGTGGCAGGACGCGATGCCGATCGAGCAGAAGGTGCTGCAGGCACTGTTGCGCGCGGAGTCGACCTTCCGCAAGATCGAGGTGGCGTTCGGGCAGCGCGGTGGCGGAGGCGGTGGGGGCGGAGGGGGAAGCGCGGGCCGCGATCTGGCGAGCTTGTTCGACCTGGAGATGGACACCCAGAAGAATCAGTACGAGACGGCCCAGACCGGCTCCGCCGCGGAGCAGCAGGCGAAGAAGGTGGACGACGCGCTGGCGAAGTTAGACGCGCTGGCCAAGCGTCAGGAGGAACTGGCGCAGAAGCAGGGCAACCAGGCGCAGAACTTCCAGCAGCGCTGGCAGCAGGAGATGCTGCGCCGCGAGGCAGAGCAGTTGCAGCGCGATATGGAGCAGATGCAGGGGCAACAAGGGCAACAAGGGCAGCAGGGGCAGCAGGGTCAGCAAGGGCAACAAGGGCAACAGGGCCAGCAGAGCGCGAACGGACAGCAGCAGGGACAGCAAGGGCAACAGGGACAGCAAGGGCAATCCGGACAGCAGGGGCAGCAGAGTGCGAGTGGCCAGCAACAAGGCCAGCAGGGGCAGGCCGGCCAGTCCGGGCGTTCGGGTCAAGCGGGTCAGTCTGGGCAGTCGCAGTCCGCATCGTCGCAGCGTGGCAATCAGGATGGCAATGCCGACCCTCGCGTGACTGAGGCGCTGCAGCGTCTGCGGGCGGCGAACGACGAGATGAAGCGCGCAGGTTCGCAGCAGGGCGCGCAGGGCGCCGATGAGGCGAAGCGCGCCGCGGACCGGCTGCGCGAGGCGACTGATCTTCTGGGTGGAGCGCAGAAGCAGCAGGCCTCTGGCAAGCTGGACTCGCTGGGCCGCGAGACGGACCGGCTGTCAAAGGAGGAGGCCGCGCAGGCGGAGCGTGTTCGCAAGCTCGCCGCGCAGGGCGAGGCAATTGCGAAGGCAAATGCCGGAGGCCAGCGCAGCGCCTCCGATATGGCTGCGGCAGAGAAGGAGCGCGACAGCCTTGCGAACGATCGCCAGCAGATGTCGAATGACCTGGAGAAGCTTGCGAAGGGGATCCGTGACACCTCGCGGGAGCTTGCGGGGACACAGCCGGGTGCTGCTGGAAACTTGCGCGATGCGCTCAGCGGGATGGATCAGACCGACCTCACCAACCTGGTGCAGCGCACGGCGGACTGGCTGCGGCGTGGCGTGAATCCCAACTCGAATGGGACGGAGACGCAGATCGCCACCGGCCTGAAAAAGCTGGACGACCAGGTGCGGCAGGCGCAGCAGGCGGCGAGTACGGGACAGGATGGGCGCGGGCAGGCTCCGGGGACGCAGGAGGCAGCGTTGGGTCATGTCGATCGGCTGCGCAGCTCGATTGAGAGCCTCGGCCGTCCTTCGCCCAATGGCCTGCCAGGACAGCAGCCGGGGCAGAATGCTCAGGGCGGACAAAATAGCCAGCAGGGACGCCCCGGCCAGAATGGCCAGCAGGGCCAGGGGCAACAAGGCCAAGGGCAGCAGGGACAAGGCCAGCAGCAGGGACAAGGACGTCAGGGGCAGGGAAATCAGCCGGGGCAGAACGGCGGCCGCGGCGGGCAGAACAACCAGCGCGATGGCGATCTCGCATACGGCGAGTTGCGTGGCGGCGGAGGCAGCACCGCGGCTAACCTGAACATCGATACCGGCGGCCAGAAGTATAGTTCGACGCGCAATCCGGCCGCGCCGCAGATCGGCCAGAATCCCGCGGACACGCAGCGCGCGGTGCAGCAGGGGATGAGCGAGTTGAACCAACTGCGTCAGCTCGCCAAGGGCGATGGCCAGACGCAGAAGGAGCTCGACGACCTTGCGAAGGAGATGCAGAATCTAGATCCGGCGCGGTTTCCCGGCAATCCCGCGATGGTGGAGGAGTTGCACACCAAGGTGCTGCACGATGTCGACAAGCTGGAACTGCAACTGCGCCGCGACTCCAACGAGCCGCAGGCGGGGCAGGTGCGCACCGCTACTCCGCCGACTGTCCCGCCGGGATATCAGGATGCGGTGGCCGAGTACTACCGGCGGCTGGGCAAGGGGCTATGAGCGGTGCGTTCGGGATAAGATGGTTGGGTGATTCCGAACGGTGGGGTTGAGTTGAAATGAGTGCTGCAACGGAGCAGCCGTATCGGCTGGATGGCAAGATTGCGCTGGTGACGGGCGGAGCCAGCGGAATTGGCGCGGCTACGTGCCGGGAGCTTTCCCGCGCGGGCGCTGAAGTGTTGATCGCCGACTTGAATTTGCCGGCCGCGCAGACGCTCGCTGGTGAACTCCCGAACTCAAAAGCGATCCAGATGGACGTGACGCAGGCGGCTTCGGTTGAAGCAGCGAGCGCGGCGATTCCGAAGCTCGACATTCTGGTGAACAATGCAGGGATTGGGTTGGTCGGTGACATCGCGTCCACGAGCGAAGAAGACTTCGAGCGCGTGATGCGGGTGAACGTTCACTCCGTCTTTCTCGTCACGCGCGCGCTGCTGCCGCTGCTGCTCGCATCGCGCGGCTCGATCGTAAATATCGGCTCGGTTGCGGGAGCTGTCGGGGTGAAGAAGCGTTTCGCATACTGCGCGAGCAAGGGCGCGGTGCAGGCGATGACCCGGCAGATCGCCGTGGACTATCCGAAGGAGCTTCGCTGCAACTGCATCGCGCCGGGCACGGTGCAGACGCCATTCGTCGAGGCGTACCTCGACAAGTATCACGCGCACGAGAAGGAGAAGGTGCGCGCGGAGTTGAAGGAGCGCCAGCCCATCGGCAGGCTCGGCACGCCGGAGGACATCGCTGCGCTGGTGCGGTATCTGTGCAGCAAAGAGGCGGAGTTTATCCAGGGCGCGGTCCTGCCGATCGACGGTGGATGGACGGCGGCTTAAAAGCAGTTGCAGGTTGCAGGTTGTTAGTTGCGAGATGAGGCTTCTGACTGGTGAGTGAGATTCTGATTACGAACGTGCGCGTGCTGGATGTGCGATTCCCTACGTCGCTTGGGAGCATCGGCTCGGACGCGGTGAACAAAGATCCCGACTACTCGGCTGCGTACTGCATCCTGGAAACGAATACAGCGCTCGAAGGTCACGGGCTGACGTTTACGTTGGGGCGCGGCAATGAACTCTGCGTCAAAGCGGTGGAGTACCTCGCAAAGCAGGCGGTTGGCAAAAGTCTCGCATCGATCACGCAGGACCTCTGCGCCTTCTCGCGGCTGCTGACCGACGACAGCCAGTTTCGCTGGCTGGGGCCGGAGAAGGGTGTGATTCACATTGCCGCGGGCGCAGTGATCAATGCGGTGTGGGACTTGTATGCGAAGGCCGAGGGCAAGCCCCTGTGGCGTCTGCTGGCGGAGATGTCGCCGGAGCAGATCGTCTCGGCGATCGACTTCCGCTACATCGACGACGCGATCACACGCGATGAGGCGATCGATATTCTGACGCGCAGCCAGAGCGGCATGCAGGAGCGCCTGAAGCAGCTTGAGGCGAATGGTTATCCGGCGTACACCACCTCCGCGGGGTGGTTCGGCTTCAGCGACGAGAAGTTGCGGCGGCTCTGCCGCGAAGGGCTGGCTGAGGGCTGGACGCACTTCAAGCTAAAAGTCGGGGGCGAGCCTGCGGATGACCTGCGCCGCGCGATGATGATCCGCGAAGAGATCGGCTGGGAGAACAAGCTGATGGTCGACGCCAACCAGAAGTGGAGCGTGGACGAGGCCATCGCACGCACGCGCATGCTCATCGACGCGAAGCCCTACTGGATGGAAGAGCCGACCAACCCCGATGACATCCTCGGCCACGCCCGGATTCGCCGCGAGGTGAAGCCGACTCGCATCGCGACGGGCGAGCACTGCCACAACCGCGTCATGTTCAAGCAGCTCTTTCAGGCGCAGGCAATCGACGTTTGCCAGATCGACAGTTGCCGCGTCGCCGGCGTGAATGAGAACCTTGCGATCCTGCTGATGGCGGCGAAGTTTGGCGTGGTGGTCTGCCCGCACGCAGGCGGCGTAGGGCTTTGCGAGTACGTGCAGCATCTTTCGTTCTTCGATTATCTGCGCGTCTCATGCAGCCTCGAAGACCGGGTGATCGAGTTCGTCGATCATCTGCATGAACATTTTCTCGACCCGGTCAGGATTGTGCGTGGACGATACCAGTTGCCCACACGGCCGGGCTATAGCATTGAGATGAAGCCGGATTCGCTGGCGGAGTACAACTTCGTCACCGGTTCGGCATGGAGGAAGCACGCATGAAGCTCGTAACGTTTGTGGAAGGCAATAAGGAAGGCCGCCCAGGGCTGGTCGTGGACGGCGAAATCATCGATCTGGGCGCGGAAGGATTCAAGGACGCGCTGGCATTTATTGCCGCAGCAAGCTCTGTGCAGGCGGATGTCGCGAAGAATTCGAAGCCCTCCATCGCCATGGACAAGGTCAAGCTGCTCGCGCCGGTCGTGCCGCCGCGCATCTTCGGCATCGGGGTGAACTACGCGGAGCATGCCGCCGAATCGCAGGTTGAGACGCAGGCCGTGCCCACAGTATTTATCGTGCTCCCTTCCGCTGTGGTTGGGCCAGGCGCCGACGTGATTCTGCCCAAGGCGAGCACCAAGGTGGATTATGAGGCTGAGTTGGCCGTGGTGATCGGCAAGCCGGGCTACCAGATTCCCGCGGCGCAGTGGAACGACCACGTCTTCGGCTACACCATCATGAACGACGTCAGCGCGCGCGATGTGCAGCGGGCGACGACGCAGTGGTCGCTGGGCAAGAGCTTTCCCACCTTCGCGCCGATGGGGCCATGGATCGTCAGCAAGGACGAAGTTGCCGACCCGCACGCGCTCGACATCAGCCTGACCATTGGGCCGGAGAAGCTGCAGAACTCGAACACGCATATGCTGATCTTCAAGATTCCCGCGCTGATCGAGTACATCTCCGGCATCGTGCCGCTACAGGTGGGCGACGTCATCAGCACGGGAACGCCTGCGGGGGTCGGCATGGGCCGCACGCCGCAGCGCTGGCTGAAGCCCGGCGAGGAGATGGTGATCGACATCGCCGGCATTGGGCAACTGCGGAATCGTACGGTAGCTGAATAGCTCCTCTACATCGCATGCGCGAGAAGGTCAGCCCCACTTGATGGGCCCGAAGAAGTTTTTTTCGAGGCAATGTTGCTGCGTCTCGCAGAGAATCCCTCCGTCGGACGCGAGCGTGAATCTCTCTTCGAGGAGCAGTCGATCCTGATCGTCGGTTTCGGCAAACTCGTCGCAGGCTCCGCTGGAGAGGATGCTGGCGATGTCGTAGTAGTGCGCCGTGACTGTGTCGCCTGCGATGCGCAGCTTCATGTAGCCGTTCCAGCCGAAGACCGAGCCATCCAGGTTGGTCTGGTAGGTACGGTTGTCGAGAAAACGCAGCGCCGGGGTGTTGGGCGCGATCAGCGGCGAATGGGCCGCGCCTCGTGGAGGTACGTTGGCGACGGTGGAGACAGGCATGCCGCCGTTGCCGAGGCATCGCCCGTGAACCTGTAACGGGCCAGGCCCGCCGAACTCGTATCCGGCGAGGCGGTGTTCGTGACCCCAGAACCAGACAGCGCTGGAGATGCCGAGCGCTTCGTGAATCTGCGCGGCGGGCCGCTCAAAGACAAACTCCTCGGGGAAGGCGGAGAGGTATTGGTGGTGCGACATCAGGATCACGCCCTTGGCGTCCGCGCCTCTGCCCAGGAGCGGGCGGACATCGTTCCGCAGCCATTCGAGCAGCGGACCGGGCAGCTCGCAGGCGGGTTGCAGCGAGCTCTGCCGACGGCGCAGCCATGCGATGTGGCTGGGATCCAGTTGACTGACGAAAGGAAGGCCGCGGGAGTTGTAACCGGTGTCCACCGCGATGAGGACCCAGCGCTCGAACTCCAGCGCGAAGAAGCTGCATCCCTGGCCTTGAGCTTTGACTGGCGCGTGGCTGGAAGAATGATTGCGGCCGTTTCCGGAATGGTTGCGTCCGTTGCCGTTGGGATGGGTCGCGGGGTCGATCGCCCCAATCGCGGGCAGCAGGTGGTTGAAGTAGCCGTTTCCATTGGCATACATCTCATGGTTGCCGTTCAGGGCGAATGCGCCGCGCGCGCCGATCGGCCATTGCACTGTCTGGTAGCCGTAGCGGTAGCGGCGCGACTCGCGGCCGAGAAAGTTCGTGTCGATCTCCGCTTTGTCGCCGATGAAGTACACATCGCCGAGGTGGATGGTGTAGTCCGGCAACGGGTGCGCGAGGCCGCGGGCGGCGACGAAGGACTCGTCGGTGCCGGAGGCCCAGTCGCCGGCGACGCCCAGGTGGATGGAGGGTCGCGGGTCCCGGTAGATGGAACGGCCAGGCGCATGCGAGGCGTCCGGGAAGGGCACACGGCGCAGGAACAGGTGCGAGGCATACTCGCGCATGTATTCGAGGTAGGCGGTGGGGCCGAAGTTGCGCAGCTTGGGGAACTTGCCGGCGAAGGATCGCCCCGCCTTATCGATGGCTGTGCGGAAGTGCGAGGCCGATGAGGCCCGCGGCAGGTCCTTCATGCTCTCGAGCGGACGGCGGTTGGACTTGCTCGGAGCGATGGTGCTGGGGCGACGGCGGCGTTTGATCATTCCGGAAAGTTCGAGGGTAGCACGCGCCTGCGCCGATCCTGCGGGCAAAAATAAAACCGCCCCTGGAGGCGGTTTTCAAGTGGTGACGACCCCGTTATGGCTAGCTGCGCTGCGCCTTGAAACGGCGGTATAGCGAGCCAGCGCCGCCGAGCAATCCAGTGCCGAGCAGGAAAAGGCTGCTGGGCTCCGGCGTGACTCCGGGCGTGCCCGTATCCAGAGTCGCGGAACTGAAGACGCCACTGGTCGAGCTCAGGAGATTGTTGTAGTAGACGATGTATCCACCTGTGCTGGCGAGTTCCAGGCGATTCGGGCTGGTTCCGACGGTGTCCGCGAAGGTGATGTCCCAGATCGTTGCGGTGGGGGTGATCTGAGAGAACGCGATCAAGACTTTCGCCTTGTTCGTCGCGCTCAGATCGGACAGGTTGTAGGTCTGACCGTCCACGTCAAAGCTGAGGTCCGTCAATCCGGTGGTCCCGCCGGTGTAGTAGTAGTCGGTATAGGTCTGCAGAGGGCCGGTTACGTTCAATGTGGCAACGCCGGTGCCGCTGTACGTTGGGTTGGCGGTGTCGGTGAGCACCAGATCGTAGGTATAGGTGGTGGCATGCAGCTTTGCGGGAGCCATCAAAACGAAAAGGGCGACGCAGGCGGCGAGGATAGAGGTTTTGATCAAAGAGATCTTTGAGACATGGGATGACAACTGCATGGTTTCTCCTGGGACTGCCGATACTTCAAGCAATCGGATGGCCATCCTGGAGATCTCCCGATCCCGCTAAAGGCGCGATTCGGATCGGCTTTTCCTCTTTGAATTCATCGCGTCTATGCAATTTGTTGCAGGTGAATGGGAAAAGTTCGACCCAACTCGCCCGGCAATTCGGATTCACAGGATGGCGCGACTTTTCCGCAGAAACCGCATTGCTGCCCTACTTCCACATGAAGTAGAAGCCCGGTGCCTTGTCGAGGAATTTGCTGGGGTTGGGAAAGAGGTCGTCGGTGGTGTCGCTCAGGGCTGCAAGCAGGCCTTTGTTGTCCTTGCTGGGGCGCGCGATGGCGGGTTCGCCCTTGATTCCGGCATCGCGGGCGGTATCGATCAGCGCGACGCGGAAGCCGCCGATCTTGTCGATCAGGCCGAGCGGCATCGCCTGCTGCCCGGTCCAGACCTGCCCGGTAGCCAGCGGGCGAATCTTGTCGTCCGAGGTGTGCCGCCCGGTCGCGACGTCATGCACGAACTGCCCGTACATGTTATCGACCAGCGACTGGAAGTAGGCTTCCTCCCTGGGCGTCAGGTCGCGCGTGGGGTCGCCGGAGTCCTTGAGTTCGCCGGCATGGATCACGACGCTCTTGAGCTTCGCCCACTTCATCAGGTCGCCGTAGTTGGTCCACTCCATGATGACGCCGATCGATCCGACGACCGAGGCGTTATTCGCATAGATATTGTCGCATCCGGACGCGATGTAATAGGCCCCCGAGGCCCCGACCGACTCGACCGAAGCGACGATCTTCTTATGCTTCTCCTGGCGGACGCGGACGACCTCCTGGTAGATCTCCTGCGAGGCGGCAGCGCCGCCTCCGGGCGAGTCGATGTGCAGGATGATGGCCTTGATCGAGGAGTCGTCGCCGAATTTGCGGATCTGGTTGTCGATCTTGTCGGCATCGGTGATGACGCCGCTGATGTCGATGACGCCGATCTTCGAGCCGCCCCCGAAGGCGCTCCCATCGGAGGTGGAGTCGCCGTTCAGCGAATGCACGGTGGACCAGATCAGTACGGTGATGAGCAGCGCGATGACGCCAAAGATCCCTCCAATCACCGCGACCCAGAACCATCCGGAGCGGCGTGGGCCCGGCGGTCGTCCATACGCCGCATAGGGCGATCCCTGCGCGTAGGGATTGCCGTATGGCGAAGCGTATCCATACGGGGCGTATGGCGGCGCGGCGGGTGGCACAGTAGGGGGTGGCGGCGGGGTAACATTCTCATCCGGCATGATGAGGAGTTTAGACCATTTCCATGCTTCCCGCGATGTTGGAGAATGCAGGTGCGGCACGCGTTTCCGATGCTGTAGAGAGCCATCGGCCGTGATAAAGAGGCTCAACTGCGGTTTCGAGCGTCCAACCAATTGCAGTATGATGAAACGCGGTGTTGGCAATGCCGCGAGCCGGGAATAAGTCACACTCCGCCTGCGGTTGGCGCCGCGAGAGATCGAAGAACCGATGGCAAATCCGCAGTTGAGCATCGTCATTCCGGCGTACAACGAGAGCGCACGCATCGAGCAGACGCTAGAGCGCGTGATGTCATGCGTAGCCGAGCAGCGGTGGGACGCCGAGGTGCTCGTGGTCGATGACGGCTCGCGCGACGGCACGCCGGAGATCATCACCCGGTGGATGACGAAGCATCCGAACCTGCACCTGATCCAGAACGAAGGCAATCGCGGCAAGGGATACTCTGTGCGCAACGGCCTGCTGCAGGCGTCGGGCGATGTGGTGATGTTCACCGATGCCGACCTCTCCGCGCCGATGGAAGAGGCGGAGCGGCTTCTGGCGGCGATCGCCGAAGGCGCGGACGTGGCGATCGGCTCGCGCTGGATGGACAAGACGCGGCAGACGATTCACCAGCCCATGTATCGCCGGTTCTTCGGGCGATGCTTCAACTGGGTCACGCGCACCGTGATGGGGCTGCCCTTCAAGGACACGCAGTGCGGCTTCAAGGCATTCAAGCGGCCGGCGGCGCAGATCATCTTCCGCCTGCAGCGCATCGAGCGCTGGGGCTTTGACCCGGAGATACTTTTCATCGCGCGCAAACTCGGCTACACCATCCGCGAGGTGCCCGTAACCTGGGGCCACGATGAGCGCAGCCGGATGAGCTACCTGAAAGACGGCATGAAGATGCTGGAGGAGATGGCGATCATTCGCGGTAACTCGATCGCGGGCCGCTATGACGAGGACATCGCGAAGCTCAAGGACACCAGCACGATGGTGACTCCGCCGGTTAAGGGCAAGGTAAGTCCGAGCCCGCAAGCGCACGTCTGAGTTCTGCAACGCCCCACGCAAAGAGTTATTTGTGGAGATAGATGCGATAGCCGGCAGCGTCTTCGGGGGCCTTGTGGTATTCGCGTGCAAGCGTGTAGTTCTGACGCAGAAGAGTCTGAAACTGCGGGAAATTGGCGAGTTCTGAATAGCCATCGCGATCGCTGGGCCACATCTGGCTGCTCAGCACGAAGACGCGTGGAGGCGTGGCGGTGACCTGTTTGAGGAACGCGTCGCTGAGCGATCTGGTAAGCGGCGTTGGGCGATCGGCAAAGAGGTAGAAGTCGGAGATGGTGCCGGTAGATTGCACGAGCCTCATGCGGTAGAGGACGTTGACGCAGCTTGCCAGGGTCATATCGAGGCACTGAACGTGATGGTCCAGTTCTGCGCCGCCGAGTTGAGTCAGGTCGGACTCGAGATGGTCCAGCGTGTTCATTGGGTATCGTCTCGCCAGCACTGCGCTAAGGCAGAGCAAGCCGATTAACGAAACGAAGACGAGCAAACCGGGACCGCTGGCGCGAGAGCGCCCGATTGCAGGGGCTTCCAAAGGCTGGGGTCGATCTTCCGTGCGAGGAGACATCTCCAGGATGACCCAGAGGAAGAGGAATGCAACGGCGGTGTAGAGGTGATAGGGGAAGCCCTTATCCTGCAGGATGTACAACGCCAGACCACAGGCCGAGGCCAGCATGAGGAGATTGATCTCAAGGCTTCGCCAGGAGCGGTTGCGCACCGAATATAGGGTGGCGATCAACAACAGAAGGATGGGGAGCCGCGCTGTTTTAATGAGCAAGAGCAGCGTAGGGTGGTGCAGGCTGGCGTAATAGGGAATGAGTCCGCCGAAAATGGCCAGGAAGTCTCGCAGAGCGTGCCAGCGATGCAGGAAGACGACAATAAGAAGTAGAGACGGGAGAATGCCTGCCACTGCCCAGCCAAGAAGGCGCAGGATAACGGTGCGCGACACATCTCCGGCCTTCTTTCTGTGGAAGGCAATTGCAGCGAACAGAACCATCGGGAGTAGAAGCGCCGGGGGCTTAATGGTCGCCGCGAGGCCGCCGAGCAGGAAGGCGCAGCCGATCCAGGCATTCCTGCCTCCGCGGACAAATTGGAACAGGCAACCTGCGCTCATCATCATCAGCATGGCTACCGTCCAGTCGCGTTGCCCCAGGACCCACGGGCCGTCGGACAGATGCGCAAGGCAAGCGAGGATGCCTGCGATGAGACCGGAGGGCCTTCGGCCTCGGCCCGCGATCCAGACTGCGGATAGCGTGAGGAGGATTCCGTTCAGCACCTCCCACGCAAACCACGCGGTTGCGCCGCTGCCCAGCGCGTGGACAACGAGGCGGTCTGCCAGGTAGGTGCCGGGCATCTGCATGTCGATAATGTCGCGGTAGGGTGCGAAGCCGTTTTCCATGAGGAAGCCCATGTACCGGATGACGGGGGCGTCATGGACAAAGGGCCAGTGCGCTGCCGCGACGAGCGCGGGCCATAGCAACAGCACCGAGGCCAGGGCCGCTGCGTACTCCCAGGCTCTGGGCCAGAGTTCGCCGGTCGCGGGCACGGGTCTGCTGCGCTCGTTCTGGCGATCGTCCTCGGCTGCTGGCAATCTGCGAATCCTGTGGCAGAAATATCTGCTTGTTCGGAGAGTGTAGCAGCGCAGATTGGTTGGAGAGCATGGACCTTCCGCTAAGTTTTCTGCAACTTGCGCAGCAGGAACGAGGGCATACGCTGGAAATGAAGGGAACGCGTTGCCAGGCGCGTGGATGCGGATCGGCTAGGGGGCTTCGGGGTTGTCTTTAATCGGGGGATAGGGTTCGACGGATAGAATGCCCGTCAGGGCATTGCGCTCGCCATCGGAGAACTGAGCGCGGAACGGCGCGGAGTTGATCACCGTCTGGCGTTCCGCCGGAGACATCTCCCGCAGATCGCGAAACGCCCGCTTGAAGAGCAGCTTGCGGCCCTGCGGCAGCGAATTGAACTGTTGCATGCCCTGGCGGAACTGCTCGCGCTGCTCCGGAGTGTGGTTCTCCAGCATCTCATTGCGCTCCAGAAGACGGGTGCGCTGATCCGGCGTCATATTGTTCAGCCTGGCCAACTGGTCCCGATAGTGCTGTTGGGTCTGTGGGGGAAGCTGGCGAAACCCAGGCTCGTTTTCGAGCGCCTTCATCTGGTCGGGGACCGAGAGGTCTTTGTGGTGCTCCATCCATCCCTGGAGATGGTCCTGCCTCTCCGCCTTCGCCAGCGGGCGCACTGCTGGCCGGTTCGGCGGACGATTCGGCTTCAGGAGGGCGGGGGGCCGGGCCGGCTGAGGCCTGCGCCAGCGCGCCTGCGCCGGGGCAGCACTCATCAGCGCAACAAGAACTGCGCCGAGACAGAGCCGGGATGAACGATTACCCTTCATAAGCATTTGCGGTGCGTCGAACCAACTGCAACCACGAACCGGACCGCCCCGCAGTGATTTGCCTTGAAACTCTTCGGCTCTTTCTCTCCGCCCCGGGAACGGCCTGCCGGACGGCATCTGAAAGTCTACTGCGAAGCGTTTCCGTTGCGAAAATCTTTTGTAACCTCCGGGCCAGATCGGAATCGGGAGACTTGAGGCCAAAACTAGGTTTGCGGCGGGGCCGGACTCGCGTCCTCGGGCGCATCTTCCTGCATCAACTGGTCCATCTGCTGCAGCGCCTGCTCATTCTTGTCGAGGATCTGGAGGTCGTTGATGGCCGCCGAGGCCGCAACCGGCTGCGTCGAGTGCGAGGGATACGTGGCGATGCCGAAGCTCCCCCCGCCAATCAGCAGCAGAAGCGCCAGCGAACCAACCAGGGCCGGGCGAAACTGCCGCCCGGTATTCAGCAGCAGATACGTCTTGGCTCGCTCGAACCACCCCGCCGGCGGAGCCGCCTGCTCCTCGCGCAGGCGGACGGCCATCTTCTGGTCGAAGTAAGGCGAAACCACGGGCGCCTGCCAAGTATCGAGCAGGGCAAAAGTAGCCTCCAGCGAGGCGAGCTCTCTGGCGCAGGCAGCGCAGGCCGCAAGGTGCGCGCGGGCGGCGGTATTTCCGGCCGCGGCGGGATCCAACAGAAGATCGGGGAAGACGGATTGACAGGTCTTGCAGTTCATAAGGGTTCCTTCCTTTCATGCCTCGACGCGTCGTGTAACTGTCTTGCGCGTCTTGCCTGTTGCGCCGGAGGCGGGCGATTTCGATGCCGGGCCTCCGAATTAATGGACGAGAGAACTTCCAGACAGTCTCAGCGTCGCTAAATAAACTCCTTCAACTTTTCGCGCAGAGTCTGGTAGGCGCGAAACAGCAGAGACTTGGTGGCGGACTCGCTCAGCTTCAGCACATCGCCGATCTGCTTATAGTCCATGCCTTCATACTTGTGCATCAGCACGGCCACGCGTTGCCGCTCGGGCAGCGCAAGAACGTGCTGGCGAATCGCATTCAGCCGCTCCCGGTACAGCATGCTCGCTTCGGCCCCGAGGGTGCTGTCGGCGACGTCGGGCGTGGTGCCGGTCTCCGAATCCGCCTCATCCAGGTAGATCGTCGAGGCATTCCGTTCATGACGGGTATCGCGCGCATGGTTCACGCCCAGGTTCGTCGCGATGCGATAGAGCCAGGTGCTGAAGCGGGCTTCCGCGCGATACGTCTCACGCGAACGGTACACCCGCAGAAAAACTTCCTGCGCCAGCTCCTCCGCGATCGCCTGGTTATGCACCATGCGGTACATGAAGTTGATGATCGGCTTGCGATACTTCTGAATCAGGTAGTCGAAGCCGGACATATTGCCCGCGCGAAGCTCAAGCATGATGGCCGAGTCTTCCATCTCATGGAAGTGCGCCGAGCCCTGCGGAACCGACGGCGGCGCAACCCCTTCCAAAAGGCCCGGATTAACCGCCAGCGTAGCCATATCTTCCATAACCCCATCTTCCTCGTGAGGTTGCGCTGGACCGTCGAAATCGGGCGGAATCTCGTCCCCTTCCGGCGCCCCATCCCTGCGGGTATCTCCAGGCAGGAGTTCAGATTGGCCGGTTGAGGGTTCCGGTTCCGAGGGAGGAACCTTAGACCGGCGCGGATTCGGGGACGGAGCGGCCATTTTGCTTCAGCAATTGTACGTTGCGGAAGCGTTACAACCCGGTGCCATCGCTGGTGCGGGCGGAACGCGGAAGGTACATTAAGCCCGGCTTAAGCGGCCTCCTTCAAGCAGTTAGAACCAGCCAGGGAAATGGCCGGCCAGTCCCCTGATGAACGCAATGAAAGCCTGACAGTGGGGCCAGGCGAACAATCTTCTGTCAGAGGAGGGAAACGATCTCCGTTGGCAAAGAGCAGTCTCGTCGCTTTGCGGCCAACCTGCCGGCACGAATTGGCCGGAGCCGACGATCCCGGTGTATGCTGGGGGGGTACGGTTTTGCCGGATCCGGATGGGGGTTCCAGGCACGGGCCGGGCGCATAACTCAGCGGTAGAGTGCCACCTTCACACGGTGGAAGTCGTAGGTTCGAATCCTGCTGTGCCCACCAATTACTCAATAACTTACGGGAAGTGCCGAAAGGCAATTGGTAGCATTTGGTAGCAAATGCTCAATTCACCATCTTCGAACCCTCTCCGCTGGTGAGTAGCGCAAAGACTGTTCCGACCATTTGCTGTACGCTCTCGGGCAGCTCCTGCATGTACTCATTTGCGGTTGTGTCCGCTCGTGAGTGCCGCAGGTGCGATTGGATGTCCTTCACTGAACCCAGACTCTGTGCCCTCGTGGCGATGGTCCGCCGGATCACCTGGAAGTTTAGCTTCGGGATACCCAAAGAATCCGCGAGAGGCTTTAGCACCCTGCTGCGGTAGTTGGCTGTGTCCATGAACCCACCGTCTGAGTTCGGGAACATGAAGGCATCGGGCAAGACGTTCTTTGGCGACACCTTTTTACACTCCAGCTTCCACTGCCTGAGTTCTGCGGCGAGGTCATCCGGAAGATGCATCTTGCCGAGACTCTTGGGTGTCTTGCCGAAGGGTCTGAGCTCCCCCCGGTAGACGGTTTCGGTTAGGTCGAGCGTGTTCTCGTCGTCGAACGTACGCCAACGAATCGCGAACAATTCACTTGGCCGAAGGGCATCTGTCATGTCGAGCATGAGTAAAAGCCTGTCTCGGCGGGTGGCTTTCGCCAACACCGCTCTCAACTGCTCCCAAGTCAGAATCTGCTCGTCCTTCGGCCGGAGATTCCTGGGAATCTTCAGCTTCCGGGTCGGATCTTTGACCAGGAACTCTTGCTCGATTGCTTCATCGAAGATGGACTTGAGATAGGAGCGCGCTTGTTTGACCCTGTCCTGCGAGTACGTGCCGGCCAGATCGTTCACATGCGTTTGCAGCTCAAATTTGTCGATCGACTCGATGCGCTCCGAGCCGAACTTCGAGATCAAATCAATCTCGATCTGAGCTTTCTTCTCCCTCGCCGTTTCTGGCCGCCAGTCCCCCTCGCGAAGCGGGAAATAACGGTTGCGAACAAACCATTCAAAGGTGACAGTCCCATCTTTCAGGATTCTGCCGTCTGCGATCTTGCCGGTTTGCTTGGCGATCTCAACTCGTAGCGCTTCACGCGCCGCGAGCTTTGTCATCTGCGATTTAAGGCCGAGTCGAACGGGAACGATGCTGACTCGGACATCTGTGGTTATGGCGTCGATTACCTGTTTGCGGTAGTAGCCATACCACCGCTTACCGCGCAGGACGATCCAGCCAGACTGGTGCGATTTACCCATTGGCTTCTCGTTTTCTGTGGGGGAAAACAGTGGGCTCTTTCATTTTACCGGCGACTGACTCGTAATGCCGAGATTCGTTCTCTCTCACTGATGAAAGCCTCGATTCCACTGGAGCGGTATCGAAGGGTTCCGTCTCCCATGCGGATAACGGGCAGGCGGGGGGTCTTCCGTGATGAGTGATCCCATACCCAGTCTTTGCTCACATTGAGCCGGCGGGAGACATCATCAACGGTGAGAAGAGGATCTTCGTCTAAAGAATTCTTACCGAAAGAACGCTGGGGCGGCTTGCGCTCAGAGGGGTCTATTGGCGTGGTGGGCTGCGCAGTAGTGCTCTCTGCGAAACGGACAGCCGGAACAGTCTGTGTCGAGGGCATATCGTCTCCGAAGTGTTCTCTCAGGTACTTCTTGAGAAGCATTTACCTCCGCCCCAGGTCCCGTCCAATTCCAAATCATCTTGCGGCTATTCCGATATGGAATGGTTGTCGCTGTCGAATCCCATCAGCGTATGTTACGGCGGGGTTAAATCCAAAAGAATAGACCTTCCGGCACTAATTAGCGGTCCGCAGTGCATCAGATATTGAAGCAATACTCAGCGAGGAGCAAACAGCCTCCGTACCAGCACGACACTCAGCAGAGCACTTCGAGGTGGGGCCCATGGTAGAGGTTCGACTTATGCAAGCAGCAGTCGCTTTAGCGGAAGAACTCAACTTTTCTCGCGCCGCACACCGACTGAGGATCACGCAGCCTGCTTTGAGCAAACAGATTGCCGAACTTGAGGAGCGAGTCGGATTGCATCTCTTCGAGCGCAGCAGTCAAGGCGTTCAGACCACAGAAGCAGGTGCCGCGTTCGTCGAACATGCGAGGTTAGCACTGTCCTCGGCGGATCGCGCAGTGCATAACGCGCGGGCAGCATCGCTTGGCTCTGACACAATCCTTATGATCGGGAAGTCCCCTAACGTCGATCCCTTCATCACTTCAACCATGATGGCGATTCGCTTGCCGCTCTTTCCGCAATTGCAGTTGCGGCTGTCTAGCCACTACTCGACTGAGTCATTAAGGCTACTGCGTTCCGGCGAAATTGATCTGGCAATCGTTATCGGCATGAAGGAGGAAGTTGGAGTCAGTGCTGTTCAGGTCAGTGAGGAGCCATTTTATGTGGCCCTCCCATCTTCGGACCCGCTTTGCATAAAGCGAGAGCTCTCAGTTCAAGACCTAGCAAACCGCAAGCTGGCCTTGTTCGAGCGGCAAGTCAACCCGACAATCGTTGACCGGGTCCAGAAGACTTTTGCGGAGGACCGAGTGCATCCGGCCGAAGTGCAATATTTCATTCAGCCCGAAGAAGCCGCAGCCCTGGTGCTTCAACGAAACAGTCTTGCGCTCCTAACCAAGACTGCCGCTTGGCGTGTTTCAGACAAAATCATCACCATTCGCCCGCTCAGAGATGAAAGGCTGATGCTACGCACATTTCTGGCAGCTCGCCCCGATGAACCGTCACGGCTCGTCTCTGAATTCGTAAGAGCAACTGTTAGGCGTTTGTTGCCTCCTCCGAGACAAGTACCTTTAGCTCTCGCCGTCTGATCGTGCTGGCGGCTTCTTCTTATCCGAAGTACGAATCTCAATCTTGAGAGGCCCTGATTCGCCGCAGACCGGGCACTGGACAACGCCCGAGATCAACGCGTAAGCGTCCATCTCTGATCGCAATAGCTCTCGACCGCAACTCTTACAGACATGAGCGGGATAGAGGTTTGGGTTGGGACCTTGTTCAAGCATGGGCTTGCTCAGCGGCACATCAATCAACTTTGTTCCATTTGGATTCAGGGCCGTTTTACCGTGGTATGACGCATCGGCTCTGTAATCGCATCGGCTATTGACAATCCTCAGATGCGAGTTGTAAAAACTATAACACTGTCTCCCACATTAGTAGGAGAGCAGACTACACCGGTGGGAAGGGGAGATTTGTGACGCCTAGACTGTCAAGACTTGAACTCAGGATTATGGAGACTCTCTGGACCAAGGGCGACTGCTCCGTCCGGGAGATTCAGGAGTCGTTCCCCTCCAAGAATCGGCCGGCATATACGACGATTCAGACCACAGTCACGCGGATGGAAGGCAAGAAGATTGTGAATCGTGTGAAGAAGATCGGCACTTCTCACATCTTCGGAGCCGCGGTGTCGCGGAGTGCTGCACAACGTCGCCTGATCGATGATCTGCTGGCTCTGTTCGGAGGCCGCACTCAGCCAGTGGTGGCGCACCTGGTCAAATATGGCAAGTTGACGCCGGAGGATGTCCGGGAGGCTGAGAAGGCTTTACAGGAACTGGACGGCAAGGAGAAGTCATGATCTTGCAAGCTGTGTTGGCTCTATGGGCCTCCATTGCCCCTGTGATGGGCGACCATCTTTGGCAATCGTCTCTCTTTTGTGCCTTGATCGGCATTCTCGCGTTTGCGCTGCGGAAGAACCAAGCTCGTATACGCTATTGGGTCTGGTTGACGGCGTCCGTGAAGTTTCTGATTCCGTTTTCGCTGCTTATCGCGCTCGGCAGCCACCTGACGAGAGCGCGGCTGAGCACACCTACGCAAGCCGTCGTTTATTCAGCAGTTGAGGATTTTAGCCAGCCGTTCGGGAGACCAAATTTGCCTGTCATCTATCATTTGTCCCCAGTGGCGGCTCCCGTGAATTCACTTCATCTGCTTCCCGCGATGCTGGTTGTTGTGTGGCTAGTAGGAGTTATCGTCATACTTTTTCGTTGGTTTATGGGCTGGACTCGTATTCTGCTGGTGGTTCGTAACGCTGTATCCCTTGGCGAAGGGCCAGAGGCCGACGCTCTTCGCCGCTTGGAATCGAACTGGGGTGTCCGCACGCCGATCATTCTGGTGCGGTCTCGAGACTGGATGGAGCCAGGGATCTTCGGCATCTTCCGTCCGGTGCTGATATGGCCTGAAGGGATCTCCGGGCACCTTGACGCCAGAAATATCGAACTTATCCTAGCTCATGAAATCTGTCATGCTCGCCGTCGTGATAACTTGACCGCTATTATCCACATGACGGTTGAGGCGGTCTTCTGGTTTCATCCCCTAGTTTGGTGGATGGGAGCGCGGCTGGAGGAGGAGCGTGAGCGAGCGTGTGACGAAGAGGTCAGTCTGCGATGCAACCAACCTCACGTCTATGCCGAAAGCGTTCTCAAGGTCTGCAAGTTCTGTTCTGAGTCTCCCCTGGCTTGCGTGTCCGGAATTACCGGAGCCGACTTGAAGAAGCGGATCATGCAGATTATGACGGGTGGCATTGTGTCAAACCTGGGTTTTGGAGGGAAATGCCTGTTAGTTATGGCGGCGGCCATGACCGTCGGTGTGCCTGTGCTGTTTGGTCGGGTTATAGAAACACGCAATACGTCACGACTCCTGCTGACGAGCTCGGAAGCGTCAATAACATCCGCGCAAACAAATGCAATTGCAGTCAACCCGCCCGTAAGTTCTGAACTGATGCTGAGTCAAACGTCGCCCGATGCAAGTCTGAATCCTGTCCAATCTTCCGCTGCCACGTCCGCGCCGTCGACCGCATCGCCAACGCCGATCCGGTCGATAAAAAGCGAGTTCCTCAAGCCTGGCGCGCTACCGGCGTTTGTCGTTGCAACAATCAAACCGAGCAAGCCCGATACAGTTACTCTTATCCAAATTCGAGGTAATCGCTTTGCAACTGCCGGCACGACTTTCGTTGACATCTTCAAGTATGCGTATGGTGTGAACGCGGGCCAAGTGGTGGGTGGGCCTGAATGGCTACGGACGCAGAAGTTCGATGTTCTGGCCGACCCAGAGACCGAGGATCGGCCGAGTTCGGACGAGATGAAGGCTATGGTGCAGCAACTCCTCTTGGAGCGTTTTCATTTGGTAATCCATCAGGACAAAAAGAATCTTTCCGTATATGCGCTGATGAAAGCAGCCGAACTGCCGAATCTCACGAAGAGCGTTGTCGATCCGAGCGGAACGCCTAGGGTGGCTTATGATCCTAGAGGTCAACTGCGTGTGGGCAACGTGACGATGGCAGATTTCGCTACGTTCCTGCAGCGCTTTGTTCTCGACCGGCCAGCGGTTGACCAGACGGGCATCGTCGGGCGCTTCACTCTTTCGCTGCAGTGGACGCCTGATAACTTCACCGGCGGCGAAATGCCTGTTACTTCGAAAGAAGACGCGTCGGCACCGCCGAATCTATTCACTGCGATCAAAGAGCAGCTTGGACTGAAACTCCAGCCCACGAAAGCTCGTGCGGATGTAATCGTCATAGACAGGGTGGACCACCCTTCGGATAACTAATTCTAAGCTGGTCTATCCTTCCTTGAGCGACAGCGCCCATTCGGCGAGGATGAGTGGTTGTGTACTGGGCAGTCCTCAGGAAGCGTGGGTTATTTACGATAGGGTCCGTTAGATTCCTTTGCTTGCCGCCGCTGTTCATTGAATCGAATCTCTCTCAACGGAGCGCCATGAAGATCATCCGCGTAACCTTCGCCCTTTTCTTCGCCCCCGGTGCGTGCATTTCTCTCCCTCAAATGCCGACTTCGATCAAGCCGTTTATCGTCGATGTGCATTCCGCACCTTATCGGCCCAAGATCGTGTACAGGATCAACATCAGCAAACAGCGGTTCGACATGCGCAATGCGCCGATCTTTGACATGATCGAGTTCGCGTATGGACTGGGAGAGCAAGACGACGACCGAGAGAACGCGGCCATTGTTGGCGGTCCCTCCTGGATCGACTTCGATCGCTTCGATGTGGGCGCAAAGATTTCTTCGCCGCAACCTTCAACCTTGCCTGCTGGCGCCAGGGATACTTCGAGTGCATGGGTAGATCCGAATGACCAGATGCGTCCAGTGGTGAAGCGCGTGCTCGCGGAGCGGTTCCATCTGAAGTACCACACGGCGGACCGTCCGCTGCCTGGGTTTATCGTGACAGTCGCGAAGGAGGGGCCCAAGCTCGCTGAAGCGAAGAACCCGGCGGCTGACAGCGAATGCCATGGTGAGCGGGACAAGGCCAATCCAGAGCAGTACACCCTCACGTGCACCTCAGAGACCATGGCGCAGTTCATTGCAGCCCGCGACCAGGACTTCTCTCACCCCATCATCGATCGCACCGGTCTGACGAAGCCATACGATTTCACGCTCAAGCTCTCCCTGGGGCCGGATGTTCACACGCGCGACGACCGCGCTCGCGTCTTTACGGAGGCTTTTGCCAAGCAACTTGGCCTTGTGGTAAGTCGCGGAGACGTGCCGCAGCCTGCCTACGTCGTCGATTCAGTGGACCGAGCGCCGACTGCGAACTCGCCGGATATTGAGAAGCTTCTTCCTGCACTGACGGGATATGAGTTTGAGGTGGCCAGCATTCGGCCCTCCGCGCAGAATGAACCCCAGGACCAGGTTCGTGCTACCGGTTCGCAGATCACCTTCTCAGCCTTTAATTTGCAAGGGCTTCTCACCCGGGCCTGGCAGTTGCCCACTGGAATGATGCTGGGCGAAGCGCTTGGCAAGCTTCCCCCGACGCGATACACCATCCTCGTCAAACTGCCGCCGGATATCGATGGCAGGGCTGTGAACCAAGACCCGGACCAGATCAACGATATGCTGCAGAAGCTTGTCATCGAGCGGTTCGAGGTGAAGTATCACTGGGGCGAGTGGACGCAGCCGGACGCATATGTCGGTGATGGTAAACGGATCGCATCGCTTGCCGTCGCCGGTGGCGAAGTAGCCCTTGAAATCCATGCACCATAGGTTCGCTCGTGGATTGGTATCCGAAGAAGGCGACGGAACTCTCGCTTGCTCAAGGGCGCCTCATCTGCCAACGAACCTCCGCTGACACCCTGCAGGGTTTCCTCGTCCTTTCAGCGCCTCATTCGTGCCGATCTGCAAGACGGCGCTGTCAAATGCTTCCTGCGCATTAGCTCCACACTTTCGGTATTCCGCTTGCTCGACAACACTTTCGTAGCTCCCCCCAATATCGAAGATGTATGTGAAACCGCCGTATTTTTGTTCCAGGGCGATGGCCGCATTACCGTGGACACTCTTGCCTGAACCTGTGGGGCCGATGATGAGCATGACCCGAACGCCGTCCACATAAACGTCCTGAAAGAACGGTGTCCGTGTCCGCGTCTCGAAGATATTGAGGTATTCGGAATCGAGGTCGTCAGAGTGCGGATGGCCGATGTGAGGTGCAAACACAGACGACAACCTGGCGTGATGCTCTTCCGAAAGCCATAGAGGAAAGACATTGAACTTGTGATTGCCAGGGAACATCGCGTAGAAGCCGGAGAGGTTGCCAAGCGTCTCTTCCATCACCTGCGCGCGGGCGTCGACGAAGATCCGATGAACGGCGGGAACGGTATCGCGAAGTTGTTCTGGCGTGCGAGCCGCCAGCAAGAGCCGAAGCGAGAATTCTCCCTGGGTTTTTTTATCGAGACCGCGAATGATTTCGCTCAGGTCGTCGACGTTCATATTTGCGGCCTTCGCACCGGCGCCGGTGTCGAGCGAAGTGGTATCGCGTCCACTCATCATCCGCGTCAGAACGCCCACCTTGAAGAAAGAGATGAACTTTTCCTGGGCGTCGATTTCGCTGCGAGCGGCGGACGTTGATTTCACCCGCCATGTTGAACACAGAACGCTATCGCAGTCGACCGCCAGCAAACCGGAGAACAGACACGGCCGCGACGCTTCCGGCGTCGTCTTGAGCGAGAACATCTGCACATGGCGCTTGCCGACCTGTACGTGGTCACTGTGCCAGGCGACCGGACTCTTGACGATCTGACGATCTACTCCTGCATCGCTCCGGAGTTGATCGCGCTCCGCCCAGTCTTCGAGGTTGAAGAGATAGCTGAAGAATTGGAATGTCGCAGTCTTGCCGAGCAAGCGCAATCCTAGTGAATTGCCGAGATGGGATTCAAGGATCGTCGCCGTCTTCTCTAGGTCGGCGAGCATTCGCGACGTGTCAATGGCGTTCTCGTGCGGCTTCCTCTCGAACGCTTTTGCTTTCGATGGCTCTAGCGTCAGGCACCAGTGGAGGTCGATGCGGCGGAACGCTGCCGTCTCGTTGAGGAAGTCCAAACGGTCGGAAGCGAATACCTCTGTCACGGGATTCGAGTAATTCTGTTGGTGCGGAAGATCGAAGCCTGACATGACGCGGGTATACTGGTAGAGGCAGGACCCCTCGGGAAGGCCGCGCAACGCGCCTTCAATCGAACGCATCCGCGAATCGAGTCCAAGATCCGTCAACCCTTCTTCGTCAACGCCGGTGAGGGAGAAGAGGCAGCCATAGCCGCCGCCCTTCAGCGCGAAAAAGTTAGGGCCAACAAAGCGGGCAATCGGGACGATACTGCACGCAGCTCCGGCCTTTGCGAACCACGGGGTCTGTTTGCTTTGCTCAGTGTTTGCGCGAGTCATAGTAGCTCTTTTGGCTGAGGCTCAGGCCCCACAGTTGAAACATCTTTGGGTGTTTCCGGACGATGAGCCATGCGCCGACGGCCATGGTCGGAAAGCTAATCATCGCCAGTAGTCGGAACCCAACGAGGAAAACCGTTACGTTCACAAACACAATGACCATCCATGTCGAGAGGTCGAGCCCTAGCTTGGCTCTGGGCCTGTTCATGGCCTGATTGATCGGTAACGGTTCTCCGCGCTTGGTCATGTCGATGTACCTCCTACATCGACTGTCCGGTCAGAGAGCCGATCCAACCGGCTCCCCAGCCGAGCACTCCAGCGCCGAACAGAGCACCGAAGAGTCCTGGAATTGCGTCCTGAAAGCGCCCGCTCATCATCCGAATTCCGGCAAAGATCAAGCCACCGAAGCAGATGATGGCACCTGCGTAGATGGCGAACGTCTTGAACGTTCCCATGAGCGTCTGCGCCCCGGAGAAGTCCATCGTTCCCTGAGCGTGGGCGACATTAGCAACACCCGCGAATGAGAGGGCGACAAGAGTCGGCCCCATCACGCGCGCCACGTGCGCACCAGTTTGTTTGAGCGAGGTCCGAGCCCGTCGGAAATGAGCGAGTCGAAACGGCAGCCGAACGGCGGTCTTACCCGATCGGAAAATGGGAAGTAATTGAGTCACTTTGCACCTCCGCTGACTTGATCGCGTCAGCATGGCGCAAAGCTAAGGTGTTCCAGCTCGCTGAGTCCAATAACGAACAGGGAAGGCACTATTCCAGTTTGGAATAGCGAGTCTAGATGTTGTACTCGCGGAGAACTTCCGGAGTGCCCGCAGTGGTGCGAAACACGGTTGCTTTGAGGTTGGATTTGCTTTCCAGACAGCAAGAGAAGGACGTGCCATCCGCAAACTCGATCAGCAATTCATTTTCGCCCTGATCGCTGCCATAAAGTCTTAGGCACTTCACCGTCTTTCCGGCGACCTCCGGGCATTCCATGCAGTCCATAGCCACATTAGCCTCCATGTTTCGCTATCCTAGTGTGTCCCTTATTAGGGGATTCATCAAGGCATACCCACACTTGATGGATGGGGAAGCTGAGGAATTCCGAGACTCGCAAATCGCGCAAAGCGAGGACGACTCCATTCCAGGCTACCTACGACACGATCCTGACTAGGCTTATCGAGGCGAGGGAAGAGGCTGGCCTGAACCAGCGAGATGTTTCTGCACGCATGGGGCACTCCCATTCGTTTCTTTCAAAATGCGAGACCGGGGACCGCAGAATCGACGTAATGGAACTCTTACAGTTTGCGGAAATCTACGGAAAGCCGCTCCAGTTCTTTTTTGACTAGGTGGGATCGCGAGGTGGGTCGATTCTGCCCATTCCCCGGAAAAAGCCGTTGAGCAGGGCTTTAGCTGGCTCGGTCCGGTCGTCCAAAACGCTGATTGTGCGGGCTAATTGAACTACCAGCGCGTTGAGTTCCTTTCCGGATAGCGCGGCCGAAAGTCGAGTTCGGACACTCTCGTCGGTGATGCGCTGCGCGTCTTTCCCCAAAAGATAGGAGCCGGCGAGGATGGTGTCGAAGTTCACTCGTTCCAGTTCATCACCCTCTTCGTCGTAAAGCCGGTCAACATTTCCAGCGTCCGTATATGTTTCCATCAATCTTCGGATGTCTTGGACGTCTCGCTGTTCATGCCGGTCGAGCCAAGCAAAGAGCTTGAGGACTGTGAGACCGGGCAAGGACGCAACAGGAATAAAGAGGTCTGAGCGAACCTGTACGTTCACCGAGCTCTTAAATACGTCTGAAAAGGCCGCCACGTTCATCACTACATCGGCATCGGGTGGCCATGCAATTGTTCGGTCAGCCGTCTCCAGCTTCCCGAACGGAATGATATCAATGATTGTTTCAAACGAGGCACCAGTGGGCTGGTAGTGCAATCGCTGGGCACTCCGTACTTTGTCTACGAATCCGGGAATGTCGAGAAACGACTGCTTTACAATCGCGAACTGCTCCCATGAGTTCACAAGAACAGCGAAGTCTATATCATATGTGGCGCGGGTCACAGCTTGGCCAAACACATGGTAGAGCAGCAAATCTCGGGCGGTGGCTCCTACCAGCATGTAGGGTATCTTCGCGTTGCGAAAAAGCCTATTGATAAGTTCCAAGATGCTGAGAGTGGATGGATCGACCGGACGCTCAGGGCTGATGGACAATTGGTTCGAGAAAACGCTCATAGACCTCTTTGGCTGCTTCTATGTTGCGCCCATCGGTGGTCGCCATTAGATCAGCGTAAACCAAGAGCGGTGGAGCGATGTCCGTCTGCTTGCCGACCAGCTCCGGGTGCCAGAACATCTCCAAGATCTCTGTATTCCCGTCCGCTGCCAAGCGCATTCGGGCCGTCGTCATCAGTGCGGTCTGAAGTGTGCCAGGAGTGTAGATCAGGAAATGTTCGGCCTTGAGATAGCGAGTGAGCTTTTCGGCACCGTATTCTCCTCCCCACTGGCCTCCAAATGCTTCGAGGTCGATATGCGTCAATTGCTCGCGGTCGGCCTGATATCTTCGCGGTCGAAGCGTGGGACGCAGGTTTGCTGGGTAGTATGTGACCCACTCGTTGAGCAGCTCTTTCTTTCTGAGAAGCATTCCAGTCGGCGTTTTGGCGTTTTGGAGATAACCACGTTGGGTGAGGTCATTGAGAATCGGTCCGATGGCTCCGAGAGCGACCTGCGCGAATTTGGCAACTTCGCGGTATGGGGCACCAGCTAATGCCGGTCTGCATAGGAGGGCAAAGACGACTTTGAGCCCTGCGGGATGATTGGCACGATATTTATCCTTGAACGGCCGGGCAGGGCGTGCCTTGCCTCGTATATCGGCCACGAATGTGTCAGTCGGAAGGTAAAGATTGCCGACAGTGTCGAGGAAGGGAAGATCAAGTCTTCGACATTCATCGGCCAAATCCTGTGTCACGAACGTAGTGATGAGGAGTGGGCGATATCCTGGGTAACGTTGGGTAATAAATTCCAGCAACTGAGCCCGAATCTGGGCAACGGCCATACGTCGGTCGATTGTTTTGATTTCTGCGACGAAGAGTTGCTTGTGCCCATTCATGGTGATCGTCAATAGGGCATCAGCTCTCGGGGTGGGTTGATTTTTGGGGAAGGGGCGAATGTCTACCTTCACCGCCCTAAGGCCAGCGGTGGCTTGTAGGGCCGCGATGGCCTCTTGGAGAGTCTGATGTTCCTGGGCCGCTAGCTCCATGTCCTTCCTCCACGTGTCCATTATTTTATCCTGTTCACGTAACGTGAACAATGAAAATATATGAACACATGTAGCGCAAAGAAATGGGCTGATCCCCCACGGTCAGCCCACTGCCCACTGGTGAGATTTTTTTGGTAGCATTTTGGTAGCAAATAGCGCCCAGAATACCGGTTTTTAGCCACTGTACCGACTAATAACCCTTTTAGAATGTTCAGCCGGCCCCTATCGCCACACCTTCACACGGTGGAAGTCGTAGGTTCGAATCCTGCTGTGCCCACCATACAAATCAATAACATGCAAGCGAATAAAAGGGAACAACAAGAAAACCGCGGGAACGGAAGGGAATACTACCCTACAAAGGCCCCTTCAACCTCCCCCGATGACAAGTGAAACAATGCGGCGATCCGGTCCTGGGCTTCACGCTTGTCACTGGTCACGGCTTGCGCGTAAGTTCCCAGTGTCATAACCGGTGTCGAGTGGCGCATCTAGGGGGAGTTGCTGCCACTCGATATCAAACCTTTGCAAATGCTTCTGAAGCGGTGTGGACGCGTCTGCTGGCGTCTGGGGAGCCTCAGTTTGGAGGAATTCACCCGCCGCAATTAGGTCTCGATTCTCTGTCCTTACACTGATCGGCAGCAGGGGAGATCTCGAATCTTTCGGTGTGATGGGCAAACTGCCTGTTGCCTGGTGCGCTGCTACGAGTCGATTCGCACGTGCAGGGGTGAGCGTTGCCAGCGCCCGGACTATGGCTGCAATCAAGCCATCATTGGGGCCAAGATCACATGGCTGCACATGGCGGTGTTGGAGTTCAAGCGGGCCGCACAGTGAGTAAGCGAACAGGGTTGGAGTTGTGGTGATTGTGACGATGAGCAGCAGTGGCGGCTGCGGGGTCTCCGCCACTGGGTGGGACTTGGAAACTAACCTATTCATTCTTGTTTCCTTCGTTTGGTAGGGCTGCCCAAGACAACTGCGGGATCCCGCGGCTACTGTGGGCAGCGCGAATTGTGGGGGAGGGTGGAAGGCTACGACCCGCACAGTGTGCAAGGGCACTGTGGGGTCCTAGCTCTGGGGTGGGATGACTCGCTGGCGTTGAATATGGAGGCTCCCAAAGAACCGGGTAACGCCCATCAGCGATCGAATGCGGCTTATGAATCCATCGGGCTCGGCGAGGAGCGTTCGATAGTTTCTTACGACGTTATCGACAGTGATAGAGTTACCTAGAAATCACGGGGGATCGTCGATGGCTCACTCACGCCGCACATGGATGAAGACCGCCGCCATGGGCCTGGGCGGCATGCTCGCGAGCGAGCGCAACCTTGCCGCGCAGCCTGTGAACCACGCATGCGCTTTGGCCGATCCGCGCGACGAGATCAAGATAACCGGACTTGAGATTATCCCGGTCAACTCGCTGCGCAGCATCTTCGTCAAGATGCACACCGACGCCGGTATCACCGGGATCGGCGAGGGCACTGTGGAGGGACGTATCCCCACTGTTGTCGCCGCCATCAAGGAGATCGAGCCCTACCTCATCGGCAAGGACGCCCGTCGGCCGGCACATCACTGGCAGGCGATCTATCGGCACGCGTTCTATCGCGGCGACATCGTGCTCACCTCGGCGCTGAGCGCGGTGGATATCGCGATGTGGGACATCAAGGGGAAGGCCTTGGGCGTGCCGATCTACGACCTTCTGGGCGGCCCCACGCGCGATCGCATCAAGTGCTACGGCCAGGCCGAGAGCGTGGAAGAGACGAAAACGCACGTGCTCGCCGAGGGTTACCGGTCGATGAAGACGAGCGTCTCGTCCACCCGAGGGCGGCTGTCGCGCTCGTCCGAGAGCCCCTACTACATCGACGGCTTTGTCGAAAAGGTAAAGGCGATCCGCGAGCTCATCGGTCCCGACTTCGACCTGGGCATCGAGATGCACGGCGAGCATGAGCCGCCCGCTGCGATGGAGATCATCAAGGCGCTCGAACCCTTCCGCCCCTGGTTCTATGAGGAGCCGATCCAGTTCCAGAACCTGCCTTTGATGGCGGAGATGGCGAAGAAAACGGCGTTTCCGTTCGCCACGGGCGAGCGCATGGTGACGAAGTGGCAGTTTCGAGACCTGCTGACGGCGGGCGCAGCGCAACTGCTGCAGCCGGACGTCACGCACGTAGGGGGTATCACAGAGCTGAAGGCAGTGGCCGCGCTCGCGGAGGCCTTCTACGCCGATATGCTGCCTCACTCGAAAGAAGGAGTGGTGGGCTTCGCCGCCTCGATGCACGTGGTGGCGTCGATCCCGAACTTCCTCGCGCATGAGGTGCCGTCGCTGCAGGCGGTGAAAGGAGGGCCGCCCAATGTGCAGCGCAGCCCGATGGGAAAGAGCTACATCAAAAAGCCGTTCGTGATGACGGAGGGCAACATCGTCCTGAAGGGCAATGTGGACGGGCCAGGGCTCGGCATCGAGCTCGATGACGACATCATCGACAACGAGCGTGGCATCCCGGAATGGAAGTTCCCGGAGATGTGGGATGCGGTCGACGGCTCCGCACGCGACCACTGAAATTTTGCAACGTTCCAATAGACATTGCAGGGGGCTCGCTTGCGAAGCTTTGCCATGCAGACGCTTCCATGTTGATCAGGAGCACATCCCGGGCTCTAAATATAAGGATACTGAAAGTCGGCTTATCGCTAACGTCAGTCGTTCACATCAAACTGAGACCCCACGGCGGTGCGGACTCTTGCCGCATACAATTGGAGCAGGGATAAATTCAAAACTTCACCTAAGCTCATCCCGGCGGCCCTGGGACGAGGAGGCTAAGTCTCATCTTTTGAATATGTCTCTAAGTCCCGTTAAAATCACGATTTTCGAAATCAATAAACGATCTAGCCATTAATTCTAAAGATTTTAACGAATACATCAAAGAGGGAGGGGGTATGGCGGCGACACCAGGCACCATCGAGGTCAGCGATCCCGGTTCCGCATCGAACCAGGCCGTCCTCGACCCCGTCTGCGGCATGAAGGTGAAGCCCCCCACCGCCGCCGGCTCCGTCGACTACGCCGGCCAGACCTTCCACTTCTGCGGCAAGGGATGCGTCGCCAAATTTCAGGCCGACCCCGAAAAATACTTCGCCCCAAAACCCGCTACACCCCTGTCGCCCTCCGACGCCGATTCCGAGGTCGAGTACACCTGCCCCATGCATCCCGAGATCGTGCAGAAGGGCTTCGGCACCTGTCCCATCTGTGGCATGGCGCTCGAACCCATCGTCGCCACCGCCGACTCCGAAAATCCTGAGCTCGCCGAGATGTCGCGCCGCCTGTGGATCGCTGCCGCGCTCACTCTGCCGCTGCTGGCCGTCATGGTGTCGGACGTTCTCCCCACGCATCCCCTGCAAAGCCTTCTCCCGATGCGCCTGCTCGGCTGGTTCGAGCTCGCCTTCGCCACGCCTGTCGTCCTCTGGGCCGGCTGGCCGTTCTTTCAGCGCTGCTGGGATTCCATCCTCTACCGCAGCCTGAACATGTTTACCCTGATCGCCATCGGTTCCGGCGCTGCGTATCTCTTCAGTGTCGTCGCCGTCGCTGCGCCCAGCCTCTTCCCGCAGTCCTTTCGCGACGCCTCCGGCAACGTCGGCCTCTACTTTGAAGCGGCGTCGGTCATCATCGTCCTCGTGCTCCTCGGCCAGGTTCTCGAACTGAAGGCCCGCAGCCGCACCAGCGGTGCGATCAAGGCTCTTCTCGGCCTCGCCCCCAACACCGCGCGCCGCATCGCCGTCGATGGCACCGAAGCAGATGTCGACCTCACGGTCGTTCACGTTGGAGACCGCCTCCGCGTCCGTCCTGGCGAAAAAGTCCCCACCGACGGCTCCGTCACCGAAGGCCACAGCTCCGTTGACGAGTCGATGGTCAGCGGCGAGCCCGTCCCCATCGAGAAGACCTCGGGCGCAAAGGTCATCGGCGGCACCATCAACGGCACCGGCAGTTTTGTCATGCGAGCCGAGCGTATCGGCTCCGACACCCTCCTCGCCCAGATCGTCCGCATGGTCAGCGAAGCACAGCGTTCGCGCGCGCCCATCCAGCGTCTCGCGGACGTTGTTGCCTCCTGGTTCGTCCCCGCGATCCTCGTCGCGTCTGTCCTCACCTTCGCGGCCTGGGCCATCCTCGGTCCCGAGCCCCGCTACGCCCACGCCCTCGTGAACGCAGTCGCGGTCCTCATCATTGCCTGCCCCTGCGCGCTCGGTCTCGCCACGCCGATGGCAATTATGGTTGGCACCGGGCGCGGCGCGGCGGAAGGCATCCTCATCCGCAACGCCGAAGCCCTCGAGACCTTCGAGAAAGTGAACACCCTTGTTGTCGACAAGACCGGCACCCTCACCGAAGGCAAGCCACGCCTCACTTCACTCATCCCAGCAAGTGGCTTCGACGAAATGGAGCTTCTTCAGATCGCCGCCAGCCTCGAAAACGCCAGCGAGCATCCCCTCGCCGCGGCCATTCTTGCCGCAGCGGCAGAGAAGAAGATCGAACCGCTGCCAGTCACAAGCTTCCAATCCATCACAGGGAAGGGAATCACCGGCCAGCTTTCCTTGCAGCGCGTCGCGATTGGCAACACCGCTTTGATGGCAGACCTCGGGGCTGCTGCCGATGCGCTTCAAAACCGTGCCGCTGCTGCCCTGCAAGCCGAAGGCAATACCGTCATGTTCGTCGCGTTGGATACAAAGCTCGCAGGTCTCATCGCGGTTTCCGACCCAATCAAGTCCACAACCGCCGAAGCCATTCATCGATTGAAAGCCGAAGGCCTCCGCGTCCTGATGGTCACCGGCGATCATCACGCCACCGCATCCGCCGTCGCCGCAAAACTCGGAATCGAATTCGAGGCCGATGTCCTCCCGCAGCAAAAAGCCGAGGTCGTCAAAAGACTTCAATCGCAGGGAGCCATCGTCGCGATGGCCGGAGACGGCGTCAACGATGCACCCGCGCTCGCGCAGGCCAACGTCGGCATCGCAATGGGCACCGGAACCGACGTTGCGATGAAGACCGGAGGCATCACGCTGGTTCAGGGCGACCTGCGCGGCATCGTCAAAGCTAGACGCCTCAGTCAGCGCACCATGGCCAACATCCGCCAGAACCTTTTCTTCGCCTTCTTCTACAACATGCTCGGCGTGCCGCTCGCGGCTGGCGTTCTCTACCCATTCCTCGGACTTCTGCTTAGCCCGATGATCGCCGCAGCGGCGATGAGCTTCAGCTCCGTCTCCGTCATCGCCAACGCCCTCCGCCTGAAGTCCGCGAAGTTATGAGCGATTTCACTCGCCCTTCAGCACGGTCTGCGATTCGATCCGCGCCGGGTCAAGCTGCACATTGAAGCCAGCGCCCGTCGGCAACGCGATGTGCGCCTTCTCCGGAACCAGCGGATTGCTCTCAAAGTGGTAATAGTGCCGCATCTTGTTGATCAGGTATTCGCCCAGCGGAAACGTCATCGGCGACTGGCTGGAGATGATGTGGATCGCCGCGCGCAGACTGTGTCCGTGCGGAATCACGGGAACATCGTGCAGACTCGCAACCGTACCGATCCGCAGCAGCTCCGTTGTGCCTCCGCACCACTCCGGATCGGCCTGAACCACCGACAGCGCGCCCGCCTCAAGATATCGTTCCACCTCCCAACGCCCGTAAAAGTGCTCCCCCGAGGCGATTGGAATCGTGGTGCTGCGGCGCATCGCCGCAAAGCTCTCGATCTTCTCCGGATGCGTTGCCTCTTCAATCCAGTGAGGCCGGTACTTCTCCACCTGATGCGCCCACTCCAGCGCATAGTCCTGGTCCCAGCCGCTGTACGCATCGAACATCAGTTCCGTATCGTCGCCCAGCGTCTCGCGCAGGATGCGGACCAGCTCGACGTTCTTCCGCATGCCTTCCGGCCCCGACCCCGGTCCATATCCCATGAACCACTTCTGGTAGCGATAGCCTTCGGCCTGCAATGCGAGCGCACGCGTGTGAACAGCCTCCGGCTCGAGCGAGAAGCCCAGGCAGCTCGCATACATCTCAACGGAAGAGCGCGTCGGCCCTCCCAGCAGCCGATAGACCGGAACCCCATAGTATTTGCCGCGAATATCCCACAGCGTATTGTCGACGGCGCTGATGGCCATCATGAACAACCCATCGCGCGAGTGCCGGTTCGAGCGATACATCTGGTCCCACAGCGCCTCTCCCGCAAGGGCATCCTTGCCCATCAGGAACGGGCCGAGGTCGGCCTGCACCACCATGGCCGCGTCCTTCTCGATTGGGCCGTAGAGCCCATCGATTCCGCCTGCGGTGCGAATGCGCAGATATACCGCGCTCATCCGCACCTCCTTTGTTCCGGACGGCTTGTCCTTGTAAGGTTGCGGCCGCAGGCTGTCATATACATCTTCTGGATTGACCTGCTGCTGTCCGTTCACCCCCGCAGCATCGGTATACCGCCCATGCAATTCGATCAACTCCACGGCCTCGATCTTCAGCGGACCCGCGGGCACTCCGGCGACTGGAGCAAATGCCCCAGCGAATGATCTGCGGGATGCCGCCGCGAAAAAAGCAGCCAGACCACCCCCAAGAAAACCTCGCCGAGTGGGATACCATCTCGGCGAGGTTTCATTGGCATTGCAAATAAAATGACGATGGAGTTCTTTCAATGTTCCTCAGTTCCGGCTCCAGACTTCCTGGATCAATGCGCCTGAGCATTCAGAGTGGATGGACTCTTGACCCACTTGTCCGCCCATCGAATAAAATACTTGACATTCGGGGCATCGGTGTGGCCTCCATCATGCTGCCGCCATGCAAGCTGACCATCCAGCAGCCCTGTGTTTACGGCCGGCATCTTTGCGGTGTGATAGTCGTCGCCGACGCCGAGGCCCTTCGCTCCAAGCAGCCGAAAGACGGGGTCAGCCGCAACCGCAGCCATATAGCTGCCTTGGTGGTCCAGCCACTTCGCATCGCCCTTCTCAGGGACTCCATAGCTGATAAACGTCAGCCGCGGCGCGCACATCGCAATCAGCTCATGCGAGTCCACGGGAATGTCTCCGGCGTTCTTGCTGCCAAACGTTGCCTGCGAGGCGCCGTACTTCATGAAGTTTCCGGCCATCCAGTAGTATTCGCCGCCTGTAAGGCTTTCGACAGACTCGCCCCAATTACGCCGGTTCAGCTTTGCGCCGCCTTCGCCCGATGAGCCGATCAAACCCATCGCGAAGCGCGGCTCAAACGCCAGCGTCACCAGCGCCGCCTTGCCATAGCGCGACACGCCCTCGATGCCGACGTGCTTCGCATCGACCGCAGAATCGGTCTCGAGATAGTCCAGGCCTCGCGCCGCGCCCCAGGCCCATGCACGCAGCGCGCCCCAGTCATCCGGCTTGCGCGGCTGGCCTTTGTTGACGAGTCCAATGATGCCACGCGTGATGCCGGCGCCATTGTCCGCCTGGATGCTCGACGGATTGATCGCTGCATAGCCCCATCCATCCGCAATGAGTTGCTGCGTCGTCGGAGGATCGCCCGCAACCGCACCCGGAGCCCCGGCAGCACCGCGAGCGCCGGGACCGAACGGGCTCACCGCCTGCGAAGCAATCGGCTCGTACGCCGGATATCGATCAAGAATGGCCTGGAGCGACGGATCGCTCTTCCCCAGCAGAGTACGCAGCGCTGTATTGATGGCGGCAAGGTCGTCCGGCGCGGGCTGCGCGGGCGCGGGCAGTCGCGCCTGCCCAAACATCATCAAAACCGGCACCGGTCCCTTCGCATTCGCGGGAACCACCAGCGTCATCGAGATGTCCACATTGATCGCGGGATAGGCAGAATTATCGACGTGCCCTACAAGCTGCTTGGCGATCACCGGGGTACGCCCGACGAACTCTTTGTCCGTCACCAGCACCTTCCACGTCACCTTAGGCAGATTCTTCGGCAGCCGGCCATAGACCTCGCGCTCCATGTCCTCCACGATCTCCGGGCGGCGCTGATTCCACCACATCGCAGGTGTCGTCACCTTCTGACCGTTCTTCAGAGTCAGCACATCCGGCAGGTTGGGATAGGGATTGGCCTTGGACTCATCGTAGTTCGCATGGTTCGGGTCGCTCTCGTTGCCGCTCGGCCCTGGCCGCAGTGCCTTGATACCAAGCTGGTCCATCATGTTCTGATGGTCCTGCTCGGCGGTGAAGTTCACCGGCGGCGGTGCAGCCTGCGCGATGGCGGCCGCTGGAGCGATACCCATGAGCAGGAGACAGGCGCCTACCCCCGGCAAAATCCGATTGGCCCACTGATTCTTCCTAGCCTGGTTCTGCATGTCTCGCTCCAAATGTGATATTTGTTGTTGTCCAGAACAAAAGGAACTATAGACCCGGAGCTGCGTGATGATCAACATAGCTTGCAAAAAAAATTGCAGAACAACGTTTACCCTCCTCGTAGCTGGATTCTTCCTCGTGGGAACCGGCATCGCCCAGCAGAAAAACTGGGTCGGGTCCTGGGCGACTTCGGTGCAGATTCCGGAGCCCCAGAACGCACTCGCCCCGGCCGACCTGACGGATTCCACCGTTCGTCAGATCGTTCATCTTTCTATCGGCGGCAAGACCCTGCGGGTCCATCTCTCCAATGCATTCGGAACCTCGGCCCTGCATTTGACCTCAGTTCACATTGCACGGCCCATCAGCCCGGCATCGAGCAGCATCGACCCCGCCTCCGATAAAGCTCTGCTGTTCTCGGGTAGTCCCGACGTCTCGATCCCGCCCGGAGCGCAGTACGTCTCCGACCCTATCGACTATCCCGCCGCTGCTCTCTCCGATATAGCCATCACCTTCCACCTCGACTCGCCTCCCTCCCGGCAGACCGGCCATCCCGGCTCTCGTGCAACCACCTACATTGCGCAGGGCGACGTCGTCTCACAGGCGGAACTCACCGGCGCAAAGACGGTGGAGCATTGGTATGTGATCTCGGGCATCGACGTCTCCGCGCCGGCGGCATCGTTCTCCGTGGTGGCGTTGGGCGACTCCATTACGGACGGTCACGCCACAACCACCAACGGTAACGACCGCTGGACCGATGTTCTCGCGCGGCGTCTTCAGGCCAGCCCATCGACACGCAATGTAGGGGTTCTCAACCACGGCATCGGCGGCAACCACCTCTTGATCGATGGCCTTGGCCCCAACGTCCTCGCGCGTTTCGACCGCGACGTCCTCGCGCAGGCAGGCGTGCGCTATGTCATTGTGCTCGAAGGAATCAACGATCTCGGTGGCCTCGCCCGCATGAAAGAGGTAACCGACGAACAACATGCAGCCCTCGTTCATCGCATGATCGGCGCTTTCGAGCAGATTGTCGTCCGTGCCCATGCGCAACACCTCAAGGTCATTGGCGCAACGATTCTCCCCGACGGCGGCTCCGACTACTACCACCCTGCTCCCGCCGACGAGACAGACCGCCAAAAGGTAAATCAGTGGATTCGCGCCGCGGGCCACTTCGATGCCGTCGTCGATCTCGACAAGATCATGGCTGATCCGCAGGACCCAACGCGCATGCGTCCGGCGTATGACTCCGGGGATCATCTTCACCCGTCGCCAGTTGGATATAAAGTGATGGGTGAGTCTTTCCCCGCCGCACTGTTTACGAAATAGGACGTCTGGTTGAAGGAGACTCACGAACATGGCCCGAGCCCAACTCCGGATTTCGTTGCTTCTCTCCGCATCGTTGCTCGTGGGATTGCCCGCTGCGGCACAACAAACTCTCCCGCTGTGGCCGAACGGCAATCCCGAGCCATCGAAGGTCACTGGCCCGGAGACGGATCCCACGACGGATGCCAACCGCATCGTCTCGGGCAAAGTCACGATCCGCATTACCAACGTGAGCAAGCCAACCCTGACGGTCTACGCACCGCCTGCGGCGAAGAACAACGGCGCCGCAGCCCTCGTCTTTCCTGGTGGATCCTATATTCGCCTCGCCTACAACATCGAAGGCACCGAGGTGTGTGACTGGCTCAACTCCATTGGCATGACCTGCATCCTCGTGAAGTATCGCGTCCCCGAGGAGGGACACTATCCCGAGAACGTCGAGGACCTCGAAGACGCACAACAAGCCATGCGTCTTACCCGCGCGCACGCCGCCGAGTGGCACGTCGACCCGAACCGCATCGGGGCCATCGGCTTCTCCGCTGGAGCTCACCTCGCCGCCGTCCTCGGTACCCACGCGGATTTTCAAGGCAAGAATGTCCCTGCCTCAACCGCGGATGCCCGTCCCGACTTCCAGATGATCCTCTATCCCGGCTGGCTCACCGGCTCCGACAACAAGGTAAGTCCATCGCTCAAGCCCACGCCCGAAACCCCTCCCACCTTCCTCGTCCAGGCAGAAAACGACTACACGGCCCACGTCGAGAACGCACTCGGATACTTCCAGGCCCTGAAGGATGCGAAGATCCCGGCTGAGTTGCATCTCTTCACACTCGGCGGTCACGGCTTCGGACTTCGTCCTACCGATCTTCCGATCTCACACTGGCCCGTGCTCGCCGAAGAATGGCTCCATACCATTCACATCCTTGGCGCTCCCGGTCCCATCAGTCGTCCTTAGCGGTCGCTTAAAAAATCGTGGGGCATTCCGAGACGGGAATGCCCCACGTTTATACATTGAATCTTCCTGGTTCGGTGCGTGCGACAAATTCAGCGATGAAAACTCTCCGGCGGCCCTAGATAGCTCGGATTCTTCCGTCCTCGGCTAAGAACAAGTTTTTCTACGACGACTCCGGGATCCACCATGCAGAAGTGCAGCGTGTGCGGCCCCGGCTTATCGATCGAGACAGAGGTATCGACTTTGTGGACGCCTTCGCTGACGGCCTGTTCCCAGTCCTTCTGCTTGTTGTTGGGCCATGCGTCCACGAGGGTCGGCGGCTGCGAGTCGATGGCGACGGAATAACGAAGCCCACGCCCGGGGACAAAGGACATGGAGGGAGAGAGGATGGCTTCGAGGCTCTCATTGCCAGAGCCAAACAAATACATGTCGTAGTTCAGGCACGTCGAGGGTGTTGTCGCGCTCTCTGCTAGAACCGGCAAGATCGTCATGGCGGAAAGCGTTTCGCCATAGCCCGGCAGAAGCTCCCATTTGGGAGCGCCACTGCTGGTCTGGCTGGTGAAGTGCGCCGCCTCCATGGACACGACGCCACCGGTCTCGACAAACCCCTTGACCGAATCACGCAATGGCGTAGCTGGGTTGACTGCGCTCACTCGCAGCACCCGGCTCTCACTGCCTTGCTGCGCGATCGTAATACTGCCGGTCTGATCTCCCGGGGGCAGGGAAGCCCAATCGATGCCGACTTGTAATTCAGCATCCTTGGCAACTTGGCCCTTCATGCTGCTGAGATGAATCCAGGGAGCGCTGGCCGTTGCAGTATAGGTAAATGGCATCGCGCCCATGTTGTAGATATCCACCATCACCGGCTTTTGCGTGTACACATCGAAGCTAAGACCACCGCGAGGACCTGCAGTCCCTCCCGCGGCGCCCATCTTTCCTTCCTTGGCCGGAATAATCTCCGAAACCGCGGGCATGATATTGGTGACCGGTTCGTTCCAGAACGTGTAGCCGATGTGGGTCTGGTCCATCATGTGGTCCCACTTGCCATCGTGGATGGTGTGGTACTCATGGGTAAGCTCAGCATCCTTGGCGAAGAGCTTGCGGACCTGCTCTGCTACATCATTGGTGGAAGCGCGCCCCTGAACGGCATACGCGCGGTTCTTTGCCGCGAGCACATTCATCTCCAACACATTCTCCGATGCCTCGGCGGGATAGAGAACAAGCTGAAAATAAGCATCGCGATATTGCGCGGGAAGCTGCGTGTTGATCGCCTCCGCGCGCGCTACCGTATCGCGATAGTCAGCCACCATGCTCTCCGCCTCGGCTTGATTGGGGAAGCTGGTGGGGTCGATCAACTCCGGCTTGCGGCGCGCGTTGTATTTCGTGTACTCGGTGATGATGCGGCCGATCTCGCCGGCATGCTCCGGACCAAACTCGCGCGCAGCCCACAAATCGGTGAACTCCTGTAGATTGTCCTTCCCCCAGCGATCCGGTGTGCGCGCAAGGCTCAGGAAGAACTCGATCGGAAACTCCATCGGCTTCAGGTCGCCGACATTCACCACCCAGATGCGATCCGCCCCATACTCCTTGGCAAGATGCATCTGCTCCCACACCTTCGGAATGTAGGTCGTGTTCAGCCACTTGTAGGAGCGCGGTCCGCCCACGTAGTCGAAGTGGTAGTAAATGCCTGCGCCGCCAGGCCGTTTGCGCTCCTCCGGTGTGGGCAGCCGGCGTATGTCTCCCCAGTTGTCGTCGCTCCACAGCAGAGTCACATCATCCGGAACCCGCATGCCCTGTTCGTAGTAGTCCTGCACCTCTTTATAGAGGCACCACACCTGCGGAACCTTGCTTAGATCGGGATTGATCGTCTGCGCGATGATCTTTCGCTGGTCGGCCACGATCTTTTCGAGCAACTGCGTGCTGGTGCCCGCGGACATGGCGGTATCATTGGCGCCGCGCATGCCCAGCGTAATCACCTGCTCGTAGTTCTTGTTGCGCTCGAGGCCCGCGGTCCAGAAGTCGTCGATTGCCTTCGCGTTCGTATTGTAGTCCCACGCGCCATGGTTGCCCCACGTCCATTCCTTCTCGGCGCGCATCATGGGCTCTTCATGCGAAGTGCTCATTACGATTCCCCACTCGTCGGCAAGCTTGGGGTTCAACGGATCGTCGGTGGCGAAGGCGTTGTTCCACATCGCCGGCCAGAGAAAGTTCGCCTTCAGGCGAAGCAGCAAATCGAAGACATGCGTGTAGAACTTTGAGTTGTAGCCGCCGAACTTCTCCTTCGTCCAGTTGGTCAGTGCAGGGGCCTCATCGTTGAGAAAGATGCCGCGATATTTTACGGCGGGCTCGGGCTGGATGTAATTGCCCGCGGCGACATAAAGGCTGTTCTTGTGGGGAACGGGCACATCCGCCCACCACGCCCATGGCGATACCCCGATCTGTTCGGAGAGGTCATAGATGCCATAGATGGTGCCACGTTTGTCCGCACCCGCAATCACCAGCGCCCTGCGTATACCGGGCATGGGATGCTCCACAATCTGGGTGATAGACATCTCCCAATGACCGCGCACAGCGGAGACGTCGAACTTCTTCTCGGCGATGAGTTTGTCGAGGGTCGGACTATGACCGATCGTGCCAATCAACACGATGTCCTGGTCTTTGCCGCTGACAGCATGAACGATCTCCGGAGCTTGTCCACTCACCTGCTGCACGTCGGACGCAAAGTTGGTGGCTGCATGCAAGACCCCCGGCCAGTCCGCGGGATCGACGAAGATCTTCGCTGGGATCTGTCTTTGCACCAATGGAAACGAACCAGCCTCAGGCGCGGTCGTGACGTGCGACTTCTCTCCCAGCGCAAACGCAGAGCGGCAAGGCAAACTAACTATAGCCAGAATGAGTGCGCCGCCAAAGACGGCTACCCGCCGCGAACGGATCATTGAGGCCCCCACGCTCGAAAGTTGCCACTGCAGTGCAGCATGCTCATAAGGTAGAGCATGCCGTCGAAGTAGCGCTGGTCGCCAACCGGAATCGGCGTTCGCCAAAGCTCTTCCACAAATGCCTTGGCGTTCGGTCCCGGCGTTGCGGCGAGACTGCCGACGGTAGTCGCCGCAACCATCCCCACCGAGTGCCGCGTCGAAAGCGGTTTGCCATCGAGCGTGTAGCGATCCGCGAAAGTGCTGATGCCCTGGCCAATCAGAAACTTCTGAATGCGGTCGCTCAGCACCGTCTCGTGCGGATCTTTGTGCCACCAACTGAAGTCCATCGACCAGTTGCTAACCGTGCGCCACGAGTCATAGCCAAACGACGTAGGGTCGCCGTTGCGGCCCAGGATTTGCGTCTCATCGAAGTTATTGCGGTCCGGTGAAAGCCCCGTCTCAGGGCCGACGACTTTGTAGAACATGTCGCGACTGACGTCGGCCGCCTTGGCCCAATACTCGCGGTCCTCAGTTGGCCCCCACCGCGCGAAGAGCTCATAAAACGCAGGCAGATGATACGAAGCATCGGTGTTGCCGGCGCCTACATCCGCGACAAAGCGCACCATGAAGTGTTCCTCTTCCATCATCGGCCCCACGCTTGTTGGGCGTGGCGTAAACTGCCCTCCGCCGCCGGCGCCGCCACCACCAGGCCGTCGAAATCCCTGCTCGGGAGGCGTTTTACCCTCACCCTTCAACTCGATGGCGAGATCGGCCTGAGCCTGTTGCCGCTCTGTGTTGTTCGGGCTGGTGAAGTTGCGTCCGTTCTGTGAGAACGGAGGATCGTCAGGATGAATTTTGAATGGCCCTGTTTCAGTGATCACCGGATGGTGACGCATCCCGCGTAGAATTTTCTCCGCCTGCTCCTGGTAGTTGTAGATGCCTTGGCCATTGCCCCAGCGATGTGCCGCGAACAAAAGCGCCATCGCGTAATACTCTTCACCGTCGGGAGCTGGCCCGGTCGAGCGCGGCGTTCCATCCGTATTCATCGACCACGCAAAGTAACCCACGTTGGGGTTTTTCGGATCGGTGATGAGCATATACGTGTTCGACCAGTTCCACAGCGCGTCGAACTCGTGCTTCTTATTCATCTGCACGGCAATCATCATGCCGTAGCTCATGCCTTCAGTGCGCGCGTCGTTGTTGGCCCAATCTGTCATGTAGCCGAGTGGGCCGTTAGCGTTGGACCCCCCCTCAAAGTACACTCGCTCCGAGGCGGCGTCTCCGTGAAAAAGCTGTTGGAAGGCCTTCTCCAGTCTGGCTTGCGTCTCCGACGCTGGATGACCTTGTTCCGCGAAGAGGTCGCGATACTTTCCGGTCTTGAACGCCCCCGCACCATCGCCGAGGTTTCGCTTGATCGGGCCCAGCGGCGCATTGACATGAGGCGCCGGAGGAGTGAAGCCAGCCGGCGGCGCAGGTCGGGATGAAGCGGAAGCCGGAGTCTGCCCAACAAGAGCGAGCGGGCTGAGTAGCGCTGCAAGAGCAAGGGCGAATAACGGACTGCGTGGGCATTTTGCGTTCATGGGCGTCGGCTCCTAATATTTCAACAGCTATTGCGTAAGTGCGTGGGCGGCGTTGGCGGCCAGGATAAAACTGGATGCGGCATGGATGAGGTATTCGTTCTCAATGCCGACGGCAAATATGAGGAGGCCTTTTACTGTGACATTAATCCCCGGGGCATATGGCTTCGGAGAGAATGACCTGATCGGAAGCAGGACCGCGCTCTCTGGAGACGAAATGAGGGATATCGTCCCACTGCTCCGGCGTAGGCATCAGGCGACCCTCGCCGTCTGTGGCGATCCGTCCGTCCCGCAGAACGAGCTGAATCCCGGCATTCTTCTGGTCACGAAAGATACCGTCAAATCGATTGTCGTAGATGACGACACTGGGGCCTTCTTCGGAAATGTGTCGGTGGTGTCGCCTTCGGTCAGGTGGAGATCGGCAGCGAACAGGGGAGGCGCCAGCAATGCGACACCGAGCAGTAAAAATGCCGAAGCAGGACGAATTCCGTTCACAAAAGCCTCCACCAGCCATAGAGCGCGCCATGGAAGCAAGGCGCGGCACCACAACTTTATAGCAGAAAGACGAACCACTCGGGGAAAAGTACGCGACCTGAAATAATATGTTTTCTGTACAGCGATATGGCTCGGGAGCTACAATCGCCAGCCTATGGCGTCCCTGCGAATGAAATGTGCCCGCCAGATCTTCCTGCTCGCTCCGATGCTCTGCCTCGCAACGCCTCTGCTCCGCGCTCAGGCACCCTCGGCACCTGCGCCTATTGCCCCGGCATGGGCCTATCCCGGCTCCGCAACCCACGTCCAGGTCGCGCCTCCGCCGGACTTTCACCGGGCCAGCAAGAATTTCGATACGCCGATCGGAATCTTTCAGGGCCAATCCGATATTGGAAGCGCCTTGGTGCCGGGCAGCGCCAGCTATGACGCAGGCACCCGGCAGTACACCATCCAATCCGCCGGCTACAACGTCTGGTACACACGCGACGAGTTTCGCTATCTTTGGAAGAAGATGTCCGGCGACATCTCTCTCGCGGCTGACATCGCCTACCCAGATGCAACCGGCTACGGCGACCGCAAAGCCGTCCTCGTCATCCGCCAGGATCTTGACGACGATGCGAAAGAAGCGCTTGTCGCCTTGCATGGCGCTGGAATGATTCACTTGGCTCAGCGTCCTGAGAAAAACGTCCGCGTCAAGGACATGGAATACCGCATTGGAGGCCGCGGTCTTCCAGGCGGAGCCAGCCCCGACAGCCTCGTCACGGTGAATGCGCGGCGTATTGGCATCGAAAAGCACGGCGACTCCTTCGCGCTCTTCGTCAGCCTCGATGGAGAGCCGATGCACCAGTTTGGTCCGCCTATCACCCTGCACCTCGACGGACCGTTCTTTGTCGGCATCGGCTTCTGCTCGCACCTGCCGGATAAGTCCGATACCGCGGTGCTATCGAGTGTCGTTCTCGAAAACTCCGCCGGCAAGGTTCGATAGTCTCTACTGCTGCGGCGTCGTAAGTTCATAGCTGACAAAGGCGAGATGAAGGCTGTCGGGAGCCCACGATGGCACATTGATCGTTCCCGAACCCCCGATCAGCGAGGTCAACACTCTCACGCTGCGGTCCTTCAGCAACATGAGCCGCAACTCGATTGGCTTGTTCGCAGGATGGCCGGTCACACCCTTTTCATAACTGACGAAAACCATCCACTTCCCGTCAGGCGAGATGTGCGGCGTCCAGTTTATTCGTTCATCGAACGTCATCTGCTCCGGCGAGCTTCCATCGGGATGCATGCGCCAGATCTGCATCCCACCCCGTCGGTCGGAGTTGAAGTAGATGTACTGGCCGTCCGGCGAAGCGTCGGGATCGTCGCTGGTCCCTGAGCCAGATGTGAGTGCCGTCTCGCCGTGCCCATCGAGAAAAATGGAGTAGATGTTGAGCGAGCCCTGGTCGGGATGCGTGAAGATCAGAGTCCCTCCATCCGGAGACCAGCTATGCCAGTACGCACCCGCGCGCTGAGTTACTACGCGCGGCACGCCACCCGCCAATGGCACAACATAAATGCGGGACCCAGCCAGTCCCGGCGTAGCACAACTGATCGCCAACTCCGTTCCGTCAGGCGAAAGGCCGTGGCTGCCGTTGCATTGCGTAGCCGATCCAATATCGACAGCCACAGGCGTTCCGCCGCCAACCGGTATCTTCATGATCTTTCCATCTTCATCGAAGAGCAGGTTCTTTCCGTCGCGAGTCCAATTGGGGGCCTCGAAATGGCCTCGCATCGTATACACGGTCCTGGGCTTCGGGGCGTCGCCCTCGATCCCAATTGTCTGCAACCTGCTTGTCAGCGCCGGACCAGCCGCAGCTTGCGCTGAAACACCAGGGCTGACCTGACTCCAGGCATACGCACCCGAGAGAACGATCGAGGACGCTATTACGTAATCGACGAGACGCATTGGAACACCTCAAATCTAGTGGGGTAACTCCTGCGAGCCGACGATGGAAAAGCTGGCAGTTTGCACAGACTCCGGCCCATGCGCATCCTTAGGCTGTGAGCCTCCGACGGAGATCGTATAGTTTCCCGTCTCCACCGCTCGTGTTCCATTTGCATCCACCTCAGAGAGCCGGCGCGGATCAAGCTGGAAGGTCACATGCTCCACCTGCCCGGGCCTCAGATGAATGCGCTGAAAGCCTTCGAGCTGCACCTCCGGCGATAGTCCCCCATTACCGTCTTTCGGCGGCGTCAGGTAAAGTTCGGCGACCTCATCCCCAGCCACCTTCCCTGTATTGCGCACGTCAGCCTCCACCGTCAGCGGATCGCCCGCTCGCAATGTGGCGGTCGAAAGCTTGAGGTGCGAGTAGCTGAACTTCGTATAGCTCAGTCCATAGCCGAAGTCGTACAGCGCCTTCCCGGTGAAGTAGCGATACGTGCGATTTTTCATCGAGTAGTCCGTGAACGGCGGAAGCTCATCGAGCGAGCTATAGAAGGTGACGGGAAGTCGCCCCGCAGGGTTATTCTTCCCCATCAACGTGTCGGCGATCGCTTTGCCCCCAGCCTCGCCCGGATACCATGCTTCGAGAATGGCATTGGCATGATCCTGCGCCCAGTTCACGGCAAGCGCGGAGCCATTCAGCAGGACAACAACCATCGGCTTACCGGTCGCGCCCAACTGCTGCAGCAGATTCTCCTGTGGCTGCGGCAATTTAATATCGGTGCGGTCCCCGCCGGAAAATCCCTCGATGTGAACCGGCATCTCCTCGCCCTCAAGCTGCGGCGAAAGTCCCACCATAGCGACGACCAGATCGGCTCCCTTGGCGGCTTCGACGGCTTGCTTCAGGAGCACATCGGTGGGCGGCTGCCAATCGATCGAGATGCCGCTGCCCAGTAGCGCGGAAGAGCGCGCCATCTCAATTGTGATGGGAAGTGGACGGCTATCCGTAAATTCGATCGTGAAGCGAGGTGGTCCGGTAGCCCGTGGATCCTGAGGCATTCCAGTCGTTCCGTTGATCCGCGCCGAGCCCATGCCGGAGGCGGGCGGAGAACTCTTTGCCGCGGCAACTTCCTTGCCGTCGATGGTGACTGAAAAGTGGTCATCCCCGCCACAGAGACGGCATCTCCCCACGCGCATCGTGAACTCGTACTTGCCCGGAGCCGGCGGCACCAGTACTCCCGTCCAGCGCACAGCGAAACCCGTGGTCGAATTCCCGGGCAACGGGCTGACCGATGTCCAATCGAAATCAATCTGTGGATCGATCCGCGTGATGGCTGGCTTGCCCTCCATATTGCTGCTCGCGAAGTACTCTGCCTTGAGCCCTTCCTCACTTGATCCTGCGTCGGGACGAAACAGCGTGCGTGGCGCCGGCAGAGCGATTCCTTCCGCATAAGGGGAGCCCTGCGCATAAATCACGTGCGCGTTTGGGAATGCAGCGCGCAATCCATCCACCGGCATTATCGGGTCGCGCGGCACGCCATTGTAGTTTCCCTCCAGCGAAGAGAGCGAAGCCGCATTCGGCCCAATCACCGCAACAGTTTTGTACTTTGCGCGATCCAGAGGAAGAACGCCATCGTTCTTCAGCAACACCATCGATTGATCCGCAACTTCGAGTGCCAGCGCCTGGTTTGCCGGCGACGTTACCTCGCTGAAGGGAATAGAGGTATAGGGCACCATGCTTGGGGGGTCGAAGAGCCCGAGCTTCATGCGCGCCACAAAGAGCCTGCGCAAGGAGACATCGATATCCGCTTCGCTGATCAGCCCGGCCTTCACCGCATCGGGAAGCGTCTTGTAGTTCTGACCGCAGTCCGTGTCGGTTCCGTGGAGCAGCGCATCGGCGGAGGCGTGCGCGCTGTCCACCGACGTGTGGTGCGAACTCTTCTGCCAGAAATCCGCGACTGCGCCGCAATCCGACGTTACATAACCCTGAAACCCCCAATAGCCGCGCAGGATGGTCTGCATCAGCAGGTCGGAGCCGCATGCTGGCTGGCCTTCGATTGCGTTATAGGCGCACATGATCGAGTCCGCCTTTGCATCGACGATCGTCGCACGAAACGCAGGCAGATAGGTATCCCATAGATCATGGGGTGACGGCTGCACATCGAAGCGATGCCGCTCGCTCTCCGGTCCAGAGTGGACAGCGAAGTGTTTCGGCGTAGCGATCGCACGGTAGTAGTTCGGATTGTTCCCCTGCATGCCTTCGACAAAGTTGACGCCTAGCTGCGAGGTAAGAAACGGATCTTCGCCGTAGGTCTCCTGCCCGCGCCCCCAGCGCGGATCGCGGAAGATGTTGATGTTCGGCGACCAGAACGTCAGGCCGTAGTAGATGGAGTGATTGTTGTGACGGAGAGCCTCATTGTTCTTCGCGCGCGCCTCGGTTGAGATCACTGTCGCCAGCTGCTTGAACAACGGTGCATCCCAGGTAGCCGCCATCCCGATCGCCTGGGGAAACATCGTCGCGTAGCCGGAACGCGCCACGCCATGCAACCCCTCGTTCCACCAATCGAAGCTGGGCACGTCGAGCCGCGGAATCGCCGCCGAGCTGTTCGTCATCTCCGAAACTTTTTCCGCCAGCGTCAACCGCGATACCAGATCGGCAGCGCGCTGCTCCACGGGCAGCTTCGGGTTCTGATAAGGCAGCCCCCCGGTCGATTGAGCAACGGCACGGCCAGCCACTCCGGCGAGCGCGAGAAGAGAACAAGTCAACATAAGGGCAAACGAGCGCATAAAACCTCCCCGAAGTTAAATGTTATGTCCTACTTGGTTGGGCTTGGCGCCAGGAACGGCGAACAACACGGCTTCACCGACGGTTGAAACTCCATCAGCTCAGCGCGAATTCCGTCAGGGTCGTACAGATTGACTTGCCACTTGCCATCGCGGCCGATCTTCGGATCTGAATGTCTTGCTGTCAGGCGGTCCCCCGCGTACATCAGGTCAACTGCCTGCTCGATATTTGGAACGCCAAGAGAAAAATGGTCGAGAACCCCGGCATTCTGCTGCGACATATCTGCTGGAATCCCAATCTTCTCAGGCCCCTTTACCTTCATGTACTCGACCCAGTCGGTGCCATCGGGAACTTGCAGCGATGTCCAATCCGAGGAATCTTCTGTCGGACCACCATGCCAGTAGGGTCGAAAGCCGAGGATGCTCCGATAGAAGGTGTCTTCCTTCGCAATATCGTGGACGATGTACCCCACGTGGATCATGTGAGCGCTCAGCGGATTCACCGGCACGGAGAGCGGGCGGGCCGGTGGCTGCACAAACTGAACCCGGTTTCCCTCCGGATCCTTCACTTCGAAGTATTGGCTTCCGTCGCTTCCTTTGCTGATCGCAGTTGGCACCGAAACATCGTGAGCCCCAAGATAGCGTCGCATCGCCTCAGCATCCACTACGTTATATCCTGCATGATCGAAACGATTGATCGATGCTGGCCCCGAAGGCAGGGGCAGAACCTCAACAAACTGAATTGCGTTGAAGTAATAGCGAACGCCCGCAGGATTTTGCGGGTCCGCTGCCTTCATCCCGCCCAGATCATGAACATAGAACTGCTCTGTCTTCGCGGCATCCGAGGTATAGACGCTCAGGTGCGAGACGCTGGTAATCTTCGGCCTCTCCTGGCAAAAGGACGGCGTCGCCAGAAGAAAGCCCATCATTGTCCATCCCATTGCCACGCGCGCTGTCAGCGTCGATCGACCGGATCTCATGGGAACACTCTCTCACACTTGCTTTAGGGCTGGCTTTCGATCTTCGGCAAGATGCGAAAACGGCCGGCATCTAGCCGGCCGTTCTCAAAGCCAAACATCGTATCAATCGTACCGTTGAAGCGGGTTAGAAGCTGTACTTGATTTGGAACTCCACAATGCGCTGGCTGTTGCCGCCAAACCCATTCTTGAAGTGTTGGGTACCGAACAGGTCAGCCGGTTTGCCGTTGGCATTACCGAAAGAATTGCTTGCCACGATCGGGCTGCCCGGGTTACCCGATCCGGGGGCTACGCTGGTTGTAGCGCATCCGGGCGTGCCAGTAAGAGAGGAACATGTATCGTTCACGGTGAGGGCGTGGGATGTGTAGTTGTAGAAGTAGTACTCCGTCGTGGATTCTCCAGAGCCGAAGGTGGGCAGCGGGTGATTGAGCCAGTTGAAGGCCGAGGCAGTGAACCTGACCTTGTTCTGCTCATGAATGGTGAAGGTTTTGGAAAGCGATAGATCGTTCTCCATGAAGGCCTGCCCGGCGACGAAAGGCAGACCGAATCCGCCGGACGATCCGAAGGCTGCCGCCGTGAAGCAAGGTCTGTAGAGCTGATACTTCACCAGGCCAGCCTTCGGGTCGCAGGTCAGTTGCGGACGACCAGTGACGATGCCTGCGTTCGTACCGAAGAAGGTACTCGCGCCGACACCTCGGGTATTTATGCTGACCGACTGGGGATTGTTATTCGTAGCCGGCAGCGAGGCGGGATCGTATTGGATATTGATGCCCGGCAGCGTGGACGTGCCATCCTGCCATAGCGTGATGCCGGAGATCGTCCAGCCGTTGACGGCTCCTCCAATGAACCGGTTGCCGTGGTAGAAGTTGGGTTCCCGATAGATGTAATTGGAGTTGAAGACGAACGGACGGTTCAGGTTGTCATAGGTGTTGTTGGGCGCAATGTTGAATGGATCAAAGTTGACGACCGTACTCAACGACTTCGACCAGGTAAAGTTCAAGTTCAACGTGACTGGTCCTGCCCGCTTGGTCAGGGTGGCTTGCAGGGAATTGTAGTTCTGGTAATTGTTGTGCTGGATCATGGAGACGCCATTCGTTCCATAGATCGTGCAGGTTGCATTGGCTGCCGACGTGCAGGCGGTGCCCTTTCCGAAGGGCCGGAAGTCGGCGTCCGAGGCACCCGAGGAGCAGTTAGCGTTCAGGTTTTCAGGGTTGCAGATCGTCTTTCCGAACCCGGCGCTCACGGGACTCGGATCCGTGTTGCCGACCCATTGGCCGCCTACGAGCCTGCCGTAAGCGTACAGCGGAGTCTTGTTCTGGTTGGCGTAATTGCCTGTGGCCGTACCATCCTGTCCGTTGTCGGCCATGTGCATGGCATGGTTGCCCACATATGCGATGTCAAACTGCATGCTCCAGGGAAGTTTCTGGTCGATGGTGAAGTTGTAGGAGTACGTTAGCGGGATGCCATGATCGTTGGGGTCATAGCCGGTCTGTCCGTTTTGGGCGCACTGGATCTGGCACTTCGGCACGAGGGCTTGAAACTTGCCGATCTCCGAGAGCAGGAAGGTGCTGTTCCCCAAAGTGGACGTGACGTTGTTGGACGCATTGAAGTTCTGGACCCCCTGGGCCGTGTTCAAAGCGCCCTGAGGACCGTTGGCGGCCTCCTGGTAGCGATAGGCGCCATATCCGCCGCGCAGCAAGGTCTTGCCATTGCCAAAGACATCATAGGACATGCCGAGGCGCGGCGAGAGAAAGCCAAACCGATCCGTTCGGCCGCTGAGAGGAAGGGAGGCGTCGATGCCGTGCCAGTAGAAGCCGGGAGCGTACTTGCCCGCATAAAAGTCGGGCAGAACACGGTTGGCGTAGAAGACAGCAAGGCCGGTGCCCTGACGGTCATACCACCACCCGATGTGCTCGAAACGGAGGCCGACCTGGATCGACAGCCGCCTATTGACCTTAACCTGATCGTCGGCGTAGACCGAAACCGTCTGGTAGGCAACATCCGACAGCGGAGACGAATTGCTCTCCTGATAGTTGGTCAGGTTGCCGGTCAGGAAGTTGACTGTGGTGTTGTAGCTTCCCTGGTTCTGGCCGGCGAGAGAGCCGTAGGCACCGCAATTGGCGGCGTTGGCATTGCAGGCTGCCCTGGCGAAGAAATCGTAGCTGTTCTGAGGGGTTCCTCCGATAGAGAGGGAACCTTGCAGATTGGTGCTCTGGTTGCCCTGGTAGTTGTCGGTGTTGGAGGCCATGGCGCCGAACTTCAGGGTGTGGTTGCCCCAGACCTTGGTGAGATTGTCGGCAAACGTGGGGACGGACTTCTCTACGATATAGTAGTTGCCCGGCTCCCAGTAATCCGGCTCCGCGACGCCGGGGTATGCGTTTTGCACCCCGCCGAAGGTAGGCATGTACTTGGTGTTCGCGCAGTAGACGCAGCCAATGTTGGCGCCAAGGGTCGAGCGGAAGTTTGCGCTGCTGTTGGTGCCCGGCAAGATGGGAATGTTGCCCCAGACCCAGGTAACCAGCGCCTCGTTGGTCAGCGTGGGGCTGAAGACGTGGACGTAATGGCCAGTGATGACCTTTCCATAGGTCTTCTTGGTGAGGCCGCCGCCGGGATACTGCAAGTTATTGTTGGCGCAGGTACCAGCGTAGAAGGACTGTCCGCAACTGCCCGCCAGCTGACTGTCGAAGCTCTGCTGGTAGGAGATAAAGAGCTGGTTGGTCTCATTCCAGTTGTAATCGACGCGGCCGTGCGCGAGCCAGCCGTTGTCATGATTGATAATGGGCTGGACGTAGTTGTACCCGTTGTTGGCGATGATCTGCTGGGGTGTCGTTGCAACGTAGGGGGAGTTGAATGCCGGCCAGACCTTGGTGAAGGTGAGCATGTTCTTGTCGATATACTGCGGCGCGATGTAGCCGCCATTCGAAAAGCCGGCCCCGAGACTTCCCGCCATAGCCGTTGGTATGGAGCCGTCCGGGAGGACGGTCCACGTCGTGTTACCGGCTGTCTGAGTGATGTTTTGGCACCAGGCGCCCTCGGTAATCGTGACCCCGCCGGCGGTTACGGGCGTGCCTAAGGTGTTTTGGAAGCCGCCGGGACACAAATTCCGGTTGTCCGCATTATCCATGCTGAAGTTGCCGCCCATCATCTCCGGAGTGGGAATGGAAAGCCTCAGGATGTTGGCGTTGCCCTGGTTCTGGAAGGGCATCTCAAAGGCGCCATAGAAGAAGCCTTTCTTGTGAGTGTAGGGAATCGGGCCGCTGATGCTGCCGCCCGGGTAGTAATAGGAAGCGCCCCCCTTGGGGTTGGGTAGAGGCAAGTGGTGATTGTCCTGCCAGTCATTGGCATTCAGTACGTCGTTGCGAACGTCGAACCAGCCCTCGCCGTGGTAGTGCGCGCCGCCCGACTTACCGGTGGCGTTGATGACGTTCGGGCCGTTTGGGGTATCCGCTCCGTAGGCCGAGGTCAACACCTGGACTTCCTGGGTCATTTCGGGGTTGATCGTAGCCAGTCCGGAGAAGTCGTCGCCGATGTCGAGGATGCTTGCGCCATCCATGTTGATGGCGGTGCCGCCCTTGTAAGGCGCGCCGTTGATACCCATTCCGTTGCCAATGGCGCTGTTACCGGTGGTTGTCGACAAAGCGCTATAACCGGTTTGTCCAACCTGCACAACGCCGGGAAGCACCTTCAACAGCTCGGTCGTATCGCGGCCCGTCAGCGCCAGGTCCTGGATATCCCCGAACGTGAGGGTTTCGGAGCGCTGTCCGTTTACCGTTTCCATGATCTGGCCGGCGACAGACGTCACCGTGACCGTATCCGTAACGGCGCCGATGGCGAGCACAAACGTCGGGAGTTTGAGCGAATCACCGGAATGGACGTCGATGCCGGAGATCGCCCTCGGAGAGAAGGCCTTCGCGGTTACCTGGACCGTGTAGGTGCTGGGTCCCAGGTTCGGCACCGAGAAAAATCCTTGCCTATTGGTCTCAATCTGGCGCACGTCCTGCGTGGCCTCATTGGTCACTTTGACCGCTGCGCCCGCAACCACGCTGCCAGTTGTATCGGTCACGGTCCCTGAGAGACTTGCGGTAATCTGGGCATGGAGAGACGGGGCTGCCATCAGCAGGCAGGCAAACAGAGTGAACCCAAAGATCGTGGTCTGTGTGCAGATTCTCTTGATACCGTGAAGGGTGGCTTGGCGAAGATGCATTGTGTTGCCTCCGGAAAAGATCGAAATTCGGATACTGCAATTGGCCCTTGGGAGAGCGCTGGTCTGGTTTGTTGCTACTTGCCTGCTCAACTTGCGGAAACTCAACCCGGCTCGTGGATCCAGGATCTTCCCTGGAGTCCATTTTTTTTCATTAGTACGGGAAGACAATAAATTGGGGCGAGGTTGTTCTACTGCCAACGAAGAGGCATTGTCAAGATTTTTTTTGCGGGTACTTTCAGGGTATTTTTCTGCTTTTTTTGCAAGTCCTGCAAAGGAAAGGCGGTAAGTGCTTATTTGGTCGTGGTGGCGAAAGAATTTAGGCGGAATCTAAGTCTTTCACAAGCTAAAGCGCCTGAGATTTCCTCCGAAACCTGAAACCGCCCGCATTGTTCCGGCACCCTCTCGCCGATCTGGTTAAGCGTCCCAAGTAGGCCGCGACGATCCTTGCCCCCTATCCAAACCCGTCTGAATTCCTGATATCTCCGCAAATGCGGCGGCCAAAATGCCCGATGATTCTTGAGAACGCCGATGCGGACAAAACCAGCCGGCGAATATGGTTTGGAGCTTACCGGCCATGCAGGTATAGACTCTATTTTGTTGCAGTGTCAGATAAAATAAGGTTCAGGCCCGCCGGTGCTCATGAAAATCCTCTATTGAATTGCGAATCGCCGAAGTCCATGAATCGCATAACGCCAGACAAGGCTGTCATTGGGTGGTATTTTCCGAAAGCCAGCGGCTGTGGAACGAAATCGCCAGCTCAGTCGTATTTACTTGTAGCCAACATTTTTAGGAGTTGAAGGCTTCCAAATTGAGCCTTTCGAAGATAGTATTCGGCGATGATGGTCTTCGCGTTCGGTATCGGTCGTTCCGAAGTATCGGAACATCTTGCCTTCCAGTCGCCCTCTACGGCCACGCGGATCGATCCGCTGTCAGTGCTGCTTGACTATGGGGTGAATGAATGGAAGTAATCGTCCAAACACGAGTCGACAACAATGGAAGCCGTGGTATCCAGCGGATCGATCTCGCCTATGTGGAACTCGCTTCGAGCGAAAGCGCGCGAGACATCAATCGCGACATCATCCTCGAGATCATCCGCTCCCGGCAGCCAGTCTCACGGGCCGATCTCGCCCGCTCTTCCGGTCTACAGCCAAGCACTGTCTCCGCAATTGTGGAGCAACTGATCGAGGAGAAGTGGATCGCTGAAGGCGCCGTAGCGCGTCGTCCACGCGGACGCCGGCCCACGCTGCTCTCTCTAAACGACAATCTGGCGATTCTCGTCGCCGACATTCATCCCGACCAGGCAATCGTGGCTCTGGTCGATCTCAACGAGCGCTTCCTTGCTCGCGAGGTCGTGCCTCTGTCAAGCAAACCCGCGCAAGCCATGGATCAAATCGTCCAATGCATGCAGCGAATGCGGGAGAAGAACCAGGACAGGTCGTTCGAAGGCATCGGTCTCAGCGTTCCAGGACGACTCGATCCCGCCACGCAGCGGCTGATCCTCGCGCCCAACCTGAAATGGGGCGACTACGACATCAAGAAGGCTGTTGAGCAGAAGATGAAGCTGCAGGTAGAGCTGGCCAACGAAGCCAACGCCAGCCTGCATTCGGAGTTATGGTCGGGCAGGCTCGATGGAGTGCGGAACGCGGTTCTGATTACCCTCTCCGAAGGCCTGGGTGGCGCGGTTCTGGCGAATGGCCATATCGTCACCGGCCTCAGTGGCCTCGCGGGTGAATTCGGCCACGCCCCGGTCGATCCCAATGGCCCGATCTGCGGCTGCGGGCAACGCGGCTGCTGGGAGATGCTCGCCTCCTCCAACGCCGCCTTGCGTTATTACAGAGAACTCGCCCCGAAGAGCCGCCCTCTGAACATTCGCGAGCTCCTGCACATGACGGAAGAAGGCGATAAGACTGCGATCGAAGCAGTATCCAGGCAGTGCGTCGCGCTGGGACGAGGTCTTCGCCTTGTCACAGCGGTGCTCTCCCCGGAGGTCATCCTGATCACAGGCGATATCGCCGCATGCTGGACACGCTTCGGCCCGTTGGTGCAGGCTGAACTGAAATCCACCATGCTGGCAGGTCCGCCGCCGCTCCTTAGAATTACCAACGATGGAGAACTGTCGCGGCTTCGTGGCGCGGCCGCCGTAGTCCTGCAACGCCACTCAGGACACAGCCGGGGCAGACGAAAGGTGAGTCGCAAGACCATCCCCAGCCTCGCTCTCTGACCGCTGCAATCTCCCCTCTGCTTACGTCCCGCAGAAAGTCTGGCTGACACACTGCTCAGGGAGGGCCGGCGTGGCGTACCGCTCCAGGCCAGGCCTGTCCTCGTAAGGGCGCGATACCACATCCAGCAATTCCTCGAACGGCTGGAAGTCCTGTCGCTCGACAGCTGCGTCGAGTGCTGTCTCGACGATGTGATTGCGCGGGATGAATGCTGGATTGGTCAACCGCATAGCCTCAGCGCGCGACTTCGCCGAGCCGGGCTCGTCTTCCAGGCGCCGGCGCCAACCAGTAGCCCATGAGTCATAGACGATGGGGTCGGCAAACAGCGCGCGTGCTCCTGTATCGCCTTCGGCTCCAGCCGCGGCATCGCAGAGCCGGCGGAACGTCAGGGTAAAATCGGCGCGGTTGGCGGCCATGCGCTCCAGCAGGTCCTCTGCCAGTGCAGCATCGCCCTCGCGTTTCGTGGAGAGACCAAGTTTGCGCCGCAAGCCCGCATCGCGAGCCGTCTCGAACTGCGGGCCAAAAGCAGCAAGCGCCTCCCTGGCCGAAACCAGCGCTGCCTCTTCGCTGCCTTCTTCCTTCACCAGCAGGGGCACCAACGCCTCGGCGAGGCGCGTCAGATTCCAGTGCATGGCGTGGGGTTGGTTGCTGTAGGCATAGCGCCCCTGATGGTCGATCGAACTGAACACCTTGCGCGGATCGTATGCTTCCATAAACGCGCATGGACCGTAGTCGATCGTCTCGCCCGAGATCGAAGTGTTGTCGGTGTTCATCACCCCATGGATGAAACCCACCAGCATCCATTGGGCGACGAGGAAAGCTTGCCGGGAGACCACGCCATTCAGCAAAGCCCGATAGGGCCGCATTTCCCGTGCAGCGTCAGGGTAATGCCGATTGAGCGCATAGTCTGCCAGCGTGCGTGTTCCTTCGACGTCCCCCTTCGCCCAGAAGTACTGGAAGGTTCCCACGCGGAGGTGGCTCGCCGCCACCCGGGTCAGTACGGCTCCAGGCAAGACCGCCTCGCGGAGCACCTGCTGCCCCGTAGTCACGGCAGCCAGAGCTCGTGTGGTCGGCACACCCAGCGCCGCCATCGCCTCGCTCACAATGTACTCCCGCAGAACCGGACCGAGAGCCGCTCTACCGTCTCCGCGGCGGGAGAACGGAGTGGGTCCCGAGCCCTTGAGCTGGATGTCATACCGAACACCGTCACGCCCTACCACCTCTCCCAGCAGGTTGGTGCGCCCGTCGCCGAGCTGAGGCACGAAATGTCCGAATTGATGACCGGCATAGGCCTGGGCCAAAGGCTCTGATCCCTCCGCCACGCGGTTGCCGGCCAGAATCTCCACCCCTTGCGTACTCGCCAAAGCGTCCGGATCCAAGCTAAGGCTTCTGGCCAGCTCCGCATTGACCTTGATCAGGCGTGGGAACGCCACCGGGGCCGGGTTCAACCGCGCGTAGAAGCGTTCCGGCAATCGCGCATACGTGTTGTCAAAAGCGAAAAGAATCGGGATGGGATCGGGCTCGGAAGGAGTAGCTTGCATCGTGTTCGCGGAAGCATTGGATGAACTCATAGTGGCATATCCAATTTAGATCAGTTGGAAGAGAAGCGAGCATCCCCACGACAACCTCGCCCTGCGAGTTCGGTGATCCTGAGGCATCCGTGTGCTTAGGGGACGATATTGGCGGAGGTAACGAAGCTGAGCTGGTGGATAGCGAGCCAGGTCTGCTGGTAAGCATTGAGCGCGTTGGCAGTGACGGAGCGGGAGTCGCGGAGGGCGTCCAAGTAGTCGATCAGAGCGAGGCCGCCGTGCTCGTAGCTGAAGCGGGCGATGTCGAGGACATCCTTCGCTTCGTCAAGGTAGTGGCCATTGTAGCGATCGGAGAGCAGCTTTGAGTTGACGTAGTCGGACCAGGCCTGATCGACATCGGAGACGACCTGGTTGTGGGTCGCAATGACGGTAAAGCGGTTGGATTGCGCGGTGAACTTCGCGGTCGCCTTATTGCCCTGATTGCGGTCGAAGATGCGGATGGGGATGTTGAAGGAGAAGCCGATGGAGTTGTCGGGACCGTTGCGGTTGTAGTCGGCTTCCGCACTGGGGTCGGCTGTGCCATTCGCGTAGGCAAGTTTGATGTTGGCGTCGGCCAGATCGACGGCGGCTTGCGCGGCTTTCAGGTCGGGGCGGCCGGCGAGAGCTTTTTGTTCGAGGTCGTCCACGGAGGCGCTGATGGGTGGTGGGACGACTTCGCCGATCACGTCGAAGGTTCCGCTGGGCTTGTCGATGCCGAGCAGGACCTGGAGCTGGTCTGAGGCCTGCTGGGCGGCCGTGATGGCGTTTGACTCGTCGGTTTCGAACTGGGCGAGCTGGAGATCGAGGCGCTCGAAGTCGAGTTTGGCGAGGTCGCCGGCTTTGTAGCGGTCACTGCCGATGTCGACCTCTCGCCTGAAGTCGGCGAGGTTGTCGTCGGCGAGCTTTTTTGCGGCCTTGGCGATGATGAAGTTGGTGAAGGCCTGGCGCACGGCGAGGATGGTCTGCTGTTCGGTGGCGTGGTACTGGGCGTCCGTCTCGGCGGTGGTGGAGCGGGCGCTGGAGAGACGCCACTCGCGCTTGTTGCCGCGCTCGAAAAGGCGGCCTACGCCGGCGGTGTAGTTGAAGGGATTGTTGGCGCTTTCGCCAAGGGTGACGTTAGAGCCGGAGGCTGTGAAGTAGGGATTCTGACGGGCGGCGGCTTGCAACTCCTGAGCTTTGACGGAAAGGAAATTCTGCTGGGCGGCCAGGAGGGTTGGATTTTTGGTGAGGGCGACGTCTACGGCTTGCTGCATGGTGAGGGGCGCGGTTTGTGCCTGGGCAAGGCAGTTTGAAGAGGTCGCAATCAGAACGAGAACTACGCAGAGAGCCGCTTGGGCAAAAGCGCTTGCGGAGTCAAGCGGTACGAAACTCCACGATAATCGCGATGAAGCCGCGATCGTCATGGGGCACCCATCTGTGCGTTGTTGGAGATTAGTTTTCAAACTCGGTCTCCGGGGCTGGGAGTACGTCGCTGGGGCGGGCAATCCAGACATACAGGGTAGGGAGCAGGAAGACGCTGATAAGGAGCGCGCCGATGAGGCCTCCGACGATGACGATGGCGAAGGGGCGCTGCGAGTCGGAACCGATGCCGTGGGAAGTCGCGGCGGGGAGAAGGCCGAGGGTTGCGACTAGCATGGTCATCATAATGGGGCGGAGGCGAAGGACTGCGCCTTCGATAGCAGCCTCCTTGATGGAGTGACCGCGGGCGCGGAGCTGGTTGATGTACTCGAGCATGATGACGCCGGTCTCGACCGAGACCCCAAAGAGCGCGAGGAAGCCGACACCGGATGAGACGGAGAAGTTGGTGTGTGTGGCGAGGAGCGCGATCATGCCGCCGAGGGGCGCCATGGAGACGTTGAGCAGGATGAGCAGCGCCCATTTGCCGGAGTGAAACATGGTGTAGAGGATGACGAAGATCAGAACGATGGTGATCGGCAAGACAAGCATCAACCTGCGCGACGACCGCTTCTGGCTTTCGTATTCACCGGCCCAGTCGGTCTTGTATCCGGGGGGCAGCGCGACCTGCGCGTGGACCTTCTGGATGGCCTCTTCTACGGTTGAGCCGAGGTCTCGGTTTCGCACGCTGTACTTGATGGCGACGTAGCGCTGGCCAGCTTCGCGATAGACCTCTTCGGCCCCGTCTTCGGTCTTGATGTTGGTGAGTTGGGCGAGGGAGACGCGCTCTCCGGAGGGGGACAGGAGTCGGATGTTGTTGATGGCTTCTTCGGTGCTGCGATATTGAGGTAGGTAGCGGACCACGACATCATAACGAGCCTCCTTATCGAGTACCTGGCTGACTGCGTTGCCGCCGACGGCGGTCTGAATTGCGTCCTGGACGTCGACGACGTTGATGCCGTAGCGCGCGGCGGCGTCGCGGTTGACGGAGTAGTTGAGGTTGGGCTGGCCGATCACGCGGAAGAGGCCAAGGTCCTGCACGCCTTGAATCTTGCTCATCACGCCGACGATCTCGTTGCCTTTTTCTTCGAGGGTGCGAAGGTCGTCGCCGTAGATCTTGACGGCCAGCTCGCCCTTGACGCCGCTGACGGCTTCTTCGACGTTGTCGGAGATGGGTTGCGAGAAGTTCCAGAGGACGCCGGGAGTTTTTTCGAGTTCGCGGTCCATGGCGGCGATGAGCTCTTCCTTGTCTTCCTTGAAGACAGGACGCCACTCGGCCTTGGGCTTCAGGTCGACGAAGTATTCGGTATTGAAGAAGCCTGTGGTGTCGGTGCCGTCGTCGGGGCGGCCGGTCTGGCTGACGACTTTGTAGACCTCGGGGAAGGCCGCGAGCTTGAGGCGCGCTTCGTTCATGACGCGGAGGCTCTCGGTGGGGCCGGTGCTGGGAGCGAGCGTGCCGCGGACCCAGATAGAGCCTTCGTCGAGGTGGGGGAGGAACTCGGAGCCGATGGTGCCGCTGAAGGCGAGGAAGCCGGTAAGCGCGAGTGCGATGAGAGCGAGCGAGAGGGTCACGAAGTGATGCTCGATGGCCCAGCGCGCAGCGCAGCGATAGTTGGTGGTGAGCCAGGTCATCACCGGGTTCTCCCACTCGGTTGCGCCTTTGGGGAAGAGCAGGCTGGAAAGCACAGGGGCAAGCAGGAGCGAGAAGAGCAGTGCGCCGAGCAGAGCGAAGGTGACCATCCAGGCCATGGGCTTGAAGAGGCGGCCTTCGACGGACTGCAGGGTAAAGATGGGCAGGTACGCGGTGATGATCATGGCGCGCGCGTAGAAGACAGGACGCTGGACCTCGTGCGCGGCCTCGCGGATCTGCTGGGTTGGAGTAACGCCATCCTTACGGCGGTGATTGAGGTGGCGAACGATGTTCTCGACGATCACCACGGAGCCGTCGACGACCATGCCGAAGTCGAGCGCGCCGAGAGAGAGCAGGTTGGCGGGGATGTCGCGGAGGTTGAGGCAGATCGCAGCGAAGAGCAGTGCGAAAGGGATGGTAAGAGCGACGATGATCGCGCCGCGAGCGTTGCCGAGGAAGAGAAAGAGGATGACGACGACGAGGACGATGCCCTCGATGAGATTGTGGAGGACGGTGTGGGTGGTGTAGTGCAGTAGCTCGCTGCGGTCAAGGAAGGGAATGATTTTAACGCCGGGCGGAAGGACGTGGTCGTTGAGGTCGGCGACCTTCTGATGGATGGCATCGAGAACCGCGTCCGCGTTCTCGCCTTTTTGCAGGAGGATGATGCCTTCGACCACGTCATCGTTGTCGATGAGGCGCCCGTCTTCGTGGTGGATGGAGTGTTGCCCCGGCTTGGCGGTATGGTCGACGCAGGGATCGGTTGCGCAGAAGGAGGCTCCGGATTCAGCAGGCGGCGTAGCGCCGACGCGGCAGGTCTTGCCGATTTGGCCGAGACGGATCTTTGGGCCCTGGGCGACAGTGGCGATGTCCCTGACGCGCACAGGGGCACCGTTCTGGGACTTGAGGATGGTGTCTTCGATGTCCTGAACGTTGCGATAGAGACCGACTTCGCGGACGTTGACCTGCTGCTCGCCCTGCTCGATGAAGCTGCCGCCGGCATTCTGATTGTTGTTGGCGATCTGCTGCTCGACCTGGCCGATGGAGAGGCCGTAGGCGATGAGTTTGCCGGGATCGACGCGGACCTGGTACTCGCGGGTGGCGCCGCCGAAGCTGGCTACGTCGACCACGCCGGGGACCGATTTGAATTCCTTTTCGAGCTTCCAGTCTTCGAGCGACTTCAGCTCCATGCTGTCGTAGGCGGGGTTGGTGGAGCGCAGGGTGTACCAGTAGATCTGGCCGACGGGACTCCAGTCGGTGCCCATCTGGGGCTGCAGGCCGGCGGGAAGAGTGACCTGGCCGAGACGCTGGAAGACCTGGTCGCGATTATCCTTGTTGACGGAGTCGTCGTCGAAGATCATGGTGACGCTGGAGAGGCCAGCGAGCGATGTAGACCGCAGGTGCGACATGTGCGGGATCCCAGCCATCTGGATCTCGATGGGCGTGGTCACCTGCTGCTCGATCTCTTCGGCGGCGCGGCCGGGCCACTGGGTGATGACCTGCACGTAGTTGTTGGCGACGTCGGGGTAGGCTTCGACGGGAAGGTTGTGGAAGGAGACGGCGCCCCAACCGAAGAGAAGGATGGTCGCCCCTAGGACGAGCCATCTGTTGTTCAGAGCAAAATCGATGAGACCGCGAATCATTTACTGATCCACCGTATTCTGCAGCGTGAGCGCATTGGCGACGACTTGCTGGCCCACGTTGATGCCGGTAATCTCCTGAACGTTGTTGGGGAGCATGGAGCCGCCTTCGACGGGGACGCGGCGGAAGTTGCCGGAGCCACCGGGGATGTACACCCAATCGCGGTCGTGCAGATGGAGGATTGCGGCGGCGGGGACGGTGGCGTGGGTCTGCGCGGTCTTGCCGAAGAAGGTTGCCGTGGCGAACATGCCGACGCGCAGGATAGTGTTCGGGTTCTCGACTTCGATGCGGACTTTTGCGGTGTGGAGGGTGGGGTCGAGAACGGCGCCGATGTCGCTGATGGTCCCGGTGAAGACTTTGTCAGGGTATGCGGTGAGGTGAATCTGCGCCTTTTCTCCGAGGTGCACGGAGGCGAGATCATTCTCGTAGACGTCGCAGATGACCCAGACATGCGAGAGATCGGCGATGGTGAAGGCGCTGGAGGAGCCGGCGTAGGTGACGCCCGCGGCGGCGGCGTTGGTGACGTTCTGCGCGATGATGTAGCCGGAGGAGGGTGCGTAGACTTTGACGGCAGCGGCGGGGTGGTCCTTGTCGACGCCGAGGACTTTGAGTTGCTCTTCGGCGGCGGTGAGTGCGGACTTGGCGTCGTCTTCAGCGTTCTGTGCGATCTCAAGCTGGCTGGTGGGAATGGCGCCCTTGTCGTGCAGGAGTTTGGCGCGATCGAGTTGAACCTGAGCGAGGCGCTCATCGTTGACGGTTTTGAGATAGTTGCTGAAGGCGCCGGAGACGTCGGTGCTTTGCACCTCCATCAGGAGCTGACCTTTTTTGACGTAGTCGCCCATGCGCGCATGGATGTCGAGGACGCGGCCGGAGGCGATGGAGATGACGGGGATGGTGCGCGAGACGTCAGGGTTGACGGTGCCGGTGACGTTGAGCGATGAGGGCGCTTCGTAGCTCGCGGCCGTGGCGATGGGGAACGAGCCGGGATTCTTGACCTGGACGAGGTTTGGATCCGCGTCCGCCTGAACCGAGACCGCCGGAGGGATTTCGCTCTTCGGATCGGAGGACTTGCTGTTGCATCCTGTTGCGACACTCAACACAAGGCATGCCAGAAGGCCTGCCCACTTAGCTGCTTTTACGGAACCCATCCGATACCTTTGCTCGTCCCCCATGATCTGGATACGCAGCCGCTTGTCCACACCGATTTGGTCTGGAATACCATTGATAAGCGTAAAGGTCCGCCGCTGGGTAGGGAGGCTATCTTTCGGCTGTACGAGGCTATCTTTCGGTCGCAATATCTTCAATTACAACGGAGCGCTATGTTTTCGTCCCTCTTTCGAGGCAGCAAGAGTTCGAGTCTGATGGGGGCCTGTATTTTGATTGCGCTGATCGCCCTGATCGACTGGCGCGTCGTCGGCGAAGTGCCTCTGGGATTTCTTTATCTGCTACCTATGCTGATGCTCGGCAAGGTAGTGAGGCCCTGGCAGACGGCGCTGGCCGCTGCATTGTGTACCTATCTGACGGAAGAGTTCGACCAGTTCACCTGGAATCTGCGGACCGGACTGCCGCGCGACATCCTTTATTTCATGGCCTTCTTTTCGATTGGGGTATTCGTGTACGAGGTGAATCGCAATCGGCAGGTTGTCCTGCTGCAAGTCGAAGAGATTGAGAAGCAGAGAGACGCGCGGCGCGAGGCGGAAGAACAGTTGACCGTGCTGATTGAAAGCAGTCCGGCGGCGATTATTACCGCGGATTCAGATGGGTCGGTCTTGATGGCCAACGCGGCGGCGCATCGGATGCTTGCCGTAAAAACTCCTGCGCTGCTGGGGCGGTCGATTCATCGATACTTCCCTTCGCTTGCGAATGTCTCGGGGCGCGAGACGAAGCAGCAGCTTTTTCGGACGGTGATGCAATCGCGCGGGCAGCGAGAGGATGGCGAGGGGTTTCTGGCGGAGATCTGTTTTTCGACTTATCACACGAATTCGGGCCCCCGGCTCGCGGCGATGATTCTTGACTCGTCGGAGGAGTTCCGCACGCGAGAGGAGGCCAGTCTGCACCAGATGCTTGCCGGCTCACGCATTGCGGTGGGTGCGGTCTCGCACGAGATACGGAATGTCTGCGGAGCGATTGCCGTGGTGCATCGCAATCTCTCGCGCACCGAGGGGCTGGCCCAGGATAAGGACTTTGAAGCGCTGGGGAACCTTGTTGTGGCGCTGGAACGGATCGCCGGGGTCGACCTGCGGCCCTATTCGGAGCAGGCGAGTGAGGTTGATCTGTTGGCCGTGCTGAACGATCTGAGGATCGTGATCTCGCCATCGCTCGAAGACAAGGGAATTGTTTGCCGGTGGGATCTGGATTCGGAGTTACCCTTGGTGTGGGCGGATGGCGCCAACCTGATGCAGGTATTTCTCAACCTGACGACGAACAGCATTCGAACGCTTGCGGAGAAGCAAGGCGATCGATCGTTGACGATCTCCGCGAACAGTGAAGGGCAGCGTGTGACCGTCGAGGTGCTGGATAACGGTGGTGGTGTCGCACAACCGGCGGAGCTCTTTCATCCTTTTCAGACCGGGGCACAGAACACGGGCCTTGGGCTCTATCTGGCGCGTGCGTTCGCGCGTTCGTTTGGAGGCGATTTGCATTATCAGGCTCAGCCAGGCAGTGCGTGCTTTGTGGTGGAGCTTGCGGCGGTGCGCTAAGTGCGAGCGGTGACTATGGCGGATAGAGTTCGGATTCTACTGATTGACGACCACACGCTTTTTCGCGAGAGCCTCGCGCGCTTGTTGGACATGGAGCAGGAGTTCCAGGTGGTGGGGCGGTGTGCGTCAGTCGCTGAAGGGCATCAGGTTCTCCTGGGGTCTGCCGTCGATGTGGTGCTACTGGACTACGATCTGGGCAAGGAAGTAGGCACCGATCTGCTGGCGAGATTCGATGTCCCAGGAAATGTGAAGGTGATTCTGGTTACGGCGGGGATGCGGGCCAACTCTACGCTGCACGCAATGGATGCCGGCGTGGCGGGGATTGTTCTGAAGCACAGCGATCCGCGGCATTTGATCGAGGCGATTCGCAGGGTTGTCGAGGGCGAGACATGGTGGGACATCGGCGTGCTGCGGACGGTCATTGCCGGCAAGGATAGTCTGGCTGATGCGCAGGCCAGTGTGCGATCTCTCACCGACCGGCAGCGGCAGGTGCTTCGCGGCATTCTGGACGGGCTCTCGAACAAGGAGATTGCCGCGCGGATGCAGGCGTCGGAGACTTCGGTGAAGGCGACAATTCAGGAGTTGTTCGGAAAGGCCGGAGTGAGAACGCGGAGCCAACTGGTGCGAGTGGCGATTGAACGCTATTCGCTGGGCTGGTTGAGTGATGAGGCTTCACGGCCAACTTGATGGGTGAATGGGTGTGCAGCACGAAGAATCGCACACACGGTAAAGCGGCTCCCTCACCGGAATCGCTAACATATTGATTTATTGGAGGCGCGGGTCGGGATCGAACCCCAACCCCTAACTGAAGGGAGACTATCTTACACATTCCAAACATCGCGCTCATCGCCTAAATCGCCCCTATCGCATGGGGGTAAGGCAAAAGTAAGGTAAAACGCCCTTTGGATGGCCCGATCACGGCGCATCGAACCGAGCCTAACGACGGGTAAATAGTTTTATCAGTAAGTGCCTGTATCCATTACTATTTAGCTTGACTTTTCAGGCGTTTTGGACGATAGTAGAGGAAGTCGAGTCAATCGACCCCGAAGCGAACGCGGTACGGCGGCAAACAGCAACAGCGGCCATGCTTGCAGCCTCGGAGGCGGAGTCCGTAAAGCCGGACTGCTGACGCACCACATAGGCTTACATGCAAGTCCCTGAGTACCTAACGCCCCAAGAGACGGCGGCGATCCTGCGCGTTTCGCACGATACAGTAACTCGGCAGTTTGAACACCGCAAGGGTGTCTTGGTCATCGGCACGACCGAAGGGCTACGCAAACGCCGATACCGCACGTTGCGTATCCCACGCGAGACATTGGAAGCATTCATCCTGGAGAACCGAGTCCAGTGAGAGCCAAACCCAACACCACAACCATGACGTCTACGCCGTCTACGCCGCTCAGGGACTTCGCAGAGAGGCATCGCCTCAAGGTCACTATCGACCGGGGAGACGGTACGCCGATCATCTCAGGGCGCGAGGGGCAGATTTACGAGTATGACCAGACTTATCTCGGTCTCATGTACCTGTCAGTGCGAGGGACGCCGAAGAAATGGGGGAACGCACGACGCGCGTGTGAGGCGGCGGGCATGACTCTACAGCAAGACGGAGACTCGGAAGGCAGCCTAATCTTTGACCCTGCGAACCGACCACAAGCGAAGCTGGCGATACAGGTTGCAAGGTGCAAAACGAAGCGCGTCTTATCCGCCGAACAGAAGCAACAGGCAATCGAGAGGTTGAAAGGGTATCGAGGGAGTGTTCTAACCCGTTCCGAAACCCCTGTAGAAGCCTCGCTGGGATTCTAGGACGCATCGGTGAGGTTCCGGGCAGGGGAGAGTGCCATTCGGCCCTTTCGTTATCGAAATGCGTGAACCTTGTGGTCACGTTTGGTAAACCGGATGAGCGCGTCTTTTGGGATGAGTACGCGCCGTCCGACCCTCCGCACTTGGAGTTCCTTTTCGGCTATCAACCGATCCAAGGTTCGTTGGCTAATGCCCAGCATGGCCGCCGCTTCCTCACGGCTGTATTGGAGTTTCAAATCGAGTGGAATAGTCACGCTGGACATTCTAACCGTAAGGAATACGCTACCCGGCGTCCACGGTTTCCATCAGCATCCACGCATCGCAGAGTGGACTACCGGACAGAGGCGGTTGGCAGACCGACTCGCCCGCCTATCCGTGCCACACTGACCGAATGGCCTCCCGCCCCGAGCCTCGCATCCTCTCTTCCGACCGCCTGGACAATGCAATCGTTGTGTCGTTTGAGGACGGTCGGACGGCGCTTTTCTCCGCCATTCTGTTGGACTCAACCTTCGCACAGGCCGAAGACCTGACAGACCTCCCCGCCTACGATGATGATTGAATGACGTTCGCCCCAACTCCGCCAACTATTCGCGGGCTTCTATCATCCGAGCTACAGCAAGTCTGCACGTTACTCCACAGCACCGAGAGGGCGTGTACCGATGCCTACCTTTGAAGAACTATCGGCCCAACTGACTGCCTCGCAAGATGCTCTCCAAAAGAGCGAACGAATCGCCGCTGTAGCTCACCATGCGGCAGACGCGATGCATGAGGCATCCAACCCGCTCGAAGTTTTGACCAATCTGCATTACCTGATACGGCACACCTGCCACGACCCGGAGAAGGTTCTGGAATATCTGGAAGAGGCAGAGACCCAATCTCTCCGGCTTTTAGAAATCAATGGCCGAATCCTTCGGCTACATCGGGAAGCGACAGGCCGACTCGTATCGGTATCGGGCGACTTGGTGATGTAGGCCACATAGCGGGTGTATGCTCGTCTAACCCTTATGCCCGGCTCAAAACGAATCCTGGTCATCGCGCACGACCCCGCCGTCCAATCGACCCGCGTGTCCATCCTTCAGCGCGACGGCTACGATGTGGCGGCGGTTGAGACGGCAGAAGAGGCGCTTGCCCGCCTGGAGGCCGAACGGTTTGACTTAGTAGTGGTCGGTCGCAAGGCAAAGGCGGAGACGAAAGCTGCGGGCGCTGTGGTACGGGCGCGCCACCCCTCTCTGCCGATCCTGAAGGTCGCACCACTACCCGACCTGAATGATGGTGAGAAGTTCGCTACGAAGAGTGTCGAACCGATGCCCCACATTGTCGTAAACGCCGTGCGCGAGTTGATTGGGGTGTGAGGCTATGGGCGCTCCGATTGGTGGGTTAGGGATAAACATCGTCGGCCTTGGGCTGGTTGTGATTTTGGTGGTCGTGATTTCAATATGGGTCTGGAAACGGCACTAGACTGGTCACGCGGCCCCGCCGACACCATCCACAGATTGCGAAAGCATGGTCTTTTTGGAACAGACCCCCATGGGCTGCCCGTGTATCTTTTCGCTATGAAGCCGAAGAGCTTGGATAGGATGACCGGAGAAAAGCTGGTAGCGAAGGTCGAGAAAGAGATGAACCAGCCCCGTCTCGCGGAGTCAGTCCGCGAAGCGACGGAAGACGCCGCGTCCCCGTCTAAAGATGGAAAGTGAGCGTTACTGCTCATACAACCATTTCGACTCCGCCTATGCTTATGCCTGAAGGCAAGCATTCGGAGGCAGTAGGGTGGAGACAGCTCGATACGTCCGTAGGCCGAACGATCACGGTACATTTGATTCGATTTGTTCGCGATGCTATATGACGGTCGCACGCGCTGTCCCAGAGATTGAACTGCAAGAGCATAACGAAGCTCACGTTTGCCCACGGGGAAACCTCACGGCACTCCAGCCCCGTGGGTCAAACACCGAAACGCCGCCCTCGCATTCCCCGCCCGCGTAGCCTCCCTATGTCGCATAGTCAACTTATGGCATCTCATTGATAGTGAGGTGGCCTTATGGTGCGATGTGCGAAGAAGGAAGACACGGAAGGGCCAACATGCGCCATCCACAAAGCGCCCCTTCAAGAGAAGGCAATCCCGATAGACCGATACTGCCCGAGCTTGGGTAGGGTTCTGTGCCTCGTCTGTCCGGCCACCGGGCTTCCCGTCTTCGATCCGATCCACGCAACTCAGCCCGGCGCTCTCAGTGACGCCTGAAAACCTTCTATGGTCGTTTTCCGTGATGGCCTGGAGAGTGGGAAACAGACCTTTCGCTGGTTACTTCGCAGGCGTTTCACTGTCCACCGATTCCATACGCATCTTCTCAGCCGGGAAAACCCTGAGTAGATGAACGGGTGGTCTCTCGCTTTCAGCAAGCCATTCGTCATATTCGTGCGCTTCAAGGATCACCGGCTGCCTGTCGTGTACGGGTGCCAGCAGCGCGTTATTGTCGGTGGTGAAGATGCTGAAGGTGTCTTCCCACTTCGCAGTCTTTGGATTCTTCCACGGCGCCCACACCCCGGCCATGCCGAACAGATGATGCCGTGGCACCGTGATTTCGTATTTCGTTTTGTGTCCCTTCTCACCTTCCCACTCAAAGAAGGCCGACGCCGGGATGATGCACCGCTGATCCGCCAACTTCTCCTTCCAAAACTTCGATGTGGCTGCGGTGTCGGAGCGGGTATTGAAGAGAAGACTCTTCGGCATTTTGAATCCCCAGCGCATAAGTGCCAGGTCCCGCGCACCATCACGGTTCAACATCACGACCGGCTGTATCGAACCGGGCGCGGCATCGTCGTCTTCATCGAAGTCGGCGTGTTCAACGTCCGCGTTCACATGGAACGCCTCTGCGATTTTCTGCTTATCTCCCCGCCGTCCATATCGTCCGCACATCGCTTCACCCTTACTCTACTGAGACATTGGGCATCATCGGCACGATGCCGCCAGCCGGTTCGTGCTGCAAGAGCCATTTGCGGAATCTATCTCGTGGTACCGCCTCTGTCTTGTCCGACGCGAATATCGGGTTGCCTGCCCCGGTAGCGATACAGCCTTTGCGAATGCTGTCATCTATTTGCTTGCCAACCGACAACGTAAACTGAATGCCGGGGATGTAGAACCGATGCACGATTGAAGTCTCTGCCCGTTCGGATATTGGAAAGTGAGTGGCGAAGAGCGGGACATCGGCGGTGGACACCCAAACCGTGAGCGCCACATTCTCAGGGAACGGCGTTAGATCGAGCAGGTACACCCTAAGCGCCTCCTCGTAGGGGCCAAGCCTCAACGCTGGCATCTCCTGACCCCGTAGCTGCCACGACCGTGCAGCCGGGCGCCAGAATACGCTCAAGGGGAAATACGTCAACGCAGCAACGTCAATACCCTCGATAGTCGCACCAGGATAGACCGACGAACCCTCATGCGCCATCATCACTTTCTCCGGCGTCAGTTTGTCTCGCAACCAGAACCGGCCCCGGCCCCGGTAGCACTGCTTCATAATCCAATCCTCACCGCGCCGGTTGAACTTGTCTTCGCAGGTATCGCAGAGGAAGTAATCTTTCATCTCGAACGGGCCTTGAACCCTGAACGCTTCCGTGACGACAATGGGGTGTTGGTTCGCGCCGGGCGGACGACATAGGCGATAGAGAGCCTTCGAGATGGCGTGACTCTCTGCAAGCGGACCTGGGGTTCGGCACAGCCCACAGATACCAACGGGTCGAACTTTAGGTGCCATCGAACCTCTCAGCCACAATGCTACGCCGCCGATCTGGGTGGTTGGAGATGCGGCTCACGGCGAATCATGATGGCGAATCATCGTCCGGCGCATACACCGGCTCTTGGCGCTGCGGAAACAGGCCAGGGTGCTTCTTCAGCAACGCGCGTAGAACGCGATCCGCTATCCGCACCCCAAAGTCCACTTCCGCGTCGAGTGCCGGGTCAACGTCCGATAGACCGGAGCCGGTCGTAGGCCACCGTGCAGTGCGGATCGCCACGACTAGCGCGGTCGCTATCAACAGGGACGGCCCGAGCTTCGGCCAATCGGGATTCGAGTTGTGTCCGATGACTTTCAAGAGTTAGAGTATAGCGAAGAAGAAGCGAAACGTACCCGATTCGCTGTGGACATTCCCATGAGGATTTTCGTTGACGATTCTGGCGCATTCGACTGGAGCAATCCGGGCATGTCGATCTTTTGCGGTGTGACGATTCCTGACCGAAACCTGGATGCAGTCTTCGACCGATTCGGTCGGTGGCGGCGGTCTGTAATCGGTCACAGCAAACGAGAGCTGAAGGGAGCAGAGTTGACCGATGCACAGCTCTGCTCTTTCGCGACGAAGGTCTTACCGACGAAGGATCGCGACGTATGGCTTACGGTCGTGGGTGTCGATACCGAAATCATGAAAGAGTCACATATTCGCCAGCTTAGAGAGCAGTCGGTTGTGATCCTACAACGCTGTTCTGAGATTGGAGGAGAACACAATAACCCTCGGCTGAAGGAAATCTACCGTCAGATGTCAGGTTGGATTCGAGGACGGAGTTCTCAAAACATTACGTGGATTGTCGGACTTGAAGAGATGGTGAAGAAGAGCTTTCAGCACACCATTATTAGATATATGGAGCCGGAAGATGACGCTGAGTTTCACAGTTTCAAGATTCAAATAGACGAGAGCTTTGTTCGCAAGGATGAGCATGTCGATTTCTGGCATGAATGGCTTCGTTCGGGACTGGCAAAGAAATCGAATGCCGATCATGTTTGGTTGCCCGATACATGGCGAAAAAGAAATCACCCTTTCGTGCAGGCATATTCACTCCGCCCCGGCTTGCTAAACCTCAACCGGCTCTTCGTTCGGGACACGGGATTCTTTCGGTCTGACAAGTCGCTCGGCTTGCAGATAGCGGATATTTGCGCTCATACCATCTACCGTCACTACCGACACGGTGGTGGTGAACGAGCATACAAACAACTCCTTCGCAGGATCGTTTGTCGCGGCGGCGGACACATCAACATGATTATAGTGAACGAAAATAGCCTGCATAAGGACGATCCGCGAAACCATGCGGGTGTCTTTGACCTCAAGGAGTATGAGCAGAGGGCGGATGCTCTGCGCGCAGCAGCCCCCACCCCGTCGGATGACTGAGCCGTTCTAGACGATCCACTTTCAAAGCGGAACAGCGATGGGCGAATCTGCTTCCCTAGCCCCAGGCGGGGCCATCAGGAAGCCGCACGTCTGGCAGATCGCACCATCGTTATCGAACTCGGGCATGTACATCTGCATGAGGCGGAGAGAGCTGCATCGTCCGCATCGCTCTGGCGTCTTGCGTTCATGGCGGATCAATGCGGCTCCGAACGCTTCGAGGAATGCGTGGGTGGCATCCACGGTTATGATGCCGTCGATCCGGGTGACGTTCGCGGAGTGTGTCAGCCAGTTGGCCAAGTCCCAAGTTTCTTTTGCCAGCGCCTTCAGGAATCCCCGGATGCGCTCGTTTCGACTCCCCGCCGCGACGTGACCGGCGATCAGCTTCGACCACTCAATAAAGTTCGCAGCCTGCGGCGGTTCCGCAGCAGGAGGTACCATCGCAGGATCACTGACAGACCTAATGAACGTCAGAAGTGTTTCACGGCAGCGCATCCCGACTGCCTGGACCTCTTCTGACTCGTTCGACTGATCCAACGCTTGCGCCGCCTGTTCCCATCGCCGGAACGCCGCCGCCAGCCTATCCGCCAGGCGCGGGTCCTCGGTGCCAGTGCGCTCCGACTCCATGCGTAGCCCCAGTCCCAGGTGGAATGACAGCAAGTAATCGAGGCTTGGGAAGAGCTTCTGGGAATATAGATTCGTCATCTGACCGGCGATCACCCACCACTGCGACTTGTTTGTGTGGACGTTCCAGCAGACGTTCGCTACACCCATGACGTGTTCGGTGAGCGCCTTCTCAATGAACGTCACGCGCTCTTTCTTCTTCCCACCCTTGTTGCATTGCCACTCCAGATATTCGATGATGCGGTCGGCTTCGGCATCGTTTCGCCGAAAGGCGAACTCATTCAGCGCCTCATTCGAGGGACGTGGCGGAATCAGGCACTCTCCTTTTACCGCTACCACAGCCTTCTTCGTTCGCGTCGGACGCTTCGCGGGTGCCTTCTTGCTGGCCATCCGATCAGCATATCGCGACCTGTTGGCTACTTGGATAACATTATTCGTTTTTTATTCACTCGGCGCTGCCTGTGGAAATCGCCGACACCAACAAGCCTTTGATTGACAGTTACGATGACTCCGGCGCACTCATGGGTCGCGGCATCACTCAACAGGAACTCATCGCGGGGATGCAGAGCGGCAAGTACAACTCGACAGCCCAGCTCGGTCCGATTGACGGCGTTCGTCTGCTCGGCGGCGGCAAGGTCGAAGCCACCCATGCCGTCATCAAGGACCCGAGTGCAAAGGTTGAACTCACCCAGGAGATGTCCGATGACTTCGCCCAGAGCCATGTGCAGGGCTTTCCGAAGGGCATCAAGATCGGTGCTAACACGATGGTCCCCGGCAGTCTCGTCGCCCGTGCGAACGAGCAAAAGACGATGTTCCAGCTTGCACAGTCTCGTCATGACGAAGTGACCCAAGCCCTCACGCAGTCCGACGATCCGAAGGTGAAGGCGCTTGCCGCCCAGGTCCCCTCTATTGGCGATCTCCTGGATGATCCGAAGACCAGCCCCGGCCTCACTACGGCGCTCACACGTTTTCAGTCATACGTCTCTCACGCGGATATATCGCACGGTGGACGCGATCTCTACGAATCATTACAGGCGATGGCCGCACCGTCCGTCCCCGATCCAAACAACAAGGGCAAGTTCATCCCCAACCGTGACGCTCCATTCGCCGCCCAGGTGATGCAGGCGTTTGGCGGCAAGGATGTTCTGGAGGCGTATCACAACGAAGTCGCGCCATTGGAGCTTCACACCGAGGGAGACGCGGCGGACATGCTTGCCAGCAACCCTCCGGGCAGCCGTCCAGCCAAGTACGCACAGCGTTTCTTGAACACGTTGAACTCCCAAAAAGCGGCGCAGTATGCCGCCGAAGAGAAAATCCGGCAGGCAGCGGTGGACGCGAAAAACACCAGCGACACGATCTCACAGCCTGATGCCTTGGGCTTCACTCCCAACGTGCCGGGCGGACTCAAGGAATATGACAAGCGCCAAAGCTCCTTCAAGAAGAACGCCGATGCGCTGGCGCAGACAGAAGGCACATACGGCCAGTTCAGATCTTTTTTGAATGACGTGAACGCGGGCAAAGACTTGACCGGCGCTCAGTCCGTTGTCGCCTTGTTCGACTCTATCGGTTTGTCGGCGACTCCACTCAAAGGCGCTGGCTTCCGCGTCAACAGCAACGTCATTGACGAACACGCGCAGGCTCGGGGTTGGCTCGGCTCACTGCAACAGAAGCTCCTCGGTGCGAAGAACGGCGACATCATCACGCCCAACCAGCTCAAGGACTACGCCAGCATCGCAACTCAGGCTCGGCAATCGCAATACGTCAACCTCGCCAACGAGGTTCACAACGCCGGTCTGGGTGCCGACTTCGTATTGCCGACCGGCAACGGCCAGCACATCGACCCCGCGACGGCTGCTATCTTCCTCCAGCTTGCGGGAGGCGATCCTGCAAAGGCACGGCAGGCAGCAACCCGAAAGGGGTGGAACTTCTAATGGCTGACATCTTCGACTCACTCTCCGCGCAGGGCGGACAAAATGCGCCTCCAACGGCACCAGCACCCGGCCAGACACCGCAGCCCCAACAGGCGGCAACGCCAGCACAGCAGGGAACCGGCGACGTGTTCGATCAGCTTGCATCCGGCAAGCTCACCACGGCCCCGGCCACCAACACCACGCCCAGTCCAGCCATCCCAGACTCACTCCACATCGAAGCGGATAACGGCATCCTGCCGGGTGACTCAGCTCTAACGCGCGTCCGCAAAGGTGCGATCACCGCCGCCAAGATCACCAACAGCGTTGGCGCCGGAATCGGCCAAGGTGTTCTCTCGACCATCAACGGCGGTCTCGGGCTTGAGGACCGGATTGCGAAGCATCTGCCTACTGGTCTCGGTGATTTCGTCTTCGGCAACCATGACGACCGCGCCCAAACCGAGGCGCTTTTGAACTCGCGCCAACAGGAACTCGCGCAGCAGAACTCCGAGAATCCGACCCTCAACAAAATCGGATACGGCGGAGAAACTCTTTTAGAGTTTGTCATGGGCGACGAAGCATTGAAAACTTTGTCCCTCTCTGAGAAACTCGCGAAGTCAGCGTCCATCGCGAAGGCGCTGGAAGGCAGCCCGCGACTGATGAAGGCACTTCAGCTTGGCGTCAACGTCGGCAAAGCAGGCGTGGCCTTGTCACCTGAAGAGGCTGCGCTGGTCGCAAAGTACCCTGTCATCGCCCGTCTGGTGGGCGCTGGCATGGACGCAACCCGCGCAGGCATCGTACAGGGTGGACAGACAGTCGCCCACGGCGGCAGTGTCGCTCAGGGAGTCAAGGATGCGGCAGTCATGGCCGGGACATCCGGCGCTCTGGGTGCCGTCACTGGTGCCGCCGCTGGCGTACTCGGTCGTGGCGCTCGGGCAGCGCGAACGATTCAAGAAGCCAACAAGATTGCGGAGACAGCGCCCACCGGCGCACAGGTATCAGGACAACTAGCCGATACAGTGAACGGTGCCTTCGACGCCCCACGCACCGCCGCAGCCAACCAGCTCGGTGATGCGACCGGCAAGATCACCGATCTCGCCCAGGACGCTCCCGACAACAGCAGCATCACCGAATCAGCTCAGGACATGGCAAAGCAGGCGCAAAAAGCCATGCATGACAAGTACGCGGCTGGCGTCTCCGATCTCTCGAAGTATACGAAGGGACAGACAACGCCCTATCTCGATAGCCCGCTGCACAAAGCAGCACAGGCCATCGCTGAAACGGGCGCTGGTGATGCGAAGCCTCTGGATGAAGCCTTCTCTCAGACACGCCCAGGCAGCCCTCGCGCGAATCGCATGGTGGACTTGCTTGCGAACGCTGGTCCCGATGATGCCATCGACATGAACACCGACGAACTCATTCAACGTCGCCAACAGCTTGGCGAACGTATGCGGAACTTGGGATGGGCGACTGGTGAGGACCGCGCAGACCGCGCAATCTACGGCAAGCTAATCGGCGGCATAGATGGCACGATCTCCCAGCTTGCGGATCAGACCGGCAATCCCGATGCGGTGAATCGTCTAAGCCAGATGAACTCCGACTACAAACAGTCAGTCGGGCTATTCAAGAATCGCGATGTGCAATCGCTTCTGAAGGGCAACAGCAACGATGTGGCGGCCCGTCTCATGCGCGGCGATACGTCCCTGGATGACATCGACGCGGTACGGAAGACGCTAGGCGATCAGAACTTTCAGCAGCTCGGGTCCGACAGCCTCAAACGCATCGCCGCCGATAGCGTTGCTCCCGATGGAACCCTCGATTACTCCGGCCTGGTGAAGCGTTGGAACTGCATCAACCCCAACGTGCGTAGTGCCATGTTCGGCGACAGTGCCGACGCCTTTCACGACGCACTCAATCAAGCTACCGGCGCGACCGCGAACCTGAAGACTGTAAACGATACGGTTGCGGACCTGTTGGGCAATGGCAAGGTCGATTCGCTACTGAAGGACCCGACACGCATTCAAGCCGTAGCGAGTGCGGTGGGACCCGATGGAATGAAGGCGCTCGGGCAAAGTGTTTTGCAGAGCAAGATTGCCGAAGCGTCTACGAAGCTAGACCCTAAGACCGGCCAGATCGTCAAAGCCTCATTCAACCCCGATCAGCTACTCAACTGGTGGGCAAAGCTGAAGGACTCGCCTGAAGTCGTCAATGCGTTGTTCACGCCGGACGCTGAATCGGCGACGGCGTACAACAAGCTCATGGGCGATATGGGGCAGGCGGCAAGCGTCAAGCGCCTGGTCAAGTACAGCGTCCTTCCGCTCACGTTCGGCACCGCTGGCGTCGTGCGTGGCGCTGGTCCGGCGCTCATCGCCGGTCTTGCTGGTCTCGGTGCTGAAGGCTTCGGCTCGGCTCGAAACCTGCTTGAGCACATAGCCAACAGTCCGGCAATCTGGTCCACGCTCAGGGCGGCTGGCGATGTGGCCAATGGTCCGGTCGCTGGTGGAGTCGCGAAGGTCTCGCGCATCGGCGCAGGTAAAGGCGTCATGTCCGCCGTCTCGTCATCGCTTGGCGGATCACCGTCACAACCACAACAGTAATCCTGCTACATGGCCCGTCGTCTCTCAGGCGGCGGGTCGCACTATTCCGCACCACCCCATCCCACCCCGCACCGCCCAATCCCCCTCAATACGCCTCAAACGACGCCATAGGACCGCCCACACGCGACCTCTGGCAATCTCGACGTGTCTTACACCCCTGTTTTCGCGGTGTACAGATGTCTCCATGACATACTGGATGCCCATGAAAGCCATCGCTATATTCGTGCTCAAGGCCGCAGCAGCCGGAGCCTTCTTGTACTTTGTGGGAGACCTTTCCCTGCGATCCTGTTTCGCCATCATCTTCGTGGTGGCGCTCAGTTGGCCGTGGGTCCAGAAGGAACTTGCGCCGACATTCCAGCCTTACGAAATGGCCTTCTCCCCCAACATCGGCGTTATGCTTATTGCCCTCGGTCTCGTAACCGATGAGGAGTGGATGTCTCTAGTAATGGATCGACCGCCCCGTTTTCCGTGGACAAGTCTCAACCTAGTTCACTATGGCGTGAGTGCCGTTATTCTATCCGTCAATCCGAATGGCGATCATCTTGTTCATTGGAACGCGTGGAACCAGCCCAACTTCTACACCAGCAATATCGCAATCAAAATGCGCCTCGACTTTTTGAAAGTGCCGGATCGCTTGGGAGAATGGTCGCCGGACTTCTATCTGCGCCCTGGACGCGATGGATATGAAATCGGTATCTCGGTGTTGGATGAATGGTGGAAGGCGAATGAGGAGCGCCTAACGAAGTCCGGCATAATCAAAGAGCAAAATCGAGACTGGAGATTTGGAACGATCCGATTGACACTTGCGGTTCTTCCGTACCGTGTTAGCTCTCCCTTTCATCTTGAATGGTCACAAAAGCTCATGGAGACACTCAAAGCCGAAGTTGCCGCGAAGGGCTGGAAGTATGACAGTATCGGTAACGCGGAAATCGGTCATTTCGGAAACAGCTATTCAACCGAATACGTCGAAGTGTGGATCAAGCATATAAACGAAGGCTACTAGTGTGATTCGCCCACTCCGGCGTAACATCCCGAAACCGCGTCACAATGTTTTCGTCACCCATCTGCTCAAGTTCGTCTAATCCAATCGACAGGATGAAGAGCCTCTGGCCTTCGGCATTTTGAACGTAAAACCTCATCCCCTCGGGCTTCGCCGATGTATCCCAGACGACTTCGGATTTATAGAAATGCTGTATGCCAGCCTGCAAATACGGTCTCTTTGCGCGTCGTACTGTGGTGTTGAGCGCGTTACCATGTTGGTCACCCCTTCGCCGAATATTGCCTACATCGCAAAACGTGTTTTACACTTTTTGTCAGCGGACAGAAGATTTGGAGAAGCCCCGGCAGGAATCGAACCTGCATCTCCGCAAAGGTTTTTACCCGGCCCAGACAGCCAAGTAACACGATGCCCTATCCGTTGGACTACGGAGCTTCCCAACTCCAACGGTAGGGCATCGCTTTGCCAGTTACAAGCGATTTCTGTTCAGGTGTGTATCACTCTAGATACCCCTAGTCCACGCCTTTATGTGTGCGGTTCTATCTCGCAGACGTTAGGCCACATCCGCGAAGATGGCGTCTACCCGCTCTCGCGATTCCTTGCCGCGCAACGGCTTCAAGTATCTAAGGGTCGATTTCAGATCAGAGTGTTCGAGTCGGTCCGTGTTCTCGGAGCTAATCATCCGGCCATGCACTTCTTCGCAAACGTCTGCGCGTCCAGAAGAACCGTCACGGTTTTGCCGGTCACAAGCGTCACCACGCACTTAGAGCCTTGTGGGTCAATCGACATAACCATATCGGGATTGAGAAATGTGTTCGCGTCGATTTCAATGAGTTTTGCCATGAGCACCAATACCTTTCGATCCTTCGTTACCTGCTCTTCGTTCGTTCCCACATTTGAATCGACTGTCTGAGTGCAGCTTCGATCTTTGCGCCTCTCCTAGAGAAGGGAAGCTCGGCAAACATCTCATCAGCGATCTCGTCGTGAGTACGCAGCTTGTCATCAGACTGGACCCAGCGAAGCAAAGCCTGTAGCTCTGCGCCTGTGTACTCGGTGATTGACGCTCGTACAGGAATGGGCGCATTCAATGGAACTCGATTGGACCGCTCAAATATCTGCGTCACTGCGATAGGTTCGCTCGGGGCAGCGATTGGCTGAAGTGTCTTCGCAGGTTTAGGCCGGTCGCTGGCTGCAACCGCTTTTTGAAACGCCTGGACAGCGCGTTCTACTTCTTCATCCCGCCGCATGAACCAATCTGTAGACCAAATCCGATGGAACGTCCACCCGAGGTTTTCGAGTTGCTGCTGTCGAAGTCGGTCGCGGTCGCGGGCCGTATAGCTTGAATGGTAAGTGGCTCCATCGCACTCGATAGCCAGTACGAACTTGCCGGGCTGGGTGGGGTGGGAGGCTGCGAGGTCTATGCGGAACTTGGAGCAGCCGACCTGGGGAACCATTTGAATACCCTTGGCAGAAAGCGCGTCGAATACATCCGCCTCGAAATCATTCATCGGTTCGTTGGTAAGCTCTCCACGAGACAGCAGCTTGCCCCCGGAGCTTGCATACTGGAGGTAGTTCTTCAGGAACTCCAAACCAGTCCCAGGTTTGACTTGTGCGCTATTGATGTCGCTGTACACGAAGGACGACACAACGATCACCTGTTCCTTTGCGCGAGTCGCGGCCACATTCAGTCGGCGGCGCCCACCGGCAGACAAAATGGGACCGAAGCGCAGCGGTAGATTGCCCGCGCGATCCTTGCCGTATCCCACCGATAGAATGATGACATCCCGCTCGTCACCCTGGACCCTTTCCAGATTCTTCACAAAGAACCGCTCTGGTCTGCCCGTGTCGAAGAACTCCGCCAACTTCGGGTGGCGTAGCATCTCCCGATCTAAAGCAGCCTGAATCCGATTCGCATGTTTGATGCCCATCGTGATGACTCCTAGAGTCCGCCCAGGCGTCGTCTGTGCGTGTTCCATCACCAGCTCAACAACTCTGTTTACTTCCCCCGCCGAGCTATCCTCCTGTCCATCTGCACCCGGAACATAATCCACGAATATGTGAGACATCGCCGCAGTTCCGCCCGGCCCAGGGAACGTGACCAGACGGTCGTCATAGATGTGGAAGTTCGAGAACGAGATGAGTGATTCGTCCCGGCTCCGATAGTGCCAGTTCAGATGGAATCCCTTTACATAGGGAATCATCATGTCGAGCAAACTCTCGAAAGCCGTGGCATCCCCGTCTGCATCGTCGTCTTCCTCCGCTGCCCCGGCGAAGAACGCGCTGGGCGGGAGCTGCTTATTGTCTCCGGCCACGATGACATGCTTGCCGCGAAGAATGGCAGGGACCGCATCTTCTGGAAGCACCTGGGAGGCTTCGTCAAAGATCACATAGTCAAACGTGCCGGTGGAAGCGATGAGCTGGCACACCGAGAGCGGGCTTGCCATCCAGCAAGGGCATACCGCAGTCAGAACGTCCGTCGCTTCCGCAAATATCTTACGAAGGGGTTTGTGTCTCCGGCTCTTTGCTGCCTCGCCTCGAATCAAAGTCTCCTGATCCGGGAACTGATTCATGGCGGCGATGGTCCGCTCCGCATGGGCGCGTCGAACCCGATCCGCAGCGAGTTGCAGGCGCGTGGAATCCAGACGCTTGAAGTCGTCAACATACCCGTTGTGCGTCGAGCCTACAAAGCCGCGAACGCTCGGGTCGTTGATCGCAGCCGAATCCAACGTAGACCGCAACCAAACATGCTGGAAGAGAGCGCCCCACTGCGCGGCTGCCCTTCGACTCGTCCGAATCTCATCCACAAGCCGTTGAACCCCGAGCGAGTAAAGTTCCTGCTCGATCTCATACAACCGGCGTATGCGATACGGTGTTGTGCTGTCTGATGAGAGAGCCGCCACCCGCGCGGTTATGTCCGCAAGTTCCAACCCCTCCCAACTCCATTTGCAGATCGTCCCGAGATTACGAAGCTCCGCCTCGGCGGTCTGGTGGCATTTGTCGCAAGCCGCCATCTCTGGGATGGCCTTTGGCATCGCCCCTGATCCCGACAGACGCTGCCATAGTTCTCGCGTCTCCCGCGCCTCCGTCAGTTCACTAAAGACGACGGAGTTTGATGCCTTCGCTCCATGCCTGAGTTCTATCGCTTTCTTGTAGGCCGCTTTATAGGGACCGCTTGTAGCCCTACGCCATACTCCTTTGAGACCGCCAACCTGACCCGGCAGCATTGCAGTGAGTAGACGGTCGGCCTCCGTGAACACTTCCGGCGCGTATGCGGTGAGGATGCGATCTGCCTGCCTGAGCACAGTGAGAAGCTCATTGATCTCTGCCATCGTCTTCGGATGACGAAGCCCAGACGACTCGGCCACTCGATTGAGGCAGTCCGTGAGGCTCGGAATGATCTCGTAGCTCAGGCGACCGGCCAGATCAACCGCATTCTGTACGGCCTGGCCATCCTTCAACTCCACCCCTGTCCAGGGCGACGGATCGCTCCGGTTGAATAGGCTCTCGAACCCCGCAGCCTCCCGCAGGAGGTCGAGCACCCGTTCTGCCCGCTTGGGTCCGATCTGCATCAGGTCCGGCCCTCTCCAGCGAAGAACCGAAATGACATTGGAGGGCAGCCGAAGAAGGGCGCCCTGCATGGCGAAGACTGTCTGCTCTGTCGGCAGGTGAACCGTGTGCATCCTGGCGTCGTGCAGGTTGAGTCTGTTTCGTCTCTCTACGAACTGCTCATGGACGACTTCCGAGATCGGCTTCGCCGCTTCCCGGACGGTGCTCAGGGTTCTGGCCACACGCTCCATTACTTTCTTTGGCGTCTGCTCGGCGCCGTGCAGATCAATGGCCAGATGATCCAGGCCGACAGCCTTCAACCGGTTCATAACGACTTCGAGCGCGGCCCGCTTCTCCGCAACGAACAGAACCTTTTTCCCTTTGGCCGTGAGCGTAGCAATGAGATTGGTGATCGTTTGGCTCTTGCCAGTGCCGGGAGGTCCATGCACGACGGCGCTCTGTCCCGAGCTGATACCGGCGATTGCACACTGCTGGCTTGAGTCAGCTTCTACGACCGCGAACTCATTGTCCGGGAGGATCATGTCAAGGCCGCTCGGGTCGGTCTCGATCTGCGAACTGCCCAGCTTCCGCCTGGCCCCGCTGTCTCCGGCGATGGCCGCAACAACGTCATTGGCCAGCAGCTCGGCCCGACGATTCTCCAAGTCCTTCACCATCGCGAGTTTCTGAAAAGAGAAGTTGCCAAGCACTGCAAATGGCTCTGCGCGGAATCCCGGCAACTTGCTTGCCATCCCATTCAGGAGTTCGAGCACCGCATCCAGATTCACGGTCGCTAGGTGTTCGTCATCGTCGTTGCCGTCTGCCTCATCTGCGCTCAACAAGCCTAGAACTGTTTCAGCGGTCAGCGGCAGATTCAGCTCTCTGTTGAAGACATGCAGTAGCACCGGGTTCACTTCGATCTCTCCGATGACTTGAAGCTCGGTTGCAGGAAGGTCCTGGCCGTGAAGCTTCAGCCCGACAGGTACGAGGAGCACAGGCGCTATGGGATCGCGTCCACCGTCGTCAGCGGTCCATGTACACCTTCCGACCGCGAGGTAGAGAGTGGACAATCCCTTTTCTTCGAGGTTCTCCAAGCCCTTGCGGGAGATCGCGCGAACAGAGGAGATTTTGTCATGCTCATTCGCCAGCAGTTCGCGGATCGGCATGGCTTCGCCGTCGCTCAAAAACGCCATCATCCGTGGGGTGACGGGCAGCTCAAGCGTTCCGCTGATTGCAGGCTTGTAGTAGAGAAGGTTGTTGCGGCGCGACAGGTCGATGAGGCGATTTATCCAGCTATCTCGCGCGGCGTCGATCAACCTCTCGCGCAAAACACTCTCGGGCGCTCCGGCACCGCTGGCGACTTTCTCTACTGTTGGCATAATGGGTCGGCTGGAACCACCACTATAGTTCATCCCACCTTGAAAATATCTAACCCTTTTCTTTTCCGGATGCCGTCAGACGGCTTGCTGCACGCCGAGGGACCGTTACAGAATCAGGACGGCGTGATCCGTGTCAAGGCGGTGCGGCTGGCGGCGTTATCAGATCAGGCGTTGGAGGTGCGGTCACATGACTTCCACTACCAACGCACGAATGCCCAAACATGATTCAGCAAGAAATGCCTCTGTGAGCGTGCAGTATCGGACATATACAAAGGCTCCAGAGTAGTAACCTCAAACTATGCAAGGTGGGATCGAGTCCAACAAACTTCAATGCGACATGACGCCACGGGACGCAGTTATCAGCTTCCAATGCTTTGCTCCAGATCGCGTTCGCGTTAGTGAAATGATCGACGGGAAAAGCATCCATCATCACGAAGTCCAGCGACATCCCGATGTCGTGGCCGGAATAGAAGACCGATATATGTTCTTCGCGAAGCAGGCAGACTCCGCCAGGAGAAAGATCATGCACGGTCAATCCTGCGTGTTCAATGTCTACTTTCGAGAACCCTAGCCATCATCCCAACGCTATTTGGTGTCGTCCGTATCGAACGCAGCGAAATCATCCAAGTGCTGCTTGATGACCCCGTAGCACTCGCACGCCCGCTTCTCTAACCCCTTCCGATCCACAATCGCGATCTCTGCGCGTCTGTAAGTTATTAGGTTCTCCTTTTTCAGCCGCCCCGCAACCATCGTCACTGTGGGACGGGTGCTCCCCAGCATGTGAGAAAGAAACTCCTGGGACATCTTGAACTGGTCGCGATGCACCCTGTCGGCGCAGATTAGCAGCCAACGTGCCAGCCTTTGTTCATAGCTGTGTTCCGCATGACAGCCCGCAGACTGAGACGACTGAACCAACTGTGCTTGAACGTACCGCAGGGCGAGTCGCTGGAAGGGACCGCAGCGGCCAAACTCCGCAGCCGCCGTCTCGTACTTGCATCGGTATCCCCATCCCGCGATCTGCGTGTAGACCCGGTTGAGCGCCTGCTTGGTTCCCATCAGAGCTGAAACGCCGATTACCGACTCATAACCGAACATTCCAACTTCAACCTCCCTGCCATCCTTGAATGTGGTTGTCATCGACGCCATCCCCTCCTCCAGAAAGAAGAGATGTTTGATCGGCTTGCCCGGAAACTCGATCTCATGGCCAACCTTGAATGTGACCGCCTTCAGGTGGAGACGGTCGATCAGCTCCGAATCAAACGACTGCAAGAGCGTGTTCGCGTACGTGACATCAGGCATTCAACACCTCGGCACTTCCAATCTAAAACTTACAGTATGTACGAAGTCGAACCAAGTAGATGCCCAAAGTAGTCCGTTGTCGAACCGACATGGATATGCGCTCTCAAGATAATCAGAAGAGTCCTCGAATCACCGATGACCTCGCGCAAAAGCTCCGAACGTAGAGCAGGGAGTTCGACTTGGCAAATCAAATGATGAGCATTGTTTCAGCACCCTCACCTTTCGCTATCCCACCCCCAGAAGAGGCGCCCGTTTGGGATGCATCGGGGACTTTGGCCGCAGCGGGCATTGATAAGAACTTTGTGATTAGTGCCGGAAACCTATTGCAAACTCTTCTCGGTCTCAGCAACCTCACCCGTGTGGCGGCAGATGACGCCAGCAAGGTTCGCGAATATGCCGACCTCACTGATGAGAAGTTACAAGCGTTGAGTGAGCTGATGCGCCCAATGCTCTGGGATTTCGCGTAGGAACGGCCACTGTGCCGCACGACGAAAGGATTTGGATATGAAACCCAAGATCACCGATAAGAAAAAAGAAAAGCTAATGGCGAGCATCGTAAGAGAGATGAATCTGCCGCGTCTGACTGAATCGGTTCGCAACGGCAGTCCCCTCCTAAAGACATAGGGTCACGACTTCCGGGCACGAGATTTTTGCCGCAAAGTACCGAGTAGGATCGGTGAATCTGGATCGCAGACGTGTTCCTTACCTTGGGTGTGCAACTCCGTAACATCTTTGGCCGTTGCTATCGTAGCAAAGCACCTCAAGCAAATGGAATCAAATGATCCTTCTTTGTTTATGCGGTACGAATACGATGGTGTCGGCTTCTTCGCCATCAGCAGTTATGCCGCGACCGGCTGGGCGTCAATCTTGGATTCAGCGACATAGCATTTCATCGCCTGCGCGAGTTGTGAATCTACCTCGTCAGCAATGGCCATGACCCCGACCAATAGCAAACTGAAGTTCACCCTAAATAGATTATTCTGCAATGTCTGGAAGATGCTGACTTGCAGCATCCGCGATTCCTCTACCATCATCGCCGCCGTGTATCCCTGCTCTCGACGTGTTACCCCGTGGGCAGCCGCAGAGGGAGACGCAAGAGCGTGGTGGCCCAGCGGTAGCGGGTTCCGCAGACGATTCACGAGATCGCGGAATAGCTGTGGCAGATGTGCCGAACGCTCTTTGTCTCCCATCTCGACTGTGAGAATGTGCCGCTCGGAGTCCACCCGCTCCAACCAATCTATGATGGTGGCTTCTGTGCCGTCTTCAAGAATCGTGGCCACGCTCTCCACATTGCGTGCGGGCGTCTTCTTCTTTTCCAAGCGTTCTCTTATCGTTTCCGCCAGTGTCTTGAGCGATAGCGGTTTTACGAGGATGTCGTCCGGTTGGAGCAGTATTGCCGCTGCCGCCTCCTTCATCGCGGGAAAGGCGCTCAGGATCAGCGAAACGGCTTCAGGATTGGAGTGGTGCATTGCGCTCACGACCGTCAATCCGTCTCCAGCTTGAGGCATGTGCAAGTCGGTCAGCAACACATCGAACTTGTGCGAACCGATTAGCCGGATCGCGTCTTTCACGTTTGAAGCGGTAACGGTCTCAAAGCCCTCGCTCTTGAGAATCAAGTCGATGGTCTCACGAACCATCTGGTCATCGTCCACGATGAGAACCTTTTTCGTTGATGGCGGAAACTCGTTCCCCACGGGATGTTCTACGTCTGCGTTGGGTATCATGCTCTTCCTCCCTGATTAGTTAGACGCAAGAATGGTTACCTAAACTGTTGTCTTGGTAAACATAAGAAGTGGTCAAAAATGACCACCTGAAGACCCGAAGTCCCCTTATAGCCGCGCTAGGTTGAGGCACAGCGAACCGCTGGCGTTCCCGGCATCTCCCAGTACCCCCCGTTTCGCCACGGGCCTCCCATTAGACAATGTTCATCTGGACGGTGTGCTGATTGCTTCCCTCGAATGAAATCCGGTCATACCTGTGCGTCCCATTTTCAAACTTGATTTCAACGGCCCACGGAACCTTCTTATAGGTCTGAAGGACTCGCAGGATTTCGGCAGAGATAGACTTCTCTGAAATCTGAAAAAAGGCCACGTCCGCGCAGTCTTCTTGAAGTTCCTTTACGTCATGGCGCGAGTTGCTATCTTTACTCCGGGTGCGCCCGCTTCTTGTGAAGTCCATTGACCACACGATCCGCTCATCATCCGCTTCGATTGTGAAGTTATCGGCGCTAAGGGCGTTGGTATAGTTGTGGTTTTTGTAGGTCACATGGACGTGAGACCATGCCTTGCGAACGATTCTCTTCATACGTTTGACGATACGCCGGAACGCCCGCTGGAAACGCTGACATTCGATGGGCAGTGAGACCACCCACCGCCGCGCACAGGCTTTGCACAGCGCATCGTCGCCCATCCATGCAGGGGATGACCCCCCCCCCCC